>OJBS01000016.1_pt1 | contig 198243 bp, 170 predicted proteins | sample 1590941 | NCBI WGS metagenome assembly OJBS01 (sample SAMN05416785, study PRJEB24817) | seawater metagenome | isolation source: Sea water | place: Canada:Atlantic | collected 2013-11 | reverse complement strand
CAAACCTATGCCGGTTTTCAAGACCGGTGCATTCGACCACTCTGCCATCTCTCCGCACGGCCTGCATAATAGGGAAACCCGTTGGCTTTGTGAAGCTTTTTTTTAAAAAAATTGCTTAAGTGCTTAAAAAACAACTAATTTGTTCAAAGATAAAACAAAAACTTTCTTTTTGGTGGTTAAATGAACTTTAATTAAAAAATTAGTGTCTATTGATCCACAAAGGTTTGCCCAAACATATAAGAGTTGGTAATCTAATTTTAGTTAAATTATCGAAACACACGTTTCACTTAAAGGAGCTCTACAATGGCGTTTAATCAATCGTACAATACCGCTAAACCGGTAATGTCTACCATTGAAACAAACAAGGTACTTAAAAACACCTACTTTTTACTTGCGATGACACTTGCATTTAGTGCAGTGACTGCCGGTATCTCAATGGCACTACAATTACCTTACTTTATGGGAATTGTGTTCACACTGGTTTCGTTTGGTTTATTATTTGTTGTAAACAAAAAAGCTGACACCGCATCTGGTGTATTTTGGGTATTTGCTTTCACAGGTTTAATGGGGGCTGGTTTAGGTCCAATGTTAAACCATTACGCTGCCATGCCTAATGGCCCAATGCTTATAATGCAAGCTCTTGGTTCAACAGCACTTATTTTCTTTGGTCTATCTGCATATGCGCTCAACACCAAAAAAGACTTCTCTTTTATGGGCGGCTTTTTAACGGTTGGCCTAATTGTGGTTATTGTTGCAAGCATTGTTAACATATTCATCGGTAGTTCTTTAATGTTTATGGTGCTTAACGCTGCGGTTGTATTAATTATGTCTGGCTTAATTTTATTTGATACAAGCCGCATTATTAACGGCGGAGAAACTAACTACATTCGCGCTACAGTATCTTTATACCTAAATGTGTACAATCTATTTACTTCACTACTGCACCTACTTGGCGCAAGTGATGACTAATTAAATAGTTCTGTTAAAATAGCCCCTTTATTGGGGCTTTTTTATTGGAATTGTTTTGGCACGATTTGTTCTTTCATTACACACACCACCATCAGATCACGACACCAGCCAACGCATAATTAAGTTTGCTAATGCGTGTTTATCTCAAGGGCACACCATAGACGCAATATTTTTGTATCAGCAAGGCGTTTATCATGCATCAACACATTTTGACTTAGCCTCTGACGAGCTTCAAATTAGCGCATTATGGCAGACGCTATCAAGTCAAAATATTAACCTTATGCTGTGTGTAACCGCGGCAGAAAAAAGAGGCTTAGATACGTCAAACACAGGCGTATTTTCTGTTGCAGGTTTAGCTGAATTCGCAATGCTTGTAAGCGACGCTGATAAGTGGGTGCAATTTAAATGATTAATGTATTAGTAATGAGTCAAAGTAGCCCATTTGATGATCTTAACCTGCGAGATGCCCTCGATATGACGTTAATTTTTGCAGCTGTCGATCAAAACATAAGCTGGTTATTTAGTGGCCCCGCTGTTTTAGCATTAAAAAAGAATCAAACCCCTTCCACCATAGGTATTAAAGATTTTTTTAAAAACATAAAAACGCTAGAAGTTTATGACGTAGAAAACATCTATGTATGTGAAAAATCGCTCCTTGATTATGGCCTAAGTAAAACTGATTTACTCATAGACGCGCACGCGGTTACATTTGATGAACAACAAACACTTATCAAAAAACAACATCACGTGGTGACCTTATGAGCACACTACATATTTTTTCAAAACCATTAAATTACTATTCTGCTAACCAGCTAGAAAACTTAATTTGTGCTGATGACCGTATATTGCTTTTAGGTGACGCATGCTTTGCTAATAAACAATTTAAACAATTTTCAGACACCCTCTTAGTACTTGAAGAGGACGCACTCGTTCGTGCAATTAAGCTATCAAATAACGACACTGCCATTAGCTATGACGAGTTTGTGTCTCTTACTTTAACCTCTACGCAATTAATTACTTGGTAACCCATGCTTGAATTTAACCAACAAACAATAGACACAGATAAGCAAGGTTATTTACTCGACCATACACAATGGTCTAAGCAACTAGCCCCCATTATTGCAGAGCAAGAAAACATATCGCTTAGCGAACAACACTGGGAAGTGATTAACTTCGTCCGCGAATTTTATCTTGAATACAACACAAGTCCAGCCATCCGCATGCTAGTAAAAGCCATGGCCAAAGCACTCGGAGAAGATAAAGGTAATAGTATTTACCTTTATAAATTGTTTCCAAAAGGCCCAGCTAAACAAGCTACAAAAATTGCTGGATTACCAAAACCAGCAAGGTGTATTTAATGAGAAGTAAATCGAGTAACAAGCAAGCCCCCGCTTCCTCAACCAAGCGTAATACGGGTCGCACGTATTCTAGAAGTGCAATTAAAAAGCCTACAAACAAAAGAGAAATAAAACCTCAAATAGACGCTAAAGACAAAAAAATTGTACTTTTTAACAAGCCATTTGATGTGCTTTGTCAATTTACAGACGATGCAGACAGAAAGACGCTAGCTGAATTTATTCCTATCAAGGATGTATATGCTGCAGGACGGTTAGACCGCGATAGCGAAGGTTTATTGCTGCTCACAAACTGCGGGAAACTACAAAATACATTAACAGCACCTAATAAAAAAACCAATAAAACGTACTGGGTTCAAGTAGAAGGTGAGCCTTCGACTGAGTCAATACAAGCTTTGTGTAAAGGCGTTGAGCTTAAAGATGGGCTCACACTGCCTGCTAATGTAAAAATGATAGAAGAGCCTAACATTTGGCAACGAACTCCCCCTGTCCGTGAACGAAAGTCTATACCTACCTCATGGCTCAGTATTACCATTAATGAAGGTAAAAATAGACAAGTTCGCCGAATGACAGCTCACATTGGCCATCCTACTCTTAGGCTAATTCGTTACAGCATAGGTAATTACACTTTAGACGACATTAATACTGGTGAATATAAAATCATTAAAGGTAGCATTAATGCATAAACCAAATGTAACAGTAGCCGCAATAGTTAAAAACCATAACGAATACTTATTAGTAAAAGAACGCGATAAATATACTAAGCAAATTTGCTATAATCAACCGGCTGGTCATTTAGAAAAGAACGAAACACTAGCTCAAGCAGCAAGCCGCGAATTATATGAAGAAACAGGTTTATCGCTCACCCCTACAGGCTTTTTAGGTGTTTATAACTTGTACGCTGACAACGGCGTTCATTACCTAAGGTTTTGTTTTTTATTTGATGCTAGTGGCACCAACCAACAACTCAACCCTATTGATGATGATATTATAAGTGCCCATTGGTTTAACCTAGAGAAAGTTAAATCTTTACCACTGCGAAGTCCGCTCGTTCAAAAGTGCATTGATGACGCGGTGACGCGTCCGCTATTAAGCTTAGATACTATTTACAACTAATAAAAAATTAAGGCATATTAATGGTGTGTTTTAAAGTTTACTCTGCCTAGAGGGATTACTTAGTGACGTGGGGTGTGTAATTGCTCCAGCCTATTCTTCTGACTTGCATCCATGTAAGGATAAGTAAACATAGAGCAAAACTTTCACGCCATCGCTACCCCCTCACCTAAACCTTTGTAATAAAAATTTAATCTAACTTTCAGAGTGTAATGCAATACAGTTTCGGCCTTGGTCTTTTGCATAATACAGTGCGTTGTCGGCTCCTTTAACAAAGCTTACCTTATCGTCTTGGGAACTAGCCGTTGAGTTAACGCCCATGCTCACTGACAAAAAGCCACTGTAGGTATCCTCATGCACAATTGCTAAAGCTTCAACGGCCTTTTGTATTTGCTCAGCAATAAATAATGCACCTTCCTTATCAGTATCAGGGAGCAATACAACAAACTCTTCACCACCATATCTGGCAACAAAGTCTTCAGGACGATTTACTGTCGATGCAATAGTTTGAGCCACTTCATATAAGCAAGAATCCCCAGCCAAATGTCCGTAACGGTCGTTAAACTGTTTAAAAAAATCAACATCAATAATTATTAACGATATTGCCCCTTCACACTCCTTCGCTTTATCAAATTCATGAGCAAGTTTTTCATCAAATCGACGTCTGTTGGCAATTTTGGTTAATGAGTCCAAAAACGCCATATCCCTTAAAATATCCTCAGCCTCTATTCGCTCGGTTGCATCTTTAAATACGGCTAAAAATTCTTCGCCTATCTTTATGCCCGATACCTCCATAACCACTTGAGTGCCATCACTACGTGCAACTGTGTAGTTATTGGCAGGTATATCGTCATTACTACTTTTCGCTTTTTTCAAAGCTTCAGACCATAAATTTTGAGCTTGCACTCTGTAGTGCGGATCTGGGTAGGCCTTTTTCCACCATGCATGTAGGTTAGGCACATCCTCAACAGTATAACCAAACACATCTACAAACCGTTGGTTTACCCTAAGAATATCACCGGTTTTGCTACACACATTACACACTGGCATATGGAGCACTGAAAATAATTTAGCATAGTGACTTATCTCATGTTTTCGCATTGGGTTTAAGGTACTGCGTGATAAAAAGCTCATCGGCATTTCTTTACTTTCAGCGCTCAATTGTTCATGCATTTGTAAAGCAAAATACCATTCTAGCCACCAGTGTTCTAATTTATCTAAAAGCTTCATTTCGAGGCTAAGCACTTCTGTAGTGTTTTTAATTAAATTAAACAAATCACTGATTTGGTGATGAGATTGCGCTTGCTGAGCATGCTTGAGTTTTATTAGTTCATAAAAAAGATGGTAGGCTGACTTTTTTAATTCTTGCAGGTTTATGATTAAAAGCTTATTTGAGATGAGATTTACTTGGTGTTTGTTTTGTTCTACAAACGATCTAATTTTATTAATTTTGTATGCGTGATTCATATATTCATTCCATTGATTATATTTTACAGCTTATTGAATGGGCTAACCCATCAAACTTTATTATTAATGAGTGTATATATACTCTAATCACTTTTAAAGAACTTATTATTAATTTTTAACATATGGCTCGTATTTTGTTCTTTACGTTAAGCGTAGAATTAGAATCAACTTTTATCAAAAAAATGTTATGTAAGCGCCTTAGGTATCTTAGCTATTTATTATATTAATAAATTACTCACTAATTGTAAGGTTTGCCTTGTTAGTCTCTTTAAGCGCAAACAAAATACATGCTATAATCGCGGCCTTTCCAAGTTAACAGTAATCTGTATAAGCGAAATTATTCATGAGCGAAAATAGTCACATTAAAGTCATCGTTGGCATGTCCGGCGGTGTTGATTCTTCAGTATCTGCATATTTGTTACAACAACAAGGCTACCAAGTAGAAGGCCTGTTTATGAAGAACTGGGAAGAAGACGACAATGACGAGTATTGTGCCGCTGCAGAAGACCTAAAAGATGCGCAAGCCGTGTGTGACAAGTTAGGTATCGAACTTCATACTGTTAACTTTGCAGCTGAATATTGGGATAACGTATTTGAATACTTTTTAGAAGAGTACAAAGCAGGCCGCACGCCTAACCCCGATATTATGTGTAATAAGGAAATCAAATTTAAAGCCTTCTTGGAATTTGCTGCACAAGCACTCGGAGCTGACTTTATTGCGACAGGCCATTATGTGCGTCGTGAGCTTCGGGACGACAAATATGTAATGTGCCGTGGTTTAGATAACAACAAAGACCAGAGTTACTTTTTATACACGTTAAGTCATGAACACATTGCTCAAACGCTTTTCCCTGTAGGCGATATCGCCAAGCCAGAAGTTCGCCGTATTGCTGAAGAGCAAGATTTAATCACACATGATAAAAAAGACAGCACTGGTATTTGTTTTATTGGTGAACGTAAGTTTAAAGACTTTTTACAAAAGTTTTTACCTGCACAACCAGGTGTTATTGAAGACACTGAAGGTAATAACGTTGGCGAGCACGAAGGCTTAATGTACCACACACTTGGCCAACGAAAAGGCTTATTAATTGGCGGTATGAAAGAAGGCTCAGGCGAACCTTGGTACGTTGTAGACAAAGATGTCGAGCGTAACGTACTTATTGTTGGCCAGGGTAAAGACCACCCTCGCCTATATAGTAATGGTTTAAATGCTAACCAACTTCACTGGGTAGACCGTGTAGGTCCAAAAGGAACAACGCGTTGCACAGTTAAAACACGTTACCGTCAAGAAGATATAAAGTGTACTTTGCTTGTTGGTGATGACGGTATGGCCCGTGTGTTATTTGATGAACCTCAAAAAGCGGTTACACCAGGTCAGTCTGCAGTATTTTATGCGCAAGAAGTTTGTTTAGGCGGCGGTATTATTGACTCGGTGATCAAGTAATGAATGAACACCAAGTTATGGCGCTTGCCGCTATGTGCCAAGCCGCTAAACAAGTACAAAAAATAGCGCAATACGGCAGTAATAATGAACACGATTTAGACATATTACTTTCTAGTATTGTACAAACATCGCCAGCATCACCAGAAGATGTATATCAAGGCACTCACAATTTACGAGATGGCTACAAAACGTTGATGGAACAGCTATCAGCGGGCGCTCAGAAAGACGTTGAGATTGTAAAATATGTAGGTGGCTTAATGCAGCTTGAGCGAGCACTTAGCGCAAACGACAAAAGCTTAAACGAATTAGGTAAACGTATTGATGATATTCATCGTCGTTTAGACCATTTTGCTATAACCGATGACACCGTTGTTGCCGGTTTGGCAGATATATACTCGTCGGTGCTAAGCCCCCTTGGGCACCGAATACAGGTTTATGGTAAACCCGAGTTATTAAAACAGCAACTCACTCAAAATAAAATCCGCGCATTACTACTTGCCGGCATCAGAAGTGCAGTATTGTGGCGACAAATGGGCGGTAAACGCCGTCATTTTTTCTTTGCAAAAAGAAAAATAATCGCCATTGCTAAAGCAAAAATTTAATTATCGTTCAAACAAAAATTTAGGAGTTATTATGGAGCTTTCAGCGTTAACGGCTATCTCGCCAGTTGATGGTCGCTACGGCAGCAAAACCACTGAACTACGCAGTATTTTCAGCGAATTTGGATTAATTAAATACCGTGTAATTGTTGAAGTGCGTTGGTTGCAAGCGTTAGCTGCAGCAAGCGACATTAAAGAAGTGCCCGCATTTAGCGACCAAGCAAATGCACTTTTAAACGCTATTGTTGATAACTTCAGTGAAGCCGACGCGCAGCGCGTTAAGGATATTGAACGAACAACTAACCACGACGTCAAAGCCGTTGAATACCTTTTAAAGGAAAAAGTAGCTGATAACGCAGAGCTACATGCTATTAACGAATTTATTCACTTTGCATGTACCTCAGAAGACATTAACAACCTATCACATGGTTTAATGTTAACTGAAGCACGTGACAGCGTATTATTGCCATACTGTGACCAATTACTTAACGCCATCAAAGAAAAAGCAATTGAGTACAAAGCAGTGCCAATGATGACTCGTACGCACGGACAACCTGCTACACCATCAACTATGGGTAAAGAGTTTGCAAACGTATACATGCGTTTAAAGCGTCAACGCGATCAAATTGCGCAAGTAGAAATGCTTGGTAAAGTAAATGGCGCTGTTGGTAACTATAATGCTCACCTTAGCGCTTATCCAGATTACGACTGGCATACTCATGCAGATAAGTTTGTATCGAGCCTAGGGTTAACATTGAACCCGTTTACCACACAAATTGAACCACATGATTACATTGCAGAATTATTTGATGCAATTGCACGTTTTAATACTATTTTGCTTGATTTTGACCGTGATGTTTGGGGTTACATTGCCCTTAACCACTTTAAGCAAAAAACCATTGCTGGCGAAATTGGCTCATCAACTATGCCACACAAAGTTAACCCTATTGATTTTGAAAACTCAGAAGGTAACTTAGGTTTAGCAAATGCAATTTTTGCACACCTTGCACAAAAACTGCCTGTATCTCGCTGGCAGCGTGATCTTACCGATTCGACAGTGCTACGTAACCTTGGTGTGGGTATGGGTTATGCGCTTATTGCATATCAATCAACGCTTAAAGGTGTTAGCAAGCTTGAAGTTAACGAACCACGTTTACTTGAAGAGCTAGACCAAAACTGGGAATTACTCGCTGAGCCTATTCAAACAGTTATGCGTAAATACGGCATTGAAAAGCCATACGAAAAACTTAAAGATTTAACCCGTGGAAAGCGCGTAAATCAAGAAATAATGGCTGACTTCATCGATGGTTTAGATCTTCCTGAAGTTGCTAAAGTAGAAATGAAAAAACTAACACCGGCTAATTACATTGGCCGTGCGGTTGAATTTATTGATGATTTAGTTTAATTATTAATCACCACTATCAAAAAGCGAAAGGGTTATCCTTTCGCTTTTTTTGTATAAAAAGCAAAGCAATTACCGGCAGGCAAACGTATGTATCAATTAAAAATAAACGATTTATCTGAACAAGAATTTTTAACCCACTTTTGGCAAAAAAAACCTCTTTTGATCAAACAAGGGTTTAGTCACTTTGAAGATCCACTTGATGCAAACGAACTTGCTGGCTTAGCAATGGAAGACGCTATTGAATCGCGTATTGTTACAAATCACAATAACGACTGGCAAACCCATCAAGGTCCTTTCGAGGACTTTGATTTACTCACAGAGGAAAATTCAACGTTATTAGTGCAAGCAGTCGACCACTGGCATCCAGAGGCAGCCCAGCTGCTAGAACCGTTCAGATTTATCCCTAACTGGCGCATTGACGATTTAATGATCAGCTTTTCTACCCCTAATGGTGGTGTTGGCCCGCATTTAGATCAATACGATGTTTTCATTATTCAAGGTGAAGGAAAGCGTCATTGGCGAGTTGGCCTACCCGACCCAACTCTTAAGCAATTTGCTCAAAATAAAAAATTATTGCAAGTTGAAGCCTTTGAAGCAGTCATAGACTGCATTTTAGAGCCCGGTGATATTTTATATATTCCACCAGGCTGCCCGCATGAAGGCTACGCGGTTGAAAATGCACTTAATTACTCTGTTGGATTTAGAGCACCAAATCAGCAAGATTTACTATCAAGCTTTGCCGATCATGTTATTGACACTGAAAGCGGACAAAAACGCTACACAGACCACAACTTAGTTACAAGAGCCTCAAAAGGTGAGCTTACAAATAATGAAGCTGAAAAGGTTAAGCATCTTATCGCCTCAATGCTAGAAGATGATGGTCTTTTCAAGCAATGGCTTGGCAAAACTTTAAGCCAACCCAAACATGAAATGGACTTGGCACCAGTAGAACCTGCTTTTTTCCAAGAGCAAATAGCAAACGAATTGGCAGAGCCAGATACTATTTTTGAACGTGTAGGTGGAACACGAGCAATTTATCAGCTGTGTGAAAATGAGCTTTTAGTAAGTATTAATGGTGACAATTTCACTCTTCCTATCGGGGACATAGCAGCAGTAAAATTACTAACGGACGAAACCGAGTTTAATACTAATGAATTAGCTAACGCTCAAAATAGTCTAGTTTTTGTTCAAATGTTTACTATACTTGTTAATGAAGGCATTTGGTTTAACGCAAACCAAGAGTAACAAGTAGGAGGCAATTGTGGGTTATCGTATAAACAAAGTTGAATGGGATCGACAAAAAAATGAGTTACAACAAATAAGGGAGCGTGTATTTGTTTACGAATTACATATCCCTAAACGCGTTGAATTCGATAACCTCGATAAATTAGCTTTGCATGTGCTTGTTACAGACGACAGCTTTTGTCCCGTCGCAACAGCCCGCCTGTGTAATGACGGCTTAATTGGACGCTTAGCTGTATTGCCTGATCACAGAAACCGAGATGTTTACTGCTCGTTACTTAATTATATTTTTGACATAGCAGTAGAACAAGGTATTGAATCAATTAGCGTTAATTGTGTTCTACACGAAGTTGAACGATTTAAACGTAACGGCTTTATAAAACAGGGTAATGTGTTTATGGAGGCAGGTATACCTAGGCAAAGAATGAAATGCCCAGTTAGGTGTGCTGATACAACACCTTTCACACTAGTTCATTAATTAAGTTGTAAGGGTAATCAAAGCTTGATTACCCTTTTTGGATTATTTTGGTTCGTGAGCCCACAGCTTATCGTTATCGTATAACTCGTAAAGGCCATGTGCTCTTTTCACTAATAGTTTAGCAAAGTCTGCCTGTGTTTTATCTCGTGCGCCCGCACTCATTATCTGGTCTGCTTTTAACTGCCATTGCAATGAAAAATAACGCATGGCATCACGCGCATCTGACGCTGCACCCACTTCAGCATGGTCTGTTGGTAATTGCCCTGTAACAACCCAATACGTTTTTCCGTTTTGCGCTTTAAATTTCCACATGGCGCAAATAGGGGCTAAAAAGCGGCTGTCTTGCTCAACTACAGATTTAGGCATAATGCCTTTTTCTGCTAAATACTTTTGTGCTGTTTGAAAACACCCACGTTGCCATGCAACACGTTGTTGCTCAGCTAGTGCTTGCTCTTCAGGTGTTAATTGTTTTTGTTGTTGTTCCATTGTAATGACCTTATTACTTCTTTTTAAACACTGTAAGGTCTTAGTAAATAAGGTGCAAGCATAAAACAGGCTGCTTGCACTTTAAAAACTCTGACTGCTTTGTTTTTATACAAATTGCTATTTTATATTATGGTCAAACGAACCAACATCCCCCGGAAACACAACGGGCGACTCAAAACCATCATGACTAACAGATGAAATACCAAAGTAATAATTGTCTATTACTACATTCTCAAGTGTGAAATCAGCAACATTACAAACGTATTTACTAAACTGCCATTGCGGCTCGCTTGTGTAACGCCAATATATTTTATAACCGGCAATTGTGTCATCATTACTTTTTTGCCACGAAAACGAAGTACTAGCCTTTACTGCGCCAGTAATTTTAACGTCTTTAGGAGGGGCTGGAGCCCAAGCCATAGATGCCATAGTTACCGCATTGAGTGACGTTAGTTTAGCTGCATAATCAAAATCAACCCCGTCAATCGTATCGCCATATGTAATGCCATTTTCTGTTCGTAGGTCTTGGTGTTGACGATCATAATGCTCGTTTGTTTCCATTATGCGCACTGCTGCAAACCCAGCATCGTTAAATGGACGATGGTGCCCGCCTCGTGCAAACCTGTCTAGCCTGTAAACAAGCATTGTATCAAGGTTGGGGATGTACCTATCAGCAACAGTATCAATATAACGGGCTAAATTTCTACTTGCAGAATCAACCTCACCACCCGTAAATCGACGGGTACGAACCTGTGCTTTTGTTTCAACAACACGTGTGCCCTCTGAAAAAATACGTGCGGTTGTGTTATCAGTCACTCCATTTATACCGGTAATATTGCCAATCATGTCATTATTTAAAACACCATGTACTTGCCAGTTATTCTTTTGAGCGTGCGCGGTTAAAATTTTACCACCAAATAACCCCTGCTCTTCCCCTGATAACGCAGCGTAAACCACAGAGCCATTAAATTTATATTTACTCAGTACGCGTGCCGCTTCAATAACACCAGCGACACCCGATGCATTATCATTAGCGCCAGGAGAGTCACTAGTAAAATCCATTACATCGCTTACACGTGAGTCTATATCACCCGACATCATCACCATTCTATTTGGTTCAGTACTGCCGCGCTGAATAGCAACAATATTTACCACCTCAACAGGATCAGGTATGCGTTTTTCGCCTGAAATAGTGTCTGATACCTCAATAATCTCTAGGCAACCACCACATTGTGCGGATATTTTTTCAAACTCAGCTTTAATCCAACGTCGAGCAGCACCAATACCTCGAGTGTCAGATTTAGTCTCTGAAAGTGTATGACGTGTACCAAAGTCCACCAGCGTTTGAATATCGCTGCCAATTCGCTCTGCTGACACACTTGCCGCAATATCATGCAGATTTTGTTGATCTTTCTATTGCATATCAGCCGCAATAACGCCACTTGATGCTGAGCAAGCAAACGCAAGCATGCTTAGCTTTAATAATTTAATTGATGGTTTAAGCATTTATGTAGCTCCTTATTTTTATTGGTTTACAATTACCTATGTATTTGTATATCGCAATTAATTTGAGGTAGATACGAAAATAAGCACGCTAAAGCGCAGAAAAGAATAGTACTAATTCGAGTTCAATATAAAAATAGTTACCAAAGTTATGAAGTAAGGTAGCAGACCAAATATCCAAAGTTTTAACCCAAGCGTGTAATGCCTAAGCACTGTTGTATTCAACCTTGCACGAACTCTGCTTTTATAATCCACAGCGTTACCCAACGCTAAATGCATACCCCCTAAAATTAACGCTAAATAAAGTGTACTGAACACGATTAAATTATTTCTAACGGAATCAGTAAGTAATTTTACATAATCAAAACAAAAGAAAAGAGCAAATAAACCAATATAAATAGATAGCACCATACCGATTAGGACACTCGCCTTGTGCCCCGTGTGCGTATTATTTGGGTCAACTTTTTTCAACCATTGAGCACACACAAAATGTACAGCGCAAATAAACGATCTCATTTTCTACCCTTGAATTAATGAGTAAGTTGGATATTGTTATAACCTATAAAACGGTCATGTAACCCCACACTTAGTAACACCCCAGCAGAAAACATAAATAAAAGTATAAACACTACACAATTAACGGCTGTACTTGTTTGCACGCTAGTAGAAAAAAGATGTAAACATAAAGCCAAAACAACAGTGAATATTGCAAACTTGTTGAATACAAAATAGCTGGGTATTTCAAATGCCCACAACGACGTTTCATTTATAAATTGCCTGTAACCATAAAATACAAAGGCAATAGCACCAACCAAAGCAACGGTGAAAGTAATTAGCGTGATCTCTAATGCCATATTTTTATAAATAAGCAAATAACCGAGTCGAATTGAGTAAATAAAAATAGCGAGCCAAATTAACAGCACAGGGCCTAAAATTAATCCCATTTTTCTCTCCTTGAAAATCTTAAATGATTTAATTTAAACCAAAATACTACACGGTAAAGCAAATCAATAAACTTATAACCAAATAACTTAAGTAAACTTTTTATTTTCGTGCCAAACTAAGAAACTTAGACTCTGGATAATAGAGCGATCCAAGCACCTATTGCCGGTAAATTCGCCTTGTTTTTATTAAAAGTCCCAGACTAGTAAAATTTAATTATCATCATGATTTAACACGTTAGTAAATCACTTAATCAGAGTTCCGTTTAAGCAGTCAATTTAAAAAGTAAGAGTATGCGCCAGTTAAAAAATGAAACGTTAAAATGTAACCTTGTACAATTTAAGCAAACCACGCTAGGTCCTATCTATGTTTATGAAAACGCGCAATACCGATGGTTAACACTTGACGAAAAATGTGAACAAGATGCTGTTATTCAGGGCGTAATGAGTAAAAGCAACGCAGAGCAAGTTTTGGTACCTGTAAATCAAAGCATGCTGCTGTTTTTATTAAAACCGGTAACCAATCTTAAAATGCTAAATTTAGGGTTGGGAACCGCGGGCGTAGAGCGAGTTATCTATTATCTATTCAATAAAACAAAATTTTTAAATACTCTACACACCTTTAACACCGTTGAAATTACCCCTGATGTGGTTGAAATTGCACAAACACATTTTTATTTGCCAAAACCACACTCTGTATTTTTACAGTCAGCAGAGCAATTTATTCAGCAATGTAAAATTAAATACGATGTGATCACCATCGACATATTCAGTGGAGAGTACCACCAGCCATTTTTAAACAGCGCTCTTTTTTGGCAAAACGTGACGCGCTGTTGCAATTCAAGCAGTCAAATAACACTCAACTTAAACCCTAAAACAGGTCAAGAGTTACAGCTGTTGTTGGCCTTGTTAAGAAAGTACTTTAAAGCAATCGCACTTGTTGAATTTAATGAGTATAAAAACATTGTTATTGTTTTGAGCCCTAGCTCACTAAAACACATTAGCGTCGACAATATTCAAGATTCTGACGTTTTTAAACATCTTGCTCCCAATTTATATCAAGATATTAATCATATTTACCACATTGAATCTTTTTAATTAGCGACCGGGTTCATGCTTTTTATAGCAAGGCAAACTGGTTTCTAACTGTTCCCAATTCGCTTTTGATGTAACAAAATTATGAGATATAGGTTTTTCTGCAATATCTGAATCCAGTAAACCTAATCGAATACGAAAACGGCTTTTATCACTGGTATTTTCGCTATAAATAGGCGAACCACAACAGGCACAAAAATACCGTGTTCTACCGGGTTTAAACGCGTATCCACTTAATGAGCCTTGCCCTTGAGTGATTAAAAACTCATCATCGTTTACAAATCCATTTGTAGCAAACGCTGTTCCGCTATTTTTTCTACACAAAGAACAGTGACAGTGAATAATACTGGTAATATTGCCTGTAATTTTCACATTTACTTTTCCACACAAACAAGAGCCTAAATACATAACACTTCCTTATTAATTTCGAAAATAAGCACAGGCGTATGTTAACTATAAAGTTATTTGATATGAATAAGTTTTAGTTATTTACTGAGCGCGACTACAAAATTTATATAGCTTTTGCTTAAACTTAAGCGCGTTAAATTATTTTGGTTTACAATAAATCAGTTATTGGTTATAAATAAACTGCAATTTGGTAATGTACAATTTAAGTTATTCAACAATAAGTTATTACCAATAACAATTTATTCCTGTTTATGCTATCAATAACAATTAAATAAAGAGTAAACAATGCGCTATAAAAACGTTCTTCTGCCAATGTGGTTAATCACGTTAGTAGCATGCAGCCAAAATCACCAACACCCTTCCACAAATCAATGGCTGTTAATCGATAATTTTGAAACGCAAACGCTAACATGGCAAAAAGCTGATACAGACAATCAAACCAATCCATACATAGCCAACCCACAAGTGACAAAAATTTCACGAGAGGCTGAATCCTCAAATCATTACTTATTAAAAAAACCAGCCGCCGAAGGCATTATTGGTAATCGAAAAGCACTCAGTTTTACTAAGCTACCAAAAGTAGTTGAAGTGGGAGAAACCTATACATTTTTTACGCGCATAAATGTAGAAGCGTTTCCTAACAATCACGCTTTTGGCTTAAGTAACTTACAACCCAATGAAATTAAAAAGCATGGTTACAATGCGTTTGAACCTACCTTACGTGTAACAGACAAAGCTGAGTCGAATGGATTTAAAAACGATGGCGCTTTAATGGTCAAAACAGATAAAGGTTACAGCAACATTCAAAACTACAACGCCGCCCAATCAGCAAAGCCCCTTAACACAAATCAATGGTACAGCATCTGGTATGTAGTGAATAACGCGCCTACAAAAATGCAAGGCCAACAATACAATGTGTATGTTCAAGGCGGTGAGTTTACAACGCAAACACTCGTGTATAAAAATGCAAAATTTAGAATGAAACGTGAACAACCACTTATTTACTTTTTGGCAAACGCAAATACTGGTCCGGCTAAAAAGCCCTATGGTAACGGCGGTTTAAAATACGACGACTTATATATGAGCCGAGGCATTAACCTTTCAAACCCTGTTAGATAAAAAGCCTGTATAAGTAATAACTAACCTGAATTTTAGATATAGAATCTCTCAACTAAAGCTCATGTTAGTTAATACAAAACTGCATTTAAAAATACTTAAATGGTATGATACTTCACATTATTTGCTATTTAAGTTTTTAAAATGTATCGACTCTTTGAAAGAATGACCAACGCATTTCCTGAGGAAAAACCCACTCAGCCGCCTTCTACTTTATTTGCGTTTTGCCGACATTACACTAAGGGCATGGAACTCTCGTTAGTGCTTATGTCGATAAGTGCTGCGCTGTTAGCAATTTTAGAAGTATCGTTATTTAGTTATATGGGCCAATTGGTTGATTGGCTAAGTACCCATACACCACAAACCCTATTTGTAGAGCAAAAAACTGAGCTAATAAAAATGGCTGTTATGCTGTTAGTCGTTTTGCCTATTGTGGTGTTTTTTCATGCCGCTATTTTGCATCAAGCCTTATTAGGTAATTACCCTATGTCGATTCGCTGGTCAGCGCATCGGTATTTACTACGCCAAAGTGTAAGCTTTTATCAAAATGAATTTGCAGGGCGTATTGCTACCAAAGTAATGCAAACGTCTTTAGCCGTTCGCGAGGCGGTAATGAAGCTACTTGATGTACTTATGTACATAGTGGTTTATTTTGGCGCTATGGTGTTTTTAGTGGCTGAAGCTGATTGGCGCTTGATGATCCCTTTGCTTGTATGGCTTGCCTTGTATGCTTCAATACAGGTTTACTTTGTGCCTAAACTTAAAAAAATTGCCAGCTCACAAGCCGATGCGCGATCAGAAATGACGGGCCGAATTGTTGATAGCTACACTAACATTTCAACTATTAAACTTTTTTCGTACACCCAACGCGAAGAGCAGTACGCCAAGCAAAGCATGGATGTATTTTTACAACCCGTATATAAACAAATGCGCTTAGTAACCAGCCTTAACTTTGCTATTAATACGCTTAACTATTTGTTGGTATTTAGTGTTGCCGCATTATCGCTTTATTTATGGTCAATGAGTGCAATTAGCGCTGGCGCTATAGCCGTTGCAGTTAGTTTATCTCTTAGGTTAAACGGTATGGCGCAGTGGATCATGTGGGAAATAAGCAGCCTGTTTGAAAATATTGGCACCGCCACCGATGGTATGAAAACATTATCAAACCCAATAAAAGTAGACGATAAACCAAACGCAAACACCCTTGAAGTAACCCAAGGCAGTATTGAGTTTAAAGATATACATTTTAATTATGGCAAAGCCGCCAACGAAACTAACCGTGGCCCGGTAATGAATGGGTTAAATATTAATATTAAACCCGGTGAAAAAATAGGTTTAGTTGGCCGCTCTGGCGCGGGTAAATCAACGCTTGTTAACCTACTGCTGCGCTTTTACGATACCGACTCTGGGACAATTAAGATTGACGGGCAAAATATTACTGACGTAAGCCAAGAAAGTCTTCGCCGCTATATTGCTATGGTAACGCAAGACACTTCCCTGCTTCACCGCTCTGTTAAAGATAATATTTTATACGGTCGCCCCGATGCAACCGAAGCTGAAATGTTAAATGCAGCAAAACAGGCTAAAGCGCTCGATTTTATTAGCGATTTAGAAGACTCAAAAGGTAATAAAGGGTTTGATGCACAGGTTGGCGAACGTGGTGTAACTTTATCGGGCGGTCAACGCCAACGTATTGCCATTGCACGAGTGTTACTTAAAAATGCCCCTATTCTTATCTTAGACGAAGCGACCAGTGCACTTGATTCAGAAGTTGAAGCGGCTATTCAAGCAAGCCTTGATGATTTAATGACAGGAAAAACGGTTATCGCTATAGCACATAGGCTGTCTACCATTGCACAAATGGATAGACTCATCGTGTTGGATAATGGTGGCGTCGTTGAGCAAGGCTCACACGATGAACTCATTGCACAAGGGGGCATATATGCAGGCCTTTGGGCTCATCAAACAGGTGGATTTATTGGGGTAGAATAACACTTAATACAAAAAACCGACGTAGTAGTACTAACACTAAAACGTCGGTTTTTTATTTACTAAGCTACTAAACGAAAACCTATTAGTACCAACATTACAATGTTGGCAATAAAGCTAATTAAAAAGAAATACGTGCGCGGGCTTGGGTTTTTCTCTGTTGCAATCACATAGTATAAAATCATGTGAATTAAACGGGCAACTACATACACCCACACACACATTGCAAAAATTGCGCTTTGGTAATTAATTACAAATGCAAATAACACCGTGCCTATAAATAATGCGCTATTTTCTAATGTATTTTGAAACGTACGGTGCGCTCTAAATATAAAGCTATCGTGCGATAAATCGTCGCTAATTTTACCCGGCACTGCACCGGGCTCCTTGGCCTTGCTAAAGGTCGCAACACCCCACTGCACCACCAGCATAATTAAGTAAAAATAAAATCCCAAATAAGCAGATAAAGACACGTCATTCATTGTTAAATCCTTTATTTTAAAACTAAGTAATTAAAGCTGTATTACTTGTGCAAATTAAATACCAAATAAAAATTCTATCTATTCAGTAGCTTGCAATATGTTGGAAATTACTTTTGTAATAACTACATATTACCAAGTGCCATTTTACAACGGGCTTTTTAAGTTCTGAGGTTTAAAGTAATACACACAACGCCATGGTCAGTGGTTAAGTCGTCTCGCTCATATTCGGGGTTAATTAAATGCCTGTCGTACGTATTATGGTTACTTACTTCAAAAAAACTATCATCGTAGCTTGGGTCAAACTCGCACGACAGTAAAATATAATCAAGCACTGAGCTGCTTGTACCAAAGTAGTGAGTTGCTTTACGTGTTAGTGGCGCTGTTTGAGCGGTGTTTTCATCATCACTGTTACTTGCTTGCTGAGCATTATCAGCGGTAATTACTAGTTTTTCAAATAATGCCCACGAATCATACAAACAATACTTAGCAAGGTAGGCCTTGGCATCCATTGCGGGCGCAAACCTTAATGTATTGGTTAGCAAGTGGTTAAGTACACCATCAGAAAGGTCGTTGTTAAAATCGCCCATTAATACCATGGGGTTTTGAGTCGCTTCTCGTCGGGTGATCATTTGTATCATAAGTAAAGTCGCTTCGCTGCCGCGTTGAATTGTTGAGCCCCAACTCCCTGCTACATTCGCTTTTAAAATATCGACAATGTTTTGCTCGGCTGTTACCGCTTTATTGTGTTCGTCTACCTCAAGCATGCCCCGCTTAGATTTAAAGTGCACTACATAGCAATCTGTATCCCCTAAGTGAGGTAACGTAACTGTGGCCCTGAGTACCTTACGACTAAATGAAAACGCCTGTGTTAAACCAAGTGAGCATGCTAGTCCCTCATCATGCTCTACCGCTATTACATCAGCAATCGGGTATTTAGAGGCAATACCAACAACAGGGTGCTTAAAAATAAAATCATCTTTAACATGGGGTTTATCAACTACAGCAAAGTGGTTATAACCTTGGTTTAGCATTAATTCTTTAAGTGACTCAATACTAAATATTTCCTGAAAACCAATTACATCGGGCTGCTGCTCGTTTATGTATTCGGTGATCCAGCGCTGTTTTCTTGCCCATTGCTCAGCGGTGTATATACGTTCAAATTCGTAATAGGCGTTAGGTGGTTCAAGGTAGTTAAACAAATTAAAGGTGGCTATTTTAAGCTCGGTATTATTAATTACAGGCTCTGTGGGCAAGTTGACTGGGTCGTCGTTTATTTTATTTGGGTTATTGATAACTAAACACCTACATTTGATCCTGAAATAATTATAACGCAGGAAGGCCGTATGTATAAGTCGTGAATTATTCTCATCTATAAATTTACTCCGTTTTTTTACGTTATACTCTTTGCCTAATTTATTAAATGTATTAGGTTTTATGAACTATTCACACTTTGGCAGCAAATTTACTCAACCCAATGGCATTACACAGCTAATGGAAGATCTTGGTAATGCTAAAAACAGTAATAACCCTAATTTAGTGATGCTTGGCGGAGGCAACCCCGCCTCTGTGCCACCAGTAAACACAGCGTTCATTAACGAGCTAAATCATTTAGTAAAAAATAATAAAATAGCGCAAATAATGGGCCTTTACGATGGCCCAACGGGTAACGATGAGTTTAGAGCAGCCCTTGCCAATCAGTTAACACAAGAATATGCGTGGAATTTAACAGCGAGCAATATTGCATTAGGAAATGGTAGCCAAGCTAACTTTTTTATTCTATTTAACCTATTTGCAGGCAAAATGGCTGATGGCAGCCATAAAAAAGTACTTTTTCCACTTGCGCCAGAATACGTAGGCTATGCCGACCAAGGTTTAACTGACGATATGTTTGTGGCCATTAAACCCGAAATAGAAATACTAAATACACCAAACGGCTCTAAACAGTTTAAATATGTAATTGATTTTGATGCGGTTAAGGCTGTACTTGCCAACGACAACAGCATAAGCGCATTATGTGTGTCGCGCCCTACCAACCCAACGGGTAACGTAATTACCGACGATGAAGTTCATCAACTAGACTTACTCGCAAAGCAATACAATATCCCCCTTATCATTGATAACGCCTATGGCGACCCATTCCCTGGCTGTATTTATACCGATGCAAACCTAACCTGGAACTCAAACATTATATTATGTATGTCACTTTCAAAACTGGGCTTGCCAGGCCTGCGCACCGGTATAGTGGTTGCCAATAACGAGATTATTAAAGCAATTAGCCGCGTTAATGGCGCTATGGTGTTATCACCTAATAGTTTTGGGCCAAGCTTAGTCACCCGCTTAATCAAAGACAATAAACTACTGCCTCTGTGTAAAAATACCATTTTGCCTTTTTATAAAAATAAAGCACAGGTCGCTGTTAGCCTATTTGATGAAATATTTGCTGACTTACCGGTTTATTTACATAAGGTAGAAGGCGCATTTTTTATGTGGCTATGGTTTAAAGATTTAAAAATAACTAGCGAACAGCTTTACCAAAAACTTAAAAAACAAGATGTGTATATAATTCCTGGCCACAACTTTTTTATAGGTATTGAAGATAGCTGGGAGCACAAACATCAATGCGTGCGTATTAATTACGCCACCGATGAAGCAACGCTCAAAAAAGGCCTAGAAGCAATTAAAATACTCATAATGTAAATACACATACAGTGTCATTATGAGTTTAATTGATGCCCTCATACTCGTTTAAAGTTTATGCAAACGCGTTCTATCCCCTTTAAATTTATATATAAATTGGTATCCTACTCGACCTTTTTTAGCATATGCTTACATAAAAGCACCCGTAAATAAGCGTCTTTAGCTGCACCGCACTTATTTTAAGTGGCGGCAATACACAACAGGCTTCGCGTATAATTATTGGTTTTAAACGTTAGGTGTAACTTTAAATAGCAACATGCAATAACACTATTAAGGTAAATTATGCGATTAGGTCCAGGATTACTCGTCACTGCTGCCTTTATTGGGCCAGGTACAATCACCACAGCCAGTGTGGCAGGCGCAAACTTTGGTTTTGCGCTTATTTGGACATTACTATTTTCTGTTATTGCCACTATATTACTGCAATCAATGGCAGCACGCCTTGGCGTTGCAACAGGCCAAGACTTAGCGCAAGCACTTAGGGCAAATATTCAAAGCCCGCTATTTAAATCGTTAGCCATATTTTTGGTGATCAGTGCCATAGGTGTTGGTAGTGCAGCATACGAAGCGGGTAATTTAAGTGGCGCGAGTATGGGATTAATTGGCATATTTCCAAATGTTAATCCGCAAATATGGACCCCTCTAATTGCTTTTTTAAGTGCCGGGTTACTTTATAGCGGCAAACATAAAGTGGTAGAAAACGCACTTATAGTATTAGTAATTTTAATGAGCTTGGTGTTTATATCGACATTGATCATGGCTTCACCATCACTGGCTGATATATTGTCAGGCTTTACGCCAAGCTTGCCCGAAGGCTCAATAACAACTGTTTTAGCGTTGGTTGGTACAACCATAGTGCCGTACAACCTGTTTTTGCACTCTGGCGTTTTAGCAGCTAAGTACGACAGCAAAAGTGACTTACAAAAAGTAATTAAGCAAACCAATGTTGATACTGGCTTATCAATTACTTTGGGCGGTGTAATCACATTAGCTATTTTATCTACCGCGTCGGTCGCTTTTTATGGAACAAACGCAGGGCAAATTAGCGCAGCAAACATGGCAGTACAACTAGAGCCCTTGCTCGGTGATGCAGCCCATTACTTTTTTGCTATAGGGTTGTTTGCCGCAGGGTTAACTAGCGCAATAACCGCGCCGCTTGCTGGGGCTTATGCCGTATGTGGTATGTTAGGTTGGTCAAACGATATGGCTAGTACTCGCTTTAAAAGCGTTGCTATTATCATCTTATTATTTGGTGCTGCGGTAGCGTCTCTTGGGTTAGACCCTGTCGCGGTTATAATATTTGCCCAAGCGGCTAATGGTTTATTACTTCCTGTTATCACTATTTACTTAGTGTGGTTAGTAAATCAAAAATCGGTCATGGGAAAATTTACCAACTCGTTTATTTTAAACCTAGTTACTCTACCTGTGTTAATGCTTATTTTTGGCTTAAGTAGTTACAAACTCATTGGTTTAATTTTTTAATAAAGTATAAAAAGGGTTTTAAAAAGCCGTGGTTTTCATTAAACAGCGGCTTTAGCTAAGGAACTAGCCTTAAAAAACACTTAGTTTAACTTTGTGTTTTCAACTACTTTAATTAGTTTTGCAAACGCGTAACCGCCAATAGCGCCTGCAACCAACTGTAAATAAAAACCCCACCCTCTTGCGCCAGCAATAATGGTTATATTCATAATAGACTCAATCGCAATGAGCGCCGTCGCAAAAGCGGCTATACCCGCTATAACAAACAGCCCAGTACTATGTGCTTTTAATTTTTTATTAATAAACCAAGTCACTAAAAAAGCAATAGTGAGTGCAACGGCAATAATAGCGCCATACGTAGGAAGTAAACCTAACCAATCGTCGAGTGTTAAATTAACACGGTCAGCAAACTCTACCACTACACCTACATTAACTAATTGATTGACAACGTATTGGCTATGAAACAAGCTAGCAAGCGTAAACGTTAGTAACCAAGCAACTAAAAATGAAGGGAGTATGCGTGTTAAAAACAACATGGTTATCTCAATTTAAACTAAATAATTTTTTATACAGTAGCAAAGGCTTGCGCGGTAAACAATGCATCTCGCTTTTTATACTATTCGCACTCTTCTCATTTAACGTCAATGCAAACAATGCATTACCTAAAAAACAATATACAATCCAAACACTCGCTACACAGCTAAACTCGCCTTGGAGTATGGTGCAACTGCCCGATGGTACATGGTTAATAACCGAACGCGACGGCCACGTAGTGGTTATTAAAAATAACGAGCAAAGTAGAATAAAATTACCACTTGAAGGTTTATACGTTGCAGGTCAAGGTGGTTTACTTGATATAGTACTCACGCCTAATTTTGCTAAGTCCAAAGAAGTTTTTTTTACCTACGCCCAAGGCGATCTTGATGCAAACAGGCTCGTAATAGCTAAAGCTACCTTCAACGGTACACGTTTTACAACGCCAACAATCATTTACAACGTAGCCACAGATAAAGACACACCACAACATTACTCTGGTCGCGCCCTTATTCTCCCTGATAACACTTTACTGTTTTCAAGTGGCGATGGTTTTGACTACCGAGAGCAAGCACAAGTAGTAACCAGCCAGCTTGGCAAAACACTGCGCATTACAGCAAATGGCAAAACACCCAAAAATAACCCTTTTATTGACCACAAAAACTCAACAGCTCATGCGGTGTATTCATATGGGCACCGTAACCTTCAAGGTTTAGTGTACGACTATGACACGCAACAAATTGTAAGCCACGAACATGGCCCCGCAGGTGGCGACGAGCTAAACTATTTAACGGCTGGAAATAATTACGGTTGGCCAGTCATTACAAACGGTGACGATTACTCGCAAGCGCGCATATCTCCATTTAGAGACTACCCGGGCATGCAAAAACCAAGCGTAGATTGGACGCCATCAATCGCCCCATCGGGTATGGCGTATTATGGCTCTAAACACGCCGCATTCCCTTCGCTTCAAAAACATGTGCTCATTACCACGCTTGTAGATAAAAAACTCTACAGCGTTAATTTAGCGAATGGTAAATTCACCCAGTCGCATGTATTTCCAGAAGCAACAGGACGATTAAGAGATGTATTTGTAACTTCGCAAGGTAATGTAGCCATATTAACCGATGGGAAAAATGCTGAGCTGATGTTGTTTAAAGCCAATTAATTTATAGAGAAATGTTAGAGGCGCTTCGCTTTAGAATTAAGGAGTGCCTTTAAGTAAGCCGCTGTTATCAATCAAAATCAGACAATGGCTCTCTAATTGTCAGTGTATTAGTACCAAAATCTAATATGGCTTGGTATTTTCTAAAAAATGGCGAGCCTAATAATCCATGTATTGAATTGCCACCACCAGCGGCCTGAACATGGTCTAGGTCTAGTGATACAAACTGTGTACTTTCATACAACTGCCCTGCCAATTCAAATTTTACAACGTCTATTAATCCCATTTCGTGTTCGGCTGTACCTAAACCTGCGGCATTTTCTTCGCTTAGTGCCTCTTGTATTCCAAGCTTTTTAATACATGCTCTATCTAAAACAGATGCACCCGCCGCTGTATCTAAAATTAAATTTACTTTATGCCCGTTTATTTCAGCTTGTATAATTTGATGCCCTGTTTCTGTTACTTCAAATTTTATGCTTGTGGTTTTAGCTAGTCCCATGAATGTTCCTTATTTAGGTTAATTTACAAACACTCTACTACAGTTGCCTTCTAAAACAACCTTAAAAATATGCAAGCAAGTGACTTTTCACTTACATCCCTTTTGTATTTCAAATATGGCAGTAATTTCTCAAACTAAAGATACAAAAACTAATTATATTAAAGAAAATTAATGCACAAAGAGAGTCAGAGGCGCTTCGCTTTTAGCGGGATAACAGCCAGATAATTTCCGCTTCTAATGTTTATAAGCAAGAATTACCTATTTATATTTTCGGAATCAGATCACTGTTATAAATGAGAATTTAACCACTGTTTCGCCAAATTTAAATGACAGAGATGGTGCATAGTGACAAAAGTAGCCAATACGGTAAAACAGGGTAATACCCCATTTCTAATGGAGGCGAACTGTAGAATTTCCGTTATTTGACTTTTCAAGCATTTGTTGTACTCAGAACCCTTTGCCACTTTTATGTCACTGCCTCTTGAAAAGCCTCAAAATTTAGACGCTCGTTAATATATATTTTCTTTCAACGACGATTTTCAACTTCAAGCTCTTTTATGCGTGTCATTAAAGGCGCATTCATACCGCCGTATTTAGCGCGCCATTTATTAAATTTTGCTCTTCACTAAAAAGTACTTAACTAAAGCCAATTTTATAAAAAATTTTACAACTTGAAAACATGGAGTTAACGTATGATTATTGTTTGACCTGATAATCTCGTAAAAACGTTGTATTGTGAGTTACAAAATGTGTTGTGCGAGCTAGAAGTCGTATCAGTACGTCAACTTAGGGTTTACACCTACTTGATATTCACCTTAATTGTCAATAACAACACCGCCATTTGGCGAAGGCTTCAGTTCTTTTTTTTGCATAGCGGGAATTAAAATCCCGCCTGCCGCCGACGCTTCTACTGTCGATTTCGGTTCTAAATTCCCCGGGTTGTTTAAATACTCAACGAGTGAAGGTCTGACTATAGCGCCTTGTCGCATTGTTTCAAGATTACCTTCGATAACCGTTGCATACGATACTTTACTTGTAACTTTGTCAATTAGCACTTTGCCAGCATAAATTTCTTCTCGCCCTAGTGACTCTTTTGTATAAGGATCAATAAGCTTTTTCCCTAAGTCAAAAACATCATAAAGCTCTCCAACCTTCACGCTTGTTCCTCCTTGGTTAAGCGTGATGGAGCCGTTTTGATTAGAGACTATCCTCATCGGATAGATAGCACTGGCAATCCCTCTAGATATCATTTGCGCGGTAATTGGGTCTAATATATTTTCGTTGATTGCCACAGAATCTTGCCATTTTATTTGTCTTGTAGCGAGGTTTATGACTTTATAGTCTATTTTAGACACTACGTTTTCGACATATGACGTTTCGCCGGTGAAAGCGTTTTCTGACTGATGAGAATTGTCTTGAAACGATGCAGTCCCAACAACAAGATAATCTAAGCCTAACACTTGTCCAAGTCGCATTTTTTCTTTCAGTGGCGAATCGCTGCTAAGTAGAAGGCGCTTTTCTGCTTCGTAATCGCTATTGTGTTGACGGTCTAAAATTGCGAATCGGCGTGTCTGTACTAACGCACTTTGCAGGTTGTTTGAAAACGCATAGCCATCACTGCCAGCGAATGGTGCAACCACAAGCTTGCGCCGTTTGTTTACATTCAGACCGGGGCTCTTGTAAACAGGCACAACGACATTTAGCAAGACTTCACATTCTTCATCGCACAACGAATCTATAACTTCATAGCTAGTGATCTGACCCTTTGTCTTCATGGCGGTAATATTCGACATCGCAACACTAGAGTTGGACTTTCCATTTGTCCTAATTTGATTTGCTATTCGTATGGTTTCACTATTGATACTAGTGCCATTCACTTGCGCAACGGCTTGAATCAAGCCAGCCTCAATAGCCAAGTCCTTCGTAGCGCCAACGGCAGAAACTTCAACTATTCGCTCGTCTGCCAATGCTGTTGTTGATACCCCAAGCAGTAAGAAAATTAATGGTTTAAAAATCTTCATCATCAACCTCTATACTTTCGCCAGATTTTGCTTTGAAATTGACTTTGCCCGCGGCGGATTTCTTTTTTAAACCCTTGTTCGCTTTAAATGCTCTTGTCGCTTGTTCAGCAAGTGGGTGCCATATAAGTACAACACCATTCACTTCACGGTTCGTCACAGGGTGTTTTGCGCTCCATCTTGTTGCTTCTTGAACGCCGGTCAATCCTTTCACACTCGACGCCATTCTGGAGCTTTGTGACGTTTCCTTGATAATTTTGGCTACGGTTTCCTCTTGCGTTTCAGTAGTGTTGCCGTCAGTTAATGAGGCTGTCGCGGTTCTGGATTTATCACTTGTTGTTGAACTTGAAGCGTTAACTTCACCAACTAAATTATACGCTTCTGCTATGTGTGCCCATGCATTAAGCTCTGCGTCTAGGTAGCTAAACTCTCGATTATCTGCACATTCTTCATAATCAGAAACATTACAATCGTTTCCTGACATTCCATAAGAAAGAATAACGGGATAACCATTTTCATCCCAATGAAGTTTCGTTCCGATTTGATACATAAAATTAGAGCGATATTTTTCTAAATAGTCCTGAACAGACATACTGGCTTTTTCTGGACTAGGTTCGATATTGCCTTTACTCTTGCGAAGAGAGGCCAAGAAATTTTTCTTTTTGTTTGAAGTCGCAACGATCACCGACACAGCAGTATTTCCATTTTCGTCAGTTTTCTCGAAGGACTTCATTATTTGAGACCCCGTAATATCACCTCTTGATGAGCTTGAAACGGACTGGGTTATCGCCTTCTGCATCATGACTTTTCTTTTATTAGGAGGAGCTGCGTTATATTCGCTAGGGTTAACACCAAGCTCTTCTAACTGTGAGTCGACTGTGGCATCGGCTAAAGCGACTACTTTATTTAAAAGCGCTTCAAACCGACTTTGACTTTGAATTTCCTCTTGAGTGAACTCTGGAAGTTTGTTCGTCTTAAATGACTTTCTTACCGTTTCTGAAGCAACACTCGTATATAGCTGTTTAAGTAATTTTTCTCTCGCTTTTTGTTGAGCTTCTGTATACGCCAATACACGGGCATCTGCCCAACCAGCTTCCGTAGGTTTGAGCCTAATGAGTGCAGTACCAGAGTGAATAAAAACTTGTTTCCCTTGTGAAGTAAATTTGCGCCTCTTCTCAGTTATATATTCTCGCGCTTTTTCTTCAACGTATGCATAGGCATCTTCTGGTTGTTCATTATGCGCTTCGACTGTCGCCTCAGCGCTTGAAGCTGGTTGCTGTGCTTGTTTATCTTCTATAATTAGGTCGACCTCTTCTGATACCTGTTCCTGTGCAACAGCACTAATTGAGGAAAGGAGAAAAAATAGGCTTGTTAGTCGTATTAATGAACTTTTCATATATTTTCCTTGTTCTTTTGCACTATCATAAAATGGAATAAGTTAGGTGTGCACATCTCGCAAAAGAAGAATTGAATAAAATAACTGTTTAGATTGATATAGCTGAATTTGCGTTAACACATAAAAGCATAATAAAGGCTGCAAGCTTAATTATTAAAGGCTTTCTGACTTCTGATTAATTGATAAAAAAGTCTTCCTCAATTATTAAACTTGCAGATTTTTTACCACGTCACTGAATCATTACTCCCGGTTTTTGCAATTGGGTATTCACCTTCCCAATACGCAAGTCCAGTCTCCAGTTGTGTAAGAGTGAGTTGAAAATAATATTCGACGAGTTGCTCTGAGCGATTAACCCTATTTGTTCGTTGTATTATTTTACCGCTCAAACTAAAATCGGGCGAAATTACTGTACCATTTTTCTTTACTGTGTTTTTATTAATTAATGCGGAATCGTTCAGCTCTCGTACCTTCGTGCTACTAGTATCTTCAGGGCCTGAGCCAGTAAAATTAACGGCTGTTGTCGTAAGGAACTTACCACTTTGCAATAAACCTACACGAATCTTCTTAACTAATTGATCAGTATCGATGCGCTGGGAGGTGTCGTTGATAATGTTATATATAGATAAAATATATCGGCCTCCTTTATCAGCCTCAGGATGCACAAGCAAAGGGCTTGCGATGATATCGTTTAATGCTTGATTAGCGGCTTGGTCAAAATCTCTTTGAGAAAGCCCAAGCACTGCGATACTTTCATTTCCACTGTCAACATATTTAGTGGTAGATTGACAGCCACTAACCAAAATAACGGCTGGCAGAACGGTTGCTAATATTATCTTCTTCACTGTGATACTTCCTTACAAGTGTTAAATAGAGATTACTTCTACAGAGGGTGCCAGAGTCGAGTTTATGGCTTTTACATAAATGATATTTTTCTTTGCCGGGTCAACGCTTACTGATAATGCTTGGCTAAATCCAGGTGAGTTAATGGTTACTTGACCCGAACCATCATTCTCTAACATAAGTGCTTGGAAGTTCTTTGGAAGGACGCTCCAAGTTCTTGTGTCAGCTTGCGTTGTAACGGCTTGAAGAACGCCTGTTGCCATACCAAGCCAAATATTTTTGTCATTTACTTGCTTTTGAACAACGGTTTTTACGACAGAGCGCGTGATTTCACGGGCCAATATAAGCGGCCACTCTTCCTTGAATTCAGCTTTAATGATTCTATCCATATCAGCTATAACTTCACTCATTTGACCGTTAACCGATACATAACTAAATTGATCCATTTGCTCTTGAATCTTTGGAAGCGCAACACCTGCGTAATTCACATTCTCAGATACTATAAAAACGGGAAGGTCTATTCTGAATTCCTCTTTTTTCGCCATTTCACCATTTTCGAATATCACCCAAATGTTAGTTACAGAATCAAGAGAAGTATTACCACTGCTAATGTTTTGGGCAAGGGCAAGCGTGTCAGTAGCGACATTCGTGTCTATCATATTCGACACACGTTTAAAGCTGTCTACGGCTTTATTTACATCTGAAGAGTCTTGTGCATTTAACATGAAAAATAAACCGTGCATGAACGTAGAAAATGGATTTACGTAACCGTCATATGCTGTCCACTGTGACATATCAATGTTTTGTTCTGCTAACAACTCATCGGCTTTTGACAAGCTTTCATTAACCTCAGCATCGCTAGCAACTTCTTTTTCCTCTAATTCTTTTTTTGCTTCTTCTTCTTGCTTTTCGCGTTTCTCGTTAATGCGTCCAGCAAAGTAATCTGCAGCTCTGCGCTGCCTATCATCTGAACGGTTCCATTCTACACGCGCATTTTGAAGGTCCCCCATTGCAGTGAAGTTAAGCGCTTTATAGGTGTTCACCATAATTGAATCGTAAACGCTTTGCTCGTAGTCTAGGAACGTGTCATTCGTCAATGAGCTTGTCAGCGTTTCAGAAACATTAGTCACCATGCCCTCGGTATCTTCGAGATACATAACATCTTCGATTAGGTCAAAGTACTTATTGCTTGCTTCATAATTTTTTTCAAACCGATATATACTTGCAGTCTGCATGCCCCAAAACTGATCATCCAAAGCATTATCTTCTTCGTCATAATCAGCTTGATCAAGCGCTATTTCCTTCGCTTCAACTAAGTTTCCGCTAGCCAGAACGACGTCAAATTTACTAATTTTAGAGTCTGGTGTGAGGGAGTTGGTTAAGCTTGACAGCGGGCTCTGTCCGTCAGTTGTAGCACAACCTGAGAGTAAAAGTGTGGTGAGTGATGCAATTGCAATTTTTTTCATTAACATTCCATATATAGTATATCTGTAGGCTGCTAAGAATATGGAACGTATTAGAACGATACCAGTCTTTGGTAAAAGCCTTTATTTTTGATTTTTTTAATTTACATTTTACATCATAAGCCACAAACCGTCATTGTCAACTTTTAAAACAAGCCGAATCATAGAAATTATTTTGCTCAATTTTCTAGGACTTACTAATTCAGTCTGCTTTCTTGGCTTTACAATTTATAAAACTTAGATTAAGTCAGTTTCTTAATTACGCGGATTCAAATCTGAAGTGCATAACGTTTAGGCGGCTTTAGCCGCTAAGTGTTTAGTCGTAAACTAATTTTGGCCAAGGATTTGTATTCTAACCAGTATCTTTTCTCTGACTCATTTTGTATTGGTCCACCGTTATAGCTATGAGGCCTAACCTGGTTGTAATATCCAATAATATATTTAATGACTGCATTTTCCGCTTCAATAAATAAGCGGTAACCCGTTGTTGGTACCCATTCTGTTTTTAAACTTCTAAAGAATCGCCCCATCGGGTTATTGTCCCAACAATTACCACTACACTTGGATAGTTCTGATTTTAAAAACTGCACTTTATTCGGCTTCGTCCATTCATCACCCAAACGATGCATACCATAATTACAACTAGTAACTATATAAGACAACATCTCCGTCTCTTTTTAAGCTTGGGGCCTGTTATCGACCACCTTTAAACTTGAATTTAACGGAGCTACTTCCAGCACGGTCGGCTTAAAACTGACACAACCTGATAAGGCAATAATCAATATAATTACATACAAGATTTTCTCAAAACTAACACTCCCTCTTTGTGGCTAACAATTTTGTATCCGACATTTGTCGCTTTATAAACCGACAAATGTCCAAATATTACCAATATTTCTAATTTAACCGGCGAATAAGCTCATGTAAACAATTAGTTAGCTCTCATCTATATTTAATGAATGCAGAAAAACACCAAAATAATGGAGATCAGTAATATTGAACAAAAGAGTAATGCAATAATAAATATAAAACATAGACTTTTTCGTCTGACCTTTAACCTTTTCCCTAAAACAAAAAAGCCGCTATTCGTTTAAAACAGCGGCTTTTCTACTTAAAGCTTATAGCTAAAAACTGATAGCTAGTACTTTAAGCTTTACCAATCACTTCAAGTCCACCCATGTATGGGCGTAATACTTCTGGCACGACTACTGAACCATCGGCTTGTTGGTAGTTTTCTAGTATGGCTACGAGTGTGCGGCCAACGGCTAAGCCGGAACCATTTAGTGTATGGAGTAACTCTGGCTTTTTAGCACCTTCACGGCGAAAACGAGCCTGCATACGGCGCGCTTGGAAATCGACCATGTTTGAACAAGACGAAATTTCGCGGTAGGTATCTTGTGCCGGTAACCATACTTCTAAGTCGTATGTTTTAGCTGCGCCAAAGCCCATGTCGCCCATACATAAAATTACTTTACGGTATGGTAGTTCTAATGCTTGTAAAATTTGCTCTGCGTGGCCTGTTAGTTCTTCAAGCGCTTGCATTGAATCTTCTGGTTTTACTAGTTGTACTAGTTCAACTTTATCAAACTGATGCTGGCGAATTAAGCCGCGTGTATCGCGACCGTAGCTGCCCGCTTCACTTCTAAAACACGGTGTGTGCGCAGTTAAGCGAATCGGTAAATCGCTTTCGTCGTAAATCTCGTCGCGTGCGCTGTTAGTCAACGGTACTTCTGCTGTTGGGATTAAGCTAAAGCCAGCTTGTTGTTCACCGTCGTCGTTTACCAGGCCTAATGTATGGAATAAGTCGCCTGCAAACTTAGGTAATTGGCTTGTACCGTATAGGCTTGCGCTATTTACTAAGTACGGTACATACATTTCTGTATAGCCGTTTGTGTCTGTGTGGGTGTCTAGCATGTATTGCGTAAGTGCACGGTGCATACGCGCTACTTGGCCACGCATTACTGTAAAACGTGCGCCACTAATTTTAACGCCCATTTCAAAATCTAGGCCGTTTAGGTCTTGCCCTACATCTACGTGATCTTTTACTTCAAAGTCGTACTTTTTAGGCGTGCCCCAGGTAAGTATTTCAACGTTGTCGTCTTCATCAGCGCCTTCTGGTACTGATTCGTCTGGTAAATTTGGAATTGCTAAAGCAATGTCGTTAATCGCGTTGAGTACTTCGTCTTGCGCTTTTTTAGTTGCGTCTAATTCGCTGCCTAAATTTGCCACTGCGTCTAATAGCGGCTGTGCGTCTTCGCCTTTCGCTTTTGCTTGGCCAATGGCTTTAGCACTGGCGTTACGTTGACTTTGAAGCTCTTGCGTTTTTACTTGTAATGTTTTGCGTCGCTCTTCAAGTTCTGTCACTTTTGCAACATCAAGCTCGTAGCCACGAGCCGCTAAGCGTGCTGCAGTTTGCTCAACGTCTTGTCGTAAATATTTAGAATCTAACATGTTAGTTTTTAACCTTTTTGCATTACCAGCTGAAGGCCCAGCCAAGCCATAAAAATACAGACCATCACATTTAAGATGATATTGAGGGCCATTTTAATAAAGTGACCTTGTTGTAACAACAACAACGAGTCCATTGAGAATGTTGAAAAGGTGGTTAATGCACCTAAAAAGCCAATACCTATAAGGGTTTTAGCGGGGCTTACAGTGATAATTTGTTTATCTATCAAACCGTATAAAACGCCCATTAACAATGAACCCAGAATATTAACCGCCAACGTACCAAAAGGGAATCCCCTACCAAGGAGTTTTAGCATGGTTTCGCTAATAAAAAACCGTAAACAAGCACCTGAAGCACCGCCAAGGGCGATCATCATATAAAGTTTAATCATTTTCGTATCGTTTAAGTGGGCTTTGCGTATCGCGCTCTTTTAGGTAATCGAGTTTTTGTTTAATTTTTTGCTCAAGGCCGCGATCGCTCGGCAGGTAATATTCCTTGCCGTCCATTTCTGGTGGTAAGTATTTTTCACCAGCGGCAAAGGCGCCCTCTTCGTTATGCGCATAACGGTACTCGGCGCCATAACCTAAGTCTTTCATTAAGTTGGTTGGTGCATTAAGTAAATGCTCAGGCACTGGGTAACTTGGCTCGTTTTTGGCATCTGCCTTTGCTTGATTAAACGCCATATAAACCGCATTACTTTTGGGTGCGCTGGCCAAATATAAGGTGGCTTGTGCAATGGCGCGTTCGCCCTCACTTGGGCCTACACGCTGAAATATATCCCAAGCGTTTAATGCCACTTCCATCGCACGTGGGTCTGCGTTACCTATGTCTTCTGTGGCAATGGCAAGTAAACGCCTCGCTACATAAAGTGGGTCGCCGCCACCGGCTAAAATACGGCAATACCAATACAGCGCACCATCCGGTGAGCTGCCTCGTACCGATTTATGAAAAGCCGAGATTAAATCGTAAAATTCATCGCCACCTTTATCGTATTTAGCTAAATGGGTTGGCAGTACTTGGCTTAATACGTGCTCATCTACGTTGTATGTGCCGTTATGCTCGGTGGTTAAATCAACCGCTTGCTCAAGCAGGTTTAACACTTTGCGGGCATCACCGCCGCTTGCTTGGCAAAGCGCCTTTTTGGCGTTATCGGCAATCACAATGTTTTTTTGGTTTAGCTGCTCATCTTGCTCAAGTGCGCGCTCTATTACTGTGTATAAGTCGGTATCGGCAAGCGACTTTAAAACATAAACGCGTGCGCGCGATAAAATCGCATTATTAAGTGCAAACGAGGGGTTTTCGGTTGTCGCGCCTACAAATATAAACGTGCCGTCTTCTATGTGAGGTAAAAATGCATCTTGCTGCGATTTGTTAAAGCGGTGTACTTCATCCACAAACATTAAAGTGCGTTGCCCGCGGCTTTGTAGGTTATCGTGCGCTTGCGTTACGCTGTCGCGAATATCTTTTACGCCTGCGGTCACAGCCGACATTTGTATAAGCTCGGCATCGGCGTGGTTTGCTATAATTTGCGCCAAGGTTGTTTTACCCACCCCTGGCGGCCCCCACAAAATTAAGCTATGGCAGCGCCCTGCAACAATAGCTTGATGCAAAGGTTTGTCACTACTAAGTAAATGCTGCTGACCTATGTATTCATCAAGCGTTGTTGGGCGCATTCGCGCCGCAAGTGGGCGTACATCGGGTCCAAAGTTAAAGCCTAAATTACTCACCGTGGCTTTGATCGTCTATTTCAACACCTTCTGGCGGTGTAAATTCAAATACTGTGGCGTCAAGCTCGGTGTTTACTTTAGCATCGTTAAAAGTAAACGATGAAAGTTGGCCCGAGTTATCTGTCACTACTAATGTTGCAAGGCCTGCTTGGTTATCCACAAACGTAATATCTAACTGCTCTACTTGGCTTTCTACGCCTTTATTTGGCGTAACACTATAGCCTGAGTCTGTTGCTTGAACACTGTATTTTTCCCATTGTGCAGGGTCTTTTGAGGTAAGTAATACAAACGGCGTTGAGTCTATTAAGCTGTGAGTATTCATTATGGTTACTTGCTCAGCAAAACTGTCGAAGTAATAGGTTTTATCACCATTAGATACAAATAAAGTATCGTCTGGGTTGGTTTGTTCCCAGCGTATCATCATAGGTTGTTTAAGGGCGATTGTACCCTCGCCTTGCATTACGGCTTGGCCTTCTTTGTCTGTTACTTTTTGTGCAAACTGCGCTTTAAAGCTTTTAAGTGTTGCCAGTTTGTCTTGCAGTGCTTGGCTGTCGTCTGCAAAACTCGGTGCGGCAATTAAGCCACTTAATACTAATAATAAACTGTTTAATTTTTTCATTGGTTTGCTCCATTAGGTACTAATACATCGCGAGCACCATTATGACCTGGTGAACTTACGATACCTGATGTTTCCATTTGTTCTACTAAGCGTGCTGCACGGTTATAGCCTACGCGTAACTTACGTTGTACTGATGAAACCGATACCTTGCCTGTCTCAATTACAAATGCGACCGCCTCGTCGTAAAGTGGGTCTGACTCTTCATCTGCACTTTCACTTGCTTCACCGGGTAGTAAAATATCTTCAGTGGCATCGCCATTAAGAATTTCATCTATGTAATTAGGTTTAGCACGCGCTTTCCAATCGTTAACGACTGCGTGTACTTCGTGGTCATCTACAAATGCGCCATGCACACGCTCTGGCACGCTTGTGCCTGGCGGTAAATAAAGCATGTCACCCATACCGAGTAAGTTTTCGGCTCCTTGCTGGTCAAGTATGGTGCGCGAATCTATTTTACTTGATACCTGAAACGCCATACGCGTTGGTATATTGGCTTTAATTAAGCCTGTAATTACATCAACCGATGGACGCTGAGTGGCAAGTACTAAGTGAATCCCTGCTGCACGTGCTTTTTGCGCTATACGTGCAATAAGTTCTTCTACTTTTTTACCAACAATCATCATCATGTCGGCAAACTCATCAATTACCACAACAATGCTTGGTAGTTTTTCAAGCTCGTCGGGGCCGTCCTTCATACCGTCTGTGTCTTTAAAAAGTGGGTCCATAATGGGGTAGCCCGCTTCTTTGGCATCAAGTACTTTTTGGTTGTAACCTTTTAAATTACGCACACCCAACGCTGACATCAATTTATAACGACGTTCCATTTCACCTACACACCAACGCAGCGCGTTAGCCGCTTCTTTCATGTCGGTAACCACTTCACATAATAAATGCGGTATCCCCTCGTAAACCGAAAGTTCAAGCATTTTAGGGTCAATCATGATCATACGTACATCATCTGGGCCCGATTTATACAGTAAGCTTAATATCATTACATTAACGCCCACTGACTTACCCGAGCCCGTTGTACCAGCTACCAATAAATGTGGCATTTTACCTAAATCGGCACACACAGGTTGCCCTGCAATGTCTTTACCTAACACCATGGTAAGCGGTGATGGATTTTGCTCAAATTTAGGCGCATTTATTACTTCAGACAAGCGAACTATTTCACGGTGTTTGTTAGGCAGCTCTATGCCTATGTAAGTTTTACCCGGTATAACTTCAACAACACGTACACTAATAGCTGAAAGCGAGCGGGCTAAATCTTTTGATAAACCGGTAATTTTAGACACCTTTATACCCGGTGCTAAATCAAGCTCAAATCGCGTTACAACAGGCCCAGGATATACACCAACTACTGTAGCTTGTACGTTAAAGTCGAGAAGTTTTGTCTCTACAAGGCGAGATACAACATCGAGCTCTTCTTGCGAAATTGGGTTTTTAGCTTTATCGGGTCTGTCGAGTAAATCAAGCGACGGTAATGGGCCTGGTGGCGGCTCTTGGTCAAGCAGTTGTTCAAACTTTTCTTTTGCTGTTGGTGGTGGCTGATACGCAGGCTTTGCTTTTGGCATAGGCCTTGCTGGCGATACCACGGTTGTTACTGGTTTTTCAGGTTCTACAACTTGGCTTTGATCAAGCGCGTTTAATGCCGCTGCCGTATCCATTGGTTCATCATCTATTGCACTAAAGCCAATTTCTTGATCGAGTATATCGTCAAGCTCATCAAATGGGCTGTAGTCGTCGCTGATATGTGGCTCTGTAAAAGGCGTTTGCGGTTTATTAATGGCTTTTTGAGGTGCGTCGTTTTTTGCCTCTACTGGCGCTTCAAGCTGCTCAGTGAGGTCGTCGTTAAACTGAGCATCTGCATTGTCACTGTTTGTGTTTGCAGCAATTCGTTCTCTGTTTATCCAACCTTTTATGTACGAAGTAATAAAGCGATACAACCTAACCATTAAATCGCCTAGGTAATCTACAAAATCAACCCACGACACGCCTGTTAAAAGGGTTAATCCTGCAAAAAAGAAACACAATAGCAAAATTGATGTGCCGGTAAAATTAAACGCCGGCATCATGGCAGTCGCAATGACATCTCCCACTACCCCGCCTGATGAAAAATTATAAATATCGTCGAAGTTAATACTGCTAATTGCCGTAGCTGAGGTCACAAACAGGGCTAAGCCTATAATGCGAAGGGCTAATGTTGTGTAATCAAGCTGTAAAATACGGTGCGGCTGTTTAAACAATAAATAGCCGAATAACTGAATCGCCGCCGGAACTAAATACGCAAGCCACCCAAAAGTAAGCAGCAGTATATCGGCAACCCACGCACCGGCGGTGCCTGTAATATTTTTTACGTTTCTAAATTCGCCGGTTTGTGACCACGAAGGATCTGCCGGGTCAAAACTGATTAAGGCACATAAAATAAATATTGCAGCAAAGGTACTGATAATCAGCCCTGTTTCTAATAGTCTTTGCACACCGTTTAGGCGCATAACTTCCTATCCCTCTTATTATTCTATTTATTACACTTCAACAGCAGTCAAATACCTTAGCAGGAAATGCAATTTGATGCACTTTATCTTAATGTGTATGGCCTGATTATGAACACGTTTTTATAAATTAGAGCCTGTTTACCTTTAACAGTTAAACTTATGCGATGTAAGGGCGAATAATTACGCCGTCTTCACCTTTAACTTCTTCCATAACTACATAGGTGCGACTTTCACTCACGTTTGGCAACTTTAAAAGAATGTCTCCTAATACACCACGGTATTCTGACATATCATTAACACGCGTTTTAAGTAAGAAATCAAAATTACCCGACACTAGGTGACATTCTATTATTTCTTCGTGCTTTTTCACGGCTGCACTAAACTCGTCAAATACGTCTGGCGAGGTTTTGGTAATCGTAACTTCTACATACACCGATAACCCCTGCCCTAACTTAGCCGGATCGACCACCGCTTTGTATCCGAGTATGTAACCTTCTCGCTCAAGCTTTTTTACGCGCTCTAGGCAGGGCGTGGCGCTCAGGCCAACTCGTCGGGCCAGTTCAACATTTGAAAGACGCCCATCATGTTGTAATTCCATCAAAATTTTACGGTCTATTCTGTCTAATAACTGATGCATAAGGCTCACTAGTTTTTTATTCTGTTTATTTTTATTATTTAGATAATAACACTAGCATGGCATTTAAAAAAGGTGAGACACACTGGCTTGTCATGAATATAATAGTGAAAAATTTCAATCCGTTCTTAATAAGGCAAATGTTATGATTATTGGTGTACCTAAAGAAATCAAAAACCATGAATACCGCGTAGGTATGGTTCCTGCTAGTGTTCGTGAATTAGTTAATCACGGCCACCAAGTGGTTGTAGAAACGAATGCAGGTATGGGTATTGGTTTTACAGATGAAGATTACACCCAAGCAGGTGCAGACATTTTAGCAACTGCGGCTGACGTTTTTGCAAACGCAGACATGATTGTAAAAGTAAAAGAACCACAAGCAGTTGAACGTGCAATGCTTCGTGAAAACCAAATTCTTTTCACTTACCTTCACCTTGCACCGGATCTTCCACAAACTGAAGACCTTGTTAAGAGCAAAGCGATTTGTATTGCTTATGAAACAGTAACTGACTCTCGTGGTGGTTTACCACTTTTAGCGCCAATGAGTGAAGTAGCTGGCCGTATGTCTATCCAAGCCGGTGCACAAGCCCTTGAAAAATCTAACCACGGTCGTGGTATGTTACTAGGCGGTGTACCTGGTGTTGAGCCGGCTAAAGTTGTTGTTATCGGCGGCGGCATGGTTGGTCGTAGCGCAGCACAAATGGCTGTAGGCCTAGGTGCTGATGTTGTAGTACTTGATCGTAATATCGATGTACTGCGTGCACTAGACGCGCAATTTGGTAATAAAGTAAAAGCTATTTACTCAACGGCTGATGCACTTGAAAAACACGTACTAGAAGCAGACCTAGTAATTGGTGGCGTACTAATCCCTGGCGCTGCTGCTCCTAAGCTTGTAACAGCAGAGCACATCAAAGCAATGAAGCCTGGCGCTGCTATTGTTGACGTTGCTATTGACCAAGGCGGTTGTATTGCAACATCTAAAGCAACAACGCATGCTGATCCTACTTTCATCGTTGATGAAGTTGTTCACTACTGTGTTGCTAACATGCCGGGTGCTGTTCCTCGTACGTCTACATTTGCACTTAACAATGCAACATTGCCGTTTATCATTAACCTTGCAAACAAAGGTTACAAAAAGGCATTGCTAGACGACGCTAACTTCCTAAAAGGCTTAAATGTAATTAAAGGCCAAGTAACGTACAAAGAAGTTGCTGAAGCATTTAACATGGATTACGTTGACCCACGTACAGCGGTTGAAAACGCTTAATTAAGCGTTTGTACCAATAAAAAAAGCAGCTATAAAGCTGCTTTTTTTTATGTCTAATTTAAATTCAATCTAAATAAACCGTTTAATAATAAAGTCTACTTTTACCCGTTTTGCTTGGCCAAGTAACTTTTTAACTGGCTGAGGGTAATCTTCCATGATTTCTAAATCGTCTGGCCCTGTTAGTCGGCGACAGTGCTTAAGAATTTCATGCTTTTCGTTATCAATTGCTTGCATGATAGTTTGCTCAGGATCTTCAATTAATATCCCGTTTTCTATGTCTAAGCCCCATGCTCGTGGGTTTAGGTTATGCCCACTCAATAAATGCTTTGATCTATCTGCACATATTCCTTTTAAATGGAAAGAGTTATTGTCGTGTTTCCAAAGGTATACATTCAAATTACCGTTATCTATATGGCGTTTTTGTGTTTTAACAAATTTATGCAAAATAGTTTCGTATAAATAAGGCAACGCACCAATTTTACTAAACGGCTCACTAGGTGGCATATAAAAATCATTAGCGGTTTTATCACCCACAACAATTGTAATATGTTTGCCTTGTTTCAAAAGCCTGCGTAACGAACGCATAAGCGGCGCAGGAAAATTGAAGTACGGTGTATAAAGTGCTAACTCACGCTCTGTTGTATCAAAAAGGGCTTTGATCATACGATTAAGTTCGTTATGACGACGCCCAAGCCCTAAAAACAAGCGAATATTTAACGCATTATTGCTTGCTTGCTCAGCCGACTTATAACTTGCTGCTTTTAGATCACGCATTAATTGCTTTTGTTCAAGTTTAAAGTCAATTAATCGCTTGAGCGGACGCATGTCGATACGAGGCACTGCCACTGAACTCAATAGCTTTGATTCAATAAAGTCTATTACAGAGTCACACAGGCCTTTTTGCGTAATTAAAAAGTAACGGTCAAGCCTGTAGCGGTCACTGTGCTGTAAATACACATTATTTAAGCTAGCACCGCTGTAAAGCAACGTGTCGTCTATTACAAAACCTTTTAGATGTAATACACCAAACAGCTCTTTCGCTTTTACCGGTACACCAAATACTTGTACATTTGATTTAAATTTTTCTAGATAGTCACAGTATAAACTTGCGTTCCCGTCTGATTTCTCAGCACCAATAAGCCCACGCTGGGCACGATGAAAATCGACCAGTACTTTTACTTCAAGTGCAGGGTTGGCTAAAGATGCATTGTGTAATGCCTCTAAAACTTCGCGGCCTGCTTCATCATCTTGCAAATAAAGCGCAGTAATATAAATGCGCTTTTTTGCGTTAGCGATTAAATTAAGTAATTGTGTGCGGTAATCTTGCGCATTGGTTAAGACGTTAACGTCTTTTGAAGTCAACCCAAATGCGGGTTTTTCCTGCCAAAATAACATAGTTGCCTATTCATTTAGGTCACATAATCTATCAGTGACAAATCAAAATTAGGTAAAACATAACAAAAAAAATCAAAGTGGTCATGAATTAACGACGTTTTGTTGCTTGTTAGTCTATTTATTGAGCTAGTTTACCCTGCAAGGCGGAAAAGTATGTTTGTTTAGTACATAAAAATGAACAGGTTTTCGATTTACTAAAAAAAATAATCTCAGATTTTGTTTACTTCTGCCTTGTTTTTCTTAGAATCGAGCGCATTAATGACCGTATAGAATCGTTTAGGAAAATATCATGACTGAAGCAAAACATAGTAAGCTACTAATTTTAGGCTCTGGCCCAGCTGGTTACACAGCTGCAGTGTATGCAGCCCGTGCAAATTTAAACCCTGTTTTAATTACAGGTATGCAACAAGGTGGTCAATTGACTACTACCACTGAAGTTGAAAACTGGCCGGGTGATGCACACGGTTTAACAGGCCCTGCACTTATGGACCGCATGAAAGAGCATGCTGAACGCTTTGAAACCGAAATTGTGTTTGACCACATAAACAAAGTTGATGTTTCTAAACGCCCTTTCACACTAACTGGCGATCAAGGTACATACACATGTGATGCGCTTATTATTGCTACAGGCGCATCTGCAAAATACTTAGGCTTAGAGTCTGAAACAAACTTCCAAGGTCGTGGTGTATCGGCGTGTGCAACATGTGATGGCTTTTTCTATAAAGGCCAAAAAGTAGCAGTAGTTGGTGGTGGTAATACCGCAGTTGAAGAAGCACTATACTTATCTAACATTGCTGATGAAGTCCATGTAATTCACCGTCGTGATAGTTTCCGTAGTGAAAAAATTCTTGCTGATCGTCTTACTGAAAAAGCGGCAAACGGCAACGTGGTAATGCACTACAACCGTACACTAGACGAAGTTTTGGGCGACCAAATGGGTGTAACAGGCATTCGCATTAAAGATGTAGCATCTGATGCTACTGAAGATTTAGATTTGGCGGGTGTATTTATAGCAATTGGCCACAAACCAAACACAGATATGTTTGAAGGCCAGCTAGAAATGAAAGACGGCTACCTAGTTGTTGAGTCAGGTCTTAACGGTAACGCAACGCAAACAAGCGTACCAGGTGTTTTTGCTGCAGGTGATGTGTCTGACCATATTTATCGTCAAGCGATTACATCTGCTGGAACAGGCTGTATGGCAGCCCTTGATGCAGAGCGCTATTTAGACAACCTATAACGTTTATTTTTTATAAAAGGGGCTGAACAATCAGCCCCTTTTTTTACGCCTAAAATATAGTTACACTTTTAAAACAAATTATAAAAAGTAAACACGTTATGACTAACCAGCTATACCAACTAAGTGATACAGATATAGCATTTCCCAATCCAGAATATGCATTAGTTTCTCCAGACGGCCTACTAGCTGTGGGTGGTGACTTGAGCCTAGCTCGCCTTTGCAATGCTTATACTAATGGGATATTTCCTTGGTTTAGCGATAACGAACCTATTATGTGGTGGTCACCAAGTGAACGTGGCATTGTGGAGTTAAATGAGTTTCATGTTAGTAAAAGTTTACGTAAGCACCTAAAAAAATACCCCGTAACAGTGACAGTTAATAACGCCTTTGTTGAAGTCATTGAAGCATGCCGTGACCAACGCATTGATACCGACGGTACTTGGATCACTACTGATATGCTTAGTGCTTACATAAATGCTCATCATGCAGGCGTAGCGCATAGCTTAGAGGTGTGGCGCAACGGAGAGCTTGCAGGTGGACTGTATGGAATTATGCAAAATGGTGTGTTTTGTGGCGAATCGATGTTTCATCATCAAACTAATTGTTCTAAATTAGCTATGTGGGCGCTTGTGAATTGGTTAAAATACCATGACGCTCATTTTATTGATTGCCAACTCGAAAACCCATATTTGATGAGTTTGGGAGCAAAAGTTATTCCTCGAACTGATTTTTTAGCTAAACTTAACACTGCACTTACCTATAACGTTAATCCTACTATGTGGGAACCACAGGAACTTATTGCAATCTATGAATGAAAACCTAACAGCCCGTGTTGGTTTAAGCCAAGAATTTGCGTGTAGTTATCTGCCCAACAGGCGCGAGCAACTATTAGTCATATTAGATCCCACTTATTATTGCTCAGAAAAGTTCGAATCTTTGTTAGCAGTTGGCTTTAGGCGCAGTGGTAACCAAATATACCGCCCTCACTGCCCCGTTTGCAGTGCATGTAACTCTGTTCGTGTTTTAGCGCAAGAATTTATGCCATCAAAATCACAAAAACGTAAACTAAACAAAGCAAAAACCCAGTTTACGGTCACTTACTCTACTAGCGAACGAGCAGAGTATTATCCGCTGTACAGTAAATATATAACTATGCGCCATCAAGACGGCAGCATGTACCCACCACAGCCTGAACAATTTCAAAGCTTTTTATTTTGCAGTTGGCTTGAAATTACGTTTATCGAACTTTGGCATCAAGGCACTTTAGTAGGTGTAGCCGTAACCGATTGTATGGACAACGCTATTTCTGCTATTTACACGTTTTTTGACCCTGACTTTGAGCACTATAGTTTAGGGTCAATTATGATATTAGAGCAGCTAAAATTTGCTAAAGCGCAAAATAAACAATTTGTGTATTTGGGCTATCAAATTGATGAGTGCACCAAAATGAAGTATAAAACTCAGTTTTTACCCGCACAAAAACAGCTTAATGATGAGTGGGTGGCTATTTAATTTACAAATATAGCCCCTGCGCCTTTACTTATTGGTGTATTTTGGGCAAAATCTGCAGCGTTTAACTATTAAAGAGGTGTTACGCTAAACATGGCGAAAGAAGACGTAATCGAAATGCAAGGGACTGTCCTTGATACTTTACCAAATACAATGTTCCGAGTTGAGCTAGAAAATGGTCACGTAGTTGTGGCTCATATTTCAGGTAAAATGCGCAAAAACTATATCCGTATTTTAACCGGCGATAAAGTAACGGTAGAAATGACTCCTTACGATTTATCGAAAGGTCGTATCGTATTCCGTGCTCGCTAAGTAAGTGCGTAAACGAGATTTAGTTTTTGGCTAGTGTATAACTAGCTTTAAGCGTTTATTAAATGTAATTGATGGACTTTGACTAGCAATTACATTTAATAAACAAAAAACCCAGCTTTTGCTGGGTTTTTTGTTGCCTAAAATAAAAAATGGCCCGGTATTTCAATCGAGCCATTTAGAGTCTTATGCCGTTTATGCTGGTGTTAAACTACTTTCGTAATCAAAACGGATTTTCTTGTCTTTTACCGACACCTTCACTGTGCCGCCATCAGCCAACTTACCAAACAGTATTTCGTTTGCGAGTGGCTTTTTGAGCTCTTCTTGAATAACACGCGCCATTGGGCGTGCACCCATCGCTTTATCGTAGCCTTTTTCAGCTAACCATTCACGTGCCTTAGAGGTCAATTCAAAATTAACCGACTTCTTATCAAGCTGTGCCTGCAGTTCAACAATAAATTTATCAACCACCAACAAAATAACTTCACGTTCAAGATGGTTAAACCAAATAATGTTATCTAAGCGGTTTCTAAACTCTGGTGAAAATGTTTTGTTAATTTCACCCATTGCATCGTGTGTATGATCCTGCTCACTAAAGCCAATTGACTTGCGAGTTGTTTCTTGCACGCCGGCATTAGTGGTCATTACCAGCACAACATTTCTAAAGTCAGCTTTACGGCCATTGTTGTCGGTTAATGTACCGTGATCCATTACCTGCAATAAAATGTTGTAAATATCTGGATGCGCTTTTTCAATCTCATCGAGTAAAACCACCGCATGAGGGTTCTTAATAACAGCCTCGGTTAGCAAACCGCCCTGCTCAAAACCAACATAACCTGGCGGTGCACCAATTAAGCGGCTAATTGCATGACGCTCAACATATTCCGACATATCAAAACGAATAAACTCAACACCCATGCATTTTGCAAGCTGCTTAGTTACCTCTGTTTTACCAACACCGGTTGGACCAGCGAATAAGAAAGAACCCACTGGTTTTTCTTCACTTGTTAGCCCAGAACGTGACAAACGGATTGCCGATGTAAGTGCATCAATTGACTGATCTTGACCAAACACCAACATTTTAAGATTACGGTCAATATTTTTAAGCGTTTCTTTATCCGATGACGATACATTTTGTGGTGGAATGCGCGCCATTTTGGATATGATCATTTCAATGTCTGACACACCAATGGTTTTTTTACGTTTAGAGCTTGGCTGCAAACGCTGGTTTGCACCGGCTTCATCTATTACATCAATGGCTTTATCAGGTAAGTGACGCTCGTTAATGTATTTAGCACTCAGCTCAGCCGCAGCTTTTAACGCTTTTTGTGTGTAACGAATACCATGGTGTTCTTCATAACGATCTTTCAGGCCATTCAGGATTTTAGTGGTATCGGCAACACTTGGCTCAAGTACATCAATTTTTTGAAAACGACGAACTAATGCACGGTCTTTTTCAAAAATATTTTTATACTCGTTGTAAGTTGTTGACCCCATACAACGGAGCTTACCACTTGAAAGCAATGGCTTAAGTAAGTTAGAGGCATCCATAACGCCACCTGACGCAGCGCCTGCCCCAATGATGGTGTGAATTTCATCAATAAATAAAATAGAGCCTGGTTTTGCTTGTAGCTCTTTTAATAAACTTTTAAAACGTTTTTCAAAATCACCACGGTATTTTGTACCAGCAAGTAATGCGCCCATGTCTAACGAGTAAACCACTGCATCTGCAATCACTTCAGGAACTTGCTCGTTAACAATACGATAAGCTAACCCTTCAGCAATCGCTGTTTTACCCACACCCGCTTCACCTACAAGCAATGGGTTATTCTTTTTACGACGACACAATACTTGTACCGCACGTTCAACTTCACTGTCACGGCCAATCAATGGATCAATATTACCATCGCGTGCTTGCGCATTTAAGTTAGTAGTGAAGCTGTCTAGCTTGCTGACCTCTTCATTTTGAACTTCTTGCACTTCTTCGTTTATGTCGTCCGTATCGTCGCCTAAATCATCATCGGTTTTTGAAATCCCATGAGAAATAAAATTAACAATGTCTAAGCGCGAAACATCATTTTTCTTAAGCAGATAAACGGCTTGGCTTTCTTGCTCAGAAAAAATAGCAACCAACACATTTACGCCGGTAACTTCGTTTTTACCTGATGATTGAACATGAAACACTGCACGCTGTAATACTCGTTGAAAACCAAGCGTAGGTTGTGTTTCACGCTCTTCTTCTAAATCGGGGATAACCGGTGTTGTTTCATCAATAAATTCAAGCAATTCGTATTTTAAGCCTGAAATGTTAACACCACACGCATTTAGCGCTTCTGAAGCAGAAGGGTTATCTAATAGCGCAAGTAAAAGGTGCTCGACAGTCATAAACTCATGACGGCGAGTGCGCGCTTCACGAAACGCGGCATTTAATGTAAGTTCTAAGTCTTTGTTTAGCATTGGCAACCCCTTACTGAGATAATAATGTATACCACAACAAACAGGTGTGTGATCACCCTAGTTGGTATTTATTCCTGCTCACAACTACAAAGCAGCGGATGCTCGTTATCACGCGAGTAGCGGTTAACTTGTTCAACTTTGGTATAAGCTACATCAGCGCTGTAAACGCCACAAATGCCTTTACCTTTTTCGTGAACTTGAAGCATCACGTCGGTTGCTCTATCGCTATCCATATTAAAAAACGTCGTTAAAACTTCTATTACAAAGTCCATCGGCGTGTAATCGTCATTATTTAAAACAACTTTGTATTTTCGCGGCGGCTGTAGCTTTTGCTTTTCACTGTCGCGGACTGTATCGATAACACCTGAATCTTTCATACCACTCATAATTAAATATAGTCTTGTCTTAGGAACTCAAGCAAACTTGAATAAAAAATAAATAAAATGTTAAAAAATAGCTCAAAAAGCTTGACTGATTGATTAAATAAACTACAGTCAAACATAGATTGATTAATCCTTAATCAGTCTAGCAAATAATATGGTTTAGAATAACTAAATTAGTCAACTTATTGAAGGATGTAGAAGTATGGCTTGTGGTAAAGTTAAATGGTTTAACAATGCTAAAGGTTTTGGTTTCATCGTTGAAGACGGCTGCGAGAATGATATTTTCGCCCATTACTCTACAATTGTAATGGACGGTTATAAAACGCTTAAAGCTGGACAAGATGTAACATTCGAATTAGAACAAGGCCCTAAGGGCTTGCACGCTAAAAATATTGCCTTAGACGGCGACATTTTAGAGTGACGGTTGTTTTATTCGACTAAAGCGAGCGACCTATTAGGCTCCTCGCTTAATTCCTCACACTTCTATTTACCCACACCGATATAAATTGTTTCTTTTTCTTTATTTTCAACCCTTATCCTTGATTTTATTTCATATACCCCAATATTCTAAGAGTTGACCGTTTAACTGCTTGTGAGCAGGCTCAAACTCTAGCCCTTTGTATTCAAGCTTGTTACACTCTTGGTGCTAAAAATTAGGCAAAACATAGCAACTAACTCAACTTGCTGAGCACATAAAATATACTAGTCTAAAGGCTAATTTATTTTTATTATATTTTTAGCTATAAATATGACCACAGTTCGTCAGGTGTGACTATTCTGCTTTAACTGTAAAGCTACACGAGTACCAACACCTAACAAACTATTCATTATCTGAACGTATATATTAAAACACTATGATATGTACTCTCTCAGCTTTAATGATTTCTTTGCATTGTTGAATAAGGCCAATTGGCCGACTATCTAGGAATGATGATGACATCAAAAATTATCTATACAAAAACGGACGAAGCTCCGGCACTAGCAACTTACTCGTTGCTACCGATCATCCAAGCATATACAAATGCAGCAGGTGTTGAAGTTGAAACTCGCGATATCTCATTAGCAGGTCGTGTAATTGCTAGCTTCCCTGATTATTTAACAGAAGAACAACGTATTGGTGATGCACTTGCTGAACTAGGTGAGCTTGCAAAAACACCTGAAGCTAATATCATCAAACTTCCAAACATTAGTGCTTCAGTTCCACAGTTACGCGCTGTAATAAAAGAGCTTCAAGCAAAAGGCTATGCCCTTCCAGATTACCCTGTTGAGCCTAAAAACGACGAAGAAAAAGCAATTCAAGCTGCATACGACAAAGTAAAAGGTAGTGCGGTAAACCCTGTATTACGTGAAGGTAACTCTGACCGCCGTGCACCTGGCTCTGTAAAAGAGTACGCACGCAATAACCCACATTCAATGGGCGCGTGGAGCAAAGACTCTGCCTCTTACGTTGCAAGTATGAGCGAAGGCGATTTCTTTGGTTCAGAGCAATCAACAACTATCGAAGAAGCAACTGACGTACGCATCGAGCATGTTGCTACAAACGGTGATACAACTGTTCTTAAACAAAGCACACCACTACTAGCTGGTGAAGTAATTGATGCTTCTCGCATAAGTGCTGCTAAGCTACAGGCTTTTTTAGCTGCTGAAATTGATGCTGCTAAAGAAAAAGGCGTTTTATTCTCGCTTCACATGAAAGCGACAATGATGAAAGTGTCTGACCCAATCATATTTGGTCACGCTGTTAAAGTATTCTACAAAGACGTATTTGTAAAACACGGTGAGCTTTTTGAAGAGCTAGGTGTTGATGTTAATAACGGTTTAGGCGATGTTTACTCTAAAATTCAAACATTAGACGATGCTAAACGCGCTGAAATTGAAGCCGATATTCAAGCTGTATATGCTGAGCGCCCTGCTATTGCTATGGTTGATTCTGACCGTGGTATCACAAACTTACACGTGCCAAGTGATGTGATCATCGATGCATCTATGCCTGCTGCAATTCGTTCAAGCGGTCAAATGTGGAACAATGACGGTAAATTACAAGACACAAGTTTTGTAATTCCTGATCGTTGTTACTCTGGCGTTTATCAAGCAACTATTGATTTTTGTAAAGAACACGGTGCGTTTGATCCAACGACAATGGGTAGCGTTCCAAATGTTGGCCTTATGGCTCAAAAAGCAGAAGAATACGGTTCGCACGACAAGACGTTCGAAGCAAAAGCAGCGGGTACTATTCGTGTAGTTGATACAGCAGGTAATACGCTACTTGAGCACAGTGTTGAGCAAGGCGATATCTGGCGTATGTGTCAGGTTAAAGATGCACCAATCCAAGATTGGGTTAAACTTGCTGTTAACCGTGCACGTGCTACTGGCGTTCCTGCTATTTTTTGGTTAGACGAAAATCGTGCACACGATGCTCAGCTAATCAAAAAAGTAAATAAATACCTACCAGATCACGACACAGCTGGCCTAGATATTCAAATTTCAGCTCCACTTGAAGCCACTTTATTCTCTTTAGGTCGCATTAAAGAAGGTAAAGATACTATTTCTGTAACAGGTAACGTACTACGTGATTACCTAACAGATTTGTTCCCAATTTTAGAGCTGGGCACAAGTGCTAAAATGCTTTCAATTGTTCCACTTATGAACGGTGGTGGCTTATTTGAAACTGGCGCAGGTGGTTCTGCACCTAAGCACGTTCAGCAGTTTGAAAAAGAAAACCACTTACGTTGGGATTCTTTAGGTGAGTTTTTAGCACTTGCAGCATCACTAGAGCATTTAAGTGTAACTACAGGTAACAACAAGGCGCAAGTACTTGCAGATACGCTTGATAAAGCGACGGGTACTTTCCTTGCTGAAAACAAATCGCCTTCACGTAAAGTTAAAGAAATTGATAACCGTGGTTCTCATTTCTTCTTATCTTTATTTTGGGCTCAAGAACTTGCTAAGCAAAATGATGATAGCGAACTTAAAGCACAGTTCACTCAAATTGCGAGCGATTTAGAGGCAAATAAAGACGCGATCGTAAACGAATTAAACGATGCTCAAGGCCCAGCAGTTGAACTAGGTGGTTACTTCCAGCCTAACGACGCAGCCGCTTTTGAAGCAATGCGTCCAAGCACTACATTTAACGATATCCTTGCTAAATTAGTGTAATAAATAGTAAAAATAAAACCGCTTACCTTTAAAAGTAAGCGGTTTTTTTACGCCTATGAAAAAGGCCGCTCAATGCGACCTTTTAAAGTTAATATCTACTCGCCCAATCAAATCCCTATTGTCGGGTTGATATAACGCTTACTATTTACTTAGTGTAAGCTCTTGGCATGTTTGAATCAGTAGTATAACGGTCACGTAATTTATCTTGGCGAGACTGTGTAGACACCTCAGTGCCATTAATAAACATACGACTTACGTTACTGCTTATTTCAAACGGATCATTAGTCCACATCACTACATCAGCGGCTTTACCCACCTCAATACTGCCCGCATTAATACCGAATACGTCAGCAACATTTGATGTAACAGCTTTCAGTGCACCTTGTTGGCTCATGCCATAAGATACAGCGTTACCTGCGTCATAGCGAAGCTGATAAATATTGTGACTTGCATCTCCACCAACCGTTAAAAGTACTTTAACACCGGCTTTTTCAAGTAAACCTGCATTATTTAAATTAGCGTGTAAAGAATCGAAGCTTCCTGGTAAGTTGTCCATAGCGCTAATAATTACTGGGATATTAGCTTTAGCAATATGCTCTTTAACAACAACAGCATCCTGTGCTCCACTTAGTACTAAGTTAACACCAAATTGCTCTTTCACTTTAATAAGCTCAATAATATCAGCAGCACGCGATACGCTTATAACCAATGGCATGTCGCCAGAAAGTACTTTAGCCATTACTTTGTCTTCAGTACTTGGTTTATCGTCGTCTTTTTTATCTTTTTTGCTTAATTTAGTTTGATGAGCATCTAGCTTATTAATTAATGTTTGCAGTGTAAAAGCGCGCGAGCCTTTTCTTCGCTCACCTAAATGCACAACTAACGCTGCTTGTTTTTGAACGTCACTTTCAAGGCTGCCACTTAAATCAACCACACTAGCCAAACCTGCAAAAATACTATCGCCGCCATAAGGGGTAATTACATCTCGTGTAACGCCGCCTTTACGTGCATAAGGTATTAAGCTTGAATGTGCGTTATATGCAAGGCTCACATCAAAATCTATACCTGCTTTGTCGTCACCCGCATCGCGAGAGCCTGCAACCGCACCCACTTCAACTAAACCAAGTTGATTATTGCTTGCAATGAATCCAGGGGTAACAATTTTGCCATTGGCATCAATAATTTCATCAGCACTTACTTCTGCCGGGTTAATCGCTGTAATTTTCCCGTTATCCATAACAATGCTTGCGCCTTTTAATACGCCTTGCTCTGTTGATGTATGGATAGTTGCATTAATAATAGCCAATGACTGTGCGTTTACAGCACCAGAGGCTAGTAATCCGGCAGCAACCAGTGATAGCGAAAACGAACGTGATAAATTTTTCATTCTGGGTGCTCCTTATTTTTGACCTAACATAAAATCACTGGTTGCCTGATAAGTGCTATCGTTTCTATCGTAAACTTTTGCACCATCAACAAATACTTGCTCAGCTTTTGCGTAAACGCTAAACGGGCTCTGGTTCCAAATAACCACATCGCCTTGTTTACCTGCCTCTAGCGAGCCTGTCTTATCGTCAATACCTAATGATTTTGCTGCGTTAGTGGTGATCCACTTAATTGCATGCTCTTCTGAAATATCAAAGCCATTTTCATTAGCACGATACATTACTTTAGCCGCTTCTTGGTTTAAGCGTTGAATGGTTGTGTCTGAATCTGAGTGAACAACGGCACACGAGTTTTTAACCGCATCAACAATAGCAACGTTTTCTTGAACCATGTCGTAAGCTTCCATTTTAAAGCCCCACCAGTCTGGCCACAATGCAGCACACGAGCCATTATCAGCTAACAAATCTGCAATTTTGTATGCTTCAATACCGTGATGGAACGTACCCGCGTGATAATTAAATTCTTTAGAAAGATCAATCATCATCGCCATTTCTTCGGCTTTATAACAATGATTGTGGATCATTACTTCGCCTTCAAGAACGCCGCGTAATGTATCGTACTTTATATCGCGATTCGGGGCTTCAGGGTTTTTACCTTCTGCGTATTCTGCATCGTACTTATCCCATGCTCGCTTATATTCTTGCGCGCCAATCCACGCAGTGCGGTAACCAGCCATATTACCCATACGTGTTGAAGGCAATACGCCTTTACGGCCATATACGCGTTTTGGGTTTTCACCACATGCCATTTTTAATCCATACGGTGCATCAGGAAATTTCATTCCTTGCATTGTATGCGCAGGCACGTTTTTAAGTGTTACACCACGTCCGCCAAATAAATTAGCAGAGCCGGGTAAAATTTGTAACGAGGTAATACCGCCTTCGCGCGCACGGTTAAACCCTGGATCTTGCGGCCAAACAGAGTGCTCTACCCACACTTCGGCCGTATTTGGGCTGGTCATTTCGTTACCATCTTGATGTGATTCTACCGATGGATTTGGATAGGCACCCAAATGTGAATGAACATCAATAATACCTGGTGTTACCCATTTACCTTGTGCATCAATAGTTGTGTCTGCTTTTACAGTTAAGTCTTTACCTACTTGCTGTACTTTACCATCGACCAATAGTACATCAGCGTCATCTAAGCGTTCGCCAGTCCCTGTAAGAACAGTCGCGTTTGTGATGAGTGTGCTTGTTGTAGAGATTGGCGTGTAAGTACTTGGGTATGGGTTTTTGTTAATAGTAATCTTATCATCTTGCGGGCCATTTTCTTGGCAACCTACAAGTGCAGCGGCTAAGCCAACTGCTAATAAAGAGGGAGCAAATTTATTCATGTTGTTTGGTTCTCCTGTTTTTTTAATACTTTAGCGAAAGCTTGGGCATAAAGCTAAAAAAACAGGTGAAAACGCGGTAAATTAAGATGAATTTACGTGATTATTTTTTTATATAATTGTTATATAGCTTTTCTAGTGCGCCCTCTGTGGTGAGTGACGGATCTTTGCTGATAAAATGTTTGACCGTGCGGGTTACAAAATCTGAATTTTGCTTATGTAGCTTAGAAAAATCTTTAATAAGAGTATTACCATCTTTAGCCGCTGTTACCTTGTCGTGGCGATGACGGTACTGACTAAGGGCTTTGTTAAAATCGCCGTTGTAGTCTTCAACTAAAATTTTATAAAAGTCACTTTTTTGCACATTTAAAGAGGTAATGCAGAAATTCAGTGCGTCTTTAAAATCAGTATAAACGTTACCTTCTACATCAAACTCTTTGGTTTTTTCGCGCACTGTGACACGTGCCTCTTCAGTGGCGTAACTAAAACCTGTAAATGCCAATCGCTCTGCGGCTTCTTTTCCTAATTTCATACCGGCCTGAATACTGTGAGCAAACTCATCACTCATGTCACTTAATTCGTTTTCTTCCCACATATTATAGACACGCAGTGCTTTGGCATATTTATTAGACAGCTTTTTTTTAATTTTGGTAAAGCGCTCGTCAATCGTCATTAGTCGTTCGTTATGTAATAGCGCATAACATTCATAACAAGCAGGAATTGAAATGAAGTCGGCATCCTCGCCTAAATCAATAATACTTTGCAGCATATGAAGAGGCGGACAATGATCGCGTTCAGTTGCTTCGCAGCCACAATAAAAACACTGATTAAAATGTTGTTGTTCGCAGGCATAGGCTTGTTGATAATAACTGGCTAACGCTTTACTCACTGTTTATCCTAAAAATCTACACATCAATTTATTGGGCGATAATACCAGCCTAAAAAAATATGTCAGTATCAATAAATTATTTTTATGAAAGTGTGTCAAAAAACACACTTAAAAATATGCTTTTTCATGAGCCTATAAGTAAGTGTGTACATTAAACATACTTGCTTACAGCTTGTTGCGTTTGGTTAACAGCTTTTTTAATTAATTAGTTTAATAATTAGCTTGCAACCGCAAACAACGAGGAAAAGTAAAATGAATACATTTAAAACAGCATTATGTACAACACTTGTAATTGGTAGTGCAGCATTAGCAGCACCTGTATCAGCAACACAATTTGTAGCAGCCGACTCAACGCCAGGCACACAAATTTGTATGGCTGTTGCGTCTAATAAAGCATATTTACTACGCAAAACACAGCAGTCATTGAACGTTAAAAAAAGCATTATTAGCAATAAACTAACGTGTAATAACTTACCTATGGGTGATTTTGTAGCGCGTTATAATTTAGATAAAAGTGCTAATTACTTAAATATTGAAAGCAGTACTCGCACTTCAATTAAAGATTTAGCAAAGGTGTCGTCAACTGAAATCATTGTTATTTCGTCTCCGCAATAACATGTTTAAACGTTATAGCTAAGCAGGCATAACTATAACCTGCTTAGTTTTATTATTAACTTTATTGCTTAAAGAACACCCGCAATTAAACCAAATAAACCGCCAAATACTCCGCCCCAAACAACTAACCAACCTAAGTGCTCGCGTATCATTGTTTGAATAATTTCTTTCACCATTTTAGGGGTTAATTCATCAAGGCGTTCATCAACAAGTTTAAGTACTGTGCTGTGCAACCCTTGAGCACTATTTCCTTGTGAAAGCGTTTGCGTTACTAACGCTTTAAAGTTCTCTGTTTGAGAAATTTGTGCTAACGAAAGTTGCATTTTATCAATAAATTTTTCGCGCATTGGCTCTATTGCAGCAGTGCCTCCAAACATACCCAGCATGCTACCAAATTGCGATTGCTCTATAACCTCGAGTAAATTATCGAAAGCTGGATTTAAATCAACATTACTAATGATCGGTTCAAAGTCGATATTAGGCTGCGCCTTGTTGAGTAAATTATTAATTTTTTGCTCGGAGAAAAACTCAGTGAGTATTAGGTTTCGTATAGCAACTTTAAAGCTCTCAAACTTAAGCGCAATAACACCAGACCCATATAAAAACGGAACCTTTTCAAATAGCATATGAATAGCCAATAAATTGGTCACTGCCCCAGAAAGTGCAAATAACCCCACCGACAAAACTACTGGCTGATCAAACATCAATCCTGCAGCTACACAAATACTTGCTAGTAAATTGGTTATAAAACTTTTGTTCATTTTTACTCCATTACAGTTAGCGTCACTTTGTGCGACACATTCACTAATTTTACAACGTTTAGTTTGTTAAATTAATCCCTTTTTGCCATAGTTTAAGTGTCTGTATAAAATACGAGCAACTATTATGTGGAAAGCAATTAACGAGCACATTAGCCAAGCTACAAATACTGACTTTAAACACACACAAAAGCGGCAACTGCAAGGCACAACAACCGATAAATATTTTCATATAAGTAATGGCACACAAAGCTACTTTGTTAAAATTGCGCTCAAAAGCGAGCTTGAGCGATTAGAAAGTGAATCTAGGGGCTTACAGATGCTTGCTAATAATAGTTATTTTAGTGTTCCAAGCTGCATTACATCAGGTGCTAACATTGAATTTTCATTTATCGTACTTTCGTGGTTAGAGCTTGATGAGCAGCCCTATTGCCAATGGCAAAAAATGGGCACTCAACTAGCGCAAATGCACCAAAAGCATGACCAGGCAATGTTTGGCTTTGATATAGATAATCACTTAGCTACAACCGTTCAACCAAATCGTTGGCACAAAAAGTGGGATGTATTTTTTGCCGAAGAACGCATAGGGTGGCAATTACAACTATTAGCCGAAAAAGGCATTAAATTTGCCAAGCCCGAGCACATAATTAATGAAGTTAAAGCACAATTACATGGTCATGTTGTGAACCCATCTTTGTTACATGGTGATTTTTGGCGAGGCAACTTGGGCTTTTTAAAAGAAGTACCGACCGTATATAATCCCGCTTGTTATTATGGTGATCGGGAAGTGGATATCGCAATGAGCGAGCTATTTGCGCCACTACCCGATGAATTTTATGTTGCCTATAATAAGCAATATCCTCTTCTACCAAGCTATCAAAAACGTAAACATATTTACCAACTATACCCTATTTTAAATCATGCAAATATTTTTGCTGGGCACTATCTTACTGAAGCTAAACAACATATCGATAAGCTAATGCAATAAGTGTAAATAAACTGTCATAACACGCTAAACAGACTATATTTAAAGGGTTCTAAGGAGTTCAGTTTTGCGTCATTAAGCCGTGGTTAGAATAAAAACATTCCAAGCTCTGCTTAAGTTATTTGTATTTGGAGTGATTATGAAAGACTTTTTATCACAACGTATTAGCTGCCCGTTTTGCGGACACCACATTCATTTGGATTTAGATGCCAGCATGGGCGATCAGGACTATATTGAAGACTGCACTGCCTGTTGCAACCCAATCCATTTAAATATGCACATAGACCATGCAAACAATAAATTAGAGCTACACGTAGACAGTGACGACGAACAAATTTTTTAATTTTGATGACGCAGGTAGTTTTCTACGGTGTTAACAATAGTGTAAGTTTGCTGATCGACCTCTATATTTAGCTCATCACCCACTTGCGCTTTACCTAAGTTTGTAATTGCTAATGTTTCTGGGATCAAATGCAACCAAAAGCCCTGCTCGTCAATCTCGCCTACTGTTAAACTAGCACCATTAATGGCGACAAAGCCTTTGTACAATACATATTTTTGCCACTTTACCGGTAAGCTTACCTGAATTTTGCAGTTGCTTTGAGTATTAATTATTTGATTTATTTTAGCCGAACAGTGAATGTGTCCTGAAACAATATGCCCACCCAGTTCTGTGCCAAAAGTAACAGAGCGCTCGTAATTTACTAAACTGCCCAGATCAAGAAGCCCTAGATTAGTTAATTGAAGTGTTTCGTCAATCACGTCAAAGTGAACTTGCGCGACTACATCTTGGTTACTTAGCTCAACTTTTACTACTGTTAAACAACACCCATTAATCGCAATACTGGCTCCTAAATCTAGGTGTTTAACGTAGTCATCGCTCACCGACACCACTAAACGTAACACACCCTCATTATGGTTTTTAGACACCACAGTAGCTTGAGTTTGTACTATACCTGTAAACATAAAATCTCGTTAAGTTATGACAAAGTATTAGTTTAACGTATCGAATTATAAAATCATTCACTCCTTAGATTTTTATTTCAAAGACAATAGATTACAATTACAGCCTTACTCATTAAATAGCTGTTTTTATGACCTTTTGTAATTGGGAAGCTAAGCGTTTACTTTCTCTCGCGCTGCCTGTTTTTTTAGCACAAGTTACCCTTATATTAATGTCGGTGGTCGACACCATAATGGCAGGTCAGGTCAGCCCTACCGACCTAGCTGCGCTATCTATTGCTACTGGTATTTGGAACCCACTACTTTTAGCGTTGCAAGGTATTTTGTTAGCACTAACTGGCATAATTGCACAATTTGCCGGCGCGAATGACAAAAAAGGCATAAGCCACTATTTTCAACAAGCTTTATATTTAACCGTTTTACTGTGTATTACAGGCTTTAGTATTGCCTACTTGGCAAACATTATAATATTACAGCTAGATACAAGCCCGGCTATTGCGAGCCTCGCTTTCGACTATATTCAATTTGTTAAATGGGGGGTGTTTGGATTTTTATTTTTTACAACCTACCGAAACATGACTGAAGGCATGGGTATGACAAAACCGGCCTTCTATATTAGCTTACTCGGATTAGCCGTTAATATTCCTGCTAACTACATTTTCATAAATGGTTTATTTGGCCTTCCCGCCTATGGCGGAGCTGGCTGTGGTATAGCAACAGCTATTGTTTTAACAGTGATGGCATTAGCACAGGTCACTTATTGCCAAATGAGTAAAAAGATAGATGCCAAAGGGCTACTCACACCGTTTGAAAAACCAAATATAGCAACTATCGCCACTATTACAAAATTAGGTATTCCTATCTCTTTGGCTACTTTTTTTGAAGTAACACTTTTTGCATGTATTCCACTCTTTATTGCCCATTTAGGAGCGGTTGCTGTATCAGGGCATCAAATTGCAGCAAGTGTTACCGCATTACTGTTTATGATGCCGCTAAGCCTCTCTATTGCCATTAGCATTCGAATTGGTAACTTGTATGGTCAGAACAAGTTCGATCAGTTAAAAATAGCCGTATCGACAAGTTATCTACTGGCTATATTAATCGCACTGTTCTTAGCGTTTATAACATTTATAGGTCGTGATGTGATAAGCCAGCTATACACAGATAGCCCTGCGGTTATTGCCCTTGCGACCTCAATTATGATTTTAGCCTGTATTTATCAACTACCCGATGCCCTGCAAGTTGCAGCAAATGGCATTTTAAGAGGATTAAAACACACAGCCCCTATTTCTTACATCACGTTTATTTCGTATTGGTTAATCGGCTTTAGCTTAGGCTACGTATTGGCAAGAACAGATATAATTGTGCCGGCAATGGGGCCGCACGGATTTTGGATTGGTATAATTGTCGGGCTCACCGTTGCAGCCATTTTGTTAATGATAACCGTTAGTAAGCGCTTTAAACATGAACCATTTATTAGCCAACAAGCTTAATTTAAATAACATAAAGCAGTTAGTATTAGTATGCATGTTACTAATACTAACCGTTACTATGCTAACCGCTTGCACAGAGGCCCCCAGTAATACAAACAATACCTACATAGAACGCCTTGAAAATATAACCGACAACAAATCAGAAGACCTCCCAGCGCTTAACTCACTCAAATTAAAGCCGTTAACCGAACTCAACAACACTAAAATAACACTGGGTATAGTTGAGCTTGCCGGGATCAGCAGCTGCAATTTAAATGTGGTAATAAGTGAGCACAACAACCAACTGGGTAAAACAGCAACCGCTGCAGGGCGTTTGAAATATCAAATAGACTTTATTCAACACGCCAACAGCTGCTTAGCCTCCCTCGATGAATCCTCAGTAACGTATAAAAAAATACATGAAGCAAAAAATCAAAAACAAGCTGATTTACTACATTACTTTAATGCAGCCCTTATTGAGGAACCAGAGCTCAACCGCACGTGGTCACTAACCGCTTCAGAATTAAGTAAAGAACCCGCAGGCTTTAGCGACACAATTGAGGCTATGCGTAAACTTACTGCTATTAAAGCGCAATTAGCTCAGGCTCAATTTGACAAAATAAACACAGATGCAATATACCAAGCACTCGAAACGCTTAATAAATATAGGTTTATTCAATCATTAATTAAATCTGTCAGGCAACAAATAAGGCTAAATAAAATCGCCACGGGGTTGGTGCATAACATCAATTTAAGCACCCTATGCCCAGTGGGTAAAAACAAAGATAAAGCTAAAATAATGAATAATATATTTCAAAAGTTCTATCTTTCACAAATTCAGCCTTACCAAGCACAACTCATTGGTTTTCTTGAAGTGCTTCAGCCTTTATTAAATCAACTGTGGTACCAAGAACGTGTAACAACCAATGAAATTAATCAGCTGATTAAAGCAAACTTAAATACCAATTTATTAAATCAATTGAAAAGCTCAGCTAAACAGCATGTTATTTGGTGGCAAGAGTTTTATAAAACGTGTGAAATCAGCCCAATATGAATAAAAAAACGGCAAATAAACCTAAAAACACGAAACGTGCTTGATTCGACCTGCCCCACGCTATATATTAGCGGCCGTTGTTAAGCAAATAACACTTACTTAAATATAGTAATACGACTGTAGCTCAGTTGGTTAGAGCACTACCTTGACATGGTAGGGGTCGGTGGTTCGAATCCACTCAGTCGTACCAATTCAAAAAATATAAACTCAAGAAAATCTTCTCCCTACTTTTATAGCGCTTTCCTTGGGTCAATAAATAGAATCAACTGAGTTGTGAAAATTAAAACTTATAAAGTTGCTAGTCAGAGAGCGCACCAAGTACATACACAAGTGGCGCATTCCAATTAATCGCAACCTCGTTAGTTGAAAAGCTACACCAATCGTCAACGTATGATTTTGCTGGCTCATTGAATAAGTAGTTACAATTATCTTGTTGTCCTGAATGAGGGCCTCCTACAAGCATTCCTGGTACAGGCGCAACAGCATTATCACTGTGTGAAATTCGATGATGTGGATACAAAGGTGTTTTAGTGCCAAACCCAGTAACAAAAGAGTACCCCGTAGGGTTTCGCCCTAATACATAATCGACAAGTCCATGAGCTGCATTTTTATAATCGTTATTTTTATTTATCTGAGCGGCTTGTAGCAAAACCATCGCTTTATTTAACGCGGCTGAGTTACTCCCCCATACAAAGTCTGATTTTTGCATAGCAACATTGTATGGACTGCTTTTATGTTGGTTTAAATATATATCAGCTAAGTCATTTTGCTTTATTTTAAGGGCTTCGTATTCTTGTTTAGATAATAAGTCCTTTGCTTTAAACAGCAAACTACTCAAAGAAAGGTACGATACATTTCGCCACGCTGGAGCCACGTAATCAATATTTATCTCTTTATAAATAGTGTAAAAGTTTTTATTTTTAGTGGTTATAAATAACTCTGCAGCGGCCCAAGCAAATTCATCCTTTAAATAATGATCTCCATATTCACCGCTTTTAATATCACTTGGTTGCTCGTAATATCGTGTTTGGTTTAGAAGCGCCCAACGCCATGCTTTTATGGCTGCATTTGAATATTGCTTACTCTTATTGGGGTAGTAAGGTTCAATCACCCGGCTAGCCATCGAAAGCGTAGCTGCAAAATTAAGGCTTGCTGCTGTTGATTTCCCTATTATTAAGCGTGGGCGTTGATCTTCATGTGGCATTTCATTCCCTGGCCATTCACGAGTTGTTAGCTTATGATATACACCCCCATCATCGCTTTGCATAGTGATCAGCCATTCAAGATTCCATAGGGCTTCGTTTATAATATCAGGAACGTTATCTTCAGATTCAGGTATGTTTAGGGTTTGTTTTTTATAAACATCAGGGTAATGTTCAAACGCTGCAAGCAGTGTATACGTGCTAATACCTGAGTTAACAACATACTTGCCATAGTCGCCTGCATCATACCAACCTTTTTGTGAGTCTATTCGTTTGCCTTTGTACCTTGGCTCAGCAGAAGGATGATAACCAATAATGTCATCTTTATGACCCATTGGTCTTGCATAAATTCCCGCGAACTTCTCTTCAATAGGAGTACTAGAGCGGTTCAAATAATAATATCTTAAAGCGGCTTTACTAAGTGAATCATAAACATCATCACTAATTCGAAATAATGAAGAATCTGCAACACCCTTTACACGCAAAAAATAGTGACCCGAAGTGACAACTTCAGAAAAATCGGCAAGCTTGTGACCATCATTGCCAGAAAGAGTCCATATTTTAGCTGCGCTCAACTGAGCGGTATAAACCACCTTGTTCGTTTTCGCATTAATTACATCAAATTGCGAAGCTGTTACGTTCGGTATTGCAACAATTTTTTCACTTTTATTTAAGTAGCCTAATTGATTAATTGCAATTTGCTGATTTGAGGATAACTTACTTAATTTACTGGGATTTTTTTTTACTAATACCGAGCAAGAGGTCAGAGCAAGCACATTCAGTAGCAGTAATGATAAAATAATATGTTTCATATGACCCTTTCGTATAAATAATGTCGAAGCAAAAAATAGAGCACTTGCTATTAAGTTATAATAAGTGCTCTTGTTTATTATTCACTGCACTTTAAAGTGGCCATTTTTTGCGCATTGGGTTCAAATTGAACATTAGCAATTCGTATTTTAGCTGCGCCTTCGCTTGTTAACACAAAGGGGGCACTCGAGCGTTCAAACTCCACTCCACTTTTAGCAAAGCATAATAAATCTATAGAAACGGTATTCCAGGTGTTCAATTTAAACTCTTTTAGCATGGGCGAAATATTCAGCTCTGCGCATTTACCTTTTGCGCATCCCATTTGAACATAAAGTTCATTTCTAGGAGGGGTTTCGACTCTCACATCAAACGTTAGCGCGCTTTTATTGATCAAATATTGAGATAGATCTTCTCGGTACCAGGATGAGCTAATCAGTACAGAAGCATTATTAGCACCACTCCACGTAAATTCTTTTGCATCACCTTGAATATTTTTATCGGCTTCAATCATCGTTAAGCCTTTAATATTTCCTGATGGCGTGTGGATGTCTTTTGTTTGTCCACCTGACTGCAATTGATAATTCCAGTCCCCTTTCGCTCTTCCTTGCATTATTTGATAAGGGGTGTTGACAGGTGTTTCAAAAATAAAGTCATTCTTTGTACTTAATTTATTAAGCATCACATTATCTTTATAGGTTAACCCAAATCCATATGCAAAAAGTGGATCATAGTTTTCATCGTAACGATTTAATACAACTTGTGATGCATATTTAGGCCATGAAAAGGAAAGCTTACCTTTAAAATCAAATTGAATATTGCCCTCATTATCTTTAAACAAAACATCAGCTACACCAACACCTTCACTACCAGGTAGCCAAGCTGCTACAAACGAATCTGATGCATTGATTTCTCTGTTTACCCATAAAGGTCTGCCCGATAAAAACACCGATACAACTTTTATACCTTGTGATTTTAATGACTCGATTAATTTGGCGTCACGGTGAGAATGAGCCTGATAAGCAATTGATTTTAGATCGCCAATCCACTCTGCATACGGATTTTCACCAAACACAACAATGGCAACATCTGGTTTTACATCAAAACTACCATCAGGGCTTAGCACTGCATTGCCGCCCGCTTTGTTTACCGCTTGCTTTATACCATCAAAAATTGACGTTCCCCCTGGAAAATCAGATTTAACATTACCTTCGCCTGTCCAGTTAATTGTCCAACCACCCGTTTGCTTACTCATATTTTCAGCACCATCACCCGCAATTAATACCTCACTATTTGGGTTAAGTGGTAAAAGGTTATTATTATTTTTCAACAACACTAACGATTCTCTAACTGCTTGCCTAGCAATTGCTTTGTGCTCAGGTGTTGTGGTCAACTAATTCCGGACAGTGAATTAAGTTTTTCTTCTGCTACAGCTGGGGCAACCATTTGATTATAGCTATGTGGTCTGTGCCAGTTATAGTAATTCATCAAATAATAGCTAATATCTTTTTCAGCATCTTGATAATTACTATAACCTAATGATGGAACCCATTCCGTTTTTAAACTTCTAAATAGGCGCTCCATCGGGGCATTATCCCAGCAATTTCCTCGGCGACTCATGCTTTGTTTTATACGGTAACGCCACAGCCTTTGTTGAAACCTTTTGGCGCTGTACTGACAGCCTTGGTCTGAATGAAACATTAGCCCAGATGGCCTGCCCCGTTGCTCGTATGCTCTATCTAATGCTTTAATAACTAAGTTAGTATCAGGCTTATCAGACATTGCCCAGCCAACCACGCGACGAGCAAATAAGTCGATAATAACAGCCAGATAAGACCATTTATTACCCGTCCAAATATAGCTTATATCTCCACACCAAATGTGGTTTGGACCATCAACGTCAAACTCACGATTGAGTATGTTTGGAATGTCTGCTCGCTCCACCGTCGCTAATTTATATGAATGAGGCCCTGGTTGTTTACAGACTAATTACAGGTCACGCATGATACGGCGTACCTTAAAGACACCAACAGGTAAGTCTGCGTCCTTTAGCATCGCCACCAACGTGCGGCTACCGGCAGCTCCACGACTGAGCGAAAATAACTCATTAATCGTCGACCTAAGTTGCACCTCTTCAAGCTTAATTGATGTCTCACGCTGCTTAAAATCATAAAAGCTCGAACGCGGAACATCAAACACGCTACAGACCATTTCTACAGACTCATGCTCACTTAAATGGCCAATCAACGAATATTGTTCATCTCGTCTGACATTAAGAGAGCGGTAGCCTTTTTTAAAATTGTTTTTTCTCTTTCAAGTCGATTAACTTTAGCTTCAAGCTCCTGAATTTTTTGTTGCTCAGGGGTAAGCGCTTTAGAGTTTGGTGTTGTGCCACCACGCTCATCTTGTAATTGCTTAACCCAGCGACGAAGGGCTGTTTCACCGACTTCTAGTGAGCGAGCAGCTTCTGGGAATGAATATCCTTCATCAAGGACTAATTTTGCTGAATCAAGTTTAAACTCTTGAGAAAAAGAGCGACGTTGTTTTGTCATAGAACACCTCTGTTTGAGTGGTAATAATACCACCTAAATTGGTGTCCGGTTTCATTGAATCACAACATCTGCGTTTGTAACGCTGTAAAGTGATGTATCAAACGCTTCAGTTGGTGCCTGGTTTTTAATGTGTACTTCCCATCCTCGGGCGTTTTTTCCGACTAAAAAATCACCGTGGTAAAAGCCATTAGTTGCAAAAATAAACGGGTCAAGTAGCGTACCGGGAGATGCACTTTTAGCTTTTGGTTCTTTTAAAGGAATGCTCATGCTAAAGGTAACTTTTACGTTTTCATCGCAATTATCTTCTGTTCTAAAGTAACTACAGCCCGACTCTTTTGAAACGTGAGCCCAGGTATCTTGCATGAAAATGAGGATAGCTTCGTTTCTACCTGCCTCCAAAGGACTCGCTGTTTGCGGTTGCCCGTCAATAATAAAGCTAATTGCATCTTCATCTACTTCGTCTCGTAAAATAGTGTGAGTGGTATTATTGACAGTTTCTTTTAATCTCACAGCAAAGCCATTATGGTATGTGGCTCCAATACCAATTAGTTGACCATCTATTTTATAGCCAACCACATTACTCCCTTCCATAAGCTGTGTGGTTCTGTAATTGAGCACTAGATCATTAAAGTCGTAATCACCTGCAAACGGCCATCTATCCTCAAATGCAAGGGTTACCCAGTCATTTTCGCCAGGGTAAACAGCGCTTGCATAAGTGGTAATTTCGTAATCTTCTACTTCGCCGCCCAGCACACCGCCTGTTGCCGTGATCAGCGACGCCTCTGTGCCATCGGTGACTCTGAATCGAGCCCATGTTTGGCCCGCTTTAGTGTTACTTGGCACCGTGATTAAAATGCTGTTATCGCCTTCATTTATGGCACGTTTAGTTACCATTCTTTCGTCTTCAGTAAAACGGCCATTTTGGTCCCAATCAAACCACGCATATAAAAAGCCAGAAGTAGACGCGTTAACAATAATTTGCGAGTCTTGCCCTGCCGAAATCGCCGTTACAAAACTTACGCCATCGTCTGAATCGTCAATAGGAGACAATAGTAAATCGGCATTGGTATTAATGTTTTCACCATCCACCGAGCTTCCCAAATAAATTAAATCTGAGCCGGTACTATTAGGGTCAAATAAATGCCTTGCGCCACTTTGCTCAAGGCTTGTGTTGTAAGGCGCTGGCGCGTCACCAAAATCAATTGAGCTATCAGTTACTTTTACTTCGGCAATGGCACAGCGCGCACCGTCGTTTTGACTTGATTTAGGCCCCGATGTAAATACATTTGCCACCGGGGTGTAGCCAACGACTGGGCTAACACTTAAATCAACTTTATGGATTTTACCGCTTTTATTGTTACTAAAATAAAACTGGCCCTTCACATCAAAATAAGCCGCGCCAAATGCGCCAGTATCATCGCCTACATCAACTTGAGTAATTAACGTATGGGTATTTGCTGCAATATCTATTTCGTATAAATTGCCATTTGGCTCAACCGCATATAAAAGGTTACTAGCTGGGTGAAAGGCAAAGTCATAAATAGACAATTTCCAAGTGTTTGTATTGGTTAACAAACTTGCCGTAATAGATGCATCTAAGTCACCATCTAAATTAATACCATATAGGCCAAAGTTAGGATGATAAACATAATAGGTAGCTCGTTGGTCATTGCCCTCACCTACAACTTGTATATCACCGACGTAAAAATTAGTGGCAGGTAAACCTTGTACGTTTAGCCGCTTCATTTCGTAGTTGCTGCCAAGCTGCACTACGCTACCAGGCGTTTGCTTACTGTAACCGTACATGTATTGATCTTTATAATTAAAACCAACTGCATTAACGCTGTTAGTATTTAATTCGTTAGCGAACGTTAGCTGCGATGCTAAAACGGTAGGTTTAGCTGAAACTAAATCTATTCCGTATAGTTGCGCGTTAGCATCTTGCATTAAAAATGCCTGGCTGGGGCAAGACTCGAATGGTTGACTGAGCACAGCGCATGGAAATATAACTAAGCATGCTGTTGCAAGTTTATTTAGTTTCATAATTTAGCCCTTAAAAAGTTAAGTAATTAAACTGTTGCAGGGTCTATTCCAAAACTTAACTTTATGAATTTATTATAAATAAAATAAATTCAGTATAATCCTAATGCAGTTTGCAATTGACAAGTTTGCATTTTGCAAAATGTGAGAGAATACACTCGCATGTTTACTTACAATTTAAGTATTATTTTTTACCAATAACTATGCTTTACTATTATTGGTTTACGCTAATTAGCTGAGCTTTTTGATTAAGGGGGAAAAATGAGCATTGTTACAGATATATTTTTATGGCTTTTAATTGAAACAGCCTTCGGTTTCTTGTTTTATGCAACAGGTTGTATGCTGTTAAAAGTTACAACGTTTGGAAGCTATAAAATGGAATTTAAAGATTATGCTAGTTTTAAACAAAGGAAATCCAATAAAGTAGTGCCGGTTATTGCGCTAGGCGTTGGCTTCTATATAACTATGATTACCCTGCTCGCTTTCATTAATAGTTAACTACATAGCTAAAAAACACGTTAGCGCTTATCACTGGTTAAATGGATGTTGCACGCAACACACCCATATGAGTAGCTCCCACAATTTAACAAAACAATGGGGATAACTCTCACTCATTTTCAAAACATTAAATATATTTTTTACTGCACTAATTAGTACTAACCTTGCACCTAAAGTGTTCGTTTTTAAATCTCTAAATCCTAAAAGCACATTAATATAACTATTAATCAACAGCTTAAAGTTATGGCTAGGTTATTGCTTTATTGAACACTAAGCACGTTAATTAACGGCATACATATTGGTTGAAAAAGCAACCAGAGGCAAAGAGGCCCGTACACAATTGTATTTAATTACAATTGTGACGGGCTTTTTTGTGTGTAAAATTTAAACCGTCACTGAAGGAATGCCTAATGCAAACCGCGCAAAAAATACTAATAATTGGCAATGGTATGGTCGGACATCATTTTGTAGAAAAAATGCGCCAAAGCGATGCTAACGCAAACATCACCGTTTTGTGTGGTGAAGCAAATTTAGCTTACGACCGTGTTTATTTATCAAGCGTATTTGATGGTAAAACAGCAAACGATTTAGCGCTAACAACTTTAGAAAATTATCAACAACTCAATATTAATGTATTCACTAACCAATGGGTTGAAGGCATAGATAGAGTAAACAAAGTTGTTAATACTCAAACAGGCGATCAATACCCGTACGATAAGCTTGTACTTGCTACGGGCTCGTTCCCGTTTGTCCCGCCAATTAAGGGAAACGATCAACCACATTGTTTAGTTTATCGCACCCTAGAGGATTTAGAGCAAATAAAAGCCAGTGCCGCAGCCAGTAAAAGTGGTGTAGTTATTGGTGGTGGTTTATTAGGACTTGAAGCCGCGAACGCCATTAAACAATTAGGACTTGATACACATGTTGTTGAATTTGCGCCGCAGCTTATGGCTGTCCAGCTAGACGAGCAAGGCGGCACGCTATTAAAAAATAAAATAGAAAAACTGGGTGTGACTGTTCATACATCAAAAGCGACCAGCGAAATAGTTAAAGGTGAAACTAGCCGCTTTAGATTAAACTTTTCAGACGACACTTATTTAGAAACCGACTTAATTCTATTCTCTGCCGGTATTCGTCCTTATGATCAGCTAGGTAAAGTGGCTGATCTAGAGCTTGGGGAGCGTGGCGGTATAGTTATCAATAACCAGTGCCAAACATCAGACCCTGATATTTTGGCTATTGGCGAATGTGCCCTATGGGACAAAAAGTTATTTGGCTTAGTGGCGCCGGGTTACAACATGGCTCGCGTTGCAGCAAGCCAGCTAAGTGGCGGCGAGCTTGAGTTTTTAGGTGCAGATATGAGCACTAAATTAAAACTATTAGGTGTAGAAGTAGGATCTATTGGTGATGCGCATGCAAAAACGCCCAACTGCAAAGAGCTCATTTATCAAGATCCAATTAGAGATTGCTACAAAAAAATTATATTAAATGAAACTGGCGATAAGCTTTTAGGCGCTGTCCTTGTTGGCGATACCAGTGATTACGATACGCTACTTCAATACATGTTAAACGACATGGACTTACCAGAGCACCCTGAATGTTTAATTTTACCAGATAGCGCCGGCGCCCCTTCTCTTGCGGGCAGCGCCCTACCCGATACAGCCACTATTTGTTCGTGTCATAACGTGAGTAAAGGCGACATTGTGGGAGCTATTGATGGTGGCTCATGCGATTTAGCCTCAGTTAAATCATGCACCAAAGCTGCCAGCGGTTGCGGTGGTTGTGCAGCGTTACTTAAATCGGTAGTTGACGACGAACTGGCAAGTCGAGGCGTTGAAGTAAATAATCACCTCTGTGAGCACTTCGCGTATTCGCGTCAAGAATTACTCCATGTGGTTAAAGTAGAAAGCATCAAAACTTTTGATGATTTAATAGCTAAACATGGCAGCGGCCATGGCTGTGAAATATGTAAACCCGCAGTGGCCTCTATTTTAGCCTCAACATGGAACGATTTTATCCTAGAGCCAACACATGTAGGTCTTCAAGATACAAACGACACCTTCCTTGCCAATATGCAAAAAGACGGCTCTTACTCTGTTGTACCGCGTATTGCTGGTGGTGAAATTACACCCGACAAACTCATTGTCATCGGTCAAGTAGCTAAAGACTTTAATCTTTATTGTAAAGTGACTGGCGGACAACGCATCGATTTATTTGGTGCACGTTTAGAAGAGCTGCCTGTTATTTGGGAAAGACTGATTGATGCTGGCTTTGAGACAGGTCACGCTTATGGTAAATCTCTGAGAACGGTTAAGTCTTGCGTAGGAAGTACATGGTGTCGTTATGGCGTACAAGACAGTGTAGGTCATGCCATCGATATCGAAAACCGTTATAAAGGATTGCGCTCTCCTCATAAAATAAAAATGGCAGTGTCAGGCTGTACCCGCGAATGTGCTGAAGCACAAAGTAAAGACATTGGTATCATAGCAACTGAAAATGGATGGAACTTATACGTGTGTGGTAACGGTGGCATGCGCCCTCGCCATGCAGACTTATTTGCTACCGACTTAGATACAACCACGCTTATAAAATACATTGACCGTGTATTGATGTTTTACATAAAAACCGCCGACAAGTTACAGCGTACTTCAGTATGGATGGAGAACTTAGAGGGCGGCCTTGATTATCTCAAAAGTGTAGTGATTGACGACAGTTTAGGTATTTGCCAAGAGCTTGAAGAACAAATGGATTTGGTAGCGAATACATACGCATGTGAGTGGAAAAAAACAGTAGACAATCCAGAAGCAACAAAACGCTTTCGCCAATTTGTTAATAGCCCACAAACCGATGACAACATTTTGTTTGTGCAAGAACGTAATCAAATTCGCCCAGCCACAGACGCTGAAAAACGCGAACAACAGATAACTCAAAACCGTATTGCGGTAACAGAAACACAAGAGGAGCAAGCTGATGTCTTGGCATAATATTGGAACAACCGATTGCCTTGTTGCTAACAGCGGCGTATGCGCACTAGTTAAAAACCAACAAGTGGCTATTTTTTACCTACCACAAAATGAATGCCCTTTATTCGCAGTCGGTAACTATGATCCTATCGGTAAAGCGAATGTGTTATCGCGCGGAATTATAGGCTCTTTCAGTAATAAATTTGTTGTGGCTTCACCTTTATATAAACAGCATTTTTGTTTAGAAACAGGCCAATGTCTTGAAGATGAGTCAATTCAAGTCCCCGTGTTTGATATTAAAATTGAAGACGGCAACGTATTTATAAACGCTGAGCCTAAAGCAATAGCAGCTGTAGCTTAGAGGAATAATTATGAGTGTGCTCTCTTATTTTTCGGGTGTTGAAAACATCTGGTTAAACAAAGTAATTAACAAGCTAACCAATGGGGTTGAGTTTACCGACAAAAAAGCTAAAAATGGCCATGTTTATATTATTGGTGCGGGCCCAGGCGATGCCGAACTCATTACGGTTAAGGCTCAGCGATTAATTCAATCTGCCGATATTATTTTGTATGACTGGCTAGTAAGTGAAGATTTACTAAACACACTACCTAAAAAAGCACAGCGAGTATTCGTAGGCAAACGCGCTGGTAAACACTCTATGTCGCAAGCGAATATTTGTGATCTTTTAGTTAAGTATGCTCAACAAGGGTTAAATGTAGTGCGCTTAAAAGGCGGCGACCCGAGCATTTTTGCTCGTATAAATGAAGAAGCTGACGCGCTAACACAAAATAATATTAGTTTTGCAATTGTTCCTGGTGTGACAACCGCTTGCGCTGCATCGGCATATACAGGTATTCCCTTAACTGCTCGTGATGTAGCTCGCAGTGTAACTTTTTTAACCGCTCAATTTGCCGATCCTAAAAAGTTACCTAATTGGCAAAATTACACATTTATGCAAGGTAAAAACAACCCAACACTTGTTGTTTACATGGGGCTGAGTAGGCTTAACGAATTATGTGAAGGCTTAAAATCAGTAGGTTGGCCCGACAACACTTCTATTGCCTTAATAGAAAATGCAACAACAACTAACCAAAAAATAATAACAGGGTCTATTAACGATATATCGAATAATGAATCAGTAGCTACGTTAATGGGGCCAACGCTCATTATCATTGGTGAAGTAGTTAATCATACAATGAATATTGACCCAGCGCTTTTAGTGCAACATGTTAACGCTTAACGCACTATCCGTGCTTATTCTTCCCCAGGAATAAGCGCGTTTTTTAATATCGGTACACCGTGTGGCAAAACTCTTTTTTAATGCACCAAAAAGGGGCTTTTCGTGTTGCTAAAATAAATCTGTTTTTACTTTATTAGTTTAAAGTAATACACAAGCAGCTGTTTTAAATTGATTTTAATTTGAATAATAAAATCTTTACATATATGGAATAGAGGTTGCACTTCATAAACAAAAAAGTGCGGAAATAACTCCATGCAGACAGCAAACCCTCTCACAAAACAATTTTTACTTGCGGCTAAATATCAAGAAATAGACGCGCTAAAACAATTACAAAATAGCTGTGCGTCGTTAACAAAATTAGGCGACTTTGTTCATCAATTGCAAAAAGAACGTGCTATGAGCAATATATTTTTAGCATCTAAAAGCCTACAATTTAATTGCGAGCTTAAAGAGCAAATAACGGTAACGCAAACGACCCAACGTTATTTTTATGACTCTTTAAAAACAACTTTTATTACCGACACCTCCTTAAATGGTCATTCGCGGCTGTATAATTTAATTTCTCATAGCTTGCAATCACTCGACGCATTACCCTCGCTTCGTTATCAAATAGCGAATCAAAACATTACACCCGTTCATGCTACCCAGTCATTTACAAACCTAATTGCCGGCTTGTTAAATATAATTTTAGAAGCGGCCGATGGTGCAAACGATCCGCAAGTCATTCGCCTTTTAGTGGCTTATTTTAACTTTATGCAAGGCAAAGAGTATGCAGGACAAGAGCGTGCCTGTGGCGCTCAAGCCTTTGCCGAAAGTAAGTTTTCATGCGAACAAAAACAGCAACTTGCTCATTTTATGCAAGAACAAGAAAACCGTTTTTCCTTTTTTAGTGAATACGCCGACAATCATTTATTAAAATGTTACTCATCACTTATAGAGCACCCGGTAAATAAACAAGTTGATCAACTAAGAAGCCTGCTACAAAAACTAGACGACCAAAATGCACAACCTTTATCTCAGTTAAGTGAAGTGTGGTATGAGGTAACGACTACTCGCATCGATATAATGCATAAAATTGAGCAAAATATTAGCGACCATTTAATTGATAGCGCAGCGATGCGGATTGCTGGCGCTCAACGAAAGCTTAACTCAAACAAGCAAATATTAAGCTCACTAGAACAAGAGTATATTCCTGTTTCAGATGGACAACTCGCTCTCAAAATAGGTGAGCCTTCAAATTCGGCGGTAAGTAAGCTAAGTAGTAATAAAACAATGTACGATTTAATACTTGAGCAAGCACAACATATAAAACAAATAAACCAAGCTTTATTAGATGCCAAACAGCTAATAAGCGAACAAAAAGTCATTCATCAAGCTAAATATATTTTAATCGAGCAGTTAAAAATAAGTGAAGAGCACGCTCATAAACAGCTTCAAAAACAGGCAATGGAATCGCATAGTTCACTGTATGCAGTGGCTAAAAAAATAATTGAATTGAGTGAGTGTGAGTAAAAATAACAGGCTAATGAGCCCAAACTCGCATAGTCACCTTTTAATTTTAAAATAAATTATTGGTGAAGTTCTAATGAAAGCTTCTTTTTAATTTTAGTTTGCCACTCAAGTGCAAGCTCGGGGAGTTCAAGTGCTGCTAATAATACGCTTTCATAATCTGGGTATTGTTTATCAAAAAACGCCTGAAACAACGTTGTAACCGAAATGTTGTGTTTGGCTTTATGTTCAATAGTCACGGCATCGCCCGTTTTAGCAACACCTTGCTCAAGCACTCTAAAATAAACACCCGTGTGGTAATACTGAGTAAACAGTTTTAGGCTTTGTTTATTATTAAGTGCAATGGCAAGCTTAAAGCACGGCACTCGCGGCTGGCTTACTTCAAGTAGTGCTGTACCTACACGAATACGATCGCCTATATGAATATTTTTCTCATCAAGCTCTAAAATTGTAAAGTTTTCGCCAAAGGAACCGACTGCTAAATCATCATTTTTAAGGGTGCGTTTCCAGTAATCATAATGATTGTGCGAAAACGCATAAACCGCCTTATCAATACCGCCGTGATTAACTAAATCGGCTTGCTCATCACCTATTATATTTAGCTTTTCAATAACAACCGGCTCATTGGTTGGCGTTTTAAAAATACCGGTTTTGACCTCTTTGCCGTTATGCACGACCGTTTTTATTTTAGAGATATTGGTAGAGATTATATGCATTTACTTAATTGCATCCTGTTCGATACTTTGCCATTTATCCAGTGCTTGTTTGTCGCTTTGTTTAAACTCAACCCAATTTGATGAGTCTTTAAAATGCTCTTTTTTCCAAAACGTGGCGTGGTTTTTTAAGTAATCCATAATAAATTGTGCGCCTTCAAAGGCGGCTTGGCGGTGGCGGCTGGTTACGCCAACAAATACAATTTGCTCACCAAGGGCTAAATAACCGACTCGATGAATAATACTTATGCGGGCAAGTTGCCAGCGTGTTTGTGCTTGTTCGGCTATCGATTGCAGTAGTTGCTCAGTCATCCCTGGGTAGTGTTCAAGCTCAAGGGCGATTACGTTATCGCCGCTGCTAAATTCTCGCACCAGCCCTGTAAACGTCACTACGGCACCATCGCTTTTGTTATTACTGCATAGTGCGTCATGTTGCTCGCCTACTGAAAAATCCTGCGTTTGTACGTTAATGCTTATACTCATTATCCACCTGTCACTGGTGGGAAAAAAGCAAGTTCATCCCCTGCTTTTACAAGCTCATCGCTTGATGACATAGTTTGATTAAGCGCACACAATACATCACGCTCTTCAAGCCATGCCTGCCAATGTGGGTTTTGCTCAACCAGCATGTGTTTAAACGCTTTAATGCTAAGGGTGTGCGCTATATCAACGGTTAACTTATCGCACTTTAGGCGCTCTTTTAGTTGGCCAAAAAACAGTACGTTTACATGCCCTGCATCAGTATCATTTAAATTAGTCTCGCTGCCAGCTGCCATGCTTGCCCCCTGCTTTTTGCGTTACACGCATACCGTGTATTTCCATAAGCGGATCGGCGGCTTTACACATATCAAATAATGTTAGGGTAGCCACAGACACAGCGGTGAGCGCTTCCATTTCAACGCCCGTTTTACCTGCTAATTTACAGTAGCTGGTGACTTTAATTTGGCTATTTGCTTCATCAAGTTCAAAATCAACGCCTACTTTACTCAGTGCCAGCGGATGACAAAGCGGAATTAAATCGGCGCACTTTTTAGCGCCCTGAATACCCGCAATTCGGGCTACGCCTAGCACGTCACCTTTTTTATTTTGATTAAGCAGCACTTGCTCAAAAGCCTGTTTGCTCATTTTAATGTAGGCCTCGGCGGATGCATCGCGCAGAGTGACCTCTTTTAGCGATACATCAACCATGTTTGCTTGGCCATTTTCGTCTACGTGGCTCAGCATATTATTGCTCTCGCGATTCGCATTTTTTACCAATAGTAATATGCGGGGCAAAGTTACATGGCTTATGCATTGAGTCTAACTGATCTTTTATAATACCTGTCCAGGCTGTTTTACATGCGCCCGTAGAGCCAGGCATACAAAAAATAACGGTGTTATTGGCAAGGCCCGCCAACGCACGTGATTGAATAGTTGAGTTACCAATTTCGCCGTACGAAATATGTCTAAATAGCTCGCCAAATCCATCTACGCTTTTATCAAACAACGGTGCAAATGCCTCTGGTGTTGAGTCGCGCTCGGTAAAGCCCGTACCACCGGTTACTAAAATGGCGTGAATGGTGTCATCGGCAATCCACTGCGATGCAACTGCTCGCATTTGGTAAACATCATCTTTAACTATGTCTTTATCCGCTAAGTGATGGCCTGCTTCAGTAAGGGCTTTAATTAAATAATGGCCTGAGGTATCCGTAATTTCATCGCGTGTATCGCTTACTGTCATTACGGCAATGTTTAATGCGATTTGTGACTCAGTTGTGTGGCTCATAGGGTTCTTCTCAATAGATTAGGTTTGTGTTGGTCAAATTGTTCGTTAACAGCATTAAATTGCGCCGGTGTGTTGGTATTAATAAGTGCGTGCGCTTTATTACATTTTAGCGTTTGCACACCAATACTACGGGTAAACTGTTTAATTGATTTATGACTATTTGCGTTTATGAGTAATTGTTTTAAATGACGTTTAACGCTTTGGGTGTTACGAATATACAGGGGTAACGGTTCATTTTCAAAGTGCCAAGCATGTATTTGTGACTGATTTGTTTGAAAGTGGGGGTTATCACTTGCTGCAGATGCAATTTGCGATAATAACGTGCAAGTAAGTAATGGCATATCAACAGCGGTTACAAGTATATCCTGCTCTGTTGCCATTAAGGTTGAATAAATCCCGCCAAGCGGGCCAGAACCTGGGTATATATCTGCTATGTATTGCGCAGTAGCACTTTGTACATTACGGCTTATAAGTACATCACTTGCTCCTGCTGCTGTTAATAACTCACATGCATTTTGCAGTAAGGTTTTATTTTTTAAAATGAGGTTGGCTTTATCGCTGCCCATTCTGGAAGATTGCCCTCCGGCGAGTACAACGCCCGTGAACACAGCCCTATTACTCATTTTAGCCGCCCAACATAGCTAAATGTGTTGTGGCGCCCGTTAAGCGCTTATCAAGCTCATGGCTAATGGTTTTATTGCCCATTGCCGCTTGAATCGCGTTTACAGTGGCTGGCATATCTTGCGCATTTAAATGCTGGCGTAAATCTATCCCTTGCTCGGCAAACAAGCACAAATGCAATTTGCCTAATGACGATACTCTTAATCGGTTACAGCTTTTACAAAAGTCTTTACTGTAGGGCATAATTAAGCCAATGCGCCCCTCAAAATCGGGGTGACAAAACTCCTCTGCAGGGCCGTTTAATTTACCTATTACTACCTGTAACCAACCTTGTGCTAAAAGCTGCGTTTTAACACTTTGCCCGCTTAAATGGTTTTGTTCAAAAAAGGTGGCACCATTACCTGTTTCCATTAATTCGATAAAGCGTACCGTTACTTTTTTATGTTTTACCCAGTCTAAAAAATCATTTAATTGGTTTTTATTAAATTGCTTAGCCAGCACTGCATTTATTTTTATATCTTTTATGCCCAGCTCAATTGCCCGGTCTATCCCTTTTAAAATATGGGTTAGCTTGTCGTGTCCTGTAATTAATTTAAACATACTCGGGTTTAAGCTATCTATACTAATGTTTAGCGCATCTAGGCCAGCGCTGTAAAACTCATCAATTTTATTAAATAAGTTAAAACCATTAGTTGTTATGGCGACTTTTTCTATGCCTGGGGTGTTTTTACACTGCTTTACAATGTCGGTTACGTCACTGCGTAAACACGGCTCACCGCCTGTAATACGCACTTTTTTTGTGCCTAATTGCGCAAAAGCATTTACTAAGGTGTTTATTTCGTTTTTATTTAAAAAGTTACGCGGGGTATCGCACTGATACCCGTTTGGTAAACAATAGGTGCAACTAAAATTACACACATCGGTAATTGAGAGGCGCAAATAGTTAAACTGCCGACCAAATTGATCATTAAGCATATGCTTCCTTGTTAACTTACATTTCAACCGCAACATCAATACTGTTAGGGTTTTGCGTAGTATGCTGCTTTATTAATTGGCTTAACTGGGTTTTACACGACCCACAGTTAGTGCCACATTTTAGTTTAGACCCCAATTGCTCTACTGTATTTTCACCACTTTTAATGGCGTTTATAATGGGTTGTTCACGTACTTTAAAGCAACTACATACTTGTGCGCCTTGAGTAAATTCTTCATCGGGCGTGGCATACAGCAATGACTGTAATTGGCTAAAGGTTATTAAAGGCTCTGCAAATAAATGATTTATCCACTCAAGTGATATGTCTTTTTGAGCTAACGAAACAACCGCAACAAACACTAACTGCTCGTTTTGAATACATTGAATATGCATGGCTTTTGCACTGCCCATTGCCGACCACTTCCCTTGTAACCCTGTAAGGGTTTGGCAATAATAAAGTAAGTCATTTTGTGCCTCATTAAGTGCTAACTGGTAGTTAATACAATTACTTGCGTTAACTTTAAGCCAAAAGTCACTGGTTATTTTAAGCTCTGTTTTGCTAAAAATTTGCATGTACTGAGCAAACTGCGCTTTAACTAAATCAACAGCACCATGCTTACATTCAGGCTGTCCCGATATAGGGTCAACAACCGATTGATAAAGCCCACTTACCGTAGCGGATGAGGCAAATTGCTTGTTCCAGTGAATAGGCATAAAACATTCGCCTTTTCGCACGGCCTCTGTCACTTTTGCATGAGCCGTCACTTGCCCAGTTTTAGCATTGGCAGTTATTAAATCGTTTGCTTTTATGTTTAATTTGCTGGCATCTATGGGGTTTATTTCAATATATGGGCGCGTTATATGAGTAGAAAGGGCTGTACTTTTCCCAGTGCGGCTCATTGTATGCCATTGGTCGCGTATTCGCCCTGAGTTCATTACAAAAGGGTAATCGCTTGATGTTTGTTGCACAGGAAGTTTGGGCGTTATAGGAATAAAGCGGGCTTTTTTATCTGCGGTGCTAAATTGATTATTAACAAAAACCTGCCCGTTTTTATATGGCTCATTTTTTAGTACCGGCCACATAACTGGTTTTAAGTTATCGTACTGCTGCTGCGAAAGCCCTACTAAAGCTGATAAATTTAATAGCCTATCTCCGTTATTTTCAAAATCAGTCAGTTGCGCCCATTCTTCAAAAATGCCACTGGGGTCTGTAAAGTCAAATCCTTCAAAACCCATTTTTTGGGCAACTAAACACATTATTTGCCAATCGTTTTTAGCCCCCGAAAATGGCTCAACTAGCGGGCGCTGCCTCGATATTCTGCGCTCTGAATTAGTTACTGTGCCGTTTTTTTCGCCCCATCCTGTTGAGGGAAACGCCACATTAGCAAATTTTAGCGTATCACTTTTAGCAATACAGTCAGACACAACCACCAGCTCACATTGCTCAAGTGCATGTTGTATGGCTGCGTTATTAGGTAGGCTCACCATCGGGTTGGTTGCCATTACCCAAATAGCTTTTATTTTCCCTTTGGCGATTTCATCAAACATATCAATTGCATTACACCCTGCTTTTTTAGCTATTGTTGGCGATTGCCAAAAACGCTGAACTAACTGTTGATGCGCTTCGTTTTCAATGTCTAAATGTGCTGCTAATTGATTTGCCAAGCCACCTACTTCACGCCCACCCATAGCATTAGGCTGCCCAGTTATTGAAAACGGACCACATCCAGGTTTTAACAATTTACCAGACGCTAAATGCGCATTTATAATGGCATTACACTTATCAACCCCTGAACTTGATTGGTTAATACCCATTGAATAAAAACTAATAGCGGTTGGGCTTTGTGCAAATAAGGCGTAAAAGTCACTGACTAGCTGCGCGTCAATATCACAAAAGTCACTGACCGCTTTAATACTCCACTTTTTAGCCTCTGCAAGCGCTGTTTCAAAGCCGTTTGTATGCTCGTTTATAAATTGCGTATCTAAATAGTTATGTTCACTTAAATAATTAAGTAAGCCGTTATAAAGTGCTGCGTCGCTGCCTGGTTTTATATTTAAAAAGGTATCGGCAAGTTCGGCTGTATCGGTTTTTCGCGGGTCGATAACCACAACTTTCATCTTTGGATTAAGCTTTTTTGCGCGCTCCATGCGCTGGTAAAGCACCGGATGAGTCCAAGCTGCATTTGAGCCAATTAAAATAAGTAGCTCAGTTTGCTCTAAATCGTCGTAGGTACATGGTACTACGTCCTCACCAAGCGCACGTTTATAACCGGCAACCGCCGATGACATACACAGCCTTGAGTTTGTATCTATATTGCCTGAGCCTATGTAGCCTTTAATTAATTTATTGGCAACGTAGTAATCTTCAGTAAGTAACTGCCCCGATACATAAAACGCAACCGATTCCGGCCCATGTTCTTTAATAATGGCGTTAAATTTCTTGGCAACGTAGTCAGTTGCCGTATCCCAGCTGGCGGGTTCGTTATCAATAAGGGGCGATGTTAAGCGATTATCAGTGCCGATGGTGTCAAGCAGATGGGTGCCTTTAACACACAAACGGCCAAAATTAGCGGGGTGCTCGCGCGTGCCTTCAAGTTTTGTTGGGGTATTATTTAATAATGAAATATCAACCCCACAGCCTACACCACAATAAGCGCAAGTGGTTTGTTTAAGCAAAGGTGTGTTTGAACATGTGTTTAATGTTTCCATACTGCTCTCTTATTATTTGCGTTAAGCGCTCTGGGATACAGGCTCATCTACTGGGGTTAGCGTGGCTATTTTATTATTAAGTGCACTGCTAATAACGCTTTGCACTAGTTTTTCACAGCCTCCACAACCCGTACTTGCTTTAGTGGCTTGCTGCACTTTATTTAAATCGCTACAACCTTGTATAACCGCTTGTTCAATAGTGTGTTTTGTCACTTTGTGGCACGCACAAATAATGGCATCACTTGGTAAATCATCAGCGTTTAGCTCGCCCGCGTCACCTGCAAGCGGCATTATTAATGACTCTGCGGGCACACTAAGCTCAATGCCATTTAAGTGATACTGCAATAAATTATCGTAATCACTTGTATCGCCAACCAGTACAGCACCTATGAGCTTATTGCCTTGCTCATTAGTGACTACTTTTGTATAAATACCGCTTAGTTGATCTTCAAAGTAATAGCTAATTGCGCCTTCACTGCGTGCATGGGCATCACCAATTGAGCCTACTTCAACACCCATTAATTTAAGCTTGGTGCTCATATCGGCACCGCTAAATTCATCAGCACTATTTGAGGAATTGTTTGAGGTAGTGTGTAAAGCTTTGTTTGAAGACAGCTGTTGTAAAACATGCCCCGCCGCTACTTTTGCCATCGCGTAGCCCGGTGCTACAAGGCCAAAAATAAAGTTATTCCAAAGGGCGCATTCGCCTATGGCGTATATGTTTTTATCACTCGTTTGGCAATGGTTGTTTATTACGATGCCGCCGCGCTCACCTATTTCTAAATTAAACTCACGAGCTAGGTTATCGTATGGGCGAATACCAGCCGAAAATACAATCATGTCGGTTTCTAGGGTTTGCCCCCCTTTAAAGCACATTTTATAACGGCTGTTTTCACCCTCTATAATTTTCTCTGTCGCCACTGATGTATGCACTGTAACGCCCAGTTCGGTAATTTTATTTTTAAGCATTCGACCACCAGCACCATCTATTTGTACGCCCATAAGTTGTGGTGCAAATTCTATTACATGGGTTTGCAAGCCAAGCTGCTTTAACGCGTTGGCTGCTTCAAGCCCTAATAAACCGCCGCCAATAACAACGCCGACTTTACTATCTTGTGCTGATTTTTTTATAGCATGTAAATCGTTAATGGTTCTGTAAACGAGGCAATGATCACGATCTTTACCTGGAATGGGTGGCACAAATGCAAACGAACCCGTTGCCAGTATTAGCTTGTCGTATTCAAATGACTCGCCTTTTGCAGTAGTAACTTTTTTTGCATCTCGGTTTATATCAACCACTTTAGAATGAGTATGGAAACACACTTGCCAATCTTGATAGGTTTTACTGCAGGTAAGTGCTAAATCGTCTTCGGTTTTGCCGTTAAAAAATGATGAGAGCTGAACGCGGTCATAAGCGAGTCGGTCTTCACCACTGAGCACGGTAATATCAACATTTTTGTTATCACCTTGCTGCGATACTAGCTGCTGTACAAAATGATGCCCAACCATCCCGTTTCCTACGACGACAACACGCTGCTTGCTTGGCATTAAAATCACCTGTTTTGTTCAAAGTACTCAATGCATAAATGAGTACTTCAAAGGTATAATTTGTTATGTAGTTGTTATAGCAATATGCAAGCCAGATATATAATCAATATATTACAGTGACTTAACCAAATTGGTGCAGTAAAAAAGAAGTGGAAGCACCACAAGCTGGCGCTGTTGCACCAACTTGTAACGCTTCAAATTAAATAACCAGAGTTCTGGTTAAATACTTAAAATTTAGCGCTTACCCATACCCACAGTTTTTGGGTATCGACTTTGCCTGCAGCGCTATCGCCTGCTGAATAATCGGCATATTTAGCGCCAACGGCATAGGTTTTATTAATAGGCTTAACGTATTGCACATTAAGCTCTGAGCCTAAATCATCAACGCCATTTGCATTCTCGTTTACATCAAAGCTGTGATAAGCCACTAACCATTTACCGTCGAAGGCTTTACCATTTAAGCTTACATAAGTGTCATCAAGCCCTTGTGCAGGCGTTGCTAAAAACGTATCAGCCCAGCCATTAAATTTATGCATAGTGGCAAGCGGCGTGGCAAAACCATAATCGCCATCATCAGAGCCCAGTGACTCAATACCGGCTTTTAGTGTCACGTTTTTAATACCTAAACCGGCTAAATCAACGCCGCCTTCAAATGCATAATAATCAGCATCAAAATCACTCATGCTCGTTAATGCAGATTGCGTGGCGTACTCTGCTTTATAGTAAACCTTAGTATTGCTGAGTGTTTTATTCCCACTAAAAGAAACGCCATAAGTATCTAAGCTGTCATCATCTACTGCGTCGTTACTCAATAAATAACTGTATAAAACCACTTTACCCAAGCTTGTTTTAAAACTTGCATTGATAAGGTGATCGGATGAGTCAATATCTTTGCTTTCGGCAAATATACGGTTGCGCTTGTTTATGTAGCTATAGTGTAAATTAATATCATTAAACGTGTAATTGACTGTTGCCGCATCAAAAGTTTGCCTGTCTTGTCTAAAGCCAACGTGGCCCACAAACCGCTGTCCATCAAGCGCTATTACTTGCCTACCCACTTTAATTGATAACGCATCTTTCGCGTATTTTATAAAACCTTGATCTACTTCTGTGGTTTCTGGGTCGGCTATTACTGAGTAATTAGTATTTTTACCCAGTGTATTGTTGTAATCGTCAACACCTAACAGGCTTCGGCTGTCTTCAACTTCAATAAGTGCAGAAAAACCATTCAATTCATCTGTTTTATGAGTAAGGCGTGTACGCAACGTTAAGCTACTTGCATCTTTTAACGCGTTATCTTGCTCTGCGCTTTCAAAACGCAGTCTAAAGTTAAGATCGGTTTGCGCTGCAACACTAATTGAAGGCGCAGTTAAGCTACCCAGTATAAAAATAATAGGTAAGTTTTTTTTATGATTTAACATGTTTATCTCTTAATTTTTAATTATGAGTACACACACCAAGGCTATAAACAAACACAACGAAATACTTTTCCAGACTAAAACCGGATCGCGTTTCATTATTGAGTCTTTCGGGGCGGTACTTTTTAAATGTGGATTAGGTTTATTGATATCGCTTATAAATTCAGAAAATGCGTGGTATCTAAATTCGGGTTTGGGAGCCAATGCTTTCATTAAAGCCTGATCTAACCAAAACGGGATATCTGCTCTGTGTTTACGAATACTAGTGTATTGCCAGTGACTGTAATCTTTTGGTACATGATTATGCGCGAGTGGCTGATACGGCAATTTTGAACATAATAATTCGTACGCAACAACGCCTAGCGAAAATAAATCACTTTTAAAATCGGCGTGCATAGTGATAAGCGTCTCTGGTGCGGTGTAATCTACCGTGCCTTGCGGGCAATCATCAGCAATTTGCTTTACCGACTCATCCATAGCCGCAACACTTACCGTGCCGTAATCGATTAATGTTACTTTGCCGTGAGCGTCTATCATCACGTTATCGAGTTTTAAATCGCGGTGCACCATATCCAAACGCTGAAACGCTCTAAGTGCTTGTACTATTTGTTCAATAATACTGCGCACTTGGGTAATTTCTGGATGCGGCACATCATGCTTCCAATCACTCAGTGTTTGCCCATCCATGTATTCGCAAATATGATATAAAAACCGGCTTTGCGATTGCGTATTTAAAACCTTCATTACATTGGGATGATTAATACGTTGCCCTACCCAGCCTTCTCTTATAAAGCCTTGAAGGTAGTGCACATCGTCTTCAAAATTTACCGAAGGCGCTTTTAATACAACCGGCGGCGTATCGGGTGTTTGTTGCACTAAATAAATGTGCGAGCGGCTACTAGCGTGTAATTCACGGATGACAGTAAAGTCATCAATTTTTTGGCCAACTTTTAACGGTGGCGGAATCTTCCGCCTAGTTAAAGAGTGATATAACTCGTCTAAATTTTGTTTTGCAATACTATTCACTTTTACAAGTAGGCAGCTTACGTTGTCGTCACTGCCTCTTGCTATGGCAAGCTCTGTCACTGCTTTTGCTGCGTGTTCTAAATTAGTATGCTCATCAATTAGCTTTTGTATATCACTGTTTGGCAACACATCGTGTACACCATCGCAGGTAAGTATATAAATATCATCAGCTTTTAAATCAACTTCGTATACATCAATTTCTTGATGAAGCTGCGCGCCTAAAGCTCGCGTTAGGGTATCGTTTACTTTATGGTCGCGTGTTATCGCCTCCATACTTTTTGCACGTAACCGCGTAATTCGGGTATCACCTAAATGAAAAATATAACCCGTGGCCGATTTTAAAATAAGCGCTGTAAACGTGGTCATCCAATCTGCTTGGCGCTGGCCAAGGTGATTGTAGTTAACCGATTGCGAATAAAGCCACTGATTTAAACTGGCCAATACCTTAGATACCGACTTTTTAACGGCCCAACTTGGTGGTGTATTTAAATACTCATTTATAAAGTGCGTTACCGATAACTGTGACGCTTGTTTAGCATTTTTTGCTGATGAACACCCATCGGCCAAGCAGGCAATAACCCCTTTTGACTCTTTTTCTTGCGCTTGAGTATTAAGAGCAGCAAACGCATCTTGGTTTTCGGTTTTTATACCTTTGCTACTGTGCCCACCAAACTCAACGTTAAGTTCGTTTATAAGTGCGCTGGCTTTTTGGGTTTCATCAAACATATGTATGCCTTAAGTCACAGAAATAAGTTCAACGGTGCCATCTTCGTTTACTTCTGTGATGTGGCCATCGGGTTCTTTCATGAAAAATAATGCACCTAAGCCTAATAATGCGCTTGCCGCAATAATCATAAAGAATGTTTGGTAATCAACTAATGAGAGCGCCGTTAAATACACAACAGCCCCTACATTGCCGTAAGCTCCCGTCATACCTGCAATTTGACCCGTTAAACGGCGTTTAATAAGTGGTACAGCCGCAAATACAGCGCCTTCCCCTGCTTGCACAAAAAACGAACACGCCATGGCAGCAGCAACTGCAAGCCAAAGCGGCCAGCTAGCGTCAACTAAGCCCATAACAAAATAGCCTACAGCTAAGCCTGTAGTAAGTACAATAAGCGTTTTACGACGACCCATTCTATCTGAGATCCAACCACCACCCGGGCGAGAAGCTAAATTCATAAACGCATACGCTGATGCAAGCAAACCTGCGTATACCATATCAAGGCCAAACACCTCACTAAAAAATAATGGCAACATAGATACAACAGCAAGCTCTGAGCCAAACGTTGTAAAATAAAGAATATTTAAAACTGCAACTTGTTTAAATTCGTAACGGTGTGATTCTGGAACAGGTTGCTTAAAAATATGGCCATTTATGTCGTACGTTTTATAAACTTCGTAAAGATAAAGCAGCACCAAAAATACATATGTACCAATAACAAAATTTTCAGAAAGTAAATTTGCACCAGTAGGAGAAAGCTTCCAAGTAAGTAGTGCTAAAGCACCGTACATAGGTAGCTTCATTATAAGAAGTAGTACAAAGTCGCCTTTGCTGGTTACTTCCATTGCTCCTACTTTTTTTGGTTTAAAGTAAGTGCCACCTTTTGGCGTGTCAGTTACGCTGATGTACCAAATAACACCAAAAATGACACTTAATACACCGGTTAGGCCTATCGCATAACGCCAGCCATCGTCACCGCCAAACATAAGCGCTAATACAGGTAATAGCATTGCAGCAGCTGCCGAACCAAAGTTACCCCAGCCACCGTAAATACCTTCTGCTGTACCCAACTCGTTTGCCGGGAACCACTCGCTCACCATGCGAATGCCCACAACAAAACCCGCACCAATAAAGCCAAGTGCAAAACGCGCGATGGCGGCTTGCTCAAACGTGGTGGCCATCGCAAACATAAAACATGGGATGCTACATAAAATCAGTAATGATGCATAAACGATGCGAGGCCCAAATTTATCAGTTAACATGCCCACAACCACGCGAGCAGGAATGGTTAGTGCCACATTTAAAATAAGTAGCGTTTTTACTTGTGCCATAGTAATACCTAGCGAACCCGCTATAGCGCCTAATAATGGCGCATGGTTAAACCAGACAAAAAATGAGATAAAAAACACCATCCAGCTTAAATGCAGTATTTTCATTTTTCCGCTAAACGATATGAGATTAAACCCAGTACTCGGTTGCATGTTATTTTTCCTTAGTTACGTTTGTAGTTATTTATAGCGGCCACTACTTTATTATTAATTAAACCGCTGCATTTGTTAATTTCACGTTAACTATACTGAGCAATTAGTGAGCCAATAATTTATTTCATTAAAAATCATTAACTTATGTTTTTTCTAATTCGTTATAATTTTCATTTGCACTGTTAAGGTAATCAAAATGAGCACTAACAGTGCAATTACTTTTAACCCTGTTCTTGCCCACATATTCTAAAAATTGCTATTGTGTATAAAAATAATGAGAAGCCGCTAATGACTAAACCAGCCCTGACTTACCAACAACAACTACGCTACTCGCGCCACATAATGCTTCCTAAATTAGATATAGATGGGCAAGAAAAAATATGGCAATCTCATGCGCTTATAGTCGGTTTAGGTGGTTTGGGCTGCCCGGTTGCTCAGTATTTAGCTGCCTCAGGTGTGGGTACGTTAACGCTTGTGGATAACGACGTGGTTGATGCTACTAACTTGCAAAGGCAGGTGCTTTATAAACAAACGGATGTAGGGTGCTTAAAAACTCACGCCGCCAAAGCGCAGTTAATTAGCTTAAATGATGAAATAGATATACATACAATCGATGCATTTTTAGATGAAAAGTCAAAGCTTGACGAGCTATTAAAGAATATTGATATAGTCATTGATTGCTCTGATAACTTAACTACACGTAATGTATTAAACACAGCCTGTTATAAAACAAAAACCCCACTAGTATCGGGCGCTGCAATTAGAATGGAAGGCCAAGTTGCCTGTTTTACAATGCAAGAAAATAGCCACTGTTATGAGTGTTTATCGCAGTTTATGTCTGATCAAACACAAAGCTGCTCAGAATCAGGCGTGCTATCGCCCATTGTAGGATTAATTGGCAGTATTCAGGCCACTGAAGCCTTAAAAATGCTTGCTGGATTACCAAGCGGGTTGAGCGAACATTTACTGCTGGTTGATGGTTTGAGTATGGAGTTTAATCGCTTTAAAATCACAAAAAACAGTCATTGTGCTACATGCAGCTAAAACCCCTTTACACTACTCTAGATTATGAATAGTCGCATAAAGTGTATCGCCTACTTTATAGTTATTTTGATCCCACACTCTTGGTGAAAGTAAGCAGTACAAGCTTTGTCCGTCTACATCTAACGTAAGTTGCCATGTTTTATCTATAAGTTCTGCACTGTGCAGCGTACATATTAAAACATTGCTGTTATTTGTGTTTAATGGCATTTCTGCACTTACCGATATTTGCTCACACTCTAATATAAGTTTATTTCCTTGCTCTACAGCGCTCGGTAATGCAAATAGCTTCTGCTCGCTTTTGTGTAGTTTAAGCAAATACACACCGTATTTTTCATCAAATGTAATGATTTGAAAGTTAATTAAGCTTAGCGGTGCTTGTTTATTATTAGCGTAAATAGCTTTAGCCACCTGCGCACTTGGGCCATGGTTAATTACTTTACCGTTATTGAGCTGCACCAGGGTATCGCAACAAAATAATAGTTCTTTTAACGAGTGGCTCACTATAATAAATTTAATAGTAAACGTTGCCGCCAATTCACTTAATGTTGAGAGTGTTTTAAAGCGCAGCGGCCAATCAAGAGCGCTAAATGGCTCATCTAAAATAATTAATTTTTGACCTGCCAACAACGTTCGTGCAAACACCACCCGTTGGCGCTCCCCGCCAGACAAGCTCTGAACGTTGCGTTTAAGTAAGGGGTGTAACTCAAGTACATCAATAACTTTTTGTTCAGTTAAGTCAGTTTGCCTATTAAAACAATGCTTTTGTGTAAACGCTAAATTACCTGCTACATCTAAATGCGGAAATAATGGGCAAGATTGAACTTGCAACGTAACACCGCGTTGTTCAGTTGGTAAATGATGTACCGATTTATCATTTATATAAACACTCTGCTCACCTTCAAGGCCACTAATACAACGTAGCAAGGTGGACTTACCGGAGCCCGATGGGCCAAAAATTCCCGCAATAGTAAAAGATTCAAGGTGAAGGTTTATGTCTAAATCAAAGCTATTTAGCGATTTATAAAGGGCTAACTTAATCATATTATTGCTTAACCCCCACTATGCTTTTATTAAATTTAAATAACAGCACTAAACACGCAAATGAAATAGCGAGTAAAATAAGCGAAAGCTGATGCGCCGCTGCATAGTTTAACGACTCTACATGGTCGTACAAAGCAATAGAAACAACCTGTGTTTCTCCTTGTATATTACCACCAATCATCAGCACTAAGCCAAACTCCCCGAGTGTATGCGCAAACCCCAGTGCAAATGCACTACCAATACTAGGTTTTAACAACGGCAATATTAAGTAAAAAAAACGCTTAAAGTGGCTCAAACCCAAGGCAATTGCAGCCTCGTTATAGGTGTGGTTAATCTGCTTAAACCCTGCCACTAAGGGTTGCATTACAAACGGCAAAGAATAAAAAAGTGAACCAATAACAACACCCTGAAAACTAAACGCAAGCTGGGTACCTGTTAGCCAAAACCAAAATTGCCCAACAGCATGTGTGGGCGAAAATAAAACCAGTAGATAAAAACCAAGTAAGGTCGGTGGCAATACTAAAGGCATTGCAATAAGCGCTTCTAAAAACGGTTTAAATTTACCTTTGTACCCCGCTAGTTTGTATGCAACAGGAATACAAAAAACAAGCAGCAACACAGCCGTTATAAAAGCTAACTTTACCGTTAGCCACAGTGCAGTTAAATCACTTTGAAGCATTGCTATCCTTTGTTCTATATCCTAATTCAACAAGCTTAAATTGAGTGCCGCTGGTCATTAAAAAGTCCATAAGCTTTTGAGCACTCGCCAGTTTTTTACTCGATTTAATAATAACCCCCTGTTGAATAATTTCGGGATACTCGCTAGGTAGTATTAACTTGTACGACAAATACTGTGGGTCCTGGCTATTATTAAACGCCATTTTTAATGTAGAGACAGCCACGACCCCTACAGATGCATTCCCACTTTGAACAAACTGAAAGGCTTGCGTAATATTATTGCCATACACATAATTTATTGGCTTTTTAAAATTGGCATTCGCGTAAAACTCAGACGCCTGCCCATAAGGTGAAAAACGCGGATTAGCTATCGCCACTTTATTATTTACTTTATTAGCATTGGGCTGCCACACTGCAAGTTCACCAAGTGCATAGGTAATTATGCTACTTTGACTAGCAAATCCTTCTTTTATTAAAGCTTGCGGGCGTACATCGTCAGCCGATAAAAACACATCAAATGGCGCTCCATGTACAATTTGAGAATATAAAACACCGCTAGAAGCCGCTGATATTTTTACTTGTATACCCGGTATTGGGGAGTCTTGCAGTAAAGTTTGTAACACGGTTTTAAAATTACTTGCCACCGCAACATGTATTGTTTCTTTTGCGTTTAACGAGCTTGAAAACACGCAAATACCAAACAAAAAATAACCCAGCCATGTATTGTAAAGCTTTGACATTGTAAGTATTGTTTTAAAAAATGAATTAAGTAAGCAATATATATGAACGATGTTTGCAATGCACCCGCTTTATTACCAATAGAAACCGCAATCAGTAATATGTTAGATGCAATTAGCTTTAATAAGCATGCCGAAACAATACCTGTAATGAGTAGTGTTGGCCGAATTTTGGCTACTGATGTTCAATCAACAATTAATGTGCCCGCACATGACAACTCTGCGATGGACGGCTATGCATTGTGTATTAGCGACGGCCTAACCACCTACACGCAAATAGGCAGTGTATTTGCGGGTCAAACCTTCGACAAAACGCTAACGCCCGGTCAATGCGTAAGAATTATGACCGGTGCAGCACTTCCGCCAGGTGCTAACGCCGTTGTTATGCAAGAAAATGCCACTGTAAATAACGATGAAATTACTTTTACAGGCACTATTGAGCACAATAACAATGTCCGTTTTGCAGGTGAAGATATTGCAAAAAACAGTGTGGTATTAAAAGCAGGCAGAAAGCTTAAAGGCGTAGACGTTGGATTATTAGCCTCTATTGGTATTAACGAAGTAAACGTTTACCAAACAATCAAAGTAGCCGTGTTCTCAACTGGAGACGAACTAATAGAGCCAGGTAATGAACTTCCTGCTGGCGCTATTTATGAAAGTAATCGCGCTGTAATTATTAGCGAGCTTAATAATCCCAATGTAGAGGTGATTGATTTTGGTATTATTCCCGATGACAAAACACTTATTCAAAATACCTTTTTAAAAGCGGACGAGCAAGCCGATGCCGTTATTAGCTCTGGTGGTGTATCGGTTGGTGAAGCCGACTTCACAAAAGAAGTACTAAACGACATTGGCGATATACACTTTTGGAAAATAGCCATGAAACCAGGCAAACCATTTGCCTTTGGTAAATTGCCTAATAGCTACTTTTTTGGTCTACCTGGCAATCCAGTTTCTGCAGCCGTTACGCTTGAGCGACTTGTAAAACCAGCATTGACTAAACTATCTGGCAATGAGCCTAAACCCACACTTCGTTTAAAAGCAGTCACAACTCAACAAATTAAAAAGCGCCCAGGCCGAACAGACTTTCAACGTGGTATTGCCAGCAACGACGAAAACAACAACCTTGTTGTCACACCTGTTGAAAAACAAGGCTCAGGCGTACTGTCGTCTCTTAGTAAAGCTAACTGTTTGATTGTAGTCCCTGCACAAAGTGGAAACATTGCACAAGGCGAAACTGTTCAAATAGAACTACTATAACGGCAGTTAAAAATACAAAAGCCCAACTAGGTGTTCACCTTGTTGGGCTTTTTAATATTAGTTTATAAAATTAACAGTGGTTTAAAACACCGATTCAAAATCACCATTTGGAAATAAAACACCTGGGATTCCGCGAACAGCGGTAACCTCAGCAATTTTTGTATCACCAAAGTATAAGCCGCCGCTGTAATTACGACCTGCTTGTTTTACATCTAACCAGCGACCGTTTTCACCTTTTGCAACTAGGCTAATATTACCATTAACATCGCGAATACGAAGATCCAACGCCTGTCCTTGAGCACTCACATATATATCCGTTGATGTTAGCTCTGTTAAATTATCTACAGCACCCACATAAGCAAATTTAAAATCGTTAGCGGCACTTAGTGGAAAATCTAATTCGAAGGTAAAGGCTAAATCATCATTTTCCTCACCAATAAAAGGTGACGATTCAATTGCAGTTATATGAAACGCAGTACTTTGAACCTCGCTTTCAAAATCACCTTGAAAATCGAAAGAGGATAACGTAGTGGATACCTCGCCAAATGAGTCCACAAAACGGTTTAGGTTTAACGATAAATCGCCTGCTAATTCACCATTAGCTTTATTGATAACAACATTAGTAGTAAGTTGTGCAATACCTGTATCAGCATCAGGATTTGTTTCGTTTACAACGTCAATACCATCAAACTGAATCAGCAACTCGCTAACATCAACACTCAGTACTGTTGCACCATTGGTTACCGTAGCACTCATGACCCCCTCAATTTTATTACCTAACACACCACTTACTCTAAAAGTAGGAATAGATAAGTCTATGCTAATCGGTAGGTCATCGTAGGTACCCGTTATAGCCCAAGTATAAGGCGATTTACTGTAATCAATGTCTAAATCTCTAAGCGAATATTGCCCAGCAGGTACTGAATCATCAGCCAATGGTGAATAATTAGTTATAACCTCGTTAAGCGCATTAGTCAGTGCTGTAAGCGTTGCTTGAGTATCTTCGTCAAACGCACTCTCTAGTTCAGCAAATTTAGCGTCGAGTTCATTTGAGTAGCTTTTTTCTTGAAGCCTTGCAACACCAATAATATTTCTAACATCAACAAGCAGCTCTCTTGACTCTAAGCTCTGTGCTTCACTCACACGTGGCTCCCACTGCTTATAAGTAGTAACACTCGCAATTGTTTGGTTTACTTGGCCTGCAACGTTAGGAAGTAAGCCATTTCCCTGTTCACTAAACAGGTTATCAGGAATGTATTGAGCAGCTAATTGACTGTAATCTCGCCATGCTTGTTGTTCGCTATCATTACTAGAAAAGGCATTAAATGCAGTATCAACGTTAAAGGTACTGTCAGCTACGCCTGCAATAATAGCGGCATACGTAAAGGCATTTGTGACCATTTCAGCTTCAACACTGGCTGTAAGGTTACTGTGCGTTAAATGATAAAACGGCGTGGCAGATAAACTTGCTTGCACTGCACTTAAGCCTGCATCAGTAATCGCTGTACTTAAAGGAGAAAAATACACCGCGTTAACACCAGGGGCAATAAATGCATCTGCTTTATAATTTAATGTAACAGACGTTGGTTCTTGAAAATCAACTAAACGGTTGCCGTTTAAATCATTAGGGTCATCTCGTACTGTTCTGCCACACCCTGTAAATCGTGGACAAGATAACAACGTATCATCAGGTATAAACTCAAAGCGGCTGTATGTAAGCGGCGTTACACTTATGCTAAACGTATTAATGTTATCTACTTCAATCGACTCTTGAATAACACCTTCGTTATTTAAAATATTGAGTGTACCCTTCGGCGACTGCCAGTTGGCGACATAAAAACGGGCTGTTGAATTAGTTGTAATTTGAGTTACAGCCACACTTTCGTTGTTATCAGAACTAGAAGATGATCCACCACAACCCGCTAATGCTACTGCAACCCCTAAAGGTATAATTTGTTTTAACATCTTCATTCCTTAAAACTTAATGTTCATGTACCAATTTATATTTGCATAATACGCTTTATCCAAATCTAAACTATCGGTTTGCAGATTAAGACCAAAATACTCGCTTTCAATACCCACTAAATAAGCCTTGCTTTTAGTTTCATAGCCAGCCTGTACTTTCCAATGATCCCAAAAATGAACTCGCCCTTTTAACTGGCTAAATGTATCTTGATCATAACGTTTAAGAGTTAATTGAGTCGAAAATCGATCATTTATTCTATAATCAGCAAACGCTTGCATGCGCATTTTCATATCAAAGTCATGAGATTGCGTATTTCCAAACGACGATGTTTTTAACGATACAGTTGGCTGCGTAATTATATCGCCATTATCGTTTTGGCTAAATGGGATCTCGGTTGTTTGCCCGTTAACAAACCCACTGTCTTCATAATCAGTTTTATACAGCAAGTCTTTAACGCTAAAGCCTACATGCAACTCGGCATTTACTTGCCAATTAGCAAATATATCTAGGCTATAACCTAACCCTTCTGGGTTTTCAGATGGCGTAAATTTCTTAAATAAAATATCTTTTGAATAGTTATAATCTACAGAAATATCGCCTTCTACTTCATCGCTGTAAATACGCCCGTCAACAATCCCGTCTTGAAAGTGCGTACTAGCAAAAATAGAAAGTTTTGGTGTAATAGTTAATGCGTTTTTATCTAAAAATTTAAAATCGTAAGACGCAAATATACCATTAGACGTTGCTTGTTTAGCATCTAAATAATAGGTGTAGTATCTATCTTCAAAAGCTAAATTATTTTTTTCGATGTGCGTATATTTTGCCGTATCAGGGTCAAAGTTTAATACATAGTCAAAGCGACTTTGCAGTCCAACTTTAAAATTACCGTATCCTACACCTACTTCAAAAATATTGTACGTAAATGCACTGTCACCCGATGTTAGCGGCGCATCAAAGTCATCAACAAATGCCTGAACTGGTTGCGCTTCGGTATAGATTTCTGCGTCAAAATGAGTAAAAACTTGAAACTGATTATTAGCGGATGCAAGTGGAGATAGTAGAGCTGATGAAAATCCTAGCAAAAGAATTTTTTTTTTCATAATTTAATCGCTTTCAATAAAAAAAGGGAAAAGCACGCAGCTTTTCCCTTTAATAGTTTAAAAATTACTTGCTTGAGTCAATTAAATCAACATCAGTGTAATCCATTGTTACACCATCAATGTAAGAGATTGAAAGCCCATTAGTAACTTTAGTAGCAGTACCAAACGACATCATCATGCCATTGTACATAGCTTTAACGTCGCCAGTGTAACCTGTAGACTCAGCACCCATAAGAGATAATGTGTAACCCATTGCTGCGTCACCTTTAACCATTACATCTAGCATGCTTTGATCTTCATCACCGCTTGCGTCAACCGTACCCATAACTTCAAAGTCTAGGTCGCCAGACATACCTTCAAGAGTAACAGTACCCTTGTCAGTCGCGTCATTAGCCGTTACGTTTAACATACCAGTAAACCCAGAATCACCGTCCATAATTGTAACGTGGTTCCAAGTTTCAGTATTAACGATTTCAGCATCATCTACTGTGTCAGCATCAACTTCGCCGTCAAAAGTAAATATTAAACAAGAATCAATTTGAGTCTCGTCAATAGTACCGGCTGCAAAATCAACACAATCTGCAAGAGCATTAGTTTGCGTGTCTGCAGTCATTAGCTCAACCGTAGCATCACCACCAACTAACGTAGCGCCCCAAGCAACAACTAACTGCTCACCTTGGTAAGATGCAGCAGCGCTGATCATTTCACCTGTGGTTGCATTGTTAAGCATAAGCGTTAGGTCGTCTAAGCTGTAAGCATAAGTCCAGTTAGGTTGACGAGTAGACGTACCTTCACCAGAGTTGCCCATATCAGCAAGTTCGTTAATTACATCACCTAATACGTCAGCTGCATCAAGAACCGCTTCACCACCAGTGCTTGTAAGTACAGTCATTGTGCTTAGTGACTCTGATGTTGCTTTAACAGATACAAGAACTTCAAACTTAGCAACCGCTTCTTGCGCCGTTAATTGTAGAGCATACGCTGTAGCAAACTGCTCTGATGCAAGTTCAGCTTTAGCAGCAGCTGTAACAGCCATTGCCTCTGCAGCATCAATTAAATCTTGTGCATTGGCACTGTCAGCATCTAAAGATAAGTAAGCTTCTGCAGCAGCTAATGCTTGTGCAATAGCAACTTCGAATGCGTCAACACTTGCAGCAAAGTCAGAAGCCGCAACAATCGCAGCATCTGCCTTAGCTAGCGCCTCAGCTGCATTATCAGCGTTGTTTACCATTGCATTTTCAGCATCTGTAAGCGCAGTTGTTGATGCTGATTCAGCAGTCATTGCAGCCGTTTCAGCCGCTTGCGCTAATTCGTTTGTTTCTGTAGCAAGGGCAGCTGCTGCTGCAACTACTGCATCAAACTCAACCAGCTTTTCTTCAGCTTCAGTAACAAGTGATGCAAGTTCTGTGTTAAACGCTGCAACTTTTTCAATTTCAGCTGAAGAACCTGTTACTAAGGCGTCTGCATCATCTAAAATCTGTTGGTAATCAGAGCTATTTGCCACAAGTAATGTAGCTACAGATACTAAACCTTGAGACTGTGCAAACAAAGCATTCGATTCACCGGCTAAATCAGCTGCTGCAGCTTCATTCACAAGTAACTCAACTGCATTTGCAAACGCAACAGCTGTGTCTGCGTCAACTACAGTGTCTCCACCTTTTGCTTGTACTTCAACTAAATCTGCTTGTGCAGTAGTTACTGACTCTTGGATTGAAGCTAAATCAGCTTCTGCAACAGTTACAGCAGCAGTTACTTTAGCTGCAAGTTGCATGTAGAAACCATCGCCTACTGTACAATCGTCAGTACAACCTATTTTCTCAAGTGCTTTTTTAGATTTTTCAGCAGCATTAGCTAAACCAGCATCACTTGCTGCGCCATTTTTAACAGCCTTGTCTTTAGCAGCTTTTGCTTTTTTAGCTATGCCAGTTGATTGTGCGGCAAATGCAGTTTTTTCAGCGTCAGTCGCATCTGGGTTGTTTACAGCAAATGCAGCTGCAAGAGCAGCTTCAATATCACTTTCTTCACCAGTAGCAATTGCAAAGAAAATATTAGCCGTATTTGTAGCGGCTTGTTGTAATGCAGTAGCTAATGCAGCAATATCAGCATCTTCACTACCTGTTACTTTACCTGCTTTAATACCAGCAATAAGCTTTGTCATGTTGCCGTTAATATCAGCAAGACCTTGAATAGATGAAGCAAGTTGAGCTAACGATAAAGTACCATCGTTTAGCATTTCTTCGCCATCTACGTCAGCCAAATCAGTTGCACCGCCGATAGATACATCACCCAATAAAGAAGTAAGCAAAAGTGCTGTGTCTGGGCCTAAAACTTGAACTAGTACGTCAACACTTGAATTTGCAATACCTGCAGCATCAACACCTTCGCCAGCATCAATCAAAAGTTGTGAAACAAGTGTTGTTAAGAAAGTCGCGTTTGCTCTAAGTGAACGCGCTACGTTTGCATCGCCAAAAACGCCACTTGCGCCAGATGCATCAGCTTCAACCGCTGGCACAAATTTAACAACAGAAAGTTCTAGGTCTGTCTTATACCATTCGCCAAACTCAATTGCTGTATCGCCATCGTTAACATCATCTTCTGCTGGTGCTTCGTCGTAAGTGCCACAACCTAGGTATGCATCACAACGTAGGTAGCTGTCGTCGCCTTCAGCTGATGTTTTAACAGTAATATACACAGGACCTGTAAAGTCATCTTCTAAGTAAACGCTGTAACGTCCACTCTCATTTGTTAAAACAGCGTCTGGGTTTGCTGCTAAAATACTTGCAGCAACTGCTGCATCTGCAGCTGCTTGAGTTGACTCTTCAGCAGAGAATGTTTCAGCTTCCGCAGATGCTGCTAAACGAAATGGTACTGCAACCATTTCACCGGTTGCATCTAATGTTGAAACGCTAACCACCGCGTTCATCATCGCACCTTTAACCGCTTTACCTGTAACTTCTACGTTAAATAAAGCTGTGTCTTCTGAGCTAAAAGACTCAACAGGTGGTGGTGGTGCAACATAGTTATTGCCATCGTTGTCAGAACCACACGCCGTTAAGCCGAGTGTAAGTGCAACTGATGCCGCTATTGGTGTAAATTTGATCATACGCTTCGCCATTTATTTCTCCTTGATAGCCATGAAATAAGTATCTGAAAAAGTTTGTTTAAACTTGGGAAAGTATATTAGTCGTTTACAAAAAATGTAAACAAGCACAATAATCTAACCTTTGTTACTAGAACTTTAAAATTACCATTAAGCTATGAGTTGTTGCTACATATTTATACATATAAAATGATGTAATTTTAGTTTAACGCCATGTTTTAATTTTTATAGGCCTTAATTAAATTCAATAACCTAGGTTACAGCCACAAAAAACCAACATGTTGGTTTATAATATATCGTGTTTATTGATTGATTATTACATTAAATTTAGTTTGTTAAATTTTTTCTTCAAGTATTTGCGACAGAACATTAAAAATAAATGCAGAACGGAGATAAAGCAACCCAAAAGAACTGAGCTCTTAATTGAAAGTAAACCTTTAGAACCAGTAAAGCCAATCCCTTGTTTTTTATTTATTTTAAAATCCTGCTTAATTGTTACTGCATTATTAATATTGTTACGTTAACCCTAACTGACTAAAAGGGTCTTTTAATTTCACAAAGTTAATAATGCAGTAAAAAATTATTAAAAGGGAACTCTTACAACCCCTTCCATCAATACTCTGGCGCTTCGGCTCATACTCGCTTTAGTAACTTGCCAGTCTCCATTAATCTTTTTAGCTTCAGCGCCTACTTTTAACGTGCCCGAGGGGTGACCAAAATTCACTTCACTCAATGCGCCACCACCAGCAGCCATATTTACTAACGTACCGTCAATTGCTGCTGCGGTTCCAATTGCAACGGCGGCTGTTCCCATCATGGCATGATGTAATTTACCCATCGACATAGCACGTACTAATAAATTAATACTGCCAGCATCAATGTGTTTACCGCTTGATGCGTTATACGCCACAGGCTTAGCAACAAACGCAACTTTAGGTGTATGCTGGCGTGCTTGTGCTTCATTTATATTATTAATCAAGCCCATTTTAACAGCGCCATAAGCACGTATTGTTTCAAGCTTTTCAAGCGCAGCGTCATCGTTATTAATGTCGTCTTGCAGCTCAGTGCCGGTATAACCAATATCTTCAGCATTAATAAAAATAGTTGGAATACCCGCATTAATCATCGTCGCCTTTAGCGTACCAACATCTGGCACTTCTAAATCGTCAACAACATTACCTGTTGGAAATAAAGCCCCATCCCCATCAGCAGGGTCTACAAACTCAAGCTTTACTTCTGCTGCAGGGAACGTCACGCCGTCAAGCTCAAAGTCACCGGTTTCTTGCACTTCGCCATTAGTCATAGGTACATGCACTAAAATGCTTTTTTTAATATTAGCCTGCCAAACACGCACAATAGCTATGCCATTATCGGGCACGCGGTTTTTATCAACTAAACCATTACTAATAGCAAAAGCCCCCACGGCTGAGGTTAAATTACCGCAGTTACCGCTCCAATCAACAAACGCTTTATCAATTGCGACTTGCCCAAATAAGTAATCAACATCGTGATCGGCTTGCTCACTTTTACTTAAAATAACCGTTTTGCTGGTGCTTGATGTTGCACCGCCCATGCCGTCGGTTTGTTTACCATAAGGATCGGGGCTACCAATAACACGAAGTAATAAATTATCGCGCGCCTCACCTGCCACTTGGGCAGGCTTTGGAAAATCGGTTAAATTAAAAAACACACCTTTACTCGTGCCGCCACGCATGTAGGTCGCGGGCACTTTTATTTGTGGTTTAAACATATTTTTTAATCCTTATTACGCGTTTGTCGCTTCTAAAAAGTCTTGAGCAAAACGCTGTAATACACCACCAGCAGCATAAATAGAAAGCTCTTCTTGCGTATCTAATCGGCATTTCATCGCTGCAGTTAGCACTTCACCATTTTTACGGGTGATCACAAGCTCTAAAGTGGCGCCCGGTGCTGGTACGCCTTTTACATCGTAACTTTCACTTCCATTAAGGTTTAATGTTTTACGTGTCGTGCCTGGTGCAAACTCAAGTGGTAAAACGCCCATGCCAATTAAATTTGTGCGGTGAATACGCTCAAAGCCTTCAGCAGCTATAACTTCAACACCGGCAAGCCTTACGCCTTTTGCCGCCCAATCGCGTGACGATCCTTGACCGTAATCAGCACCGGCCACAATAATAAGTGGTTGTTTACGTTGCATGTAAGTTTCGATTGCTTCCCACATGCGCGTGTTTTCACCCTCTGGCTCTATGCGCGCGTAAGACCCCTGCTTAACGTCACCGTTTTCATCAAGTACCATTTCGTTAAGTAATTTAGGGTTTGCAAACGTGGCGCGCTGCGCCGTTAAATGGTCGCCGCGGTGCGTTGCATAAGAGTTAAAGTCTTCTTCTGGTACATTCATTTTAGTGAGGTATTCGCCCGCAGCACTGCTTGCCATAATTGCGTTAGAGGGTGATAAATGATCCGTTGTGATGTTATCGCCCAATACTGCTAATGCACGCATACCACTCATGGTGCGCTCACCAGCAAGTGCTCCTTCCCAATAAGGCGGGCGGCGAATATAGGTACTTTGCGCTCGCCAATCGTAAAGTGGGTCGTTGTCTTCACCGTAATCTACGGTTAAGTCAAACATAGGCTCGTACACTTTTTTAAATTGCTCAGGCTTAACGCTTTGCTGAATTACCGCATCTATTTCTTCATCGGTTGGCCATAAATCTTTAAGCGTTACATCATTACCTTGTTGATCTTGTCCTAAAATATCTTTTTCAATATCAAAACGAATAGTGCCCGCAATAGCATAAGCTACAACCAAAGGCGGTGATGCCAAAAAGGCTTGTTTTGCATAAGGGTGAATACGCCCGTCAAAGTTACGATTACCCGAAAGCACAGCCGTTGTGTATAAATCGCGATCTATCACTTCTTTTTCAATAACAGGGTCAAGCGCTCCACTCATACCGTTACAGGTGGTACACGCAAAGCCAACAATACCGAAACCAAGTTGTTGAAGCTCTGGCAATAGGTTTGCGTCTTCAAGGTACGATTGCACGGCTTTTGAGCCCGGCGCTAACGACGTTTTAACCCAAGGTTTGCGCATTAACCCTTTTGCATTCGCATTACGCGCTAACAAACCTGCAGCTATTACATTGCGCGGGTTGCTGGTATTAGTACAGCTGGTAATTGCCGCAATAATGCACGCACCGTCTGGCATTAAGCCTTCTTCGTTTTCAACAACGCCCGAAATACCTTCTTTCGCTAAATCACTGGTTGAAACACGACGATGTGGATTAGAAGGCCCCGCAATATTGCGGCCAACGCTTGATAAATCAAAAGTCAAAACACGCTCGTATTCTGCAGTTTTTAAGCTATCGCTCCAAAGGCCAGCCGTTTTAGCGTAGTTTTCTACAAGGGCTATTTGCTCTTCATCTCGCCCTGTTAAACGTAAATAGTCTATTGTTTTATCGTCGATATAAAACATGGCCGCAGTCGCACCAAATTCTGGCGTCATGTTTGAAATAGTTGCTCTGTCGCCAAGCGTTAGCGCATCGGCGCCTTCACCGTAAAACTCTAAAAAGGTCGATACAACACGCTGCTCACGTAAAAACTCAGTAATCGCCAACACAATATCGGTAGCGGTAATACCAGGCTGGCGAGTACCCGTAAGCTCTACGCCTACAATATCGGGTAAACGAATGTACGACGCGCGGCCAAGCATAACGCTTTCAGCTTCAAGCCCGCCTACACCCACAGCAATAACACCTAATGCATCAACATGCGGGGTGTGGCTGTCGGTACCTACTAGCGTATCGGGGAATGCAATACCATCGCGGTTTTGAATAACAGGCGACATTTTTTCAAGGTTAATTTGATGCATAATGCCGTTACCAGGCGGGATCACATCAATATTTTTAAACGCGGTTTTAGTCCAGTTTATAAAATGAAAACGGTCATCGTTTCTGCGGTCTTCAATGGCACGGTTTTTTTCAAATGCCTCAGGATCAAACCCTGCATGTTCAACCGCTAACGAGTGGTCAACAATTAACTGCGTTGGTACCACTGGGTTAACTTTAGACGGATCGCCACCTTTAGCCGCAATTGCATCGCGCAAGCCTGCTAAATCAACAAGGGCCGTTTGGCCTAAAATATCGTGGCACACCACACGCGCCGGATACCACGGAAAATCTAAATCTTGTTTACGCTCAATTATTTGGCTAAGTGCATCGGTAAGCATGGCAGGGTCGCAGCGGCGTACTAAGTTTTCTGCAAATACACGCGAGCTGTAAGGGAGAGTAGCATAAGCGCCTGGTTTAATGGCATCAACTGCTGCTTGGGTATCGTAGTAATCTACATTTGAGCCCGCAAGCGGTTTGCGGTACTGAGTGTTGTTAATTATGGTCATAATAAAAATTCGCTAATAAGTGACGGGAAATAAAAAGGCAAAAAGGTGAGCTAGGCTCACCTTAAATGCTAACTAATTAGCCTCTTGATTCAATTGGCGTATAGCTGCGTGCGTCTGGCCCTGTGTAATCTGCACTTGGGCGAATAATACGGTTATTAGCACGTTGTTCTTTAACATGTGCTGTCCAACCAGTAACGCGGCTCATTACAAATATTGGCGTAAACAACTTAGTGGGAATATCCATAAAGTGATAAGCCGATGCATGGAAAAAATCAGCATTACAAAATAACTTTTTCTCGCGCCACATTACTTCTTCACAACGAACAGAAACTGGGTAAAGCACATCATCGCCCACCTCTGCCGCTAATTTTTCAGACCACTTTTTAATAATTACATTACGCGGATCCGACTCACGGTAAATAGCATGGCCAAAGCCCATAATTTTATCTTTACGCTCAAGCATACCCATTACTTCTTGCTCAGCATGTTCTGCGCTAGTAAAGCCTTCAATCATGTCCATTGCAGCTTCGTTTGCACCACCATGTAATGGCCCGCGTAACGTACCAATCGCACCCGTTACACACGAATGAATATCAGACAAGGTAGAAGCACATACGCGCCCTGTAAATGTAGAGGCATTAAATTCGTGCTCTGCGTATAAAATAAGCGACACATTCATTACTTGCGCAAACAACTCGCTTGGTGCTTTGTCGTGTAATAACGTTAAAAAGTGTGCGCCTACTGAATCGTCGTCTGTTTGTGTTTCAATACGAACACCATCGTGTGAAAAGCGGTACCAGTAACAAATAATACTTGGGAACACTGCAACCATGCGGTCAATCGCATCGTTTGCTTGGCTAAAATCAAGTTCCATTTCAAGGTTACCCAACATAGAGCAACCCGTACGCATTACATCCATTGGGTGTGCGTCTTTAGGAATATTTTCAAGCACGGTTTTAAGTGCATCTGGCAAGCCACGTAAGCTTTTTAGTTTTGCTTTGTACTCAGCCAACTCGCTAGATGTAGGTAACTCACCGCGTGAAAGTAAAAACGACACTTCTTCAAACTGCGCTTTTTCAGCCAGCTCGCTAATATCGTAACCACAATACGTTAAGCCCGATCCACTTTGGCCAACTGTACATAATGCCGTTTGGCCTGCTACTTGTCCGCGTAAACCTGCGCCACCTAATGCTTTATCTACCATGATCTTCTCCTATCTTAAATTTGTGTGTTGTCTAATTTAATAATTATTATTTGTCAGATTTTGATGAAAAAAGGTTATCGAGTGTGTTTTCGTATGTGTGGTAATCTAAAAAGTCATAAAGCTCAGCTCGGGTTTGCATGTTTTCAATTTCGCTTTGTTGCGAGCCTTCATTTAAAATAGCCGAGTAAACATTAAGTGCCGCTTTATTCATAGCTCTAAACGCACTGAGTGGGTAAAGCACCATTTCAACGCCCACATCACTTAATTGCTCTTTGGTATAAATTGGCGTTTGGCCAAACTCAGTAATGTTAGCCAAAATAGGCACATTTAACGCATTGGCAAATGCTTGGTAATCGGCAAGGTCGTGCACAGCTTCAGCAAAAATAGCATCGGCGCCAGCTTCAACACAGGCTGCTGCGCGGTCAATAGCCGCATTTAAGCCTTCTTTTTGAAACGCATCGGTACGCGCCATAATGTAAAAATCGCTATCGGTTTTGGCATCTACCGCGGCTTTAATACGGTCAACCATTTCGCCTTGGCTTACAATTTCTTTATTTGGGCGATGGCCACAACGCTTTTGCGCCACTTGATCTTCTATATGAAAACCCGCAGCGCCTGCTTTGGTCATTTCTTTAACGGTGCGTGCAATATTAAACGCCCCGCCCCAACCGGTATCGGCATCAACAAGTAAAGGTAAATCGCTTGCACCGGTAATACGGCGAATATCTTCAAGCACGTTGTCTAGGCTAGTCATACCTAAATCAGGCATACCGAAAGAGGCATTAGCAACACCCGCACCCGAAAGGTAAATAGCTTGGTGGCCCATTTTTTCAGCCATCATCGCTGTGTAGGCATTAATAGTGCCCACTACTTGTAATGGGCGATTATTAGCAATAGCTTGTTTAAATTTATATCCTGCTGACATATCATTTCCTCTCTTTGAACGGTGGCTACATGGAGTAACTTATATTTTTAATCTTTCTATATGACGCTTTAACTATTTTGCTTAACTTTTAGCTTTTAGCGGCTTTTACCAATCTGTGTGAGTAAACAATTATTCAGATTGGTATAAATCAAATTTGGTTTGAATATTCGCTTGCGACGCACTTATATGGCGCTTCATTAGCATTTCGGCCAGTTCGCCGTCGTGGTTTTCAATCGCGTTAATAATGGCTAAGTGTTCGTCAAACGCTTTTGATACACGCGGCCCCACCATCCCCATTTGCACGCGGTACATGCGTATTAATTGATACAGGTCGTTACAAAGCAAATGAATCAAATGCGCGTTTTTACTGCCTTTGATAATGCGATAATGAAAATCTAAATCGCCTGCTTCTTGGTAGTACGACTCGCCTTCTTTAACGCGCTGCGTTTGTAAATGTTGATTAAGTAATTGCTTTAAGCCTTTAATTTCATCAGGCTCCATATTGTCGGCAGCTAATCGGCACGCTAAGCCCTCAAGCGAGCTGCGCACTTGGTAAACCTCAATTAAACGCTCAGCTGTTAGCGCTACAACACGGCAACCTACATTGGCTTTGCGCTCAACTAAATAACAGCTTTCAAGGCGGTTTAGCGCCTCACGCAATGTTGCGCGGCTTACGCCGTAACGCTTTGCAAGCTCAGGCTCCGAAATTTTACTACCTTGGGCAATAGTGCCTTCAACAATCTCACGGCGCATATTTACAAATACCTGATCAGATGCTGTGGTAACGGGCGCTTCGTTTGAAAATGAGTCTGTCATAAGTTAATTTTTGGATTGTCGACAATTTGTATCGCCATAATGGGCGCATTAAAAAAACATGTCAACCCTAAAACCCAACACAAAGGTTAAAAAACAGCCTCATTGTCGACACTATTAGCCTAAAGTATGATCAAAATAGTTTATAAATACCTAAAAACCACAAAGTGTCGACAGCGCTATTTAATTAAACAGCGGGTTTTTATCACTGAAATTTAGTTATTTAAATGCTAAAATCGCGCTTTATTTTTAATGTACGAGCTAGCGCGTGAACGCCAATACTTTTATTCCTGAGCACTTTATAGACGACGTAAAAACCTACCTGCCTAATCATTTAAAGTTAGATGACTTTATAAATGCGTGTCGTCGCCCACTCAGAAAATCTATTCGCGTTAATACATTAAAAATAACCGTTGAAGACTTTATTAAAAAAGCGGAGCAAAAAAATTGGCAACTCACGCCAATTCCTTGGTGCAACGAAGGCTTTTGGCTGGAGCGCCCAAATAATGAAGAACAAAACCTAGCCCTAGGGAACACCGACCTACATTTAAGCGGCGCCATGTACGTGCAAGAGGCAAGCTCAATGCTGCCACCTATCGCCCTTAAGCAAAGTATACAAACAAGTATCACCGTACTTGATATGGCGTCGGCGCCGGGTTCTAAAACATCGCAGTTAGCAGCACTAATGAACAACCAAGGCGTGTTGGTAGCTAATGAGCTTTCGTCGTCGCGTTTAAAAGTATTGAGTGCCACCTTAAAACGTATGGGTGTGGGTAACTGTTCGCTTTCACACTTTGATGGCGTTATATTTGGTAACTACATGTATGAATGTTTCGATAGCATATTGCTAGACGCGCCCTGCTCTGGCGAAGGCACCGTGCGTAAAGATGCAGACGCATTAAAAAATTGGTCAATCGAATCAAACATTCAAATAGCCCAAGTACAAAAAGACTTAATAAAAAGCGCATTTTACGCGTTAAAACCCGGCGGCACGCTTGTTTATTCAACCTGTACGCTCACCCCGCTCGAAAACCAGCAAGTATGCGAATATTTGCTTGCTGAATTTGGCGAGTTTATAACTCCCGAGTCGCTTAGCGATTTATTTCCGGACGCCGATAAAGCAACAACGACCGAGGGCTATTTGCACGTTTGGCCGCAAACCTACGACAGCGAAGGCTTTTTTATTGCCAAGTTTAAAAAGCACGCAAGTTGTAACAACCCAAACCAAACAGTTAAAAAAGGCGCATTTCCGTTTATTGAGTTTGATAAAAAACCAACAACTGCATTTATGAGCGAGCTTAAAAAACACTTTGGTTTAACAAACTTACCCGGCACATTAATGCAGCGCGACAAAGAGCTGTGGTTATTCCCGCACGGGTTTGATGCAATTCAAAACAAAATCAAATACGCCCGTTTAGGTATTCAAATAGGCATTATTCATAAAAATGGCGTAAGGCTAACCCACGAGTTTGCTACAGTTTTAGGCAATGCGTGTAAAACCAACACGTATGCGCTAAATAGCGAACAAGCAAACGACTACTTTAATGGTAAAGATGTAAGACTAGCCGAGCCTACAAAAGAGCTAGGCGAAGTGGTATTAACTTTATGTGGCTGCCCAATTGGGCTAGGTAAGTGGCAAAAAAATAAGATCAAAAACTCACTACCGCGCGATCTAGTGCAAAATACCCAGTTAATAAACTGGGAGTAAACACACGCAAACCACGTATAAAATGTGTACAACACAGTTAAGTGTTTGTATGAACTACAGTATAAAAAACACACTAAAAATATGTAATTTTAAGAGCTTTGGCTATACTTAAAATACTTTCAACTTCTCCCTATGAATTAGAAAGTTTTTAGTTAGCGCAAGGCTCAAAAGAGCCCGTTATAGCCCAGAGTTTCCCTAAATCACTCTGGGCATTTTTTTGTCTGCTTAAATACACCAGTGAAATGAAATAGAAATTCACAAAGGGTAGCTCTGTGATTGATTAGTAATCAAGTAATTTAATCACCACCGAGAAGTAAAGGAGAAGTGACTAACCGTTACTTATGTTTTCCCTGTGTAGCGCGCAGCGCCTCGGTGTTCTCTGTGATCATATTCTTATAAATAACAAGAAGCTGCGCTTCAACGTGAGCAAGTAAAACGTCTACAAAGCAAAGTCAATTTTACACCGTAGACGCTCCGCTTTAGAGCAGTGATTTAGTGATTAAATAAAAAACAGCATTAATGTCTTAATGTTTTCTCATTTACTTCTCATTCGCTTCTCTTTGTGCAAATGATCTTTTAAAAAGAAGCTTCGCTTCTAACGTGAGCAAGCTCAACGTCTACAAAACTAACTTAAACTTTACACCGTAGACGCGCAGCTTGCTGGCGTATAAAAGCAACGCTTTTACATATCTATAAATAAAGCGCCAGCAAGCAAGGCGCCTACAATACATCAGCACCGTACATTACTAAGTGCTTATGTCACCACCGAGAAGTAAAGGAGAAAACGAGGAGAAGTGATTAATCATTACTTATGTCTTCTCTGTGTAGCGCGAAGCGCCTCGGTGTTCTCGGTGGTAGCAATTCATTTATAAATAACAAGAAGCTTGCTCACGCAAGTTATTAAAAATTAATTAAATATTCACAAAGAGGTTAAGAGACGCTCCGCTTTAGAGAAGTGACCTAATGATTTAGTAAGTAGACCCTAATACTGTTTTATGGTCTTCTCATTTACTCCTCTTTTTCTTCTCTTTGTGCAAATGGATTTTGTTAATTTTTAACAAAGAGGTTGAGAGACGCTACGCTTTAGAAAGGTAATTAAAATACTAAATTTATAAAATGCTGTATTGATCTTGTTTTTCATTTTGTGCAATTGAGTACTATTTTGTCTAAGCTTTATTTTTAACTTAATGAATCTGAAGTTTTATAAGGATATATATGAAAACTGATGACTTAACACATGCTGTAATTGGCTGTGCAATAGAAGTACATAGAACTTTAGGCCCTGGTTTGCTTGAATCAACTTATGAAGCTTGCTTGATTTATGAGTTAAATAAATTGGGTTTCACGCCCAAGAGCCAAGTTGATCTGCCAGTTTACTATAAAGACACTTATATAAATGCTGGCTATAGATTAGATATTCTACTCCCCGATAATTTAATCATTGAACTCAAATCAGTAGACAAGCTACTACCAATTCATTCAGCACAATTAATAACCTATATGAAGCTTGCAAACATTGGTGCTGGGCTTCTAATAAACTTTAACACTATAAAACTCACTGATGGTATAAAGCGATTTAATTTATAAGCCATTGTTTTTATTTATTTTTAAAAAGGAGGTTAAGAGACCCCGGCTTTAGAGAAGTGAGCTAGTAAGACTGTTTGTATGTATCAGACTCTTCTCATTTATTTCTAATTTTCTTCTCTTTGTGCAAATGGTTTTAGCTAATATTTCACAAAGAGGTTGAGAGGCGCTCCGCTATAGAGAAGTGAGCTAGTGATTAAGTAAATAGATCATAATTACTGTTTTAATGGGTTCTCATTTACTCCTCTTTTTCTTCTCTTTGTGCAAATAGTTTTAGTTAATATTTCACAAAGAGGTTAAGAGGCGCTCCGCTATAGAGAAGTGAGCTTATGATTAAATAAATAGATCATAATTACTGTTTTAATGTGCCCTCATTTACTCCTCATTTTCTTCTCTTTGTGCAATTGATCTTTTACAAGAAGCTGCGCTTCTAACGTGAGCAAGCTCTACGTCTTCAATAAAGGCAATCCCGGGCTTTATTTGTGTTCTAAGTCGAATTCGGTGGTGTGGCCGTCGCCGTGGATGAGTTGATAGCGGGATAAGTCGCCGTTATCTAACGTTATTAGGCTTATTGCGGAGTCGCTTACTAAATACTTTTGGCCTTCGCCTAGGGTTTGGTGTTTGTCAACTTCCATGTGCCAGCGTTTGGTGAAAAAGTTAAGCGGGCTTTTGGGGCCGTATAAAATAGAGTCTAGTTTATCTAGTACGTTTATTAATTTACGCGGGAATTCGTTTTTTATCCCGCTTGCGGTGAGCTGCCATATTCTGTTTGGATGATCGCCAAAACGCTTTTGCACCGAAAAGCAAAACGAGTAATGTACATCGCCCGATAAAATAAGGGTTTCGTTTGGGGTGTCGGTGCGTCTAAAGGTGTCGAGTAGTTTTTTAGCCGAGCCTTCGTGGGCCATCCAGTTTTCTACATCCACCATCAGTGGCTGGCCGCATATATTAAAAGCCGCTTGAATGGCTTCTATTGATTTAACGCCAAATACTGGCGCGGGCGATACTATAATTACTTTATCGTGACTTAGTAGGCTTTCTTCAAGCTCTGTAAGGCGCTCCCAATCGAGCAGGCCTGATGGCTCGTTAAAATTACTTTCGTTACGCCAGCGGTGTGTGCGGGTGTCGAGCACCACAACTTTAGGTGTTGTAGTTAACTCGTAATGCCAATGGTTAAATTCGTTAAGGGGTTTATCAAACGCTTTAAATTGCCATTGGTTGTTAGCGCTTAAGCTTTGTTTAAATGGCGGTATTAGCGCGCCTGTTTTTGTTAGCGCATCGTTACCCATACCTTGGAACAACCAGTAACTTATTAGCCCATTATTAATTATGCGTTTACTGCTTGGGTTTTGGTTTATGGCTTGCTCCCACCCTGCGGTGAGGTTCCAATCGTCGGTTACGTCGTGATCGTCAAACATCATTAACGTCGACACATTAGCAAATAATTTTTCTACTTCATTTAGCCCTTCAGCATAGCCAAGCAACGCCGATTTTTCGGCATTAAAAATACGTTGATGCTCGGGGTTTTGGCCGGTGTATTGTGCGTTTTGTAAATCAACACATTGCCAGGCAGTGGCGCTTAAATTAAGTAAATAAAGCGCTATAAATTCTTCAAAGTGAATAAGGTGGTTAAATGCTTTTACGCTTGAAAAATGCGGCTCGTCTTTTTTTAGCCAGTAACCCACACCCAGTTTTGAGCGCTTTTGCCACGGTGTTTTGGGTAAAAAATGGTGCCTGTTGTATAACTGTTCATCAATTTTGTTAGGCAGTGGCAACGCCATAGGTTGCTCTTTATAAATACCTAGCTTTTCAATAAGCTGATGAATAACCAATAACATAGGCCCTGCTACATCATCGGCGTAAACTTGGTCGCCGCTTAACAGCAATAATTGTGCGCCAGGTGTATTTTGGCTGCGTTGAGTGTTTTGCCATTGGCTTGCGGTGACTAGGCTGTCTTTTGCGGGGTGATGCGCGTTTCGGCACGAGCCATGTAATATGCTATTTAGTTTATTGGGTATAACAAATGCTGGGGTTGTCTGGTTACTGTAAGCCCAAGCTGATAGGTCAACCTCATTGCCATTTATTATTAATTGATACGCTAGTAAAGTGTCGAGTGCAAAAGGTGTACTTGCCGGTTTTACAACTACAAAGTGTAAATAAAGGCGTTCGCCTAGTGTGATGGTTTGCTGCTCGCTGACACTTTGCGTATTGAGTATATTAATTTGGCACTGTGCGGGGGCTGACGTTGCAAATACTATGCACACGCCTGTTTGTTCAGCGCGGCGCACCATTGGCCCCATAAGTAACATAGGAAGTTGCGCCGCGTGAGTCGTCATATTATTAGCCTTTAGCTGCTAATTTAAATAGCGAGTAAAAGTTATCGGTGGTGGCTTTAGCTAGTTCGTTAAAGCTAATGCCTTTTAACTCACTAATGTAATACGCAACATCTTGCACGTAAGCAGGCTGATTAGTTTGCCCACGGTGCGGTACGGGTGCTAAATACGGCGAATCGGTTTCTATTAGTAGTCGGTCGAGTGGGATTTGCTTTACCACGTCTTTAAGCTCTACTGCATTTTTAAACGTTACAATACCTGAAATAGAAATATAAAAGCCCATATCTATGGCTTTTTTAGCCATGTCCCAGTCTTCTGTAAAACAATGCAGTACGCCGCCACAGTTTTCGGCATTGTGCTCGCGCATTAGGTTAATAGTGTCGGCACGGGCGTCGCGTGTATGAATAATTAGCGGCTTTTGTAGCTCGTTAGCCACGTCAATATGGCCTACAAAACTTGCTTGCTGCACTGCATGCGTGTCTTTTGCGTAGTAGTAATCTAGGCCAGTTTCGCCTATGGCTACTACTTTATTGTGTGACGCTAAATCAATTAATTGCTGTTTGTTAAGCGCGTCTTTTTGATCGAGCGGATGTACGCCACACGAGGCCGATACATCGTCATAGTGCTTAATTTTATCAAGCATACTTGGGAATTGGTCAAGCGTAACGCTTACACATAAAAAGTGTTCAACCTGTTTGGCGCGTGCTTGGTCTAGCACTTGGTCTAGGTTTAAATCGAGTTTATCAAAGTCAAGACGGTCTAAATGGCAATGCGAATCTACAATCAAAATTGGGCCTGTTTTTTACTACATGGTGTAAGTTGGATTACCGGAGTTTAACATAGTCCCCAGTAGTTTTTCGATCTTGGCGTTTAGGTTTGTTTTGTCGTCTAAAAAGCTAATACCAATCCCTGGCGGGTTTGAGCTTTGTGCGCCCTGCGGGGTGATCCACGCAACCTTGCCAGTGACTATGTCGTCTTCTAGTGCGTCGGGAAGGGTTACACGTAACGCCAGCGAGTGCCCTACTTCGTAACGCATGTTAGTACGCACAAATAAGCCGCCTTTTTTTAAGTAAGGCATGTAACAGCGATATAATTCGTCTAGGTCGTCTATATCTACTAATAGCTCTTGCATGGTTAATCCTTTTATTTATTACGTAAAATGTACGCTAATCGCGATACGGCGAGCGGTAAATTAAGGCCGAGAATTTTTGTGTTATTTTGCAAAAATTCGCTAAGTGCTTGTTGCGCTTCTTGATACGCTTCAAAGCTCATACCTTGTAATAATTGCTGTTTTAATTGCTCGCTTAAAAATAAGGTAAATATACGAACCAGCTCCGGTTGTTTATTTATTATATCGACTAACGCTTTGAAATTATGGCTTTGTTTAAACTCAGTTGCAAACTTATAAAGGGTATCTATATTTTGTAACTGGTTTTGCTCTTGCCACTGTTTTACTTGTAATGGCTGGCTATAAAAAAGCGGTAGCCAAGGGTAATTTTGTATTTGTAACGACTCAAGCCATTGCTGCGCTAGTTGTGTACTTGTTACTTTTACGTCGGTTTTAGCGCATCGGCTTAAAATAGTGGCTGGCAATTGCGCAGGTTGGCTTGTGGTTAGTATTAAAAACCGGCTATTGCTTGGCTCTTCAAGCGTTTTTAACAAGGCGTTAGCCGCTGCCATGGTCATTTTTTCGCAGTTTTCTATTACCACTACTTTGTTGCCATTTTGCGCCGCTGAGTGGTTCATAAAATCGCTAATGGCGCGTATGTCGTCTACGCCAATGCTTTGGCCGTCTACCTGGGTGATGCGCTTGTCGGGGTGCGTACCCGCAAGGTTAAGCGAGCAACTTTTACATTGCCCACATGGCGCTAAAATACTATTTGGTGCGGCTGTTTGCTGGGTAATATTTTGGCATAACAAGGCATTGGCTAATTCGTCACTTAAGGCAAACTTACCTACACCCACAGGGCCACAAAACAATTGGGCATGATGAAAACGCTGACCACGAAAGCTTTGTGCTAAGTGTTGCTGTGTTTCATATAGCCAAGGTAGAGACATGTTATTTTAGCTCTTCAAAAAAAGTACGTAATACGTTTGTGATATCGCGATGTACTTTATCAATTTCTTGATTGGCATCTACGGTTTTAATAGAGTTGTCGTCGCTTGCAAGCTCTAGGTAGCGCATGCGTGTACGCTGAAAAAACTCAATAGCTTCTTGCTCTATTCGGTCAAGTTCACCTCGCCCTTTAGCACGTTCAAGGCCAATTACTGGGTCTATGTCGAGATAAATGGTTAAGTCGGGCTTTAGGCCTTTTAATACCATAGACGATAACGACGCTAGTGTATTTGAGCTAATACCGCGCCCGCCGCCTTGATACGCCTGCGACGATAAGTCGTGACGGTCGGCTAATATCCATTTACCTTGCTCAAGCGCAGGGTTTATTACGTTATGCATTAGCTGCGAACGTGCGGCGTACATAATAAGTAGCTCGGTTTCGAAGGCTATTTCTTCTTCGTGCTCGGCTTTTACTAATGTACGTAACGACTCGGCCAATGGCGTGCCACCAGGTTCGCGTACGTTAATGTATTCTATTTGTTTTTTGTTTAAAAAGTCTTGGCAAAGTGAAATAGCGGTTGATTTACCCGCGCCTTCTAGGCCTTCTACTACTATAAATTTTGGTTTCATAAACAAGTTAATTCTTTTTATTTAAAATATAAGTTTTAACTGCCGCGTTATGTTGTTTTAACGTGGTAGAAAATTGGTGGCTGCCATCGCCTTTTGCTACAAAGTAAACATAGTCGCTTTGTGGCGGGTTTACCGCAGCTAAAATAGCTTCTTTTGATGGCATAGCTATTGGCGTTGGCGGTAATCCATCAATACGGTAGGTATTGTATGGCGTATGATTGCGCAAATCTTTGTATTTAATATCGCCATCAAAGTTTTCACCCAGGCCATATATTACGGTTGGATCGGTTTGAAGGCGCATTTTTGTGTTTAACCGATTGACAAAAACCGAAGCAATTAACGGGCGCTCGCTGGCTACTGCGGTTTCTTTTTCAATAATTGAGGCCATTATTAGTGCCTCGTACGCGGTGTTGTAAGGTAAATTGTTAGCGCGTTTTTGCCATGCATCGCTTAGTGTTTGTTGCATGGTTTGTGCGGCGCGTTTTAATACACTGCTTGCGGTATCGTTATGCTGGTAGTGGTAAGTATCTGGAAATAACCAGCCTTCTAACAATGTATCTTCATTTATAATTTGCTTACCTAACTCGTCTAACTTTAGATCGTTTTTTAAATTAGGCGCATTTTTAATATTTGCTAATACATCGCGCAGGGCTTGGCCTTCAATAATGGTAAAGCTAAAGCTGATTTGTTGACCTTGGTTTATTTTTTTTATGTTAGTAATAACACTGGTATTTGAAAGCTCGTAAAGCCCGGCTTTTAAATCGGTTAGAGTGGGGTCGAGCTTTGCAATAACTTGGTAACGCCAACAGCTTTCAACCCAGTTTTTTGCTTGCCATTGCTGGCATAATTTATTAAAACCGGTGCCCTTTTTTACCTCAAATTGCGTGCTTTCGCTTATATTTAGCGGGCTTTGTAGGGTTGACTGCAATTGCTGATAGCCAATAGCTGTGCTAATAATCGCTAAAAAAGCGACTGATAAAATAACTTTTAACACTAAGCCTCCTTGGCTAATAAATTAGTTAGCAATGCGTTGCTGTGGGCAACATTAAAGCACTGTTGCTCTATGCGTTTAACAGGTACTGCATGCATTAAGCTGTTGCATACAAATACAGCATCGGCCTTGGTTAAATCGTTTACTGTAATGTGTTTAAACTCAACCGTTAATTTATCACATAACGCTTGCAGATAAACGCCCTTTATACCGCATTCATTGAGCTTTGGTGTAAATACTTTACCGTGTTTAATGGCAAATATATTAGCTGCTGAGGCTTCAATTACCTGGTTGTTGTAGTCAAGCACAAGTACGTCGTCGCAATTTTGTGTTTGCATGGCTTTTTTAATGAGTACTTGCTCTAACCTATTTAGAGTTTTTAGCCCCGCAAGTAAAGGCTGCGCCGCTAATTTAATAGGGCTTATTTCAAGGCTAACCCCCTGCTCTGCAAGCGCATTGTAGTTTGCAGGGTATTCAAGCACGCTTACTACAATTGTTAAATTACATTCGCTCGGTAAGTTATATCCACGCCCGCCTTCACCGCGTGTTACGAGTATTTTTAACACGCCCGTTTGCTTTTGTTTTACTTGATTGTGTATATGTTGCTCTAAAGGGCTAAAGTCGAGTTCAGGAAAGGCTAATCGTTCGGCACATTCAGCTAAGCGGGCTTTGTGATGGTGCCAATATTCAACTTGCCCATTTACAATTTTTGCTGTTGTAAAAAAACCATCGCCATAGTTTAAGCCTCTGTCGGTTATGCTAACGGCGTTTGATTGGCTGGCATTTATGATTGTTTGCGTATTATTTATTATTTTTTGCATATAAAAAAAGCCCAGTTAAACAACTGAGCTCTTATAAAGTGGTTCGTTGTTAAAAAAGATTATACCTTTTTAAATAGCAACGAGCCATTAGTACCACCAAAGCCAAATGAGTTACATAGTGAGTAATCTAGTTTTGCATCGCGTGCTGTATGCGCAATGTAATCTAGGTCACAGCCTTCATCTGGGTTATCAAGGTTGATAGTAGGCGACACTTTTTGATCTTTTAGCGACAATATCGACACGATTGATTCAACTGAGCCCGCTGCACCCAGTAAGTGACCCATCATCGATTTAGACGAGCCAACCATTACGTCTTTTGCTGCATTGCCAAAAATAGATTTAACTGCGGCAGTTTCGGCTTTATCGCCAGCGTTGGTCGACGTACCGTGAGCGTTTATGTAGCCTACTTGCTCTGCATTTACTTGCGCATCTTTTAATGCGTTTTCCATTGCAAGGGCTGCGCCTGCACCGTCTTCTGGAGGGGATGTCATGTGGAATGCATCGCCACTCATACCAAAACCAACTAGCTCGGCATAAATGTTTGCGCCACGTGCTTTTGCGTGTTCGTATTCTTCAACAACTACAACACCAGCTCCGTCAGAAAGTACAAAACCGTCACGGTCTTTATCCCACGGGCGCGACGCTGCTTGTGGGTCGTCGTTACGTGTTGATAATGCGCGTGCTGCGTTAAAGCCACCCATACCAATAGGTGTACACGCTTTTTCGGCACCGCCAGCAACCATAGCGTCGGCATCGCCGTAGGCAATCATACGTGCTGCATGGCCAATGTTATGTAAACCTGTCGTACACGCAGTTACAATTGAAATATTAGGGCCACGTAGACCGTACATTATTGATAAATGACCCGAGATCATATTAATAATGGTAGAAGGCACATAAAATGGAGATAGCTTACGTGGGCCACTGTTAAGTAACTTAACGTGGTTTTCTTCAATTAGCGTTAGGCCGCCAATACCAGAACCAACAGCAACACCAATGCGCGTTGCGTTTTCTTCTGTGATTTCTAGGCCTGAATCTTTAAAGGCTTGAACACCCGCTGCTAAACCATATTGGATAAATAAATCCATTTTTTTTGCATCTTTTGGTGGCATATAAGCCGATGCATCAAAGTCGTTGATTAAACCAGCGAACTTCGTTCCAAATTTTGATGTGTCAAAGTGTGTTATTGTTTGTATACCACTTTTAGCATCTAATAAGCCTTGCCAGGTTGATTGAACATCATTGCCTAGCGGCGTCAACATTCCTAAGCCAGTTACGACGACACGACGTTTAGCCACGGTTTGCCTCCAATAAGGGATATTTATAATTTTATTAAAATTTTAACCATTTTAATTTTTAAATGGTTTTTTAATCCAATTAGATTCACAAGGGGATCATCATACCCAAGCAACCTCAAAGTGCGAGTCTCAAACTTGTTTGACAACACATAACGCAAACAAAATTAATGTTAGTTAAATTTGGGGAGTTAAGGTTTGATTTTTGAATCATGAACTTTGAGGTGGTTTGGATACATAGATTAAAGGCAGCGAATGCTGCCTTTAATATACAATTGATTACTCAGCGTGAGCTGTTACGTAATCGATTGCGCTTTGAACTGTAGTGATCTTTTCAGCTTCTTCGTCTGGGATCTCAGTGTCAAACTCTTCTTCAAGAGCCATTACTAGTTCTACAGTATCAAGAGAATCTGCACCTAGGTCATCTACGAAAGAAGATTCGTTTTTAACTTCTTCTTCTTTAACACCTAGTTGTTCAATGATAATTTTTTTTACGCGTTCTTGGATATCGCTCATTCTTCTTTCCTTTATTAAAACGCCAATGCGTTATTTTCAGATTGCGGGGTAGTTTACGCCGCATAATTCTCTGATTCAATGATCTGACCGTAAATAATTGTCTGGTCAAACCTCTGAGTGTGTGTTTTCCCTGTTATCGCTTATTTTAATAGCAATTTCAAGTATGTTTATAGCAAGTTCACAAATAATTCAATGTTTTTTAGTGAATTATGCCAACTTAATTTTACTCTTGTAATGGCTATATGGTTATTAAACCATATACATCGCGCCATTTACATGCAAAGTTTCGCCTGATACATACGCAGCAGCGTCAGATGCTAAATAACACACTGCAGCTGCAATTTCGTCAGGTTGACCTAAACGACCCGCTGGCACATTAGCTAAAGTGGCTGCTTTTTGGTCATCGGTTAGCTCGTTGGTCATATCTGTTTGGATAAAACCCGGTGCAATTACGTTTACTGTAATACCGCGCGAGGCAACTTCGCGTGCAAGTGATTTAGAAAAACCAATAACACCCGCTTTAGCTGCAGCGTAGTTAGCTTGCCCTGCATTACCCATAGTGCCTACTACCGAACCAATATTAATAATACGGCCGTTCTTTTTCTTCATCATTGGGCGTAATACTGCCTTAGACAAACGGAAAATAGAGCTTAGGTTGGTGTCGATAATATCGTCCCACTCGGCTTCTTTCATTCGCATCAGTAAATTGTCGCGCGTGATACCTGCGTTATTTACTAGTACGTCAATATCGCCTAAGTCGGCTTTTATTGCTGCCAAAGTAGCCTCAATTGAAGCTGGATCGGTGACGTTCAATGCATAACCTTTACCGTTATCACCTAAATAGTCACTAATGTTAGCCGCACCTGACTCGCTTGTTGCTGTACCAGCGACTTTTGCGCCTTGTGCAACCAGCATAGTTGCAATTGCTTTACCAATACCACGGCTTGCGCCTGTAATTAGGACAACTTTGCCCTCTAAAGAAAATAAGTTAGACATTTTTTTACTCTTATTTAGCTGTATCAATTGAAGCGGCGTCGTTTACTGAGCCACATACCATTGCTTTATCAATTCGTTTTGCCAAGCCTGTTAATACTTTACCCGGACCAAATTCGTAGCTCTGCGTTACACCTTGCGCTACTAATGCTTGCACGGTTTCTGTCCAGCGTACTGGACTGTATAATTGACGCACAAGTGCATCTTTAATCGCGTTAGCTGAACTTTCTGCTTTTACATCTACATTATTGATTACATCACACTTAGGTGTATTAAATGTTAAAGCGGCTAAATCATTCGCCAGTTTTTCTGCTGCCGGCTTCATCAGTTCGCAGTGCGAAGGCACACTAACCGATAGCGGTAATGCGCGTTTTGCGCCCGCTTCTTTACAGGCTACTGAGGCTCTATCTACTGCCGCTTTATGCCCGGCTATTACAACTTGACCTGGTGAATTGTAGTTAACTGGCGATACAACTTCGCCTTGCGCCGATGCTGCACACGCCGCTTTAATTTCGTCGTCGCCTAAACCAATAATAGCCGCCATCGATCCCACACCTGCAGGTACGGCTTCTTGCATGTACAAGCCACGGTTTTCTACTAATTTTACAGCTTCGCTTAAACTAATTACGTTACTGCATACCAGTGCTGAATATTCACCTAAGCTGTGCCCGGCCATGACAACATCGGCGTCTGGGTTTTTAGCTAACCAGTCGCGATAAATCGCAACACTTGCGGTTAATAATGCAGGTTGAGTTCGGTGGGTTTCGTTTAGTTTTTCTTCTGGACCGTTAAGAACTAACGCTGCTAAGTCGTATCCCAATGCGGTTGATGCTTCTGCAAACGTTGATTTTACAATGTCGGAGGTTTCTAAAAGCGCTTGTAACATACCTACGCTTTGCGAACCTTGACCTGGGAATAGAAGTGCAATTTTTTGTGCCATACTTTGCTCTTTTTAATTAAACAAATAAATAATGAAATACACGGCACATCAATTTACTGATTGGCCACCGTGTCTTTAGAATGTGTTTTTTCGAAAATAGCGGCTATTTTAGTGGGAAGTTGGCGTTCAACTTCTTTTACCGCTTCATCGATTGCTGCTTGAAATGCCTTAGCTGAGGCGTTTCCATGGCTTTTAACGACAATACCGCGCAATCCTACCAGAGAAGCACCGTTATACTGGTCGGGGTTCACCCTTTTATAGAGTTTTTTTATGATTGGGCTAAGGATAAACGCCATACATTTATATATAAGGTGTTTTTCGAGGGCTTTTGAGAACTTATTCATGATAAGTTTGGCAATACCTTCACAGGTTTTAAGGGCAACGTTGCCAACAAACCCTTCACATACGATAACGTCGGCCTTACCTGTAAAAATATCGCTACCTTCACTGTAACCAATATAATTTATATGTGGGCTTTGCTGCATTAATTGCGCAGCGTGTTTTATGTCGTCGTGGCCTTTTATGTCTTCGGCACCAATGTTTAACAAACTTACGCGCGGGTTATCACAACCAAGCGCTTGGCCTGCAACCACGGAGCCCATTAGACCAAATTGGTAGAGTATTTCGCTATCGCAATGTACGTTTGCGCCTAAGTCGAGTAAATACACTGGATTTTTACGCTCTGTTGGTACAGATGAAATAAGTGCGGGACGTTTTACACCAGGCAACATTTTTAATACGTAATGCGCCATAAAAAATAACGCGCCAGTATTACCTGAACTTACGCATGCTTGAGCCTCGCCTGATTTAACTAAATCAAGGGCAACGCGCATTGAAGAATCTTTTTTTGAACGAACAGCAACAGCAGGTTCGCAGGCATTAGTGACTATTTCACTGCAATGACGAATTATGAGTCTTGGGTGAGATAAAGAATCGAGGGATTCGAGTTCTTTAGATATAACTTGCTCGTTACCACACAGTATAAGTGTAAGGTTGGCGTGAGCGTTTACTGCACTAACAGCAGCAGGAATAGATGAACGGGGGCCGTAATCGCCCCCCATCATATCTAACGCTATGGTTAGATTATTCAGCATCAAAGCAATCTCTTAGTTAGAAATTACTTGAACGCCTTTGTAGTAACCGTCAGCAGTTACATGGTGACGACGATGAGTCTCACCTGAAGTTTGGTCAACTGTTAAAGTTGGACCGTTGATCGCATCGTGTGAACGGCGCATGCCGCGTCTTGCACGAGACTTTTTGCTTTTTTGTACAGCCATTAGTCTTCTCCTAAGAATCTTTCTTAAGTTGTTTCAAAATATCAAATGGATTTGGTTTATCATCTTCCGCTTTTAATACACCAAAGCTGGCAGGCTTTGACGAGTAATTGCACGAAGCTTCGTTGTGTGTAGGCACTAATGGCACCGCTAAAATTAATTCGTCTTCGATTAACTCAAACACGTTAATTTCACCGTTTTCATCAAGCGCTACTTCATCGTAGTCTTCTGGAAGATCATCCGACTCAGCATCCAAGCCAATTGGCGAATACATAAAGTCTTGATCCAAATCCAACCCTAAATCATCATTACAACGTTGACAAGTTACAGTAACGTGTGTGGACAAATTGCCGCTAATCACAACTAAACCTTGCTCATCGTTTTTGCACTGAATTTTTACCGCTATTTCACCTACTTCTTCCTGTACAACACCTCGTAAACGAGTCAGTTTTTCAAGCGGTACAATACCATCGTATGATAAACGGTGTTGCGCTGCTTTCCCAGGATGAAGAGTGAAGGGAATTTTTACCTTTTGCATAGGGGCTGCATCATATAGATAGTTAGTTTGTTAGTCAAAGTAAAAAACCATTTTTACTAGGTTTTTCACGTGTTTTACTCACGGATCTGATTTATCCTAACTCAATCTGATTTATCTTAGGAAAACCATTCATGAAGCACTCGCTTATTTTAGCCTCAAGCTCGCCTTTTAGGCAGTCTTTATTACAAAAATTTAATTTACCGTTTAAAGCCTTTTCACCCGATGTTGACGAATCAGCCCTTGAAAACGAAACACCCAATGAGTTAGTTAAGCGTTTAAGTGAACTTAAAGCTACTGAAGCTACTAAACATTTTAACGAAGGTTTAGTTATTGGCTCTGATCAAGTGGCTGTGTTTAATGACCAAATTTTAGGTAAGCCGCACACTAAAGAAAACGCCGTAAAGCAATTGAGCCTGTTTAGTGGCCAAACAGTTACTTTTTTAACCGGATTATGTGTTTTTGATATTCAAAGTGGGCAAAGTAGAAGCCTTGTTGAACCATTTAATGTGACTTTTAAAACACTCACTACAGCGCAAATTAGCGCATACTGCGATGCAGAACAGCCTTATAATTGTGCTGGTAGCTTTAAAAGTGAAGGACTCGGCATTTGTTTATTTGAAAAACTAAGCGGTGACGATCCCAATAGTTTAATTGGTTTGCCACTCATTAAACTCAGCCAATTATTAGCTGAGTTTAATGTTGATGTGTTGAGCTTACAAACTAAATAACGCTTTCTGTTAGTATTAGCCTATTAAAACCTGTTGCAACTGTTGGTAGCTATCGACTGTTGCAATTGGGTCATACTCACTTAATTGCTGTGCATTGTGTACACCCATAGTAACGCCTATTCGGTCCATGTTTGCTGCCCTACCCATTGCCATATCAATTTGTGTATCACCTATCATTACAGCTTCGTTGGCACTTACGCCAAGCTCCGCTAATAATTGATAAAGCATATCGGGTGAGGGTTTAGACTGTGCGTCGTTACTTGTGCGGGTGGCACTAAAAAAATGCCTCAGCTGGCTTTGATCTAATAAGCGTTCTAAGCCGTCTCTTCCTTTACCTGTTGCAATAGCAAGTACTGCCCCGTTTTGTTTAAGGGCATTGAGTACGTTTGCTACATCATCAAATACAGGTGTAGGTGTTGGGTCAACTTTATAATGTGCCTTGTATGCATTAATTAGTGCGGTTTGCTTTGTTGGGTGACTGGGGAATAACACCGCCATTGCCTTTTCAAGCGACAGCCCAATAATATTTTTTATTGCGGTGTCGCTTGGCGGTGCAATATTTAAAGATTGTGCACTGCATTTAATACAGTTAACTATTTTGTCAATTGAGTCCATGATGGTGCCGTCCCAATCAAAAATAACTAATTTGTATTGATTACTGGCCATACATTAAGACTCTTTAGCTGCGCGTAACTTTAATAAGCAATTGCTAAGGGCTTTATCAAGGGGTGCTTCTACACGCATAGTGGTTTCGTTTTTAGGGTGATAAAAACTTAAATCGTGCGCGTGTAAAAATAAGCGATTTAAACCTACTTTGCGCATTCCTGCGTCAAACGCTTGGTCACCGTATTTGTCGTCGCATGCAATTGGATGCCCTTTGCATTGGGTGTGTACACGAATTTGGTGTGTTCGCCCTGTCACTGGCGACGCTTGTACAAGTGAACATTCGTTAAAACGCTCTAGTACTTTAAAACGAGTATGCGACGGTTTGCCTTCAACATTATCTACACGTACAACGCGCTCGCCCGATTTAAGCGTGTTTTTGCGCAGGCCTTCGGTTACGTTTTTAGTTTTACCATCCCACTGGCCGTCAACTAACGCCCAATAGTTTTTTTCCATGGTTTTTTCACGAAGTTGCTCGTGTAACGATGTTAAAACTGAGCGGCGTTTTGAAATGAGTAAACATCCTGATGTATCGCGGTCTAGCCTGTGCACCAGCTCAAGGTTGCGCTCTTCTGGGCGAAGTACGCGCAGCGCTTCTATTAAGCCATAACTTAAACCACTGCCACCATGAACAGCCATGCCCGACGGTTTATTTATAACAATGAGGTATTTGTCTTCAAATAAAATATCGTCTTCGAGGCGCGTTACTTTATCTAGTTTTGAAGGCACAAACTCTTCGCGCTCTGCCACTTTTATAGGTGGGATACGAATGATGTCGTCTAACTGTAATTTATATACTGGCTTAATACGTTTTTTATTTACACGCACCTCGCCTTTACGAAGAATTTTGTAGATTGCGCTTTTAGGCACCCCTTTTAAATGGGTAATAAGAAAGTTATCAATTCGCTGACCTAAATGGTCTTCGTTGATTGTGACAAAAGATACTTGTAAGCCGGTTTTTTCTGACATTGCCTAATCACTGATTTAAGTAAAATAATTTAGTTGCTAACACAGTTATAATAGTGGGATAATCAGCAGCGCAAATATTTAGTATTTGCAAATAACAACGGTGCTTTTTAACTTAACACATTAAAACATTCGTGATGCACATTCTGGGTAGCCGATCATACAGATCCGAGTTAAGTTTTCCAAAGCTTTTATACATACCTAGTAAACACGTGCGGTCAACTAACAGCAATGCGCGTAATATATTGCAGGTTAAGTTTGAACATGAAGTGGTTTTTAATGCGATTGAAAAAGCAATGAACAGATAATTTGTCTGATAGTGACGGCGTAAAAAGCGCCGTTCAGCAACTGCTCAATTATTGTAGTACCGTAAAGCAGCTTATTTAGAACTAAAAAAATCTAATAAATAAGTATTCATTAACATCGGCAGCGAATTTTGCTCTTAAACCAGGATTTAGCGATACATCACACTGTATTGCTCACCCACTTAATGAGCCCTACGCGCCTAATATGAATGACATTTAATAAGATTGATATGACAGGCCGACTTCTGGGTAAAACTTGTAGACGTAGCTGAAAAGCCGACAGTTTTAACACCATTAAGAATTTAATAGCGTTTAGTACGCTATTGTTTGCCAGCATTTAAAAAATACTGCTTACGAAAATACAGAGCCGTTCCGTTAAAGACCCAGTCGTGAGGCTGCACATTCTAAAAATAGGAACAACTGAACAGGCGAGAAAACATCGTCATGTCAGCGACATAATTTAATAGAGTAACAATATGAAACGTATGCTAATCAATGCAACGCAGCAAGAAGAAATGCGCGTAGCACTGGTTGATGGCCAGCGCCTATATGATTTAGATATAGAAAGCCCAGGTCACGAACAGAAAAAAGCCAATATTTATAAAGGCAAAATCACACGCATTGAACCATCTTTAGAAGCAGCATTTGTTGATTACGGTGCTGATCGTCATGGTTTCCTTCCTTTAAAAGAAATTGCCCGCACTTACTTCCCTGCTGGTTACACCTTTAACGGTCGTCCGAATATTCGTGACGTGATCAAAGAAGGCCAAGAAGTAATAATTCAGGTTGATAAAGAAGAACGTGGCCAAAAAGGCGCAGCGTTAACAACTTTTATTAGTGTTGCTGGTAGTTACTTGGTACTTATGCCTAATAACCCTCGTGCTGGCGGTATTTCTCGCCGTATTGAAGGTGATGAGCGTACCGAACTTAAAGAAGCACTCAGCCGTTTAGAACTACCTAAAGGTATGGGCTTAATTGTACGTACTGCGGGTGTTGGTAAATCGTTTGAAGAATTAAATTACGATTTAAAAGCGTTATTAGTTCACTGGGAAGCTATTAGACAAGCTGCCGACAGTGCTAAAGCGCCGTTTTTAATTCACCAAGAAAGCAACGTAATTTTCCGTGCGATTCGTGATTATTTACGTCGTGATATTGGCGAAATTTTAATTGATAAGCCACGTGTTTTTGAAGAAGCTAAAGCGCACATTGAGCGTTTTCGTCCTGACTTTATGAGCCGCGTTAAGCTTTACCAAGGCGACACACCGTTATTTACGCATTACCAAATTGAAAGCCAAATTGAGTCTGCGTTCCAACGTGAAGTGCGTTTACCATCAGGCGGTTCAATTGTTATTGACCCTACTGAAGCACTTACGTCTATCGATATCAACTCGTCTAAAGCTACAAAAGGCGGCGATATTGAAGAAACAGCACTTAATACTAACCTTGAAGCAGCTGACGAAATTGCACGCCAATTACGTTTACGCGACTTAGGTGGTTTAATTGTTATAGATTTCATCGATATGACACCGCCACGTCACCAGCGTGAAGTAGAAAACCGCTTAAAAGACGCTGCGCGCCCAGATCGTGCTCGTGTACAAATTGGTAAAATTTCTCGCTTTGGTTTACTTGAAATGTCGCGTCAGCGCCTACGCCCTTCATTAGGTGAAGCAAGCCAAGGTGTGTGTCCTCGTTGTAGTGGCCAAGGCACGGTTCGTTCTAACGAGTCTATTGCTCTGTCTATCCTTCGTTTAATTGAAGAAGAAGCAATTAAAGACAACACTTCTCAAGTAAATGCACAAGTACCTGTTGCTGTTGCCGCCTACTTGTTAAACGAACAACGCCGTAGTGTTCACCGTATTGAAAAGCATCACAAGTGTGATGTAGTGATTATTCCTAATCAACACATGGAAACACCACACTACGAAGTAATGCGCTTACGTAAAGACGAAACACTTGAAACAGTAAGTTACGAGCAAGTTGTTGCGCCTGAACCAGAAGCGTTTGAAATGTCAAAATCGCCTGCAGCACCTGTTCGTGAAGAGCCTATGCTGAAAGGTGTTGTCATGCCTTCAAGCCCTGCTCCACAAGCAGCGCCGGCTCCAGCAGCTAAACCTGCAGCGGTAGCCGCTAAGGAAGAAGCGGGTTTATTTACTGCACTTGCTAACTGGTTTAAATCTATTTTTGCTAGCGAAACACCTGAGCAGAAAAAAGAAGCCGTTGAAAAGCAGCAAGAAGAAGCACGTAATAATAAACGTCGTGGAAACGATAATCGTCGTCGTAATAACAATCAACGTCGTCGTAATAACCCTCGCTCTAAACAGCGCACAGACCGCAATACTGATGAAGTAGAAACAAAAACTAATTCACCGGTAGCAAACGAGAACCAAGAGAAGAACGAAAACCGCAACAAGCGTCGTCGTAATTCTAACTCTCGTAAGCGCCCTGAGCACAAAGCAGATAAAGATCAAACTAAAGCGGCAGATGTGCCTGCAAAAGCAAATGCTGATACGAATGCTGCAGAAGCACCTAAAGAGCATAAGCCTAAGGTTCGTCGTCAACGTCGTAACGTTCGTAAGAAAGTACGTATTCAGGACGAAAACGCTGAGCAACTACAAGCAACTGAACAAACTCCTGTTGAAACAGCTGCAGTAGAAGAAAAGCCGCAGGTTCAAGCAAAGCCTGAAGCTCAAGAAAAGCCAGTAGCCGCTGAAAAGCCAGCACCTGTAAAAGAAGAAAAAGTAGAGACTGTTGAGTCGAAAGATGAAACTGTAGCAACTGAAGAAGAGCAAACACGTACACGTTCGCGTCGTTCTCCTCGCCATCTTCGTGCATCAGGTCAGCGTCGTCGCCGTCCTGAAGGTGAAAGTGCTGAAGCTAAATCTGATGAAGCCCCTGCTTTTGTACCGGTTGCTGACCAAGCTGCTGCAGAGTACGAAGCAGAACTCAAAGCAAAATCGGAAGAAACGGCTGTTGACGCTTCTGAACAGGTTGAACAAGCAGTTGCTGTTGAAGATTTAGCTAAAGTTGAAGTTGCTCAAGAGCAAGTAAAAGCTGAAGAGCCAGTCCAAACTGAAGAGCCAGTGCAAGCTGAAGAACCAGTGCAAACTGAAGAACCAGTAAAAGCTGAAGAACCAGTTAAAGCTGAAGAGCCAGTGCAAACTGAAGAACCAGTGCAAACTGAAGAACCAGTGCAAACTGAAGAACCAGTGCAAGCTGAAGAACCAGTACAAACTGAAGAACCAGTGCAAGCTGAAGAGCCAGTTAAAGCTGAAGAACCAGTTAAAGCTGAAGAACCAGCTTTAGAAGCTGAAGTGGTACCGGTTGAGACTACAGAGACGCCTGTAGAAGCTAAAGAAGCACCAGTAGTTGAGAAAGCGGCTGAGGCAACTTTAAATTCTAAAACAGTGATCACTAAAGGACACGCAAGTGCGCCAATGGCACAACCTGCTCCAGCAGCAGATAGTGAAGTAAAACATGTACCAGTGGCTATGGCTCACGATAAACGTGAACTTATCCCTGATAGTGGTTTACGCCCGGGTTCAATTAAACCTGCTGGACGTGCAAGTTCTGCAATGACAAAAACATTAAGCGCTGATTAGTAAATAACGCTTAATTTAAAAGCCCCGCTATTTTAAATAGCGGGGCTTTTTTGTTTTAAGTGAAGGAGAAGTAAGAAGAAGTGACTATCAAATTACTAACGTCTTCTCTGTGAAGCGCGAAGCGCCTCGGTGCTCTCGGTGGTCCTATTTTATTTATAAAAAATAAGAAACTTCGCTTATAACTTGAGAAAGCTCTTAGTCTACAAATAAATATCAAACTTTACCCCTAGGCGGCTGCTTGCTGGCTTTAAATGCTAGATTTATATCCTTAAAAACAAATATGCACAAAGAGATTAAGAGACGCTGCGCTTTTAGAGAAGTGAAAATGCGGCTTAAATTTTTTTGTCTGCTCATTTTCTCCTCATTCTCTTCTCTTTGTACAATTAAGATCTTTAAAATTTGAAGCTGCGCTCCTAACGTGATCAAGTTCAACGTCTAAAAAATCAACTTACACTTTACCCTGTAGGCGTGAAACTTGCTCACGCAAAATTGTTTAAAAAAAGTGATATTGTCACCACCGAGAAGTGAAGGAGAAGCCAAGGAGTAGTGATTTAAGAGCTATTGTCTTCTCTGTGAAGCGCGCAGCGGCTCAGTGTTCTCGGTGGTAATATTATATTTATAAGAAACTGCACTTAAGAAAAATGAAAAAAGGCTGAATTTTACTTGTCTGCTCATTTGCCCCTCATTCACTACTCTTTGACAATTAAGATCTTTAATCTATTTGTAGATACGAAATTAGCAGCTAGCTTTAAATTAACTAGTGGCGTAACAGGCAAAAAAAAGCGCGATATGAATATCACGCTTTTAATCGGTTTGTTAACTCAGTACAGGGCTTATTCGCCTTCACTTTCCATAAAGCGTTGCAGTTGATCTTTAAGGTTTGGTGGAATACCTTTAATTACTAACGTATCTGTTGCTTCGTTGTAGGTTACACGCTCACCTAAATGCTTGCGCTCAAAGCTCACACTCACACCGCCGCCTAAGCCTGAAAATTTAACCATACTGGTCACGGTTTTTTTATCGACTGGGAATGTTTCTTCTAAATCGTAACTTTGGTCCTTGCAAAAGCTGTCAAACGGACTGTCATCGCCTTTTGAAATAGCCGCTGATAGTTCGGTTACGCTTGCTTCTTCACCGGTCGTTACACAATCGTTACAGTAATCAAAAACCTGCTTACGCAAATCGTCTTTTTCTGATTTATCAAACTGCTGCTCAGATAGGTAATCTTCTACTGCATTTAGCATAACTTGGCTTTGTTGTTTAGGATCAACACCTTCTTCACAGCCTAAAAAGTCTAAGAAAAAATCAGCAACTTTTCGCCCTGCTCTGCCTTTAATAAACGAAATATAACGATTATCCTCAGGTTGTGTATCCCAAGCCGTTAAATCTATACGTGCTGCTAATTGCATACGAGAAATGTCAAGATGACGCGATGCTGCTAAATCAAGCTCAGAGGTCATTGAGTAATGCTCTTTGATATTAATCATAGCAATTAACATGTAGTCCGTAGCCACGTACTGATAATGACAAAATACCAAATAGCCTGTTTCGTTAAATGCGTATTTATCTAGCTCTTCTTTTAATACGGTAGATGCTTGCTCAGTTAAATGCCAAAAGCCCAGCTCGTTATTGCGGTAACTTTGCATTGATGACGCAACAATACTGTTTTTCTCGCCACTAAAGGCACAGTAACCTTTACCTGGCTTGCCCGTGAATGCATGGTGTAATTGTTCGATAAAAACAGCGACTTTATCATTAATGATCATTTCGTCGTTGCGAAGGTGAATTTGCGTATCGTCATCTTTTTTGTCTACATAATGAACGACTAATTTTTTAACGTCTGTTGTCATCTTTGTTTTTCACGCCTCAAGTGTTAAAATACGGGAATATAACTATTTTATTGAACCAACTGATGCCAATCTTATCAAAATACTCTAATGAAGAAGTAGAACAAATCGTCGACCAGCTTATTGATGTGTTAACTCAACACAAAGCACCGGTTGATTTAAGTCTTATGTGTTTAGGAAATTCTATCACGCATATCCTAAAAGAGCATGTACCAACAGGGAAAAGACAAGCTGTAACTGAGAACTTTGCAAAAGCACTTTCACAGTCGGTTAAATAAACGCATGAATTTATCGCAGCACAATCAGTTTTCATCAAAAGCAAGTCAGTTGCTAAGTTGGGGGCATTGGTTTACCTTCGCCAACATAGGTTTAGCGCTACTAATTAGCTTAAGCTATTTATTTGCTGACTCGCCACCAACAAGCTTCATGGGCATTACATACATGCTAGTAACATGGCTTAGCCATACTAGCTTTATTGCCTTTTTGGCGTTTGTGCTGACGGTATTTCCTTTAAGTTTAGTGTTTCCTTACCCACGTCATATTCGTGGCATGGCCGCTGTTATTGCAACCTGTGGCGCGTCTTTATTAACGTTAGACGCCTATGTATATGTTAACTTGGGTTATCATTTAAACCCTTCAGCCCTGCCTGAAATTATTTCCTTACTTTGGAACCGCTTAACCACTTCTCCAGCGCTTACTACGTTTCTTGCGGGCGGTATTGTGCTATTGATTTTAGGTTTTCAATTAGTGGTAAGCAATTATACTTGGCACCATTTGGCACGCTTAAAACAGTTTAAATTTGCACGCTATGCAATTTCGTTTTTAGTGATCTGTTTTGCTTTTAGCCACAGCATTCATATTTGGGCAGACGCTAACTTAAAATTTGATATTACCAAGCAAGACAATGTGTTGCCGCTTTCGTACCCAACCACTGCGAAAAGCTTATTGGCTAAAAACGATTTACTAGATATAGAAACTTATAACCAAGCTCATAGCGTAAAAATTAATAACCAAAATATTAATTATCAGCCACCGGCTCCACTGCTAAAGTGTGATGACTTTACTCAGGCTAATGTAGACATATTTGTATTTGAAACTGATGCACAACTAGTTGAGTTTGCAAATAACCACAAAGAGCTTCATAAAACAGAACTGTTTTTACAGCCTACTAACCATGACGATACGCTTTTTGGTTTAGTATATGGTTTACCTTCATTTTACAAAGCCGCTATTTTACAAGAACAAATACTGCCTGCATGGCAAAGCCAGCGCCGTAGTATTGAAGTTATAGGTATTGATAGCCTTAGCTTTATTAATGATCAAGCTCATACCAATAATGCCATTAGAGTTATTAATGGTGCTGCCGAGCAAGCGCCACGTAACAATTCGCATGTTTTTGCCTTTAGTTTAGCAAGCGATAACGCTGAAGTAGTCACTACATCAACCTTATATACTTCTGATAAGAATATTGCTGAAGTAAATGGGCTTATCCAACCTAGCGATTTAATTACAACAAGCGTTGGCAAATACTTAAATTGTAGCGCCATTGCTAAGCAAACAATGCTCGGTGTAAACTTATACAAGAAAAAAGATGACATGGGTGTTAACTACAGCCAAGGTGTTGTAATTGCATATAAAAAAGATCGAATCACTTTAATAGACTCAGATGGTAACTTTAAAAATATTTCTGCCGCTGAGGGGTTTTCTATTGAACAACGCTTAGATATCCCATTTTTAGTACAAAGTATTAAAAAGCTAAAAACCTTCTCTGAATAGTCATGATGTTAACCTAGCTTGCGATAATGCCAAGCTAGGTTATAGTTTTATAACACGTTAATTGCTTAGCAAAAAAATACGTTCATGGATGGCTATTATGACTAAACCTACTTACCTTTTTATTGTGCTTGGTACTCTTTTATTGAGTACACACAGCAACGCAACTACCTACTACAAATGCGTGACCGAAAAAGGCACAACCTTTTCTCAGTTCCCTTGCGATAACCAAGCAACAGCTTATAAAGTGACTACCGCTAATGTCACAGAGTCAGGTCCTGATGTTGATTATTCAAAACAATTAAATGCACTTGAACGAGAACAGCTTTTAAAAGGCTTAGAGGCAGAGCTACGCAGTAACAACCATAAGCTTGCTATTCTCGACAGAAACAAACAACGTAATGAATACAAGCAAAAAGAACGCCTAAATCATATTCTGGCTGACGACGATAAAAAGCGAATTGCAAAAGACATTACCAAAAAACTAAAGCTAATAAATAAAGAATATAAAAAAGAAGTATCTACAGTCACCAAACGAATTAAAAAACTTGAGAAAAAAATCGAAAGTTACAAAAAAAGTAATTAGCAAACATATTACTTAACTTACAATTTGCACTTTTAGTTTATCGATTAATTTAGCCCTAATTAATTTAGCTTGGTTTTAAACTTAAAATAACATACCCTTAACAAAATAGAGTATAAACTCTAGTGTCAATTAAGGAGTGCTAATGCAGCCACGTAGTATTGCTGAATTAATTTTAACTGGCTTTAAAAAGCACTATCAGCTTTTTCAAAAAATAACCGCTCAAGCGCCCCTTGCCTTTGCCAAACAAGACTGGCAAGCAATTAATGATATTAGCCGTTTACGTATTAGTTATTACGATGAGCGTGTTAACGAAACAATACATACCTTAAAGCAAGACCATCCTTCGCACGAACTTGACGAAACCCTTTGGCTTGAAGTTAAAAAGCTATACCAAGAATTCTTATGCTTTCACCCTCAGGCTGAACTTGCTGAAACATTTTATAATTCGGTGTTTTGCAGGCTTTACCATAGACGCTATTTTCATAACGACTTTATATTTGTACAAGCAACCCTAAAAGATGCGCCATCGGTTCCTGTTGAGTCAGAATACCGAAGTTACTTTCCGGTTGTTGATGGTCTTAAACCCACAATTAAACGCATTATTAACCACTTTGACTTTAAAGCACCTTTTGTTGATTTAGAACGCGATATTCGTCTGCTAGTAAAAGCATTTTATAAGCAAGCCCCCGACACTCATCATCAACCCTGGAAAATGCGCTTTGATATTTTACATACCGCGTTTTATCGCAATAAAGCAGCTTACATAGTGGGACGGGTTGTATCTGAAAGTGGTGTTCAGCCGTTTATAATTGCTGTTCTTCATCACGAAGATAAAGGCTTATATTTAGATGCCCTACTCACTAAGTCATCACAGATGCGTGTTATTTTTGGTTTTGCCCGCGCTTACTTTATGGTTGAAACCCATGCACCTTCTGCGCTGGTACGCTTTTTAAATGAACTTATGCCCAATAAAACTATGGCAGAACTCTATAACGCCATAGGCTTTCATAAGCAGGGAAAAACCGAGTTTTATCGAGAATTTTTAAATCATTTAGCACATTCGAATGACGAATTTACCATTGCACCAGGTACTCCAGGTATGGTGATGATGGTGTTTACCCTGCCTTCTTTTGGTTATGTATTTAAAGTCATTAAAGACAAATTTGGTGAGAGTAAACCATTTGGCCGCGATACAGTTTTGAAAAGGTATCAACTCGTAAAAAGCCATGACCGAGTTGGCAGAATGGCCGATACAATAGAATATTCAAACGTCGTATTTCCTTTGGCGCGCTTTGATAGTAATTTACTTGAGCAGCTGCACAAAACAATTGGCTCGTCGATGGTCATTGAAGGTGATTGGCTGATCATAAAACATTTGTATATTGAGCGCCGTATGACGCCACTTAACTTATTTTTGGAAAATGCTGACGACGAAAGCGCTGCAGATGCAATAGAGGAATACGGCCAAGCCTTAAAAGAAATGATAGCGGTTAATATTTTTCCTGGTGATATGCTATTGAAAAACTTTGGTGTAAGTAAACATAAGCGCATTATTTTTTATGATTACGACGAAGTACAATATTTAACAGACATGAACTTTAGAGCTTTACCTAAAGCGAAAAGCTACGATGATTACTTAATGGATGAACAAACTTACTCTGTTGCCCCGCAAGACGTTTTTCCGGAGCAACTTTGCACATTTGTAACACCCAATCCAACATACAAACAGTTTTTAATAAGCACACACCCTGAACTGATTGATGTTAACTTTTGGAAGCAGGCCCAACAAAATATAAAAAATGGCCTAATAAATCATATTTACCCGTACCCGACAGCACAGCGTTTTATCCATCACTGGTAAACGCAAGGACACACACATGAATATAAGCAAAATAGATTTAAATTTACTTGTATACCTCGATACACTACTTCGAGAGTGCAACGTTACACGCGCAGCAAATCAACTTAGCATTACTCAACCGGCCATGAGTAACGGCCTAAAGCGCCTTCGAAACCTTTTTAATGATCCTATTTTAGTTCGTACCAGCGATGGTATGGTACCAACAGAGCGTGCCATAGAGTTACAGCCAGTCATTCGTGGCATACTTATGACACTTGAAGAAACACTCGCACCAAATAGAGAGTTTGAAGCCAGCCAAAGTAAACGTGTATTTAGGATAATGGCCAGTGACTATGCAGCAAGCACACTTGCACCAAAACTACTGAGCAAACTGCACGAAGAAGCCCCAGATACAACTTTAGATATACTTACGCCAAGTGACGTGACCTTTCATGATGTTGAAAATGGTAAAGTAGATATGGCAATCAACCGCTTTGAAAATCTGCCACAATCGTTTCACCACAAACGTATATGGAAAGACAGCTTTTGCTGCCTTGTAAAAGCAGACAACCCAATTATTGAAAACTTCAGCCTTGATAGCTATCTTAAAGCGCGCCATATATGGGTGAGTAAAACGGGGTTTGGTGTGGGCGTAGGTATGGACCCTAAAGATGTGCAAAAGCTAGGCTGGGTTGATGAAGCACTTGCTCACTTTGGGAAACACCGAAATATTGCTACATTTACACGTAATTACCATGTAGCCATTCACTTAGCAAAAGAGCAAAATTTAGTGGCCACTTTGCCATCAAAAGCCGCTAATATTTATTTAGACGATGCCGGCCTTAAAATTTTAGAGCCGCCATTTCCTATTCCTCCTTTTGAGTTAGACATGATTTGGAGTCCACTGCTACACAGAGATGCAAGCCATATTTGGCTTCGCCAAAAAGTCGCTGAAGTGGCTGATGAGCTAAAATAAACTTATTACACGGTTATTTGTAAGATTTGCTAGGCGTAATATTGTATTTTCGCCTAGCCATTTTTAACAAGCAAAATATACATATAAATATCAGCAACTTAAATTACCTTTTTAAAATGGAATGGCCCTTGCTTTAGTTATGATAAGTTTCATTCGTAACATTAAAGAGGTCATTATGAACACCCTTCAAGGAACAGACGCTAATCATATTTCAGACATCATTCAAGTAATGAACAGCGGTATCGATTTTTACCAAAAAGCACAAGAGAATATTAAAGACCCTGCTATCGGAGCATTATTCCAGCGCATGATTGACGCACGCAGAGTCAGCGTTGAACGCCTGCAACCCTATGCTATTAACGAACAAGGTGAGCGAGAGGAAGGCTCTTCATTTGCTGTAGAAGCGCGCAGAGCATACACCGCACTTCTTACTACATTTGGTTCAAACAACGACAGCACGTATGTAAGCGAGCTGGAAGAAGTTGAAGACAAAACACTAGCAGAAATTAAAGAAGCGATGGATAAGCCACAACCCGCAGATTGTGAAGCCGCGCTTGCTGCAACACTTCTTACAATGCAAAGCTGTCATGCTGAAATGAGCCGTATGCAAAAAAGCTAAATAACCTGAATTGTATTTTAGCTATTCAGTAAATTATTCCCCATACAAACCCAGCGATAGGCTGGGTTTTTTATTGCTTTAAAATCATTTAACCTGTTTGAGTAACATGTCAGAACATAATTTATACAAATATTTAATGTTATTAGAATATTTATTTAACTGTATTATTTTTCAGCTGTGCTAGTTTTGTTAATAGGATCCTAAAAACCTCGCTGTGGCGCCGCAGCTTTAATTAAAATAGTAAGGTCCAATATGAAAAATAAAACAGCTAAACTGCAAAATAACGCCGACGTAGACATGACCCCAATGCTTGATATTGTGTTCATACTGCTCATATTTTTTATTGTTACTACCTCATTTGTTAAACCCGTCGCCATTGAATTAAATCGCCCATTAGACAAACCAAGTATTGAAAAACAAAGTAAAAATGCGGTTTTCAGTATTGATGCAAATAACGGCGTTTACTTTTCAGGGAGGTTAATTGACTTGGAGCACGTGTCGAACAACTTAGCCATGTATGCGGCTAAATATAAAATAAGCTCTGTGCTTATAAAAGCAGATGAAAACAGCAAGCACAACACACTGATGACTGTGATGAACAGCATTAAAGAGTACGACAACTACGCTATTAGCTTGGTTTCTGACTAAAACCTGTTAGCTAATTAGCCTTAAATATAAACCCAAAAAAAGGGCCTTGCGGCCCTTTGAGTTAAATAACGAAAGGGAGAGTTATTTATTAAAAACGGTACTCTGCGCCTACATAGTAGTACGCGCCGTTAAAGCCAAAAGGTGCTGAACGACGAGAGTATTCAAACACACCGTTACTACTTACAACGGTATTGCCGTTAGCATCTACAATTGTGCCTGTACGAGAGTTGCCAATTTCATTTTTGTCTGGGTATACATCAAACAAATTATTAGCGCCTACATTCACAGATAGGTTTTCGTTAATGAAGTAATTAACTTTTACGTCTGTTAATATTTCGGCACCGTAAGTTTGACGACCACCGTCTTCAACTGTGTATTCACCAAAGCGATTAAGCGACAGATTAACGGTCCAATCTTCGTTTTGGTAAAGCGCACTTAGGTTAATACGATCTTCTGGTTGCCACTCTTCAATAATCGAAATTTCTTGATCTGAAAACACACTTTCTACCGGCACAGTTTCAAGACCTGAGCCAGAAGGTGTGAATAACGAAACAACTTCAGTCTCTGTAAAGTTTGCAGCAAGGGTAAAATCAAGTGTGCCGCCAAACCCTTCAGTGTTATAAGTTGCAACAAAATCTATACCGCTGGTTTCAGTGTCTGCGCCGTTTAAGAAAAACTGACCAGCACCTGCACCAGAGCTAACAAGCGCTGCGTCTAAACTAGTAGACAGCCCTTTACCTAAACGGTTACTAATAACAATTCGGTCATCAATGTCGATTGAGTAGTAATCTACCGTTACGTTAATGCTGTCTGTTACGTTATACACAATACCTAAGCTACGGTTTTGAGACTTTTCTTCTTTAAGTTTTGGAATACCTAAACTTTGCGCCAGTGTTGAATCGTTTCTAAACGTGCCCACTTCTTCGGCTACTAATGTGCCATTTGGCCCTACAACAAACTGTGTACTAATGTTGTTAAAGTAAAGTTGTTGCATAGATGGCGCTCTAAAACCTGAGCTTAATGCACCACGTAATGAAATATCGTCTGTAATTGCCCAGTTACCTGCTAACTTAAAGTTAACCGTATCACCAAAGCCTTTGTAGTTATCGTAACGAAGTGCGCCAGATAAAATAACGTCTTCAATAACATATGCTTCAGCGTCTAAGTAAAACGAAATTACATCGCGTGACTCATCTACTGAAGATGCAGGTGACGAACCACCAAAGCCTTGCGTGCCACCAGAAGCATTTTCGCTGCCAACACCGCCGCTTAAACCGCTGTAAATACTTACGCCATTATTTGTATCGTAATCACGATATGCATACTCATTACCGGCTAAAATACGATACTCATCAGTACGCATCTCTGCACCCATCGCAAGTGAGTAGTCATCAAAGTTTTTAGTGAAATCTAAATTAATTGTTTGTAGCGATAGTTCCATACCGTATGCGTATGCTTCGCGCGGGATAGTAGTACGAATATCAGCAGCGCTTAAACCTTGTTCGTAACGCAAAAAGTTAGCGTATGACGCATTAATTGTATCGCTTGTTGTGTAGTCGATGCTGTTTTCACCGTAGGTGTACGATAAATCAAGGCTTGAATCGTTATCAAACTCTGTTTTGTAACCAAAGTTATAAGAAATATCATCAATGGTGGTGTTGATTTTTGGTAAGAAACCAAGTGGGATTGTTGCGTCGCCATCTTGCAATACTGGGTTACCACCCGCATTAGCATTATGACGGAAAAATGCGGCTGATTCGTTATCACGTGTTGAATACGTAATAAAACCATATAATTCGCCATCGCCTAACTCGTAGCCAGTATTTACCGTTAAGCCAAACTGTTGTGAATCAGCGTCACCGATTCTAAATGTGTTACGATCAGCTGTTAATTCACGCGGATCGCCGGCTAACAAAGTACCATCGCTAAGTTCTTCACAGCCGTAAAACTGACATGAACCATGCAAACCTGCACGATTAGTTGGCGCACGGTCACGGTAGTTAATCGTTGTGTTTAAGTAACCATTGTCACCCAGTGCAAACCCTTTGTTGAAGTCAACGTTAACTGTTTCGCCGTCACCTTCAGAGTATTCACCATAATTAATAGCTGCTTTGCCACCTTCACTACCATCTTTTAATACAATGTTGATAACACCAGCAATTGCATCAGACCCATATTGAGCAGCCGCACCGTCGCGAAGTACTTCAATACGCTTAATAGCAGATGCCGGTATAGCATTCATATCGGTACCGGCAGTACCACGACCAACCGAGGTATTAATATGGATAATACTAGCTTGATGGCGACGTTTACCGTTGATCAACACCAATGTTTGATCGGGACCTAAACCACGTAACGTTGCAGGTCTTAATGCATCGGTACCGTCACTAATAGATGAACTTGAAAAGTTAAATGAAGGCGCAATTGCTTGTAGCATACGGCCCACTTCAGTTTGCCCTGTATTTTCAAGTGCTTCAGCACTTAAAATATCGACCGGAACGGGTAAATCTTCAACCGAACGCCCTGCTACACGGCTACCGACAATTGCAATTTTTTCGATTTTGTCTTGAGCAACGTCTTCTGCTGCATTTACACCTTGAGAATTTACCGCCAGTAATGCCGGTAATACTGCTGCACTGACTGCTGAAAGCTTCATCATGTTGTTATCATTCCTGTTGATTTGTTTGAGTTTTATACTCAGTAATCCATTTTGATCAACAACCGCATCGAGCTCAGTCCCCACCAATAATGCCTCCAGCGCATCTAGTTGGGTATAGAATCCATAGACAGAATTTGCTTCATACTCTTTAGCTAACTCGTATGAAAACACCACGGTTTGCTTGGTTTGTTTAGCAAATTCAATTAAGGCTTTGTCTGCTCGCTGCGCTTTTATATCAAATTGCACCATTTGCCCGGTAGTTTGACTTGCGGCTTGCACATTTAGGCTAAACATAGCTGGTGCAAACACACATAAACCACTCAATAAATGCAATTGGTTACTGCGCACCGTATATAAACAGCTGGCAAACAAAAATCCTCTATGGTTTTGTTTCTTTTTTTTAATCTTTTTTTTACGTGCAGGATTTAAAGATGCAACTTTATCTAACATATGTCTGATTTGCATAGCTGCTTCTTATGATTTTGTATTTTGCGTAAGCGTAACTGTGTGTTTACCTTGGCGTTCATGATTAATAGAAAAGTTAGTGTGTAAACTTTCTAGCAACCCAGCCACATCACCTGCTTTGAAAACACCCGCAACTTTAATAGACGCAAGTTCTTCAGACGATAATTTAAAACGTGTAGAAGTATAACGGCTCACTTCGTTTAAGGCATCGCTAAGCGGCTCACCATTAAAAACAAGCATGCCATTTTGCCATGCTAAGTCACGCTCAACATCATCAATAGAGAGCTGGGTAATTGGTTTGGTGATGCTTTTTTCTATAACGGCTTTTTCGCCAGATGTAACTATATTGGCATTAATTTGGCGAATTTTATCTGCGTTTTTGTCAGCTGACTGGTAAGCTTTAAAGTCACTGGCATCCACCGCCACACTCGGATCGGTGATCATTACTTTGCCTTCGGTTACCACCAGTTCTAGATCTGAAGATGTATTACGCTGAACATTAAACACTGTACCCAATGCTGTAAAACTCTTATTGCCAGCCATTACACTAAATGGACGAGATGCATCTTTAGCAACGTTAAAACGCCCTTCTCCTCTGTTGAGCAATAGCTGTCTACGGCCTTTGCTGTAGGCAACTTCTAATAAACTATTTGTATTTAACTGCACAATAGTGCCGTCGGGTAATGCGTAAGTTGCTTGCTCACCCACTTTAGTTTTATAAATTTTAGTGTAATTAACTTTTGCTAATTGTTGGCTGTAACCATTTTCTAAGTTGATTAATAGATAACTACACACCATAAGTGCTGCAAATAAACTGGCTGCAATAGACGTTGAAACCAGCCATCTTTTTTTGGGTTGTTTACTATTACGATGAGGGAATAAATTACTGAGCTCGTTTAAAACAGATATTTCATCCCATAAGTGGGCTAGCTCGTAAAGCGCATCTTGGTGGGCGTTGCTCTGCATCATCCACAATGTAAACTGCTCTTTTTCATCTTTTGATAAGCCGCGTTCAATGGCGCTGATCCAGTTACAAGCTGTTTCTAATATTAAATCTTTTGAAGTAAATTGATGAACATTGCTCATTTTGCAACCCTCTTTACTGTTAACGGATGAAGAGAATTGTCGTGCTTAGTTTTTGCCACTTGGCTTTGATCGTGTTCGCGCATGTAAAGCATGGTTTTTAATAACCCTTTAGCAATGTGTTTTTCAACAGTACTCTGACTAAGCTGCATCTCGCTTGCGATCTCTTTTTGGCTCATGCCATATACTTTCTTTAGTATAAAACATTTACGGGTTGATGGGCTTAACTGCTCTGTTGCTTTACAAAACAGTAAAAAACGTTCTTTTGACGTGTATTCATCTTCGAGCTGCATTGACTTTAGCAACACAGGTAATTCACTGTCGTCGTCTAGCGAATCGTTAAATTTGTTGTCCCACTTAGCAACATGGTTTAATGCTAAATGTTTAGCGGTTTTTAACATGTAACTACGGGTATATTGAATATCTTGTTTTAAATCAGCCTCGTAGCTTTTTATAAATGTTTCTTGCACAATGTCGTCTACATCATCGGGCTGTACTATTCTTGAAACAAAGCGTTTAAGTTGGCTTGAAATATCAACAAATGTTGACGCAAATTTATTCTTTTTGGTCATCCTTAGTAAACACCTGTTGTTATTATTGTTAGCGTAAGATTACGAGTTTTGAATATAAAAAACTAGTTAAATGTAAATTTTTAGTTGTATAAATGTCATATTTTTTTATTAGGAGAATTAATGGGTAAAATTTTAGACTATATCCGACTGAGTTTTTTTGCTTGCGGGCTACTTTTAGGCGTACAAATACCCGCGTTTGTGAGTGATTTTGGCCAAGCACTAAACGCACAATTAGTGGAGGCAAATAATGCAATAGGGCCTTTTCAAAAAGACGCTAAAAAATACTTTAATAACGACCTTGCTAAGTTAATAAAGCACTATGAAAATTTAGGCGATGAAATTGTGGGAGAAGGTGCCAATCATATTCAAACTCTCAGCCAGCGTCAGCAAACTTTGGCGAGGGCTGTTGATGAATTTTCAAACTCGCCTTATCTGTTTACACTGCGTAGCGAGCTTCACACTATAAAACAGCAAGTATGGCATCGTTTTGAAGGGCAAATAATTTTAAAAACAGACTCAATTACCGCAGCAATTATCACCGCAATAATCATTGCGTTTATTGCAGAGCTTACAGGCTTTTTGTTTATGGTTTTAATTAAACGCGTTTATCTGCGATTAATCAGTGCGTGCGAATAACGATTTCATAAAGTCAAAAAACACATCTGTTTTTCGGGTTGTTAAGCTATTTTGTGGCCGTAAAAACCATACAGGGGCATCGCTTTGTGCAAGTACGTTAGGCATCACCTCTACCAATGTGCCATTTTTTAGCTCATCGTTTATTGCAAGCCTAGACTTTATAGCAATGCCGTGGCCCGCAATGGCAGCTTGCGTCATGTTGTCTGAATTTGAAATGGTAAAGCGCGTTTGTGCATTAAACGTGTGAATTTTTTGTTGGGCATCATAAAGCTTTAATTGGCGTTGCCATGGCAGACAGACCCAAAAATGTTTTTCTAACTCAGTGATGGTTGTTGGCATTGAATGCTTTTTTATATAACTAGGCGCAGCACATAATACACGACTGTTATTGACTATTTTACGAGAAAGCAATCCTGAATCATTTAATTGCCCTACACGAATAGCAACATCTTGCGCATCATCAACTACGTTTACAAACTGATCGGTTATTAAAAAGTCTAGTTTTAGATCTGGAAAAGCATGCTCAAATTCATTAAGCCTAGGCATTACATATTTAGAGAAAACCCAAGGTGGCATGGTTACTCTTAATAACCCACTTACCGATGAACTACGTGCGCCAATACTGTGTTCTGCATCACGTAATGCTTCAATTATGGCACCTATGCGGGTATAAAATACTTCTCCCGCGGGTGATAAGCGCACTCTTCTGCTATCTCTAAACACAAGCACAGTAGCGAGCTCTCGCTCTAATTTACTTAAGCGATGACTGACTGTTGCAGGTGATAAACGCTGTTCACGAGCGGCTGCCAGCACCCCTTTATTTTCAACCACAGCAATAAACGTTTCTAGATCACTTAAGCTGTACATAAAAACCCACAATGTCTTTTCAATGTTTAATATTTTCGAATGAAGCTTTCAGTTTTGCAATGTTTATTTAAATACTTAAAACCATATACTTTTGACCAAGTTTAATAATTGATGAGACTAAGCCATGAGTTTAAAAGCACAAATAGATGCATTTAATGTTCAAAAAGAAGCTAATTTACCAGCACACGTTTTAGCATTAATGAATACAACAAACGAAGAATTAATTGCTCAGCACATCCGAAATAACGCCTTACAGGTTGGCGATAAAATAGAAAACTTTATTTTGGCAAACCACCTAGGCAAAAATATAGAATTGGCCGATTTATTAAATAAAGGCCCTGTCGTTGTTAGTTTTTACCGTGGCGCATGGTGCCCTTATTGTAATTTAGAATTAAAAGCACTGAACGATTTTTTACCTCAATTTAAAACTAAGAGCGCTCAATTGGTGGCAATTTCTCCTCAGCTACCAGATCAAACCTTAACGACTGCCCAAAAAAATGAGCTAGAGTTTGATGTGCTCTCAGATATTGGTAATAAGGTTGCACAGCAATTTGGCTTATTATTTACTCTCGATAAACGTATTCAAGAATTATACACCGGGTTTGGTATTGATTTTGAACACACTTACGGCGATAAAACATACCAACTTCCCCTACCTGCCACTTACGTGATTAACCAAGAAGGTGTAATCACTTATGCATTTTTAAACGAAGACTACACACTTCGCGCTGAGCCATGTGATGTAATGACCGCACTTGATGGAGAAAATAAATAATGCCTTTATTAAAATCATTAAAGCTAATAAGTCTTACACTTGCCCTTGGCGCAAGCTTATTAAGTAGCTCAGTGAACGCTGAAGAAAGTAAAGAAAAACCAAAAGTACTTATTTTTGATGTAAACGAGACCCTGCTTGATCTAACAAGTATGCGCGCCTCGATTGGTAAAGCGTTGGGTGGCAGAGAAGATTTACTGCCTCTTTGGTTTTCAACCATGTTACATAACTCGTTAGTAGATACAGTGACCGGTGATTATCACGATTTTGGCCAAATTGGTGTGGCTTCGCTTGCTATGGTGGCAAATAATAACAATATTAAAATTACCAACGAGCAAGCTAAAACGGCCATTGTTACACCACTTTTATCATTACCTCCACATAGCGATGTGAAAGACGGACTGGCAAAACTAAAAGCGCAGGGCTATAAGTTAGTAAGCTTAACTAATTCGTCAAATAAAGGCGATAAAACTCAATTTGAAAACGCAGGTTTATTGTCATATTTTGACGCGCGTTACAGCATTGAAGATATAAAAATATATAAACCTGATTTACGTGCCTACGAATGGGTACTTAAAAAGTTAAACGTCGCACCGAACGAGGCTATGATGATTGCTGCACATGGTTGGGATGTAGCGGGCGCTAAACAAGCGGGCTTACAAACAACTTTTATTGCACGCCCAGGGAAAGCGTTATATCCGCTTGCGAAAAAACCTGATCACGTTGTGAAAGATTTACATGAATTAGCCGCTCTACTTAAATAACGAGCGCAAATTATAAAATCAATACCCAAGCGGCCATTCTCAGGAAGAGTTTGACCGCTTTTTTATTGCTAAAAACCGCGTGTAAACAATGTATTTAGCCCTTTTAACTGGTAGCAATTTACCCCTCACAACGCTACTATTTAAAATAACACGTTGTGGAGATAATTATGAATAGTCAAAGATTAAGCGAGTTTGAAGAGTATTTTCAAATAAATGAGAGCATTAGGGTTAATTTGTTTGCTGTATCTAATGAGCAAGTACCTAAATCTCAGCTAGCACTTGACGATGATATCCCGCCTCTTTTTAGATTAGCTAACGAAGTAAGTGAGCTTGAACAAAGCTCGTTACGTCCACTTCGAAACTTAGGCGATGTAGCCCAAGAGCTTGCTGCATTTTTGCAGGCGCAATCGCGAAAAATAGATTTAATTATGAGCCATATTTTGGCCTCAGAACAAGCGCAAGAAAATGCAATACACTGCGATAGCTATGGCGGCGGAGGTATTAAGTTTACGTCGTCTGATGTGTATTCTATTGGCCAATCGTTTAGGACAAAACTTTTTTTGCATCATGAGGCATCGGCTGTTTACTGCTACACAGAAGTGGTTGCCATAGAAAAACAAGATAACGACCACTACCAATACACAGTGCTTTTTACGTCTATAAGAAACACTGATCAAGAATTAATAGTAAGAGCAAGTTTACATGCGCAAACGCGCCAACTAAAAAAACGCCAAGAACTAGAGCAACCATTAGACGATTCAAGCTCTGAATAATTGGTTTTACAATACAGTTTATATGGCAAAGCACACCTATTTTTCAAGTGACTTGGAAGTAGCACAACTGCTAAACTAGCAATATCTCTATTTGTATAAAAATGCCATGAACTTTAGACTTTTACCTGAATGGGCTGAGCAAGACGCTGTAATGCTAACTTGGCCACATAAACATACCGATTGGGCCGATAATCTAGCCCGTGTTGAGCCTGTCTATGTTGAGCTTGCAAAGCATATAACACACTACCAATTTTTAGTTGTTGTTGCTCACGACGAAGCCTTAAAAGCACATATCACTGCACTACTTAACCAAGCCAATATTAATTTAGAGCGTGTTCATTTTGTTGTAACACCCACTAATGATACCTGGGCGCGCGATCATGGCCCACTAACATGTGCAAATATTAATGATGAGACCAAATTAAAGGTCTATGATTTTACATTTAATGGTTGGGGCAACAAATTTGAAAGCGCACTCGACAACCAAATTAATAAAGCGGTTTTTGAAAAGCTAAGCAATGCAAACAATGATTACCAAGCCCTAGATATGGTGCTTGAAGGTGGCGGTATTGAGATAAACGAGCACGGCGTATTGCTAACAACAAGCGAATGTTTGCTTAACAAAAACCGTAACCCTGACTTATCGAGCCAAGACATAGAAACCTTATTAAAAACGCATTTAGGTGCCACCGATTTTTTATGGGTCGATCACGGTTATTTAGCCGGCGACGATACTGACAGCCACATTGATACCCTAGTACGATTTGCACCAAACAATACGCTTGTATACGTACAATGTGATGATGAAAATGACGAGCATTTCACCGCACTAAAAGCAATGGAAAACCAATTAAAAAGCTTTAAAACAGCAGGTAACACCCCATATACTTTAGTTGAACTACCGTGGCCTAAGGCAGCGTATGACGATGAAAATTCACGCTTACCTGCAACCTATGCCAATTACTTAATTATTAACAATGCAGTGCTTGTGCCTACATACAACGATGTAAACGACGACCGTGCATTAGCACAGGTTCAAATAGCGTATCCGCAGCACACTATTATTGGCGTGAATTGCCAGCCTATAATTGAGCAATTTGGTAGCCTTCACTGTATTACAATGCAATTACCGCGTGGATTTTTAGCTGGAGCAGCACAATGACAAGCCCTGCAAAATTAACCGTTGCTTCAGTGCAACAAAGCAACAACGATAACGCCGATGAAAACATGGCTAAATCAATAAAAGCCATTCGTGAAGCTGCTCAAAAAGGGGCTCAGCTTGTTGTTTTACAAGAGCTTCATCGTAGCCTTTATTTTTGCCAAACCGAAGACGTTGATGTCTTTGACCTGGCAGAAACCATACCTGGGCCAAGCAGTAACACCTTAGGTGAACTCGCTAAAGAGCTCAATATTGTGATTGTGGCGTCACTGTTTGAGAAGCGCGCAACAGGCTTGTACCATAATACTGCAGTGGTGCTTGAAAAAGACGGTAGTATTGCAGGTAAATATCGCAAAATGCACATACCTGATGACCCTGGTTTTTACGAAAAGTTTTACTTTACCCCAGGCGACTTGGGCTTTGAGCCTATTCAAACATCGGTAGGTAAATTAGGTGTGTTGGTATGCTGGGATCAGTGGTTTCCAGAAGCCGCGCGTTTAATGGCTATGGCTGGTGCTGAGCTATTAATTTACCCAACCGCTATTGGCTGGGATCCCAATGACGACCAAAATGAACAAACACGCCAAAAAGATGCATGGGTTATTAGTCAACGTGCCCATGCGGTCGCAAATGGAGTACCGGTGATTAGCTGTAATCGTGTTGGCCACGAGAGCGACCCAAGCGGACATAGCAGCGGCATTCAGTTTTGGGGTAACTCTTTTATTGCGGGTCCTCAGGGTGAGTTTTTAGCGCAAGCCAACAACATCGATGAACAAATATTAGTGGTAGAAGTTGATCAAAAACGCTCAGAAAACGTAAGACGTATCTGGCCGTTTTTGCGTGATCGCCGAATTGATCACTACAGCGACCTTACAAAAATATACCGCGACTAACTAAAAGAATGGCTCTTACTTGTTAAGGGCCAATCAAATGGAGTAATAAATGGCGTTTGAGCAATGGGCAGCCTTGCCTTGGGTAAAATCTCAAAAAGATAAAATTCAGTGGGGGCAGCTAAGCGGAAGTGGTTTAAGTATTGCCATTGCCGAAGGTGTTAAACAGCAAGAGAACTTAGTATTAATTGTTACACCCGACACCCCCAGCGCGCTGCGCCTTGAAACAGAACTAGAATATTTATTACCTAATAATCCGGTAATGGTATTTCCTGATTGGGAAACCTTGCCTTACGATCATTTTTCTCCTCATCAAGATATTATTTCTGCGCGTTTAGCTACATTAAATACCCTAAAAAAAGAACAGCAAAGCGTATTAATTGTGCCTGTGTCTACGCTTATGCTGCGAACCGCTCCGGCCTCGTTTATTTATGGTTCGACAATAAACTTTAAAGTAGGCGATAAACTCGACACACATAATTTTAGGCAAAACTTAGAGCAAGCCGGTTACCTAAACGTGCAGCAAGTTATGGAACATGGTGAGTACGCAATTCGTGGCTCAATCGTCGATTTATACCCTATGGGTAGTCCGCATCCATTTAGGCTCGACTTTTTTGATGACGAATTAGACACCATTCGTCTATTTGATGTGGAAACGCAGCGCTCTGATGAAAAAGTAGATAAAATTGAACTGCTGCCAGCGCATGAATTTCCAACAAATGAGTCAGATATTGAGCGTTTCAGGATTGGTTACCGTGAAAAATTTGGTGCAAGTTCGGAGCAAGACTCTGTTTACATGCAAGTTAGTAAAGGAAACTGGCCAGCTGGTATTGAATACTACATGCCGTTATTTTTTGAAAGCCTAGCCACTATTTTTGACTACCTGCCTGATAATACAACCGTTATGCAATTGGGCGATTTAGAACACGCTGCGGATAATTTTTGGCACGATGTTAATGTTCGTTACGAAAACCGTAAAGTGGACCCTCTGCGCCCACTACTTGAACCAAATGCCTTATATCAGCCAATTGAAGAGCTGTTTTCTAACTTAGGGCAATTTGCGCGTATTCGTTTATCGCTTGCCAAGCTGGGCACAAAAGCGGGTAATAAAAATTTATCCGTATGTGAATTACCTGCAATAAGAATAGATCATAAACAACACGAGCCCTATGCGGCGTTCATAGACTACGTTACAGCACAAAAGAAGAAAAAAAGTCGCATATTACTGAGCGTTGAGTCGGATGGTCGACGAGAGTCTTTACTCAATATTTTGAAACCCAGCGGTTTAAAGTTTAAAGAGTTTGATACCTTTGAACAATTTACCCAAAGCGATAGTGATGTAGGCTTAATTGTAAGTCCGCTTGAGCAAAGCGTTGTGCTTGGCTCTAAACCTTCTTTATCAATTATTACCGAACAAGAGCTGCTAGGTATTAAAGTCTCGCAGCGCAGACGCCGTAAACATAAGTACGAAGCAAGCCAAGACGCCCTAATTCGTAACTTAGCCGAGCTTAAAGAAGGTCAGCCTGTTGTGCATCTTGACCACGGTGTTGGCCGCTATCAAGGTTTACAAACTATTGATGCAGCAGGTGTAATTACAGAATTTGTGACCATAATATACGCCGGTGAGTCTAAATTGTATGTGCCTGTGTCGGCACTACATATGCTTAGCCGTTATTCAGGCGGTGAAGAAAGCAGTGCACCACTGCATAAGCTCGGCTCTGATGCATGGGAAAAGGCAAAGAAACGTGCTGCAGAAAAAGTTCGTGATGTAGCCGCAGAGTTACTTGATATATACGCACAGCGCCAAGCTAAACCAGGCAATAAATTTACCCTAGACGGACAAGCCTATCGCCAGTTTAGTGAAAGCTTTCCGTTTGAAGAAACCGACGACCAGCGTAATGCAATTGAAGCAGTATTAGGCGACATGCAATCAAAACAAGCGATGGATCGTTTAGTGTGTGGTGATGTAGGCTTTGGTAAAACCGAGGTCGCTATGCGGGCAGCTTTTGTTGCTGTTAACGATGGTAAACAAGTTGCCATTTTAGTGCCCACTACCCTGCTTGCGCAGCAACACTATGAGAATTTTAAAGACCGTTTTGCTGACTTTCCTATCGAAGTGGGTGTGCTTTCTCGTTTTAATTCAACCAAAGAGCAAAAAGACACGCTAGAAAATATGGCGAATGGCAAGCTAGACATTGTTATTGGTACCCACAAACTTATTCAGCAAGACATTAAATTTAACGATTTAGGGCTACTCATCGTAGATGAAGAGCATCGATTTGGGGTACGCCAAAAAGAAAAAATTAAAGCGCTACGTGCAGATGTCGATATTTTAACGCTTACCGCAACGCCTATTCCTCGAACGCTCAATATGGCAATGAGTGGCATGCGCGACTTATCTATTATTGCGACCCCACCGGCCAAACGCTTGGCGGTTAAAACATTTGTTCGCCAACGTGATGTGGAGCTTATTCGCGAAGCCATTTTGCGTGAAATTAAACGTGGTGGCCAAGTGTACTTTTTGCACAATAACGTTGAAACAATTGAACGCGTGGCGCAAGAATTAAGTGAATGGGTACCTGAAGCAAATGTAATTACCGCTCATGGGCAAATGCGCGAGCAAGAGCTTGAGCAAATAATGACCCAATTTTATCACCAAAAATACAATGTAATTGTGTGTACAACCATTATCGAAACCGGTATTGACGTACCTACAGCAAATACCATTATTATGGATAGAGCCGACAAACTAGGCTTAGCACAATTACACCAATTGCGTGGTCGTGTAGGCCGAAGCCACCATCAGGCATATGCCTATTTGCTCACAGGCGACCCTAAAGCCTTATCAAAAGATGCCAGCAAACGTCTACAAGCAATTGAATCATTGGAAGATTTAGGCGCTGGTTTTGCACTTGCTACACACGATTTAGAAATTCGTGGTGCAGGTGAGTTATTGGGTGACGATCAATCTGGGCAAATGCAAACTATTGGCTTTAGCTTGTATATGGAAATGCTTGAGCAAGCAGTGAATGCACTGCGTGAAGGTAAAGAACCTACTCTTGAAAACCTCTTACAAAAACAAACCGAAGTTGACTTAAAACTGCCTGCATTACTGCCTGATGATTATATACATGACGTAAATGCACGTTTAGGTATGTACAAGCGTGTAGCTAGTTGTGCTAACCTAGGCGACATTGATGAGTTACAGGTAGAACTAATAGACCGATTTGGTTTATTACCTGATGCAGCTAAAAACTTATTTAGTTTGCAACAACTTAAAATGCAAGCCAGTAATTTAGGGATAACAAAAATAGAGGCAAACCCTAAAGGCGGCTACTTTGAATTTAGCCAAAATACCAAGGTTAATCCTAGCTTCATTATTGGGCTGATACAAAGTGCACCGCATATTTATAAAATGGAAGGCGCAAATAAATTGCGCTTCGCGATTAGTGAGGCAAATGCCCGCGAACGCTTAAAAATGGTCACTGCTATGATTGCAGATTTCGAAAAAAAGGTTAGCCATTAATGTTGCTAAAAAAATCGCTGGTAGTTTTATGTTGCTTATTTAGCAGCGCTGCAGTTGCAGAGCGTTGGTTTGAAGCTGAGGTGCTGATATTTAAACAGCGCCCAGCCCCCTACTTACAAGAAGACTTTAGTTTAAAACACGAGGCTATTGAAGATAAAAACACGCTTGATTTATTAACGCCACTTTATACCGAGCAAGCCATGCAAGCCTGTATTGATGGCGATACACGTTTTCAAAAGCGCTCATTTACGGATTCGCTCGTTAATGACAACCCACGCTCAGGTGTTTGCGATGCAAGCACCGACTATGTTCAAAGTTACGATACATTGCCTGTTACACCTGTGGCACCGGCACTTGATACCATGGAGCAACCCTACTTACTTGCCCCAGAGCAGTTACAATTTAAAACGCAGTTTGAGCAACTAGACCGTAAAGGCTTAACGCCGATTTTACATACTGGTTGGCGTTTTGAAGCAAAAAGTAAATCACGTGCGCCAAGCATGCACTTATTTGCCGGTGAGCTAATCAAAACACGCGTTTTTGATGTGCCGCGCTATTCAAATCCAGACTTTGTTAGTTTACTAGAGCCCCAGCCTAGCTTATTTAACGACCCCGATGAATCAACTAGTAAATGGGAATTAGAAGGGTTATTTAAAATTCACTTGCGTCACTATTTATTTATCACTGCAGATTTTGATATTAGCCAAAAACTACAAAGTGGTGATGTAGAGTCATCACGGTTTTCACAATTTAAACGTGTAATAAGTGGTGAAATTCATTACTTTGACCACCCTCGCATGGGCATGATTGTCCAAATTAGAAAATTTAAACATTAATACTTAATAGGATACAACAATGAAAAAACTCCTAATTATTGCAGCTACACTAAGCCTGGCTGCATGCTCTAAAGTAACAGTAGAAAACTACGAAAAAATTAAGATTGGTATGGATAAAGCTGAAGTAGAGGCTGTATTAGGTAGCGCTGACAACTGCGTAGAAAAAACACTTCATACTAACTGTGTTTGGGGCGACGAGTCTAAAAATATAGAGATTACACTCGTTTCAGATAAAGTGACTTTATACAGTAAGCACGGCTTAACTCAATAAAGTTGTGTATAAAAAAAGGGGGATAGACTGTGGTCTATCCCCCCTTTTTTATTTTTTAGAATAAATGAGCTCAATGTTGACTATTTTGCTGCGATTTAAGGTAATTTTATAACGCTGATAAAGTGTTTTATCACCTTCTGTGTGCACCAATACCATATTTAATTGATAACGTCGCTCAACGGCTTGTTTTGATATTTTATTACTATCTAAATGGTAAAGCTTACCTTCACCACGTTTTAAATAACGGGCAAATGGCGCTAGGTTAAATTGCAGTGTTTGCTGCAACGTATCGTATCCAGGTAAAAACTCTTTGGCCGACACGCGCGTTTCACTCGCAAAGTGCAGCCATTGCGCAGCCTGTTTGTTTTGCTGGCGACGTTTTGAAAAAATGGTTTGAACTTCTTTCGGTATTTTTTTAAAACGCGTGTACTCAAGCCAAATAAACTGGCTGGCTATTTTGTCTTTGGTAATACTATTTTTAAAGGTAAATCGCCATTTTGGCCGCCCTTGAACTATTGCGCGCCAAATTACACGGGTGATATCTTCTTTAAAAATTTCACGCAAACCATAAATTACACCCAGTATCAAAATAAGAGTCGCTGTTACCTCTGTAAAACTGGAACGCGCATTAAGAATTACCAACATCACAAACGCCATAATAACCGCCGTTACCGTCCCCTTTACTAAGCGCTTTAGGTAACTATTTAAAAAGCGAGTATTGCGCTGAAGTATTACTCCATGCTCAATTAAACGTTGCAATAAACGCATTTTATTTGTGATTCGATTGGCGTCTTGAAGGGTGGTTTCAGAGTTATAGTTTTTATCTGCTCTGTACACGTTTTCGCTTTTACAAAATTGCAAAAGGTCGTTCCGCTCTTTAGCAAAATCGCTACTGCGCGGGCCTTCATCTAGTAATTTTAAAAATGATTGCTCAACGTGCCAACTCAGATAGTTATCTGCGTTTGTATAAAACGGCAGTAACTTTTCATCATCGGGCGTATAACGGCGTAGCTTTTTTAATAGGCCTTCACTTTGCTCAAATAATTCATTTGCACGATTATAAAACTCTTCCGCCTCGCTTAACTTAAGCGCATCCTTAATATCAGCATCGAGCGCTAAACGCACTTGGTAACAAAATAAGTTTAGATTTTGCCTGTAGTCTTGCTGTTCGCCTTTGTTTTTACTTACAAAACGGCTTCGTACTAATGGCAAGTGAATATTGTTAGCGTTATAAGCTAAGTGAGATTTGAACTGATTGTTGAAGTAAGATTCTTCGCTCAGCGTTTTAGGGTTTATTCCCATTTCGTTAGGAATAGAAAAGTACAGATCAATACGCTGCTCTGAACGCGCATTTAACTCGGGCTCAATGACAAAAGATAAATTTTCGTCTTGTTTTAACAATCAACTCTCCTTTTTCTATTCGTTTTAGTTTACTTGCCTCCAGTAATTTGTTCAATAAAAAAGGCCCCGTAAACACGGAGCCTTACGAGTTTAAATATGTAACTTAAACCCTGGTTAAAGTATTTGTTTGCAGTTAAAACTTATAGTTAATACTTGCGAATACTCGTGAACCAATTACGTCGTAAATCTCAGGTACGGTGCCCATGTCATTTCCGCCAAGTACTTCTTCTGGCTCTTTATCAAAAATATTATTCATACCACCTGTCACTTTTAGTGACTCATTTAGGTTGTACGTCATTGAAATATCGTGATAAATAACATTATCTGTGCTGAACGACTCGCCATAGTAGTCGCCACTCATGCCACGAATAAAGCGTGCGTTATAAAGCACACTAAACGCATCAGACAAATCGTAGTTTACAGATAAGTTAGATTTGATTTTAGAATAGCCACCAATGTTACCGTCAATAGTCCCCGTGTAATCAATATCATCTTGCTCAAATTCAACCAAGTAGGTTGTATCTAAGTTAATACGGTAGTTATCGGCGGTATAACCAATGTTCCAATCAATACCTGACGTTTTTTGAGAGCCAACATTGGTTAATGCTGAGCTTAAGTTTGATAAATCACCCGCTGGAGTAATATTTACCGAATCACACGACTGCGTGTCGCCCGCAAAACAGTTGTTCATTTCGTTTTGTACATCTAAACGCGTGATGGCGTTTGTAATGTCAAACTTCCAGTAGTCAAGTGTTGTAGATAAACCGTCAACTACTTCCCACACCATACCAAATGTAAACGAACGGCTTTCTTCTGCTTGTAAGTCTGCATCACTGGTGTAATTTACCAAGATTTGTGCGTCTTGCTCGTTACCCCATGGATCGGCTAGGTAATCGTAAGAGCCCGAGTTGCCACCAAATAGTTCAGCAACGTTTGGCGCTCTAAAGCCGGTAGCTAGTACAGAACGAACCATAAATGAATCTGTTACATCCCATGTAGCACCCAGTTTCCAGGTTGTTTCACCACCAAACGTAGAGTAATTATCGTAACGTGCAGCCCCTTCAAGTGTCACGACTTCTAATACCGGCATCGATGTTTCAAAGTAGATAGACTGTACCGAATAGTCACCTTCAGTAGGATCTTGCTGTGCTGCTGTACTTTGGCCCAATTGTGTAATTAAATCAGGTGTGTAAAAACCACTTTCAAAACGGTTCTCTATACCTATTGCGTAACCAATATCGTTATCGGTTAGTGCGCTGTAACCTGCAGATAAGATAAACTGCTCATTTCCACCTTCATTGCTTTCAGTGTAAATAGAATCGTTAGCAGTTAAAAAGTCACGGCTAAGTGCATCACCACTAAACCAAATTGCTTGGTTTGCGTAAATACTTTGCTCTACTTGGCTTGCATTAATAGAGTTTTGTACTTTATCTTCTGAGTCGTTTCTGCCGTAAGTAGCACTTACATCCCAGCTTGCATCGTTATCTAAGACGCCTTGTAATGCCACTGATGCACGGTATGTGTCTGTTGTTTGCTCGTATATTCGCGGGCCAGCATCAACCATTCTTCTGCGATACTCTAGCGAATCGGCAAGCTCACCGTCGACAATAAACGCATTGGTGTATTCGTTATCAAGGTTTGCTGTAAGTAAATCTACACTGGCTGGTTGAGGTGCCAATTGCTGTGATGAATCACGGCGTGTATACATAAGGTCAACATTGAATGTGGTATCAGCGTCTAGCTCTTTATCAAAGCTTGTAAATAAACTGTACAGATCGTTTGGTGTTTGTGCATAACTCGATGTAGTAAAGTCGTACGATGTTGTTCTATCTGCAAACTCACCATTACCTTCGTATGTTTTACCGCCTAGCGTACCTTGTGGAATAAACGAAGACTGCCCTGCAGGCACAAAGCTACGATCTGATTGGATCACCTCGCCACGGCTTGAAAACTGTGCACCAACAACTAAGTTACCATCGGCAACCTGCATGCCGTGTAATAAGCTAGTACCGTAGTTGTTACCATCACCCTTAGTTGTGCGACTTCCTTCAACATTAAGCTCAGTACCTTCAAAATCTTTTTTAGTGATAATGTTAACAACACCAGCAATTGCATCAGATCCATACACCGCTGATGCACCATCTTTTAAGATTTCAATTGATTTGATCATTGCAACAGGAATGGTATTTAAATCAACTGAAGAGTCTGCACCGGTACCAGAAGAAACCATACGACGACCATTTAATAACACTAGGGTACGTTGTGACCCCATGCCACGTAAGTTAACAGTTGCAGAACCACCTGAACCATTATTACTTGAAGCACCAAGGCTTATACCCGCAGCAGATGGCTGAGTTGAGAGAATATCGGCAACAGAAGTGAAACCACTTTTTGCAATAAAGTCATCGCCAATAACGGTAATTGGACTGGCTGTTTCCATATCAGTACGGTTGATACGTGAACCCGTGACCTGAATTTTTTCGATTGAATTTGCAGCTTCGTCTGCTGCTAGTACATGTACACTTGAAAACATTGGGATGGCTGCTACAACAGCTAGACCAAGAGTCGATTTAGTCATGAAAGAATCCTACTTGTTGGAATTTACCAAGATTGGTAAAACTCATTTGTTATAAGAAGAATGAGTCGGCAGGCAACTTAAGCGCACTTAACTGAACGAAAACTTAACGCTTGAGTGGTTTTTGACAAAGACAAAAAAGACCAACCTAGAAAAGGTACAAAGGTTACTACTTGTTTCATTGTTAATATAAAAATACAATTTAAAATTAATAAGTTAAAATAATTTTTATACAATTAAAGTACAGATGAAATCAAACACCTCTACTTTGTAATCAAATGTAATTACACCTGTTGTTTAGCAATAATTCAGGTATTAACAACTTAATCACACCCCATTATTAAAAAGGTAAAAGCACCTGCAAGTTGCTAACTCATAAGAAAAGCTTTTGCTTCATAGTGAATTATAAGTTCGCTTATTTTGCTTGGGTATAACTGCTCAAAATTTGGTCTACACTATATGGCTAATGTGAGATGTTGATATTAACTATGGTTATAAATCAAATTAGTTGGCTGGAACAAATCCGGCATTTGCGAAAGCTTAACTTTGTGACTACGCACTTTTGACAGGACTAATTAAAAAATTAGTTTTAGATGTATTTTTTGAAATTTTAGCACTAATGACTAAAGGGTTAGTGAATTAAATTAATTACGTTTTGCTGCGCATTGGTATTACCGGTTCAAGTTTGAGCCTATCAAAAAGAAAAGTTTATAAGCTTAGGTAAACAACAAATTTGGGGTAAAACGTGATCGGTTAACTGGTTAATTCGTAATATTATTAAAGCTCGTTAGTAGGTAACATAAAAGTAATAGTTAAGGGTATCTTCGGTTGAAGTGATTGTATTTATAACAGTTAATTCAAGGGTCCAAAGCATATTGTTTTCTGAGCAAATGCCAACCATGGTTTCGCTTTGCCACAAATCCCCTTGCTGTACAAACTGCTGCGGGATAAATCCCATGTACATAGTTACGCCTTTCAATTTTGCTTGGCTGATTTTTGTATTGTTGGGTAATTTGCTGAAAATTGTAAAAGGTGTTTCAGGTGAAAGAGATTGATCACTGAGCCACACTTTCACTTTATTTGGGAAGGTACATTCTTGGTTAGGTTCGCAGTTTGAATTTTTATGTATGCTTGCGTCTTTTTGATTATCAAAATCACAGGCGGTCAACAATAAAAGTAGCAAAAACACATAACATAATTGGGTTGCTTTCATAAAAATTCGCTCCGAATAAAAGCAGATACTAATAATCAAGCTTATAAATGACAAGCATGGCCCACTAAATAATCAAATTTAGGCACTCAGCTAATCAAAAAATAGACAACAAAGCCACAAAGTTTGATTGATGTCATAATATTACGTAATTGACCTATCTTTTTTAGGCCAAAAAATTTATTATTTCCCTCGCAAAAATTAGGGTTTCTCGAGTTTGTTTTCTGAAGCATTCATGCTTTGAACGTTTTAGGTAACATGCTTGTGAAGTAATAGTAGGCCCCACTTTTTAAGTGGGTAATTCATTTCTAAACGCATTTATTGCAGCGGAAGCCAGAAAATGAGCCAAACAGTAGCATCACAAACTGAGTATAACTATAAAGTTGTACGCCAATTCGCTATTATGACAGTGATTTGGGGCATCGTTGGCATGAGTATTGGGGTTCTGATTGCTGCCCAATTAGCTTGGCCAGCACTTAACTTTGATACACCATGGTTAACTTACTCTCGACTACGTCCGTTACACACGAACGCAGTAATTTTCGCATTTGGTACAAGTGCACTTTTTGCGACGTCTTATTACGTCGTACAACGTACTTGTCAAACGCGCCTTTTCTCAGACAAACTTGCAGCAATTTCATTTTGGGGCTGGCAGCTAGTTATCGTATTAGCAGTAATTACTTTACCATTAGGCATTACAAGCTCTAAAGAATACGCTGAACTAGAATGGCCAATCGATATTTTAATCGCTGTTGTTTGGATTATTTATGCAGTTGTATTTTTTGGTACTTTAATTAAACGTAAAGTATCGCATATCTATGTTGCTAACTGGTTCTATGCTGGCTTTATTATCACTGTTGCAGTACTGCACATTGTAAACAGCATGGCAGTGCCTGTATCGTTAACTAAATCATACTCTATCTATGCAGGTGCAGTAGATGCGATGGTTCAATGGTGGTACGGTCATAACGCTGTAGGTTTCTTATTAACCGCTGGTTTCTTAGGTATGATGTACTACTTTGTACCTAAACAAGCAGGTCGCCCTGTATACTCTTACCGTTTATCGGTCGTTCACTTTTGGGCGCTTGTATCTCTATACATTTGGGCTGGTCCTCATCACCTTCACTACACTGCACTTCCAGATTGGACGCAAAGTTTAGGTATGGTTATGTCAATTATCTTATTCGTTCCATCTTGGGGCGGTATGATCAACGGTATAATGACCTTATCGGGTGCGTGGCATAAACTGCGTACTGACCCAGTACTTCGTTTCTTAGTTGTATCATTATCTTTCTACGGTATGTCTACGTTTGAAGGCCCAATGATGGCAATTAAATCTGTGAACGCATTATCTCATTACACAGATTGGACTGTAGGCCACGTTCACTCAGGTGCACTTGGTTGGGTAGCTATGATTTCTATTGGTGCTATTTATCACCTTATCCCTGCACTATTTGCACAAGGTCGTATGTACAGCATTAAGCTTGTTAACACACACTTCTGGTTACACACTGTTGGTGTTGTTTTATACATTGTTGCAATGTGGATTTCAGGTGTAATGCAAGGTCTTATGTGGCGTGCAGTAAATGCTGACGGTACATTAATGTATAGCTTTGTTCAGTCTTTAGAAGCATCACATCCTTTCTACATAATGCGTTTTGTTGGCGGTGTATTCATCGTAACAGGTATGTTAGTTATGGCTTATAACGTTTTCCGTACAATTTCAGCTGAAAAAGAATCACTGAAGTTAGACGCGCAAGCACAATTAGCATAACGGAGTGAGATGATGAGCAATAAAAATTCACAAAACAAACATGAAATAGTAGAAAAAAACGTTGGCCTTATGGCCATACTTACTGTTTTTGCTATTAGCTTTGGTGCATTAGTTGAAATTACTCCACTTATGTTCCAAGACGACACAACAAAACCAGTAGATGGCTTACGTCCTCTAAATGCATTAGAAATGGAAGGTCGCGATATATACGTGCGTGAAGGTTGTTATAACTGTCATTCACAAATGATCCGTCCTTTTCGTGACGAAGTTGAACGTTACGGCCACTACTCTGTAGCAGGCGAGTCAGTATGGGATCACCCTTTCCAATGGGGTTCTAAACGTACTGGACCTGACCTTGCTCGTGTTGGTAAACGTTACTCGGACGATTGGCATTATGCTCACTTAGTGAACCCGCGTGATGTGGTTCCTGAGTCTAATATGCCAGGTTTCCCTTGGTTAGCAGAGAACACAGTTGATACCAGCTTAACTCTGAAAAAACTACAAATTTTCCGTGATACATTCGCTATTAACCCAGAAAATCCAAAACATCCGGGTTTAGGTTACGGTAGCGATGAAGAACTAATAGCTGACGTTGCCAAAGTTGATGCAATGAATGACGGTAAAGGTGCAACAGAAATGCAAGCCCTTATCGCTTATTTGCAACAGCTTGGCACGCACTTGAAGTAATTATTATGGATTACGGAACATACAGAGGCATTTTAACTCTGGTAATTTTAGTATTGTTTATTGTGATTGTTGTATGGGCATACAGCAAGCGTACCAAAAATCGTTTTGACGACGCTGCTAATGCCATTTTTGAAGATGAAAAAAAACATAACAACACACTCTCTAACGAGGAAAAGGAGTCTGAAAAATGACTAGCTTTTGGAGTATTTGGGTTATTGTTTTAACCCTAGCATGCTTACTTATTATCTTTGGCCTATTAGTGTGGAACTTAAAAAACTACGCTGGTGTTGAAGAAGGTGAAGATTGTGGGCATGAGTATGACGGTATTACCGAACTGAACAATCCACTACCTAAGTGGTGGACTTACATGTTCTTCGCAACGTTTATTTGGTCTGTTTATTACCTAGCAGCATACCCAGGTTTAGGTAACTGGGAAGGGTTAGGTAAATGGACAAGCTCTAATCAGGGTATTACCTCTTTAGCGGAATCGAAAGAAGCCGTTAAGTTAGCAGCTGAAGAAGGCCGTTTTGTAAAACTTGATAAAGAGTATGAAGCAGCAGAAGAGCGTTTTGGTCCTATTTTTAACCGACTTGCAAAAGTACCTGTTTTAGATTTAGTTCAATCTAAAATTGATGGTGATGCAGCGCAGCAGCTAGCTCTTGAAAATGGCACAGAGCATGAGCAAACAGATGGTCAATTAGCACTAGAAATTGGTCAGCGTTTATTCTCTCAAAACTGTGCACAATGTCACGGCTCTGACGCGCGTGGTGGTATTGGCTTCCCTAACCTAACTGATAAAGACTGGTTATATGGTGGCACACCAGACAAAATTAGAGAAACACTCCTAATTGGTCGTGTTGCAGCTATGCCTCCTTGGGGAGCAGCATTAGGTGAGCAAGGTATAAAAGAAATGACAGCACACGTGTTGAGCCTTTCTGGTCGTACAGTTAACCAAAAAGATGCAGCCGCTGGTGCAGCTAAGTTTGCTATGTGTGCAGCGTGTCACGGTGCAGACGGCAAAGGCTCTGTTGCTCATAACCTACCGTTTGGCGCACCAAACTTAACCGACAACATATGGTTATACGGTGGTTCTCAACGTGCCGTTGAAGAAACACTGCTTAACGGTCGTGCCGGTGTAATGCCTGCGTGGAAAGACATTTTAGGTGAAGATAAAATCCACCTTTTAACTGCGTACGTTTACAACTTATCGCAAGATAAATAAGCACGCTGTTAATAGAATGTTTATAAATTAATTTATTAAATTCAATAGATTAATCCAGATCAAAAAAGCCTCCACTTGGAGGCTTTTTTTTAGTCTTTTACGTACAATTACTATAAAATAACCTCTTCGAAACTAATATTAGAGTCACTATGCAACCTACTCCGTGGTATAAAAACTTTTGGCCTTGGTTTTTAATTTTTTTCCCGCTAGCAGCTATTGTTGGCTGTATTACTTTACTAATAACGGCAATTGGCAATGGCCCAGATATGGTCGTTGATGATTACTATAAAAAAGGTAAAGCAATTAATTTAGAGCTCAGTAAGTTCGAGAAAGCAAAAGCACTTTACTTACATGGTGAATTAGCCGTAACTAACGACCGAGTGAGTTTTAAATTTACCAAAGGCGATAGCAGTAATGTATCAGCTTTAAAAGTATCGTTTTATCACCGCACAATCAAAGCACACGACTTTGAAGCAACACTTACAGCTAATGCAAACAAAGAATTCACCGCACTTCTTGAAAATTACACTGAAGGTGCCTATTCCATTTTTGTTGAACCTATCGATAAAACATGGAAACTAAAAGAAAACATTACCCTACCTACGGTTGAAACCGTTTTAGTTACGCCAAACTATAAGTAGTTATTATTATGTCTAATTCTTGCTTTCATTGCCTTGAAAGTGTGCCAAAGGGATTTAGCGCCACAGTAACAATAGACGATACCCCTCAGCCAATGTGTTGCATTGGCTGCCAGGCCGTAGCGCAAAATATTGTTGAGCAAGGAATGACTGATTACTACAAATACCGCACAGTCAGTGCGGGTAAAGTAGAGCAACTTGTTCCTGAGCAATTGGCGTTTATTAAAAGTTACGACAACGAAGATATTCAAGATGAATTTATAGCCACAAGCAACAATATTTCAGAGGTATTACTGAGTGTTGAAGGCATTACGTGCGCCGCATGTGCGTGGCTTATAGAAAAGCAATTATTGAGTTTAAACACTGTAAAACGGGTAGATGTAAATACCTCAACTAACCGTGCAATGATCCAATGGGACAAAACAGCAACTCCACTGAGTGATGTTATTACCGCCTTGGCTAAAATAGGCTACAAAGCATATCCATTTCAGGCCGATACCGAAGCACAACAAAAACAACAAACTGCAAAAGCATACATTCGCCGCTTGGGTGTGGCAGGCCTAATGACAATGCAAGTAATGATGTTTGCATTTGCCATGTATTTTGGCATGTTTTCAGGTATGGATAGTAACTTTGAACAGTACTTTAGATGGATAAGCCTTGTATTAGCTTCTCCTGTTATTTTGTATAGTGCGCTGCCCTTCTTAACCAACGCAATTAACGGCTTAAAAGCTAAACAGCTTAATATGGATTTACCTGTTTCTTTAGCAATTTTTGGCGCCTACGGAGCCAGTTGTTATGCAACCGTTATGCAAGTTGGTGAGGTATATTTTGAATCTATTTGCATGTTTACCTTTTTATTATTATTAGGTAAATATTTAGAATTTAGAGCGCGTTTAAAAGCGAGTGAATACACAGCAAACCTTCAAAAGTTACTACCATTAACGGCTCGCACACTTACTGATAGTGGTGAAGAACTCATTATTGCGGCTAAAAAGCTTAAGCTTAATGATGTTGTGCTTATTAAAGCAGGTGAAACCATTCCAGCCGACGGCGAACTCATTAAAGGTAAAACGACCGTTGATGAATCAATGATGACCGGCGAACACCAACCGGTCAACAAGTTCATAGGTCATAATGTGTATGCCGGCTGTGTAAACCACGATGGTGTTATTGAAATTAAAATAAATAAAATAGGCCAAAACACCCTTTTAAATCAAATTATTCGTCTGCAACACAATGCGCTTACAAAGCGGCCTAAGCTGGTAGAAATAACTGATAAAGTAGCACAAGGGTTTGTAGCTTGCTTATTGGTATTTGCCTCGTTGACCGCCATTGGTTGGTATCAAATTGATCCGGAGCATGCTTTTTGGATTACTATTTCAGTATTAGTCGCAACCTGCCCTTGCGCTTTAAGCCTAGCAATACCTACAGCCCTAACCTGTGCAATTGCCAGCCTAACCAAAAAGGGGATTTTAATTAAACAAGCCCATGTACTTGAAACCCTTTCAAAACTAACCTTATTTGCGTTTGATAAAACAGGCACACTCACACAAGGTAAATTTAGCCTTGATGAAGTAGATATTATCGACAACAGCTACTCAAAGGATGGTGTAATGGCTATTGCAGCAATGTTGGAGCGCTTTTCTGAGCACCCGATTGCAAGTGCATTTGACGGCTACACTCCAGCAAAGCATAGTCTTCATAACATTGAAGTGCACGCAGGTTTAGGGATTAGTGCACAAGATGAAACCACCCACTACGCTATAGGTAAAAGTGGTTGGTTTGACAGTAAAAAAACAAACGCGCAAGCCAGTTTGTATATAAACAAACACGTTGTGGCACGTTTTTATTTTGTAGATAAAATAAAGCACGATGCTCAAAGTTTAATTAAATCGTTACATGCGCAGCAATTAACTTGCCACATGCTTACTGGCGATGCGTCAGATGCGGGCAAAAAAGTAGCTAAGCAATTGAACTTAGATAGCGTGCAATCTGGCTGCTCACCACAAGATAAACAAACAGCCGTAGAGGCATTTTCATCTCAAAATGAAGTGGTCGCTATGGTGGGTGATGGCATAAACGATAGCCCTGTATTTGCAAGCGCCCATTTGTCTATTGCAATGGAAACTGGCGCTGATATATCAAAAAACAGCGCCGATGTTGTACTGCTAAATAGCGATTTGGCGTCTATTGATCACTTACTCAATATAGCTAAACAGACTCGGCGTATTATTAAACAAAACCTAACATTGTCTTTATTATATAATGGTTCAATATTACCGCTTGCAGCACTTGGGTTAGTTGCTCCATGGATGGCCGTCATTGGTATGTCTGCCAGCTCAATTATTGTGATTTGTAATTCACTAAGGCTATTAAAGTTATGAGCATAATTTATATTTTGATCCCCATTGCCATATTGTTTGTGCTTATTGCCATTGGTGTATTTTTTTGGGCGGTAAGAAGCGAGCAGTTTTCTGATTTGAACAAACAAGGCCACAGTATTTTGTTTGAAGATGACAAAGAGCAGCATAACAAAAGTAATGATTGACCCTTTATACATTAGCGCATTTTTAATGGGTTTGATTGGCAGCGGCCACTGCATAGCAATGTGTGGAGGAATTGCCAGCTCTTTACAATTAGCCAGCGACAAACGTAAAACACTTACCTATTCATTTGCTTATAATATAGGGCGAGCAATAAGTTACATGCTTGCAGGCTCACTCGTTGCGGGTATAAGCAGCCAATTTGCTAAACAAAACACATCATTTTCTATAACGCTTTCATTTATTGCAGCAATTTTTATGCTGTTAGTAGGCGTTTACATAATGCGCTTAGGACCTACACTTCAATGGCTTGAAAAAGTTGGTAAAACACTTATTTGGCAGCATATTATTAAGCTTAACAAATATTTAATGCCGGTTGACTCAACAGTAAAAGCCATAGGCTATGGGGCTTTATGGGGCTGGCTTCCGTGCGGTTTGGTTTATTCAGCGCTAACCTGGGCAATGACGAGCCCCACAGCATTTGATGGCGCAATAGTTATGCTATGTTTTGCACTAGGTACATTTCCTGCCATGATCACAGTAGGGATCACTGCGCAAAAACTCAATAGTATAATAAATCATCCTTGGACCCGAATAGTATTAGGCAGTGTTATAATTTGGTATGGTATCTACTTATTGATTATTGCAACCGACAAGTTAGTATATTAATGTTAAGATGTATTAACCTTTTCAGGTTTATTTCCCCCTGTATATAAAAACTAAAACGGATAAAATTATGGATTTCACTCAAAGTCGCGCTAAAGGTAATTGTGCTATTAGCTGTAATAACTGCAGCATAAGCCAATTGTGTTTACCGTTTTCGTTAAATGGCCAAGAAATGGATAAGCTTGACGAAATTATTGAGCGAAAAAAACCATTACACAAAGGTGACTATTTATTTGAATCAGGTGCACCATTAAAAGCGATTTATGCTGTACGCTCTGGCTCATTTAAATCATACACCTTGTCTGAGCAAGGTGATGAGCAAATTACTGGCTTTCATTTAGCAGGTGACTTAGTTGGTTTTGATGCCATTAGTAAAATGGCACATCAGAGCTTTTCTCAAGCCTTAGAAACCTCAATGATTTGCGAAATTCCCTTCGACACTCTTGACGAGCTTGCAGGTAAATTACCTAAACTACGCCAGCAAATAATGCGTTTAATGAGCAGTGAAATTACCTACGATCAAGAAATGCTTTTACTGCTTAACAAAAAATCGGCAGAAGAACGCCTAGCAAGTTTTATTTATAACTTGTCTGAGCGATTTGGTGAGCGTGGTTTTTCGCGTAAAGAGTTTAGGTTTACTATGACCCGTGGTGAAATAGGTAATTACTTAGGCCTAACAGTAGAAACCATTAGCCGTTTATTAAGTCGCTTTCAAAAAGCCGATTTAATTAAAGTAGAAGGCAAGTTTATTACTATTTTAGATAATGATGCACTTGCTAAAGCAGCAGCCATTGTTAAATAGGTATACATTGATATAGAACAACAATTTATGTGCTAAGCCTTTAACTGTTTTGTATTTGAGTTACACTAAAAGTACACCAGTTAGATAAATGGAGTAGCACATGAACACAATTAAACGCATTCTTGCGGTTATTGACCCCACCAAAGACGATCAACATGGTTTAGCGCGCTCAGTCGAACTGGCAAAAAAATCTGGCGCAACAATTACAGCATTCATGACGGTCTATGACTTCTCTTATGAAATGACAACGATGCTTTCAGGCGATGAGCGTGAAGCAATGCGCGAAGCAGTTTTAAAAGACCGCGAACTCTGGCTCAACGATTTAGTTTCACCTTACAATAACTTAAATATTGAAACATTAGTTGTTTGGCATAACCGCCCTTACGAAGCCATTATTGAAACAGTTATCGATCAAAATTACGATTTAGTCATTAAAAGTACTCATCAACATGGTGCACTAAAATCGGTGATATTTACCCCTACAGATTGGCATTTGGTGCGTAAATGCCCTACTCCAGTATTATTTGTAAAAGAAATGGCATGGCCTGAAAATGGCAATATTTTAGCTGCTGTTAACGCAGTGAGTGAGAATGATCAGCATATTGCATTAAACAAACGTATAATCAAAGACGCGCAATTTTTATGCGAACTTGCTAACGCAAAGCTTAATTTAGTCAATGCATATCCTGCCACCCCTATTAATATAGCTATTGAAATACCAGAGTTTAATCCAAGTCTTTACAACGAATCAGTTAAAAAACACCATATAGAATCAACTAATGCACTGGCTACTGAATTTACATTAACTACTGAGCAATGCTTTATTGAAGAAGGCTTACCAGAAGATGTAATTCCTGATATTGCAAATCGTTTGAATAGTGAATTAGTGGTTATTGGAACTGTTGGACGTACAGGGTTAAGTGCTGCGCTAGTTGGCAATACTGCAGAGCATGTAATAGATAGCCTAGACTGCGATGTATTAGCACTAAAACCAGACGGCTACGTTAGCCCACTGGCAAAAGATTAATAAATTTTGCTGTAGCTCCCGATATGCTAATAACATATAATACGCCCCTTTATTTCTAGCAAGTAATTTGCTGCATTGTTTACTAAGGGGGCGTAGTGTCTAACTCAGCTCAAGCCAAAGCTCAATATAACTTTAATAAGTTACAAAAGCGTTTACGCCGTTTAACTGGCCAAGCGGTTATGGACTTTAACATGATTGAAGAAGGTGACCGTATAATGGTTTGCCTCTCTGGTGGTAAAGATAGCTATACAATGCTTGAAATGCTGCAGCACCTTAAACGTGTTGCCCCCATTAAATTTGATCTTGTAGTTGTTAATTTAGACCAAAAGCAGCCCGGCTTCCCTGAACATGTATTGCCAGAGTACCTAGATAAACTCGATGTAGAGTACAAAATTGTAGAAGAAGATACCTACAGTATTGTAACCGACATAATTCCTGAAGGTAAAACCACCTGCTCGCTGTGTTCTCGCTTACGCCGTGGTATTTTATACCGCACAGCTAAAGAGCTTGGTGCAACTAAAATTGCTCTTGGTCATCACCGTGACGACATGATTGAAACACTGTTTTTAAACATGTTTTATGGTGGAAAACTAAAAAGTATGCCTGCTAAATTAATGAGCGACAACGGCGAGCATATGGTTATCCGCCCGCTTGCCTACTGTAAAGAAGCAGACATTAGCAAATACGCGTTTACTCAAGGCTATCCTATCATTCCGTGTAACTTGTGTGGTTCTCAAGAAAACTTGCAGCGTAAACATACAAAAAACATGTTAGCGCAATGGAATAAAGATCATCCGGGTCGCATTGAGAGTATTTTTACAGCCATGCAAAATGTTGTGCCATCTCATTTAGCCGATGCTGAATTATTTGATTTTGAAAACCTAAAAACGGGTGAAGTGATTGATGGCGGCGATATTGCACTCGACAAGCCAGATATTCCTAAAGTGCCTGTCAACAGCGATACAGACGAAGAAAACGCTGGCGTTGTTACAATTAACTTAAGCTAACTACGTTGTATTTTTGGGTTTGCATTAAAGCAAACCCAAAACTAGTTTAACCGTCGGCTAACCCTTTCAAAAATTCCAAGCTTAATTTTTCTTGCTCATTAGGTTGGTATGGCAGCTGTTGTAAACTGTCAAAAGGAAAGTCATTTATATCAAAGTGGCTAATTTCACTATTACCAAAACTGTTTCGCTCGCCAGGACTTGGCGACATCCTTTCAATTACAAATCCACTCAAACGCATATCAGCCATGCCTTGCGGCAAAATTGACCAGTGCGCTTTTAAATCAATAGTTTGGCTTCCTTCACTTAAACGTTGTTTACTCACCAAGTGCGCAAGTGGTGTGTCGCCAGTAAAAAGGTTCGCCCGAATACGGTACAAGCCCTTTTTTACTACTTTTAAATTGGCGGGTATAAGCATGTTTTCGCTTTGTGGGTATGCCGACTCAAAACCAATAAGTGTCGCACTCGGTGGCATATATTGAATTTGCGCCACTACAGGGATTTGTTTTCCATCAACATTTGCTTCAACAAATATTTGTAAATTTCGCGGATAGTCTTCCTCAGCTTTAAAAATAACATTGGCTTCGCCATCTTGTGCATTACTTTTATAGGTTGTTACAGTCTCTTTTGTATCTGTATTGGCAAGCTCTACATTCACATTTTTAAGGCCACCTGCGCTGACTTTTAATGTTATTTCTTCTGGATACACAAACCTATATTTACTAAGACTGACTGTAACCGCATTTCCTTTGTCGTCTATTGGACTTTCAACAGGGTAAAATTGATTAGGTTTTAAACGGTCTTCATCAAACTCAGACAATGGTTGTGAATATGGCGGATATTTAAGCGCACGCTCGTATTGAGTGGCAACCTGCTCTGCTGCTTTTGCTAAGTTGCTATTATAATCTGTTGTTACTTTTTGTTTTGGTGGTGATTTAGCGGGTAAGTTTGCAGTGGTTGCTTGTATGTTTAATTTACTCTCAGCGGGCAAAGGCTGTTTTATCTTAACAACAGCGACTTCAACTTTAGCCTCTTCTTGAGAGGGCCAAACTAATAAAGCCAGTAAAGCCATTACCGAAACGACTACTAGAATTTTTTTTATCATTAATAGCTCAATCCTTATAAAAAGTGCAGCTTAATTAAGCTGCACTTTTAACGTTTATGGGATCACATTATAAATTAATGCAGAAGCACTCGTTGTGTTTGAATTTTTAATATAACGGTAGTTCTTTTTCCAAAACCACGACCCTGTTGTTTGATCAAATGTATTAAAGCCAACATTTTGTCCGTCGACATTAATGTTATTCATAGCAATGGTTACATTACCTTTACGCTGAGCATTATGAATTTCATTATGGCTGTAGCTGTCACTCATCATCATAGGGTAATGGTTAGGCATAAAACTATTTACCGCATCACTTTGTGATTTTAATCGACCATCAGTATCAATACTGCTGCTACAGCTACCAAATGACCGTGCTGAGCTTGCACCACATGATGAGTGCGACGCAACAACCGAATCATCATTACCTTTTAAAAATGCGCCAGTGATCCCTAAGTATTCATTACCGTCGGCAACAAAACGTAAACGAGGTGTACGCGCATCTGGAAATGGAGATATTTTACGCGCATTATTTACTTTTAAATCGTGTAACACGCCAACCGCTTCGGTAACATCGCTTCCTAGCCACCATCTAAGTGCAGCATCTATAGCAAAATTCCACGATGCACCTGTAAGTGCACTTACAGCAACATCAGCAAGTTCACTACCGCCACCAGCACCGGCTAAATCAAATGTAGCAACAATATTGAGTGGCGAAAGCCCTGCGTTTTCTAACCAGTTTGCTTGGTTATCAATAATATGGCGAGCAATTAAATCCCCAGTAGAGTGTGTCACTAATACACAGCCATCAGCACATAAGTTTGAGCGAGATAACTGCTTTAATTTAGGCCAAACCCAATCTGTTGCTATTTTACCTTCAACACGCTCGTAGGCAGGCCAATCAATTCGTTCATCTGCTCTGTTATTCCAATACGACTGCCAATATGTTTCGCCATCATTTACAACGTCGCTACCTGATTTATTGGTTATTTGAGATACCTGCAAACCATGAATTAATATTATTTTGTGATCTTTACTTGCAGCTGAAAAACTCATTAGCATAGCAAGGCATGCGCCCACTATATGCTGAGGTTTTATCCACTTGTGTGTGTGTGTGTTGTTCATAAAATTCCTTAATGTGTGTGTTAAATATTATTTGTTAAGGTATTCATTATTAGTGTCTTTTTTTACTTATCTGCAATATTAAGCATTAGAGAAAATAACCTGACTCTACTATCAGCGAGTTATAACTCTATTTTACCTGCCTTAGGTAATGTACTTAGTTAAGCAAATTAGTATGACTGATCAGTCCAGACAATGACCAGTATTAGGAACAAAGAACAAAATTGCAACAATTTATTATCATTTATATAAGATCAAAACAAAATTTGCTTTTAATCAATAATTTAAAAATTGTCTTTTTTGGAATTATATGGTGGGTTTGTAAAAGTATAGCTGAGGAGTGCAATCTATTTTGCCAAGCCTAAACGTGGTTTAGCCTTGGCAAAAATTTTTAACTGCCTTTATTGACCTTTAAGCTCGCTTGTAAATTGCCCTATAGCATTTACAACTTCTTGAGCACCATTTTGTATTTCACTCATAACATTGCCCGACTCTTTAGATAAAGCTAAGCCTTGCTCTGCTTTTTCTTTCCCTTTTTCGATTACATCAACCGTGTTTTGGGTTTGCGATTGGTTACGCTGTACAACTTCAACTATTTCCTCTGTTGCTTTAGATGTACGTGATGCGAGTAAACGAACCTCGTCTGCTACAACGGCAACCCCCCGACCTTGCTCACCAGCACGGGCGGCCTCAATAGCTGCATTGAGTGCAAGTAAATTAGTTTGCTCAGCAATACTGCTAATGCTTTGCACAATGCTCGCTATTTGTTGAGATTGTTGATCCAATGCAGAGATTTCGCTGGCCGCTTGCTCCATATTTATAGCAAGCTCTGTCATAACAGCCACTGTGTCTTTAATTACTTCAGCGCCTTGTTCTGCTTTTTTATCTGTTTGTGTTGAGGTGCTGTAGGCAATCTCGGCGGCTTGAGAAATCGCAATTTCTCGGTTTACTTGCTCCGTAATGACAGTCGCAAACTTCATTACTTTATAGAGCTTTCCGGCATCATTAGAAATAGGATTGTAAGAGGCCTCTAACCAGACAATGTTGCCATGCTTATCAACACGTTTAAATCGAGACGCTATAAACTGTCCTTGCCTGAGTTTTGACCAAAAGGCCTGATACTCTTGTGATTCTGACTCTTCGCGCTCACAAAAAATACGGTGATGTTGGCCTAATATTTCTTGTTCTTTGTAGCCCATTGCATCTAAAAATTGCTGATTAGCCTTTAATGCATGTCCTTCTAAATCAAATTCAATAACCGCCATTGATCGGTAAATCGCTTTGATTGTGTCACTTTGCTCACGCGATGCTGAAATTGTTTTGGTTAATACAGTACAAAAAATAGAAAAATATAAAAGCTGATCTTGTTCTCCTTTTACAGGGTGAACAATTAAACGTAACCACTCTACTTGACCGTCTTGGCGAATAAATTGTAACGCGCCCCCCCCAATGGCCCTCTTTTTTAATCGCTTTTTGTAAGCTTTTGTACTCGTCTGAGTGCTGGGAATGTTCAGAAATAATATCTAAAAGCGGAGTATTAATAATATGATTTTCTCGATAGCCCAGCATATTAAGGAGCTGCTCGTTTGCGTGGGAAATTCGTCCGTCATAAAGAATATTAATTACTAGCATTTCACGATTAAGGCCTTCCCATACTTGTTGTAGTGGGTAAAGCTCTGCTTTTAAAGATGCTATTTCGTTTTGTTTACTATTAGAAAAAAACATTAATATCCTTACTAATACTCGAGGTATGAAATTTATAAATGCAGAGGCTAATTTATCTACGTGATAAATGAAATTTGCCCTAGCGTTAAATAATTTGCTTAAAGTTCAACCAAAACCAAGACTTTTACATGGTAAAGTAAACACTTAACACACATTTGGGACCATTTATTACTTTAATATAGCCTCCATATAAGTCAAACTTTACGATGGGCTATTTCACTAAAATCACTGTTTAAGCCCCATTTACGCTTTTAAATGCAGTAATAGTGCAGGTAATAACGTTTCTATGCACTGGGCGTTTTTTTCATATTGGTGACTTATACGTACCCAACCGTCTGTTCCCATTATTTGTAGCGAGGTTATTTCTACGCTATCGATGTTTTCGTATTGAGTGCACCACAGCCCTTTTACTCTAAATATGCCAAAATTTGTAGTAATGCGATTTATTGTAAATGAGGTTTTCATAAGGTTATTTCACTTGTAACCGCTCATATAAACCAGATGAGCGCGATACAGTTTTGTTCATTGCTAACTGCAGTACCTTTTTATCGGCAACTAACTCAAAAGTATGTTTAGCACGGGTAATTCCGGTATAAACAAGCTGGCGATTAACCCCAACACTTGCCTGCTGTAATGGCGGTAAAACCATTGCGGTATAGCTAAATTCTGACCCTTGAGACTTATGTATTGTCATTGCAAACACCTTGTCATGGGCGGGTAAACGGGCCGGTGAAAATGCACGTGTGCTGCCCTGCTCGTCAATAAATATAGCCTTAAGCTGCCCAGCTTCATCATTCATTAAAATACCAATATCGCCATTAAAGAGCTTTAATTGGTAATCGTTTTGGCTCACCATTATGGGCATACCACTATAGTGGCGCTGGTTTGGGGTTACGTTTATTAACCCTTGTTGCTGCAGGGTGCGTTCGATGCGTTGATTCAAACTATTAACGCCGTAGTCGCCCTCTTTTACTGCGGCCAGTAATTGATAACCTGCAAACGCAGCATGCACTTTGGCTACACTCTCACCTTGGGCAATTAAATTTAAATAATGTGCATAATGTTTGGCTGCTCGCTTTACTAGGTTTTCTATTGGTTTACCTATAAAGTCGTAATCCAAAATAACATCACTAAAACGCCCTTCAACACTTTCCTGCTCTACATAATTTAATAAGCCACTATTATTTGTATTAACTGCCAATGCCAGTTGCCCTATGCCACTTTTAGCGTCAAAGCGGTAACTGCGTTGTAAAAAGGCAATGCAATCGGCTAGTTTAAATAGGCTATTTCCCTGCGATATTAATGTAGGCTGATCATTAAAACAAAGCGCATTTAATTCATCACACCGCTGCTTTGAGTAGTTAGGTGTGCGCCCAAGTGCTAGCCCTTGGCACAAATCGCTCATAACGCTGCCTGTATCAACCGAAGCAAGTTGGTCTTTATCACCAAGCAGTATTAATCGAGCATGAGCAGGCAAAGCTTCAATTAATTTCGCCATTAGCGATAAATCCACCATGCTTGCTTCATCAATAATTAACACATCTAAGTGCAGAGGGTTGCTTTGACTGTGTCTAAATTTATTAGTAAAAGGTTTTACCCCCAATAAGCGATGAATAGTTTGCGCAGTATCAGGGATCAGCGCTTTTATATCGTCGGGTATACTACTTAGCTGATTTTTAGCCCCTAAAATAGACTCACTTAGCCTTGCCGCAGCTTTACCCGTCGGTGCCACCAGCTTTATGCTTAATGGCGCTGCTTTGTAAAGCGATTGCAATATAGCCAGCAACTTAGTTACTGTGGTTGTTTTACCTGTTCCTGGCCCACCGGTTATTACACTAAACCCTTTAGTTGCTGCAATGGCGCACGCCACTTTTTGCCAGTCAACGTCGGCCACGGGTGGCTCTGGGAAATAATGTTGTAATAAAGTAGTAAGAGTTTGACTATCAATATTAAGCGCTCGCTCACTCATCGCTAATAGCCGCTCTGCAAGTATGTGTTCGTAAGCTGCCATACGCGAAAAATAAAGGCGTTGGTCAAATAACTGAAGTGGTTTGGCATCCCCAACGCTTTGATGATTTTGTAAGTAGGTTAACGCGGTTTGTTGGTTAAATCCTTGCAAAAATGGGCTATACGTAGTGGGAATATTTCCTTCAACTTTATTAAAGTCACCTTGGCGTAAATTAAACGGATTGGCCCAATCTATGGTGTTTAATGTTAAGCAACTGTGCTGGTTTTGTTGGGCTATAGATAACAATAATACAATATAAAACAGCTCATTATGTGTTCTTTCATCCGTATTTGAGAGTAACTGCGCAAGTTTTACATCAACGACGCGTATTCTATTTTCACCCAGTAAATAATCCAGTAACGGCACTTCAGTAACCACGCTATTAGATTCTGCCTGTTGCTCATACGCTAAAGGCGTTTGTTCAACGTCGTCTTCTAGCGCGTCAAATAAACCCGGCTGTTGATTTAACTCACTCATAGCATGACTCCTTGGCTAAATAAGCCATCTAAGATAGTTACTTGCTCTAGTGTCAATTGATTAAAGAAAACACCTTGCCCTGCTGGCATGCCACGTAAAAAGGTGTAATACACGCCCCCTAAGTGACGCTCAATTGAGTAGTCACTAATGCGTTGCTTTAATAGCCTATGCAGCGCTACGGTATATATTAAATACTGTAAATGGTATTGATGGCTGCTCATGGCTTGCTCTAGCTGCTCGGGATCATAATCTTTAGGCGTATTACCTAAGTAATTAGATTTATAATCTAAAATATAATATTTCCCTTGGTAGCAAAATATTAAATCCACAAAGCCTTTTAAAAGCCCTTTAACATGAGAAAAATCCAGCTTACTTTGTACAAAGCCAAAGTGTTTAATTAGCACTTCGTTAAGCTTGGGGGCACTTAAACTCGTCAGCGGTAAATTAAACTCCATTTCGACTAAGCAGTCACTGGGCGCTAGCTTACTTAAACTTAAATCAGTTTGAGCATTCAATGGGCAATTTAGCACATCGAGCACCCACTGCTGCGCAATTGGCTGCCATGTGTCGCTAATGTGATATTTTTCAAAGGCCCGTTTAATTACCTGTGACAAATTTTGCTCGCTGTTTGTGGGGTGAACAACGGGACTTGTAAAATCAATTTGTTCAAAAATTTCGTGTAAACAGCTTCCTGGCTTTGCCCCTTTAGGAAAACTAAAAGGTGAAGGGAGTTCGTCTTGTTGAACGGCAAACTCGTCTTTCTCGTGATCTTCATCGCTTCGCCCTGGGGCTAATTCATCGCTGTGCTTTTTAAAACTCAATGCACTAAAGCTGGTTGCACGCCAATCTCGTTCTATGTGCGCCTTACTATTGTTTACACTCAGAATTTGCTGAGCAGCCTCGGTATTAACAAACTGTAAGGTTCCCTGTTGGCGTAATTCTTCAGAGGTAAATTGCAGATAACACATAAATGTGTGCTTGTCGCAAAACTCACTTAAATGTGTTCGCCATATTTGGCTGCTTGAAATTTCGAGCTCTGAGAACAGCACATGCCCAAGCGCACTACTTTGAATCGCTAACCGACTACTTTGCCCTTGCCCTATGTTATAAACACCCAGCGCACAAAAATGCACTGCGCGCGTAAGCGCTACATACAATAAACGTAAATCTTCGGCTAAACGCTCTTTTTCAGCCTGCTGGAGTGCGTCTTCATCCTTACTTAAATCATAAATAAGTTTACCATTTTTATGATAAAGCGCTTCTTTAGTTTCACGATAACCACTGGCAAACGGCATAAATACCAATGGATATTCGAGCCCTTTTGAAGCATGCATTGTCACAATCTTAACTAAGTTGGCATCACTTTCTAAACGCACCTGTACAGTTTCGCCATCTTGTTGACTCACCTTTTGCGCAAACCAGCGTAGTAAGCGTAATGTGCCTTCAAGCTCAATTTGTTTTTGCTGTAATATTTCACCAAGGTGTCTAAAGTCGGTAAGCCACCGCTCCACGTTGTAGCCTAAACCTTGCCATTTAGCACTTAACTGATTATGGCTTAGTAATCGCTCAAGCATGGCCATTGCCCCTTGCTTATGCCAAATATGGCTAAGCTGAGCAAAAAAGTTTAAGTGCTCTTGCCAAGCGTTTTCGTTATCCGCAAGTGCGTATACATCGTTATAGCTTAAACAAAATAACGGTCCTGCGAGCACACCACGAAGTAATGACTCGTCATATTGACCATGTAGTGCAGTTAAAAAATTAAGTAAATGATGGCTTAACTCTTGGCTAAACACGCTATCGCGGGAAAGATATACACTGGCAATTTTAGCCTCGCTCAAAGCCTTTTTCATTATTTGCGCTTCAACGCGATCACGTACCAAAATACATATGTCTGCCGCACTTATTGGCGTTTTGCCAATGCACGCCGTGCCCTGTTTAGCGCGTTCTAACAAAGTGACTATTTTATTCGCAAAGTAAGTGGCTAGGTGTGCTTGCCCTAACCCTTTGCTGGTGGGTTTATTTTTTTCATCGGCGGCTTCATCTACAAACACGTTAAATTCAAAGGCGTTAGCCGGTTTACCATCAATTAAAAACGATTCATCTGCTTTTTTACCCTTAGCGCTCACTTTGTTAAACGGAATAACATCGTTATAAATAAAACTGTTGTCGTGTTTGCTAAATAAACTATTTACGCTGTTTACTATATCGCGGCTTGAGCGAAAATTAGTGCCCAGTGTAAATTGTTGAGGCTCGTCTACCGCCTTTTTTGCGCCTATATACGTAAATATATCTGCGCCTCTAAAACCGTAAATAGCTTGTTTAGGATCGCCTATCATGGCAAGTGTAGTATTGGCTTGGCCATAAATTTGACTAAAAATACCATACTGAATCGGATCGGTGTCTTGAAACTCATCTATCATAGCAACCGGAAATAAGTGCGCAATTTTTTGCGCAAGCACATCACCTTGCTCATTATTAAGTGCAGTGTATAAATTAGTGAGTAAGTCGTCGGGGGTGATCACACTTTGCTCTTGCTTACGCTTAACAATGGCTGATTTTACCCAGCGTGCAGCTTCTTGTACCAACGCTATTTTTAAACCTTGGTTCATGGTGTTGTTAAGCGCTGATAAGGTATCAAACTGACTTAATAACGGATGCGTAAACAAAGGCTGATTTTTTTTATAGTTAGTGGTGTCACTTAAGTTCTCGGTACTCCATATTTCAAACGAATACTTATTGGTACCAAACTCAAAAAACACGTCACCGCTTGCACAAAATGCATCAAGCGCTGCAAGGCTTGCTTTGCGAGCGGGTGTTTTAGCACCACTTAGGCCTGAGCCTTTAATAGCATCAGTAAATGCATGTTCTTGGCAATCTTTTTTAAACTGTGGGATTAGAGCTAAGTATTCATCACGAGCTTGCCATACATCATCTAAGTTTATTTGCGGTGTTATGTGCGCATTGGCTTTATTTAAAATACTGGCTACTTGAGAAAATAAAGACTCGGGTGCTGAAAATACATCTAAAATAGCATCGGTTCTCTCTTCACTCAGTGGATAAACAAACGAACGCCAGAAGTCTTTGATTGTTTCGAGCAGTATGTCGCGCTCGTCTAAAATAAACTCTAAATTAAATGCCACACCCGATTCAAACGCATGTTGCTTTAACATTCGCTGACAAAAGCCATGAATCGTAAATATAGCGGCTTCGTCCATCGATTTTGCGGCAGCGTCCAGTAAATCAAAGGCTCTATGTTTGTCATCTACTGCGGCAATTACGCCTTCAATTAACTCATCGTTTGGGGTTTGCCCAAGTAACGCATCTCTGGCTGCAATAATACGGTTACGCACACGGTCTTTGATTTCTTGAGTAGCAGCGTCGGTAAACGTTACTACCAAAATCTGTTCTACACTTAAAGGAGAATTAAGCTCACCCGGTATTTGCATGCCAAGTAAATAGCGTAAATATAACCCGGTAATAGTATACGTTTTACCCGTACCGGCACTGGCTTCTATTAAACTTTGCCCTTTGAGTGGCATAGTAAGTGGATTAAGCGCTTGCATGGTCGCTCTCCTTAGCATTCTCATATAACGGCGCGAGTAGCTTTTCGCTCCAGCTAATAAACTCGTCTTGACAGTCGTTAAGTGATTGCACCGTTAATCTAATGTAGGGGTTTTCACCTTCACCTCGGCCTATGTATTGCGGACTAAATTTATTCATCGCTTTTGCCATATCGCCACCCGTTTTTATGTATTCGTATCCACTTACCGGATAAAACGCCACAGGCTCTTTACGCAGTGCTTTATATAATTCAAACCAATCTGCCAAAATTAAATCAGCGTCGGCTTTGCCCATAGGCGCAAAGCTAATTTGTTTATCAAGCCCAAGTAATAACGTTTCGAGGTTATGCCCCAAACTTTGTGCCACAAGGTGATAAATAAAGCCCCTAATCATGTCTTTGGCTTTAATACTGGCGCTGCGGTAAAACACCTGCTTTTGCATAAAAATATGGTTAAGCCAGCCCTGAATTTGTGTTCCTTGAATATTAAACGACACCTCTATAGGCTCACTTTTACCCGCTTTTATTTGCTCTTTCACCTGCCCTGCAAGCGCGTCAACACGGTGTTGCATGCTTTGTAAAACTAAACTTCCCACATTCGCTTGCGGTAACTCGCCGCGTTGCAAAATTTGCTCAGTACTTATTGGCGTATCGTTAATTGTGGCTTCTAATATTTCGTCTAAATAAAAGTAACGGCGCAGCGCATCAATACTAAATGGCTCTTCATCTTTTGCTACTTCGTTAAATTGCGGCAAACGTAAACCCAAGGTTTGATTGTAAAAACTCTCTTGTGCGCTGCAAACACTGCGTATAAATACATCAAGCTCTAACTGTTCAGGTGGTTTTACATCAAGTGCGGTGACTGGTTCTGGAAATATGGGCTCATTTGGCAACCAAATTGGGTTATAACTATGATTATTAAGCACGGTACTATTTTTATTATCTTGGTAGTAGTGGCTATTAAACGGTTGCAAGTGTTGCTGGCTAATCAAACATGCAGGTAATGCTTTAGATGAGTCGTCACCCAGCGTAAAACTACGCCCTATGTATTCTAATAACTCGCTCACCAGGGTTGATGGCATACGAGGTTGGTTATCAAAGCAGGAGCGGCCAATATAGCTCATATAAAGATTTTCACGAGCACTAAGTAGCGCTTCTAAAAATAGGTAACGGTCATCTAATTTTCGTGATCGGTCACCTTTTTGTTTTTTAGAGTGTGGTACTAAATCAAACCCAATAGGCTGCACATTACGTGGGTAGTCAGCGTCGTTTAAACCTAGCATGCACACTACTTTAAATGGCACGGCGCGCATGGGCATAAGCGTACAAAAATTTACTTGCCCTACTAAAAATCGCTGACCGACGCCTTTTTCTTGTATACCCTGTTTTATTAAATAGCTAACTATGCGCTGCGACACCGCTTGATTGTAGTCGCCGTTATCGTGGTGCTTTTGAATATCTTCAAGCACTTTTTGCAGCACTAATAAATCCCAACTGTCGTCGCTTTCACTCTCGTAAACAGCGCCAAGTAGCTCGCTTAAAATTTGCGCCTTATTAGTGAGGGTGTCGTCAGGGGTAAGCTTGGCTTTAAAGTTTTGAAGAACATCGATAAAGTCTACCAGTTTATTAAGCGTATCAAGCGCCATTCCTTCTACTTCGTCGGCGCTGTAAATACCATTAAATGGGCATTGCTCGTCGCGCATGGCAATACCCAGTAATAAACGATTTAAACCATGCTGCCATGTATTTAGTTCAATGGCAGGTAAATCAAAACTGTGTTTATGTTCTGCGTTGATGCCCCATTTAACGCCTACGCGTTCAAGCCAGTATTGTATTTGTTCGTATTCGTGCGCTTCAAGGCCAAACTTTTCAGCTATTTGGGTTACTTGTAGTAAATCTAAAATATCTGATACGCCAAACCGCGAGAACGGTAAGTTAGCTAAGCTGGCAAACGAGCTTAGTACTGGTTTTTCTTGCTCTATAGCTAAATCAGCTAACGCGTAGGGAATATAGCGGCTGCCTTGCGCACCACCAAATACAGCTTCTATATAGGGGCTGTATGTGCCTACATCGGGCATCATTACAATAATGTCTTTTGGGGTAAGCGCAGGGTTTTGGTTAAACAAATTAAGTAAGTAGTCGTGTAATCGCTCAACTTCTCTAAGCGGTGTATGGCAGTCACTAAGGGTAATACTGGTATCGTTTGCACTTACTGGTAATTTACCTTCATCGTTTATAAACCATTCTTTGTTATCGGTAAGCGACTCCCCTTTAAACGCAAGCTGATAAATTTCGCTTTGTACTTGCCCAAGTAATGTAGCGTCAAACGCATCTATAAAGCCATCAATCCAACGGGCATCAAGTTGCACTAGCTGTTCAAAATAATCGCGACCTAACTTCCCCCAGGACGATAAAAGTGGGTTACCTATAAAGTAATAGTCTTCATCTGGGTTAGATTGTTTTTTTTGCTGCGCTTCCACCAGCGGCATTTTGGCGTATTTAGCGTTTATTTTAGCCGCTGTTTTTTCGTCGATTATGTCACCCCAGTAATGCTCACTCGGGTTAAAAAAGAATAAAAACACCTCTGTTTTTTTGCTCAATGCTTCAAACACATCAAGCTGAGAATTAGCAATGGCTGATATACCAAATAAACTAATGCGTTTGGGTAATAAGCTGTTGTCCATATTTTCCAACGCAGCAAGTAATTGCCCCTGCATATTTGCGCGGTGAAATTGGCTTTGGCCCAGCTCTTTGCTTAATTTTACAATTCGGCGCCATAAATCAGGCTGCCATGGTGCAATGGTGACATCTACGTCATCAAGTTCATCATTGCCGCTATCCCAAGTTGCTATCCAATGCGGTCGATACATTAGGTATTGATCGTACACATCGGCTATTTTTTCACATAGAGCAAAGGTTTTTTGGCCATCAATATCGCCCTCTAAGTAGGTTTTTAGGGGTAAATAAAGCGGTTCGTCAATACAAGTTGGTAAAATTGAAAATAATTTCCATGCAAGGTTAGGTTTGTTAAAGGCCGACTCTTTAGGCACATTAGGTAATAGCTGCTGATATAGTTGCCAAATAAAACTCGATGGCAACGGAAAATCAACCTGTGCAGCCACACCTAAATGCTCACTCAAGCCAATTTTTAGCCACTGCGACATACCCGGAGATTGCACCAGCACCACTTCTTTATCGAACGGGCTTTGCAATGGGCTTACCTTTAACAGTTGATGAAACTGAGCTTGCAGGGCTTCCATACGGTTTGATTGAATAATATTGAGCATACGACACTGTCCTTACTTGAAGTAAAACCAGTGTAAGATATTTTCAATTATAGGGGTAGCTATAAGGGGGAAATGACGTTAATAAAACAGCAAGTTAGAAGGTAGTTAAACAAAAAATAAACGCACAGAACTTACTTTTATCACTTTTTAATCACTGTGCGTTTATTATTTATATCGCGCTCTTATTTATAAGGGCTAATACTTGAAAGGCCAAAGTTACTTTGCATAATGACCTTGCCGTCAATCCCTTTGAGTTTTAATGAAATAGCTGGGTCGGGTTGTTTCCAATCAATGCTTAAATCACCATAGTTTACATTGTGCGTGTAATCGCCCACGCGATGCTTATTTGGGCTGACGTCTTTCCATTTTTCAGTCAAACCTGAGCTGGTCATTTCAATAAGCGGATAATCTAGGTTTTGATCGTATTTAGATATTTCCCCCCAATGTGTATCGCCACTAATGATCACCACGCCATTTACTTTATGTTTTTTAATTAACGTAAATAAACGATTTCGATCCTCTGGAAAGTTTGCCCATGACTCCCAGCCTGTAAAATCAGGCAATAACTGCAAGCTTGATGCAATAAGCTTAATAGCAGCAGGTTTTTTAAGCTCGCGCTCGAGCCACTGCCATTGCGCTTCACCTAGCATTGATGCGCCTTTAACTTCTGTTGGGCTATAAGGCCCTTGGTTGTTTAATTTACGCTTGGTGTAATATTCAAGCTCGCTTACATGATTAAGTGTGTCACGGTTCCAACGTAAATCGGGCATAATCACTTGCACCGTTTGCTCGCCTTCACCATACATATACGAGGTATAAATACCGTCTGAGCGTGTTCTACGCTCTGTGTTTTTGGGCTCGCCCCAAAAGTCGAGCATAATTTGTCGCGATTCTTCTTTATGAGGGTATTCTTTTCCGGCATCGTTTTGACCAAAGTCGTGATCGTCCCACATTGCAATAATAGGTGTGTTTTCTTTTAGAGTTTTAAAGCCGGGTTTTGCACCTAGTTTTTGATATTTATCAGCAAGCACTGACATGTCATTGGTGTCGCCGTAAATATTGTCGCCTAAAAATATAAATAGATCGCCCTGCTCTTTATTTATGGTGTCGAATATTGGGATGTCTTTGTCTTGATGCCCGCACGAGCCAAACAATATTTTTGATGGTGCAGCCATCGCGCTTGCACTAACAACCAACGCAAGCGTTGAATATAAAATAGGGTTTAATAACATTTTCATTTTAAAATCTCTTTAATAGCGGGTGCCATATTGGGGTTTATTATATGTGGTTGCTGACCAAGTGCCGAAAGCACTGTAGCGGCAATTTGCGCTTGCTTAACATTTTTAATTTTTATTAGGCCATTTCCTTTAATGGCAGGGCCAATTGCGCCAAGCCAAATATGCTCCGAACCAACAATTCCCTCTGGAAATGCCCTTTTACCTTGCGGTGAATTGGCTAAGGCCTGTTTAGAGCTATGGTGTTGCCAATCGCTTGCATGACTCCCTCGGCCGTGGTCAGTAGTAATAATAAGCGTTGTTTTGTTTTTATAACCAGGGGTACTTTGAATGGTTTGCCATAAGTCTTTTAAAAATGCATCGCTTTGTTTCGCTGATTTTAAGTAAGCATCGTAATGACCATCGTGGGCAAAATCATCTGTTTCACCTAAGCTAATTACCAGTAACTTGGGTTGTTTAGCCAACATGTAGGCTTTAGCAAAACGATAGGTAAAGCTGTCTAATCGAACATTTGCCCACGGACTGGGGATTTCTTTTTGCAGTGCATTTAAAAGTGGCGCATCGGCAAATAAGTCTGCCTCAATTGGCATAAAACCCGCATTTACATATACGTCGCTGCGTTTGGTATTAACAATAAACGGAAATACATCCCAACTGCCAAATAAGGCGGTTTTATTTTTATAGTCAGCGCGTTGCTCTAATCGCTCTAAAATAGTTTTATTTGGATTTGGCGTTTTATCATTACTGTTAATTGCCTCATCAACACTGCCAGTTAAGATCTCACTGTAGCCTGGGTATGAAAAATACCACGGGTTACTCACCGACATTGTTGAACCATTCTCTCTATCGCCAATTAACACACCGTGTTGAGCAATCGTATTGCTAATAAATGGCATTAACTGAGCTTGTCGGGCGTGTTTGTCATCGCGCCAAAACTGTTGTTTCAATTGCTCTGGCTGTTTAACAAAATCGGGATTTGCTAACAATTTTTGATCGGCGCCGTTAAATACCTCTTGCCAGCGCACACCATCAAGCGTCACAAGCACAACATTATCACTGGCTTTGACAATATGACTTACCATTAATGTACAGCCTATTACGGCCAGTTTAGCTATTGCTTTCATAGTATTCCTATCAATAAAAACCCATCAACAAGGATGGGTTTTGGTTATTATTTTTATAATTAGGGCTTAAAAATTAGCAGTAAATGTAAGTGCTGCAGTTCGTGGTGCACCAATAAAATAAGTGCTGCCATTACCTGTCCCACCCGCTAAATACTGTTTATCTGTTACGTTAGTGACAGCAAAAGCAATATCGATTGATTTAAATGGGCCGGCATTGACGTCTGCAGCATAACCGGCATTGATATCAAGCACGGTATAACCATCAACTTTATTACGTGTACGAGTTTGCTCATCTAAAAATGCACCTAAGCGTTCACCGGTATATTTAGCGGATATACCAAAGCGGAAGTCGCCACTGTAATAATCGGTCGAAAGCACAAACATATCGCTTGGTGAATCGATTACGTCATCGCCTTTTTTAAAGCTTGGCGGTAGCGCTTTTCCGTCTTCATCTTTGAGGATAACACCATCGGCATCGTAGGCACTTGGATCGTGCGATGCGTATTCAGAGCTGTTATTAGTATATGAAGTATAAATATTCCATTCATTTGTAAGCATATAACTTGCTGATAGTTCAATACCTTGCGAGTCAATACCACCTACATTGATGTAAGAGCCATTTGTACCTATCGTATAATCAATCCCGCCGGTATCACTGCCAGGTGCGATAAAGGTGATACGGTTATCAAAGGCAATAGAATAAGCGGTCGCAGTTAGGCTCAAGCGGTCTGCTTTATAACGTACACCAAAGTCGATATTTTCAGCTGTTTCTGGTTCAATTTCTGTGAGTGTAGAACTATCACGCTCCAGCACACCATCTTTAATTGCTGAGAAATTTTCACTGAAACTGGCAAATAACTCAGTGCTGCTAGTTAGCTGGTACAAAGCACCGGCACTAAATAACACATCTGAATCACTGTTTATTTTATCAGAGCGTAGATCTGCAAAATGATCGTATTTTTGTAATTCAACTAAATACTGTTTAGCGCCAAGATTAACTGTAAAATCGCCTAGGCTGATAGAATCTTGTACGTACCACTTAAAGGTATCTGTTTCAAAAGTATTTTTATATTGCGTCCAGTATGGGGTGCTATCAAAGTGATGATACACGCGAGCGTCAATAACTTTATGCCAATCACGAGATTCGTCACGATCAGTTTGCTCAAGCCAAATACCTGCTTCAATATCGTGCATCCCTAAGGTTAATTTATAATCGGCGGTCAAACCTAAACGGTCCTTGTCATAGTGTGTATGGCGATATGACATTACCGGTATTGCCGAATCTGGGTAACACGCCGGATTCAACCCTGTGCCTGAATCCCATGGCCAACTGAGTGTATCCGTACAATTTGCATTAGGCGTTAATGGCTTACCTTGGCTATCTGCAAAACCATATGAGCCAGCATTTGTGCCGCCTTCGATTGTTGGATTACCGTCTTTATCGACAGGTGATGTTAAATAAGGTGGGATCCAATCACCACGCCCTGAGTTTTTATGGTAATAAGGGCTGATTGTTAATAATGATGAAGGTGAGATTGCATATTCAAACTTTACGTAACCTAACGCATTTTCACGCAATGTACCCCAACCTTCTGCAAACATTTGGTCAAAGTGTGGCACGCCAGTCCAATTCCAAGTTAGTTGATCCCAATTTGGTGTTTGCGCAAATTGCTGCAAGCTCACACTGTTATAGTTGGTCTCACTTACATCATCATACGATAAACGCCCTGTTACAGTCAGCGCATTAAAGTTAGATACAAATTTAGCCTCAGCATGTTGATTATCTTTACCGCCATTACTGCCATCACCTATCCAGCGGCTAGTATTGGTTTGTGAATAGCTCACATAAGCTTGCGTGTTATCAAATAATGTACCCGTTTCGTGTTTTAAGTAATATCGTGTAGCATCGTGACTGCCCGACGTGTAAGCAAAAGTAGTGCTTTTTTCAAGGCTTGGTGCTTTACTGACAAAGTTAAATGTACCGCCAAGTGCTTCAAGTGAAGCCGATTTAATATCAGACGTACCTTGACCTACTTCAACGGTTGCAAGGTTTTCAGAGTCTAAGTAGCGATTTGCTTTTGCACCGCCGCCATAATTAGAGCCGCCATTAGGAATACCATCAACTGTCATACCTAACTGTTGCTGATTCCCGTCAATACTAAAACCACGCATTGTAATGGTGGTAGACCAATCGTCACCGCCAAATGCATCACCTTCGTTTATGCTAATGCCTGGCAAATTATCAATGACTGACAACACACTTGAAACCGTGCTTTGCTGCTCTAACATGGCAGGTTCAATCACATTATTAGCGTAACTGGTTGGCTTTGCCACAACCGTTACTTCTTCAATAGTGGTTTCGTCGTTAGCATAAGCAGATGTTGATACCGCCATGGCAATGGCCATGCTCAAAATCGATTTACTCTTTAAAGCGTACATTGTTGTCCCGTTTGATTTTATTAATGGTTTATTATGAAAACGGGCACAGTATGATTTTTAAATATGACAATAACGCTTTGTTTTATTGACATAAAGATTAAACAAATATGAGAAAATAATGGCGAAAATATGTAAAAAAAAAGACACTTAATAAAGCTATTAAGTGTCTTTTTTTATTTAATTGCTAAACGTTATTTAAGCTCAGCAAGCATTTCGTCGCTATAAGGGACTAACTCTTCGCCGTTTGTTACTTTGCTAATGTAATCAGGGTTTGCAATTAGCGGGCGGCCAATCGCAATTAAATCAAACTTACCTTCATTAATTGCTTCTTTAGCTGACTCAAAGCTGTAGCTACCTACGCCTACCAGTGTTCCTTTGTATCCCGCACGTAAAAACGCTGAAGTTGTTTTGCCTTCAAGCGATTCGAATGTTGTGCTGTCATCAAAAATACCACCGTGCAGGTAAGCAAGGTTTCGTTTTTCAAGTTCAGGTAGTAAGTAGTCAAATACCGCTTTGTCGCGGTTATCTTCGCTCATATTAAAGTAGGCACCAGGTGTTACACGCAGTGCTGTACGCTCGTTACCTACAGCAGCAATAACTGCATCGGTAACCTCAAGTGCAAAGCGAGCCATGTTTTGCGGTGTTTGGCCGTACTCGTCTTCACGTACATTGGCTTCATAATGTAAAAATTGATCAATTAAGTAGCCGTTTGCGCCATGAATTTCTACACCATCAAAACCGGCTTCAATTGCGTTTTCGGCGGCTTTGGCAAAATCTGCAATTAACGATTTAATATCGTCAATTGTCGCGGCTTTTGGCGTGATGTAAGTAAGCTCGCGCATGCGGGGTACCGAACCTTCTACGCCAATTGCTGAAGGGGCAAGTACTTCACCATCAAAAAAATGAGGGTGCGCTACACGGCCAACATGCCAAAGTTGAGCAAACATTTTACCACCATTTGCATGCACAGCGTCGGTCACTTTTTTCCAACCTTGAATTTGCTCGCGTGTAAACAAACCAGGCGTAGTTGGGTAACCTTGCCCATCTGGGCGAATAATTGTCGCTTCGCTAATAATGAGACCTGTGTCTGCGCGGCGAGCATAATACTCAACCATATCTTGCGTTGGCACTAAATTTTCGTCAGCCATACAACGTGTAAGCGGTGCCATTAATACACGATTTTTAAGTTCAATCGTGTCATTTAATCGATATGGTGTAAGTAAATCTGTGTTCATTTTATAAATCCTTGATTAAGTGTATGCATACTAAGTGCGGCCATTTAGGCAACATTCAAGATCAATTTTGAATGTTTGCTCAAAATATACTGACTAACCCATAAAACAGATCTAAATAACAAAAATAATTGTGAAGTTTTCAACACGATGTCACATAACTCGATATACTTGTACGCTATAAATATAAATTGACCGCAACAAAAGTGAGCCCATCATGACACGCGTAAATGCAACCGAAGAACACGACGTAATTTTAGGCCTTGGAGCCAAAAAGCGTCTCGCTTTTATGTTTGAAACCGTACAACAGTACAAGCAAGTATGGATTTTAAATGACGACGACGGCTGTGTAATGCTTACTAACGAAGATGACGATTGTGTGCCTGTATGGCCTACACGAGAATTTGCACAAGCATGGGCAACGGGCGACTGGGAAGGATGCACACCTAAAGCAATTCCTACTAATGACTGGTTCAGCCGATGGACACCTGGTCTTGAACAAGATGACTTACTTATCGCCGTTTTTCCAACTGAAGAAGACGACGGCACAATTTTATTTCCTGATGAATTTGATTCACAACTAAAAGCACCTAAAAAACGTTACTAATTACACTTCGCTATAATTGAGTCGCAGACGTGTTGTTCTGCGACTTATCCACGCAAACTTTAAATTTTTTACGCGCAACGCTTTAAGACAAAGATACAAAATTAATACCTATAAAAATTAAAATATAACGGCAATAATGTCGCTTTTAGCTATAATTAATTTATGCTTATTCACACTGATCAGTGAAATAAACACAGCTCCCACTGCAAAAACTTTGGCATTAGTTGACTTCAACACGCCCCTTACTCTTTGGACTTTATAATGGTACGACAAGGTATTTTAATATTACTACTGCTAACGTTTATTAATAGTGGCTATGCCACAGAGCAAATTGACTCACTAGAATCCACACTCAGAGAGATAAAACAGCTCAAAAGCGATGGTGAATCCGCACAAGCTTATCAACAATTAAGGACAACATATTCCTCGGCACAATCAACCACACAACAAGCTGAATTAATGGTTGTTTGGCTTGCATTTATGAATGAAGACAAGAACTGGCATGAATTCGACTTGCTCAAAGACGATGTCTCAAAATTACTCGATAGCGAAGTCGATATAGAAACTAAATACGCACTTTATGACAACCTCGGACTAATGAAATATCGCTTAGGTAAGTTTGCCGAAGCCGATTCTTATTTATCAAAAGCGGTGTCTTTTGCTGATGACACACAGCTTGCTACGAGTATGACTTACTATTTGTATGGAATTAACTCTGTTAGACGAGGAAAAATGGTAGATGGACTCGATAAAATCTTACATGCTCACGATTTACAAATAAACATTCAAGGATATGCTTCACCGAAGATATTAATTGGTTTAGGGTTTACCAATTATTATATGAAAAACTACGACAAAGCGATTGAATACACTCAACAGGCAATAGCAGCATACCCTGAAAATGACATACTGCTCACTGAGCTGTATGCAAACTTAGCTGCAATGTACGTTGATAAAGCCCAATACCAAGAGGCATTAATTGCCATTAATCAAGCCGAAAAAGTAGCCCACTTCCATAATATATTTGACCGAGTTCCTATAATTATTAATAAAGGCACTATTTATGCTGAGCTAAATGAGCACCAAAAAGCCATTGATTATTATTTAAAAGCGTTAGATATTGTAAATAAAAACAATGATTTAATACATAAGCCTACTGTTTTAAGTAATCTGGCACAAAGCAATCAAAGTTTAGGTAATTATAAACTTGCTGCCGACTATTTTGAGCAAGCCCTCGCTATATTTTCAAGCGAGAGTCAACTCATCAAACGTTTAGAAAACTATCCGCCAATGATCGAAAATTATCAATCATTAGGAAATTACCAACGCGCATTAGAACTTATGATTGAATACAAAGAATTAGATGATGAAAGTACCTCATTAGCTGCAAAAGAAAAATTTGACCAATCACAAGCAGCCTATGATATTGCCTCTAAAGAAAAGTCATTAATCGAAGCTAAACTAGCGCAAACAAGCAATGAAAATGCAATTCTACGACTCTATGGGATCGTTGCCTTCAGTCTTTTAATTATCCTATTTATTTATATTGCCTATAGACTAAAACACTCTGCCTACCTGCAAGTTAAAGAGCTTGCGTTGCGCGATCAACTCACGGGACTATTTAATCGCCGCGCATTGCACGATATCTTTGAATTAGAAATGAGCCGGGTTAATCGCAATAAAAAAACTTTTAGTATTATTTTGCTGGATATAGATCATTTTAAAGTACTCAACGACACCTATGGACATGACTATGGTGACATTGTATTGCAAAAAGTGGCTAGCGCATTGCAAGATTCAATTAGAAGTATGGATAAAGTTGCTCGCTGGGGAGGTGAAGAATTTCTGGTGTTTTTACCTGAAACCAATAAAGAGCAAGCATCGCATCTTGCAGAAAAGTTACGCTTAGCCGTAAGTAACATTGAATTGACTTACCAAGATAAGCTACTTCAGGTCACTGTTTCTTTAGGTGTCTGTGAATATAATCAACAAGGTGAATATAAAGACATGGTTAAACAAGCCGATCTTGGTCTTTATAAAGCTAAAGAAACAGGGCGGAATAAAGTCGTCTGTCTCAGTTAAACTAACAAATGTTCTTGCGCGCAACTATCTTCATTATCATGTAATTGAATGTAGTTGCTCACTAAGCATATAGTTTACTAATAAAGCGATGTTATTTCCTCGCATTAAGGCTGCTCTGTTGACCTAAAAATAGCAATGGCACACTGTTTTATTGCGCTTGCTCAAAAAAATTACGACATAGTTTGCTAAACTAACCTAATAACCTATTAGATTAAGTGTGCTAGCACAACGCTGAGATTTACTCTGGGCACATTTACAGAAACAGTTGGACAAATACGTGATATTTAATTCCAAGTATAAAAAAGAAATTGCAAAACTAAAAAATGAAATTGTAGATATTCGTAACCAAAATGAAGCACTGCATGATGAACTGGAACAAGTTAAGAATGCTAAAAGTCAGTTAGTAGCGCAAATAAATCAAACTGATAAAACTGCCAAACAACAAGACGAATTAAACCGCTTGTGGCTACAGTCTTCAATTTTAATAGAGCAAATCAGGGAGAGCCTAGCAGCAAATTCAAGTGAACTTGTAATGCACAGAGATGGCTTTCAATCATCACAGCAATTGCTTGATAACATTATTGTAATGCTATCCGCCACTTTGCAATCAACTTCTGTGATATCCAGAGACACTAAAACAGCCTCTGAATCTGTAAAGCAATTACAAACAGTCACAGCAGGGATTAATGACTTTGTAAACATTATCAAAGGCATCTCTGACCAAACTAACTTACTAGCCCTTAATGCTGCTATTGAGGCCGCCAGAGCTGGAGAACAAGGTAGAGGCTTTGCCGTAGTTGCAGATGAAGTTCGCACATTAGCACAACGCTCAGCTGATGCATCGAATGAAATTTCAGGCTTAATTGAACAAGTAAACCAACAAATGGACCACGTTGTTGGCAACATTACCGACGTCGGGAAACAAAGTAATGAGATCAGTGAAAGTTCAGCGGCTATCGAAGATACCGCTAATAAAATTGTTACGTTCTCACAAAACATGTATTCAGTTATTACCGACTCAACTGAAAACGCATTTATTCAGACGGTAAAAATGGATCATATCGTTTGGAAACTGGAAGTTTATAAGGTACTACTTGGTTTATCTGATAAAACCACAGATGAATTTGCCGATCACACAATGTGTCGTTTAGGTAAATGGTACTATAAAGGTGATGGTGCAGCTAAATACGCCTCCCATATTGAATTTAAAAACTTAGAAGCCCCGCACGCCGAGATTCACAACCATGGCATACAAGCATTGCAAGCCTTTGCAGATGGCCATTCGGATAAAATGATTGATCATATATCGCAAATGGAAGCGGCGAGCTTTAAAGCCGTTGATTTATTAACTAACCTAGCAAACAAAATAACTAAATAACGGTCGTTTTAAGTTTAACTACAACTTTAGCGCTGCTCATTTTATATTTATTATCGATATTATGATGGGTACTGAGCTTTGGAGTTATACCCACTACCTGCTTATTGATGGGTAAGGTTGCTTTATAGGCATTATCTATGTTTTTTAAAACACGATAATGCCTTAACTATAGTAATATTTATTGGTTAAAGTCTAATCCTGCCAGGTCAGTGCTAACTTTTTGTAATACGTCATCATAGCCTTTTAGTACTTCTTCTTTATGAGTTAAATCCTGCTTGAGCTGCTCTACACTTGCTACTAGGTCTTTCGTTAAGCTGGGAATAAAATTGCTTTGCTCTTTAGCTAACTTCTCTACTATCTGATTAATACATTGTTTTAGCTCAACACTTATATCTTGCAATAATAAAGTGACGACCCGTGCCTGCTCAGTACGTAACTGAGCTATGTCATCGCCTTCAACTTGCTCAGCACTAAATTGTTGCCGAATAGTATTAATATGCGCATCGAGATCTAAACTAACTGCAGGTATAGTTATACGTTCAACGGCATTGTTTAACGGCATTAAAACCATTTCTGGGTCAAAATCCTCATCTGAAAAATCAAACATATCTCTAATTGATGCTTTTATATCCTGTTTAAACAATCCCAATTGGATTGCGTTTTCACTTACATCATAAAGCGCTTTGCTAGTATCGACCACAAATGACTCAAGTTTACTCACAGCATCATGAACGCTTGCATAGGTGTAATTAACTGTACGGTAATTTGTAGATGTTACAGTACGAGTTGAGCCATATGAAAAAGGGTTGTACCACGATGAATCACTAACCTCTCTTGATGTTGTATAGCTTTCTTCCCGCGAGCCTGATTGAGATTGTACTTGTTTTACCTGAATTGCATTTTGGTTTATGTCAGTTAGTAATCGCGTTAATGTTTTTTCAGCTTGAATACTGTATTTTTCAAAAACACTATTTACTTTAACTGTGCCAGCCTCTATGCGTTTAACAACTGCTTGTTGTTTTTTCGCTAAACTTTCAACATCGCCTTCAAGTAAGTTTTTACGTTTATAAGCTACGTCATCTGCAATTTGAACTAATTTTTGTTTAACCTCACGTTTTGAGCCTATTAAAAGATTATTAAAACGATCTGCCAATATTTGCTCTTTTTTTGCCTTAACAGTATCTAGCTTACTTGTTACTTTTGTGAAGTTAGCCACTGCTGCAAATATACTGGCATTAAACGTAAAGTCAGCAAACATGTCATTAAGCTGCTGACGCGAGTGCAACTCTTCTTCATTTAATGATTGCTCAGGCTTTATGGCTAAATCATAACAGCGAGATGAAATAAATATAGGCGGCAAAGCATTTTGTAATGTGCTCATTAAATGGCTTTGATTATTATCATCTTCAGTACTTTGATGTGCTGAAAATTCATTACATACCTTATCTACATTACTCTTAGCCTGATTATTAAGTTTTGTAGTAATGGCCGGTAACGCCTGTTGAATAGACGGGTACTTATGGTACTCATCCAATAAGGCCCCATCAAACAGTGAGCCTATCAGTACAATATCTTCAATACCTTTATTGGGAATATTTTGCGCCAGCAAGCTCATATCTGATTGGTCTAAAAATTGGCCGCTATTGCTGAGTACAAATACCACGTCACATTGGCCTATAAACTCTTGTGTACGCCTACCACGGGAGATTATTGGGTCGTTCATTCCCGGTGTATCAACCACCTCAATATCGCGTAAAGAGTCAATATTTAAATGCAGCTCAGTGCTTTTTACTATTGGTGTAAATTCGCCGCTGGCTCCCACATAGTTATTTAGTTTATCAACTAATTCATCATTATTATTTACTTCATCAAGCGATATGCTTGTATCTAAATATTGCGCAACATTTAACCCTGAATTTTTTACCATATTCAATAGTTCAATACTGGCTTTTTCTTCATCAGATAAAACAGGTTTAATTGGTGGTGCAATAAAAACGCCCTGCTTTTGCGATATTGCCTTATTGGCTTGATATTCAAGCAATGCGTTTTCATGTCTTGCATGTTTAGTGAATGCTGTATCGGCTAAATTTTTAACTTTATCCCATTCATTTTTGCTATAAAACTCAACTCGTGCTTTTGGCTGCTGTGCATAGCAAATTTTAGTTAGCGCAGCCGTCATAGGTGTTGCAGCCTTTGGGAGCACGTCTTGCCCATTAAATAACAAACTATTTAAAAACGAAGACTTCCCCCGCTTTATTTGGCCGATTATACCAATACGCAGCAATCTATTTTCATTTTGTGTATGTAGTGCGTCATTTTTAAAATGACTAGCTAGCGCCTGTAACTCTGCCAATAAATTTTTATCTAGTGAGCTGCCTAATAACTCATAGCCTTTACTTATTTTTAATAAGCTTGATGAATGTTCTTCAATCATTTTTAATTCCTTTTATCGAAAAGATAAAACTTTACTTTATTGTTCTATGTAAATAATTCTATTTAACAAGCCTATATTGACCAGAAGCCAATACTGACCAAAGTGTTAAGTTATCTAAATATTTTCTGTTTGAAATCAGAATAGCTTTAACGCCACCTTTATTCCTATAAAACTTATTGTTAAAGCCTAGTACTATTTCGTCTTTCAAAACTTTTTTGCCTTTTAAAGGAAAACATACAGAATTAATTTGTTCCGTATTATTAGGCTTGCCCTTAGGGTGTAGCTGCTTGCCAATCGCTATCTTAGCTTTAAATAACTGATATAAAATTACATTTATATCTTGTGGTTCCCCGTTCAATAATGGTGAGAAGATAGTTTTGAAATAATCTAACTTAATCTCGTTTGGCACCATTAATTCAGAGTCAGAAATATAACTTTTTGATACTGAAAAAGTGTTATCTTCTGGGTCAAACTCCAAATGTAAATCAGAAAGTAAACCGTACAATTTTTCAGGTGAATTATAAGTGATAAAAACCTCACCAGAGCTAACTCGAAGCTCGCCCCTATCCATTTTCGATTGAAGAAACGGGACTAACAAGTCATGTGTAAAAATACTAGGGGCAAAATCAATTGTAACCTCTTTTTCTTTCGGTAAAGACTCTGCATTACAATAGTTTAAAGGTTCCCACTTTAACTGGCATGCACGAGTAACTTTATTGACGATAAGCTTAGTCAATCGCTTAGACCTTATTTTAGCGGTTTCTGCCATTAACGTTTCAAACTCAACTTCATGATAGACGAGTAAATGTTTAAAATGATCGGGGTTTAATAAGTGGCTGCTGAAATATAATGCGCTTTCTTGCCAGTTACGGTTTTTAATATGGCAAAATAAATCGAATATATCTTGTTGAGTGCCTTTTAGTATTTCGAGTTGTTGTGCTATTGCGTTCACTAAAGGCATTTCCTTCTCGTGCACTTGGTTATCACGTCGGGTCATCATGAGCGCATCAAATAAAAACAATTGCGCCAATGGTTTACGCCTATAGTATGCAACAAATGCTTGAATTGTTACTTTGTCTGGCGCTTTAGCAAAATCAATCACGTCATCTAAAACAGAGCTATCGAGTGAAAAAGAGTTTATTAAAATTTGTAAATACTCAACCTCGGTTTCATGAATGTCATTATCTGCATTCATCACTAAGGCTAGGCCTTGCAAATACAATAACTGCCCTTCAATCCCTTGTTGCGCTATTGGGTGGTTTTCAAAAGCACTCGGCTCTTTTGTCGCTTCCATGAAAGTGGCAAGCATGTCTAAATCAGTCACCTACTCGCTCCCTTATCTCATTAACCTGAATTGACCAGATGCTAGTACTTCCCATGGAGTTGAGTTAGTAACATAGTCACTACTATCTTTGGAAACTATACTAATTGATTTAATATTAGTGTAATATTTGTTGTCGTAGCCTAATACAATTTCATTTTTTACATATCCACTATTCTGTTTAGGAAAGCAAATAGGATTATCGTAATCACCATCTTTTTTACCTTCGACTATTTTAGCTGAATAGAGGATATCTAAAACCATATTAATAACTTGAGGATCATCAGACTCAATATCTTTTTCTGTAATTAGATGTTCAGATATCATAAAGCCAAAATCGCTCAGCAGCTCAGCGGTTACTTTGAACGCAGAGTCTTCAGTCAAATTTGGAGTGACAAAAAATGCGTCTGTTTCTTTATCATGGCTAAGTGTTAAATCAGTTAGTGAGCCATAGGCTAGCTCAACACCATCTTTAATTAATAAAACCTCATCGGCATTAATGCGTAGCTCTTTTCTATCAAGCTTTGATTGCAAAAATGGCAAAATCAGATCAAGAGTAACGATGTTTGTAATAAATGTCGTTGTTATTTCTGTCGCATCAGGCATACAGTTATTATTGCGATATACGAGTAGCTCCCACTCTAATGCATCAATATCAACCTTTTGTTTAATCACCTCAATTAACCTATTACTTCTGATCTCTGCGGTTTCTGCCATTAACGCATCGAACTCTATTTCATGATAGGCAAGTAGATGTTTAAAGTGATCTGGGTTTAATAAATGGCAGCTGAAATATAATGCGCTTTCTTGCCAGTTGCGGTTTTTAATATGGCAAAATAAATCAAATATATCTTGTTGGGTGCCTTTTAGTATTTCTAGCTGGTCGGCTATTTTGTCTACAACGGCCTTTTCTTTGTCTTCTACTTTGTCATCGCGGCGGGTCATCATTAGGGCATCGAACAAAAACAACTGCGCAACGGGGCGACGGCGAAAAGTACGAAAAAACGCTTGTACTGTGTCTTTATCTGGGGCTTTTGCAAACGTTACCATGTCGTCAAGTATTGACTCATCAAGGCTCATTGATTTTATAAGTATACGAATATATTCCTTTTCGGTGTCGTCAATATGACCGTCAGCATTCATGACTAGAGCTAAGCCATTTAAGTATAATAACTGCTCTTCCATGGTGAAATCAGCAGCTGGATGGCCTTCAAATGCATCAGCTTCTTTTGTTGCCTCGTTTATAACGTCTAAAATATCAAAATCCATCTTACTTCCTTTTTTATTAAGTAATTGTGTGTTGCTAATTCAAAATTATGCCGAAGCTATATCGACTGTAATGCTCGCTTTTTTATCGTTTACTATGTGAACTTTCACACGCTGGCCTTCGTTAAAATAATCACTCATTACGGCATCACCCAACTGGGCTTTTATTTTTTGTTTAGTAATAATGATGTCGAAATCGGTTGGTACTTTCTCTTCTATTTTAATGTGTACGCCTACCGCGCTTAACTTAATTATTCGCCCTTGCAAAGCAGTTATGTCAGCAATAGCCGATAACTGTTTGATACTGCCTTGCACGAGCGCTTCAAATACTAATGATTGTTGGGGTACATTATCGTTACCAAGTGAGCAAGTCGTATTAGTTGAACTCAATGTCACAGAGCTCGGCTGCATGGTTGTGTTTACATTGAGCAACTCGCATAACTGCGTAATTTGCTCTTGTAATTGTTGCTGAATTTTAAGGGCAACTTGCTTTTGTGTTGCTAAAGCATTTACCTGCGCTTTTGTTTTATTGCTTATATCGTCTAAATGTTGTTTGTTTTTGTCTGATATAGTTTCAGCAAAAATGAGCTCTTTAATCGTGCCACTTGTTAAGCTATGAATTTGACGAGTAGACTCATAAAAATTTATATAGCTCTTAAATATCTGTTCTGCTTGCCATAAAACAATCGAGCCATTTTTACCTTTACTCACAGTTTGTAATAAATCAGTTAGTACGGTTTGGGAACTTGAAAACTCTTTATTTAACTGGGCTGAGTACCCTATTACGTCTAAAAAATTAATTTCGGCTCGTTGTAAGTCTTGTTTTGCTGTATTAATAATTTGTTGTATTTGCGATTCTGGCTTTTTATCCGCTTTACTAATCACCACTAATACAGGCTGAGTTAGCTCTAAGCTTTTTAAAAATTCAATATCTTGCTGTGGCACAGTGCCATTTTGCTGATCGACCAACCAAATTAAATAGTCTGCACTGCGTAAATGCTCACGAGCAATGTTTTCGTCGGTATTGTTTTGTGTGTTAATTATATCGTCGGCTTTGCTGTAACCAGGGGTATCTAAAAACACGAGGTTAGGGTATTTAAAGTCTTCTCGCTCAACAGATATTAGCTGTAGTAAATGGCTAAAGGTTACGCCAAAACGCTCATTAAATGCATGGCATATAGCTTTTAATGCTTCTTCATCTATTGCTGTTTTTTTACGATAAAAATTAAGTGCACTTATTGCATTTTGCTCACCTAACGACAAATAAGTAGGTATAGATGTAGTGGGTGTTGTGTCTGTTGGCAGCAACGAGGGGCACCCTAATACGGAGTTTAAAAAGCGCGATTTACCTGCGCTAAATGAGCCACCCACTGCAACGGTATAGTATTTTTCAAGATGCGGAAAAGCAGCAATTTCATTTAGCTGTTTTTCAAGCAATAACAATTGAGCATAAGTATGAGCCCCTGTGGTGTTATCGTCTTGTTTAGCTAGCTGTAAAAAGTCATGTTCAATCGTGTGTTTAATTTCGGCTAATAAACGGGCAACAGATGTATTACTATCACCATTCGCAATTAATTGAGCACATAAACTTAAGCCCTTTTCACTTTCGTATAAGTATTGATTAACACCCTCTGGTTTTATGTTTTGAGATGAAGTTTGTGTTTGAGCTGATTGCTCATTTGCATTGCTATTTACACTATTACTTACACCACTATTTTCATTATTGCTTTTATCATGGTGGCCGTTCATTAAACTGTCAAAATCTAAATCATTACTCACTAGCTAGCTTCCTTTATAGCGTTGGTTTTTATTTGCGCGGTGTGATTAGTTTGCTGAATTTGAATTAAAGCGTTGTCGAACTTTAACTGCTGCTCGTTAAACGCGTCTTCGCTTTGCTGCAATTGTTGTTTAAGGTGCTCAATACTTTGCTTGAGGTCGTTTTGCTCTTGCTCAAATGAGCTTAAAACAGCTTGTTTGATTTTTGATACCGCCGAATTTAGCTGTTGTGTGCAATGCTCTACAGCCATATTAACGGCCTGCGGAATAACTTGCTCACGTACTTGTGATTCTATTTGTTGCTCGCGTTCTTCTGCATTATCTTTTCGGCCCAGTAAGCCACCTATAATACCAGAGACAATACCACCTAGAGGGCCTAAAATAACGGTTGCGACTCCGGCCGCTACCGCTGCATACGCTGTTGAAAAGGCTTCTTTTTGCTCTGCTGGTATATTAAGTGTAATTTTTACATCGCTATGTTGTTGCTCGCTAATAATATCGAGTTTTTTATCTAGCTTTTGTAATTCTTGCTTTACTAAGTTATCAACACCTTGTTGTAAAACGGGCCTTAGTAGGTCATTTATTTTTTGTGATACTTGATTCGATTTAGCCGCACTAACTAAAACTGATACGGATGAGCCCAGTACCTGTTGAGAGCGCTGAATTAACTGCTCTTTTCCTACGCTACATAGATTATATTCAAGATCTTTAAGTGATGCTTGAAGTTTATTTTCTACCGAGCTAAATGCACTGTGAGACTTGTTTATTTGTTCTTGAATTTGGGCTTCGCTTGACTGGCTAGACTTTTTAAGGCCATTTATGGCGCTGGTTATATGCCCGGCTAACTTAGCTAGTTGCTGTGAATAACGCTTACAAAGTAATGTATCAAACTGATTTAATGCAGTGTCGACTGCATTCTCAAAATCAATTATATTTTTGTTAGTACCTAAATTTTCGATATGGCCAATCGTTATACCGCTTTCTAATGCTTCGGTTAAATACGCTTGCAACTGACTCTTAACCGCTAACAATTTACTACTTGGCAGACGGTTAGATTTAGACACAATATGAGCAATGTCTTTTTCATAATTAAGATTGATTTCTTGCAGTTGATTAATGGCTGTTGCATCAAAGGCCTTTTCTGAGGGGATTAAATTTATAAAATAATCACCACGCTCCAAGTAACAAGCAATTGCCTTTGAGTGGCCAGTATTATTTGATGCAAAACCCGGCATATCCACCAGCACTAAATTAGGACGGCTCTTAAGCTTTTGATTATTAATAAAAACCTGAATATAAAAAATATTCTCGTCAATTGTTAGGCTTTGTAACTCACCTAATTCTTTTCGCTCACTCAATTTATTATCAATATAATTAATTATAATGTGCTCGTCTTCGCTATAACTTAGCTCTGTGGCAACCGCTGTTTCAGGGTTTATGTCGCAGTTTAGGTAGTCTTGCCCTAAGTAATTATTAAGTAGTGAACTTTTACCTGCCGAAAATTGGCCAATCACAGGGATGATAACTTTAAATTGTTCAATTTTATTTTGTAAAAAAGCAAGATCATCACGGATATTTTTATTAATTAAAATATCATCGTTAATTTTTTTATACGTAGTAACTTGAGCCAACAATTGAGCTTGCATGGTTGTATGCTCATTAGCTGACAGTAAGCTCAAATTTCCCGTATTTGAGTAAGCCGGCAGTCTTTTATCGTTACATTTTAGGCTATGTAATAGCTCTAACCCTACCTCATAACCACTTAATTCATTATTGAGCGCTAAACCGAGTTGTTGCTCAATCGTTTGATTTATTTCTTCAGCGGTTGCGTCGTTTTGCGCATCACTTGCTATTTGCAGCCCTTTTAATAAAGGATGAAACTGCTGATGTTTAGGCGGAACAGGTAAAATGGCGTTTGCTTGTATATTATTTAAAAATAACTTAGCGGAGTTAGGACTAAATAAGCTACATGGTGTTAATAATGCTTGATGCAAGCCAATATCATGCAATAAATTTGTGAAGGAACTGAGTTCACTATTAGACCATTCGCGCCCTAAATCATTATAAAAACCCAAGGTTACTCTAATTAATAATTCACTTGGTTGCAGTGTATTTAAACTGATGCATTTTGATTTTGTATTGTTATACCAATTATTTACTAATTGACTTCGTTCTAGGTTATCAATTCTATTTTCAAGTTGGTTGAATCTAATATCGCATTGATGAGCTAATGCTTCTATTCCTTGCTTCATTAATGCAACTGATTGAAAAACATTTTGTTCTAGTTTTTTAACGCTGCCATATAACACATTAACATGAGTCATCAGGTAGTTTGTTTTGTTAGCAAGGGAAACCATCGCTTCCATTGTTAGTACTTGTTTATGGTTGAGCTTTTGAATGAGTAATTGGCTAGAATATATAGCTCGATTTAAATCATAGTTAACACCCGCTTGTAACTTAGCATTGCTCCCCGAGACCGAGCCGAGAACCCGACTCACATGGCTTTGCTCTAACTGAGCGTTTATACGCCCCTCAGTAGAGGCAAGTGTTGTAATTGTATTAAAGGCATGCTCAAGTAATTCGTTAGAGTTATCAGCAAATTCGTCTATCAAACTATCAACATTTTGATTTGCTATCTCTCGCTCTTGCTGATTTAACGTATCGGCAAGTTCGCTTAATACATCATCTAATGAATGAGGAGATGTAAGCTGCTTTGAATCTAAAGCTCTTCCATCACGCAACTGTTGGTTTACTAATATCTGATCGTTGAATTGTGTATTTGAAGCTGCAAACTCAAAAGCGGCCTGCATAAAACACGCTTCATCATCCATAAAGGGTTTAAACTGCTTAAGAATTTTAGCCGTGTCGCTGTAGCCTAACTCAATAAGATTAGCTGCATTTTCTTTTGTAAAATTAAGTGGTTCTATTAAGCCTGCGAAAGCTTGTGACGGAACAATGTTCCAAAAATTAACCCCAGGGTATTGTTTACTTGCAGTAACAGTATCAGCTTGGCGGTCCAAGTAAATATTAATAATATGAGTGCAATTATGCTGCTCTATAAGTGGTTTGTAAGGTGTGTTGTCGCTATATGAAGGTAATACGCCGCCATCAACATAATTTGTGCCGTCTATTTCAACTGCTTTAAAAACAGCCGGTATTGCAGAGGTTGCCAATAGCCATTTTTGTTTGTCTTCAGCGCTTAGTGTATTTAATTGCGGATAAACTAGCTCGCCATTTTTAGCAGTTAATGCACATAAATGCAGCGATAAATTATTATCAATAGAATTGCAAACATTGCTTTGGTAAATAAGGTCAGCAAGTCCATCTTGCGAAAAAGCTCCTGCACCCCCTAATAAAGAACTCAAGGTCATCAATGCTTTAGGTGCAACACCCGGTAAATAAGCCCCGACGGCAAACTTAGAAACAGCTATAGCAATATCTTCTGCTTTAAGTGTTAATACCTTGCTTGGTGCAATATCAAGCCATAACTGCTCAGCAGAGCTATAATCACCAGCTGTAAATAATGCAGCATTTAAACCACCAACAGAAGTACCCGCAACTGCTTCAACGTTTTTGGCTATACTGAATCGCCCCGAGTTCATCGGAGACCAGTTTGTTTAAGTCAGGCCACTTTACCTGACTCGTTT
>OJBS01000015.1_pt1 | contig 201147 bp, 174 predicted proteins | sample 1590941 | NCBI WGS metagenome assembly OJBS01 (sample SAMN05416785, study PRJEB24817) | seawater metagenome | isolation source: Sea water | place: Canada:Atlantic | collected 2013-11 | reverse complement strand
CACCTCTCTATTCGTCGGCAGCGTCAGATGTGTATAAGAGACAGGTACATCTTCGCGGCCTATTGCACCATGAAACTGTGTTTTAAATTCAGTGGTGATGATTAGCCAGTTTTCAGCTGATATGTTTAATCGGCTCAGTATGCTTGGTAGGTTTTCGTCGATGTAGCCTGGTTTATCTTCCCTGATACAACGACCGGTGAGTTCGATTAATTGTAAATAGTCAGTCAATTCAAACGGTAGGCCTTTGGGCATGTTTTCTCTGGGGTTTCCAACAAAGGGCATGAGGGTTTTGGGTTGTTGGCTTTGTGTGGCTTGCTCGCAGCGCAGCTTTACACTGGTGTGCGTTGAATCTTCTGGGGTGTTGGCGATATTGGCGCGAATGGGGTTTAAGTCCACATAAGCCATGCAAGCAGCAAGTGCGGCTTCATCAAGTAAGGCTTGAGATTTAAACCGACCTTCCCAGAACCTGCCTGTGCAGTTATCTTCTTGGTTGGCGGCTCGTGCAATGTGTTCGTTGATATAGCCCATAAACCAGCTGATTTTCATCAGACGTTTGCGATACACTTCAGCGGTGGCTTCAACGATAGCCATTAAGTGCTTTGGCAGTGCATCACCACGACAGTATTGTTGTGTGAGTATTGTGCCTTTGTATAAGCGGTGCCAACGCTCAAGCACTTCATTCATACTCCATTGTTGGGCTTTTTCTTCATCAATAAATAACACCACATGATAATGATTACTCATTACCGCATAAGCACAAACGTCAATGGCAAACACTTGGCTGAGAAAGTGTAACTTCTCTTCTATCCATTCTCGGCGATGTTCAAAGCTTTGTCCTGATAAGGTATCTTCACCGCATAAAAAAGCGCGTCGAACACAACGCGCCACACAATGATAATACGGGGTGTTTACTAAACTGATTTGCTGCTTCCTTGGCGTAGCCATAACTCACCTGAGATAATGTTGTGGGGTTTTCTTAGTTTAGTTCAGTGTTCTGTAATTTCAATTTAGGATGGGTGTCCTATTAATTCCACAGGCGTATACTTACCGTTCGCTTTAGCGCGCAAGTATCCCAGTGCGGCGACAACGCTTAATTGGCATTATTTATTTCCATCAAATCGATTATCTTTAGACCCTGAAGTAAATAAATTAAGGCGTCACCATATAAATGAAACCGTGATTCAAAAGACTGTAAAAACCGCGTCGAGAAAGTCAAATATAACTAAAAACGTTACTTGTCATACATTGCGCCACTCTTTCGCTACACACTTATTACAGCGAGGTGCTGATATTAGAACAGTACAAGAGCAGTTAGGTCATAGCGATATTAGAACAACACAAATATATACTCATGTTATAGAGCGCGGTGCAAACGGTGTTACCAGTCCATTATCAGCCTTAATTTAAATAAAGAGCTAATCTGGGAGAAGATATTATTTTGTACTGGTTAAACGATGAAGTTTTAAAATAGATATAAAGCAAGGTTAATAGTGTAGTAAATTAGCAAAGTGGACGGGCTAAACTCTATCTCACATCTTTTGCATGACAGATCGCTTATATAACAAAGAGGTAACCAACTAAACTATCAGATGTAACTATACGCTGAGTATATTAAATTTTTATATGAATATATTTTTAGATTTTATCTGAGACTTTTATTAATTAGTGGGGTCTAACTAATAATTTAAATAAATTGGCGGAGTGGACGGGACTCGAACCCGCGACCCCCGGCGTGACAGGCCGGTATTCTAACCAACTGAACTACCACTCCGCATTTTCGTTGCTGTTTAGGTCTCCCTGACAGCGGCGTGAATAATACGAACCAGCCCCTATTTCGTCAAGGGCTTTTTTGTTTTTTTACAGGTTTTTTAGTCATCTGACATCGAAAGGTTTAAAATTTCACCTAATTTGTCATTTTTTGAACCATTTTTGTCTACTTGATTTTTTTCTGTGTCGTCAACATCTTGGTTCGCGTGTTTCTTTTTATTTAAAAAAGGTAACGATAGTTTAATTTTAATCGGCTTTTTTTGCACAAATATTCGAATAGCTAACCAGCCGAGCAGTATAATTAAAATATTACCGCCAATTATTAAGCCCACAATGGTGGATGTGGCCATTTTTTCTTCTTCCGGCTCAATGGGTGTGGTTTGCTCAGCTTCAACAACGGTTGCAGGGTCAACTTCTGGTACCGCTTCTATTGGCCGGGCTATTTCAAATTTATAGGTTGGTAAAGTGGCCATAAATTCACGGCCGTTGTTATTAGTACCAAATACAGACAGTTCTACACTGTAGCGCCCCCAGTCATAGTTTTTAATTATTAACTCTCTTGTCTCACCTGGCGCAGCGTTTATAGTAAACATTTGCTCTTCGTTGTTAGGGTAATAAATCTTACCCTGAAAAATAACGGTCTCTGGTTTAACTATTTTGTTGTCTGTTGTGATCGTTAATTTATGTTCATCAATATTTTCATCTGCAAGCGCGATATTAAAACCAAAGGGAGGTTCGTGAACAATAATGGTGTCTTGCACGATTCTGCGCTGCAGTAAAGGAGTAGAAATGTAAAGTTCAGGGGTCCACTCACCTTCCGGAAACACAAGTTTAAACTCACCGGTAAATACGCCGTCTTTTGGACGTTCATCAAATCCACGCCCGTCGTCTTTAAATTCGGCGACTTCTTGTGTACCTGCGCCAAAGTTTGCAAAGCTATCGTTATTCGTACTTACAAAGTCAACATTAAGACTAACCACATCTCTAAATAGATTAGCGTTAATCGGTTCACCGTCATTTAAAATTTGGCCAGTTACTTTTATCGTTTCGCCTCTAAAAAGCATGGGAGGTAATGGCTCTGCCTGTAGTGATATTTCACCCAATACAACAATTCTGCTATCTGGTAAAATACTCCCTATAACTTGCCAAGGACCTGGCATTGGTTTTTTTATGGTGACAAGGTCATAGCTAAGTTCGTCAAACCATTCAATATTAGTATCCCTAACGGCGTTGGTGGCAAAATACTTACTACCATCAGGCCTAACTAAAATAACGGCAGGTGTCCCTGGTTTTCTGAAAAAGAGTAATGTGATTTCGTCTATTTGGCTGTCAATTCGAAAGCGGTTGTCGAGTAAGGGGATTTCATTTTGTAGGCCATCCCGTTTTAAAACTTCAACTTGCTCTGCGCTATATGCGTTACCTGATAACAAACTGAGTGCACATAACACGGTTACAAAATACATTATTCTCATTATAAGGCCTTATTCAGCGCGCCATAGGCATTGGCCGCCTTCTTTATTTACAAGATCCAATCTGGCTTCGTGTGCGCTTTGCTCTTCATCTGTAGCGCGTAATACTACCAATGGCGCTCTTTCACTGTTTAAACGTCTTATGCCGCCTTGCTGTTGCTCACTACCATCATCTTTATTTTGATTTAAGTTTAACTTTGTTTGTCCGCCTGTCATGGCAAGATAAACATCAGCTAAAATTTCAGAATCCAGTAACGCCCCGTGCAAGGTACGTTTAGCGTTATCTATGTCGTAACGTCGGCATAACGCATCAAGGTTATTCTTTTGTCCTGGATGCAAGTCACGCGCCATTTTAAGCGTGTCGAGAACTTGACAGTAATCATGCGTATTTGGAAAACCTTGATTAAGCAATGCAAATTCATTATCCATGTGGCCCACATCGAACGGGGCATTATGAATTACAAGTTCAGCACCTTTTATATAATCAAAAAACTCTTGTGCAATATCGCGGTAAAGCGGTTTGTCGCGTAAAAACTCATTGGTAATACCGTGAACGTCAATCGCTTCTTCTTCTATGCTACGTTGCGGATTAATATAAACATGAAAGTTATTACCCGTTAAACGACGATTTACTAACTCTACACAACCAATCTCTATAATTCTGTGCCCTTGTTTAGGGTCGATGCCGGTTGTTTCTGTATCTAAAACTATTTGTCTGCGTGCCATATCGAATTAAGCCTGACTCTGGTATCTTTCTATAATCACTTTATTGTACATAAGATCAAGGTAAAACAGTGCAAAAAACCGTAGAGATTTACACCGATGGCTCATGTTTAGGTAATCCAGGCCCCGGTGGTTATGGTATTTTTATGATTTATGACGCCCATGAAAAAAAATTAAGCCAAGGCTATAAGCTCACTACAAACAATCGCATGGAAATGCTTGCGGCTATAGTGGCACTTGAATCACTTAACCGTGCTTGTGTTGTAAACCTTACTACCGATAGTCAATACGTAAAACAAGGTATCGAGTCATGGATTTCAAACTGGAAAAAACGCGGCTGGATAACGTCAGCTAAAAAGCCAGTTAAAAATGTGGACTTATGGAAACGCCTAGATGCAGCTTGCAGCAAACACACAGTAAATTGGAAGTGGGTTAAAGGTCATAGCGGCCATAAGTACAACGAAATTGTCGACGATTTAGCTCGTGATGCAGCTGGCAGCACAGATTTACTCGAAGATGTGGGCTACCAGCCTTAATTTACTTGATGCTAATAGTTATCACTTTTTTGGTCGCACGTTTTGTAATGCTGCTTTGAAGTTTGCCTAAGCCCCGCCCCTTTTACAGGCACAAATTGTGGCCGTGCGTGCCACTTAGGCTTTATGGGTGTAAGGGGCGCAACGCGTTTTCGAGCCACCAGCATATAAACACTGCCCATAGGTTTTAAATACTGCTTGGCAAATGCTCGCCAAAATTCAAACCGTGATAACCTGTTTCCCCTAGCTAGTGATGAATAAATAAACCGCTCGTCACTTACAATTTCAAAACCCAATAAATTCAGCCAATCCTTTACCCTTGCTGGGGTAAAAAATCGTCCTGTCCATGGTAACTTTTGCCCGCTAAACGGCAACATTTGAGCCAACCCACACAGGCTGAGCGGATTAAACCCGGTAATTAGAACGTAACCGCCAGGTATGAGTGTTCGATGAGCTTCGCGTAAAATGTGATGTGGGTCAGAGTGGTACTCTAAACAATGGCTTAAAATACACGCGTCAACACTATGTTCGTAAAAAGGCAATTCATCTATATCGGCCACTACCCCTGTATATGGTCCGGGCTCAGCGACACACACCTGGTGCTTAATAGTACTTAAACTTGTATTTAACTCACCGCTTAAGTTACCTAACTTAAGCATATGGTAACCAAACATGCGTGGTAGCCAATATTGCATTTTACGTTCAATATCAGCTTGCAAGTAATCCCCGTGAGGAAACTGTTGCCACGACAGTGGTTTGGGTCCTTCTTGAAAACTAAGGGCTGGTTTCATTTTATGAGCTCGTTATACTATGCGTTAAATGTCACTTTATAGAGCAATTTAACATGGTGCAAGTCAAAGCAATTAAAGCCTTTTCAGATAATTACATTTGGTGTTTAACCACTGAAGGCAACGCTGAAGCATGGGTCGTTGATCCTGGTCAGGCTGAGCCTGTGCTAGCTCATCTCGCAGCAGAAAACTTAACACTGGGTGGCATTTTAATTACCCATCATCATTACGATCATACCGATGGTGTTGCGCAGCTAGTAAAAGATGACCCAACAATAAAAGTTTATGGACCTAAAAATAGCCCCTTTAAAGGAGTGACGCATCCACTGGTTGATAGCGATAGTATTGATGTTTTAGGCATCAACTTTAAAGTGCTCACAACTCCAGGGCATACACTTGATCACATTTGTTTTGTGAATGACAACATGGCATTTACTGGTGATACATTATTCAGTGGTGGCTGTGGGCGTTTATTTGAAGGTACTAGTGAACAAATGTGGCATTCTCTAAACAAATTAAAAATGCTACCAGCAGGGTGTAAAGTGTTTTGCACCCACGAATATACACAAGCTAATTTAACTTTTGCTAAAGCCGTTGAGCCTCGTAATCCATCGTTACTTGCACACAGTGAGCTGGTAGATGAGTTAAGGAAAGAAGATAAAATTTCACTGCCAACCACTATAAGCCAAGAGCTTAAAATAAACCCGTTTATGCGCAGCGACATTCCAACCATCATAGAGGAAGTACCTAAAGAATTTATCTCGGTTACAAAAAACAATGAACCTTGGCATAACTTTGCTGCTCTGAGAAAGTTCAAAGATAATTTTTAGCGCATATAAGTTTATTATTTTAAATCATTAACTTGAAATACATGAACACTTTCTACTAACTGCTGTAATTGTCATAAAGTGGTAATGTTAGTTTATTAAAGGTAACATTTGCCGAGTTTTTTACCCGATGTATTGGTATTTATGAATAAATCTCCTCTTATACTAACCTTGGCGCTTGCGCTAAGTGGTTGTCAAACATTGACCACCTTAGAATCTGACCCTCAGGTCGCAAATCAAGCTAATAATAAGCTTGAAGGTGCAAGCCCAAATGATATTAACAATGCATTAATGGTAAACGCGCAATATCAACAACTAGATAGCGATGAACAAGATGCGCCGGTATTTGACGATGTATGGGAGCGTATTCGTTACCAATTATCGATTAATGTTCCTCAAAACCGCCCGGTTGTGACCGAGCGGAATTATTATGCGAAGCATCAACGTTATTTAGACCGTATTTCAAAACGTGCAGAGCCTTACCTTCACTTTATTGTTGAAGAAGTGGAAAAACGCGAGATGCCAATCGAAATTGCGCTCCTTCCTATTGTAGAAAGCGCTTTTGATCCCTTTGGCTACTCTCACAGAACCGCCTCGGGGATTTGGCAATTTATGCCACAAACGGGTGAGCGCTTTGATTTAAAACAAAACTGGTGGTACGACGGCCGCCGAGATATTGTGCAATCAACCCGTGCAGCGCTAGATTACTTATCTTATCTTCACAAAACACTTGAAGGTGATTGGCTCAATGCCATAGCCGCCTATAACTCCGGTGAAGGGCGCCTGATGCGCGCAATTAAAAAAAATCGTAAAAAGCATTTGCCTACCGATTTTTGGTCATTAGATTTACCAAGAGAAACCACGGCTTACGTACCAAAGCTACTGGCACTAGCTGACTTATTAAAACGTTCGGATGAATTTAATGTAACGTGGAAACCCATTATCAACGCCCAAGTAGTAGAAGTAGTAGATGTAGGCTCACAAATAGACCTAGCACTTGCCGCCGAAATGGCCGACATGACATTAACAGAGCTTTACAGATTAAACCCTGGGTTTAACCGTTGGGCTACAGATCCAAATGGCCCCCACTCTTTGCTTTTACCTATTGATAAAGCGCAGCAGTTTTCTGAAAAGCTTGCCAATACTGATATTAAAAATAGGCTTCGCTGGCAACGATACAAGGTAAAAAGCGGCGACAGTTTATCTGTAATTGCTAAAAAGTTTACCACTAGCACCAGCGCAATTAGATCTTTGAACAAGCTTAATTCAAATACGATACGCATTGGACAAGAGCTACTAGTCCCGTTAACCGATGGTGCAATAAATAGCGAGCACTTACCAAAGCAAATGCGTATGGCTGCAAATAAAACATCACGCACTAAGCTTTCGCATACCGTAAAAAGTGGCGATACCTTATGGGATATCAGCCGCGAATACGATGTGACCATGGATGAATTGGCAAAGTGGAATAAACTTAAAAAAAGCGCTGTGCTGCGCTTAAATCAAAAGCTCACAGTGTATAAATCACAAAATAAAACCACCAGCGCACCAAAAAGCACTAATCGCACGATTACGTACAAAGTACGAAGAGGCGATTCACTTGCGCGTATTGCGTCTAAGTTTAATTTAACGGTAAGCGAAATTATCAAATGGAATAATTTAGCAGGTCAAAAGTACTTACAACCGGGGCAAAAATTAAAGCTTAAAGTGGATGTACGAAGTAGTTAATTTCAGCTAACAAAAAAGGAGCGCATGCGCTCCTTTTTTGTTGGTATATAAAAATTAATCTGGGAGCTTTTCAAGCCATGCTTTTAACCAAGGCTCTGTCACTGGCCAAGGCTCAAAATCTTCACACGCGTCAATTTCTAAACGGTTACCGACAGGTTTTGCTTGTAAATCACGTAATAGTTCATCAAAGCTTCGACCTGCACCGCAAAAAGTATCACCATAGCTTCTGTCGCCCATAGCCACCACTCCAAATGGCTTATCTGTAAGCATAGGAAAACTACTATTAAGCGCATAATATAAGCCAGCTAGGTTACTTGGCACGTCACCCTGTCCTGTCGTTGAGGTAACAATTAATATGTTTGATGCGTTTTTAATATCGTCAAGCGAAGCCTCTGTGATGACCGCTGCGCTATGACCAGCCTGCTTAATAGTTGCAGCTATATCATCACTTAAACGTTGAGCACCACCATTTACAGTGCCCACAAAAATACTAATATGTGCCATTAATAATCCTTCTCTTCGTTTGGCCAACCAAGTTGCTCACAAATCTGTAGCATATCATGACCTAGTGGCGCTTTTATCGTTATTGCTTTGTTGGTATAAGGGTGCACAAAACTCAGCTCAGTTGCAAATAGCATTAAGCGTCGTAATTCAAAATGATCCCTAAAAAATTGGTTATGTTGATTGTCGCCATGATTAACATCACCAATTATTGGTAATGATAAATGTTTTAAATGCCGGCGAATCTGATGCTTGCGCCCTGTCTTAGGAAAACACTCAACTAATGAGTACCTAACCGTTGGGTATTTGCCTATTGGAATAGGTAATGCAGCTTGATACAAACAATTAAACTGAGTTTGCGCCTCTTGAGGTGCTTTATTCTGATCTGCAAATTTATCGGCAATTTTATCAAGCTCTTCTTTTAAAGGCTTATCTAAAAAAACCGAATCAGGGGCAAATCCGCGCACTAGAGCTAAATATCGCTTAGCAATAGTACCTTCAATGAATAACTGATTCATATCGCGCGCGGCTTCAGAGCTTAAAGCAAATAGCAGCACACCCGACGTAGGTCTATCTAGCCTGTGAACTGGAAAAACGTGCTGCCCTAACTGATCGCGCAACATTTGCATCGCAAATTGAGTTTCATGTTTATCTAAAAAGGAGCGATGTACCAATAGCCCTGACGGTTTATTAATGGCTACAAAGTTTTCGTCTTGATACAAAATGTCGAGTTCGCCGTATTCAGTAGGCGCTAGGCGCTCACTCATGCGGTTCTCCTAATAGTGCATCTAGCTGTGTCAGCACCTCTATAATTTCATTTCCACCTGATTTATTAATCAAGGTCATTTGCGCCATGGGAGCAATTGCAAAGTTTCGCGGTAATGGTTGATTATAAGTGATCAAATGCTGCATTTTTTCAATAAAGACAAACTGTAGCCACTGCTCAAACGCCATCGAATCGTGACAAAAGGGAACACTAGAATTTAGTGCTTCTGCTGAAATTGGCTCACATTGCCAAAGTTGATGCTTTTGTAATAGCGCTTTTAATTGCACTAAATAAGCTTGGGTCTGTTGGAACATAACCACCCTCTTTATAAGTTATGCAGCAATTATACCCTGTTCCCACAAAGCTCGCTATGGCGTATAATTAGCGCAATTTTGCAGTTAAAAACGACCGGGAAAACAATGAGTGATCAAATAGCAACCTTAGGCCAACTTTTAGATGGTGCTGGCACGCAATGGCGGGCTTTTGATATTGGCAGGCACATTACTAAACTCGATAAACAACAGTTTTTAGCTATTGAACAAGCCCAAGTACGTTACCCTTATCCGCTTGCTGGTCATGCGTGGCTAGCAATTCAGTTCTGGGATGCCAAAGCGAGCAAAGAACCCTATGTGTGGTTTTTAAAATTCCCGCTAGATGAGCAAAGTAAATTAGTTAGTGCAAGTCGTGATGACTTTGCCGATATGGTTATTCAAGCTCTTGGCACTGAAATTACAGGTGAAAAAGCAGATGGCAAGCTTGATAACAATCCATATGTGTTTACGCCTAATGCAAATAAACTGGCTGCATTTAACGCGCAAGTTAAAGTGTTACTAAAGCAACCTGCTTCACAATATTACGAGTACGCTCAGCTATACTTTAGTGCAAAATTAGGCTTTGATAATTGGCAAAGTGTGGCACTACAAGGCATTGCTGATTTTGCGCTGCGCCTAGATAACGATCAAAACTTAAGTAACTTACAAAAAGCCTGGGCACATTTACCCCTTGAAGTATTACAGCCACTAAGTGCAATGCTCGAACATGTTGCAATACCAACAACATTGAGTGAGCTTTTACTTGCGCAGGGTCAAACAGCTATTAATAATAGTGATACTATAGCTTTAACCGCTGCACTTCGCTCAATGTCTAAAGGTCAGGCACAAGGTCTATGCGCGCAGCTTGTTGATGCAACATTGAATTCAGCTCTTAAAAGCGACTCTGACGTACTTTTAACAATCGCTGGACGTTGTTTTGTTCAGTTAGAAGACCCTGAACGATTGCATATATTTATGGATAATTGTGCTCAACATCAAAAAATAGAGGCGCTTTTTCCAAGTATTTTTGCTGACTTAGTTGCAATACCGACCATTCGACCTCACCTATTAGGTTTATTACGAAAAGAAGATCGAAGCGAAGCCCTCGCTCGTGCAATTGGAAGGTTATTCTCTTAAATGGCAAGTTTATGGACGTTTATATTAATTGGTAGTGTTATTTATTTGTTTTGGCTAAATAGAAAAGTCGCCGAAGCGGCTAATGTTCATGCTAAACGTCAATGTGAGCAATTAAATGTGCAACTTATGAGTGTTGCGTGCACTAAGCGCCGTTTTGGTTTTCTAAAAAGTAGTAAACCGGGAATAAAAAGTGAGTTTTCATTTGAGTTTTCAAGTGACGGTGAAAATGCGTATCAGGGAATGCTTATTATGGAAAATGAGTTTTTAAAAAGTGTTGTCGTTCCACCACACAAAATCTAAGTGCCCTTATGCTTTCAATGTATAAAATTATTGCAATTGTGTAGTACAAAAAACTAAGGCGTAACTAAAGTTACGCCCCAATTGGACTGCTTCCTGCTAGATATCCACTATCTATAATCCGTTTTTTCATCCCCTGAACGAGTAAACAACCTTGTTTACCCTCACATTGCCTCATGCAATATCCATCGCCACCTTGGCAAACCCGCGTAAACTAACGCTTGGCTAAATCTATAGCATCATCCATGTTAATCCTTTGAAGTAGCGCCCTGCCGCTTTGTGCTTGCTGCGTTGTCCCTTTGCTTTCCAAGCATTCACGTGCAACCTAGTACGTGGCTGCGTCCTGCAGCTTTAATCCTTTATATCCTTAAAGTAGCTCCTGCCACTTAGTGCGTCTTGCACTTCCTATTCATCCTTGCTGTCCTTGTTAACTTGTCCTTTTTGTATCCTGCTAGCATCTGCTATTTTGCCTATTCCTTATCCATGGCAGTAACTTATTCATTAAGCTATGTCTTCTTGACAAGGTAAAGTTTAGAGTAAACGAGAGGAGGAAGTAGTATGTGAGACAAAATAATTCTTTGTCATAAAAATTAAAAAATCAATAAATTAATATTAAACATGCACTTAAATAAAAAAAGGCGACCAATTGGCCACCTTTAACTGATTACTCTCACGTTAATGTAAGATATATCGCACGGACACATGTCCGTTTGGGCGCATTAACTTACACACTATAAGTTACGTTTTTAACCCAATGCATTTTTAAATAGTAACTCACCAGCAACTTGGTTAAACGTAAGCTGTTTAAAAGTCAGAAACCCTTCAGATTTAAAAAGTTCTGTATGCTCACTACGCGTTACAAATACTGCCAATCCAGAAGACTCACTATTTGCCTTTACCAGCTCATCAAGCCCTCTGAGTAAATACCGACCAAACCCTTGACCATGAAAATGAGGATCTACTGCAATAAAAGCTAAAAAGTAATAACGGCCTTTTTCTTTTAGCGTATCTCTAATAGTTTGTTCTTTTTCTATTAACTGGTTAGTTTGTAAATATCCCGCACTCAGCATTAATTTTAAGCGCCAATGCCAATAACGCTGAGCTTGAAGTTGACTTAAAGAATCAAACATACAGGACACTGCTTTTAATTTGCCACTGCGATAAAGTCCTATTAGTGGTTGCTTTTCTTGCCAAAAACTACTGAGTTCTTCACGTATTAATGCACGTAACTTTTTTTCGTAAACGGCTTTATTTTTTCCATCATAACCAAGCATTGTTTTTAGTACAGGGTCATCATGGTATGCCTGATAAATTAAACTTGCGGCAGTGCTTATATCTTCTGCTTCAATGTATTGTACGCTGAACGTTTCATCTTGTGCGGTTATACTCATTGTATGTCCTTTATTGTTTTAGCCGTAAATATAATCAGAGCTCAAATACTAAAGCTATACGCGAATAACTTCATTTACGAGTATATTTAATCTAAGAACTGGATATTACGCCGTATTGCCCGCTTAAAGAGATAAATAATATCAAAGTGTTATTTATTTTTACTATCCTTTATAAAACGCTTAACAGCGGTTTAGGCAATTTATTATTCAGAACTTAACTTTACTATATACCTAAAGTAATTAACCGACAATTCAGCTTGAGTTTAGCTAGCACATTGTATTGTTGGGCCTTAAGGTAATTTATTGTTTATTTAAAGGAGTCGTAACATGGATACTACTAAACACGATATTCATACATTATTTGCACAACTTGGTTTACCAAATTCAGAATCTCAAATAGATCAATTTATTGCTTCACATGAGTTAAAAGACACAACACTGCTTCAAGATGCAGCATTTTGGGATGAAGCACAGCAACACTTTTTAGCGGAATCGCTTGCTGAAGATGGCGCCTGGAGTGAAGTGATTGACGAGTTAGATGTTCGTCTTCGCCAAGGCAAATAGCATTATTTAGCTAGATAGCTATGTTAAAGCCTTCAAAATTACTAATCCATGACGATTTTTAATGGGATCAAGGCCAATTTACTGATCGATTTTTGACTTGTCTCAGGCATATTTACGCAAGTTAGCGTTGAGGTAAGTTATTAGAAATAAGTTTTTAACCTAAGTACTAGGTTATTTAATGTAGCATACCCATTTTATTGCTACCATAGCACCCGCGCAGCATGTGTATGCTGCGCTTTATTTAATTTAAGAGTTATAAATATAATGAATTCAGTTGTATTTGATGCAATTCAAGTCCTTTTAGATGAAGGCAAAACACCCACAGTCGCATTAACTAAAAGTCGCTTAGCGCAACCGGTTCCAATGCCAATGATTATTGCAGCTGTGAGCCAATACAAAAATAACCCGGATTCTATAAATAACTTTATTAAAACTTCCCAGCAGCCAGAAAACGCTGAGCTAAAAGCAAGCCAACTAGACAGAATTGAGCAAAAACTTGATCAATTACTTTCACTGCTAGAACAAAAATAATTTGAGACCATAAATGTTTGTTGTTGATTTAACATTTGATTGCTACCAAGACACCACCCTAGAACAAGCCGAACAAGCCATAAACCGCTTAGTAAATGCGCTTCGCTTTAATGGCCAAATAATGGGGGAAGAGTTCCCCACCGTTTTAAAAGACGGCTTTTTCATAACCCGTGTTATGTGCCCAACTGAAGACGCTATGCATCCACTAAATAATAGCCCTTTTGTTAAACACAGCATTGAAAAACTCCATAACGCTGGTTTATTGGCTCCCAAAGTAAAAGTGATTGGCCAAGATATTCACTCTAATGGAGCGGATTGCTGCACTGAGCCGTCAAGTTACATTTTATATACTACTTATGTGCATACCTGTAGCCCTCTTTATTGTGGCGACGACTTTTTACCTGTGCCTCTATTTCGCATCCCTGCTATTGCCAATGGTGATTACAAAACGCTAATTAAGTGGCAAGAAGATTGGCAAGCATGCGATCAAATACAAATTAATGGCGCAACACGCTGTGAGTTTCCTGCCCTTGAGGAAATATCCAGTACTAAAAGTGATTTATATCGCCGCGGAAAAGACATCACCAAACGCATTAGTTTTTTAACTAAAAAGCCGGTTTACTACTACTTATATCGAGTTGGTGGTGTGGATAAAGCCTCTGAGCTTGAGCGTAAATGTCCAAGCTGTAATAGCGATTGGAAACTAGATGAACCTTGGTTTGGGCTATTTGATTTTAGGTGTGAACCGTGTGGTTTAGTCTCTAATGTGTCGTGGGATTTTCAATAGCCTCTCTAATGACTTTTTAAAATCAGCTCAGCGATCTTGCTAAGCTGATTTATTAATGACGTTTTATACTTCAAGCGCTTTTAAAAACGACTCTATATTTGGTGCAAGTACATGGTGCGTTTTTTTACCGACGTGCTCTAGACACACCTCTCCGGTATGAATTAACACACTGACCAGTAAATCTTCTTTATCAGTTAAACCAATAAACACAGTTTCGGGTTGTTTTAGCTTTCGTTTCATTAAAACATGACCAGTGATGTTTTGTTGAAGCATATCGAAGTCGTCGCTATTCCATGCTTGCAACAGTTCAATTTGATGTCCGTCAATAATTGCCAATACGCTACCACCGTACATGTGCCCATAAAGTTCGCTTAACGCTGTTGGAAACTCAAGCTCTAATGCCTTTGCTAAATTGTTTAATGAGCCTGCTGGCTGCTGACGTACGCCTTGCCATTGAATATTTCCTTGCTCGTCAACCTCGCCTAGCTCACACGGACTCGGCCATTGTTCATCGTGTGCTATAAGTGGGTACTTAGCAGTGTTTTTGAGGGTATTTTCGCTAAATTGATGGTGAAGTTGTTCTAAAAGCAATGCTACAGACATACTGTGAAACTCAATTAAATTAGATATAATGCGCACATTGTAACTATTTAAGAGCAAACATGACAGATTACAGCAACTCTCCAGACCTTAAAGGCAGTGTATTAGGACAATCTACTGAGTATGTAGACGACTATACGCCAAGCTTGCTTTTCCCAATTGCGCGCAAGCTAAATCGTGATGCTTTAAATATTGATGAAGCCGAACTGCCATTTAAAGGCCAAGATATTTGGACAGGTTACGAACTTTCGTGGTTAAACGCCAAAGGTAAACCGCAAGTGGCTGTCGCCTTATTTACTTTTGCATGCCAAAGCAGCCACATTATTGAGTCTAAATCGTTTAAGCTTTATTTAAACAGCTTTAATCAAACTCGTTTTGAGAGCATAAACACAGTTAAGCAACATTTAATCGATGACTTATCAGGCGCAGTTAATAGTCCGGTACAAGTAACCCTATACAAAGCGGACGATTTTAACTGTTTACCCTGTACTGCACTGCCTGGGGAATGCATTGATGATTTAGATATTGAAATAGATAACTATGATATTGATGCCTATTCACTTAAAGCACATAGCGATGAAATAGTAACCGAAACACTCAATAGCCATTTGCTAAAATCTAATTGCTTAATAACGTCTCAACCAGATTGGGCGAGCATTATTATAAGATACACGGGCGAGAAGATATGCCGTGAATCGCTACTACGTTATTTAATATCGTTTAGAACACACAACGAGTTTCATGAGCAATGTGTAGAGCGCATTTATAGTGACTTAACCACGCAACTCAACATTAAAGAGCTTGAAGTATATGCACGTTATACACGCCGAGGCGGATTAGACATAAACCCATACCGTTCTACGCATTATAACGAAACACCGTTTGCCGTTAAGATTAATCGTCAGTAAATACGTTAAACACTCAAACATAAACATTAAAAAGGAGCCTCAGCTCCTTTTTTAATATTTAAATAACGCGCTTTGTTGGGATAGGCATACCACATACATCAACGTAATTATACGATTGGACAAACCAGGGTTCCGTTCGGCTTTTACGTGCATCTATCAGTTGTTTGAACGATGCTGAATTTGTCTTCATTACCTTAAATACTGTTACATCGCTATTAACATCAGCCAACACTTCAATATTTGTTATTGGATTAAACGCCAGTCCCTCAGTGGGTAAACGCTGCAAACGATTAAAGTGTTCCATACCTTCAAGCACTCTTCCAAACACGGTAATGTTTTTATCAAGGTAACGAGGGCCTTGCCCAATAGTGACAAAAAACTCAGTACTTGCGCTGTTTATATCATTAGCGCGTGCCATTGCAAATACACCATTGCAATGCACTTGCCATGTTTGAGTCTGTGTTTGATTTTGCGCAACAGCAAAACCATTTAAAAACCCCGTAACAGGGGCGTATCCATCGCCTTTTAACTCGGTAATTTTTAGTGGTTGCGATGTTGGTAAATAAAACTCTGCAGGTACGGTTTTATTCGCTGTTTTTATTTCTTTTTTACCCGAGCTGTCGCCACCTTGTGCTACAAACCCTTCTACAAAACGATAAACACGGGTGTTTTTATAAAAGCCTTCTTGCGCCAACGTTTTAATATGTTGCGTGTGTTTTGGAGCTAGTTGCGGATTTAATGCTATGTAAGCCGAACCAGTAGGTAAGGTTATTTTTAAAATATTTTGAGGATCGACTACTTGCCACTCATCTGCAGTTGCATTTTTTATTACATCATTGGCACTAAGTGGTGTTTGTATATTTATAACGGATTTATTGTTAGCTGTTGTAGCGCAGCCGCTCAGCAAAAGAGCCATTACATAAATTGAAAAACGTGTTTTCATATTCAACCTTTTATTTTTATTATTTAAAAGTAGCTTTAAGCAATCTAACTTACCTAGGGTCTGTTTGACATTAATGCGAGGTTATCGCCAATTTATAGGTGATAACCATAATACATAGGCTCTTCCTTGCCCAAATACCAAACAGGCTGCTGCAAATTCAACCTGACAGTTCATCAGGCTCTAGAGCTTATAGTTCAGTCCCAATCAAATTTATAGAGCACATCAACATTTTGGTATAAACCACTGGTTACCTCTATATAGAGTTGCGACAACAACTGGTAACGAATGGCCACTTCACTAACTGACTCAAATACCCCAACGCTGTATTTAACTTGCAAGCTAGGCGCAACATAGCCTGAAATTTCTACCTTAGTGCTGTCACCACTTCCTGACGAACTTAAGCTAACATCAGAAAGACCAAACGTTTCACCTACCTTTGACACAACCCCTTCACTTCTACTAACCCCTTGAGAAAGTAATAACTGGGCAAGCATAGCGTTGCTTGATGCTCCCTCCCCCTCTCCTAGCGGCTGTCCATTGAGTAAGTATGCTAAGGTTTGCGCCTGATCCATTGCAGGCTCAGAGAACAGCTTTAAAGTGGGTTCTTTAACATTTCCCGTAAGCGTAACACCAGCTATAACACCATTTGCTGTATTAGCTGGGTTTCTGATTGCTTTAATATTCAAATAGGGATGTTCAATGGAGCCACTAAAGCCCACTTGGCCAGTTCTTATAATTAAATCTTGGCCAAATGCTAAATAAGTGCCATTTATTAAATTAAGCTCACCTGTCGCAATAATTGGAACACCTTGACTCATTTTAATCGCTAAATCACCAGCCACTTTAGACTCTAATCCGAACGACTCTACTTTAACGTCATTTTTAACGATCACATTTAAGTCTATGTCGTAGTCAAATGGTACCTTTTCGCTGGTTTCAGTTTTTTGATCAACAATAATTTCATCGTCACTAACCTGCACAGCACCTTCTGGAAGCTCTTCAATCGTAATACGACCATAAGGTACAACTACTTCACCCGCTAATTTAAGTGCATTATTAGCTAACCCTATTTTTAAATCTGGCGATATTTTAAAAGTAACGCCTTGCTGTGCGCGCACAAAAAACTGCTCGCCTTGCACATTTACATTTACTTCAGGTTGCTCATCTTGCCAATCAACATCACCGTTTAGCTTTACATTGCCACCTTGATTGTCGTTTAAATTGCCCTCTATTGTGGCGGTCGTTTTATCAAATAATATGTTTATATTTGATTTTTGTAGCGCAATAGGAAGCTGTTCACCCTCAAGGTTTATATCGTTTACGTTAAGCTCACCATTTAATAGTGGGTCTTTTAACGTACCCGCAAGTGCGACCTTACCGCTAATATCACCTTTTAATTGCTCAAGAGTTTCAAGAAATGGCTGTAAGTCTGAAAGTAATATTTTATCAATATTAATAGTGCCATTAAGCGCCTGCGTATTTTGTATGTCGTCAATATTAATGTATGTATCAATTTTACCTAGTACGCTTGACTCTATATTTGCTTCAAGCTGCCCCTTTTGCGAGTCTGAAAAAGCACTAATACTGAGTGTTTCTATAGGTAATTTAAAGCGATCTTCTTCTGAGGTTAAAACAGTGGTCAAGTCACTTGCATTTAAACTTGCGCGTAATGTTTTAAGAGCGCCTGCATTCCAATTGAGCGCCACATTACCCTTTACATCACCACGGGTGCGAATGTTATCGGGTAAAAAGTGTTTAAGCTCTTCAAGCGCTAAATTGTTTAACTTAGCGTTTAACTGGCCTAGCGCTTTAGTTTGGGCAAGCGTGTCTATACAAAGCTCGCTTTGCTGAGAAGCCCAGCAGTGCGCACTTACATTAAAATTACCGTTTTGAGAGTTAAACATAACGGCAATATTTTTAGTGTTGCTAAAGCTTAACTTTTTGTCGCTTAGCGTTACATTACTAAACTCACCATTCCAGGTAGCGTTATTAATTTTGCCATTTACTTCAAGCTCTGCACTGCCCTGCTCGGCATCTACAGATGCTGTAAGTTGGTGATCTGTTTTATCGCCGCTAATATCAACTTTTACACTATTAATTTGCTCATCAGCCACAAGCGCCGAGCCAACACTTAACGATACGTCAGTTTGCCAATCAGCGGCTGTATCCAACTGCCCTTTTACCGTCAGTTTATTTATATTGATTTCATTAAAAATGAAGCTATCAAGCATTAACGCTAAATCGACAGAAGGTGTTAGCCTCTGCCCTCTTACTTTTAAATCGGCGTTGCCATCGGCAATAAATGGCATATTTGCCTCTTTATTACTTTTAAGTGTTATTTTACCGTCAACTTTCCAGCTATCATTAACTTGCCCATTGAGTACTAATTTATTAGTGCCGCTACTTAAATAAAGGCTATCAATATTGGCTTTTAATGCATCATCAAGCTGAAAGTTTGACGCAAACTCAAGGGGTACCTCGTTTAATAATCCGCTTAACTTAGTATCATCCATTTGTAGTTGCCACGAGCCTTCTTCCGCATTGAATGAACCTTTAAATTGCCCTGAAATATCGCTGGTTACAGCATCCGTAAAATACTGCGATTTTAGGTTTGAAAGCGAGCCGTTAAAACTCGCTTTAATGCCCTGTTGCCAATCGACATTAGCTTTTATAATCGCACTACTTTCGTGAGCCTTAATACTTAATGTTTTAAGCACAGCTTGAGTTAAACCGCCTGTTAGCTGAGTATTAAGATTAACAGCCGGATAAGCGCCTAATTGGCTGTTTGCCTGCAAATTGAGTTGGTAGTCATCGGCATTACCATTTGCATTAAGGCTTACATTTTTAACTTTTAGTTCGTTACTTTGCGCATCAATAAGCCATTGGTTAATGTTACCGCTTAGCTCAAATGGGTAATTTTTTTGCTTTAAATTAGCATTCGCTGTTAACGTGAGCGGATATTGTCCACTCGTTTGTAAATTTAAATTTAAGTCAGCTAAATCACCGTTTAACTCTAAGTTTGCTTGGTGCTCGTCACTATTTAAAGTCACTAAGCCTTTTACAGGCAAGTTACCTAAAAGCTCTGCATCTAATTGGGTATTAAGCTGCCACTGCTCATAGGTAGCTGAAAGCGACTTCAAATTAATCACGGCATCTTCTACACTTAATTGCAGCGAAATGTTTTCGATATTATGCTGCGCATCGCCCTGCTCAATTGTTACCTTTGCGATATCAAAGGATTCAATGGCCAAATCAATGGGTGATGTAAATTCAATATCAGGAAGTGCTGGTAATTGCGTAAGTGCAGCTTTGTTGCTTTGAGCAGTTTGCGCCTTGGCAGGTTGTTCTTGCTCTTTTAAAGCAACAAGTATACTCGGGATATTTAAGCTTTTTACTGTGAGTTTTGAGCCTTCAGCTTTAGCTGATAGTTTAAAGTTATTAACGCTCACATCTGCACTAGGGTGGTTTAATGTAAACTCATTAACCGCTATATTTTTTATTGAAACATTAAAAGGTAAAGTAATTTTTTCAAGGGGCTCAGAGGGTGTTTCATCTAGCGCTTCAACTGTTTTTGGCAAGGTTAATTTTATAGATTTAGCGCTAAAATTATCAATACAGATACCATCACACTGCCACCAAAATAAATCTATTTTTAATTGCTGAGCATTAAAATCTAAACCATTATTTTTAAAACGAACATTAAACACATCGTTATAAATAAAGCGGCCATCTTTAATTTCTATGTGTAATCCATCAACAACTTTATTTGCCGTATAGGCAATAAATTGATTACCGGGTGCAGTAAATAATAAACAAAATACGCTAATAATTAGCGAAACTAAAATTGCACTTACTGTGGCTGTTATTTTTTTTAATATTGGCATTAAATTTCTGGCCCTATGGTAATACTCAAACGGGTACTTTTGCTATCTTTAGTTAAGCCCCAAGCGTGATCTATTCGTACAGGGCCCACAGGCGTTAAATATCGAAAACCAAAACCAGCACCCACTTCAAATTCATCTGAAAAATCATTCGTAGCAGTACCACCATCAACAAATAATGCTGCACGCCAATTTTGAGCAAACTGATAGTTGTACTCCATAGTGCCAGCAAGCAAATATTTACCCCCTATTAGTTCACCATCATCATTTTCTGGCGAAATTGACTGATAAGCAAAACCACGAACGCTTTGATCACCGCCGGCATAAAACCGCAGTGAATACGGTACATTATTTATGTCATCAACTAGCATTGCGCCAATGTTTGCCTTAAGAAAAACTAAATGCTTATTAAGGTATGTACGAAGCCATGCATGCTGTAATTGAACCCTCAACAAATTCGTGCTGGAAAGCGCATCATCTAGGCCAAACTCTGCTGATATAAGCCATTGCTCGCCCCAATAAGGAGTCGTTCCGCCTTTTAAACTTTTGCGAGCATAACTAATTCCGGGCATTAACATTTCGGTTGATTCTTCTGGATCATCGCCCAGACGATACGTCTCTTGGTCTCTGCGTAAAAACGCTGTTCTTACCCATTTTTCTTCTGTAAGCCACTGCCTTTGTAATTGTGCGGTTAATATCTCGCTGTAGACATCATCTGCAAGTTCGTCTTCCAGTTTATAACCCACTGAAAAACGCCATAAATCATCATTAGGGTCGTCTACAGGAACCGTGTATGCCATTGAGAGATCTTGTTGCTTTTCAGCAATATTCATATTTGTATCAAGGTAATGGCCATCCTCTGTGATCCAAGGTTTACTCCACTTAAAACGGAACCTAGGCTCACTTTCAGAAACACCGCCGCCAATTTCAAAGCTATTTGCAGGCTTAGGAACAACCTCAACTTTGATAGGAACTTGGGCGTTTTTGCGCGCTGCAATCTCAGCATAAACACGCACACTAGCAAAATAAGGTGTGCTCGAAAGCTCAAGGTTATAGTCGGCTATGTAAGTTGATTTATAAGGTTGTCCTTGAGTAAATGGTGACAAAGAACGAATATATTTTTCAGCTGGCGTATCACTGGTAATTTCAATACTGCCATATTGATAACGCACACCGGTATCAATCACAAACGTGACAACGGCACTATTTTTTTTAATTGAAACTTCTAATTTGCGGGCAGGCCATTTAGCATCAAAATAGCCAAGCTCCAAAAGCATAGATTCTATTTTTTTATACGCTGATTCATAGTCACCATGGTTTAGAACATCACCCTGTTTTAAATTGGTGTTTTTAATAATGGTTTGTAATTGTTTATCGTTCTTCCCTTCACCATTTAATGTAATGTTAATGGCGTCTATCCGTGTTGCAGGACCACGCTCAATTTTTACAACGAGTTCACTATCGTCTTTATCAAATTCAACCTCAACTGTTGGGCTGTAGTAACCCAGTGCTTTTATGCTGTTTTGTACCTGACTTTTAGCATAACGTTGAAGGGTTCTTGTTGGTTTTTCACCTGTAAGCTGCTTTAAGTAAAGCGCTACGTTTTTTTCTAAATCACCATTTATGCCTTTAATTTTGTAGTCTTCGATGACTTTTTCTACCGCATAGGAATTTGCAGCCATAAAAACAGTGGCAATACACATGCAACGTAAAAACTTAATAAACAAGCAAATATCCTTACTCTTATATACTACTTAAAATGAGCTAATGTGGCGCATATTAACATAGCCATAATGAGCAACACATTAACTTAATGACAAACTCAGTTTAAATATGAAATGTGAAGAAGATAAAATTAGTACGCGTTAAGACAATATTTTAGTTACAATAGTGCCAACGAACACAAAATTATTTTTAGATGAGTTTTTAATGCAATTTCCAGATGACGAAAACGGCCAGCTGTTAGCCGAAATAGCCGCTGCAGGCGTCGATTTAAGCAAAATGCAGCAAATCGACTTTTTCATTTTATTTGAGCAACAAGCCGATGCTGATAAGTTTGCTAAAGATATTGTTTCTGATGCATTAGTACAAACCGCCGACGTCGAAAAATGCAAAGACACTGGCGTTTGGGAAGTAATTACTCATGTACAAATGGTACCAGAGCACACATTACTAGGCCAAGCTGAACAGTACCTAGAAAGTATAGCGAATGGCTATAACGGTTACGGTGACGGCTGGGGATTAATGGACGAAGACGCCGCTTAATATATTAAAAATCAGTTAAGTTTAACGACTTAACTGATTTGCCTTTCTAAAACTCCCCTTATAATCAAATAGCTTATCTGCTACTTTCCAACCATATTTTTTACTTTTTCGCGCAATCACAAAGTCAGGGGGCACCAAGTCTAACTGCGCTTTAATTACCTGTTCTGCTGCTTTAAAGTCTGTTGGTTTTTGTCCATGCGCAAGCCGTTTGCCAAATTGTTTATTAAAGATAAACTGACCGCCTTTACTGGCAAGGTTATAAACTTCATCACAACTAGTGCCGTCTTCGTCAAAATAAGTAACTTTGATTAGCTCGTCTTTAAGTTGAGTTACTGTTAGCCCACTACAACGAAGCACTAATGCATCTTTTAAGTTTAGCGCATTACGCAACTTGTCGTCAGGATCAGCCATTATAGCGCCGCAGTCGTGGCATTTTCGAGCAGCAATATCGTTTTGCGCACCACATTCCTCACACTCTTTAAATCTAAAACGATAATCGCACTGCTCTTTGCTACCTTCATCGTCTTCTAATAACCCTTGGCAACGTCTACCAAAATGCTCAACAACTTTGCCAGCAGAGTTCGTTTTACCCCAAAATATATTAGCAAACCCACAACCTGGACAAAGCACTTGTACAGGTTCATTATCGCTGTCGCCTTTTTTATCCCCTACTTCAGGGTGAAATAAATTAAAACCATTTCCGGCATAATCAATCACTAAGCAATCGGTTTTAGATTCTGATAATCGTAAGCCCCGACCTACAATTTGTTGGTATAAGCTTACAGACTCTGTAGGACGCAAGATGGCAATAAAATCGACATGTGGCGCATCAAAGCCGGTTGTTAATACAGAAACATTAACCAAATACTTTAACGTTTTACTTTTAAACGCAGAAATGATTTTATCGCGTTCAATATTAGGCGTATCGCCTGTAATTAGCGCGCTTTGGGCTGTTGGTAAGTAGCTTAATATTTCTTGGGCATGCATAACTGTTGCCGCAAAAACCATTACACCTTTGCGCTGTTCGCTATATTCAATCACTTGTTTAAGAATAGCCTGAGTTGCTCGCTCGTTACTTTTTAAAAGCGCGTTCATATCATCGGCAGTGTATTGGCCAAACGCATTCGTTTCTAAAGACGAAAAATCGTAGTGGTTAATGGCAGCATCAACTTCATTTGGTGGGGTTAAATAGTTATTTTTAATCATGTACCTAAGCGGCAATTCAAATATACAACGTTTAAATGGGCTTTCTGTAGTTCCTTTAACAAAACCATGATAATGGTGATGGTATATCCACCCCATGCCTAAACGATAAGGCGTAGCCGTTAAACCCAATACTTTTAAATGTGGGTTATACGACTGTAATGCACTTATAACTTTACCGTATTGGCTTTTTTTATCACCATTTACTCTGTGGCATTCATCAATAATAAGTAAAGAATAATGCTCATTGAGTTTATCCAAATTACGTGAAAGTGACTGCACACTAGCAAAAGTGACTTGATGGGTTAAAGATTTTTCTTTTAAACCTGCGGAAAATATACTCGCCTCTAAACCAAAACTTTTATATTTTTGTGAATTTTGCTCTACAAGTTCTTTAACATGAGCAAGGACCAATATTTTTTGTTTAGCTATACGGGCAAGCTCAGCGATGACTAAACTTTTACCTGCACCTGTTGGCAACACAATAACTGCGGGATCATTGGTTTTTCTAAAGTGAACAACGGTGCGTTCAACCGCCTCTTGCTGATAGGGTCTAAGTTTATAGCTCATAAATGTAAGAGTTCATATTATATATTTACTATTGTACCTTAATATAAAAAGCCCCCTTAATAAAAACTAAGAGGGCTTGTAATTACTTTAAAATGTAATTGCTTTTTATACGTTCAGTTTATGCATCAAAACATTAAACTTAGAACTTATAAGAAGCTTGTAGGTAAGCAAATCGACCAATATTGTCGTAAATTGCCGATCCTGCACCTGTACCGGTAGTGCTACCAGGTAAGCCACGATTAAATAGGTTATCAACACCTAACTTAAAGCCAACTCCACTATCAAACTTATAAGCAACTGATGCATCAGTTATAAAGTAAGAACCGTAACGCATCTGGTTAGATGGGTTTGGATTTGTTTCAATAGACTTATGATCGTACAACTCAACACCGTTAATAAAGCGAGTACTAAAATCTAATACAAGATTTTCGTATGTATAATCAACGGAGATACTGCCTTGCCATGTTTCATCACCTAACACACCTTCATAATCAGTGTAATTTTCAGGCTCAGCTGAGAATGGAAAGTCTTTTGCTTCAATTAAGTATGTACCAATAAAACTAGTACCAAAACTTCCGCCTAGCGCATCAAAATCATAACCAAACTCAAAATCGACACCAGAATTTAAGCTTCGAGCAATGTTCAATGCAAACCCTTTAAGAAGCGTAATTTCACTTGTATTTGGATCACGAGTAATCAGGCCACAAAACTGATTATCAATGCCTGTTGGTGAATCAACACAACGGTCTATAATTGTTTGAAAGCCGATACCGCTAATTGTATCATCAATATCAATTTCCCAGTAATCAGCTGTTACACTGAAACCCTCTAACCACTCAGGTTGATAAACAATACCTGCAGTGATTGATCTAGACTCTTCAGGTTGAAGATCAGGGTTACCACCCACTAAAGTTTCAAGCGTTGCGCTATCGTAGTTTGAATCAAAATCTGCTGGAACGCCTAATGCTGCACAGTTTTGCTCTCGGATAGCACGACCTGAATCGCTTAATTGAGCAAGCTCTGACACCTTACAACTATCGTCAACACCTGCGAAAGACTGGCTTTGACCAGAGAATAACTCATCAATATTTGGCGCTCGCATAGCTTCTGACAATGTAAACCTAGCACGAAGCTCTGGTGTAACAGTCCAATCAAGTCCTAACTTCCAGCTTGTTGTATCACCAATTGTTGAGTAATCAGCATAACGAACTGCTGTATCAAATACTAAGGTATCAATTAAAAATACATCTTCAATAAGCGGAACTGATAATTCAAAAAATGCTTCAGTTACATCATATCCACCATCAGTCTCACCGAGCGCATTAAAGAATGTAGCACCTGTTTTAGCAAAGGCATCTTCAATAGTAACACTTGTTTCATCTCGGTATTCAACACCGCCAGCAAATCCAACCATACCCGCAGGTAGCTCAAAAATAGCAGAGTTGCTAAATGTTGCATTGAACACGGTTTGTTTAATTTCAGACGTACCAATTGAAGTCGTTGTTACATAGTCAATCGCTTCTTGGCTAATAGCGCCGTCACCCATTATATTCGCAGCTACACAGCCATCAGCACGGGCTGCTTCATCACGACAAACAATACTTCCGCTATCATCAAATACAGCATCTATAGCATTAGCATAATTTGCCATAATAACGTTAGCACCGTTAATACGCTCAATTTCTGATTTACCATGTACGAGTGAAATATCCATAGACCAGTCTTCACTGATTTCGCCTTGAATACCAGCTACAAAGCGCGTTGTTTCACGAGTGTTTTCTTCTAGACGACGACCAATATCATTAAACATTTTGTTAACACCAATAAAGGGTAAGTCGTTGTCGTCCATTAACTGAGCAACATCTGGTGTTAAGAATGCATTGTCTCGTTGAATTAAGTTGGCACCACTGTAAAAACGGAAAAACGGCTGTCCAACATTTTCACCCTCAGTTTTAGAGTATTTTGCTTGAAAATAAACGTTCAGTTCATCCGTAACATCATAATTCGTTTTAAAGTTAAAGTTTACACGATCAAATTTTGGTTGAATTTCTGAATATTGTCTTAAATTAATATAATCACAACCAGGGCTTGCACAAAAGGAACCATCCGCAATAGGTCCAGTGTAAACATCACCAAGTGTACTATCACCATTAAACTTACCCATTATGCCACCAGTGAATGGATTCCACACTGTGCCTTGGTTTGATATTAGGTAATAACCTGCGTTTGGTAATAGAAATTTATCAGGATAGTCCTCACTATCAATTTGGTCATCTGGTCGAGTTTGACCTGTAACCACATCATAAGGTAAAGATGCATATGACGTTGCCGTCCATGGATTATCAAGCGCATTCAATGAGTCCTGGGCATTATATTCGACTGAAAATGCAGCATTACCACGGCCTTCGTTAAAATCTGTGCCATATGATAATGTAAATTTCTCATTTTGATATTTACTATTATCTGCATAACCCTTTGTAGCGGTTGCGTTAAAACCTGTAACATCTTTTTTCAATATAAAGTTAACAACGCCAGTTACAGCATCTGCGCCATAAACAGCAGAAGCACCACCTGTAATTATTTCTACTTTTTCAATCCAAGCGCTAGGTATTGTATTGGTATCTACTGATGATGTACCAGGCGCACTAGCAACATGACGCTTACCATCTACCAATACTAGGGTACGAGAGCTGCCCATTCCCCGTAAGTCAAGTAAGCTGATACCAGCCGTGCCTATAAAACGACCTGAGTTAGCAAGCGAGTATGTGGTAGCTAATGCTGGTAATTTATTTAAAACTTCACCAATATTCATTGCACCAGTACTAACTAGATCTTCACCTGTAATAACTGTAACTGGTGAAGGTGCTATTGCCCCCTCACGTAAAATACGAGAGCCTGTCACTTCAATTCGCTCTACTTTTTCGGCTCCTTCTTGCTCTTCAGCAAATGAGTTTACTGAAAAAGCAGCTGTTGATGCCGCACCAAAAGCAATCGCTAAGCGAACTGCTTTTGAAACTTTATTATTTATCATATTGAAATCCCTGTTTGTATTTTAATTATTTTGATTCAAAACAAATAAATTAACATTAGTACCTGTTTTGAATCTATATATTAACCACAAGTTTACAAACTTATCAACACAGATTGCGTTAAGGTGTAGCTTTTATAAGTTATAAATAATGAAGTGCTAAAAAGCTTAGAAATGTTCGATGATTGAATACTTAATGGTACTCGCGTACCGAAACGTTAATCGCCGTTTTAGGAATAAGCGGCTTATTAGATTACTATTAAGTTATAAGCTACGATCAGTATAACTTTGTTAGCAGAAGTGGTATCAAACCAAGGGACTAAGGAATGAGAAAGGGTTATAGTTACTGAAAAGTCATTTGAATACCTAATTAACTTATTAGGTATTCAAAAACTAATTTCTAACCACTAATATAATTATTTAGCTAAATACTTTTCAAGCTCAACGCCTTCAAACGCTTTGGGACGACGACCCCGGCCGGTCCACTCTATTACTTCACCATTTAGTTCCATTCGGTACTTAGGCGCAACTTTAGTACGTTTATCTGAGGTAATATCTTGTAAATCTTCTAACGTAAGTCCTTTTTCTTTTAAAAGATCCAAAACTTCCTGTTTTGCTTTTTGCTGTTGGGTATATTTTGAAATTGCATCAGTAACTAATTGTTTTGCTTTTTCAAGTTCAGTTAAGGATGCGGTCTTTATAAAAGCTCGAACTTCTTTCATTTACTTATCTCATCGAAATTAAATATTCTAAAGTTAATATAGTAGTATAATTGTAGCTGTAAAATATATCATCAGTAAAAAAGAATAATTTTATAATGGTGTATTTTCAGTATCACTCACTAAAATACATAAACAGCTGTTACCTTTGAAGCTAATTCTTATAGCCCTTATAAAGAGTACCTATTTTTTCTCTATTAGAGTCGATTAAATCAGTCTTTTCTATTTCACAAAATTCTGATAAGAGAGAATATACGGCTGAGTTTTTCGCTGCAGCACTTTTTAGGTCTGTTAATCTAAAAATTAATCCTTCTAACTCTGATTGAAATAAAGAAAAAGCTTTGTTTAAATCAATAGAACGATTTTTTAATATAAACTCATAAAAATTGGTCAATAACGTTGCATTTATAGCATGTGGGTTAATTTTTATATCATCATTAATCAATTTCTTTAAATAGGCTGAGTGCACTTTCTCTGTGTCAGATTTATTTTGGATTGCATTGATAATTTCCGAGATAACAGGAACCATAGTAGCTTGTACCCTAATTGCAGATTCTAGGATTTGAACATTAGGAACAACAATGTCAGAGTTTATGTCATGGCATATAATCTGAACCACTCCTTTAGGTTTAAGTACCCTAAGCATTTCTTCTATACTTACCTGAACATCACTATATTCTAGTGCAAACTGAGATATAACAGCATCAAATTTCTCTTCCTCAAAAGGAAGTGCTTCAGCAAATACACCCGATAAAAAAGTACCATGTATATCTTTAGTCGCATCTAAGTTTATAGTCGCAGGATCAATCCCCGTAAAATTTAACCCTTTGCTTATATTTTTTTGGATAAGGTCGATCAGTGCCCCATTGCCTGTCCCTAGGTCTAAAATTTTAGAATTCTCTTTTAATTCGTTACCTAGTTCTAACCAGCAATCTTTGAGTTTCCCCGTATAGTTACCTTTAATATCTTGACCAAATGACGTTATATACCCCTGAGCCCAATACTCACTCCAATAAGATTTCATATCATCTCCAAATAAAAAAAGGGCTGAAAAATCAGCCCTTTTTAAAATTTAAACTAAGGTTTAGAAACTAATTGTGTAGTTAACACGGTAGTCACGACCGAAGTTATTGTAAAGATCTTGGTTATCCCAAGTACCTGCTGAAGAGAACACTGGGTCTTCATCAGTAAGGTTATTTACTGTAAATGTAATCGCACCATAATCACCAGCGTTGTAGCTGTATGTGAAGTTGTGGATTAACCAGCTGTCTAGTTTACCTGTTTGCTCGTAGAAACCGTCACCATCGCTGTCTACTTCTGTTTCTGAAGTGTCAGCTGTGTAAGTTGAGTTCCAAGAGATTAGGTGATCTTCATAAGACCAAGAGATAGTTGCAACTGATTTAAGATCTGGTTGACCAGACCAACCAGCTGTATCCTGAACAACACCACCAACTTCAGAGTCATAAGCAAGTGTGAAGCTGTTCACGTTGCTGAAACGAAGCTCACCAAATTCAGTTTCAAGGTTTGCATTGATAGTAAAGTCGATACCTTCAATTTCAAAACCAGCGCCGTTGAAGTAAGAAGTACCCGCTTCAACTAAAACACCAGACGCTGCACGCTTAAGATAGAATGTTTCGTTTGAAGTATCTGTATCAACACTAACAGCACTGATTAGGCCAGCAGCTTCGTCAGAAATTAGACCTTGAAGAGATTTAGATTGAATTACATCTTCAACTTCTAACATGAAGTAATCAAGTTTAAGACCTAAGTTATCGTTTACATCCCAAGCTACACCTAAGTTGATGTAGTCAGATGTTTCAGCACCTAGCTCTGAGTTAGCTGTGTAGTAAGTATCGTATTGACGTGAAACAGTTGAACCGTTGTTGTAATCAATCGCTGACTCAGCAGAGAAAGTACGAGCTTGGTTTAATAAATCTAAACCAGGAGCACGGAAAGACTCTGAGTAAGAACCACGAAGTACAACACCTTCAGAAACTTCCCAACGAGCAGAAACTGCAGGAGCAACGTTATCGCCAAAGTCTGAGTAATCATCGTAACGAGCTTTAAGGTTTAGCTCAAAAGTGTCTGTAACTGGAAGAACTGTTTCTATAAACACAGCTGTCACATCACGATCACCTGCAGCAGAGTTACCTGCTGAACCACCAATAAGACCAGCTTCAGATTGACCGTCGTAGATGTCTGCGTATGTTTGCTCGAAGTATTCCATACCAACGTAGTGAGCGATAGCGCCGCCATCTAATTCACCAAGGTCAAAACCGATACCACCAAAGTATTGGTCAAACGTAGAAGTAGATTGTTGAAGAGTTGTTGCTTTCATGTTTGCAACGCCCTCATCAGAACCTAGGTCGATATCATTTTGCTCGTTATAAGCTAGACCTGAGTAAGACAGGTAAAATTCACCGATTGATTTGTTATCGGCTTTGTTACGGTGGTAGTAAACTTCCCAAGAAGCGTTGTTCCAATCTAACTCACCACGAAGACCTGTTGTAAGGTCAATGTTGTAATCGTCAACATTACCATCACGAGTACCAATACCTACCCAACGGAATAAACCGTATGCACCATCTACACCGTAAGGGTTATGTTCGTTGTCCGCTGACATGTTTGTCCATGCAGCAGCAGGAGGAGCGTAGCGACCAAATGAAGAGTTTTGAACAAACATTGCTTGAGCAAACCATTCGATATCGTCAGCTACTTCATAGTTAGAGCTTAGGTATAAAGTGTTACGGTCAATTGAAGCTGTGTTGTAAGATACGTTACCGTACGCATACATACAGTACTCAGAACCTGGGCCCCAATCTTCATTTGCGTCTACACGACGGAAAGTATCTTCGCCGTATTCTGCGATTAAGTCATCACACTTTAAAGAAGCAGAAGCAGTTGCGAAATCTGGAGATAAAACTGTAGCACCAAAGTAAGACCAACCAACAGTATCAGCAGTGTATGCTTCGATATCGCCATCACCATCTAAATCGCCAATTTGTGCTTTAGTGTAGTCACGAGCCGCGTCACTAATGCCTTTACGTTTTTGGTGGTCGAATGCAAAAGTAATGTTACCTTTATCGTTTGTAACACCACCAACTACTGAAAACTCTGAAGATGTAGTACCTTCATCTTGGTCACGATGACCAGCACCAACGTTGAAAGTTAAACCTTCGAAGTTATCTTTCAATATAACGTTAACAACACCAGCCATTGCATCAGAACCATAGATTGAAGAAGCACCTTCAGTCATGATATCGATACGTGCTACAGCGGCCATTGGAATAGCGTTCAAGTTAGCTGATGCGCCACCAAGAGTTGGTGAACCAGGGAAACGACGGCCGTTTAAAAGAACTAGCGTACGACGTGAACCAGCACCACGTAAGTTAATAGTTGCTTGAGATTGTGCTGAGCTACCTGAACGCTCAGAGAATGAGCCGAAAGAGTTCAGTGAGCTTGAGCGAAGAGCATCAGCAACTGTGAAGTCACCTTCCATACGGATATCTGCAGCAGTAATAGAGATTACTGGTGAAGCACCTTCAAGGTCACTACGCTTGATGCGTGAACCAGTTACTTGGATACGCTCAACTTTTTCTGCAGATTCTTCTTCTGCAGCAAAAGAACTTGCTGAAAACGCAGCTGTAGATGCTGCACCAAAAGCGATCGCTAAGCGAACTGCTTTTGAGATTTTGCTATTTAACATTTGATTCTCCCAGGAATACATTTATTAATTATAATTTTTTCAATCTAGCGGCACATAACTTGTTACGAAACGCTACGATTGTGTGACCAATGATAATACTAGTGAAACAACAAGGTCAACAAGGAATTAACGTTGCATTAATATTTAATTATTAAAGAAGTGATTCAGTTGCAAAAAACTGGAGAGAAAACAATCTAAGCTTCTGTTTATATGGTTAAAAATTGAAACTAAAATATTTTTATTTAACAATCCAAAAGATATCATATTTTAAATATAAAATTATTATCTCTATAAAATTTAACTTTTACGTGATAACTGGCCACTTATTAACCTAAAAGTTGATAAGTGAAAGCTGTCCATTGATAGGTTTTTTTTCTGACCTTGATATTATAGAGTCAATAATTGAATTAGAAATTGGCGTTAATTGGCGCTGCAAATATAGCTGATAATTAAGTGCATTTTTTCCATTAAAAATTTCTGCCCCTGACATTGCATAAACATACTCTATAATTTGCCCGCGTCTTACCTCAAAGTCAGGATGTTCTGCCTTGTGTTTTTTTACCGCTTGTACATGTGGTGGAATATTTTTTTCGTAATCGTTTAAATTTCTACCAAGGCGTTTTTTATAAACAAGCTTTTGATCAAACTCTCCGCTATACAATCGTTTGGTATAGTCTTTTACTATTTCGTCAAGTTGGGCAATTTCAAATTGTGAATCAAATAAGGTCTCAAATAGCTCTTTTTGAAACTCTTGGGCAAATTCAGTCCAATCACTTCTCACGGTTTCCATACCTTTAAAGACGATTTTAGATTCATCACTTTTTACTATTTTACCAACGTAACGTTTTTTAGAGCCCGTTTTTTTATCGCGAATTGTAGGCATAAAAAAGGGACTGTAATGGGTTTCAAATTCAATTTCTAAATAGCTTTTTAAATTAAAATGCTTCGCTATATGCCGCTCCCACTGATGATTAATATGAGTCATCAATTCATTACCAATTTTATTGCAGCATTGGGCAGTTAAGCTCTCATCCACTTTTACAAAAATTGAGTCTGTATCACCATAAATAACACTGTACCCAAGCTCCTCCATCCATTTACGCGTCGTTTGCATAATTTCATGGCCGCGCAGCGTAATAGAACTTGATAAACGAGGATCATAAAATCGACATCCCTTAGATCCAAGTACACCATATAAGCTGTTCATAATAATTTTAATTGCTTGCGATAACATTGGTTGGTTGGTGTCTTTGGCGTTTTGACGGGTTTTAGTTAGGTATTCAATTAACTTTGGTAAATGATGCTCACTACGAGAAAACACTGCATTATTAAAGCCTTGTATTGCATCATTAGGGGCATTTAACCCTTTTATTAACCCTAGGGGATCAATACAAAAAGTGCGCATAATAGAGGGGTATAAACTTTTAAAATCTAAAACCAGAATATTTTTATAAAGCCCAGGCAATGAGTCCATCACGTAACCACCAGGGCTGTCAAAAGACAAACCATGGTCACCTAAATTAGGGGCTACATAACCACTGCGGTGCAGCAAGGGTAAATACAAATTAGTAAAAGCAGCTACAGAGCCGCCCATTCGCTCAAGCTCAAGGCCTGTTAACTGTGTGCGAACAATAGCAAACTCATATAAATTTAATTTAGTAAAAATACGATTAACTAAAATACAGTCTTGACGGTTATAAGCCGCTAGAGTCAGTTTATCCTCATTAAATTGACGGATAATTTCACCTAACCGATTGTCAGATTGTATTAATTTAGCTTCACCTAATACTTTTTCGGCAATGTTCCCTAAAGAGTAATTATCAAAGTGGTAAGTCGCATTTTTTAAAGTGTCAATTCCATCAACAACACATCTTCCTGGCAACGTAAGGCGTGTATAGTGCCCCGTATTGATATTGATTGATTGGTTATCTCTGCCCAATTTAAGGGAAATTCCAAGTGCTTCAGCACGGGCATTAAGTACTGTAAAATCAAACTCTATTACATTCCACCCAATAATAATGTCGGGATCATTACTACTTAAATAAGTATGTAACTTTGTAAGTAACTCAAGCTCATCTAAACACCAGTCAATGTTGATTTGTTCACTATGATTGTGTGGTTCGCCAATCATTAAAACGCAGTCAAGTCCATTACCAACAAGACCAATTGAAAAAAGCACTCCTTCCCCATCACATTCAATGTCTAATGACAGCGACTTAAGCTTGGGCGTGTAATCTGTATTTGCTTTCAACTTTGCGTTTTGTATAAGTAAAAAGCCGTTTTTTTGACTAACATCTCCAGTAACCCAAACACCACCTCTAATAAAGCGCTCCATTAAAAAGCGATCGCTGTGGCGAATATCACCCTCGTAAACAGTTATGGTGTTTTCAAATAATGTTCGTGCCTTATAAATACTGCTGGTATTATTAAAATAGCAGGCAACACAGGCTTTGCCGTTAAAGTGACTCATTTCAATTGTTTTAAAATTAACACTTATACGTGCGCTATCTAATAACTGCTGGGCATGTTGCTGTTGTTCTTGTGAAATAAAAAACACAGCTTGCTGATTTTCAATAACAACTTTAATTGGGCCGTGATCGGATGCAAGCCAATAGCATAGTGTGATCCCCTCACTATGTTTAGACGAATATTGTTGCCTTGATAAAATAAAGCCCTGATAGATTGCTTGTGTCAATGCACGATCCCACTTAATATACACACTGTAATTATATACATACTTTAGGCAAATCATTCCATGCTTTCTGACTCTCTAAAAAAAACTATTAGGCAAGTGCATCAGCATGTGGCTAAAAACCTGAATGATTATAGGCCGCGCAGCAGTCAAAATTACCTTGTTGCAGAAATTGCAAAAACATTGGCTGGTGAGTATCACAAAAAACAACGAATTTGCGTCATAGAAGCTGGCACAGGTACCGGTAAGTCACTTGCTTATTGTTTGGGGGCCTTGCCTTTAGCATTGGCACAAAAAAAGAAGCTAGTAATTTCTACGGCTACCGTGGCATTGCAAGAGCAATTAATTGCAAAGGAACTGCCTTTTTTTAAAACACATTCTGGGCTCGACTTTAAGTTTGATTTAGTTAAAGGACGCCACCGTTATATTTGCGCCCATAAACTACATAATGCTGTTAATGGTGATAGCCAAACTCAAATGGACTTTATGCCAACGCTTACCTCTCCATTAAGTGATATGGAAAGCAAATGCTTGCAAGGGCTATACGATGCTTACGTAAATAAAAAATGGCAAGGCGATAGAGATAGCTGGGCAGATACAATTCCCGACAGAGTTTGGAATTTAATTGCGTGTGACAAGCATGCTTGTCAGCGCCAAATGAAAGCGCATTTGACTTGCCCATTTCAATTAGCTCGCCAACAACTCATGCAAATGGATGTGCTGGTTATTAATCACTCTCTGCTACTGGCTGATTTAGACTTAGGCGGTGGTAAAATTTTACCCGAGCCAGACAACACTATTTATGTAATTGATGAAGCACACCATTTAGCCCATATAACACGCGATTTTTCGTCTGCTGCAGCAACCATTAAAGGCACAATAGAATGGCTCGATAAGCTCACTAAATTCAGTGGAAAAATGGCAAAAGTGCTAGTAGGACAAAGAGCCATAGGTCAAAACTTTAAGCTTTGCGATAGTATAAACGATGCAAATAAAGACCTAAAAGTAGTGAGAGATATTCTTGATAATGCTGACTTTGAATATTCAAAAGACGACACATACCGTTTCGAACATGGTGAAATACCCAAATCGCTACACAGCAAAGCAAAAGATATAAGCGAAGCCACACAAGATGCACTGCGTTGTTTAAATAAAATGCACGACACCCTTACACAAGATGTGAGCGACGGCGACATAAAACCTTATATTGCCGATCCTATTCTTGCTGAAAGCGGTCACTACATTAATCGTTTAGAACAACTAAATAAATTATGGTTTAGTTATGCCAACAAAGGAGAAGGCATACCCCACGCACGTTGGATAAAACGCCTTGAATATAAAAGTCATCATGACCACCTTTTAAGCGACAGCCCCATTGAAGTAGGCTACTACCTAAAAGACAAACTTTGGAACGAGTGCGCCGGCGCTGTTTTATGTTCTGCCACATTAAGTGCACTTGGTTCGTTTGACCATTTTGCTTATGAAAGTGGTTTAGCAAAAGAGGAAGGCGTTAAATTTATAAAGGTTCCCTCGCCCTTTGATTACCCAAAACAGGCAACATTACGCATTCCTGTGTCTAAAGTTGAACCTACCGATAAAGACTTTAGCGATCACTTAGCAACCACTTTGCCAGAGTATTTAAGCACTAAAAAGGCAAACTTAGTCTTGTTTGCCTCGTACTGGCAAATGGACCATGTAGCAAAGTTTCTTAGAACAAAAGGTTTTAACTTATTAGTACAAGGTGAGATGTCGAGAGAAGCACTGCTTAAAAAACACAGCCAAAATATTGATAGCGGTAAAGGTAGTATTTTATTTGGTACGCAAAGTCTTTCAGAAGGTCTTGATTTACCTGGTAAATATTTAGAGAACCTCATTATCACAAAAATCCCTTTTGCTGTGCCTACCTCTCCAATAGAAGAAGCGCAAGCAGAATTTGTGCAAAGCAAAGGCGGTAATCCGTTTTTAACAATTACAGTCCCAGATGCTGCTAAGAAATTGGTACAAAGCTGTGGTAGACTGCTGCGAAAAGAGAGTGACGAAGGCTGTATTACTATTCTTGATAGGCGTTTAGTAACCAAACGCTACGGTAAAGCCATGCTCGACACCCTACCACCATTTAAAAGACAAATAGACTATTAATGTTTGAACTCGCACTCGACCCGACAACTTGGGCAATTTTATGTGCTGTTGCATTGGCAGCAGGCTTTATAGATGCAATAGCCGGTGGCGGTGGCATGTTAACCGTGCCCGCATTACTTACGGCCGGTTTACCACCGCACCTAACATTAGGTACTAATAAACTCGCTGCGAGCTTTGGTTCGTTAACAGCAAGTTTTACCTATTACAAAAAAAACCTTTTTAGCCCCAAGTTTTGGTTGGCATCAATTATTGCAACCGCAATAGGCGCGCTACTAGGCACGGTTATTGTTGATTATTTAAGCATCGATTTTTTAAATAAGTTGCTACCAATTATAATTATTGTTGTTGCCTGCTACAGCTTATTTGGAAATTTGAGCACCACACAAGGTGATGAGTTACCAAAACTCAACAATGCAATGAAAGTAAAGCAGTGGGTCCAAGGCCTAGCACTCGGTTTTTTTGATGGATTAGCAGGCCCAGGCACCGGCACATTTTGGACCGCGTCTAACGGCATGCTTTATAAAATGAACTTGCTTCTTAATTGCGGTTTAGCCCGCTCTATGAACTTTGTGTCTAACTTTATTTCTCTTATAACCTTTGTAGCTTTAGGGCATGTAAACTTTTTGCTTGGTATAACAATGGGCTTTTTTATTATGTTAGGAGCCTGGTTTGGTGCGCACTCTGCAATTAGGTTTGGTAGTAAATTTATACGCCCTGTTTTTAATACCATGGTTATACTTTTAGCATTAAAACTCATTTACGAGGCTTACTTTTAGCATGCAAGTGAATGCATTAGAAAAACTACAACAGCAAGTTACTTCGCTCAAGCAACAAGCTGAGCAATTTGACAGAGCTAAATTGTTTGCTAAAAACCGTTATATGCAAGCACAACCTAGCCTATTTGACCGCGCTGTATTTCAAACTAAAAGCATGAACCTGGCTGATTACGTAAACGAAATAGAAGAAGAAGTAGCAAGCTTACCACCAAGCGATCACCGCCATGCTTATACCTACGCGCTAGAGCGAATTGCATCGCAAGTCCAGGCCGTATTTAATGTCATTAAATCAACACCAATTTGGGAAAAAGAAAATAAAAGTCGGTTTAAACCTCGCCCAAAACAGGCTGTTTATAAGCAAGCTGTAAAAAAAGTGATGCAGTCTTCTCATGAACTTTACGACGAGTTAAAACAAAACCATGAGTTTGAACGCCGCTTAATGCTGATGATAGAAGAGCGTAAAATGCAAATGGAAAATGCATCCCCAGCAAAAGCTCAAAAGCTTAACCTTGAAATATTAAGTACTCACGCACGTTTAGGTCGATGCAGAAAAGCCATTTCAGCCACTGAAGACAAAATACAACAAGTAGAAAAACAGCAACTCCGTTAGGGCTTTGTCCATGCAGCTATACTACCACCCTCTTTATTCAAATTTGCCTTTGCCCGAAAAGCACCGCTTTCCAATTCAAAAATATCAACGGCTTAAAACCGAAATAGAACATTTAGGCTTTTTACCAACCGCATTCAAGCAGCCCGCCAAGGCACGCCCCTCGCAATTAGCCTTATGTCATAGCGAGCAATATATTAATAATTTTTTAACTGGGAACTTATCTGATAAAGCGATAAAAAAGATGGGCTTTCCTTATTCGGCTCAATTAGTTGAACGAACATTGCTGTCTGTCGGTGGGAGTATTCAAGCAGCAGAAGAGGCTTTAAAAAGCGGACTAACCTGCAATTTAAGCGGTGGTTATCACCATGCCCATAGCGATTACGGCAGTGGTTTTTGTATATTTAACGATTTAGCCATAGCGGCCACACACTTATTAAATACTTATAAAGCCAAAACTGTGCTGATTTTTGATTGCGACGTGCACCAAGGCGACGGCACAGCGCAGATTATTAATCAGCAAAGCCATAAAAATATCATTACTTGCTCAATTCATTGCGAGCAAAACTTTCCGCGTTTAAAGCAGCAATCTGATTACGACTTTTCTTTACCTGCTAAATCTGGCAACGATGAGTATATCGACACATTACAACACGCACTTGCGCTGTGTGTAAGTATCCATCAGCCAGATATTATTTTGTACAACGCGGGCGCAGACATTTACATAAAAGATGAGCTAGGTTTATTAAATGTATCTATTACAGGTGTTTATGAACGAGATCTTTTTGTTCTTGATTTTTGTAAGCAACATAACATTCCCCTTATGTGTGGTTTAGGCGGCGGTTACCAACGTAATTTAGACAGCTTAATCAATGTGCATAAACAACTATTTAAAGCGGCTATCGATTTATAACAATCCTTAGTATAGACTTACTTAAATGGAACATAACAAAGCGGTAGGAACATGCGATTACACGACGATATACATAACTATTACGAAAAAATTGTTGTTGAAGAAATCATAAAACGAAAACTAGACGAAAAATATGACGACGACGTTATGGCCGACTTTTGCTGTACCGTGTTAAACCAACTGCCACCTCGTTACATTCGTTACGACGTAGATATGGCGTTTTATTTACCACAAGCTGAACGCATACACATGGAAGAACGTGTTCAAACCGCTATTGATGTGGCTATTAGTCAAATATCTAAAAAGAAAAATTTAAATGACCAACCCTCTTGAGGAAGCGCCAACGCATATTAAGCTCGCTGTTGATTTAATTATGATACTGGAGCAACACGACGTAGAGCCTGAAGAAGTATTAAAAGCGCTCGATATAGTGAAAAGTGACTTTGAAAAGAAGCTAGTTAACAACTAGCTTCATTCAACTGTGTCTACTTCATACACAGTGACCGCTCCGTCACGTTTAGTGCAATCAATTTTAATTTCGCCAAATGTTCTTCTAGCTGATGTTGACCTTCGGCAAGTCATGTTTTGAGCTTTAACACCAAACTGCTTAATGTAGAGCGCAACAATTGCATCTATTTGCTGCTTCTCTTCTAATGTTGCAGCGGCATAGAAAGTATCATATTGATGTGACCAATTTTCAACGCCAGCTTCTGCAGCTACACCTAACCACCCCATGCCAAGTTTGGTTGATTGATCTAAATATTGACCTTTTAAAAACATAAACGCTAGGGTGTATTGTGCGCTTTTATACCCAAGTGCTGCAGGCTCTTTTAAATCATTAAAAGATTGTTCGTACAGCCCGTTTTTATAGGCTTTAATACCGTTGTATTCTTTTTTCTTCATTGTATTATCGCTGTATAAATTAACTGGGGTCGACCCACACCCACTTAATAAACTCACAGCCAAAATTGCTGTAGCCAGTAAATACCTAACCATAACTAGTCCTTTATTATTTTTAATATGCGAGTACCGAATCTGGCTTACACTCTTCGTAAAGCCTGTTATTCTATAACTCTATTCGTATAATTAAAATATTATCATGAGCTTAGCAAGTTTACTTCGATTATTTTTTCTGGCTGCAATTTGGGGCGCGTCATTTTTATTTATGCGCATGGCCGCCACTAGTTTAGGGCCCGCAGTCTTAATAGAATTTAGAGTCGGCTTTGCGGCACTCACACTATTTATAGTTGCGCTGTATTTAAAACGTCGCTTGGCGTTTACTAAACACAAAAAGCACTTTTTTATAATTGGCGCTCTTAACTCCGCCCTGCCTTTTTTACTTTTTGCTTATGCCGCGCAAACTATCAGCGCATCTACGTTATCTATTTTAAATTCTACAACGCCTATTTGGGGCGCAGTTGTGGGTATTATCTGGAGTAAAACCAAGCCAACTAAGAGTATGGTTTTAGGCTTGCTGTTGGGTTTAGTAGGTGTGGCAATTTTAGTTGGGCAAAACCATCTTATATTAAATACTCAGTCACTTATTGCTATTGTAGCAGCGCTAAGCGCTTCATTTTGTTATGCCATTGCATCCCATTACACAAAAAATGCGCCAAAGCTTGCACCGTTTGATAACGCACACGGCTCAATGTGGGCAGCAAGTTTTATGGTACTGCCCCTTATACTTTTTATGCCAATGCGTGAAGTACCAACCACCAACGTTATGCTTGGCGTTTTAGCCCTTGGCGTAGTGTGTACAGCGCTTGCTTATATTTTATTTTTTAAGCTTATTGACGATATAGGCCCAACCTCAGCTTTAACGGTCACGTTTTTAATTCCGCTATTTGGCATTTTTTGGGGACATTTAATTTTAGATGAGCAAATTGGGCCAAATACGTTATTGGGCGCTTTATTTGTTATTGTGGGCACTATGCTGGTTACTGGATTTTTACCGCGAAAAAAGCACCTAGCTAAAACACGCTAAGTGCTTTTACAAAGCGCTTACTTTTGTGCTTTTTTGCTTAAGTTTTCAATTAAGTCTTGTGCGCTATAGCTATTGTCGCTGGGTTTAATGCCTTTACCCATTTTAATATCAATCAGGGTGTGTACTTCTTTGCGTTTATCATTGTTGCTTACCTGTACGCCTACACTGCTTGTTGGGCGTGCGCGTGTTTCGCAAGTTAATAAACCGCAGCTTCGCTCATATTGCTGGCTGTGTGATGCAATAATAGTTGACGCGGGCGCTTGCGATTTAGACTCAACAAAGGTTTCTTTATTCGTTACAACAAACCAGTCGTAGCCTTGCGCTTGGGTAAGCTCAGCCGCGCGTAACAATGCATAGTCACCGGCATCTGCTACGTTGTTTGACACACTTTTAAACTCTACTCGGTATTGATCGTCGCTAATTTTTTGCTCGCTGTAACCTTGCGAGCCATTATTCGCGGCGCGGTAATCAGGTTTAGATGCGCAACCCGCCATAAGTAAAATACTGATAATTAAAATAGATGTTTTCATAATTCACCTCGTTTTATACACATTATTATTTATTTAACTGCCACTTTGCACTAATTGCTTGCTGCTCTTGCGCTCTATCTAGTGGTGCGCCGCTGATCATGCTGTCTATAACAGCATCTAACTGACTGTTATTAGACGCCGTTTGATATTGCGCGCCATTATTACTTTGCTGCGTGGCTGTTTGCGCTTTAATTTGCCAACCGCTTTGCGTTTTACATGCAATACTTGTTTGCGTTGTGTTGTTTGAACTTAGTGCATACTGCCTACAAAGCTCACCTTGCTGATTTTTAAAACTAAGCTGCGCGCTAAATACTGAGCCATCAATTTGCTCATACTCTCCACTACTTAGCTGTGTATTAAGGGCTGAGGCTATGCTACTGGCTACTAAATTTTGCGACTCATTGGGTTGTAAATAACTGGTCATTGCAATACCAAATACCACGGCAACACTTGCAGCTATTGCTAAGCCTTTATTAGCCGAGTGCTTAACCTTTTGCCAAGGCGTTAACGTTACTACATTGCTATTCGACGTGTTTTTTGTCGTTGCTGTATCAAGCTTTGCAACCGTTTTAGCTAATGAGTCACTAAGGGGGGCGTCATCAATACTTGTTGCGTGCTCTTTTACTCGCATGTCTACTTCGCTTAGCTCTGCAAGTCGCATAATTAGTTCATCATCGGTTTCAAGGGCTTTACGCACTTGTTCCATTTCGTGCTCGCTGAGCTCTGAGTCTAAAAAGGCGCTAAGTGTTTCGTCGTTAATGTTCATACTTGCTCCTTTTTAAAGTCGGGTTTTATTAAGTTATAAAGTGTACTGCGTGCACGCGATAATTTACTCATTACACTGCCTATAGGTATATCGAGTGTATGTGCTACGTCTTTATAGGCCATGCCCTGCACTGCCACCAGCGATACAATGGCGCGTTGCTCTTCGGGTAATTGGCCAAGTGCTGTATTTACATTTTTAAGCATTTGTTTGTTTTCGAGTGTTTGGTTCTCATTACTTGTAATTGGCTCTGGTAATATATCGGCCTGGGCCGTATTTTGCCTTACCTTGCGTGAGCGGTATTCGTCTATCCACACATTGCGGCAAATTTTAAACGCCCATTTAGCCGGTTCAACGTCATCCGGAATGCCTTTTACTAATAGTTTTTCAATTGTTATTTGCACTACATCGTCTGCATCTGCTTTACTACCCGTTAGCGAATAGGCAAAACGCCTAAGCATGGGCAATAAGGTTTTTAATGTTTCGTTCATTGATTTTTACCCCTTTTATAAAGAAGACGATTCAAAAAAACATTTATTCCCAAATAATCAAAATAATTTGAATAATGAAATATTTTTATGTGTTAAACGTTAACTAACAAGCATGATAAATTTAATAAAAGTAACCCACTATGAACATGAAAAATTTCCGCGTTAAACACATCATAGCCGCTTCGATTTGCATATTTAGCGCAACGAGTTCTGCCAATATAGTCAAAGTCGATCAAGTGCTTGGGCAGTTAAACCCAATAGAGCAGCGTATTGAACAAACAATAGAGCGCGCACAACGCCTGCCGCTTCCGGTGCCTGTACCACAAGTGTCGATTGATGAACTAAAAGCGCAAATTAGTGAGCCAATTAGTAGTTTACCTAATGTGCTTAACATTAATATAAATAGTCAAAACACCGCATTTGTTGAAGTAGAGCTAGAAAACGGCTTTAGAGCAATAGAGCGCCAATGGTTATTAATGGCAAATAGCCAACAACTTAATACCCTAAAACAGCAAAATGTAACCATTGTGTCGGTAAAAAATTACAACGCACTTAACATGAGCTTAGTGCGCTTTAACGTGCTCCAAGGTGTTAATTCTAAAAGTGAGTTATTAAAAGCGCTTAACTTAGATGAGTCTGCAATACTTGACCGAAACCACATATACCAAGCGCAAACTGGCGAGCCTACCGCAAAAGTAACACCAAATAACTCTATTGCCCCTTACTGCACACAAAGCGTAAAAATTGGCATGATCGACAGCGCCATTAATACCAAACACAGTGCTTTTGAAGGTACAAATATCACTACGCAAAGCTTTTTACCACAAGGGTTAAGCTCGCCAAATTTACACGGCACCGCCATTGCAGGGCTAATTACAGGTAAAGGCGCAAAACTTAGCCCGCTTTTAAGCAATGCCAAGCTTTACAGTGCCGAGGTGTTTTATAGGCAATCTGAATATGCACAAGGGGCTACTTTATTTGCCATAGTAGAAGCACTTAACTGGCTAGTCAGTAATAAAGTACCCGTAATAAATATGAGCCTAACGGGGCCAAATAACGCAGTTTTAGAAGCAAGTATGACTGCAGCAATAAAACAAAACGTGTTAATTGTAGCTGCTGCAGGTAACCAAGGGCCGGCGTCGCAGCCGTTATACCCAGGTGCGTATAAAAGTGTGATAGCGGTAAGTGCTATTGATTCACAAAACCAAATTTATAGATGGTCAAATAAAGGTGATTACATTGACTTTACAGCCTTTGGTGTAAATGTTGTTACAAGCCAAGGTAATGGAAAATTTGGGAGGGAGTCGGGTACGTCAATGGCGGCGCCGCATGTAAGCGCGGCATTAAGTTGTTTATTGTTAAAACATGGTAATAATAAAACCAAAGCACTTAACGAGCTTACATCGCTAGCCATCGACTTAGGCGAGCAAGGCAAAGATACCACCTTTGGTTATGGTGCTATTTACCCACCTAAAAGTGCACTTTAACTGACGCCGATAAAACCGATTGCGTATAGGTATTGCTACTAAGCTTTGATTGGTAATCGCCATATTCAGCCTCGGCTATTAATGTTACGTGCTCAAATAAAGCTACGTTATAAAACGCATTAACGACATTTCGGTGCTCATCTCGCGACGGTATTTGCTCAAAAAAATCATCCGTTGTTTGCTCATCGTAATCTTTGTTTTGATAACGCCAGCCTGCCCCCACTTTGTTAGCCATATTAAAGGCCGTAAATTTGTGCGTAACTTTAGTAGTAAAACCGTAGCCGTTAAAGTCGTATTGGTTGTCGTCGGCGTTTTCTTTATCGGCACTTAGCGATGTCATTAGCATGGTTTGGCCATTATTTATAAAATGATAAAGCGCTACATCGCCGCCTACGCCGTCGGCATTACGTGCTTTTGCAGTAGCAAAACGTTTAGCTTTGGTTTTTATACTCATACGCAAGTACGTATGCGGGTTTAAAAAATGGCCATAGTAGGCGCTGGCTTGATTGAAATGTAAAAATGGTTCGCCATCTACATTTGCTTTTGCCCCATCGTAACGAACCCCTACCTCATGGCTATTAAAGCTGTAGCTGCCATCTAAACCATATTGATGCAGGTCTAAATCGTATTGATCAAACTCATCGTAGTCTTGTTGTTCAAACCTATAGCTTGAAGTTAATTTAGCGCTTTTAGTTACTTGCCATTTTGCATTAACACCGGCTGCGGTTTTTATGCCGCTGTCGCTTTGCGACGAAATATCGTCAAGCTCTTGAACAGAGAGCGCCGAGTTACTTAATACCCCAACTTCTGCATCTGCATTTAGCTCAAAGCTACTTTTAAAGGGCTTATTTTGCTCAGCTGTTTTAATGTGGTTAGTTTGTGCAAGCACCGCTTGAGCACTAAAAACACACAAAGTGGCGGTTATAACTGCTTTCATATTTATTCTCCAACAGGCCGAATAGGTTTCCCTATTCGGCATTTGTGCAAATACTTGGCGTATTAAAGGCCTAGGTCTAAATCGTTAGTAATGTTGGTTACTACTTCACTTGCGGTGCTAAGTGCTACATCGTTACTAATTTGATCAGTGACCGCTGCACTCACCTGCCCACTAACACTTTGCTGTACCGTGCTTTGTAAACTGCTAACCGTACTATCTTGCACACTGGCAATTAAAGATTGCTGAACACTACTTACTACTTCATTACTGGTATTAATTGCATCACCCATTTGCAGTGCAGAGCTCACTGAGTTTGCAGCCGTATTAGTAATTGCTAATTGGTTTGTAAGCTCACCCGCATTAAGCGCATTAGTTGCATTAGTTGCATCAGCTTGTGTTACTGAATCGGTTGCGCTACTTACATTTGAAAGTAAAGAGGCATCGGCAGGTGTATCTGTGGTGTCTGGCTGAGCGCCTTGTTCAGAGGTAACAGAAAGTAATGACGTCTGGCTCACAGCGGTTGTTAAATTACCCGCCGATGAGGTTAACTGCGCTGTTGCATCAAGCGCTGTATTGACTGTGGTATTGCTTGTGGAATTGGCTGTGGCATTTAAAGACGAGGCCGATGCATTTAATGCATTATTTAAAGATGAGCTGGCAGATGCAACTAATGTATTTGCAGGCTCTGCGGCCTCACTGCTTTCTTGCGCTGGAGTTTGCGTGTCACTAGCCATTGAATCTGTGTTTTGCGAGTCATCAGCCGTTACTTGTGTATCGTTAGATACGTTTGACTCGTTGCTGCCACTGGCTGTTAAACCATTTTGTGAAAGCGTAATAGATGTAGATGTTTGTTGCTGCGCCGACGTTGACTGAGATAGTTCAATATCAGCGGCGTGCACTGCACCTGTAAAAGTACACACACCGCTTAACATCATTACGCTTACAATTTTATTTAATTTAGTCATTGTTTTGTCCTCTAGTTTGTCGGATTGACATAAAGAAGACGATTTACTAAAACACTTTATTCCAAAATAAATTAAAAATTTATAATAAAGCTACTTATTATTTAAATTTCAAATGCTTAAAAATAAGATAATAAGCTACTGCGTTAGCGTTTCACTTTTTTGTATCAGCAATAACAGCTCAGCAGTGGCAGTTGCATCAGCCAATGCGCGGTGATGGCTGGTTAAGTTTAAATTAAAATGCGCGCTAAGGTTACCAAGCGAATACGACTTTAACCCTTTAAACGCTCTGCGCGATTCAACCACGGTGCACATTTTTGGCATTTTAAAAAAGTGCCCTGCAATCTCACATTCTTTTTTAATAAAACCGTAATCAAAGTTCACGTTATGGGCTACAAAAATACTGCCTGCAAGTTTATCTAGTAGTGGCTGTGCTATATCGGCAAATACAGGCGCGTTGTACACCATGCCATCGCTTATGCCGGTCAATTTAGTAATAAAGCTTGGGATATGGCGCTGCGGATTAATAAGTGTCGTCCAGGTATCTATTACTTTACCGTGCTGTACTTTAACTATGCCAATTTCGGTAATGCGGTTACCACCTTTTAAGCTGCCCGTAGTTTCTATATCAACCACGCTATAAATACGGTTAGGGTCTACAAACCACTTAACTGCAGCAATATGTACCGTAAAGCCTACATTTTTTAAATTATCAATAGTGGTAAGTTGGTTGCGCCTAAGCTTATCGCCTGGGGCTTTTACCTCTTCAAAATGTACTTGGCCATTATTAATAACCATTAAGTCGGGGTAGCCGTCTTTTAGCTGTAAATAGTGTTTGCTCATAGCCGTTAAGTGCGCAATTAACGCTTCAAGCGGGCTGTTTAAAATAAGTGCCTCTAGTGGCTCTAATAAATTGCTGCGCCATCTAAATAAACCATTGGGCTGCTCAAAATACTGCGCGGCATGCTTACATACCAAATTAAGCAGCGCCTGATTAGTGCTACAGCTTTTTAAACGTGCGTCAATTTGCGTGCTTTGTGCTTCATAAAAATTACCAAGCTGTAAAACTTGCGGGTAAATATCAAATTCATTACACGGCGGGTATGGCGACTCAATAAATAACTCGTGCCAAAATACTAAGCCAAACAAGCTTTGCCATAAGGTGTTTTCGGTATTAAATACCGTTAACCCTTTTTCACTGTAATGCTCATTTACGCCTTGCTCTACATCGCCTCGGTAAATTTCGTCAATTTCAAGCACACACTGGGTATCGGCCAGCATAGTACTTAAGCGCGAACGTGTTTGTTTATTAAACTTACGCATTAAAAAGTCATCAGCAAAGTACAGTAATTCGTCGGTGAGCGGGTTTTCTATAATTTGCTCTAGCTGCGCTTTTACCCACGCTTTATTACCTAAGCGGTATTGCTCTCTTATTTGAATTTCTTGTGCTTCGGCGTAATCGGTGCAGCCTTCAAGTAAGCTAAAAGCAAGTTCGCTATCGGTATTTTTAAGTTGTTTGTACAGCCTAACCAGCAGTTTGTTTTTAATGTCGTGCGCTTGTGCGCCATGCGCCGGTTGCGCTAAAACTAAATGTGCAAGCTCGGTGTAAGGGGTTTTCTCATCAAAGGTTTCATCTTTTGTATTACCGGCTGTTTTGCCGATATTTTTAAACGCTAAACGGTAACGATTTAAAACATAATTAGATTGCGCCTCAGAGAGAGTATTAAAGCGCGACAAGCTCTCGCTGTGCCCTTCGCGGGTAGCGGTTAACCCTAAATCGCGCATAACAAAGCGGTTTTGATGGTTTACATCGCCACTACTTAAGCGCCCTGCAAATAAAAACTCAAAATACTCGTAATAATCTTCACGGTTATTTATCACATATTGGCTATATAAAGGGGCTAAATCATCTTCGCGCTCACTAAAAAATTGGCACGCAATAGTGACCAACTCCCCTTTAGCTGCGCTTTTTTTAAAGCTTACTTGCTCACTGTAATTACTGAGTAACTCCACCAGCATGGGCTTGGTTAAATGCGCTATAAGCTGCTTATAATGCTGTGCGTTTGGCTCATATAAAATACCCGCTGTTTTTAGCGTATAAATAGCCTGATATGGCGAAGTTATTTCTTCATAATTGAGCGATTGCGCCTGCACTAAATAAGGTTTTCGCGAATACACACGCGCCAACATGCATTGGCTTTGCTCATCTAGTTGGTTAATTTTACTAATAAATTGGCTGTGTTTGGGCTCAAGTAAATGCATACATTTACTTGTTACAAACTCAATAAGCTCTCTAAAATGCGCTAAATAATATTTTGCTGGTAATTCTTTTTTCATAACATCGCCACGACTGTATATAAAAACAGTATCTAGCATTTGTACTTATTATTCAATCTTAAACTTGTAACGAAAACACGCTATAGTGAGCGTATAAAAGTAAATTTATTAAAAATAAAGGACTTACCATGAGCGCGCACCCGTACGATGTTTTATCACTCAATAACGGCGCAAATATTATTTTTACGCCTTGCCCTGGTACAAAAACGCAAAACCTAGCGGATTCAATCGCTACATTAAAAGCCGCTGGCACTCACATGCTGCTTTCACTTATGCCGCAAAAGGAGCTTGAAAAAAACAACGTAAAAACAATTAATAGTGAGTGCAAAAAGCACGATATAACCTGGTTTCATTTACCAATAAATGACGACGAAGCACCCAAACAGCCTTTTACATCAAGCTGGAACACCCACAAAACAGACATACTACAAGCCATACAGCAAAAACAAACCATTGCCATACATTGCAAAGGCGGCACTGGCCGCACAGGGTTGGTCGCTGCGCTTATTTTAAATTCGGCAGGTTACACAAAAGATGAGGTATACAGCCTAGTACAAGGTATTCGCCCTAAAGCACTAACTATAGAATTGCAAAAAGAATACTTTGAGAATTTTAACGGGTAATGAAAAACTAACGTAAAACCACAAAGCTACTAATAGTTAAACGCCCATTAATTGGATCGCAGGCATAACCGTTAGCTGCATTTATATTCCCGGAATGCAATAAGTTGCTTGGATATATAACAACCCGGTTTAGCTTTGCCTCTACACTGAAAATTTGCTCAAACAAAGCTGTGCTGCCATTTATATAATGTGGGTTTTTATGAAGCTTTTGTGCCATGGCTTGTTGCTTTATAGCTTGCCTATAAGGGATCAGTCGCTCTTTTGTTATGCGTTCATACCCCAGGGCTTTATGTTTATAAAATGAAGTACCCCCATGTGTTTCATCACATAAAAAATGCACCATAGCAAGTTGCTTCATATTAGGTGTGTCAAAATGGGGAAGCATTTGTATTGGCCTGAGTTTATCAGGTTCAGTGCATGCAATTGAAAAGGCAGAAAGTATTACATCAAACTCGCTTTTATCTGCCATATTAAAGTGTGAATTAATAATTGGCGACAGTGCTTTTAGCTGCTCTATATAACTAAGCGGTGCTGCTTTTCTTACTCCTGGATAAAAATCACTTTCTTGTGCGTAAAATGTTTCTCTGGCGTTTTGAGAAAACACAGCAAAATTAATTAGCGCATCTACATTATTAACAAAATCATCAATAACAATTATTGGGGTTTGCTCTTCCCCAACAGTGTGTATGTGTAACACCATATTTTTGTTAAGTGTAAAATCAATCATCGGCTAAATTAAGCACCGCATTTTTACGCTCTATTAATGGGTATATCTGACCAAGTGAGGTTATTACTGTATAAATGGCAGGTAATAAAGCACTTTGATGTAAAAGCGTAATTTGATCACTATTAAGTTGTGAGAGCTTTTCTTGATTAATAGTGTATAGGCCGTTTAACTTTGTTTTTTTGTTATTTTCAAACGTTACTTCAAGCGATAATGGCTGTAGTAGTTCATACTTTAACAACGCATCAATTAACTTTTTATTGTCTATTTCGCCTTGTAGTAAATGCCCTAAACACTGCTTTATTTGTTTAAAATAGCCACTTTCTTCTGCGCTTTGGGTATAAATTGGTTCTAAATTATTTTCGCTTTGCGCAGAGTTATCAACTACTGCAGGGCTATTCAAATTAATACACACAGGGTATTGCGTTTGCTGCGCATGCGTATCACCAACAAAAAATGGCTGACGCTGTAACTGAAGCGGCAAATATACGCCCTGCCACTGTGATTGCTGATAAAACAAGTTCTCATGTTGCTCAAAGCCTAATAAAGCATTGAGTGTAAACTCGCCTGTTTCTGAGTTTTTTGCAAAAACTATAGGCTGCTGAACGGCAATTTGGCTAAGCTCCGCCATAACTACGGGGATCATATTAAGATTTTTAGCGTGTGATTGTGCTTTTTGTGTATCTATTTTTATATGCTGATGAGCACTTTGCTCTAATGCGACTAAATTTTCCATGCGTGTCTCTTTATTGTTTTTATGTGTAATTTTTTAAGCTAGATAGCACTAAAACCATGCTGCTTAATTTTATTAAGCAGCTCTCGGTTACTAGGTAAGTTAGTGACTGCTTGGTTTATCATGCTCTTATTTTTATCAAACTGACTTTTAGCGAAAACAGTGTCTTTAAGCATATAGGCAGTTGTGCTGTAATCACTTTTAAAGCCCATGCCGTATAAAACATATTGATAACTGGCCGCTGGAAACACCTCATTATTACTTGTAAAGTCGTGATCAGCAGGAGCGCGGTATTGCCACAACTTCATTAGATCTTGTAAGCTTTGAGGAATCGTTTTTGGGTCTCTGTTGTCGCGCCAAAATGCGTTATCGTCACGGGTTGATAAAATATAATGCAGTTTTAAAAAATCGATTATTTTTTCCCACCTATAGGTAAACGTCTCGTTAAAGCGTTTGGCGGTAATATCCATAATATCGCGGGTCTGGGGGAGCTGTTCGCTGATCATCTGTGCTGACATTTCTACTAACACCAATGCAGAAGCTTCAAGTGGCTCTAAAAAACCAGCCGAAAGCCCAACTGCAACACAGTTATTTTGCCAAAAGTGTGAGCGATGGCCACTTTTAATAGGGATTTTTCTAATTGTTAACGACTCTATTTTATCGCCAACATACGCTTTGAGCTTTTCTCGTGCTTGAGCTTCGCTACTATATTTACTCGAATACACGTAACCTACACCACGGCGGTGCTGTAATCCTATATCCCATATCCAACCTGCTTCTTGCGCTGTTGAAATTGTGTGAGATGCAATAAGCTCATCTTCATTATCATAAGGGACTTGCACTGCTAAGGCGGTATCAATGAATAGCACGTCATCGCACGGCTTAAAAGGAACCTTATAATGCTCACCTAATAACAATGAAGAAAAGCCGGTGCAATCAACAAATAAATCACCGCTAATTTCACCTTGTTGCTTTGTGATAACGCTTGCAATATCGCCATTATCAGCACTATTAACCTGCGTCACATCGGCTAAAATATGTTTAACGCCAAGCTGCTGCGTACAATGCTTTTGTAAAAAAACGGCAAATTTTGCCGAGTCTAAGTGGTAGGCATAGTTGGCTATAGCTGCGTATTCTGGTGTGCGAATAGTTTTAGGGGCAAGTCCTTGCTCACAAATAGCTTCTTGGTAACACACTGCGTTTGAAAAAGACGTTGACTCGGCGGTGTTATTTAACCAGTGGCCAGCCATATCTGTTTTTGAAAAGCCCTGTGGCAAAACTAATGGGTGATAATAAAAATCATCCTCGGAGCCATCCACCCACTTGGCAAATTTTGCTCCTTGCTTAAAGCTTGCTTCACACTCGCGTATAAAATCAGTTTCGCTAATACCAAGTGCTATTAATGTACTGCGCATGGTAGGCCAAGTACCTTCCCCAACACCTATAATTGGTACATTTGGAGACTCAACGAGAACAACATTAAGGCCATCCGGGGTATTACTTTTGTGGTGCGCCGCTAATCGTCCGGCTGTTAGCCAGCCCGCTATACCACCACCAACGACAACCACTGTTTTTATTTTTTTATTTTGCTGGTTCATACTTGTTACCTATAAAGGCATAGTTAAAAAGTGGCTATTACTAATTGTAAAAGCCACTTTATTAATTAAAGTTAAAAACTACCGCGAATACCTAACGCAAAACGTCGTCCGCTATCTTCAACCAACAATAATTGATTAGAAAAACGACCACGCTTGTGCACGTATTCTTCGGTTAAGTTAATACCTTCAAAAAATACCGATACATTTTCGGTAATGTCATAGCTGCCGCTAGCATCAAGTTGTGCGTAATCTTCTACAATGGTTACACCATCGCCATTTAGCTGTGTTAGTGACTGTACAAAGCTATCGCGCCAGTTATAAGCTAAACGCGCTTGAAATGGCCCATTCTCATAAAAGCCAACCACATTATAAGAGTCGCTTAAGCCTGTTAATGCAAAAACTTGAGTTATATCTGCAGAGTCTAACTCTGCATCGCTATCTACAAATGTTGCATTAACCATAAAGCCAAAGCCACTATCAAAACTATGTTGTAAGGCGACTTCCCAGCCATCAACAATCGCCGATTCGCTATTATTGGGCAATGTATTAGTGAATACAGCCGTCGAGTCGGCAGCATCAGGGTTGTCTACATCGTTACCTGTAGAGGGGTCAGTTAACAATCCGCCGCCAGACAATTCAAAAGTTAAGTCTTCGGTCGTATTAATAATGAAGTTAGCAACATTTTTTCTAAAGTAACCCGCAGATAAATAACTGGCATCAGCGTAATACCACTCCAACGATAAATCTAAGTTATCAGAGGTAAATGGCTCAAGCGCTGGGTTACCAGAGCTTGATGTTAAATTGCCGCCTTGACGAGTTGTTTCAATAACTGTTACAGGCGACATACTATCGAGCGTTGGCCGTGTAATTGTTTGTGATACCGCAGCACGTGCTATTAGCTCATCGTTTATTTCAAGCTTTACACTAAAGTTAGGTAAAATCGCTTCGTAATCTGAACTTGCTGAGATATTTTCTACAGCGCCAAAGTTAGCGAGCATTTCTGTTTTATCTAGAATGGTTAACGCACTAACCGGCTCATCGGTCCCCTTTACGTTTACATCAGTGCTTTCGTATCTAAAGCCCGCTGTTGCGTATAAAGGCATGCCTGCAAGCTCAGCTTCAAAATCAAACTCAGTATAAAACGAGAACGTATCTTCAGTTATCTCAAACGACTTATTACGTTTAACTGCATCAAAACTAATAGGTTGACCATTCGCTGCAGCTATTTGCTCAAGGTACGCAAAGTTTGCCTCACCATCATGTGCAAGCCATGACGTTGGCATACGACCGCTGCCGCTCACATCAGATAAAAAGTCATCTCCTGCGTCAAATACAAATTGCGCTAAACCATCCATACTTGGGTCATCTGGGTAACCACAAAAAGTACAGTGAATACCAACACCTTCGTTATCCCAACGATCAAGGTTTTTAGTTTCAGTTGAATACATAGCACCAAACTTGACCGAAACTAGGCCTGAGCTACCATCGTTATGCCAAATGCTATCCCAACGAAACTGATCCACGGTATCTTCTACAGCCCAACCACGGCGTAGCATTACATGTGCTCGGCTATTGGCTGTATCTAAATAGTTTGATACGCCATCAGGTGTAACTGCAGGGTTATAAGCAACACCGTCCAGCTCTTGCTGGCCGCTATAAATGTTAGGGTTAGCAGAGGCAAACTCACTCGCATAAGGTAAAATACCGCCATCCACTTCAAATCGAACTCGATTAGCATAGCCAATCAACGATAACTGATCCCCGCCACCATTATTAGCCTCACGCTCAGCTTTTGAGTGGCTTAAATCAAACTTCATATTTAAGTTATCGTTTACATGCCAATCAAAGTTTAAACCTAATGCGCTAGAGTTGGTTAAACGATCAAACTTTTTAGCGTGCATATCGGTGGCAAGGCCTACCTCTTGATATAAATCAACCACAGTGCCATTTTCATCAACAGTTGGCCCTGCAGCGCCGCCAAAGCCTTCTAAGTTTGGCGCTGTAAACCAATGCCCATAAGACGTTGTGTCTGCTTCTACATCAAAATCAGAATAGAGCGCATCAGCAGTGATAACTAAATCATCTGAAGGTGCGTACTGTATTACTAAGTTTGCATTGGTACGTGTACGTGTTTCTGTTGTTACTTTATGATCGTAATTACGCGGCGAAAAAATATTACCGGTGTATGCTTGCCCGCTTTGAGTTTGCGGGTTTGGGACGCCCACGTTTTCTAACCAGCCGTCTACCTGCGCCTGGTTTAAGCGTGTTTCGCGCTCTTGGCGAGAAACAGCGAACAAAACACCCAATGTGTCATCATTAAATGTATTACTAATTAATCCAGAAATTTCAGGTGTGGTTTCTTCGCTATTTTCATCGTAAATACCCTTAACGCTACCTGCCACTTTAAAACCGCTAATCGCAAATGGTCGCGCAGTATTTACATTTACTGTTGAGCCAATACCACCAGATTGCATAGTGGCTGTTGAGGTTTTAAATACATCTAAGCTTTTAACTAGCTCTGATGCAATAGTATCAAAGCTAAACGCACGGCTTTGATTTTCAGAGGCCATTTGGCGACCATTTACAAGCACAGTATTAAACTGCGGGCCAAAACCACGCACCGTAATAAGCTGCCCTTCACCGCCTGAACGGTCTATTGAAACCCCCGTAATTCGCTGTAAAGACTCAGCTAAATTTGTGTCAGGGAATTTACCAATATCTTCAGCTGAAATGGAGTCGACCACGCCGCCCGCTTCTCTTTTGGCATCCATAGCTCGGCCAAGCGAGCCTCTGATCCCGCGTACTTCAATTATTTCTGGTTCTTGTGCTGCTGTTTCTGCTATTGCAGGGAGCGTTGCCATTGTGCTTAGTACAGCTAGTACAGCACTGGACACGCCATTTTTTTTATATTTAGCCATGTTGTCAGTTCTCTCGAAACTTGGGTCTATTAAAATAGATATTTGCCCATCTTCGCTAACATGCGGTTGCAACCCTGTGCCATCGAGTAAAATCTGTAATGCGTTTATTATTGAATACTCGCCAGCAATAGTATTTGTTTGTAACTGCTGAATTTTATCCAGCGGAAAAAGCAAAGTAATATCGGCTTGCTCGGCAAAATTTATTAGCGATAAATCGGCCCTTTGTCTAGGAATATTAAACACTGCTTTATCGTTTACAGGGCTCGCTTTTACCTCGGTGGTGAATAAGCTAAAAACCAGCACATAAATTGGTAAACAAAGCGGCAAATGCACATATTCCTTGTGTATAGTTTTTGGCCATACACTGAATAAAGACGAGTGACTTTTTATTTTCCTCCATAAATATTTTTTATTTTTTTTAAATAAATTATTTTTTTGACTTGCCATGCTAATTTGTTTTTGCCTTGATTATTTTTATTGTTAGCGTTTTTACTTGTATTTTTAAACGATTAAAAATACAGTCCAAATTGCCATTTTTTACTTATTAATTAAAAAGTTAAAGTTTTTAAAATGAATAATCAGTACCTGGTGAGGTATTTGTAATGAAAAAACTGTAGTACACTTCGCCTTTACATTACAAGCTTTATGCCCCGTGCGGTTAATGAACATTAAATTTATAAAATATAATGCTGATTTATTTTTTAAATTTAATGGCGGATTTTTTCTTACCATTCGTCTTAGTTTGAAGTGGCAAAACAATAACAATAATTGCCGTAAACACACACACGAGACACACACTAAATGACGAAAGACACACTTTTTTATAAGGTCTATTTGGCCTCGCGCAAAAGTCTCTCAAATGTAGTTGCACGCATAGTGCCGCCACATGAAATTGAAGATATAGTGCAAGAAACTTATGTGCGAATTTGTCAGATTAAAAACACTGAAAACATAAGCTCACCAAAATCTTTTATTTATAAAACGGCGCGAAATTTAGCGCTCGATTATCAAAAGCAAGCCAATATACGCCTAGTCGATGGGATCGACAACATGGAAGCGTTAGAGCAACTCTTAGCGGAGCATCAGCAAGACGAAATGTATGAAAAAGCACTAACCGATAGTGAGTTTTCTAATTTTTGTGAAGCCATACGGCTTTTACCCGTGCAATGCCGCAAAGTGTTTGTATTAAAAAAAGTGTATGGTTATTCGCAGCGAGAAATTGCTGCTCAATTAAACATTAGTGAAAGTACCGTGGAAAAACATATAGCAACAGGCATGAAACGTTGTACGCAATTTATGCGTCAATCTAAAAAAAGTGTTTATGAGCAACCAAATACTTCTTCCCAGCTAAATGCAGGAGGTAGGAATGACTAATATTCATCACATAAACGAGCGAAACACTAGCGACGATTTGCGCCTTGATGAAGCCAGTGAGTGGCTGGCTAAACTTGAACGTGGATTGACTAAATCTGAAGAGCAAGCGCTAAAGCAATGGTTAGCACAATCTTATAAAAATGTAGAAGTGTTACTTGAGGTAGCAAAGCTGTGGGATAAAATGGACGATCTCAGTCGTTTGTCAGATCTATTTCCACAAACACCAGTAAAACAAAAACGTCTCCCTATGTGGTTGAGTGCAACAGCTGCTTCTATTTTATTAGCGGTTGCACTTAGCCTTTTTCAAGAAGCATTTAACTTTTCATTTTTTTACCCAGTTAATCAGTCAGCAGTGGTTGCTAAACAACTTAATTTTCAAACCGACGTAGGTGAAAGTAAGGACATACTGCTTTCTGATAAAAGCAAAATCACCTTAAACACAAATAGCTTCGTTCAAGTGAGGTATACCCAACACTCTCGCGTAATAAATTTACTGCGTGGTGAAATTCATATAGACGTAGCTCACGATAAAATGCGTCCTTTAAGTGTTATCGCTGGTGATAAAGTTATTCAGGCTGTTGGTACTGCATTTAATGTAGAAGTAGGTCAAAAGCAAATAGAACTCATTGTGACAGATGGCAAAGTCCTTGTTGCAGAGCAAAAAGCCGAATCGTTACCCAACCTTTCCCTGGGGACTAATAAACAAGGACAGTATTTATCAAATAGTTCAACTTCGGTGTCAAAGGGAGAAAAACTTGATTTAAGCTTTAAAGGTAAAATTGCTAAAGCGGTCGAAAAAGTTGATCCTATGGATGTAGCCGCAAGATTATCGTGGCGCAAAGGTAGCTTAATATTTAGAGGTGAATCACTTGCTGAAGCCATGGCTGAAATCGGCCGCTATACAAATATAGATTTTGAGCTTTCAGAAGATGACCGTCTCAAACAAGTACAAGTAGCTGGCATGTTTAAAACGGGCGATATTAAAGGGTTATTAGAAGTATTAAACAATAATTTTAATATTGATTATGAGAGAGTTAGCCCTGATAAAATTCGTCTAAAATACGCTGCACCACACGTCTCAATTTAGTAAAGTACACAATAATAAAACTAGGACACACAATTATGACATCACCTATCTCGCCGAGCAGTAATAGCTCGGCGCACACATTGGGCACATGCTCTCTTTTTTATGTAATTTTCATCTCTGCAGTGGCTGCTATTGGTGGCTTTTTATTTGGTTTTGACTCGGGCGTTATTAACGGCACGGTGTCGGCGCTCGGCAATGCTTTTAATTCAAGCAGTGTGGCTACGGGCTTCAATGTGGCATCGGTATTATTAGGGTGCGCCTTGGGGGCTCTTGCTGCGGGGCCACTGGCTGATAAATTTGGTCGCCGTGCCATTATGATCATCACCGCGATTATTTTTGCTATTAGTGCGTTTGGCTCAGGCATTAGCGAAAGCTCGGCCGAGTTTATTTTTTACCGCTTATTTGGTGGCTTAGGTATTGGTGCTGCATCGGTATTAGCGCCGGCTTATATTGCAGAGGTTGCACCACCCGCCCTTCGTGGTCGTTTAGCTACACTTCAACAACTCGCTATTGTATTGGGCTTGTTTGCTGCGTTTTTAAGTAACTATTTAATTGCTGATGCATCAGGTAGTGCGCAAAACATTTTAATGCTTGATATAGCCGCTTGGCGCTGGATGTTTTGGGTTGAGCTTGTGCCTGCAATACTGTTTTTAGTGGGTGTGTTGTTTATTCCTGAGTCGCCTCGTTATTTAGTGGCGCAAGGTAAAGTAGACGATGCAAAAACGGTATTTAGTAAAATTTCGAACGACAGTGCTGATGCGCAAATAAGCGATGTTAAAAGCTCTTTGCATAGCGATAAAAAGCCGAGTATTCGTGATTTATTTATTGATGGCAGTAAAAAAGTACACCCAATTGTTTGGGCGGGTGTTGCGCTGAGTGTATTTCAGCAATTTGTAGGTATTAACGTGGTATTTTATTACGGCTCTGAGCTTTGGCAAGCTGCTGGGTTTGACGAGTCGCAATCGCTATTTATAAATGTATTAGCGGGTACTACTAATATTGTATCGACCTTTATTGCTATTGCCCTTGTTGACAAAATTGGCCGTAAACCACTTTTACTTGTGGGCAGTGTGGGTATGTTTATTAGCTTAAGTGCGCTTACTTATATATTTGGCAGCGCAGGCCTTGATGAAGCAGGCAAGCTTGCACTTAGCGATAACATGGGTACGTTTGCGCTTATTATGGCTAACTTATTTGTGGTGTTTTTTGGCTTAAGTTGGGGCCCGGTTGTGTGGGTGTTATTAGGCGAGATGTTTAATAACCGTATTCGTGGCGCAGCGCTCGCGGTTGCTGCAAGCGCACAGTGGATTGCTAACTTTGCCATTACCATGACCTTCCCTATTATGTTGGCTAATATTGGCCTTGCCGGTGCGTACGGCTTTTACGCTTTATCGGCACTTATTAGTATATTTTTTGTGGCTAAATACATTACAGAAACCCGTGGTAAAACACTTGAGTCTATGTAATTAATCTAGGGCGGTGAATCCTCTCACCGCTTTGTATTTTTTAGCTAAATGATTGATTTAATGGTTGTATAAAAGGCTTAAGTCATTACCTCTCTAAACTTTGGGTTAAACACACACGCTCAATATTCTTTTTTACTATAAGTAATCGATTTAAATTCCTTTTTTGAATATAGAAAATTAGCTATTGTCCGCGTTTTCCCACTTCGTATGTCTGTCAAAATGAAAAATAAGTTAGTATCAGGCCTTGCATTAACATGCACATTAGGAACATTTAGCGCATTTGCTACCAATGGGTATTTTACTCATGGTTATGGCATGACCCACAAAGGCATGGCAGGTGCAGGGGTTGCGCTATCTGAAGAGTTAATGTCTGGTGCTAATAACCCAGCCAGTTTTACTGTGAATGGGACTGAAATTTCACTAGGGTTAGAGCTATTTTCACCTGATAGAAAATACACAGCATCATCTGTAGATACGTTTTATCCTAATGCACTTTATCTTGAAGCAAAAACCCAAAAAAGTGATAACACGTTATTTGCCATCCCTGAATTTGCTATTGGCCATCAGTTAAATGACAAAATAAATATTGGCCTATTGGTTTACGGCAATGGCGGTATGAACACCGACTACAGCGCCAATTCTGAGCTTGAAGGTACATTTTACGCTGGCACAACAGGCGTTGATTTAAAACAGTTATTTATTAGTCCAACTATTAATTATAAATTAAACGAGCAAACAAAAGTGGGGGTTTCACCGATTTATGTTGTGCAACAATTTAAAGCGACAGGCCTGGGAAACTTTGCGCCTTTTTCGCAATCGCCTGAAAATTTAACTAATAATGGCACCGACACCAGCACAGGCTTAGGTGTGCAAGTGGGCGTAACTCAAACCGTAGGCACATCGTTTAGTTGGGGTGCCAGTTATCGCTCATCGGTGGCTATGGAAGAATTTGATAGCTATAAAGGGTTATTTGCAGAAGACGGTGGCTTTGACTTACCAAGCTCAATTCAAATTGGTGCCGCCTATAAAATTACACCAAATAACCAACTTGTATTCGATTGGCAAAAAATAAACTACAGTGAAGTTAAAAGCATTGCCAACCCAATAAGTAACTTAATGTCTGCACCGTTAGGTGCAAGCGCAGGTGCAGGGTTTGGCTGGGAAGACATGGATATATATAAATTAGGTTATCAGTGGCAACGCACTGCAAAACAAAAAATTCGCTTTGGTGTTTCATACACGCAACAGCCAATTCCGTCGTCTGAGGTGTTATTTAATATTTTAGCGCCGGGTGTACAAGAGTGGCATTTTACAACGGGTTTTAGTCATAGAGTTAATGAAAAGGTACTATTAAACGCTATGGCTTTTTACTCGCCAGCTAAAAAAGTATCGGGTGCAAACTTTTTAGCGCCTAACCAACAATTATCAATTGAAATGCAGCAGTCTGGTGTTGGTGTGTCTATTGTTTGGGGAATTTAAAATGGTAACCGAATTTACGCCCGTTTCAGCCGCTTTAGGCGGTGCTTTAATTGGTGTTTCATGTGCTTTATTGCTTGTTTTATTTGGCAAAGTAGCCGGTATTTCAGGATTAGTTAAATCGCTGTTCACCCCATTAAAACCCGATAATATATGGAAAGTATGCTTTATTACAGGCTTACTAATTGCAGGCGTTGTCACTTCACTTATTGCGCCTGAGTTATTAGAGGGCGATTTAAGCCTACCGCCGTGGTTAATTATTATAGCGGGGCTTTTGGTAGGTGTTGGCACGTCACTTGCCAATGGCTGTACAAGCGGACATGGCGTATGTGGTATGTCGCGTTTCTCTACCCGTTCTTGGGTTTCAACATGTATGTTTATGCTTGTTGCTGTAATAACTGCTAACTTAGTTGGATAAAACATGAAAGCAATTACATCGGTGTTTTTAGGCTTTATTTTTGGCTTAGGCCTTATTATTAGCGGGATGACCAACCCTGATAAAGTGCTTAATTTTTTGACCTTTGGTAAGGGGTGGGACGGCAGCTTAATTATTGTAATGGCGGTAGCCATGGGAATAATGATGCTGGCCTGGTTTTGGGTTTCTAAAAAAGACAGCCCTTTATTTGGTGAAGCATTTAGCCTGAGTAATCTAAAAAATGTAGATAGTAGATTAATTACGGGCTCTGTTTTGTTTGGTTTAGGGTGGGGATTGAGTGGTATTTGTCCAGGCCCTGGCTTGGTTCAATTAGTGTCACTAAAAATGGAGTTTTGGCTGTTTTTTGCCTCGGTATTGGGTGGAATGTGGTTGGCTAAAAAAATATAAGCCATTATTGCCGGGCTTGTCTCGGCAATACCCTTCTCTTTACTTCAAACATAGGTACATAACTTGCTGTATTAAATATAATTATATTTAATAGGTTTAAGTTATGCTCAAAAATACACTTGACGTTATTAACAATACCCCTTGGTTGAGTACGGTAGCTTACCTTTTATTTGTAACTATACTGTTGTTTTTTATTCGTTATTTTATAATGTACTGGCTAAAAAAATGGACATTAAAAACCACTTTTACATTCGACACACTACTTCTAGACTCAATATCTAAGCCATTAACACTGTGCACAATTATCGTGCTAATCACCATTTTAGAGCACGATACCTTCGTTATTGACCCCGAGTTAGCAAAGCGAATTTCATTTAACAGCATCAATATTGTATTAGCTTTACTTGCACTTATTTTCTTTTTAAATCACTTTATTATTGGAACAGTTAATCACTACGCTAAACAATCAGCCGTTATATTCAATTCTCAAAGTATTATTAAGGGGATTATTCGCGTTACATTGTTTTCAGTGGGCTTGCTGGTTTTATTAGGCACCTTGGGTATTTCAATTACACCTATTATTGCATCTCTTGGTATTACGTCATTGGCGGTGGCACTTGCTCTGCAACCCACTCTCGAAAACTTTTTTTCGGGCGTACAGCTCGTTATTGATAAACCCATACGTGTAGGTGATTTTATTGAGCTTGAATCAAAGGAGCAAGGCTTTGTAGAAAAAATTGGTTGGCGCTCTACATGGGTTAAAATGCTGCCAAATAATATGATTATTATCCCTAATAGTCAGCTTTCTAAATCGCGTATTATTAATTACTTTTACCCCGAAAAAGAGCTAAGTGTACCTGTTGATGTAAGCGTACATTACAGCTCAGACCTAGAGTTTGTAGAACAAGTAACGCTTGAGGTTGCGCGCCAAATACTGATTGATCATGAATGGGGCGTTGATGATTACAATACCTTTGTGGTGTATCACACCTTTGATAATTCAAGCATTAATTTTACAGTAATGCTGCGCGCAAAAGAGTACTTTAATCGGTTTTGGGTTAAATCTGCTTTTATTAAAGCGCTGCATAAACGCTATAACCAAGAAGGTATTGTGCTCCCCTTTCCTATTACAGCCATTAATACATCGCAAGAAGCGGCTAATTTTAATGACGATAAAAAATAAGCGCGAGATAAGCTCGCGCTTAATTTACTTTAAAATTTATAGGTCACTTGGCCTACTAATTCTCGTGGGCTGCCTGGGAAGTGACCGTTACGCTCACTAAAGCCACTTACTGCGTATTTTTTATCGAATAGATTATTGATATTTACACTTAATAACACATCGTCAAAGCGGGTACTCCAGCTCATGTCAAATACGGTAAAGGGTTTAACTTTTTGGCCGTCTTGGCTTATTTGCTCGCTTACGTAATTTGCGCCAAATGCTATAGACGAGTCGATGCTATCAAGCGCAAAACGCGACCATAAACCAGCTTGATGGCGCGGGGCATTAGCAAAACGAGAGCCATCACCGTAGGTGCTTGAAATAGTATCGCCCGTTACCCCCTCAACAACTAGCGTATCGTTATAGGCGTAGTTAGCAGTTAGCGTCCAGTATTCGGTTAAATCGCCCACCAGCGTTGTTTCAAACCCACGGCTTTCTACCTCACCAATATTTAAAAGTGCTGCAATGCCATCCCCCGCGCCAGTGTCGTCAGGGTTGCTCATTACTACGTTTTCTTTATTAATTTGGTAAATAGCAAAGGTGCTCATAATTTTGCCATCTAGCCATTTGTTTTTCATACCAATTTCGGTTTGTTTACCGGTTTCTGGGGTTAAATTACCCTCGCCCTCTACATCTTCTTGATCGCCTGATGATGCGGGGTTAAAGCTTTCTGAGTAGTTTATGTATACCGATGTGTTTTCAACAGGTTGGTATGTAACAGCCACGCGCGGGGTTACATCGTTATCTGAGTAACTGTAACCGGTTTCTTTGTTTAGCTCTTTAAAATAATCGTAACGCAGGCCGGCAATCACGGTCCATTGCTCATTAATGCTTACAACATCTTGTACGTATAGGCCAAAACGGTCGGTTTCAACACCATCGCGGTTCATGTCTGTCAGGTTATAAGTACGTGGGTCGGTTTCGCCGTAATTTAAGTTAAATATGTTTAAATTAGTCACACCGTCTGCTTCATAGCGGGCACGTAAGTAATCGTACTCGGTATCAACTATGTGGTAGTCGCCGCCAAATAATACTTGGTGTGCTAATTGGCCTTGCTCAAAGCTATAAACAAAGTCGGTGGTTAAGCTTGTTTCTTCATTTGCGCGGTATTGATTACGGTATTCGCGTTTAATGGTTTCGTCATCAATGTTTGCTTCACCATCGCCGTTTACATCTACCCAGCTTTGCGACTCATGGTAGGCTTGGTCGCGTTCGTTATCCATGTAACGAAGTGTGCTACTTACAGAAAAATCATCATTAAAGTAATGCTTTAGCTCGGCTTGCAGCACTAACGCTTCCATGTCTTGGTAGTCAAATGCTTCGTTTGCGTTGTAACTAGGGTCAACTAAAAAGTTGCCATTGTCATCTACCGGTACACCACGTAAACGGTTACCGCCTAAGTCTTGTTTGATGTAGTCAACACTTGTGGTTAGTGTGGTTGAATCTGTTAAATCAAATAATAAACCACCGGTAAACTCACTGTTTTTTGAATCTGCATTATTACGAAAGCTGTCTTGCTCTTCGTAATAACCACCTACACGATACGCCATGGTGTCGGTTAAACTGCCGGTCATATCAAGAGATGCACCACGTGTGTCGTAATTGCCAAGCGTTAGCTTTAGCTCTTTGCTTTGCGTGTACGAAGGCTTTTTAGTCACATAGTTGATCATACCGCCTGGCTCACCACCACCATATAACGCAGAGGCTGGGCCTTTTAATACTTCTACACGCGCTACATTAAATAATTGCGGTACACCAAAGCCCGAGTACGGATCGCCACGTACGCCATCGTAAAATACATTGGCATCGTCTCTAAATCCGCGAAAAGTAACTCCTGAATAACTGTACTCACTTACCCCGGCTATTGAGCGGTATAAATCGGTAATATCGCGCGCGGCTTGGTCAATAATAAGTTGCTCGGTTAATACCTGCGCAGATTGCGGTAATTTAATAAGATCTAAATCCGTTTTAGTGCCAATTTTACTTTCGGTTTCTAGGTAAAATTGCTGAGCACGGCCTGTTACTTCTATTGTTTCAATTTCGTTATTTTGCTCGGCAAATACCACATTAGAAAAAGCAGAAAAAGATGCAGCAATACTGAGCGCCAAATATTTTTGGTTAAACATGTTGATCCTGAAAAAAAGGTGTATAAAACGCCTTAAATGATAACGACTATCATTATCATGTGCAATGTAAATAATTTCATATTCATCCTTATTTTTCGAATGAAGAGTATTTAAGCAACACACTAAATTGGCAGCTCAGCTATGAATAAATTAATTAGCATTACTGGAATACATAATTGATATAATATAACATATCTAAAAATACACTTTAGTAAGATTATTAAATGATAAATAAACTGCCCGTCACAGTGTTATCAGGTTTTTTGGGGGCTGGTAAAACAACCATTCTTAGCCACATTCTTAATAACAGGCAAAGTAAAAAAGTCGCCGTCATAGTTAACGATATGAGCGATATAAATATCGATGCCGCAACAATTAAAAGTGATGTATCGCTCAATCACAGTAATGAAAAACTAGTCGAAATGAGTAACGGTTGTATTTGCTGCACCCTACGAGAAGACTTACTTATTGAAGTGGGCAAACTTGCCAATGATGGGCCCTCGTCATTGAATCTACAGGCATATCTGAGCCCCTCCCCGTTGCAGAAACATTTACCTTTGCCGACGAAAACGGGGGTTCACTTAGTGATCTTGCCAACCTTGATACAATGGTAACGGTGGTTGACGCCGTTAACTTTTTAAACGACTACGAACAAGCAAACGACTTACAAGATACTGGCGAATCGTTAGGTAAAGACGACGAGCGAAGCGTAGCCGACTTACTTGTTGACCAAGTTGAATTTGCCGATGTTATTTTAATTAGTAAAACTGATTTAATTACAAACGATGAATTAAATAGACTCACTGCCATTTTAAATACGCTCAATACCCAAGCTAACATTATTCCTATATCAAACGGGCATATTAATATTAACCAAGTGCTAAACACCGGCTTATTTAATTTTGAACGTGCCCAACAAGCACCGGGTTGGCTTAAAGAAATGCGTGGTGAACATATTCCCGAAACCGAAGAGTATGGTATTGGCAGTTTTAATTACACTGTGCGCCGCCCATTTGACCCTGAAAAGTTTTATAACTTTTTGCACAACACCGAGCAATTTGGCAAGCTCATTCGTTCTAAAGGGTATTTTTGGCTCGCAACGCGCCCTTTATTTTGCGCGCAGTGGAGCCAAGCTGGCGGTATAGCGCATTACGGGTTTGCAGGCATGTTTTATAAAGCAATACCTAAAAAAGACTGGCCCACAGAGCCCGAACTACTTGCTGATATAAACAGTAAATGGGTAGAGCCCTTTGGTGACATGCGCCAAGAGCTTGTTTTTATTGGTCAGTCGTTAGATAAAAAAGCCATGATTAAAGCGCTTGATGACTGCCTTCTCCCAGAAGATGCCGTAATTAAAGGTAAAGATTTTTGGAAAACCTTTAACGACCCGTTTCCTATTTGGGAGGAAGAGTAATGAATGCCCTAGCCCCAATAACAGCCCAAGTAAAACCGGCTGAACCGCTATACCGAAGAGCAGCTAAAGAGTGTGACGCCAATGTATTGCCACAAATTTATAACCAAGATACTAACATTGTTATTTGGCAAAGAAACCTTGAGCAAACATTAACAAGTGCAGTTAATACACTCATTAGCGCTAATGCTTTAAAGCCACTTGAACTTGCGGTATCACCCGATGATGCGTTTGATCAATTAATAAAAGCGCTTAAGCCAGAAGATAATAACAGCGATGAAATTAAAGCTCTGTGTGAAGACATTGCACTGTTGGTTGAAATGTTTTGCTGCCTGTTTGATTTAAAACGCGCCGGTTTGAGGTTAAAAATATTAGATAGACCCATGTGCCCGCGCTTTCACGTAGACAAAATTCCGTGTCGATTAGTGACTACTTATCACGGCGTTGCAACGCAATGGTTAAATCACGGCGATGTAAGCCGCTCAAAGCTCGGTACTGGTAATTTAGGTAAGCCTGATGAGGAGTCTGGCTTAATTAAAAGCCTAAATAATATTAACCAGCTAACTGAAGGCGATGTTGCACTGCTTAAAGGCGAATACTGGGATGAAAACGAAGGCGCAGGTTTAGTGCATCGCTCACCACCGTTGGCTGGAACTAATAGCGCCCCTAGGTTACTGCTTACTCTCGATTTTATATAAAATTAAAGCGCCATTCATAAAGGCCATATTTTGTCTGGCCTTTATCAATTATACTTAACCTATCTTTGTAAGGTTATTAGCAATAACACTATATAACCCCTGAGAGTTAACCGGTTTTGAAATAAAGTCATCCATACCTACATCTAAACAACGCTGCTTATCTTCTTCATATGCATTGGCTGTAATAGCGATAATTGGAACCCTTTTATCTTCCCCTATTTCATTTTCGCGAATGCGTATAGTACATTCATAACCGTCCATATTAGGCATTTGACAGTCCATTAAAATTAAATCAAACACATTATTTTTTAATGCTTTAAGCGCTTCTAAGCCGTCGTTTGCCATTGTAATAGTAACAGCTGTTGGCTCTAACATTTTTGCAATTACTTGGCGGTTTATAGGATTATCTTCTACTAGCAAAATATGCTTATTGATCAAATCTGGTAAAGATTGCTCTTGTACACGCTTTGCTAAATCGACAATTTGCGCTTTAGGTGCATGTATCGAAAACTTAATCGTACTGCCCAAACCTGGCACGCTATTGAGGGTTATTTCACCCTCCATTTTTTTAATCAAACCTTGGCAAATAGCCAGCCCAAGCCCTGTACCGCCATACTTACGAGCTACGCTAGCATCTGCTTGGGTAAACTCACTAAAAAGTAATAGTTGCTGCTCTTTTTCAATCCCAATTCCGCTATCAGACACACTTACCGTCAGTTGCTCATCTTTGTAATCAAACGATAAACGCACAAACCCAGCCTGAGTAAACTTTTGTGCATTTGACAATAAATTAATAATTATTTGATTTAAACGTAAGTCATCTACATTTAAACAATCGGGTAAGTCTGGGCTACGCTGAATAATAAACTCAACATTGTTAGAATGAATAATGGGTGAGAATAACGAGTGTATATTTTCTATAAACGGAGCAAGCAAAGTAGCACGGGGGCTTATTTGCATAGCGTTAGCTTCAATTTTAGAAAAATCTAAAATATCATTTAATATTTGTAGTAAATTTTTTGAGCTTTTTTGTTGTGTTTCAAGAAGGTCACGCTGCTCATCGGTAAGGGTGGAATCACGAAGTAATACCTCACCCATACCTAAGATCCCGTTCATAGGCGTGCGCAGTTCATGACTCATATTGGCCAAAAACTGTGACTTAGCTTTATTAGCTTCATTAGCAGATTTAACTGCTTTTGTTAGCTCATCTGTTTGCTCTGCCACTTTAACTTCCAATTGCTGGTTAAATTGGCTTAGCTGTTTATTTAGATCCTGATTTTTAATATTAGACGCTTGTAAGCTCTCTATTGAGTCCCTTAACGCACTTCCCAGCATCTTAAACTGCTCTTGTAGCTGCAGTACTTCGTACCAACTAGACTCTGTATTAAAATGTTGTTTTTCTGATTTATCAAAATCATGCATTAAATTAGTTAAACCAATAATTGGCTGAACTAATAAGTTAGACAAATGATGTATAAACAACACCACTAAAAATATCAACACTGCACTAAATAATATTGTTGGTAACCAGGCACTTGCTACTACCTTTGTTAAGTGCTTACGATTGTAAAACGTGATGACCTGCCATTTACTAACAGTATCAACATACTGATTGGTATGAAATACTTCATTATTAACAGAACGGAACAGTTGATTATCGCCCAAGTTACTTATCGTAAAATCTAAAGTTTTAAAGTCAGCCAATATGTCAAATTGTGCTAATGAGCTAAAAACAATCCTTTGCTCAGCATCGAGTATAATTAGCTCACCAGTTTGGTTAAACAAATTCGGTATATATTGCTCTAAACGTTCAAGCTTTAACGACCCTTCCACTACACCATAAAACTCATCATTTCTGTAAATAGGCGCAGAAAGTGCAACTATAGGTTCATTACCAAGGCCACGCCCCTGAAACACACCACTGCTATAACCTTGAGGATACTGTTTAGCTTGAGAGAAATAAGGGCGGTCGTTTACAAAGCGTTTTTCTTCACTAAGTCCTTCTAATAATGTGCTGGGAATACTTTTAGCTACATAGCCATTTGGCATTGCATATAAGCTTGTAGTAAAACCTGGGTATAAATTCATTAACTGCGTTAACTGTTGTTGTATAGTAATTCCACCACCTATGGCATTACTGCTCATTACCACCGCGTTTTTATGAAACTGTAAATAGTCATTCAACTGTGTGCTAATTGATTTCGCTTTTTCTTCAAGCTGAGCATTTACCTCATACTCTATGCGTGAGTGATGATCGTTCACTAAAAAAACACTTGTAATAAGGACAACCAAAACAATAATGACGCTGACAACATAGCTAAGAATACGGGCGAGTGGGCGTCCTTGATAAGCACGACTAGCAAAGGGAACAAATATGCTCATCAAATCAACGAGTGCTAAGCTTATTAATGCATTTACCAGGTATTTAAACACTGCAACAATAAGCGTTAGCGATGCTAAATCCATTACAAACTGGCCTATGCCCCAAATGATAGGCAGTCCAACTAAAAACCAAAATACGGCACCTAAGGGTAAAATAGGTTTAGAGCGCCTTAAACAAAAAACATAAAGCCATAAAAGCTCCAACAAATAAACTATGCTGGGCCAACAGTGCCCCCACCTATAGAGTAAAAAGCTTGAGACAATTGCGAGCGTAAGGCAGGAATAACGCAGTCCAGTGAATACTAAGCTGCATAAAACAAAAAATTGTCCAAATAAAAATTCAGAACTATCGAAAAAATACAGGGGTAAAAGGTTAACCAACCCGCCTATTAACCCTAATAAAATAGCTAGTGCCCACTTACTTCTTTGAGACATTACAACAACCCTTGGGCATCTGATTTAACATGTGTAGCGTTAACGTTAACGTATTATTTCATTATTGCGCAATATCTAAGTGTTGTCTATATGGCAGAAATATAGGGAATATCAGAAAATAAACTTGTGTGTATTTGGTTAAAGTTTTTTGAATTGATTAGCTGTAGTCACCCAAATGAGGAATTTGGGTGGCAGTCTTACCAGCCACATCTCGGCACACACGTCACAAACTGTGGCTGCTCCCTTCCGGGCCTGACCAGGTTCGCCTGCTAGTGTTGCGAGAGGACCAATAAGACTACCATTGAGGGCCTTGGTTGGCGCGGAGGAGATTATCTCTACTTTTACTGTGTTATTCAAGGGATAATCAAAAAAGAAGGTGCGATTGCATACTTCATATACAATCGCGGCTTTGAAATTTAATTTGTGACTGTTATTTGCTCTCTAATTGCGCTTTTATATTACGAAGTGCTGCTTTTACTTTTTTCATGTTGTCTGGACCCATGCGTAAAAGCTGTTTTTGAGCAGCAGGAAGTTGCTCCCACTCTGAAAACGCATACTGATAAGTTACTGAGTCACGTAAAAGTGGTAAGGCGCCTTCAGGCTCCGGAGTATCAAGTAGTAAATCGATAGCGTCGTTCAATGTTTGCTTAAACTCGTCATCGCCATAACCAATTTCAGTGTATGCATCGTTAATAAGTGGCTGGTACTCTTCAAACATACGGACTACTTGCGCTGCACTCATGCTAGTAAAAATTTTTACATACGGTGTGTAACGCTCATAACTATTTGGATCAATTGTTAAAATATCCCCTTCGGTAACACTAAAGCTTTCTTGGGGTTTAATAACAGGATTATGTTTTTTAGCTACTTTGCCTTGAGCTAAGTTGTCAATAAAAACAACACCTCGACGAATAACATCATCAGTGACTAATAGGCTCATCACAGAGTCACTTAGGTACTCGTCAATTTTGGCAACAACCATAGTATCACTATCGTTTAAGGCAGGTAGCGTAGCTACTTCTGGTTCGGGTTCAACTATGCGCTGCGCTGGCACTTCGAGCTCTGCCGGCTGTTCAACTGCTGTTGGCTCTTCTGGCTCAATTATATCTGGTTCATTTAATGGCTTAAGTTCCATTATTGGCCGCTCTTTAACGGGCTCTGTTGCTTCTATGCGCGCAACCGGTTCGTCACTTGGTTTAAGTAATACAAATGCAACCACACAGGCAACAACAATTAGCGTAATAATGGCAAGAAGTAAGTTACTGTTTGTTGAGCGTTTTTGAACATCTGGTGAGTCTGACATACGAACTCCATAAAAAAATAAAAATGCGATATCACTTAGAGTGGGCTAAGTGGATTAAATTCATTCTGTTCGAGTTTTTTATTAAATCAATAGTTATCTTAAGTTAGACATGCTGAATTCAGCATTAAATTATACAGTTATAACTCTATGAACAGTTAACCTTTGATTCTTCTAGCTTAAAGACTTACAGTTGATAAATAAAGTAAAGACGTTGAACAGTTTAACCACCAATATGAAAATTAAGCAAATAGATCCCAAAAAACCTAAAACAGCCTTATTACTCACTGGTGGTGGTGCTCGAGCGGCGTATCAAGTAGGTGTTTTAAAAGCGCTAGCTCACAGTATGCCACGTACGGCACCTCTTCCTTTTAGAATAATAAATGGTACGTCTGCAGGCGCAATAAACTCTGCAGCCTTGGCTTGTTATGCCTCTTGTGCGCACTTAGCAGTGCGAAAATTAGAATCTGTTTGGAAAAACTTTTCGACCTCAATGGTGTATAAAAGTGATTTTTTAAGTGTATTTGGCCATATTGCGCGTAATATTTTAACTAGCTTTCAATCAGAGCATATTAACCACCCACCAGCAAGCTTGCTTAACAACCGCCCTTTACGTGGTTTACTTAACGAAATTTTAGACCTGCATCGCATAGAGCGTAATTTACACCGAAACTATTTAGAGGCGCTTTCGATTACAGCCTCAAGCTATACCACAGGTGATTCAGTCGCTTTTTTTCAGTCAAATACACAAACAGCTTGGCAAAGAGCTAAACGAGAAGGCCGCCCAACACGCATTAATGTTGAGCATTTAATGGCATCTAGTGCTATTCCAATGGTGTTCCCAAGCGTGAATATCCACAATCATTACTTTGGTGATGGTTCTATACATCAACTATCGCCACTTAGCCCTTCAATACATTTGGGTGCCGAAAAAATATTTATCATTGGTGTAGATGAACCTAAAGAGCCGCATCCACCGGGATATTCTGCGCATTACCCTGGGCTTTCTGCTGTAGCCGGACACTTGCTTGATAGTGTATTTACCGACACCATGCAGTCAGACTTAGAACGCTTGGGTAGAATAAACCGCACTTTGGGGCTTTTACCTGCGCGAGATAAACACCAAGAGCTAAAGCAAATAGATAGCTTTGTTATTAACCCCTCACAAAACTTTAATGTTATTGCAGCACAGTATTACAACGATATGCCATGGGCGATAAAAGTATTATTGCGTACTATTGGTGTTAAAAAGCACTCTCAATCAAGTTTAACGAGTTACTTATTATTTGAAAAACGCTATACCCAGCACTTAATGGAAATAGGGTATCAAGACGGCATGGCTAAGCTACCTGAAATAAGAGCTTTTTTAGGGCTCGATTAATTTATTATTCAATGCCGTCTAATAAAAAATGTTCTACGCGTTCCACACGCCTTGGTTTACCTTGCAAAACGAGTATATCGTTGGCAAGCAAGATAATTTGATCTGAAGGGGCATCTATTTCTCGGTCTTGGCGTCGCAATGCCTTAATAGATACCTTGCGCTTTACTAAATTAAGCTCATTTATACTTTTATTAACCGCATGTGCTTTATCGGGCAGAGCAACCACATGCAAATACTCTAATTTATCTGAATTACTTTCATCGTTGTTTATATGCTCACCTGTAAAAAAACTTTGCAAAAATTGATAACGATTTCTTCGCTCATCACTCACTCGCCTAATAATTCGGCTCATGGGTACACCCGACATAGACAAAACATGCGAGACTATCATTAAACTTGCTTCAAGCGTTTCTGGTACAACTTCAGTGACACCAAGCTCTCGTAGTTTTTCAAGCTGGCTATCGTCACGGGTACGTATAAGTATTTTTACCTCTGGAGCTATTTGCTTTATTGCATCTATCACTATTTGTGTTTGTTCAAACTCGGTAAATGTAATAATCACCAACCGCGCTCGCTCTACGCCCGCACACTTTAAAATATCTTTTTGTTTAACGTGGCCAAATATTACAGGCTCACCTGCGGCCTTACCTTCTTGAACAAGTATGGGGTTACTTTCAACAGCAACATATTCAATAGCTTCTGGCTTTAAAAAGCGCGCTATAGTTTGCCCTACCCTCGAAAAACCACAAATGACGACATGGTTTGTGTAAAGCGCACTTACTTGTGGCTCACCTTCCCATGCAATGCTTGGGCTATTTAATAACCCTAAACGCCTTAAAATATAGGGTGTTTTTTCAATTAAAAATGGGGTTAACGCCATCGATAACACACCAAGGGCAATTAAAAATGAAATGTGTTCGCTGGTTAATAATTGATGCTGCCTACCCAAAGCAATTAATACAAAACCAAATTCACCCATTTGCCACAGCATAATGCCACACGCTAAAGAGTCCTGCTTTCGTTCACCCATAAGTTGTGCACTGATGGCAACCACGGCTATTTTTAAAACCAATAATCCAAATAATGCGCCAACAATAATAAGACCATTGCTAAACACATAGAGTAAATCGAGCTGCATGCCTACGGTAACAAAAAACAGCCCCATTAAGATATCGCGAAATGGCCGTATATCGGCTTCAAGCTGGTGCCTGTAATGACTTTCACCAAGCATCATCCCGGCCAAAAATGCACCTAGCGCCATTGATAAGCCAAACATATAGGTTAGTAAACCTGCAAACAAAGCAACTAGTAGCGTAGTAAGTACAAATAACTCATCAGTGCGCACTAAGGCTATTTCGCTGAATACTTTAGGCAGTAACCATTTACCAATAGCCCACAGTAATACGCAAACAAAAGCCCCTTTAGTTAGAGAAAATGCTAACGCCCACCCAATTGTTTGTGAATCGCTTGTGGCAAATAAAGGAAGAATAATAAGTAAAGGGACTACGGCAATGTCTTGAAACAACAATACACCGATTGCTAATTGCCCTCTACGCTGATTAAGTTCACCACTTTCTTTGAGCAACTTAACAACTACCGCCGTTGAAGACAGCGCCATAATAGAACCAATAGTAAAGCTGGTAAGCAAACTGAAGTTTAAACAGTACAAAATTATAATAAGCACTAAGCTTGTTACAATCACCTGCAGTGAACCTAAGCCAAATACAATATTACGCATGGCCATTAATCGAGATATTGAAAACTCAAGCCCTAAGCTAAAAAGCAAAAATACAATACCAAGCTCTGCAACAAAGTCTATTTCGTGCGTATGTTCAAGCCATCCAACGCCATGACTGCCAGCTAAAACACCTGTTGCTAGGTACGCCAAAATTGGCGGCAAACCGATGCGCTTAAAAAACCACACAAAAATAACGGCAACGACAAGTAAGCCAAAAAATTGAGCATTAGTACTTTGCAAATTTGGCCTCCGGCTTCAATTAAACTAGGGGATGTAATTTAACTATAGCAAGCAATTGTTTTTAAGCTAATTTTAAAATATGGCACAAAAATCGCTTAATATTTGCAAAGCAACACTCTCGGGGGAGAATTTAATGGAAAATGTCCATATTTTGACGCAACGTGTCTCTGGTCGCGGCGACTTTTTGCCGTTTTCGGCTGAACACACACCAAATAATGAAACAACGGCAACACACGAGTTAGTCGCTGAGCTACAGACTAGTTTAGTTATTGAAGATGTATTAGCCATATACGCAAAATTTACAAAAAAGCTTTTAAACTTTACGGGATTGCAGTTTCAGTCAACGCTTGGCACTGCACAAACGTCTGAAAGCGATACTAATAGCACGCCCTATATTTTTGACTTAACGATTGGAAGAGAGCACTTAGGGCAACTTATATACTTTAGTAAATACCCTTTAGGCAAAGCAATTGAAAGTAAGTTACGCTCGCTTCACTCTGCGCTAGTGTACCCACTACGCAATGCAATGATGTATAGCCGCGTACTTAAATTGGCGACAAAAGACTCATTAACGGGTTTGAACAACCGTAGTCAATTTAATGACATTTTATCTCAAAAGCTCGAAAATTGTCGCCGCTATCAGCGCCCTTTCAGCTTAATGTTACTTGACCTAGATAATTTTAAGCAGGTAAATGACAAGTTTGGCCACAAAATTGGCGACGATACACTTAAAGAATTTGCAACGGTATTAAATTCAAGTATACGCGCTACAGATACCGTATTTAGGTTCGGCGGCGATGAATTCGCAATACTAATAGAAGACCCTGAATTCAAAACTAATCAGGTTGTATCTGAACGTATAATGCAATTTGTAAAGCAATCTAGCTTAATGTCAAAGCATGAAGTTACGGTTAGTATTGGCTATACCTTAGCAATGAGTAATGACTGCGATATAGAAATCTTTTCTCGCGCAGATAAAGGCTTGTACAAAGCAAAAGCGTCTGGCAGAAACTGCGCTAAAGCATATTGATTATAAGGCTTTTTTAAAAGGCTTAGCTTCCCCCGCTAAGCCTTTTTCATGTAAACCGTTGCCCTATTACTTAATAGACTTTGCAGGTAAAAATTTATAAATTGTCAGTGCTACACAAAAACCTAAAAAGTAACCACTCACTAAATTTATTAAGGCTGTGGCGGTATCAAGAGGCGTAAATAACACTAAAACGAGCGGTAAACTCACCCCTAATATAAAAAATATACCGCCTTTACCTAACCAATACGCCATTAATATAACCGCTGATATAGCACCGCCTAAAACAGCATACGCTAAAGTGACAATGTTCAAATCAAGCAATACATTAGCAACTATCGCTATCAGGGCTGTTAATAGTATGCCTAGTGGCGCTTTATTGACTAGCGATAATCCAACATGTGGCTGTTTACTCATTTATTTACACTCCCAATAAATACCATTTTCATCATAATGTTTTTCACTTATAAAATAACCAACCACTTGTACTAGTTCGTCATTATAAAAAATAAGCGGCACTTGACTTCGAAGCCAAGGCGCTACTTTTGCGTCCTTAAACCAGTGCTTTACGCTGTTACTCCCGGGCTTTTTAAGAGGCTTTATACGAGCGCTGTTGTAATTAAATCTTACTGAAACCTGCTCATTGGCATACGGTGCTCTTATTCCTGCACCACTTTGCTTTGTTAATACGCGGCCATCGTTGAGAGTGAGTTCATGAGTGATTAACTTATCATCATTCACAATGTTTTTTTGAGTTACAAAGTATAAATACCCTTGGTGGCGCCTAACCTGTCCATCAACTAAGTCAATTTGAATTTTAGCATCGGCCTGAGCGTTTATTGCCTGATTAATAATTTGTGATAACTGCTTTTGAGGTGGCATTACTTGGGTAAATAAGCTAAGCCACGCACGAACCACATTTGTTATGCGCACGTCGCTATAGTGAATTATTTGGCTAATACACAATGCTTGCTGGTCATTTAAACTTTGGCTTAAATCAATTTGAGTGTACTCATCAAGTAGCGCTTGTTGTTGCTGCAATAACTCAATGCTGCGCCCAGCACACTGTTCAAAACCTTTAAACCGCATAGCCAGTTCAGGCACTACACGTGCACGCAAAAAGTTACGATCAAAACGCTCATCGGTATTTGAGTCATCAGTAATGTGCGCAATATTAAACGCTGTGGCAAAGTACTCTATATCACTGCGCGTAATGTTTAGAAGCGGCCTATAGCATATTCGCCCGCTTTGTAGTTCACGCATTGCTTGCATTGCTCCTAACCCTTTTAAGCCCGAGCCACGCTTTAAACGCAGTAAAAACGTTTCTATTTGATCGTTTAAATGCTGGCCTAATAAAATAACACTTTGCGGTGCGCTTAGTTCATCAAGTGCTTTATAACGTGCCTCACGAGCCTGCGCTTCAAGGCTTGTTCGTGTTTGCCGGCTTATTGTTACCTGCGCGGTATTAAACGGTATATCTAGCTCAACGCATAGGTTTTGGCAAAAAGCCTGCCAGTCATTAGCGTATTCGCTTAAGCCATGATTAACGTATATTGCACTTACCTTTAGCTTTGGCATTTCTTGCTTTAGCACGTGCATTACATGTAACAATACAACTGAGTCGACCCCACCCGAAAGCGCAACAGTAAAATTAAACTGTTGTTGCTTAAAAAAGTGCTCTAGAGCGTGTTTAACGTGTTGATAAATGGCTGATGATTGCATGCAATACGCTATAAAATTTGTGTTGATTGTATTTTAAAACAAAAAAGCCGCATAAGCGGCTTTTTTTAACATTTAATGTAATAGCTACTTTTATTAGCAGTAACCAAACGACATTAAACGTTTGTAACGTTGATCAAGCATGTCTTCAAGCGAAAGCGCTTGTAAGTCTGCTAAATCACGTTTTAAACGGGTTTTTAAGTTACGCGCCATCGCATCGTAATTACGATGTGCACCACCTAAAGGCTCATCAACTAAGTTGTTGATTAAATCTAACTCTTTAACGCGCTCAGCGGTTACGCCCATAGCCTCTGCAGCAAGTGGTGCTTTATCGGCGCTTTTCCATAAAATAGATGCGCAGCCTTCTGGCGAAATTACCGAGTACGTGCTGTATTGCAACATATTAACTCTGTCACCAACACCAATCGCTAATGCACCACCTGAGCCGCCCTCACCAATAACCGTACAAATAGTTGGCACTTTAAGCGCCGCCATTACTTTAAGGTTACGTGCAATTGCTTCAGACTGACCACGCTCTTCAGCGCCAACACCAGGGTATGCACCTGGCGTGTCGATAAAGGTCATAATTGGCATTTTAAAACGCTCGGCCATTTCCATTAAGCGAAGTGCTTTACGGTAGCCTTCTGGTTTTGGCATACCAAAGTTGCGTTTAATTTTTTCAGCTGTGTCGCGGCCTTTTTGTTGGCCAATAACCATAACGGGTTCGCCATCTAAACGTGCAACACCGCCTAAAATAGCCGGGTCGTTAGCAAAAGTACGATCGCCTGCAAACTCGTCAAATTCCGTGAAAATGCGCTCGATATAATCTCGAGTATAAGGACGCAACGGATGACGCGCTAACTGCGATACTTGCCAAGCGCCTAAATTTGAGAAAATTTCCTCTTTTTGCTTAGCACTTTTTTCTTTTAATTTGCTGACTTCCTCTTCTAGCTCAAGGTCTAATTCGCCAGCGCGGCTTATGCTTTGTAATTCTTCAATTTTTGCTTCTAATTCTGCAATCGGAAGCTCAAAATCAAGATAATTGAGGCTCATGCTCTAAACTACCTAATCAGTTAAATTCTAGTTCTACATCTTGTGCCGCCATGAGTGATAACTTGTGAATCAAGTCGTCGCTCGGCGTGACACACCATTCGATCCCTAGGGTTAATTGCGCCAACGCATCTGGGCGTTGGTAATAAACCTTGATCGGACACGTTCCCATTTTATAAGGTTCGAGTACTTTTTGTAATTTATCGAAGAAACCTGCCTCGATTTGCACCATGTTCAGCGTCATTTTAATCGCTTTAATACGTTTTTCACGCGCTTGAGCAATGGTGTTTATTTCTCTGGCGGTCATTGTAATGCCACCGGAGAAGTTATCAAAGCTGACCTGTCCAGATATTACCAAGATATTGTTAACTTGAAGCATTTCTTGGTACATTTCAAACTGTTCTGGGAACAAGCGTACATCAATACGGGCGCTCTTGTCATCTAAAGTTATTAAGCCCCAACGGTTGCCTTTTTTATTAATTAAGGTCCGCGCTGAAATAACTAGACCAGCGGCAGTAGAGAGTACATCACGATTAGTTGGTTGTAAATCCACCAGCTTTCCGCTGGTGTAATACCTAAGTTCCTTGCGATACTGATTTATCGGATGCCCAGTTAAATAAAGGCCTAGGGTATCTTTTTCACCTTCAAGCCATTCATTGTCGGTCAGGCCCGTGGCCTTAATAAAGGCTTGCTCTACTTCGTCTGGCTCAGTAGCCAATAAACCAAATAAATCGCTTTGTCCAAGTTGCTCTGCCTTGTTGTGCTGATCGGCCGCGCGCATAGCGTCTTTTAAACTTGCCAGTAATGTTGCACGCCCAGCTTGGGTTTTCTCTGGCCCAAGCTTATCAAGTGCACCAGCATAAATTAATTTTTCGGTGACACGTTTATTTAGGCGTTTTAAGTCAACGCGAGCACAAAAATCAAATAAATCCTTAAACGGGCCGCCCTTTGCGCGCGCTTCTAAAATAGCGTCTACTGGCGCTTCACCTACACCTTTAATTGCGCCAATACCATAAACAATTTCGCCTTGCAGGTTTACCGTAAACTTAAATTCACCGGCGTTTACATCGGGCGGTAATAAGGTAAGTTTCATGTTTTCACATTCATCTACCAAAATCACTATTTTGTCGGTGTTATCCATATCGGCCGACATTACCGCAGCCATAAACTCAGCTGGGTGGTGCGTTTTCATCCATAAGGTTTGGTACGAAACCAGTGCATACGCTGCTGAGTGAGATTTATTAAAACCATAACCTGCGAATTTTTCTACCAAGTCGAAGATTTTTATCGCCAGTTCGCCATCAATACCATTATTACGCGCGCCATCTTCAAACGTTGAACGCTGCTTTGCCATTTCTTCAGGTTTTTTCTTACCCATTGCACGGCGTAACATATCTGCACCACCCAGCGTATAGCCTGCGAGTACCTGCGCTATTTGCATTACTTGTTCTTGATACAAAATAATGCCATAAGTGGGATCGAGTATTGGTTTTAAGCTTTCGTGTTGGTACTGCGCATCTGGGTATGAAATTTCCTCTCTACCCAGTTTTCGGTCGATAAAGTTATCTACCATGCCTGATTGCAATGGACCTGGGCGGAACAAGGCTACTAATGCAATCATATCTTCAAAGCAATCGGGCTTAAGGCGGCGTACTAAATCTTTCATGCCGCGCGATTCTAGCTGAAACACCGCGGTTGTTTCGGCGCGCAGTAATAGCTCTATGCTTTTTTTATCATCCAGTGGAATAGTGTTTATATCAACAGGGTCTTTGCCTTCGCGCTGCATACGCACGTTGGTCATATCCACTGCCCACTGCAAAATGGTCAAGGTACGTAAACCCAAGAAATCGAACTTAACAAGGCCCGCGGTTTCTACGTCGTTTTTATCAAACTGTGTTACCGGAAATTTACCTTCATCGTCACAATAAAGTGCAGCAAAGTCGGTAATGGTGGTCGGCGATATTACAACACCACCGGCATGTTTACCGGCATTACGCGTACACCCTTCGAGGATGCGACACATATCGATTAAATCTTTTACCTCTGAGTCACCATCGTATGCTTCTTGCAAACGCGGCTCTACTTCAAAGGCTTTGGCAAGGGTCATTCCCGGATCGCCTGGGATCAGTTTCGAAATACGATCAACAAAACCATAAGGATGACCAAGTACACGACCTACATCGCGTATTACCGCTTTTGCGGCCATAGTACCAAAGGTAATAATTTGTGATACCGCATCACGCCCATACAATGCCGATACGTGATCAATTACTTCGTCGCGTCTGTCCATACAAAAATCGACGTCGAAATCGGGCATTGATACACGTTCAGGGTTTAGGAATCGCTCAAAAAGCAAGTCAAATTCCAGCGGATCGAGGTCAGTAATTTTAAGTGCGTACGCCACTAATGAACCCGCACCCGATCCTCGCCCTGGACCTACCGGTATATTGTTATCTTTACTCCACTGAATAAACTCCATTACGATTAAGAAGTAACCCGGAAAACCCATTTGGTTGATTACGCCAAGCTCTACGGCTAAACGTTCATCGTATTCAATACGTTTTACTTTTCTATCTTCTTCGTCAGGGAACAAAAACTGTAGTCGTTCTTCAAGGCCATCTTCTGACACTTTAACCAAAAACTCATCAATATTAAGAGAGCCCGTTGGATAATCTGGTAAAAAGTATTCGCCTAACTTTACAGTCACATTGCAGCGTTTAGCTATTTCTACCGTATTTTGTAGTGCTTCAGGTATATCACTAAATAACTCAGCCATTTGCTCAGGCGTTTTTAGGTATTGTTCTTCTGAGAAACGTTTTGGACGGCGTTTGTCATCAAGTGTGTAGCCATCAAATATAGCTACACGAATTTCGTGCGCTTCAAAATTTTCAGGTTTTAGAAATACCACTTCGTTGGTTGCAACAACGGGCAGCTGCTCTTTAGCTGCAAGCTCTACCGCCATGTGCAGGTAATCTTCTTCAAGCGGGCGGTTAGTTCGTACAAGCTCTAAATAGTAATGATCGCTAAAGTGCTGCTTGTAAAAGCTAATTACGCTTTCTATAACGCCCGGATTATTTTTTAATAATGCCTTACCTAAATCACCGTCTTTTGCGCCCGAAAGAATAATTAAGCCTTCTTTATGATTAGCTAACCATTCTCTGTCAATTACTGGACGATGAAATACATGACCACGCTGATACGCCTCAGAAATTAATAGCGTTATATTTTTATAACCCACATTGTCTTTAGCTAAAATTGTAATGCGACATGGCTCATCCGGAAATTCAGGGCTGCGCAGCCAAAAATCAGCACCCACAATCGGCTTTATACCGGCATTATGGGTAGCGCCATAAAAGCGAACTAATCCACAAAAGTTCATTTGATCGGTAATAGCAATCGCGGGCATTTCTAGCTCTTGCGCCTTTGCGACTATTGGCTTGGTTTTAGCTAAGCCATCAACCATCGAAAAGTCTGAGTGGACCCTTAAATGTACAAAATCAGGTGCTGCCATTATTTTTCCTCGCCTTTCGCTTGCATAAGTACACGCTGCACGGGTTTAAAACTTTTACGATGTTCATCTATTGCACCGTACTGCTCAAGTGCTGCAAAGTGCGCTTTAGTTGGGTAACCTTTATGCCCTGCAAACCCGTATTGCGGGTGGCGTTTATCAAGTTCAAGCATTTCATCATCACGCGCTACTTTGGCTAAAATAGAGGCTGCTGATATTTCGGCAACCAGGCTATCGCCTTTAACAACCGCTTGAGCAGGCATTGTGAGTTTTGGTAAACGGTTCCCATCTATAAATACAAACTCAGGCTGTGTGCTTAGTCCTTCCACTGCGCGGCTCATAGCAAGCATGGTCGCTTGTAAAATGTTTAAGTCATCAATTTCTGATGGACTACAACGGCCATAGGCATAGCATAATGCGTTTTCTTTTATCTCGGTGGCTAATGCTTGGCGCTTTTTGTCTGTTAATTTTTTAGAGTCGGCTAGACCAGCTATTGGTTTAGTTGGGTCAAGTATTACCGCAGCGGTAACAACGTCGCCAACCAGCGGGCCTCGCCCTACTTCATCAACACCGGCAATTAAGGTTACATTGGGTCGTTCAATTTGCATGTATTAACTCCGCCACAGCATTGGCTGCTTGCTCGCTGGCATTTAATCTAATGTTTTCATGAATTGCTAAAAAACGCGCTTTTAATTGTCTATTGTCTGTTTCTAGCATTGGGGTAAGTGCTTGAGTTAAGTTTTTAACATTACAGTCGCTTTGTAAAAATTCAGGCACTAACTCTTCATCTGCCAATAAATTTGGCAACGAAAAATATTTGATGTTAAAGGTAAACAAGGTTTTAAAAATCCAGTAGCTTAATGGTTTTATTTTATACCCAACAACCATTGGCTTTTTATACAGCATGCCTTCGAGTGTGGCTGTGCCAGACGCAAGTAAAATGGCATCTGCCGCTTGCATTGCTAATTTAGATTGCCCATCTAGCAAGCTAATATTAAGGCTAGGCGCTGTGGCATTTAAAATATCAGTAAACTGCGCTTTGCGCTTTTCGTTTACCAGTGGAACCACAATTTTAAGGTCTGGGTTTTGAGCTTGAAGTTGCTGCGCTGTTTTTATATAGGTTTCACTCAGCAAGCCTACTTCAGAGCCTCGGCTACCTGGCAATAATGCCAGTACTTTGTCATCAAGACTTAAGCCTAGTTTTGCACGTGCTTGGCTATCGTCGTGCTCAAGCGCTATATCGTCTGCTAATGTGTGCCCTACAAACGTACACGGTACTTGGTGCTTGTCGTAAAATTCTTTTTCAAACGGCAATAGTGCAAGCACTAAGTTAGTAGCTGCGCTAATAGTATGAATACGTTTTTCTCGCCATGCCCAAACTGAAGGGCTTACGTATTGAACTGTTTTAATGCCTGCATCTTTTAATGGTTTTTCAACGCGAAGATTAAAATCAGGGGCGTCTATTCCAATAAATACATCGGGTGGGTTATCTATAAAATGTTGAACCAATTGTTTACGAATTTTCAGTAAACGCGGTAAACGCCCGAGTACTTCAACCAAGCCCATTACAGACAGCTCATCCATATCGTATAGAGTTTTACAACCTTGAGCTTGCATTTTTGGTCCTGCAATCCCCTCAAAGGTGGCATCTGGAAAATGTACTTTTAATGCTTTTATTAGGCCTTCGCCTAAAATATCGCCCGACAGTTCGCCTGCCACTATACCTATTCGTAGTTGTTTTTTTTCTTTCGTCATTTGCTTTTTAGTTCATATTTTAATCGGGCGTCATGAGTTTAGTTTACCGCGTTTTGGTATGTGTTTAAACGCTTTAAATAACTCGTTTTTTAACTGTAAATATAATCTCTATTGTTGTTTATTTTTAATACTGATGTAGCATATAAATTATATATTAAGTTTTACTAATATATATTGACAAGTATTGTGCAATTGTGAATAATATTGCAAACTTTCAGTAATTACTGAAAGTTCATTCAATCATTAACTCTGCCAATAACTCATTGCCCAGTTAATCCGTCACATTCAAGGAGCATAAAATGATAGATGAAACCTTTGTGGATCTATCGCGACTACAGTTTGCTGTTACCGCACTCTTTCACTTCATATTTGTACCGTTAACAATAGGTATGACTTGGATCTTAGTTATTATGGAATCAGTTTATGTTATGACTGGTCGCGAAATTTATCGTGATATGACTAAGTTTTGGGGTAAGTTATTTGGTATTAACTTTGCCATTGGTGTTGCCACAGGCCTCACTATGGAGTTTGAATTTGGCACTAACTGGTCTTATTACTCACATTATGTGGGTGATGTATTTGGTGCCCCACTGGCTATTGAAGGGTTAATGGCATTCTTTTTAGAATCAACTTTTGTGGGTATGTTCTTCTTAGGATGGGATAGACTTTCTAAACGTCAACATTTAGGCGCTACCTTTTTAATGGCACTGGGTACAAACTTATCAGCATTATGGATATTAATTGCTAATGGTTGGATGCAAAACCCAGTAGGTGCTGAATTTAACTACCAAACTATGCGAATGGAAATGACCAGCTTTGCAGAGCTGGTATTTAACCCTGTTGCACAGGTTAAGTTTATTCACACGGTATCTGCAGGCTATGTCGCCGCGTCTATGTTTGTTTTAGGTATAAGTAGTTGGTACATACTAAAAGGTCGCGATTTAGCATTTGCTAAACGTTCATTTTCAGTGGCTTCAGGGTTTGGTTTAGCCTCAATTTTATGTGTTATTTTACTTGGTGATGAATCAGGCTATGAAGTAGGCGAAATTCAAAAAGTAAAATTGGCAACTATTGAAGCCGAGTGGCACACAGAAGAAGCGCCCGCTGCGTTTACTGCATTTGGTTTTCCTGACTCTGAAGAGCAAGTAACCCATGCCGCTGTAAAAATACCCTATGCACTGGGTATTATTGCTACACGCTCACTTGACGAAAAAGTTACGGGTATTTCTGATTTAGAGAAAAAACATGAAATACGTATTCGTAACGGCATGATTGCCTATGGCTATCTCACTAAACTAAGAAACGGCGAAGATACGCCTGAAAACATTGCTAAATTTGACGCAGTAAAAGATGACTTAGGCTACGGTTTGTTGCTTAAACGATATACATCTGATGTTGTTGATGCCACAGAAGAGCAAATTCAAAAAGCAGTGAAAGATTCGTTCCCAAAAGTAGGCCCTATGTTTTGGTCGTTTAGGATTATGGTTGCCTGTGGTGTCGCTATGCTTGCTGTGTTTGTATTAGCATTTTACTACAATGCACACCGTATTATTGAGCAAAAACGCTGGTTACTTTGGGCTACAGTATTAAGTATTCCATTGCCATGGATTGCGATTGAATTTGGCTGGATCGTTGCAGAATATGGACGCCAACCTTGGGCTATTTCTGAAATACTACCGACTTTTTTAGCAACATCGTCATTAACGGTCAATGACATTTTAATTAGCTTAACGGGCTTCATCATTTTTTACACTGGCCTTGCTATTGTTGAAGGCTGGTTAATGATTCACTTTATTAAAAAAGGCCCTAGCTCATTACATACTGGTAAATACCATTTTGAGCTGCCAAACAACACACAAGCAAAAGGAGAATAATCATGATTTTTGATTATGAAACATTAAAAATGTTGTGGTGGTTGATCATTGGTATCCTTTTAATCGGCTTTGCAATTACCGATGGTATGGACATGGGGGTTGCTATGCTCCTTCGCCTAGTTGGTAAAACAGATTTAGAACGACGCACTGTAATTAATACAATTGGCGCACACTGGGATGGTAACCAAGTTTGGTTTATCACCGCAGGCGGAGCATTATTTGCGGCTTGGCCAATGGTGTATGCGGCCGCTTTTTCGGGGTTTTACTTTGCCATGATGCTGGTGCTATTTGCACTCTTTTTTAGACCTCTTGGTTTTGATTACCGCTCAAAAATTGATTCTAAGCGCTGGCGTAATAACTGGGATTGGGGATTATTTGCAGGTAGCGCAATTCCGGCTTTAGTATTTGGTGTAGCATTTGGTAACTTGTTTCTAGGTGTACCATTCAATATTGATAATTTATTACGTGTAAGTTACCAAGGTTCGTTTTTTGGCTTGTTAAACCCATTTGCACTCCTCGCTGGTTTAATTAGTATAGCTATGCTTATTGCACATGCAGGTATGTGGTTACAACTTCGCACAGCAGATGCGGTTGCAGAACGATCTGGCCAATACGGACGTTATGCATTGATTGCATTTATTGTTTTATTTGCCGCGGCCGGATTTTGGGTGGCTAATTTAAGCGGCTACCAAATTGTGTCTATGGGCGATACTCAAGGCCATGCTGATCCGCTCGCTAAAGTAGTTACCACAGCAAAAGGCGCTTGGCTAAATAATTACACTGAGCGTGCATGGACAGTAACCTTTCCTGTTCTAGCGTTTGCTATGGCATTGAGTGCATTAGTATTTTCAAAGCTCAATAAACCAGCGTTAGGGCTTATTTCGACTGCACTTATGTTAGTAGGTGTCATTATGACGGCGGGCGTTTCATTATTTCCATTTATTATGCCATCAATTAACAACCCAAATATTAGCTTAACAATTTGGGATGCCGTTTCGAGCCATAAAACGCTTAACATTATGCTTGTAGCCGTGGCCATTTTTGTACCATTAATTTTAGCCTACACCACGTGGTGTTATGTAAAAATGTGGCGCAGAGTAACCGTAGAAGAAATTGAAACTAACACTCACGGCAGCTACTAAGGAGACTGAACTATGTGGTATTTTGCTTGGATTTTAGGTGTACTTTTAGCCTGTACCTTAGGGGTAATAAATGTAATGTGGTACGAATTTCATCAAAATAAAAACAGCATTGCTGATGATGAACAACCGATGCATGATTTATTAAACGAGGCTAACTCGACCAACAATGACGACTAACCCCCGACCAAATCGCGCGCAGCAACAAACACTGCGCGCTTTTTTAAAAACACAAAGTAAACCCGCCTCATTATGGTTAAAGCTCAGTATTGCACTGGGTACTTTTAACGCTATTTTAATGATTGCCGGAGCATATTTACTCGCTCAGGCTATTCATAACGTAATGTTTGAAGGTAGTAGCTTAAGTGAAGTCACTCACTTGCTGTGGCCATTAGCAGGTATTGTTTTGCTTCGCGCTATTTTTTTAGCACTAAGTGAAAGGCTAAGTGCTCTGGCTGCCCTTAAAATAAAATCGGCTATGCGCCAAACACTGTTAACTAAATTAAGCTTGCTGGGCCCTAGTTATATTGAGCAACACGGTCAAGGTGCAACTTTAAATACGTTGCATAATGGTGTAGAAGAACTTCACGACTATTACGCAAAGTACCTGCCTGGTGTTGCTTACAGTGCTCTTATTCCACTAGCAATCTTGGTTGTTATTTTTCCGACCGATTACAAAGCGGGATTAATATTTTTATTAACGGCTCCGCTTATTCCTTTTTTTATGATTTTAGTTGGATCAAAAGCAGAAGCGTTAAATCAAAAGCGTTGGCAACAACTTGCTGTTCTAGGTAATTACTTTTTTGACAGAGTACAGGGGTTAACCCAGTTAAAACTATTTAATGCCACGCAAACCGAATTAAAACAAATAGCTAAAATTTCTGATGACTTTAGGCATACTACACTAGGCGTGTTAAAAATTGCGTTTTTATCGTCTTTTGCCTTAGAATTTTTAGCCACAATCAGTGTGGCTTTAGTGGCTGTAATTATTGGTTTTAGGCTTTTTTTTGGCACACTTGATTTTTCTACTGGCTTTGTTGTGCTGCTTTTAGCTCCCGAGTTTTATTTACCGCTTCGTCAATTAGGAAGCCATTATCATGCTCGCTTGCAAGGTATTAGCGCCGCTGCTGACATGGTGACTATTTTAAATGCCCCCTTACCCTATCAAGATACTGAACTAGTTAACAATACAACCGAATACACCACGTCTGATACTATTGATTCAATAAACATTAAAAATTTAACCTACATTTACCCTGACAGTAACGAAGGCATACACAATGTCACCTTAAGCCTACCAAAAAAAGGCTTGGTGGCAGTTGTGGGTAACAGTGGCTCAGGGAAAAGTACTTTATTTGATTGCCTGCTGGGTTTTCACCCCCAAGTAATACCTTGTATTTATATTAACGGATTGCCATTAGCAGCAAACGATATTACCCAACTACAGAATCAAGTTGCGTGGATACCACAAAACCCAACACTATTTTTCGATAGCATTGGCGCTAATATAAAATTAGCCAAACCAGACGCATCACAGCAAGAGCTAGAGCAAGCAGCGCAACAAGCAGGCGCCCTTGAGTTTATAAATACCCTACCCTCTGGGTTTGATACGTTAATAGGAGAGCAAGGTGAAGGACTCTCTGGAGGGCAAAAGCAACGTATTGCACTTGCTCGGGCATTTTTAAAAAACGCCCCTATATTAATGCTTGATGAGCCAACAGCGCACCTTGATAGCCAAACAGAGCAACACATTCAACACGCCATTATTATGTACGCTAAAAACAATTTAGTACTGGTAATCGCACACAGATTAAACACTGTAAAACACGCCGACAATATTATTGTAATGGACCAGGGTAAGGTCACTGAGCAAGGTAGCTTTGAAAAACTAAGCACTCAACATGGCGTGTTTTATAATTTGCTAAATGCCGCTAAGCAAGGAGGTTCCGATGAGTAACTTTATTAGATTGATAAAGCTCTGCCGCCCTCATTATAAAGCCATGCTACTGGGTACGCTGTTAGCAACAATTACGGTGCTTGCGAACGTTGGCCTACTGGCTATTTCAGGCTGGTTTTTAGCATCTATGGCAGCTGCAGGTATTGCTGGCGTGCAAATGAACTATTTTACACCCGCTGGCACAATACGTTTTTTAGCCATTGTAAGAACGGCTTCTCGTTATGCTGAGCGCTTAGTTACTCATAATGCGACTTTTTTATTGTTGAGTGAAATTCGCGTAAATATGTTTGCAACACTCAGTAAGCTCAACAATGTTGATTTAGCCATGAGCCGCAGCGCTGATTTACTGAATCGACTACAGAACGATGTTGACGCACTCGATAAATTTTATTTGAACGTGTTAATGCCCATGATGGTTGCTTTGTTAAGCGTGCCAATCATTTTGCTTTTCATGTCTGCTTATAATGCAAATGTAGCACTCATTTGCTTTATGGGAATTTTATTAATTGGCGTTGTCATACCTGCGCTTTTAAGTGCTTCACTTACAAAAAATAGTCACAAAGAAACACACCTTAGTGCACAGTTACGGGCCGAATTATCAGATACCTTAACAGGCCTCAGAGAGCTTAGTATTTATCAAGCCCGTACTGAGCAGTTAAATAAATGCGATAGATTAAACGAGCAGTACAACCAACAATTATTTGTTCGTCATAAGGCGTTAGCAAATGCAGATGGACTGACTCTACTAATAGTACAAATGGCCATGTTAGCTAGCATAGTGACGATAGCCCCATTGGTTTATACTAATTCCATGGTTAACGTAGAACTTGCCATGTTAACGCTTTTTGTATTAGCAAGCTTTGAAAGCGTATTACTACTGCCCAATGCATTTATAGAGCTGCCTAATGTACTAAAAGCCGCAGAGCGGTTATTTACCCTCCAAGATAAAGCATCTGATCAGAGCAATAATTGTAGCGCTTTAATTGATACTCAGTTTGATAAAAATAATATTGCGCTAACGCTTAATAACATTAGCTATAAATACGATGAGCATAACGCATTAAATAATGTCAGTTTTATGCTTAAATCGCGGCAAAAAGTAGCCATTGTAGGTCGAAGCGGGAGCGGTAAAACCACCTTAGTTAATTTGCTAACCGGTTTATGGCCACTTCAGCAAGGTAGTATTACATTGGGTGACCATAATAACCCGCAAGACCTTCACTCACTTAGCAGTGACAGCCGAGCAAACGTTATAAATATATTAGCGCAGCAACATCATATTTTTGATGGTACATTAAGTGAAAACTTGCGTTATGCAAAGCCAAGCGCTACAAAAGAAGAAATGCTTGAAGCCATTAACCTTGCACAGCTAGAGCCTTGGTTTAATGAGCTACAAGAGGGTTTAAAAACACGTTTAGGGACAGGCGGCAGAAGCGTATCCCAAGGACAATCAAGGCGTATAGCGATTGCGCAGGCTTTATTACAAAACCCAGCTATTTTAGTACTTGATGAACCCACTGAAGGGCTAGATAACCAATCTAAGCAAACCGTAATGAACGCCATTATGCACGTAATGAGTGACGCAAGCGTACTTACAATTACCCACGACCCTGCTCTTCTAGCGCAAATGGATAACATTATTTGGCTAGAAAATGGCAAACTTGTAGCGCAAGGTAGCCACAAAGAGCTTAGCGAAAAACATCAGGAATATGTGTCGCTAACCACCCGTTTTTAATACGCTGATTGAGACATCAATAACGCCGACTTTAGGGTCGGCTATTTTTTTAAACATACCTAACGATAAATCAATAACACGCCCTCTAACGTACGGGCCCCTATCATTTATTCTTACGATTACCGATTTATTGTTAGCTAAGTTAGTTACCTTTACCTTAGTACCAAAATCAAACTCTAAATGTGCAGCAGTGGCAGCGTTTTGATTAAAGGTTTCGCCATTTGCCGTTGTACGGCCATGGTATTTATTAGCGTAATAAGAGGCTTTCCCTAACTGAGTACGCTCTCCATTAGCTGTGGTAACTAAAGGTTGACTACTACACGCAGCCAAGACAGACAAAAGACTGAGGGGTAAAATTAACTTCGTAAGAGACATAGCTGTGCTTTAAATATAGTAAATTTTCGCAAAGGTTAACCTTGCCTCGCTGAGTGCATACTGAATTAAAATATTTTAAAGGCAATAAAAAACCACCGTCGATTTCTCTAAGGTGGTTTATTTAAAAACAAAAAGTGCCTATCTTACGATCCCGCGCTCAGAGCTTTTAACAAAATCTATCATAGTTTGTACTGCAGGGTATTTAACCGCGTCTTCACTTAGTGATTCAATTGCTTCATCAACACCTAAACTCTTACGATAAAACGCTTTATACGCTCGGCGAACGGCCATTATTTCATCGCTTTCAAAGCCTCGGCGTTTCATGCCTTCTTTATTGATTGCAGCAGGACCAGCTGGCATACCAATCGTGGTCACAAATGGCGGAACATCTTTGTTAACGCCAGAGTACATGCCAATAAACGCATGTGCCCCTATTTTACAAAACTGATGAACCCCTGAATTGCCACCTAAAATAACCCAATCAGCAACATGAACATGGCCTGCAACACTGGCATTATTAGCAAAAATTACGTTATCGCCTATCACTGCATCATGTGCCACGTGGGTATAAGCCATAAATAAGTTATTACTACCAATTTTTGTTACGCCTTGGTCTTGAATGGTACCACGGTGAATGGTTGCACACTCACGGATAACATTATTGTCACCAATGATTAATGTAGTGGGTTCGTTGTTGTATTTTTTGTCTTGGCAAGCTTCACCGACAGACGCAAATTGAAAAATATGATTTCCAGAACCAATGGTAGACGGTCCTTTAACAACAACGTGAGATTCAATAATACAGTTATCACCGATAACAACATCATTGCCTATATAACTATATGGACCAACTGAGACATTGTTGCCTAGTTTAGCGCCAGGTTCGATTATTGCTGTAGAATGGATCACTATTAAAACTCTCTTCTCGCACACATAATTTCGGCACTACATACTACTTTGCCGTCAACTTTAGCTTCAGCAGCAAACTTCCATATATTGCGGCGCTCTTTTAAAAACTCTACATGCAAATGCAATGTATCACCAGGCACAACCGGTTGCTTAAAACGAGCGTTGTCTACTGCTGCAAATAAGTAAAGCTCGTCTTCGCTGCGATTTTCAACTGTTTTAAAACCAAGAAGACCTGTAGCTTGTGCCATAGCTTCTAATATTAGCACACCAGGGAAAATAGGCTGGTTTGGAAAATGGCCAGTAAAAATAGGCTCGTTTATAGATACATTTTTAATGGCATGCAATATCTTACCCGGAGTAAAATCAATAACACGATCAATTAAAAGCATCGGGTAACGGTGTGGTAATAAAGCTAAGATTTCTTGAATATCAAGGCTATTTAATTCGTTTGCCAAAATAGCATCCTTTTATGTGTTCAACGTTTATGACTTAGCCAGTGCTTCAAGCGCTTTCAAACGAGACTTCATGTCTGATAGATTACGCAAGTGAGCAATTGATTTACGCCATTCTTTGTTAGTTGTATGGGGCATACCTGATGAATAAATACCGGGTTCGGTGATTGATTTTGTCACCATGCTCATACCCGTAATTATAACACCATCGCATACTGACATGTGACCATTAATTGCAGTCATACCACCAATTTGGCAGTTTTTACCTATGGTAACACTACCTGCAAGAACAGAGCAGCCAGCAATTGCTGTGCCCGAGTTAACTTCAACGTTGTGTGCTATTTGACATTGATTATCAATAATCACATTGCTATGAATAATCGTATTATCAAGTGCACCACGGTCAATTGTAGTGCTGGCGCCTATTTCTACTTTATCGCCTATGATCACAGAGCCTAGCTGAGGAATTTTAAGCCACTGCCCACGCTCATTTGCATAACCGAACCCATCGCTACCAACAACACTATTTGCCTGAAACAAACAATCCGATCCAATTTCAACGTCATGGTAAATAGTCACACTAGGCCAAAGCTTTGTCCCAGCACCTATTTTAACACGTTCTCCGATAAAACTGTTCGGACCAATTTGCGCGTTATCACCAACAACTGCACCAGCCTCTATAACAGCATTAGCGCCTATAGCAGCACTTTTACTTATATTTGCACTAGGGTGAATTGTTGCACTTGGATGAATACCCAAAGAGGCAGAACGCGGTGTTGTATCCATAAATTGCGCAAGCTTTGCGTAACTGACATACGGATTTGAAACAATCACTTTATTACCATTAAAATGCGCTGCATCTGCTTGGTTAACGATAACAGCACTGGCTTGAGTGGCTTCAAGTTGAACACGATATTTTGAGTTCGCTAAAAATGCAATATGCCCAGTACGGGCATTTGCAAGTGTCGCTATTTTTGTTATTTCTAAAGCGCCATCACCCTGAAGTTCGGCGCCTAGAAGTTCCGCAATTTGCGAAAGCGTATAATTTTGCATAGAGTGATTATTTCTTGCTAACAGCTGTTACTACTTTAGATGAAAGGTCTGTTACTTCTTTAGGGTTGAAGTAAATTGTAGTGTCTTTTACTTTAACTTCATCAAAGTCACCGTCTTTAGCAATCTCTTCAATTGTTTTAATAATTAAGCCCTGAACTTTTGCAAGCTCTTGGTTTTGGCGAGCTTTGATTTCTTGCTCTAAAGGACGACCTACTTCAGCAAGGTTTTTTTGCATACCTTGAATTTTATCACGAAGTGCATCTTTTTGAGCTTGGCTCATCGTTGTGCTCTCACGCTTAAACTTCTCAGCTTCAAAGCGAATATCGCCTTGTAACTTTTCAAGCTCTTGGCGACGCTCAGCAAACTCGCTTTGTAGTGACTGCTCAATTTTAGCCATTTGAGGAATTTGCTTGTAGATTTCTTGCATATCTACAACACCTACTTTGTGCGCAAGAGCGCTAGCAGAAGTACCCATCATTAACGTTGCTAAAACAGCCACTGCCGTTGATTTAAATAATTTAGTCATAAAAAACTCCTTTAGAAAGTGTTACTAATATTAAAACTGATGGTCTTCGTATCGTCATCTTCTTCTTTTTGCAATGGATACGCAAAACTAATCAGCATTGGACCCATTGGAGAGATCCACTGTAATGATAAACCGGTCGATACTCTAAAACGCATAGGATCTGAATAATCATCCAGCTTATTGCGTTGATCTACGAGTAAGTTTTGATAACGGTCTACGCTAAACTCTGTGTCCCATACGTTTGCAGCATCAACAAAAAAGCTGGTACGCACTGAACTTGTGTTTTCTTCATCTAAAAACGGCGTAGGAACGATTAACTCCATACCCGCCACCGCTTTGGCGTTACCACCAATTCGACCTTGTGGTATTAACTGGTCAAACTCCGACGCACTATTGATAGGACCTGAGGTGGAACCATCTGGGTTTAGTGTCCCAGGAATCGTCGTTGCAATACGTGACACAGCTTGTGGCAATATTGTATTACGGTCAAAGCCACGTAGTTCCATTTCCGTAATACGGAAGAACTCTTGGAATGGAAGCGTTTGATCGTATCCATTTGTTGACCCATAACCATTACCATAACCGAGCGCCGCACGAGCCGAGAATACCCAGCGATGATCGTTAGATATTGGCCAGTAAAAGCGTGAATCGTAATTAAGCTTGAAGTAAGTTAAATCTGAGTTCGGTGTAGTCCCCGTTAAATTTAACGTTTGGCGTGAACCCGCTGTAGGGAATAAACCACGGTTAACCGTTATACGTGACCAACCAACACTTAATTCATATTTGGTAAAGTCAAAGCCTGCATCAGGGTTTTCAGGGTCAAAAAATGTCTCACGTAATACACGCGTTTGCTCGTACTCGGCAATATCTGAAAGCTCTTCTTTTATCCAACGAACACCAAAATTAACCCGGTTGATTGCATCAATCGGAAAACCAATATTTGTACCTAAACCATAACTTTTTGATTTGTAATCTACAAGACTAAACTTACTTGCGTCGTAGTTTCGGTAAAAAATACTGCTGCCTTGTGAAACACCATCTGGTGTAAAATAAGGGTCGGTATACGATAAACTGACACTTTCAGAGCCAGTAGAAGTATTTAAATTTAAACCAATTTGGTTGCCTGTTCCTAAGAAGTTAGATTCAGTCACACCAATATTAAACTGTAGACCTAGGTATGAACCATAAGCAAGGCCCGCATTAAAGCTACCGGCAGATTGTTCTTTTACTGTGAAATCTACGTCAACTTGGTCGTCTACACCTGGCACGGGGACTACGTTAAAATCAACAGTTTCCATATAAGGTAAACGTTGAATTTGTAGCTTTGAACGCTCGAGGTTTTGGTTTGATAACCATGCACCTTCTAGCTGCGTCATTTCGCGGCGCAATACTTCGTCAGCGGTGTTTTGGTTACCACCAACAATTATACGACGAACATAAACACGCTTACCTGGGTTAACGGATAAAGTTAACTGAACTTCTTGCTTTTCGTCATCAATTTCAGGAATTGTGCGCACTTCAGCATTTGCATAACCAAAACGTGCTAAATAACTTTTAATGAACTCTTCTGAAGATGTTACAACAGAACCATTGTAAAGCTCACCAGCTCTGAGTGGGATAACGCTTTTAATTAAATCTTCACGACCGAGTAAGTCACCAATAAAATCAAAGCCTTTAACCTTGTATTTAACGCCTTCGGTAAGGTTGGCCGTAACATATACAGATTCACGCTCTGGGCTTACCGATACCTGCGTCGAATCAATATTAAAACGTAAGTAACCACGGTCTAAATAAAAGCTGCGGATTTTTTCTAAATCACCTTCAATGGTTTGTTTTTGGTAGCGATCGCTACCCATAAATTGCCACCAAGGTAAATCTTGCTGAGACTCAGCAAGTTTTAATAATTCTTCGTTAGAAAAAAGCTCGTTACCCACTAAGTTAATTTGGCGGATAGACGCGGCATCACCTTCATCAAACTCCAGTTTAAGTTTTACGCGGTTACGTGGCAATTTAGTAACGCTGATATCAACCGTTGCATTGTATTTACCAATACTATGGAAAAACTCTACTAAGCCTTTTTCAATATTATCAATTACGGTTTTATCTAATGGTTCGCCTTGGCGAATATCTTGTTGATCAAGCGACTCGTTAAGTTGCTCATCTTTGATATCTTTATTGCCTTCAAACTCAATAAAGCTAATTGTTGGGCGCTCTGTTACTTTAAAAATAACGTTGTTGCCATCACGTAATGCTTTGATGTTGTCGAAGTGACCAGAACGATAAAGTGACTTTATTGTTTTTGAAATTGTGTAGTCATCTACATTATCGCCTACGTTAATAGGAATATGAGTCAATGCAGCACCAAGTGCTACGCGTTGTAAGCCTTCAACTTTCAAGTCTTCAACAATAAAGGAAGTTTGGCCTAGGGCGGCAAAGCTTGCACCCAATAAACTTGAAACTGCCAAATGTTTTTTTATAGCCATTTTATTATCTTTATCCTTTACAACTGTATTACCGCTTAACACCTAAAATACGGGTGCGTTACAATCGTGTTCTAATTAGTAAATGTTGCGCTGCAATTACAAACGCGATACATCATTGAACAAAGCGAAACATGTTAGAAAAATGAGTAGCAACGCTCCCACTTTAAAACCAAATTCTTGTGTCTTTTCAGAGACCGGCTTTTTACGAAAAAGTTCAATTATGTAATACATTAAGTGTCCACCATCAAGCACTGGCAGAGGTAATAAATTAAATACGCCCAAGTTAACGCTTATCAGGGCTAAAAAGCTTAAAAAAGCAACTAAACCATAGCTTACGCTAGTCCCAGCTCCCACTGCAATACCAACAGGACCACTTAAGTTTTTAACCGAAACCTGACCCGTAATTAAATTACCAATCATGTCAAAACTCAGCGTAATCAACCGCCAGGTTTCTTTTGTACCGCGAACAATACTATCAAGTGGTCCAAAACTTCGGGATTGTACATACCCCTCTGGCCATTGCTGAACAACAGGTGCTACACCTAAAAAACCTTGTTCTATACCATTGTTGCCAACACGCCCTTGTGGGGTCACTGTTATGCTTTTTATACTATCTTGTCTTTTTACACTAAATTGTAAAGATTTGTTAGCCGATTGCGTAATTACATTAACTAATTGCGGCCAATTGCTTATAGTTTCACCGTTTACAGCCAAAATAGTATCGTTAACTTGCAAATTTGCTTGTTCCGCTGCTGAATTTTTAGTCACCGCAGCAACCGTTAATGTTGCTTGTGGCCTAAAGGGGACAATACCCAAAGAGGTAAGTGGAGGAACATCTTGTTGGTCGAGCTTCCAACCATCAATATTGAGCGTTTTGACTCGTGTTTGTAAGTTTTCATCGCGAACTGTAATCTCTACACGCTCTTCACCTAATCGCGACATAAAAGCAAACGTCGCGTCTTGCCACGTGGTTATATTATCATCACCAATTTTAATAATGTGTTGGCTTGGCATAAGCCCGGCTTGCTCTGCTCGGCTTCCTTCAGTAATGCTGCCTACGACTGGTTTTACCGATTGCACACCCACCATGTACATCACCGCTAACGCAAAAATAGCAAACAAAAAATTTGCCATAGGCCCAGCTGCTACAATGGCAATACGTGCTTGTACTGACTTTGAGTTAAACGATAAATGTCGCTGATTTGCTGGAACATCGTCCACACGCTCATCAAGCATTTTGACATATCCACCTAGTGGAATAGCTGCTATGACATATTCTGTATTGTATTTATCGTGACATTTAATTAAGGGCTTACCAAAACCAATAGAAAAGCGTAGCACCTTAACACCCGCCTTTCGTGCTACCCAAAAATGGCCATACTCATGCACAGTAACTAAAATGCCTAATGCCAAAATAAATGAGCCAAGATTCCAAATAAAATCAAACATACTAATGAGCCACTTTATTTATAAACTGAGTTGCGTTGACACGTGCAAGCTCATCGCATTGTAATATTTCATCTAAACTCTGTACGTTGGTGTATTGAGCCGACTCTAAGGTTTGTGCATTAATTTTATAAATATCTGTAAAACCAATTTTACCTTTTAAAAATGCAGCAACAGCTATCTCATTTGCAGCATTAACGGTCGTTGTTGCTCCCTGCCCCGCCGAACATGCATCAATAGCAAGTTGCAAATTAGGGTAACGGGTAAAGTCAGGTTTGGTGAACGAAAAATCACAAATATCAGAAAAATTAAGCGATTTAACACCTGCGTCAATTCGTTTTGGGAACGCTAATGCATGGGCAATAGGCGTACGCATATCAGGGTTACCCATTTGCGCTAAAATTGAGCCATCATGATACTGAACCATCGAGTGAATAATGCTTTGAGGGTGAATAACAACGTCAATATCATCGCTATTACAGTTAAATAGCCACTTGGCTTCAATAAACTCAAGGCCTTTGTTCATCATAGTTGCGGAGTCTACTGAGATTTTTTGACCCATAGACCAATTAGGATGAGCTACCGCTTCACTGACGGTCACATCTTTTAAGGTACTTATATCACGCGTTAAAAATGGACCGCCTGAACCGGTAAGTAAGATTTTACTGACACCATTATCTTGCAGGTTTTTATCGCTTTGAGCATTTTGTAGTGAGTGAGGTAGACACTGAAAAATAGCGTTATGTTCGCTGTCGATTGGCAGTAAAGTTGCTTTGTGCTTTTTAACTTTATCAATGAACAATTGGCCCGACATAACCAGCGATTCTTTATTCGCAAGCAACACTTTTTTACCTGCTTCAACCGCACTGAGTGTAGGTAACAAGCCTGCGGCTCCAACAATGGCAGACATAACTATATCTACATCAGGGTGCGCACATAAATCACTCATTGCCTGTTGTGAATGCATAATCAGAGTTTGGCACGCTGCACCCTTTAAATGCAATGACAGTTCTTCTGCTGCACTTTGTGTTGCCATGACAGCATAAAGGGGTGAATGCTTAATGCAAAGCTCAGCCATTTTTTTTGCATTTTGACCCGCTGTTAAAGCAAATACATCAAACAAATCACTGTTTTTTGCTACAACATCAAGTGTACTTAAACCAATTGACCCCGTAGCACCTAAAATAACTAGCTGCTGCTTATGACTCATAAACTTAAAGTCCACGCATAACACATTACAAACATAGGCGCGGCTGCTGTTAAGCTGTCAATGCGATCTAAAATACCGCCATGCCCAGGTAAGCATTTACCACTGTCTTTAAGGCCTGCTTCACGTTTAAACATACTTTCAAGTAAATCGCCAATTGCTGAAAATAGCGCTATAAATGCCGTCATAATGGCGTAAATCGGCCATACGGCTAAATCCACGTCGGTAAAATGACAAAACGCCATAACAAATAATACTGATGCAACAATACCACCGGCAAGGCCTTCAATTGTTTTATTTGGACTTACTTTTGGCATAAGCTTGTGTTTACCAAAACTTTTACCTGTAAAATACGCACCAATATCAGCGCTCCACACAATACCTAACACAACCAAAATCAGCATAGAGCCAAAGTGAGTAGATTCAAGGTATTGCGCACTACGAAGCGTATTGAGCGCAAGCCATAACGGCACTAAAGTCAGAAGCCCTGCAATGCCACGCATTACTAGCCCTTCATTCCACGCTTTTGCCATGGCTGGATAACGCCATACTAAGTAACTAGCAACAATCCACCATGCAAACGCCAAAGTAAATAAATAATTAGCATCGCCCACTAGCTGACCATTTTGCCAAAGCGACTCTATCGGCCAGTGTAAATTGAGCACAGCGAGTAAAGCTGCAACAAGCACAACAAAGGCGCCTCTTTTTATTTTGTCACATAGCCCCATAAAAGCTGACCACTCCCAAGCGCCCATTAAAACGATGGCGGCGGCAAAGTAACTAAATAACGTCAATGGTGTATAAAAAACCAAGGCGAGCGCTGCGGGTGCTAACACTAGCGAGGTTAAAATGCGTTGTTTTAACAAAATTGTGACCCTTAATCTATTTAGGTTTGAGCGAGTAATTGTTTTATTTGTTCGCCCGTACAACCAAATCGTCGCTCTCTGGCAACGTAACATGCAATGGCCTCAGCAAATGCTGCTTCATTAAAATCAGGCCAAAGTGTTTCGGTAAAGTAAAGTTCTGCGTAAGCTGCTTGCCATAGTAAAAAGTTACTAATGCGAACATCGCCCCCCGTTCTAATAAGTAAATCGGGTTCAGGTTGATCGGCCATGCTCATATGCTGCGCAATACGCTCTTCAGTAATATCTTGTGCGTCTATGCCACCGCTTGCAACTTGCATTGCGAGTTGTTTAGCCGCGTTTGCCATATCCCAACGGCCACCATAATTAGCAGCCACGTTTAAACACAACCCTGTGTTATTTTCTGTCAGTTGCTGCGCACTATATACTTTGTTTTGCAACCCTTCAGAAAACCGAGATAGGTCTCCAATGATGGTTAGTTTTACATTGTTTTTGTGAAGCTTTTTAACCTCTTTTGTTAATACAAACAAAAAAAGCTCCATTAACGTATTTACTTCGTCTTCAGGGCGGCGCCAGTTTTCACTGCTAAATGCAAATAAGGTTAACGATTGTACGCCTAATTTAGTACAAAACTGAACAGATTGACGAACAGCGTCCACGCCTTTTTTGTGCCCATACACACGAGGCCTATTTCTAGCTTGCGCCCAACGTCCGTTCCCGTCCATGATGATAGCAACATGCTTAGGTAAACATTGTTGTGAAATTGTATCAGCGTTTAAAGCCATAAATATCGAGTATTCCATAAAAAAACGCCGCCTAGTATAACCCAGACGGCGTTTCAAAACTAATATATTTGTATACACTAGCTCAGCTTATTTAGCTGTTTAGATTTCCATCAATTCAGCTTCTTTCGCTGTTAATTGAGTGTCCATTTCTTTGATAAATTTATCTGTTAACTTTTGGATTGCATCTTCGCCTTGGCGCGCTTCGTCCTCAGAGATATCTTTATCTTTTAATAGTGCTTTAATATCACCATTAGCATCACGGCGAATATTACGAACAGCAACACGGCCGCCTTCAACTTCGCCACGTACAATTTTAATTAAATCTTTACGGCGCTCTTCTGTAAGTGGAGGAAGTGGCACACGAATAACTGTACCTGCCGACATAGGGTTTAAACCTAAGTCAGACGCCATAATCGCTTTTTCAACTGCTTGTGCTAATGACTTGTCAAAAACACCAATGGCAAGCGTACGTGAATCTTCAATTGTTACATTTGCAACTTGATTTAACGGTGTAGGAGCACCGTAGTAAGACACCATAATGCCATCTAAAATTGCAGGGTGAGCACGGCCAGTACGAATTTTAGAAAGTTGGCTACCTAGTGCTGTTACACTCTTTTGCATGCGCGCTTGCGCATCTTTTTGAATATCGTTAATCACGGTTTAATCCTAATTATTTGATTACTTCATCTGAGGCTTGTGAAGAGATAAGTGTTCCTTCTTCTTCACCCATAATTACGCGTTTTAACGCGCCTGATTTATTCATGTTAAATACGCTTAATGGCATATTGTGATCGCGGGCTAAAGTAAATGCCGCTAAATCCATAACTTTTAATTCTTTATCAATAATTTCATTGTAGCTTAAGTGACGGTAAAGTGTCGCTTCTGGGTTTTTCACAGGATCGTCACTGAATACGCCATCAACCTTTGTTGCTTTAATGACTGTATCAGCTTCAATCTCAATACCACGTAGACACGCAGCAGAATCTGTAGTGAAAAACGGGTTACCCGTACCCGCTGCAAAAATAACAACGCGGCCAGTTTTTAATAAGCTTATTGCTTCAGCCCAGTTGTATGCATCACATACACCATTAAGTGGAATAGCAGACATTAATCGACAGTTTACAAAAGCACGATGCAGCGCATCACGCATTGCAAGGCCATTCATTACCGTTGCAAGCATACCCATGTGATCGCCTACTACACGGTTCATACCCGCTTCAGCTAATGACCCACCGCGTAAAAAATTACCGCCGCCAATAACTAAACCCACTTCTACGTCGAGCTCTACTAACTCTTTAATTTCTTGTGCCATACGGTCTAAAACTTTAGGGTCGATGCCGAAGCCTTCGTCTCCCATTAAAGCTTCACCACTTAATTTGAGAAGAACACGTCTAAAAATAGGTTTGCGATTGATAGTCATAGTTTTGGGGCCAACTTTTATTGAATTATGGATAAAAAATAACCGCGCTTATGTTAAACATAAAAGCGCGGTTATTTTAAAGAATTTCTAAGCGTGAAGCAAAAGCAAATAGTACTTTAATTGCATCTAATTTCCTTGTCCTTCACAGTTAGTCAATCTTACTCACCTTTAGCAGCAGCAATTTGAGCAGCAACTTCAGCAGCAAAATCTTCTTCTTTTTTCTCGATACCTTCACCAACTTCAACACGTACGAAGCCAGTCACTGTTGCGTTTTTCTCTTTAAGAACATCGCCAACAGATTTTTTAGGTTCCATGATGAATGCTTGACCAGTAAGAGAAACCTCACCAGTAAACTTCTTCATGCGACCAACAACCATTTTTTCAGCGATTTCAGCAGGCTTGCCTTCGTTCATCGCGATATCGATTTGAACTTGCTTCTCTTTTTCTACAACATCTGCAGGAACATCAGCAGGTGTTAAGTACTCAGGGCTTGAAGCAGCAACGTGCATTGCAACGTGCTTAAGTGTTTCTTCATCAGCAACACCAGCAACAACAACACCAATACGCTCACCGTGACGGTACTCAACTAGGTTTTCACCAGCGATGTACTGTAGACGACGTACGTTGATGTTTTCACCAATTTTAGTTACTAGCTCAACACGGTCTTCTTCAAACTTAGCTTGTAAGTCTTCGATAGAAATTGTTTCAGCGATTGCAGCGTCAGCAACTTTGTTAGCAAATGCTAAGAAGCTTACATCTTTTGCAACGAAGTCTGTTTGACAGTTAACTTCAACAAGTACCGCAACACCCGCATTTTGCTTGATGATGATAGTACCTTCAGCAGCAATGTTACCTGCTTTTTTAGCAGCCTTTGCAGCACCGCTCTTACGCATGTTTTCAATCGCTAACTCGATGTCACCATCAGTCTCAGTTAACGCTTTTTTACAATCCATCATGCCAGCGCCTGTACGCTCGCGTAATTCTTTAACTAGGGCAGTAGTTACAGCCATTAGTAAATCCTCAAATCTGAAATCTGGTTTAGATAAGCGGGTTACCCGCTCTACAAGAATAGCAAGTCTTCATCCTATTAAGATGAAGACTTGATGACAGCTAATTACTCAGCTTCAACGAAATCGTCATTCTCAGCTTGAGCAACGATGTTATTCTCGCGACCTTCAGTGATAGCAGCTGCAACAGCGCTAGTGTAAAGGGTTACAGCACGGATAGCATCATCGTTACCAGGAACGATGAAATCAACGCCGTCTGGATTAGAGTTAGTATCTACGATTGCAACAACTGGAATACCTAGGTTGTTAGCTTCACGGATAGCAATGTGCTCGTGGTCAGCATCGATAACAAAGATCGCGTCTGGAAGACCGCCCATGTTTTTGATACCACCAAGGCTCTTTTCAAGCTTTTCCATTTCGCGGTTAAGCATTAACGTTTCTTTCTTAGTTAATTTCTCGAAAGTACCGTCTTGGCTTTGGATTTCAAGGTCTTTAAGACGCTTGATTGATTGACGTACTGTTTTCCAGTTAGTCAACATGCCACCTAACCAGCGGTGGTTAACGTAAAACTGATCGCTTGCGATAGCAGCTTCTTTAACTGCGTCGCTTGCTGCGCGCTTAGTACCAACGAAAAGAACTTTACCTTTGTTTGCAGCAGCGCCACTTAAAAACTTAAGTGCGTTGTTGAACATTGGTACAGTTTGCTCAAGGTTGATGATATGTACACGGTTACGAGTGCCGAAGATGAAAGGCTTCATCTTAGGGTTCCAGTAACGTGCTTGGTGACCAAAGTGAACACCAGCTTGAAGCATGTCGCGCATTGAAACGTTTGCCATTTTATAGATCCTCTATAGTTGTTTAGGGTTAGGCCTCCACATATCCCATAGCACCAACACCGAAGTATTTAAACTTCTAATGCACCCAAGTGTATGTGACGATACGTGTGTGTGTTAAAATCAAATTGTGTTTGCCTTAAATACAAAAAATCATTTAAGAATTTATTTGTAAAAAGACGGCGCGCTTTATACCATATTAAAATTAAATACTCAACATCGCGTGCAAAAATTATGCAGCGATAAAATGTTAGAAACGCAACTTTGGAGCCTCAATGAGCGCTATTATCAAGACCCCTGAAGAAATAGAGAAAATGCGTGTAGCTGGGCGTTTAGCAGCAGACGTACTTGAAATGATCGGCCCACATGTCGTGCCGGGGATCACCACTGATGAGCTAAATACTATTTGTCATGATTATATTGTTAACGAGCAAAAAGCAGTCCCTGCTCCTTTAAACTATCATGGTTTTCCAAAATCAATTTGCACCTCTGTTAACCATGTAATTTGTCATGGTATTCCTAACGACAAACCGTTAAAAGAAGGTGACAGCGTAAATATCGACATCACTGTTATCAAAGATGGCTACCACGGCGATACATCTAAAATGTTTCACGTAGGTAAACCAAACATTCAAGGTAAGCGTTTGGCTGAAGTAACACAAGAAAGCTTATATCTTGCCATTAAAATGGTAAAGCCGGGTGTACGTTTAGGTGATATTGGCGAAGCAATTCAAAAATACGCCGAGAGCTTCAACTACTCAATAGTACGTGAATATTGCGGCCATGGTATTGGTAGCGAATTTCACGAAGAACCACAGGTTATGCATTACGGTAAAGCCGGTACCGGTGAAACATTAAAAGCGGGTATGTGTTTAACTATTGAGCCAATGGTTAATGCGGGCAAGCGCCAATGTAAACTGCTTAAAGATGAGTGGACGGTTGTAACACGCGACCGCAGTTTGTCTGCACAGTGGGAACACACGTTATTAGTGACTGAAAATGGTGTTGAAATTTTAACGCTACGATCAGATGATACTATCGACAGGATTATCGAACACTAATAAACCTACGCAGTTGATAGTACGTTTATCAATGTGGAAGGTTCAATGAGGAGCCAGCCCACGTGGCATTACCCAACAAAGTAAAAAAGTTGCTTAGCGATGCTGAGCAACTAAGTGACTATCGCGATTGTTCCAGCTATTTTTACAAATGGTTGCATAACGAATTTTCAAAACAACCAGTTGGTAATTTAATTAATGCCCGGGCTGAGTTTATCGACCGCCTGTTGATCAAATTATTTCATGTTTATGATCTATCTCATGAGCCTGATTTAGCGCTGATTGCCGTAGGCGGTTACGGACGTGGTGAGCTTCACCCTTATTCAGATATCGACTTCTTACTGCTTGTAACAGAGCAACCAAGTGAAGCGGTATGTGAAAAAATAGGTCAATTTGTCACTATGCTGTGGGATCTTAACTTAGAGATTGGCCACAGCGTTCGTACAATTGATCAAGCAATAGAGCAAAAACGCGAAGACGTCACCTTTGCCACCAGCTTGCTCGAAAGCCGACTAATTTTTGGTAACCATATTGAGTTTGAAAAGCTTAAAAACTTTATACTCGAAACGCCAGTATGGGGCTCTAACGACTTTTTTGAAGCCAAAGTACAAGAGCAAAATCTGCGTCACCGTAAATGTCACGGAACAGCGTACAACTTAGAGCCAAACATAAAAGAAAACCCAGGTGGTCTTCGCGATTTACAAACTATTATTTGGGTAGCCAAAAAGCATTTTAGAGCCGAAACCCTCCAAGAGCTCATAAACCATGGCTACTTAACCCATGAAGAGTTTCAAGAGCTTTCAGAGTGTTTAGAAAACCTATGGAACATTCGCTTTGCCCTGCACTTAGCCGCTGGACGATCAGAAAACCGTTTACTATTTGATCACCAACCCCTTGCTGCAGAAATACTTGGCTTTGGTAGCGATGGTAAAGCGTCGGTTGAACGTATGATGAAGCGCTTATTTCGTATAATGAGCCGTGTACGCGAACTCAATCAGATGCTGCTTTCGTATTTTGAGCAAAGCATTTCGCCACTAAGCAGCGAAGCCGTTGTTGAGGTACTCGACAGAAATTTTGAGCGTGTTGGCCATCAAATTCGTGTTAAAGACCCATCTGTATTTTTTAGGCGCGATCAACTTTTTGTTCTGTTTGAGCACATTGCTGAAAATCCAGAAATTACCCATATTTACCCAAGCACTATACGCACTATTCGCCAAGTACGCCGTCGTTTGTTGGGTGACCTGCAAGATTACGCGGCCTGCCGTGAAGCTTTCTTACGCTTGGTAAAACACCCTAACGGTATGGGCCGCGCATTCACATTAATGCATAAGCACGGCATGCTGGCAGCATATTTACCGCAATGGCGTAATATTTTTGGGCAAATGCAGTTTGATTTATTTCATGCCTACACGGTAGACGAGCACACCCACAAATTAATCAATAATATTTACCAATACTTTGATAAAACGGGCGTGAGTGAGTTTCCAATTTGTAGTGAAATAGTCACTCGAATGGATAAACCCGAGCTTTTATATTTAGCCGGTATTTTTCATGATATTGCGAAAGGCCGCGGTGGCGATCACTCAGAGCTAGGGTCGGTCGATGCTATTGCATTTGCTAAGTTACATGGGTTCTCATCATCCGATGGCAAGCTTATCGCATGGCTTGTTGGTAATCACTTACTTATGTCGGTAACTGCACAAAGAAAAGACATAAACGACCCTACAGTAATCAAAGACTTTGCAACACGTGTAAAAACAGAGCGCCAACTCGATTACCTTTATTGTTTAACTGTGGCAGATATTCGTGCCACTAACGACAACCTATGGAACGATTGGAAAAACACTTTATTGCGCGAACTTTATTTGCACACACAACGTGCATTGCGTTTGGGCCTTGAAAACCCAATGGACCAACGCGACCAAATTCGTGATAAAAAGCACCAAGCAAAACAACGCTTGCTTAATTTAGGGTACCTTGAAGAAAAAATTGACTTAATTTGGAGCCGCTTTAAAGCAAACTACTTTACTGCATTTAGCGAGCAGCAAATATCGTGGCAAACCGAGCATTTAGTAAATAGCACCGATTTAAGTCAACCGAGTGTAATAGTGTCGAATGCGCCTATGCACGGCGGCACGCAAGTGTTTGTTTACAGTCCTTACTCGGGTGCCCTATTCGCCCGTTTAGTAAACATAATTGGTACTAAAAAGGCACAGATCCAACACGCACAAGTACTGACCACCAAAGACGGTTATGTACTGTTTAGCTTTGTTATTCTTGAAGTCAGCGGCGACCCTATCGCAAGTAGCCGCGCGCAATCGATTAAACGCGGCCTTGAGCAAGCACTTAATGACCCGCGTAAAAAAATTCGCTTTAAAAAGAGTCGCTCACAACGTTTTAAAGACTTTAATATCAAACCCAAAATTGTGCTGCGCCCACATGCTAGAAAAGATCGCAGCTTAATTGAAATACAAGCGGTTGATATACCCGGTCTACTAACCAAAATAGCCGAAGTTTTCCAAGCACATTTACTCCATATTCATGCAGCCCGCATAACAACGGTAGGTGAACGTGCAGAGGATTTCTTTGTCGTATCAAATAACGAATACCAAGCCCTGACTGATGAAGAACAAGCAAAAATTCATCAGGCATTACGTAAAAAATTCAACGCCGAAACAGAATAAGAGGACACACATGTCAGATTTAAAAACAATGATCGAAAACGCATGGGATAACCGCGACAGCATTAGCCCAAGCACTGTATCTAGCGATGTAAAACAAGCTATTATTGACGCGCTAGAACTACTTGATGGCGGTGCCGCGCGTGTTGCTGAAAAAATATCAGGCGAATGGGTTGTGCACCAATGGCTTAAAAAAGCAGTGTTACTGTCGTTTCGTATTCGCGACAACCAACCAATGAACGACGGCGTTAATCAGTTTTACGACAAAGTACCGCTTAAATTTAGCGACTACACGCCAGAGCAATTTCAACAAGGCGGCATGCGCGTAGTGCCTAACGCAGTAGCACGTAAAGGCAGCTTTGTAGGTAAAAACGTCGTACTTATGCCCTCGTACGTAAACATTGGCGCATACGTTGACGAGGGCACCATGGTTGATACATGGGCCACTGTTGGCTCATGTGCACAAATTGGTAAGAACGTGCATTTATCTGGCGGCGTTGGCATAGGCGGCGTTTTAGAGCCACTACAAGCTAACCCAACCATCATTGAAGACAATTGTTTTATTGGCGCACGTTCTGAAATTGTTGAAGGTGTAGTAGTAGAAGAAGGCGCTGTTATTTCAATGGGCGTTTATATCAGCCAAAGCACTCGTATTTACGACCGTGAAACCGGCGAAATTCACTACGGCCGCGTACCTGCGGGCGCAGTAGTTGTACCAGGTGCATTACCATCAAAAGATGGCACACACAGCCTTTACGCTGCAATCATTGTCAAAAAAGTAGATCAACAAACACGCGAAAAAGTAGGCATCAACGCCCTACTTCGCTCGATTGATGATTAAATAGAAAACAATGGCATTAGTATAAATTATTGATGAAAAAATAAGGCTCTGAACCTTTTTAGATTTAGAGCCTTACATTCTTTTAAAGCGTTCGTATATATACGTTAATTCCCAAAAGCTACATCTACCATTTTGAATAGTGATCTTCTGCTAAGCCCCACTGCCCGTTGAGTGTTATCACTTCATTAGGAAGCGTTATTTGACCGAAATAACGACCGATTTTTTGTGTGAAATTCGTGGCCACAATGAGTAAATTAGTTTTATCAAAACGTTGGCTTACAGGTTCAAAAGTAAGATTAATCAGGCCGTCGTTTGAGTGGAGTTCCCACTTGTCACAATCAATTTCGTTACCATAACGATTAAACTTAAAATCAACCATATCAATTTTGTATAGCTTTCCGTCAAGCCAAATAGCATTTTCAGTAAATCCTGTTTCAATTACACCTGCTGAAAGGTTTAATCCCAAGTAGCGCCCATCAGGTAATTTGCAGGCAAGGCTTGCCCAATTCCAAAATGTTTCACGACGCATATAGCCTGCACTCCAATCTACACAGGCCAATGCGTTCATATGGCTAAAATCGTAGCGGGTATTTTTTAATAGAAGCGTGCCAGAGCAATTTAGCGCGGCCGATTTTTGGGTGAAATGGAAACCAGTATAACCAGCTCGAACACATACACTCAAAGGAAGGTAATTATCTGACTCGTTAATTATTGCATCAAGGATCAGCGTGGTACTTATTTTAACTGTTACCTTTCGTTCACCGGGTCTATCTGTGGTATTAACGTAAACGCTGTTATCACCCTTTTTAAAATAACTATTGCCAGAATTTGGCAGCGGCTCAATTAATGTGTTTTTAGAAAATAAATTTACAAAGCTGTGCTCGTCTAACTGCTCTGTTTTTAAATTGTAAACATAAACAAAACAGTTGCTGGCAATTTTTAAATCAACGATTGCAAGCCCAATAACTAATTCATCGCAAGTAATGCTTATAAACTGAAACTGGTTAAACTTAAATTTTTTTGCAAGTTTACCGCATGGCTTATCCATTGCGTTTCTTAAATCAAAATCTAAGTAATTAATATGCTCAATCCCCTGTGGGAATAAACCAAAGTTAGCCTGTCCATCAGGGTTAATCAGCTGCAGTTTTTTTGGCATGTACTATCCTTTCATTTACAGCCTATATTATTCTCGGACACAAAATAATCAACCTAAGAAGATAATTACATGGTAAATATTCGTCTTGTTATCCATATGCTTTTGTCGTAACAATTTTAATAAAGGGTGATAGTTTACCAACACCAATAAAAAAGCACTTATAAAAATAAGTGCTTTTAGGTTTGCTCAATTAATTTTTTAATTACAGCGCGTTAAATACGTCGTCTGTTTTAGCTGCGCAAATAAAGTCGTTTTTATGCAAGCCTTTAATTGAATGGCTCCACCACGTTACAGTTACTTTGCCCCACTCGGTTAATAAACCAGGATGGTGGCCTTCGTCTTCTGCCATGTCGCCTACTTTGTTAGTAAACGCGATAGCTTGTTTAAAGTTTTTAAATTTATAAACACGCTCTAGCTGCATAATGCCGTCGCGTACTTCTGGTACCCAGTCTGGTATTTTTGTAATAAGCTGTGCAAGCTCTTCGTCAGACACTTTTGGTGCATCTACGTGGCAAGCTTCGCATTTTTGTTCACTTAATGAAGACATTTTAAATCCTTATTTTAGCGTTTCTTTTAAATTAAAGTTAACTGGCTAATTTTTCTTTTGGTGGAAATTTTGGGTCATGCAAACCAAGCTCTTTAGCTTGCTCAACCAAAGTCATAATATCCATTTGCGATATATCAAACAGATCATGAATCGAATTAATGGTGTAGTACTGCGGTTGCATAATATCAATGCGATAAGGCGTACGCAGTACATCGATTACGCTCATAGGCGTTATTTCTGGTGTATCTGAATACACATACTGCGTTTCACCCGGGCTTGATAAAATTCCGCCACCGTAAATACGCAGGCCGTTTTCGGTTTGCATTAAACCAAACTCAACGGTAAACCAGTACATGCGTGCTAGGTAAACACGATCTTTTTTCTGCGCTGCATACCCTAATTGCCCGTATTTGTGTGTGAACTCGGCAAAATCAGGGTTTGTTAGCATAGCGCAGTGGCCAAATATTTCATGAAAAATATCTGGCTCTTGAAGATAATCAAACTCTTCACGACTTCGAATAAACGTGGCAACCGGAAACTGTTTATTTGCTAACAGCCTAAAAAACTCATCAAAATCGATAAGTGCAGGCACAGGCGCTACTTGCCAGCCAGTAGTAGCAAGAAGTACCTCGTTAAGCTCGCTTAGTTGCGGTATACGATCGTGTGGAAGATTTATTTTTTTAAGTCCTTCCATATACTCATCGCAGGCCTTGCCCTCTATGCACGCAAGTTGGCGTGCTACAAGCTCAGACCAAATTTTATTTTCTTCATCACTCCAATGTATAACACCATTTTCGTCTGGTGTTTTGGATGTGTATTTACTTGCTTTAGCCATAAGTACCTTCTGGGTTGTGAGCCCTAAATCGGTGTCAGTGTGATACTCAAACCTATTGAATATCGGGTGACCCCATACTATGTAAAAGTGAAGAAAAGTTTAATAGACAAGCTAACATCTGTACTTGGCGCGATCACCTAATTCGTAAATTTAAAATTACACGCGTGACACATTAAAATTACAGTCACGAATATAAAGGCCCTATACGAAGCTTTATGTGTAAACAAATAAATACAGCTAAAAGGTTTGAGTAAACGCTTGGTCTAAATCACTAATAATGTCGTTAACATCTTCAAGCCCAACAGAGAGCCTGATCAACCCGTCACTGATACCCGCGGCGGCTCTCTCTTCTGGTGAATAAGGAGAATGGGTCATAGACGCAGGATGCTGAATCAGTGTTTCGGCATCGCCTAGGCTTACAGCAAGTGTACAAAGCTTCATGCTATCAATAAATTGCGCACCTTGTTGTAAAGTACCTTTTATTTCAAACGCAATCACGCCACCTGCAGCTTTCATTTGATTACCAATAAATTTATTTCCTGGGTGTGATTTAAGGCCGGGGTAATAAACAATATTAACTTGATGATGCGCCTCTAGGTATTCAGCCACTGTTTGTGCACTCTGACAGTGACGCTCCATGCGTATGGCTAAGGTTTTTAATCCGCGATTTATAAGCCATGCGTCGTGTGGGCTTATGGTTGCACCAATGTCTTTTAGTACGGTCATTTTTATCAAGGTAATATGCTCAAGCGATCCACACACAAGTCCAGCCACCACATCGCCATGGCCATTTATGTATTTGGTTGCACTGTGCATAATGATATCAATGCCATATTGTTTTGGTGATTGCAGCAATGGCGTTAAAAAAGTGTTGTCTACCACGCTAATTAAGCTGTGCTGTTTAGCAATAGCGCCAATAAGTGCTAAATCAATCACAGCCATTGTTGGGTTTATTGGTGTTTCTACAAATATCATTTTGGAATTAGGTTTAATGGCAGCCCGTAGCTCGTCCTCGCAGGTCATATCAACAAACGTAACTTCAATTCCCCAACGCGGTAACATGTGTGCAAAAAACGCGAACGTACAACCATATAATGCGCTTGATGCAACAAGGTGATCGCCCTGTGATAAAAAGCTCAATACCGATGCCGATACAGCGCCCATGCCTGTAGCCGTTGCCGCAGCGGCTTCGCAGCCCTCTAGCTGTGCTATCTTTTGTTCAAGTTCGGTGGTCGTTGGGTTACCTAAACGGGTATAAATATAACCTGGCTCTTCGCCTGCAAAACGTGCGGCACCTTGTGCTGCGTTTTCAAAATGAAAGGTGGAGGTTTGATACAAAGGCGACGTAAGTGCGCCATGTGGGTCGTTTGCTTTTTGCGGGCCATGGATACATTGTGTATGAAGATGATGCTTGGTCATTATCTTTGTGCTCATTTTTATTATGTGTTGTTAGTGACATAGATAAAAACGTACCACAGTTTAAATCACAAGCATGCCGGATGCTCAGATGGCTATTTGTGCAAAGTTTACCCGTTTACCTGTACACAAATATTTCCATGTTATTGTGTGGGTTCTGTTTTTCCTCGTTTTAAAATTTTACCTGCAATGCTCTGAACGGTCCCTTTCAACATACTGCGCTTATGTTCTAGTTTAGGTAATGGGCGACTTAACTCCATTGCTTTATAGCCAATTCGCGCTGTAAAAATCCCTGCACTCACACCTTGCGCTGCTCGTCCTGAAAGCTTACCAAGCAATTCTGCGCTGAGAGCAGTGGCTGCTAAATCAGAGATAAGCTCTGCACTGCCTACAAACATTACTTGTTTTATAAGCATACGGTAAAGCTTGATGCGGCTTGCGTAACCAAAACCAATGCCGTAAATTTTACCTATTTGCTCAATTAACTTAGTACCACGCCAAAGCACAGCCATCATATCCACCAGCGCAATGGGGCTCAGTGCAACTAATAAAGCTGACTCTGTTGCAAAACGGTTTATAAGCTTTTTAGCTTGCGTGTCTTGCGTTATAAGCAAGCTATTTGCGTAAAGCGTCATTATTTCTTTATCACTGTGATGCTGTGCAACTTGCTTTTTAAAGCTGTCAAAGTTATTAAGCTTTTGGTGCTTGTTTAGTTTTTCAAGCCACGGTAATGCGCCGCCTACTTGCTCGCTATTTAAAAGTCTGTCGGCTTCGTGGCGGTGTAACTGATTGCGTTTAAGGCTGCGCAACATTCTATATTCGCGCCATAACATGCGCCCAATAAGAAGCACACCACTTACCACAGCGGTTAAATACACACCGCCTAAAACAACCGACTGTTGAAATGCAAACACTAATGAATAAGCAAATTCAAGTAACACTAGTACTAAAAAGCTTATGGTAAACACCCCTTTAAGCGTTTGCCATTTTGACTTTTTATATACCGGCTCTAGGTCTATTTCATCTTCAATAAACTCTTCATCAGGTTCTTCAATATAGTCACTTTGACCTTGAGCCACTATTTTTGCGGGTACAAGCGTAGCTTCAATTTGTTCATCAGCTTGGGTATCAATTCGCCTACCTGCTTGAAAAGTTTGCTGTGTGTCGCTCATGATAATTTGTCTCCTAATAGATACTGCATCACATGATCAAGGCGAATATGTTTAAGTTGCTTGTCGGGGGCTGGCATAGGCGCAAACGACAAAAACTCAAAACCCTGCGCTGGCCACTCATTTTTATTAAGCATGCGGTTAGGTGGTTGTGGGGGTAAGTAGGTTAGCCAATCTTGCTCGTTAAGTGGCTTGCCGTAAATACACTCTAGCGTTTGGCCTTTATCGGTAACTTGGCGCGGCTGCGTTGCAGTAATTGACGACATAGCCATGGTTTCTATTTGTACGCCATCAAATTTTAAATAGTTAGTTTGCTCATGCACTAGCGAATCAAGTAGAAGTGCTAAGTCTTTGTGGTGCTTGGCACTTATGTGATCTGACTTATTAGCCGCGAAGAGTATTTTATCTATGTTGGGTTTAAATAAACGCTTAAAAAAGCCCGATTCGCCGTAATTAAAGTGAGCGAGTAATTGGTTGATTACGCTACTTTGCTCTTGTAGTGTTTCGTGGCCTTCGTTTAAAGCACTTAATACATCAACTAACACAATTTGGCGGTCAAAATGTTTAAAGTGCTCGTTATAAAAAGGCTTAACCACTTCTTTTACATAGGCATTAAAGCGCTTAATGAGATGCTCTAAATTAGACCCCGCAATAATATTATCGCTATTAACCTGCTTAAAATTAACAGGGAAAAACAATAATAGCGGCGCACCTTTTAAATCACCAGGCATAAGCATTCGCCCAGGTTGTAACATAGCTAGTTTAGTGTCTTTTTTGAGACCCACTAGCATATGTTGATAAAGTTCAGCAATTTGCGCAAGTACGCTCTCATCTACAGGCGCGTTTAAATCAAGCTGATCAAGCGCATTTAAAAATTCACTAGAGGTGTTCACACGCGGGTGCTGTAATAACAGCGGATATTGTTGCTCGCACCACTGGCTATAGCTTTGCTCAAGCATAGGTAAATCAAGTAGCCATTCACCTGGGTAGTCAATAATGTCTAAATACAGAGTAGATTGTGGTGAAAAGTGCCCACGTAACCCAGAGGCACTTTGGTATTTAATAGCCAAACGCAAGGTGTTAATACGCTCGGTTGATGCAGGCCATGTAGGCATCCCATCACTTGGGAGTAAAGCATTGAGTGCTCGCGGATAGTCAAACGTAGGGACCTTTAACGCCTCTTGCGGTACAACTTTAGTGGCTATGTGGCGCTGCTCTCGCATTACATCAAAAAAAGGGAGGTTTTTATCGTTAGCTTGTGTAGTCAACTGCTTTACTAGAGCTGTAATAAAGGCGGTTTTACCGCTACCGCTTAACCCAGTTACAGCCAATTTTACATGCTGATCTAAACTACGGTGAAGGGCTTTTTGGGCATTGCCTTTAATACTTTTAAAGGTCTTTTTAGCAAATGAAGTACGACTCATAATGGGCTAGCACTTCATTGATGCTTAATCACCGAACAAAGTGCTATTAAATCCTTTAAAGTTTGTTGATTTCACGGCTTACCGTAAACTCGCTTGAGGTAACATGGCGTTCCATATCCTGAAGGCGTGTATCTACTCGCGCTAAACGCTCTTTTAAATCTTGTAAAGCGCGGCGCGGTGGCTCACCCTTTTGCCATACTTTAAATTTTACCTCTAACGGATCGTCAGCTTTTGTTGAGCTGCTCGCATGTGCAGTCGTTGGCTCTTTTTTGTCTAATATAAACCACGCTGCAATATACGCTACCACAAACAATGGGCCACCTGCTAGCAGTACCGCACTAACAAATATAATGCGAACTAACCATAACTCCATATTAAAGTAGTCACTTAATCCCGCACATACTCCGGCTATTTTACCGCGTTGTGGGTCTCTTAATAATTCGCGTTTGGCATTCATACTTTGCGTCTCCATTGTGGTGACTCTTGGTCTAGCAATGCTTCAAGTGTTTCGACTCTATCAGCCATACGTTCAGCTTTGTGTGCTAGTTCTAATAACTGGCGATGTTCGTGTTCACTTAACCCTTGGCTTACTTGTTTTTTGCTACGGTAGTGTAAAATTAACCACAGTGGCGCAACAAAAATCATAAACAAGATAAATGGTGCAACTAGTATCTCTGGATCAAACATAACCCTCTCCTGACAATCCGTTCAAATATGTTAAGCAGTGGGGCACATTACATGCCCCTGCGTAAATTACTTATCAGCAAGCTTCTTTTTAAGTTCAGCTAGCTCATCATCAATTTTTTCATTTTTTTGTAAATCAGCAATTTCGTCTGCTAACGTTTGCTTACCTAAATCGTAAGACTCTATTTGAGATTCTAGTCCATCAATTTTAGTTTCGTAACGTTCAAAGCGATTAAGTGCATCTTCTACCTTCGAGCTATCAAGTGCTTTTTTCACTTCTAGGCGCGACTCAGCTGAACGCTGACGAAGAATTATTGCCTTTTGACGTGATTTAGCATCAGCTAACTTTTCTTGTAACGTGGTCACTTCTTGCTGAAGCTTCTCAATATGAGACTCTACATGCTCAAGTTCACCTTCAACAGCTGTCACTGCATCTGCCGACTTTTGCTTTTCGAGCAATGCTGAACGAGCTAAATCTTCGCGGTCTTTACTAAGTGCTAACTCAGCTTTTTCTTGCCAGTCACTTACTTGAACTTTAAGTGTATCTAGGCGGCGAACAATTTCTTTTTTCTCTGCCAGAGTTTTAGCTGACGTAGAGCGAACCTCTACTAGTGTATCTTCCATTTCTTGGATAATCAGACGCACCATTTTTTCTGGGTCTTCTGCTTTATCTAAAATGGCATTGATATTAGAATTAACAATATCTGCAAAACGTGAAAAAATTCCCATAACATTTACCTCTGTAATTAAAACTTAGTTAGTCTGCTTTAACTAGTATCAATATGCTTGCCAACTTTTTAAAAACTAAAATACACTGTATTTTCATTAAGTTAAACTAAATATACAAATTACTTTAGTTATTCATAATTATGAAATACACTAACAGTTAGTAAAAATGACTAAGACTTAGGGAATATGAGCCAATATCGCCAACAAGACAATTTACTGGGCCAATCAGACAGCTTTTTATCTGTGTTGGATCAAGTATCGCAGCTAGCTAATCTAGATAAGCCGGTGCTTATTATTGGCGAACGAGGCACAGGTAAAGAGCTTATAGCTGCCCGCCTGCATTTTTTATCTAAACGTTGGGATCAAAACTACGTAAAGCTAAATTGTGCTGCCTTGAACGAAAATCTGCTCGAAAGTGAATTGTTTGGTCATGAAAGCGGCGCATTTACGGGGGCCAGTAAACGTCACGAAGGCCGTTTTGAACGTGCTAACAGCGGTACACTATTTTTGGATGAATTAGCAAATACATCCGCCATGGTGCAAGAAAAACTCCTACGCGTTATAGAGTATGGTGAGTTTGAACGTGTTGGCGGCAAGCAAACTGTAAAAGTAGATACTCGCCTAGTATGCGCCACCAATGAAGACTTACCACACCTTGCTGAACAAGGTGAGTTTAGAAGTGATTTACTTGATAGATTAGCATTTGATGTAATAACGCTTCCCCCACTGCGTGAACGTCAAGACGATATTATGCTGCTTGCAGAGCAATTTGCGATGAACATGGCACGCGATTTAGAGTGGGAGCTATTCAGCGGGTTTACTCGAAGCGCTACAGAAACGCTTTTATCGTATAACTGGCCTGGTAATATTCGTGAGCTTAAAAATGTGGTTGAACGTAGCTTATATCGCCACGGAAGTGAACATATTCCCGTTCACCAGATTATTTTAGACCCATTCGAAAGTCCGTTTAGACCTAAAGCGCGTATTAAAGCACCAATAACCACTCAACATGTTAGTGCTGAGCCTGTTTCTGTTGCAGCGCCTGTAAACGTTTCTGAGCAAAAAGTTGAAGCCAATATTCAATTTCCTTGTAGCTTAAAAGAACGCTCAAATGAATTTGAAATAAATATGATTAACAAAGCGCTTGAGCACAGCCAATTTAATCAAAAGAAAACTGCAGAAGTCCTTGGTTTAACGTATCATCAATTACGTGGGTATCTAAAAAAATACAATTTGTTGGATCAACAATAGTTAGAGGTTATGCGTGTGCATAAATTTTTACTTGCTTTACTAGCAGGCACTTTAGTTGGCTGCTTAGATAGTGAAGAACGCGTTATTGAAGAAAAAAACCAAGGCTTGGTCTATTGCGCCGAGGCAAACCCTGTGTCGTTTAACCCACAAGTGACAACCACAGGCTCAACTATTGATATTATTGCCAATCAGCTTTATGACCGCTTAATAAGTATTGATCCGGTTACTGCTGAGTTTCAGAGCGAACTCGCAACAGATTGGAAAGTAAGTAAAGATGGTAAATCGGTCACCTTTACTCTTCGAAAAGACGTACCATTTCATACCACCGCGTACTTTACACCTAGCCGGACTTTTAACGCCGACGACGTAATTTTTACCTTTAGCCGCTTATTTGATGTGTACAACCCTTATCATTTTGTGGGTGATGCCAGTTACCCTTATTTTCAAAGTGTAGGCGTTGATCAGCTTATTCGTAAAATTGTTCGCGTGTCTGACCACCAAGTTAGATTTGAATTATTTAATGCTGAAAGTAGTTTTTTAGCTAACATGGCCACTGACTTTGCGGTTGTTTTATCGGCCGAGTATGCAATGAAACGTAAAGCTGCAGAGCAAGAAGAATTTTTTGATCAATACCCTGTAGGCACTGGTCCTTACATTTATCGTGAATATCGCCGTGATAATTTAGTCCGCTTTTACCGTAACCCCGATTATTGGAAACACGACGTTGCCCTTGAACAACTCGTTTACGACATTACCCCTAATGGCACAGCCCGAATCGCAAAACTCCTTACTAAAGAGTGCGACTTAGCCGCTCATCCTAGTAGTGCTCAGTTGAGTATTTTAGCCCAGCGTGAAGATATTAATATTGAAAAAGAAACCAACCTCAATGTTGGATACTGGGCTTTTAACACAGAACGCCCACCTTTTGACGACATTCGAGTTCGCAAGGCGCTTGCACATGCAATTGATACAGATAAAATAATGCAAGCGGTATATTACGGTAATGGAACACGTGCCGAATCGATGTTACCACCAACCTCATGGGCTTTTAACGCTCAAACAAGCATGCCATCATTTGACCCTGACCTTGCTAAAAAGCTACTCGCTGAAGCCGGCTTTTCTGATGGGTTTGATATGAATATTTGGGCCATGCCAGTGAGTCGTATTTATAACCCCAATGCACGTAAAATGGCTGAATTAATGCAAAGTGACTTACGCAAAGTAGGTGTTAACGTCAGTATTGTAGAATACGAGTGGAATACGTTTATTCAGCGAATTGGAGAGCACAGACACGATAGCGTGCTCCTCGGCTGGGCAGCAGATACGCCAGACCCCGATAACTTCTTTAGCCCGTTATTAAGCTGCTCAGCAACATTTAGTGGCAAAAACCCAGCCAATTGGTGCAATCCTAAATTTGATCTATTACTGGCGCAAGCACTCGATACAACAGACTTAAATATGCGAAAAAAATACTACGCAGATGTGCAGTCGCTTATCATGGATGAATTACCCTTGTTGCCCATTGCTCATGGGTTACGGTTTCAAGCAAGCAGTGCCGATGTAGACGGCATAGAGCTTGGCCCATTTGGGGCTATTTCGTTAGCCAATGCGAGGAAAAAGTAATGATCCTCGATTATATTTTACGCCGCCTTGGTTTATTACTTTTTATGCTGCTTATGCTCAGCATTTTTACATTTTCGTTGGCGTACTTATTCCCTGGTGATCCATTAAGTAATTTAAGTGGCGTTCCGAGTAATAATTTTTCTCAAAATACGCAATTAGAAGATAAATACTTTTATAACAGTAATTATTTTATGCAATACCTCGCCTTTTTAGGGCGAGTTTTTCAGGGTGATTGGGGATTATCGTTTGCCTCTGGCGACAATGTTTTTTCACATATTCTTGATTTATTACCAGCGACGTTAGAGCTAAGTGTCTATGCACTTATTGTGTCTATATTTGTTGGCGTGCCTGCAGGTATTATAGGCTCAGCGTATTACAATCGCTGGCCAGATAAGCTTATTAATTCAACCACCATTGTAGGCTATTCTATGCCTGTATTCTGGTTAGCTTTATTATTAATTATGATTTTTTCGCTCAAATTGGGGTGGTTTCCTATGTCGGGTAGAATGGGGCTTCTTTATGAAATTCCAGCAGCCAGCGGGTTTATGCTCATTGATATTATGCTTGCCGGCTTCCCGTATAAAGGAATGGCATTTGTAGATGCATTACACCACTTAACTTTGCCCACCATTGTGCTTGCCACATACCCAACCACCGTGCTTGTAAGATTTACCCGCGAATCAATGTTGAAAATAATGGATCAAAATTTTATTAAAACAGCACGCGCGAAGGGGTTAAACCGACGCCAATTAATCATGCATCATGCACTGCGCAATGCGCTTTTACCGGTAATTAAAAAAATTGGTTTGCAATTCAGTACACTAATAACGCTTGCTATGATCACCGAAGTTATTTTTTCGTGGCCTGGTATTGGCCGCTGGTTGATAGACAGCATTTACCAGCGCGACTTTCCTGCAATTCAGGGAGGCCTAATGGCTGTATCCTTATTTGTTATTTTAGCCACTATAACAACCGAACTTCTTTATAGTTTATTCGACCCACTCTCACGGAACCAAGCCCATGGCAAAGTTTAAGGTATTTTCTGAAGAGTCGAATAAATCGCCACTAGCGCGATTTTGGCGAAAATTTAAAAACAATCACCCTGCCCTTGTTGGTTTATGGGTGTTTTTGGCATTTGCCTTACTCGCTGCCAGCGCACCATTTTTAGCGCCTTATGGGGTAAACCAGCAGCACAGTGATGCGCTACTTATTCCACCCTCGTGGCGAGAAATGGGCGATGTGCGTTTTATTTTAGGCACTGATGATTTAGGACGTGATGTGTTGTCGCGTTTAATGAACGGCGCAACCTATACATTTGGTTTATCGGTCGTCGCTGCATTATTGACCACCATAATTGGTGTATTAGTCGGCACATTTGCTGGCATTAGTCGAGGTATGCGTTCAAGCTTTTTGAACCACTTACTTGATATCACTCTTTCAATACCGTCTTTATTATTGGCTATTATCATTATTGCAGTATTAGGCCCGGGCTTGATGAATACAGTATGGGCTATTATTTTAGCCTTACTACCGCAGTTTATTCACTCTATTAGAAACCTAATAGTAGAAGAGCTAAGCAAAGACTATATCACCGCGTTTAAGCTCGACGGCGCTTCAAATTGGCATATTATATCGCGCGGTATTTTTCCTAATATTTATGAACACATAGTGGTTATTTTTACTATGGCACTGTCTACGGCCATACTAGATATTTCTGCGTTGGGTTTTTTAAAGTTAGGCGCACAACCCCCAACCACTGAATGGGGTGCCATATTGGCAGAAAACCTTGGCCTAATTTATTTAGCACCTTGGACGGTTGCCTTACCAGGCGTATTATTATTTTTAGCGGTATTATCGACCAATTTAGTAGGCGATGGACTTAGACAAGTGCTAAAAGAGCGCAAGGCCGATTAAATGCAATTATTAGATGTTAGAAATTTAACCATTGAACTGCGCACTTCAGAAACAGTTATAAGAGCAGTTGATAGAGTTAGCTTTAGCTTAAAAGAAGGTGAAGTGCATGCGCTTGTAGGTGAGTCAGGCTCAGGTAAAAGCCTAATCGCAAAAGCAATAGTAGGTGTATTAAACGAACGCTGGAATATAACCGCTGATAGAATTCACTGGCGTGGTGTTGACCTAATGCGCCTAACTCCGGAGCAACGCAGACAAACGGTTAGCAAAGATGTTGCAATGATCTATCAAGATCCTAGCCGTTGCCTTGACCCTACAGCGAAAATTTTTAATCAAATTGCTGAAACCTTACCTGAAGTCGCTCGCAAGGGATTCTTTTTAAAACGAAATCGCGAACGAAAAGACCGCGTTAAAGCACTTATCCATAAAGTTGGTATTAAAAACCATGAAGCGGTACTAGACAGCTACCCTCATGAGCTCTCAGAAGGTGTGTGCCAAAAGGTAATGATTGCAATGGCAATTGCCCGAACACCTAAACTATTAATTGCTGATGAGCCGACTACAGCACTTGAGAGTACTACCCGTGCGCAAGTGTTTAGGTTATTAAAAAGCCTTAATCAACTCAAGAATATGTCTATTTTAATGATTTCACACGAGCTTGAAGAGATTGCTGATTGGTCTCATGGGATTCATGTTTTATATTGCGGGCAAATGGTTGAAGCAGGTCCAACTCATAAAATATTTAAGCAACCTCGCCACCCATACACACAAGCACTTTTGAAAAGCTTGCCAGATTACGAGCAAGGCTTGGCTCATAAAGAACCGTTTTATGCGCTTAAAGGTACTATTCCTACTTTACAACATTTACCAATTGGGTGCCGACTTGGGCCACGTTGCCCACAAGCACAAAAAGAATGTGTAGTTACACCTGCTCTCACTAAACACAGTGGGCACAGCTACGCTTGTCACTTTCCGCTTATAAAGGAGGTGAAGTAATGCAGCCTACTCTCAAAGTACAAGCGCTATCTAAAACATTTGATGTGCGAGCGGGTTTATTTAAACGCAAAAAATTTGAAGTGCTAAAAAACATTTCTTTTTGTATTGGTAAAGGTGAAACCATTGCCGTAATTGGTGAAACAGGCTCAGGGAAAAGTACGTTAGCTAAGTTACTTGCCGGTGCCGATAACGCAAACACTGGGCAAATATTACTTGAAGGCAATGTAATAGAAGATAACGGTATTCGTGATAACCAATGTCGTCACATTAGAATGATTTTCCAAGACTCAGGGGCGTCGTTAAACCCAGGTTTAACTATTGGCGACATGCTTGATGATTGCTTGCAATACAATACGGACTTTGATGAAGAAGAGCGCTCAGAAAAAATAAATACAACACTCTCTAAAGTTGGATTGCTAGTCGATCACCAACATTACTATCCACATATGTTCAGTGTTGGCCAATTACAACGTGTGGCTTTTGCCAGAGCGCTTATTTTAGATCCTAAAGTGATGGTACTCGATGAAGCCGTATCGTCTTTAGACCCTTCTATACGTGCCCAAATAGTAAATTTATTACTCAAGTTACAACGTGAAACGGGTTTAACTTATGTCATGATCACCCATCACCTTAGTTTAGTACGCCATATTAGTGATCAAGTCATTGTGCTAGATAAAGGCGAGGTGGTTGAGTATGGTTTAACAGAAAATGTATTTAATAACCCTCAGTCAAAAATAACGCAGCGTCTATTAAGCTGTTAATGCAATTTTTTGTTATGTAAGTGCATTTTAGAAGGTCTTGTTATTAACTTTTACTTTTTAACAAGGCCACTCCATGCTCAAACACACTACTTAGTATTACTCCCCTACTGATTTTATCAGCCTCTGCTATTCCCGAGCCCTCTAACATAGTTAAAAACTGGGTTGGCGGAATTGATCATTTAGGTTTAACTGTTTCAGATTTAAATTCATCTAAAGTGTTTTTTACTGATGTGCTTGGTTTTAAAGTGCTGGGAAATGATCCAACTTATCCTGCGTACTTTTTATCTAATAAAAAAACAACCATTACATTGTGGCGAATTAAGAATAATGAAAAACGTGTAGAGTTTAATCGAGCAGAAAATGTGGGCCTACACCATTTAGCACTCAGTGTTGAGAGTATTGAAAAGTTAAGCAGGCTGCATAAGCACTTAAAAATGCAGAATAATATTACTATAGAATTTGCACCAGAGAATTTAGGTAAAGGCCCTGCGCAGCACATGATGATAAGAGAGCCTAGCGGTAACCGTATTGAATTTATTGCAAGGCCTATCTAGCGCCCTAAAATGATTGGTATTATTACGCAGTGGTATAAGCACACCCGAATTTAAAGCAATAAAAAAGGCGCTCAGAGGCGCCTTTTTTAATAACCAAAACTAACTTATTCAGCAGCTTGTTCAACTACTGGTAAATTAAGTTCAGCTTTAGCTTTAAGCGACTCTATGAAAACCATATAGTTTTTGTTTGCTTGAGCCATTGTAATGCTTTGTTTAGCTTGTGGGTCAATATCAGCCGTTACTGTAGCATCTGTCACTGAGTTAAGTGCAACAATCGCTGCATCACCGTTATTTAAGTCAACAACATCTACCACTGCAGTGTCTGCTGGGTGAGCCATTTTAAATGCCTGAGTAACAATCGCTGGCGAGACAGCAAAACTTTGACGATTTAGTTGTGACTCTTGACGAAGCGTTAAACCTTGCTCAGTTGCAATATCATTCAAACTTTTACCTGCTTGAATTTCAGCAAACAAACTACGCGCTTTATCTTTGGCAAGCTCAGAGGTCTTGTCATTTACCAAGCGTGTTTTAATCTGTTCACTTACATCACTTAAAGGTTTGGTTGACGCTGGCTGATGCTCGTTAATACGCACGATAACAATGTGCTCATCGCCCAACTCAATAACTTCAGAGTTAACTTTGTCTTCAAGTAAGTCAACAGATGTTAGTGCAGTAATAACAGCCGGTGTATTTAACGGCTCAGGTAAAGCGTTCAATGCTAAAAGAGGGGTTGACTGAACTTCTAGTTCAGCAACTTCTGCTGCATCATCTAAACGATCTGAAATTTCAAACGCAATTGCACCCATTTCGGTTTGCTTATCGTAAAATGCATCAATTTTTTCAGCACGCTCTAATTCAGCACGTAAGTCCGCTTTTACATCATCAAATGGTTTAACTTGTTGTGCCTGAATATCAGTCAGTTTAATGATGTGATAACCGAACTCTGACGCAACCACTTCTGAAAAATCACCTTTCGCTTCAAGTGAAAATGCTGCATCTTCAAATGCAGGATCCATTACATCACGTTCAATCCAATCAAGGTCACCGCCCATCTCTGCGCTAACGATATCATCAGATGAAGACTCTGCGAGTTCAGCAAAGTCTGCACCTTGTTGAAGCTCAGCATAAAGCGCATCAACTTTAGCTTTAGCTGCATCATCGTCTTCACTATTATCTATTAATATGTGAGACACACGACGTTTTTCAGGCTCAACATATTGCGCCTTATTTTGCTCATAAGACGCTTTCACATCTTCTTCAGTCACTGAACCAACAACTATATTTTCAGCTTTCAATTCGACATAGTTCACCGAGATAAGTTCTGGTGATAAAAACTGCGATGCATTTAGGTCATAGTAATCTGAAACTTCTTGCTCTGATACTTCAACATTATCTGCAAGTGACTCTTTATTAATTACTAAGTAATCAATGCTACGAGTTTGTTGTTGAAGAGCAATAGCACTTTTAAGCTCGCTTTCAAGCGCAAAGTCTGTGCCTGCAACTGCTGATACTAACTGACTGCGTGTCATGTCTTCGCGAAGGTATTCACGAAAAGTATCTGGTTGGAAGTTCATTTGACGAATTACTTGTAAATAACGATCGTTATTAAATTTATCGCCAAGTTGGAAGTAAGGCAATTCTAAAATTGTTTTACGAACTGTATCATCGCTTACGCGAAGGCCTAATTCTGCCGCTAACTGTGATTGCAATTCTTGTTGTACTAAACGGTCAATTACACCTTGACGAATTTGTGCCATATAATTTGGATCTGCAGCAATTTGTGTAAAGTACTCACCAAATTGTTGCTCTAAACGATTACGTTCGTTTTGGTACGCGCGGTTAAATTCCGTTTGGCTAATTTTAACTCCGTTTACTTCAGCAACAGGTTGTTCCGTGGTTTGACCTAGGTAACTACCGATCCCTGCTAAAGCAAAAGATAAAATCACCGCGCCTAAAATTATTTTGGCTACAGGTCCTTGCGAACCTTCTCTGATTTTCTCAAGCATTTGTTTATCTCTTTTTGATCAAGGCTCAATACCTTGTCACATGTAAAAAAAGCGTATCTTACCAGATACGCTTTTTCACTTGAAGTAACTAGCGGTAAAGTTACTCAATTCAACTGTTAGGCTGATTAAGTAACTTTACTTTCGCCATAACTAATCTGTTTAAACTATTGATTAGTTTACTGCGTCTTTAAGCGCTTTACCGGCTTTGAAAGCTGGAATGTTTGCAGCAGCGATTTGAATAGTTTCACCAGTTTGTGGGTTACGGCCAGCTCGTGCAGCACGTTCACGTACTGAGAAAGTACCAAAACCAACAAGTGCAACTGAGTCGCCATCTTTAAGCGCGCCAGATACAGATTCGATGAATGAATCAAGTGCACGACCTGCAGCCGCTTTAGAAATGTCAGCATCAGCTGCGATTTGATCGATTAATTGAGATTTATTCACAATATCATCCTCTTTCATTGTTATTATCAAGAGCGATGGTTTTTTAAACTAACATCACTTTTTTGAAAATTTTAGAGCAAACTTGTAATGCTCACATGATTATATTTTTCTTGAGCCTAGGCCACATAAGGCCTAGGCTTGAAAACCAGTGCTTAACTTATCATACCGTTTAGATTTGAAAAGCCCTAAAAAGCACTTTTTTTACGTTTTTTACTGCTTTTTCTCTGTTTCGACTGAAAAACTCTCAACAGGATGTACCAAAGCAAGTTTTAACACCTCATCAATCCATGTAACTGGGTGAATATCAAGACCTGCCAGTACGTTATCTGGGATCTCTTTTAAGTCACGTTCGTTAATTTTTGGAATAATAACGGTTTTTATTCCACCACGGTGCGCAGCTAGTAACTTCTCTTTTAAGCCACCAATAGGCAGAACTTCACCACGAAGCGTTATTTCGCCAGTCATAGCAACATCAGCTTTAACTGGATTACCTGTTAAACTCGACACCAGACCAGTCACCATGGCTGCACCAGCACTTGGGCCATCTTTTGGTGTTGCACCTTCAGGAACGTGAACATGAATGTCACGCTTTTCATAAAAATCACTGTTAATGCGAAAAGTATCAGCACGATTACGCACAACGGTCATTGCTGCTTGAATCGACTCTTGCATTACATCGCCAAGTGAACCGGTGTAAGTCAATTTACCTTTTCCTGGCACGGCTGCACATTCGATTGTCAGTAAATCACCACCAACCTCAGTCCATGCAAGACCTGTAACTTGACCAATTCGATCACCATCTTCTGCTTTACCATAGTCAAAACGTTGAACGCCTAAGTACTCTTCTAAATTATCTTGATTAATAGTCACCGTTTTAGTATCTTTTTCAATCAGAATATTTTTAACAGCTTTGCGGCACAACTTAGAAATTTCTCGCTCTAGATTACGGACACCCGCTTCACGTGTGTAATAGCGAATAATGCCGATAATTGCACTATCGTCTATTTCAATCTCGTTGTCTTTTAAGCCATTACGCTTTACTTGCTTAGTGATCAGGTGCTCTTTTGCAATATTAAGCTTTTCGTCTTCTGTATATCCTGACAAACGAATAACTTCCATACGGTCTAAAAGAGGACCAGGGATGTTAAAACTATTCGAAGTAGCGACAAACATAACATCCGATAAATCAAAATCTACTTCAAGATAATGATCAGCAAAATGGCTGTTTTGCTCAGGATCCAGTACTTCTAACAATGCTGAAGCTGGGTCGCCGCGCATATCTGAAGACATTTTGTCGATTTCATCTAACAAAAATAGTGGGTTTTTAACCCCTACTTTTGTCATGTTTTGAATTAGCTTACCAGGCATAGAACCAATATACGTTCGACGATGGCCTCGGATTTCGGCTTCATCACGAACACCGCCTAACGCCATACGAATATACTTACGGCCAGTAGAACGAGCAATAGACTGACCAAGTGATGTTTTACCGACACCTGGAGGTCCTACAAGGCACAAAATTGGCCCTTTAAGCTTGTTAGTACGCTGTTGTACCGCTAGGTACTCTAAAATACGTTCTTTTACTTTATCAAGACCATGGTGTTCGCTGTCTAATATTTTTTGTGCACCAGCCAAATCTTTTTTAACTTTTGAACGTTTTTTCCATGGCACGTTAATTAATGTGTCGATGTAAGAACGTACAACCGTTGCCTCAGCGGACATTGGCGACATCATCTTAAGTTTATTAAGTTCTGTCGTGGCTTTTTCTTGTGCTTCTGATGACATACCCGATTCTTCAATACGCTTTTTGAGCGCTTCAAACTCATCAGGAACATCATCAAGTTCACCAAGCTCTTTTTGAATGGCTTTCATCTGCTCGTTGAGGTAATACTCGCGCTGAGATTTTTCCATCTGCTTTTTAACGCGGGTACGAATTTTCTTCTCAACCTGCAATAAGTCGATTTCACCTTCCATCAGGGCCATTAGGTATTCTAAGCGCTCTGTCACGCTTGAAATTTCTAGCACTTTTTGTTTTTCAGGCACTTTTAACGGCATATGCGCAGCCATTGTGTCTGCAAGTCGCGCTGGTTCATCAATACCTGATACCGAAGTGAGCACTTCTGGTGGAATTTTTTTATTGAGCTTTACATAGCCTTCAAATTGGCTAATTGCGCTTCGAATAAATACATCTTGCTCTTGTTCATCAATTAAATCTGATTCAATAAATTGAGCATCGGCAACAAAAAACTCGTCGTTATCAACGAAGTCTTTGATTTCAGCGCGCTGTGTGCCTTCTACCAATACTTTTACTGTTCCGTCAGGGAGTTTTAATAATTGAAGTACAGTTGCAATAGTACCAATGCGATAAATATCATCTTGCTCTGGTTCGTCTACAGTTGCATCTTTTTGTGCAACCAAGAAAATTTGTTTGTCTTTATCCATTGCCGCTTCAAGGCATTTTATTGATTTTTCACGGCCTACAAAAAGCGGGATCACCATGTGTGGGTACACCACAACATCGCGCAGTGCTAGCACTGGGATTTCGACTTGGTCGGTTCTCTCAAGCGTCATTATATTTCTCTTCGCACTTCATTTATTTAAAAGATTACTCAAGTATATGGGGATAACCACATTAAAGTTCAACAATTTTCCCCGACTCGTTTAAATTAATTATAAAAAAAGGAGCCCTAGGCTCCTTTTTAATGCAAATAGCTTAAAAACTATTCAGATGCTGCTTTATCTTGATTATTATTTTCATATATCAAGATTGGATCAGACTCACCTTTAATTACCGTTTCGTCAATAACTACTTTGCTGACATCATCCATAGATGGAAGTTCGTACATGGTATCTAGTAAAATACCTTCTACGATAGAGCGAAGACCACGTGCACCGGTTTTACGAACCATCGCTTTGTGAGCGATAGCAGATAAAGCATCATCACGGAACTCAAGCTCTACATCTTCCATACCAAACAACACTGAGAACTGTTTAGTAATCGCGTTTTTAGGCTCACTTAGAATCTGTACGAGTGCAGCTTCATCTAGCTCTGTGAGTGTAGCAACTACAGGTAAACGGCCAATAAATTCAGGTATTAAACCGTATTTCACTAAGTCTTCAGGCTCTACGTCTTTAAACGTCTCGCTTAAAGAACGCGTTTCTGCAGACTCTTTAACACTAACGCCAAAACCAATGCCAGTATTTTTATGGCTACGTTGCTCAATTACTTTATCAAGCCCTGAAAACGCACCACCACAAATAAACAAGATCTTAGACGTATCTACTTGTAAAAATTCTTGCTGTGGGTGTTTGCGTCCACCTTGAGGAGGCACAGAAGCAATCGTACCCTCAATCAGCTTAAGTAATGCTTGTTGCACACCTTCACCCGACACATCGCGCGTGATTGATGGGTTATCTGATTTGCGAGAAATTTTGTCTATTTCATCAATGTATACAATGCCACGCTGTGCTTTTTCCACATCGTAGTCGCATTTTTGCAATAGTTTTTGGATGATATTTTCTACATCCTCGCCCACGTAACCGGCTTCGGTAAGTGTCGTTGCATCAGCCATTGTAAACGGTACGTCAAGTAAACGAGCCAGCGTCTCTGCTAGTAATGTTTTACCACTACCAGTCGGACCTATTAGCAAAATATTACTTTTGCTAAGCTCAATATCTTGCTTGGTTGATTGATTACGAAGACGTTTGTAATGGTTGTAAACAGCAACAGACAATACTTTTTTCGCATGGTCTTGGCCGATAACGTAGTCGTCTAGGTGTTTTCGAATTTCTTTTGGAACAGGTAGTTTATCAGACGAGTCATGCTTAGGAGCAATATCTTTGATCTCTTCCCTGATAATATCGTTACACAACTCTACACATTCATCACAAACGTATACTGAAGGGCCTGCAATTAATTTGCGTACTTCGTGCTGGCTCTTGCCACAAAAAGAGCAGTATAACAATTTATTACTTTTGTCGCCGTCTGTAGGAGTGTCAGACATTCAGCTACCTCATCTTATTACGTTGGCCACCAAAATTTATGGTGGCTATTTCAATACGCTTAACTATAACAAAATTTATTGTTTTTCGCATAGTAACTAAAAGTGATTAACAGGTCCCCTGCTCACCAAGCGCTTACTTTTTATCGCGATTTGCAAATACTGAGTCAACTAAGCCGTACTCTACAGCTTCTGAAGCGCTCATGAAGTTGTCACGATCAGTATCTTTTGAAATCACATCTAACGGCTGACCCGTGTGTTCTGCCATTAAGCGATTTAGCTTATCTTTAATAGATAGTATTTCTTTGGCGTGTATTTCAAAGTCAGACGCCTGACCTTGGAAACCACCTAAAGGTTGGTGGATCATTACACGTGAGTTAGGTAAGCAAAAACGTTTACCTTTAGCACCAGCGGTAAGCAAAAATGCCCCCATGCTCGCTGCTTGTCCTACACAAATAGTACTCACATCAGGTTTGATAAAGTTCATTGTGTCGTAAATTGCCATACCAGCAGTTACTGAGCCACCCGGTGAATTTATGTATAAGAAAATATCTTTATCAGGGTTCTCTGATTCTAAAAATAGCATTTGCGCTAAAATTAGGTTTGCCATGTTGTCTTCAACTTGGCCTGTTAAAAAAATAATACGCTCTTTTAAAAGTCGCGAATAAATATCATACGAGCGCTCACCTTTTGGTGTTTGCTCAACAACCATAGGGACCAATGCATTTAGGGGATCTGTAATACCAGTATTCATACTTATTTAATTCCTTATGCGCTTATACTTATCCTTATTATAAGGAAGCATAGTTATCGTTTTTCGCAAATTAAGAGCCAAAAACTAAAAATGGCCCGGGCACGCTGTTTAAACAGTGTAACACGAGCCATTTAATCGTTAGCGAGAGCTTAAGTCAATGACTTATTAAGCACCTTGCTGCGGATTCATGATGTCATCAAATGCTTTTTCAACGTCTGAAACATTTGCTTTAGCTAAAATAGCTTCAACAGCTTGCTCTTCCATTGCAACATTACGCATTTGTTGCATAAGTTGATCATTTGCTTTGTAGTATTCTACTACTTCAGTTGGATCTTCGTATGCAGAAGCCACTGTTGCAATTAATGCTTCAACTTTAGCATCATCAACTTTAATGTCGTTAGCTTTGATTACTTCGCCTAATAAAAGACCAGTTTTAACGCGTGTTACAGCTTGCTCATGGAACAATTCAGCTGGAAGCTCAGGCATGTTTTTAGCGTCGCCGCCAAAACGTTGAGCTGCTTGCTGACGTAATGCGTCAACTTCTTGATCAACAAGTGCTTTTGGCACTTCAATTTCGTTGTTTTCTAAAAGACCTTTTATTGCTTGGTCTTTAACGTTAGCTTTAACCGCTTGGTCAAGTTCACGCGTCATGTTCTTTTTAACTTCTTCTTTAAGCGCGTCTACGCCGCCTTCGGTAACACCGAATTTAGTTGCAAACTCTTCGCTTAATTCAGGAAGCTCTTGCGCTTCTACTTTTTTCACTGTGATAGTGAATTGAGCTGCTTTACCTTTAAGGTTTTCAGCATGGTAATCTTCAGGGAATGTTACATCTGCAACAACTTCTTCGCCTGCTTTTTTACCAACGATGTTATCTTCAAAACCTGGGATCATACGACCTTGACCAAGCTCTAATGGGAAGTCATCAGCTTTACCGCCTTCAAATACTTCACCGTCGATAGTACCTACGAAATCAACTGTTACACGGTCACTTTCGCCGGCAGCTGTATCAACTTCAGCCCATTCTGCGTGTTGCTTACGAAGAGTTTCTAGCATGTTTGCTAAGTCTTCGTCAGTTACTGTTACCGCTGGTTTTTCAACAGCAATTTTGTCTAAACCTTGAACTTCAACTTCAGGGTAAACTTCAAATGTAGCTGAGAATTCTAAGTCTTTACCTGCTTCAAGTGATTTAGGAGCGAATGAAGGCGCGCCAGCAGGGTTAATTTTTTCAGCAACGATTGCTTCAATGTAGTTACGTTGCATTACTTCGCCAGCAACTTCTTGACGAACTGCAGCGCCAAAACGCTTGTTAATTACAGATACAGGTACCTTACCAGCACGGAAACCATCTATACGCTGTGTTTTTGACAGTTGTTGTAGGCGTTTTTTTACTTCGGTCTCAACGTTCTCTGCAGGAACGGTGATAGTTATACGGCGCTCAAGGCCTTGGGTCGTCTCAACAGAAACTTGCATGATTTACCTCAATATTCAATTTTGGCGACTGTTCGCCTTCCTTACAAACAAAGTGATCTGCATGAGTCTTGATAAAGTTTAAGCGATTTTTCACACTTAAAAGCATCCGTCGCTACCATGAGATACCATTGCTGCTTTGCCCTTAGGGCACTATGTTAAACAATAGACGCGGCATTATAACCTAATATTTATGATAGTCGAGTATGGGGGGCAATTATTTGGGATAGATTGGGTACTACAGCACCTAACCGAGTAAAAAACAGGCTAACCGTTGTTTTCAGAGGTTTAAGTGAGTTTTATTTATAGCAATAGAAAAATAGATTTAAAAAAATACAGAGGAGTTGTAAATAAGAAAATGGTCGGCGATGCAGGATTTGAACCTGCGACCCCTTGGACCCAAACCAAGTGCGCTACCAAACTGCGCTAATCGCCGTTACTTACTATTCTCTACGAGTGACCTCGTTGACAACGGGGTGCATAATAGTGATTTGACGGGGTTAGGTCAAACGTTTTTTTAAGAAAACAAATCAAGTGGTCATTTTTAGCCCACAATGGCTAAATATTATAATAGAAGACTGAAATTTAAACTATTTAATTACTCTAGTACTATATAGATGAAAAGCAACTTGGCGCTGCAATGCTTTTCTGCGAAAATGGCTTGGTAATATTAAATGAAAAATAAAGTTGTTATTTTCTTTATAAGCATATGCCCCTTTTTATTATGCGTTCATTTGTAAAGTATCGGTATCTAGTTAATTAACCCCAATTAAAGGTCAACCATGACGGCAAACATCATTGATGGTAAAGCAATCGCAAAACAAGTACGAAGTACAGTTGCACAACGCGTAAGCGAACGCGTTTCTAAAGGATTACGCGCCCCCGGACTTGCAGTAGTCCTTGTAGGACTTGATCCAGCAAGCCAAGTTTATGTTGGTTCAAAGCGTAAAGCCTGTGAAGAAGTTGGTTTTATTTCAAAATCATTTGATTTACCTGCAGACACAAAAGAAGATGCTCTTTTAAGTTTAATTGATGAGCTAAATAATGATGCAGAAGTAGATGGCATTTTGGTGCAGTTACCTTTACCTGATGGACTCGATGCAGAGAAAATTTTAGAACGCATTACACCACACAAAGACGTTGATGGCTTTCACCCTTACAATATAGGTCGTTTAGCACAGCGTATGCCTGCGCTTCGTCCTTGTACGCCAAAAGGGATTATAACTTTACTCGATTCTACCGGTGTCCGTTATAAAGGCATGCATGCGGTTGTGGTTGGCGCATCAAATATTGTGGGCCGCCCCATGTCGTTAGAGCTATTACTGGCTGGTTGTACGACTACTGTGTGCCATAAGTTTACACAAGATTTAGAAACTCATGTGCGACGCGCAGACCTGTTGGTTGTAGCCGTGGGCAAACCTGAATTTATCCCTGGAGATTGGGTAAAAGAAGGCGCCATTGTTATAGATGTAGGTATAAACCGTTTAGATACAGGTAAACTAGTGGGCGACGTTGAATACAGCATTGCAGAGCAGAAAGCTCACTTTATTACTCCTGTTCCTGGCGGGGTTGGCCCAATGACCGTGGCCAGCTTAATTGAAAATACATTAGAAGCATGCGAAAAATATCATAGCTGAATATAATTCAAATAAAAAAGGGTTGCCATTCGGCAACCCTTTTTTATTACAAGCGAGTAATTTTAAGCCTTACGCCACGTTGTTTTACCGGCTGAATCTTCAAGTATTACACCTAATGCATTAAGCGCATCACGTGCTTCATCAGCAGCAGCCCAGTCTTTACTCGCACGTGCTTCATTACGTTTTACTATTAAGGCTTCAATCGTTGCAACTTCATTATCATCTTGCCCGCCTTGTAAAAAAGCCTCAGGCGCTTGTTGTGCAACGCCTAATACTTCGCCAATAGTACGTAATATAAACGCAAGTTGACCCGCCTGTATTGCATCGCTTTCTTTTACGCGGTTTAGCTCTTTTGCCAGCTCAAATAAAACAGGTAAAGCCTCTGGAGTATTAAAATCATCATCCATTGCTTTTCTAAATTTAATCACGAACTCGTTACTCTCAAGCTCACACTCGATGGGTTTAACGTCACGTAAAGCAGTATAAATACGCTCTAGCGATGAACGTGCTTGGTCTAAGTTTTCTTGCGAGTAATTAAGTTGGCTGCGGTAATGGCCTGATATTAAAAAGTAACGAACCGACTCAGGGTCGTACTCTTTTAGCACATCGCGAACAGTAAAAAAATTATCTAACGATTTAGACATTTTTTCTTTATTTACTTGTACCATGCCAGTGTGGATCCACGTATTTACATACTCACCATTATTGGCACAGCATGACTGCGCAATTTCATTTTCATGGTGCGGAAACTGTAAATCAGACCCCCCACCATGAATATCAAAATGTTCACCTAAGTGCTTTGAGCTCATAGCTGAACATTCAATATGCCAACCTGGGCGCCCTTCTCCCCATGGAGATGACCATGAAGGCTCACCAGCTTTGGCTTTTTTCCATAAAACGAAGTCCAGTGGGTCGTCTTTATCTTGTGCCACTTCAACACGTGCCCCTGACTGAAGCATGGTTAAATCTTGCTGAGAGAGCGCACCGTATTGCTCAAACGTTGAAACATCAAATAACACGTCACCATCAGCTGCTACATACGCATGCCCTTTAGCTATTAAACGCTCAACCATTTCAATAATTTCACCCATGTGCCCTGTCACTGTTGGTTCTACATCCGGGCGTAACATGTTTAGGCTATCAAAATCTTCATGCATGGCTTTGGTCATGCGCAGTGTTAAATCGTTTATTGACTCTTTATTTTCATTTGCACGTTTAATAATTTTGTCGTCAACGTCGGTAATATTACGTACATATTTTAAATTGTAACCAATATGGCGAAGGTAGCGAACAATGACGTCAAAGCCAACAAATGTACGCGCATGACCGATATGACAGTAATCGTAAATGGTGATACCACACACATACATGTCGATTTTACCATCGACCATAGGTTTAAATTGTTCTTTTTGTCGCGTGAGTGTGTTGTATATTTGTACCATTTAGTTGGTGTCCTTCACTATTATCAAGAAAATGTATGTTACCACTTGAAAAGCATGGGCTCTAGCGCTTTGTTAATCTTAGCTAACTAAGATAAAATAGTGCGACTATTTAAACCAGATATAGGAAAGCACATGGTTGTTCTACACACAAACTTTGGTGACATCACCATTAAAATGTTTGAGCAAGAAGCTCCAAACACAGTAAAAAACTTTTTAGAGTATGCAAACGCAGGTTTTTACAACGGTACAATTTTTCACCGTGTAATTGATGGCTTTATGGTTCAAGGTGGTGGCTTTGTTTCAGGTATGGAGCAAAAAGACGTTAACGACCCTATTCAAAACGAAGCTAACAACGGCCTGTCTAATAAAGTAGGTACTTTAGCTATGGCACGCACACCAGATCCACACTCTGCTACAGCACAGTTTTTTATTAATGTTAACAACAACGATTTTTTAAACCACAGCAGCGAAACATCTCAAGGCTGGGGTTACTGTGTGTTTGCTGAAGTAGTTGAAGGCATGGACATTGTAGAAAAAATTAAAGGTGTAGCTACTGGTAGCAATGGTTTTCACCAAGATGTTCCTCTTGAAGACGTGATCATCGAAAGCGTTACTGTTAACTAATAGTTCGCTTACCCACATAACGTGGAGTATCAGCGGGTGTCATTGCAACATGCATGCGCCCGCTTTATTTTTATCGAAAAGATATCCCTATGACTAAAAAAACGTATTTTATCGCTGATTTACATTTAACTGAAAACAGACCTGATATTAGCGCTGCTTTTTTTAAGTTTTTAGAATCTAACATTTTGAATCAAGACGTTGATGCGCTTTACATCTTAGGTGACTTTTTTGAAGTATGGGTAGGTGATGACTACGTCACTGAACTTGCGCGCAGTGTAGCTACAAAGCTTAAAGCAATAAGTGATTCAGGTATTCCCGTCTATTTTATTCATGGTAATCGCGACTTTATCCTGCGAAAACACTATGCAAATTTAGCAGGTATGACACTGTTAGATGAGCAAACTGTTATAGACCTTTACGGCACACCCACTGTTATTTTACATGGGGATGAAATGTGTACCCAGGATATTGAGTATCAAAAATTTCGTAAAAAAAGCCGCGGTTGGTGGTGGCCAAAATTAATGCTTGCCATGCCATTATGGTACCGAAAAAAAATAGCTCGCAATGCCCGTGAAAAAAGTAAGCTTAGCCAAGCAGATAAACCGATAGAAATTTTAGACGTTGTTGATGATGCTGTCCTTTCGACATTTAAGAGGCACAAAGTTGTTAACATGATCCATGGTCATACGCACCGACCAAATATTCATACATACTCACTAAATGGACAAACGCTTACACGCATTGTTTTAGGTGACTGGTACGAACAAGGCTCCTACTTAATTGTAACACCTCAAGAACAAAGGCTAATAAACACACCATTTAAATGAGCTATATAAAGCCATTTTTAGAGCCTCAATCCATAAGTGTAGTCCCTTTAAGGCCCTATATAGCATTTAAGTAATACGTTAAAAGTTAAATGTGGGTACTCACTTAATTTTTAGGCAACGTAATTGTAAATCGAGTTTTAAATTTATCCTCCCATTGAGGATCAGACTCTAAAACCAATTGCCCTTTTAAAATTTTGGTAACCCATTGAGAAACCATATAAAGCCCAAGCCCTATGTTCCCTTTACCGCGCGCTGATGTATGAAAGGGCTCAAAAATAACAGATTGCTGCTGCTGATTGATCCCGCATCCGCTATCTGATACGCTAATATTTATATCTCCCTTATCACTTTCCTCAACCTTAATTTCAATCTCACCAGATTGATTTTCTTCAAAAGCGTGGTTAAGCGCATTCATTATTAGGTTTTCAATAACCTGTGAAATAATCCCAGGGCGACTTTTAAGCGTGCAGCTATCATTAAACAGGGTTTTAATTTTAACCTTTGAGGTTTTTAATCGAGAGTTCAGCGTAATCAACAACTCTTTTATTATTGTTTCAATATTACATTCAATAAACTCTTCATTATTTCTATCTATAGCCATTTTTTTAAAGCTTTTTACAAGCACAGCAGCTTTATCTAGATTTACTCTGGCTAAGCCTAAATTATCATCTAAGCTTGATACGCTGTTCTCTAGCAAAGACTTTGTTAAGCCAGTTTTTATACCTTCATTGAGGCGGCTCATCACCGACTCTGCATTAGTAACAGAAATAATAGCACCGCCTATAGGCGTATTCATCTCATGAGCTACACCCGCAACAAGCATACCTAATGAAGATAGTTTTTGCGCTTCAACAAAGCTGTCCTGCAAAAGTTGCTGCTGCCTAATGGTGTTTGAAAGTTGATTATTAACAGAGTCCAGCTCCACCTTTTCAGTGCGTAACTGGTCAAATAAATCTTTTAGCGTTTTTGTATAACAATACTCTCTATATAAAATAAAGCCACCAATAAACAAAAGAATAATACCGCTAGTACCAGCATAACCTAGTGCCGTAAAGTGTATTTTATTCATCAACTTATCTTTACTTTTGATGTAAATATAAATGACTTCATTAAGGGTTTCATTATGCCTTTTTGAAAAAAGTGCGGGCAGCTTGTCTAACGAATAAATGTTTGAATCAAAATATCTTACTGTATTTTCTTGTTGGTTTTGCATAGACTCCCAGAGTGATGGGTTATAATTAGCAATTGTTAGCTCTGGCAATCCAAGCATAAACCCCCACTCTTTAGACTTATCATTGTTAAAAATCCAATACCCATCTTTGTTTACAATATTAATTTGAGCGTTTTCAGAAGAGTAATTTCTAATTTTCTGAAAAAAGTCAGATAAGTTAAAATTAATTATAATGAGGCCATCAACTATAAATTCGCTTGAGCTAGTTCGATAAGTAACTCTAATGGTGGGTTCGTATGGCTCAACTATTGAACCATACTCCATGTTTAAATCAATTCTTGATAAAAACGAATCAGGTGCCTCTATCGATATACCTTGCCTAAAGTAATAGCGCGACATTTTGTTTTGGAGCTCTTTTTGCTTAACAACTTTTGCCTCACCGTTTTTAAAGTCAACTCTAAAACGTTCGTTCCCGGTAATATCAATCCACCGAATTTGCGAAATGATAGGCGATAATAACCCAAAATTAACGAAGTAATCATTTATGCTTCGTATGGATTCTCGGTCTCTAAACATATACCTGAGCTTATTGCCCCTTTTTAGGTTTTTGTTGTCTGCTAAAACTTGTGTTAGTTTTTTTATACTACTTAGCTCTTTTACAAACTCTGTCTGCACTAGAGATAGTTTGTCGTCTTGATAATCTTGAACAAGCGCAAGCCTTGATTGGTAAATTTGCCAATATACTAAAAAACTAATAACGCCAGCAGCAACCAAAATAAACAATGCTTTAATATATAGCTGTTTATTATTTAAACTAACAGAAAGTCTATGATCAAACTTTTCCATATTGCTTTAACCATGTTGTTAAATCGTCAAAAAACAGTGGTTTTGAAAAGTAATAACCTTGGGCCACATCACAGCCTATTTTTTTAACCCATTCACACTGCTCTAGTGTTTCTACACCCTCAACAATAATAGAAAAATTAAATCGTCTGGCTAAGTTTACAATCATTTCTAGGATGTATTGGTTATTAGCATTGCGCTCAATATCAGTTAAAAAACATCTGTCTATTTTTAAAATATTTGCAGGTATCTCAGTTATGTGTGAAATAGATGAATAACCTGTTCCAAAGTCATCAATGCTTACTTTAATACCCAGCGCCATAAATTCATCTAACGACTCTCTAATTAAGTCGTAATTACTGATCGCTTGGGTCTCAGTAATCTCTAGCTCAAGCATTTCTGGAGGTATATTGGCATCTTTTAACTTATGAAGGATTTTTTTGCAGTAGTCAGAGTCAACCAAATCAAAAGCCGACGCATTAAAAGCAATAGGCAAATTTACGCCCATATCACTTAACTTATGAATAGTCGAAATTATCTTATCGAAAATAACGCTGTCTAATTCACTAATTAAACCTGCTGTTTCAGCAAGTTCAATAAATATCTCTGGGCTTACAAAACTACCGTCTTCTAACTGCCAGCGAGCCAAAGCTTCAAAACCGACAGGTGTTAAAGTTGCTAACTCCATTTTCGGTTGTAAGGCTATTTGTAAAGTACCAGCACCAATTACTCTTCTTAATCGGGCCATTAAACTATATCGGTTAGTTAATGCTTCTGTTTTTTCTTGGGTATGCTTTATATATTTTAAAGATGCGGTTTGGCTATCACTTAAGCTAGATTCAGCAATGCTTATTATTTTTTCGGGTACAATATTTAAGACAGAACTTAGCTCTAAATCAAGAATTCTCAAATCAGCATATTGTTTTACCGAGGTAATTATACATTTTTGCCTTTTTAGGCTAGCTATCATTTCGTCAGTTATATCAAAGTTTGCGTTTATAAGTAATCCAAAGCTGCTGTTATTAATAATGGCAATACGCGCTGAATAACCATCAAAAATAGTCATTAAATTTTTATAAACTTCTTTTAATAGCTTTTGACAAAAATCGTGGCCAAACGAAAAAGCTTTTTCTTCAAATTGCTCAACTTCAAAAACTAATAAACGTGTTTGGTACTGCTCGTGCAGGTTCATATTTTTTATTTCACGAGTGAGCCAGTTACGATTGTGCATGTTTAACGACACATCGGTATATGCAAGTTCAGTAAGCTTGTTAAGCAGTGCTATATTACTGAAGCCTGCGCTTACATTTTCACTAAATACTTTTAATAAGTATTCATTTTGTTCAGATATTTTATTGTCCGATTGAACAATCGTTATATAGCTTTCCCCAGCTATTTCTTTATTACAAAAATAAAATACCGTGTGGTGCTCAGAAAAAATGTGCCTTTTTTCGTCCAAGGCTCGCTCAAAATCACTGTAAATTTGTGGAAGCAAAACCCTATCGTCAATAAGCTTTCCCTCATACCCATCAAAACAACCATTAGCTGTCGAAATATGCGCTCTAATAATTTCGCCATCACTTTGAGTAGAGCACATAATCCCTCCTCCCTCAGTGACATTTAAAATATTACTGATTTCTTCTAAAACAGCTTTAGAGAAAGATCCCATATCGTGTTTACTGTTTATGCTTCTTGAAGCATCTAAAACAAGTTGAAGACCTTTTCTGGCTGAAGATATTTGTGAAATGTATTTCCAGGTGCGTAAGTTGCTTGTAACAATAGATTGTAATTTTTCAGCAGAGACGTCTGATTTATTCCAATATTCGTCTATATCAAGCGTTTTCATTATTTGCTGTTCGGGAGCAAAGCCTGGTTGACCTGTAAGTAAAACAATACGCATGTCTGCGTTACCAATCACCTCTCTTATAGTACTTACAAGCCTGAGACCTGAGTCATCATCTTCCATTACAACATCTATAAAAGTGAGCGCTATATCTGGATGTAAACTGAGCACTAAAGCTGCTTGTGAAACCGAGTTAGCTGTGAGAACTTCTATTTCACAATTATCCTCTGGTCTCATTTCTTTTAAGCTATTGGTTAGAGCAAGCTGATAATTTATATCGTCCTCAACAGTGAGCACTTTTATTTTTTTTATTGTTGAGCTGTCTTCTTCACGCTCCTCATCAAATACAAACAAACTGTTGCTATCGGACATCCTACGCCGCCTATATAAAAAATATACAACTAAATTTAATAGATATAGTTCATAAATTTGTATGTAACTATTTACTTTATATATAGTATAAGGCCATTTAAGTTTGGTCTAATTTTTAGTGCTTTATCTCATCAGTTACGCAAAAAATAAAGCACGTGGGGGATTATGTTGGAGTGCCACTATGAAATTTGAAGTCTTCATCTGCTGATACAATAAGTTCAGCTTCAATTTCACCAAATTCCTTAACCCTTTGCGTAATATCGAAATCGGCAATTTCTTGCGCCAAGGCTAGATAATCTTGATAATGACGTGCCTCTGAGCGCAGTAGCGAAATATAAAAATCACCTAGACGTTTATCTACATGGGGCGCCAACTTTGCAAAACGCTCACACGAGCGTGCCTCAATGTAAGCACCTACAATTAATTTGTCGACAAGTGCATTTGGCTCGAATGTTTTTACATTTCGTAACATCCCTTTAGCGTAACGACATGGTGTAATACTTTGGTACTCTACACCATACTCATCCATTATTTCTAAAACTTGGTAAAAGTGATGTAACTCTTCTTTTATGAGCAACACCATTTTATCAATTAAGTCTTGCCCGTAAGGAGAGTTAGACTTGGGAATGATTGATTTAGTAAGCTTGTTTTTTGCTGCTAAATCACGCCAGTTACCTTCACGTTTATAAATAAGTGTTTCGAATGGTTTAAGCCAAGCTAAAAGTGCATCACCGCTTTCTTTATCTACTGCATACTTACGAATTAAAAACATTGCTGACTGAGCGGCTTTTAACTCACAAATTAAGTGATCTATTAAAATAACTGACAGATTTTCTTTTTTGATTGCTTTATCTACCCACTGAGTCGGTGTTTTGCACAATAAAAAGTCATGAATAGGCTCTAACAGCTGGCTATGTGACACGTTTGATACTCGTTGCTAATTAAAATTAAAGAACCTGTATTTTAACACGAATTCACGGTTTGATTAAATCAAAGCCAGCTTCATTTATTTGTTAAAAATTAGTTAACTTGACTTTGTACACTATGTGGCCCATAACTGTAAATGAACTGTATAAAAAACACACCGTAACAAAAACAATAATACCTTCCTAAACGGAGTACACACTATGATATTAAACCACCTATGGGGCTTATACGCTCACCCACTTGAAGAGTGGCAAACAATTGATAACCGACACGAAAGCTTGACCTACAGCTTGTCACATATTTTACTCATTGCTTTGTTTCCATCAATAATGGGGTATTACTCGTCTGTTTACTTGGGCTGGAGCATTGGCACTGGTGGTCTAGTATTTTTAACACATGAGAGCGCGCTATTAATAGCTATAGCCATGTATGTAGCTTTAATTATAGGTGTATTTGCACTTGCCTATTTAGCCCATTGGATGGCCGTTACTTTTGGCTCTAAACCCACCTTTACTCAAACGCTTGAACTAGCGGCTTACACAGCAACACCGGTATTTATGTCTGCGCTTGCCGCTTTTTGGCCTGTACTTTGGTTTGTTGTATGTGCTGGTATTGTTGCATTAGCTTACTCGGTTTATTTACTTTATACCGGAGTACCTATACTCATGCACATACCTGAAGAACGTGGTTTTATTTATGCAAGCTCGGTCGTTACTTGTGGGCTTATCCTACTAGTCATCATATTAGCTGCCACTGCGATTCTTTGGACAAATGGCATTGTAAGCCCCATGTTCACATAATAAATTTTAAGTAACTCGATTAAGTAATATTCAACCAACAAAAAAGGAGCTAATTAGCTCCTTTTCTAAAATTAAAATACTCGAAAGTATTAATCAGTCTCGTTTTCTTCTTGGTTATGTATTTCTAACCCTGATGACATCGCTGTTTCGCGTGTGCTTTTAGCTGTATCGTTTCTCAGTTTATCTATTCGGTTTAAATAGTTTTGATCTATGTCGCCTGTTATATATTGCCCGTCAAACACAGAAGTTTCAAATTGAGTTATTTCTGGATTTTCTTGGCTTACAGCGGCCATTAGATCTGTTAATGACTGAAAAATCAATCCGTCAGAACCAATACTTGCGTTTATATCTTCAACCTCACGGCCATGAGCAATAAGTTCAGCTGCAGATGGCATATCTATACCATAAACATTTGGAAAGCGTATTTCAGGAGCTGCTGAGGCAAAGTATACGTTTTTAGCACCAGACTCTCGCGCCATTTCCACAATTTGCGCTGATGTGGTACCGCGCACTATTGAATCGTCAACAAGTAATACATTTTTACCTTTAAATTCACGGTCAATTGCGTTTAGCTTTTGACGCACTGACTTTTTACGCATTTCTTGACCAGGCATGATAAACGTACGGCCAATGTAACGGTTTTTAACAAAGCCTTGGCGGTACGGTAAATCAAGTACACGAGCAATTTCAAGCGCTACATCACACGAAGTTTCTGGAATAGGAATGACCACATCAATGTCTTTATCTGCCCACTCACGTGCTATTTTTTCACCCAGTTTGGTACCCATGTTTACGCGTGTTGCATAAACCGACATTCTGTCTATTGTTGAGTCTGGACGAGCAAAATAAACAAATTCAAAAATACAAGGCGAGTAAGACACTTTATCTGCACAATTTAATGAGTGAAACTGTCCATCTTCCGTCACAAAAATAGCTTCACCTGGGGCTACATCGCGAATAAACTCAAAGCCATCAGGTTTTAGTGCCACACTTTCTGAGGCAAACATGTATTCCGTGCCTTTTTCAGTCTCGCGTTTACCGAAAACAAGAGGGCGAATACCGTTAGGATCACGAAACGCTACAACGCCGTGACCAATAATCATGGCAATGGCTGCATAGCCACCCGTTACTTTTTTGTTTACCTCAGCAACTGCTGTAAACACATCTTCAGGGTCTAGGTGTAACTTGTCTGAGCGACTAAGCTCATGTGCCATAATATTCAGCAATATCTCAGAATCAGACGTTGTATTAACATGTCGACGTGCTTCTGAAAATAACTGTTCTTTTAGTTCTTCAGCATTTGTAAGGTTTCCATTATGCGCAAGGGCGATACCAAATGGTGAGTTTACATAAAAAGGCTGTGCCTCAGATGAACTAGAAGAGCCTGCTGTTGGATAACGTACATGGCCAATACCAATGGTACCTTGTAGTCGCTTCATGTGACGTGTGTGAAATACATCTTTCACTAGGCCGTTTGCTTTACGTAAGCTAAACGTATTATTTTCAATGGTAATTATTCCCGCGGCGTCTTGCCCACGATGCTGCAAAACAGTTAAGCCATCATATATCGCCTGATTCACAGGAGACGTTCCGACTATTCCAACGATACCACACATGTAATTTATCCTCGCCGATTAACGGTTTACTGAATTTAAAAAGCTGGAGTTGTTTTCGAGGTACGAAAAAAACCATTCAACAACAAAGCCAAATTCTGGAATCAAAATAGAATTACCCCACCAGTGCGTATTAGGTGCACCAGTAAAAGCATCAAGAAAGAAGAGTAACGCGCTCACGACCAACACGCCTCGTAGAGCACCAAACACTATGCCAAAGACACGGTCAGTACCCGATAAGCCAGTACGAAGTACAAGCTGACCTAAAATATAGTTTAGTAAACCGCCTAACAGGAGCGTCGCAAAGAAGAGTATGGCAATGGCCGCCGCATTTCTTAAAAGGGGTTCAGAAATGCTTGTTAGGAAGGAAGCTAAATATTGGTAAAATAAACTTGAGATGATAAACGCGCCTGCCCATACCGCTAATGACATAGCTTCTTTTACAAAGCCGCGTATTAAACCGATGATGGTAGACAGTGCAATGATGCCAAGAATGGCGTAATCAACCCAGATCATAATAACCAATTAGTCGCTATTTTGGGGCGCATTCTATACCCAAACATCCTAAGTATGCAAGTTTAAACGGGAGATAACCGCAGCCAACCTGAAACATTTAATTAACATTTTGACAGTTAATAAATTGGCCTAAGTAATTGTGTAACATCAAAGAAAAGGCCTTATTGTTTAAGGCCTTTTTAATTAGTTAGTTACTTCGTATTGGGTTATTTTACCGTTAAGCTTAGTAAGCTTTTTAAGTTCTGGTAATTGCTTTTCCAACTCAGTTTTATCAAGTGACGGACCAACAAATACTTTTGTTAGCGTTCCGTTAGGTGTTTTTATAGGTTTAGTAAACGTATTAAACCCTTTTGAAGTTAATTTAGCCTGTAATGCTTTAACATTTGCAGCATGAGAAAAACTACCTAACTGCACCACATAGGCCATATCAGTTAGGTTTTCGTCACTTTTACGCGGCGTAATAGGCTTAGGTGCCTCTTTAACTACTTTTTCGGGAACCTTAGTCTCTTCTTTCGCTTTAGCAACTTGCGGTTCAGCAATATCAGTTTTTGTAGCTTTAGGTATAACTGACGCTTCAACTATTTTCTCTTCGCTAGCAAAGTTACTTTGTGCAATAGTATCGTCTTGCTCTAAAACGTCATCATCAGGAGAAATATCTTCAATGTTATCTTGCTTTAACGGTTCAGCTATAGCTACTTGATCATTAATTGAGTCTTGCAAGTCAATCGTTTTGAACTCAGGTCGCTCTGGGATCGCTTTAAAGCCTTCCTTGTAATGCACTTTTTCGCCATCAAGTATGTTTGGGATAAACACAATCGCTGCGATCACCACAATACTTGTTCCAACTAAGCGATTTATAAAACTTGAGTTCACCGATATCCTCTCTATTTTTTAAAATAATTAATAGCATCTGCTACTGTAAAAAATGAACCAAATACAATTAAAATAACATTGTCTTGTTGCTTAGGTAAAATAACACTCAGTGCTCGTTCAACGCTTTCAAAGCTTTGTACCTTGTCGTGAGTAGATACGCTTTGTAGGGCTTCTTTTAGGTTATTAGCACTATCACCACGAGGGCCGCCTAAGCTAGCAAGAAACCAATCATCAACAAGATGGGCTAGCTCTTTGAGCACCGCTGCTTTATCTTTATCAGCAAGCATAGCGGCTAATGCATGAACTTTAAAGCCTTTATCTTTGTAACTTAATAACTTATTGGCTAAATAGCGAGCTGACTCTGGATTGTGAGCGACGTCTGTAAATACCAATGGCTCTGTGCTTAACTGTTCGAAGCGCCCTTCCACCACCAAGTTAGCTAAGCAATTCTTTATTACATCAACATTGGGTAATAAATTTAAAACGCTCAACACTGTTAGAGCAGTCGCTGCATTTTGCGCGGGTATTGCAGGTTTATTGAGTGTAAGGTTATGTTTTTCAAATTGCCAATTAAACGTTTTGTCGTGCTCTTTAAAAATAAAGTCAGTGCCTGATAATGTCATATTGGCACTAATCTCGTTACCGTAATCAATCATTGTATGCGGGATACTTAAGTCCCCAATGATAGCGGGGGTATCTTTGCGGAATATACCCGCTTTATCGTACGCCACCAGCTCTCGGGTATCGCCAAGGTATTCTTTGTGGTCTAAATCGATGGTTGTAATCACACTTGCATATGGCGTTACTATATTTGTTGCATCAAAACGCCCGCCTAAGCCAACTTCTAATAATACATAATCTACTTCAAAGCGCTTAAAAATAGCCAGTGCCCCCAACGTACCGTACTCAAAATACGTAAGCGGTGTGCTACCCCGGCCTTGCTCTAGCGTGTTGAAGGCATCAACATGGTATTGATCATCAAGCTCTTGACCATTTATGCGAACACGTTCGTTATATCGAATTAAATGAGGAGAGGCGTAAGTACCTACGCTGTAACCTTGCGCAAGTAGTAGCGATTCTAAACAGCGCGCAGTCGTGCCTTTGCCGTTTGTGCCGCCAATAAGAATAATTTTGCTGGAAGTGTTTAATAAGCCAATATTATTGGCAACATCTGCAACGCGCTCTAAGCCCATTGCAATGTTGGCTGGGTGAACACTTTCTAAATAAAAAAGCCAATCATCAAGGCTTGATGATTGGCTAGGGATTGTTTTTGTCATAGCATAAATCAGAAAAGCTTAAATTTACGCTACTCTATGCTCTTGTTCAGTAGAAGGCAAGTTCATAAATTTAGCAAGCACACGTGCTAACGTATCACGCATTTCACGGCGGTCAACAATCATGTCTATTGCACCGTGCTCAAGTAAAAACTCACTACGCTGAAAACCTTCTGGTAAGGTTTCGCGAACTGTTTGTTCTATTACTCGCGGGCCAGCAAAGCCAATTAAGGCTTTTGGTTCAGCAACGTTAATATCACCTAGCATTGCTAATGAAGCCGATACACCACCCATTGTTGGGTCGGTCATTACCGAAATAAATGGCAATCCTTTTTCGCTCATTTTAGCAAGTGCTGCACTGGTTTTGGCCATTTGCATAAGCGACATAAGTGCTTCTTGCATACGTGCACCACCTGAGGCAGAAAAGCACACTAATGGCATGTTGTGCTCTAAACATTGGTCTACGGCATCAACAAACCGTGCGCCAACAACCGAAGCCATTGAACCACCCATAAATGAGAATTCAAAAGCAACCGCAGCAACAGGAATGCCTTTTAAGCGGCCCTTCATTGCAACTAGCGCGTCTTTTTCGCCACTTGATTTTTGGGCTGCGCTAATACGGTCTGAGTATTTTTTAGAGTCTTTAAACCTTAATACATCTTTAGGCTCGTGCTCAGTACCAAGCTCCGTGCGGTCACCTTCATCTAAAAAGTGCTCTAAACGTTTACGGCCGCTCACACGCATGTGATGGTCGCATTTAGGACAGACGTTTAATGATTTTTCTAGTTCAGCTTTATATAAAATTGAATCGCAAGCTGTACATTTAGCCCAAACGCCTTCTGGAATTTCTTTACGACCTGACGACTTAGTCGTTTTAGGTAAGATTTTTTCTAACCAACTCATTTGCAACTCTCTTAATGCTGTTCTGTGTCGCGAGTCTGCTAATAAGTAGCAAACAGATTTTTTCAATTAAAACATGAATTACACAAACACGGTATAAAAAACTGGTCTTAGTAGTTAGAGGAAATTAAATTTAGCGATTAATAATTCTAACTAAATATCAACATCAGGTAAAAATAATGGCCCTAGTGGGGTTTTAGGAATATTAAACTGCTCTGGGTAATCAACATCGACTAAATACAAACCAGCGGCTTTAGCGGTTGCACTCGCTTTAGCACGCTCTTTTAAATCTAATAGCTCTTTTAACCATATAGGTTGGTGCTTGTGTAAGCCAATATCCATTAAGCAACCGGTTATATTGCGCACCATATGATGCAAAAATGCATTCGCCTTAATATCAATTACAACGTAATCACCTTGGCGCTGAACAGATAAATGATGAATTGTACGTTTAGCGGTATTAGCTTGGCAGTGTAATGCTCTGAATGATGTAAAGTCATGCTCACCAATTAAATGCTGACACGCCTCTTGCATTACCTTTTCATCTAGCTTGTGATGGAAATGAGTAACACCCTCGTTCATAACAGCTCCACGGTATGGATAGTTATAAATAACGTAGCGATACCTTCTTGCGGTTGCACTAAAACGTGCATGAAAGTCTTCTGCAACAGGTTGAGCAAATCGAATAGCAATATCTTTAGGTAGCAAAGTGTTCATACCCATAGTAAACGCGACCATTTCACGAGATGCATTGGTTTCAAAATGAACAACTTGGCCTGTTCCATGCACTCCTGCGTCAGTTCGCCCTGCACACACAATTTCAACTGGGTGGTTACAGATACTCGACAGCGCCTTTTCTACTTCTTGTTGTACACTATTTACGTGCGATTGACGCTGCCAACCACTATAACGTGCGCCATTATATTCAACCCCAAGTGCTACTCGCATATTTATCGTTTTACCTACTGTACTAATTAACGGCGCATTTTATGCTATCTCGCGGCGCAATAAAAGCGACCGTGATGTAATCATATAAAAACAATAAAAAACCCATAATCAGCATCACCAATTATGGGTTTATCGTATTTAAATTAACACAAAAGCTATTGTTGTAATTTTGCTTGCAAACTAAGCGCTTCTTCTTGAACTTCTTCAGGTCCTTTTGCTATTACGTCTTCAATCACCTTAAGCGCGGAATCAAAGTCGTCGATTTCAATATAGGCACGTGCTAAGTCTAACTTAGCGGAGTAACCTCCACTCTCGGCATCAACGTCTGTTGGATTATCACCAGCAAGTAATGCATCAAACTCACTTAAACCTAAGTCTATATTTACGTCATTGTAAGGCTCATGCTCAAGTTCAGCATCGTCACTTTGCTCAAGTAATGAGTCAATATCTACAAAATCGTCTTCACCTAAAGGTTTTGCGTCTTCAGGGACTGGCTCTTTATGATTGAAGACTTCTTCATCAACTAAGTCTTCTTTCAATAAAGAATCAAAGTCAACATCAAACTCGCTGCTATCTTCTATAGCAAGTTCATCGGGAGCGGCTAACTCATTGAGCAATGAATCGAAATCGGTTTCACTTAAATCAGCCATAAATTCATCATCAAGTGCTTCATCTGATACAAGGTTAGTATCACCCTGAGAATCAACTTGAGTTAGTTCAGCTTCACGATCAACATTAGTTTGTTCATTTATTTCATCGTCCGATTCACTTATAAATGCTGGATTGTCTAGCCCAACGCTACTATCAGGCGCTAAATAGTCCGCATCAGCGTTATTCGACTCTGTGAGTAAATCATCAAGTGTGTCATCGTTTAAGTCGTTAAGATTGTCGAGCACACCATCTAGTTCATTAAATTCATCAATTAACAGGTCGTCATTAAAGTTAGTTCCCGCGCTGTCTATATCATCTTCAGCTGAATTTTGATTATCAGCTTCGTTGTCATTAAGCTCTGGATTTAACGCATCGTCACTGGTTATTTCACTATTATCTTCACCTGAACCTGAGAAATCAGCACCATTATCCGGTCTATTAGGAAGTAGCTCTTCAACTTCTTCTACCGAAACCGAATCATCGTTAACTTGAGCAATTGATCCCTCAACCTCGTCATTGATTTCAAGCTCAGCATCTAGTTCATCTAGTTCATCTAGTTCATCTAGTTCATCTAGTTCATCTAGTTCATCATCAACAGTTTGCTCGATGCCTAAATCAGATGATTCAAACTCTACGCTATTAGGTAAATCAGTGCTATCAGCGTCAACATCAGAAACTGGCACCTCATCTATTTCAACAGGTAAAGGATCAAGTTCTAAATCAACACCGGTTTCTGCTAAATCGTTTTGTGAATATTCAAGGTTTTCGTCTAAAATTTGGCTTTCATCAGAAGCTTCAGGCGCTGATACTTCAGTCTTGTCATTAGTTTCTAGCACTAACTCTGATTCATCAAACTCATTATCAATTAATGGTTCATTATCAAAGTCATCCTCTAGGCTATCTAAATCAAAATTTGATGAAAGTGCTTGCGATAGTTCTTGCTCTGTTTGGCTTGGTGATAATTCTCGTTCATGCTCACTGTCGACTTCCTGAGCAATCGCACTGCCGCCATCATCATCTAAATCTTGTTCAAATTCTTTAGTATCCGTTCTCTCAATGTCGTTTTGGGGCGTTTCTAAAACTTGCTCTTCAACGCCTTCGACACCCACAGAATCAAATTCTAAATCAGCGCCTAGTAATGAATCTTCGTCCGTATCCTCTGGGACTAAAACGTTGGCTTCTTCATTAATTTCAGGCTCTAAATTTGATTCATCGAACTCGCTATCAATTAATGGCTCATCATCAAAATCATCTTCTAAGCTATCTAAATCAATATTTGATGAGAGCGCTTGCGATAGTTCTTGCTCTGTTTGACTTGGTGATAGTTCTGGCTCTAGGCTTGCATCTAAAGTTTCATCAATTGTGGTATCACTAACAACTTCATCTAAATTTAATCCATCTAGCTCTTCGTCGTTATCAGTATCACCATCTGGCGTCTCTGAAACAAGCTCCTCAAAGTCTTCTGCATTGACAGAATCAAATTCTAAGTCGGCGTCTAACCCTGCTAAATCAACCTGTGAATCATCAAAGTCCTCTTGCGATAACAATGCTTCATCTGTAATTTCTGGTAGTGGTTCTTCACTTTCTGAATTAGTATCAAGTCCAGAATCTGACTGTTCAAACTCACTATCGATTAACGGCTCATCGTCAAAGTCATCTTCTAGGCTATTTAAATCAATACTTGATGAGAGCGCTTGTGATAATTCTTGCTCTGTTTGACTTGGTGATAGTTCTGAATCAAGTTCTTCATCAGCCAGCACCTCGATATCATTATCCGAAAAATCTGAAACCTCTTCTGCAAACTCTTCGTCATCATCTAATTCATTATGCCCTTCTTTTGTCGCGAATTCTTCAGCATCGCCTACCGCCAATAGCTCATTGTCATCAATTATTGGGACTTCATCAAAATCAGCAGTGGCATGGGGCTCATCATCAAGTTCCTCGTCAAAGTTACTCAAGTCTGCGCCCTTAGAAATAGAGTCAGCTAAATCTTTTTCTGTTTGACTAACAACATTTTCACCTTCATTGCTAGTAGATTCTTGCGTTTCAGCCCCTTGATCTTCAGCTATTTCTAACTCAGGGTAATCGTCTAACTCTTCACTAGGCGTTATTGATTCTGTTTCTAGTAATTCATCCTCAAGGGATAAATCAGAATCTGTGTCTTCTGCTAAGGGATCATCACCTAGATCAACTTCAACCTCTTCAATTTCATCGTCCAGATCATCAAGTGTCCAATCAGGGCTTTCTACGTATTCTGAGTCTTCTGGTTGTTGTAATTCATTTAAGAGTTCGTCTACACTTTGCAACGCATCATCGTTATATTCATCCAGTAAATCTTCTGGATCTAAAAGCGTGTCTGATGTGTCTGTAAAATCATCGGCCCCAAAGTCTTCAAGCACTTCATTAGGCTCTAGCTCTTCTTCAAGCTCTGGCTCTTCTTCAAGCTCGGGCTCCTCTAAAAGCTCAGGCTCTTCTGCAAGCTCTGGCTCCTCTTCAAGCTCTGGCTTTTCTTCAAGTTCTGGCTCTTCTGCAAGCTCTGGCTCTTCTTCAAGCTCTGGCTCTTCTGCAAGCTCTGGCTCTTCTTCAAGCTCTGGCTCTTCTTCAAGCTCAGGCTCTTCTGCAAGCTCTGGCTCCTCTACAAGCTCTGGCTCCTCTACAAGCTCTGGCTCTTCTTCAAGCTCAGGCTCTTCTTCAGACTCATTCTCCGATTCAGATTCAGATTCATCAATCAAAGCTGAAGCTAAAGATTCGACATCATCAACATTTAACTCTTCTTGTGCATCAGCTAAATCATCGACAGAACCGGCCAAAGCAGTATCAATGTCATCGTTTTCTTCGACTAACGACTCTGTTAGCGTTTCATTAGCTGAATCGTCATCTGCTTCATCAATTAAGCTGTCGATGTCATCCAAATCAAAGTCATCGCTTTCTTCTACTGAATTGTCTGTTAATGTTTCATTTGCTGAGCCGTCGTCCGCTTCATCAATTAAGCTGTCGATATCGTCCAAATCAAAGTCATCGCTTTCTTCAACTAACGACTCTGTTTGCGCTTCATTTACGGAATCTTCATTTGCTTCATCAATTAAGCTGTCGATATCGTCCAAATCAAAGTCATCACTTTCTTCAACTAACGACTCTGTTTGCGTTTCATTAGCTGAATCATCATTTGCTTCATCAATTAAGCTGTCGATATCATCTAAACCAAAGTCATCACCTTCTTCAACTAACGTATCCGTTGGCGTTTCATTAGCTGAATCATCATTTGCTTCATCAATTAAGCTGTCGATATCGTCTAAGTCAAAATCGTCACTTTCTTCAGAAGTTTTATCTGATGTGTCTACTGGTTCGGCACTCGTTTGATCAAGTAAATCATCTATATCAAAATCATCGGTCGCAAGCTCTTCGCTCAATGCTGCCATTTCATCGTTAGATTCTAAACTATCACTTTGTGGCTCTTTTTCTGCTGGTGAATCAAACTCAGGTAAGCTGTCATCTTCGTCGAATAGGCTATCTAAGTCATCATTACTTAAAATATCATCAGTGCCAGACGGTTCTTGGTCTAAATCTAAATCAATATCGTCCAAGCTATCATCAGCGCTGTCGTCAAACCCTTGTTGCGTGAAAATATCGACTTCATCGTCTTCGTCACTTTCATCATCAAAAACAATATCGTCGCTAAGAAGGCCTTCTAACTCGTCTTGATCAAGTAAGTTATCTGAATCATCAAGTTCGTCTGAGTCATCTTCTAATAAATCATCATCTGGAAGCATGTCACCTTCGAGGTGATCATCTAATTGAACGCTCAAGTCATCCAATGGATCTGGAATGATTGGGTCATCAAGTGGATCAGTTGCTAAGTCATTCTCATTAGAATAAGTTGGAGTTTGCGGTAAAAACTCATCATCTGCTTGAGGCTCTTCTTGATTGCCTTTTCTTTTGCGAAGAAACATAACAATTGCAAAGATAATCAATAATCCGGGAATGAACATTAACAGCCCCAGCACAATAGGGTTTGACAACAAGGCTAATAAGTCAAAACTGCTTTGAGGTTCAACCTCTTTAGCTTTTTGCTGGGCAATTATTTCATTTTGTTTAAGTATTAATTCCTTTAGCTGCAGCTGTATTTCACTATCTTGCCCTAATTGTTGGCGAACATTTTCGAGCTCTTTAGAAATTCCAGTCAGCTGTTTTTTAAGGTTATTATTCTCAACTAAAATCTCTTCAACATTTGTTACTGAACTTTTAAACTGTTGCTGTAACTCAACTAATTTATTAGTTTGGTCTGTTTTTATTTCTTTTATTTCTTTTTGTAACTCTTTTTTGGCGTCGTCTACATCAACTTTACGCGCTTGTGTAACCTGTGTTTGAGCTGATGTTATTTCAGTTTGTGTAAGTGTTCCGTTTTTTTTCTTTTCCCATAACTCGTCATCTTGCTCGGAACGCTGCCTAGCTAGTTGAGTATTCACTCGTCTAATTTCAGATAAAGTCGGTATTTTTAGATAAGCCCCACTTCGCATATGATTGAGGTTTTGATCTAAAAATGAGTTGGGGTTTTTGTTATACAAGGCCTGCATAACTTGATAAATACTTACAGAGTTATCTGGACGTACTTTTACAGCTATACGCCAAAGTGTATCGGTGGGTTTAATCGGACCAATAGACCGCCCTTGAGCACCATAGTCAACGCCTTTAGGCCCCTTTAATTGGGTACTATCTTGTGTATATACAGGCGTTACTACCAGTGCAGACGCTAATATTATAAGTATAGCCAAACCGCGCATGCTGATCCTTTAATGTCTAAATGTTACAAAGCACTCTTAAATAGGTGCGTAAACATTGATTACTCTTGCCTTATCAGTCTAATGACTGACTCACATTTGTTATTACAATCTATTTTTGTTGCAAGCTCTATTCCAATTACAAACTATAAACCACTTAGGGCACAATATCCATTGCAACACATTGAAAAGAAATGCCTTAACAACACATTTTTAATATTGATTTATTGAGTATTATCAGTAACTTTATTAAATATTATAAAAAACGGCAAAAAAGTGGCGCTCTATTTAAACAAAAAGCGGCAAACACATAGTGCTTACCGCTTTTAAAGAGTGCTTAACATTTAAAATGTTACATATAATTTTCTATTAACTCTTCAGCTATTTGAACACTATTAGTTGCAGCACCCTTGCGGGTATTATCACTAACAACCCACATATTTAAGCCATGAGGGTGTGAAATATCAGCGCGCAAACGGCCAACATATACAGTATCGTTGCCACTGGCATCGGAAACCGCTGTTGGATAATCACCTTCATCGTCAATTAGCTCAACGCCTGGAGCATCATTTAACAGCTGTTTAACGTGTTCGAAGTCGTATTGCATACGTGTTTCAATATTAATAGATTCAGAATGACCAAAAAACACAGGAACACGCACACACGTTGGGTTTATTGCGATTGTTGTATCACCTAATATTTTGTGCGTTTCGTTCACCATTTTCATTTCTTCGCGGGTATAGCCGTTATCTTCAAAGCTATCTATCTGCGGAATAACATTAAAGGCAATTTGCTTAGGAAATATTTCATTATCCATTGGGCGTGCATTCATCAAGTTAGCTGTTTGCTTTGCTAACTCATCAACGGCTTCTTTCCCTGCGCCTGATACCGCTTGGTAAGTTGATACATTTATTCGATCAATACCATACGCATCATAAATTGGTTTTAATGCCAACATCATTTGGATAGTCGAACAATTTGGGTTTGCAATAATATTACGATTTCTAAAGTCTGCAAGACTTGAGGCATTCACTTCTGGGACAACAAGGGGTATTTCAAAATCATTTCTAAAGTGCGAGGTGTTATCAATAACTATACAACCTGCATCGGCTGCAATTGGGGCATATTTTTCTGAGACGCTCCCACCGGCAGAAAACAATCCAATATGTGCTTGGCTAAAATCAAAGCCTTCAACGTCTTGTACTTCGATTGTCTCACCACGAAACTTAATGTCTTCACCTGCACTGCGGCTGCTCGCAAGCAAAAATAGCTGATCAACCGGAAATTTACGATCAGCTAAAGTTTCGATAATTTGACGCCCTACTAAACCAGTAGCACCAAGTACGGCAACGTTATATTTTTGCGACATATTTTTTCCTCTTTAAACGATATTAAAACACCGTTATATTAATAATTAGTTGGTTAGTGTAAAACCAAGTTGATCTAAGACAGCCAACTGCGAGCCATCACCTTTAACGGTTAAGGTGCTAAATTCTCTTCTTACAGGATAGTGTTTACGTAAACTATCAAAACCATCCGACTCTAGATGACGAAGTAAAATCCCATCATCCCTTCTTACATCGTAAATTGTGTGCACTAAACGTGCGATGTCTTGCTCTGTAAAACTCTCAGCAATAGCCACTTGCGTTATAGCTGGTACTGGCAAAAAATCGGTTAGAGATTTTGAAGCCTCAACGCCTTTAAGCTCACACAGTTTTTGGTAAAGCATTTGTGTGCCTCTGGCCTTGCCTTCAAGCGTGTGGCCTGCAATATGCACACTGGCATAGCGTACATGTGCAAGTAAGTCTGTTAAAATATTAGGTTCATTTTCCCACACATCAAGCACTAAATCTAAATCGGCCCCTGCTTCCATTAAATCCAGTAAAGCACTATTGTCAATAACATCCCCTCGGCTGGCATTAATTATCGTAGTACCCGGTTTTAAGGCGTTAAGCCTTACTTTGTCCATCATGTGAAGTGTTTTATGAGGCCCTTTTTTAATAAGTGGCACATGAAAAGTAACAATATCTGATTGTGCAAGTAACTCATCTAACTCTACATGTTCATCAAGTAAGCCTTGCTCATGCTTAAGAGGGTCGCATAGTAGTAATTTTACATTTAATGCTTTTAACTTTTTAGCCAAACAACTGCCAATACTCCCGACCCCTACTATGCCAATAGTTTGGCCTGTTAATGGGCGGGCATTTTCTTGGCTCAATGCAAATAAACTACTAATAACATATTCAGCAACAGCAACAGCATTACACCCTGGAGCACTTGTAAATGCGATGTTTTTGTCTTTCAAAAGATCTGTATCAATATGATCGATACCAATAGTCGCAGTACCAACAAAGCTTAATTTATTCGCTTTTGCTAATAGCTCACTAGTAACATTGGTAACAGATCGCGTGAGTAATACTTCTACGTCTATCAGTTGGTCAGGTTTTAAGTTACGCCCATCAAACCGCTCAACCTCACCAAAATCTGAAAAGTACTGCTCAACTAAAGGCATGTTTTGATCGGCAAGAATTTTCATCACAGAGTCCATTTGGCAATTAAGGGCGCTATTGTATCGAACAACCAGACCTTTGCACAAACTAAAAAGGCCGAATCAAAAACTGATCCGGCCTTTTGAGCTAAATAAAATATAATGCTTAAATTACATTCTATTTTTATGCAAACTTAAGTTTATAACTCAAAATCTTTTTTGAATTTTAAACCAAATTCACTTCGGTCATTACTTCTCATAACACCGACAAAGCCTGATTGTTGTAAACGACCTACATCGTATACTTCGTTCAGTACGTTTTCGCCATAAAGTGTTACTTCCATATCGCCATATGCGTTAGTGTAAGAAATATTAAAGCCAACTAGCTCACGCGAATCAATCGTTTCACTTTGGCTATATACTGACTGACCTTGCATTTCACTACGGTATGAATAATTAGCATTAAGTGCAACAGTCGCACCACTGTCTAAATCCATAAAGTATGATGGGGCAACCATTACAGTCCAGCGAGGTGTTAAAGCCGGTGAATCACCTTTACCAATGCCTTGAACGCCGGCATCAACCTCTGTAATTTCTGAATCTAGGTAACCTACCGCACTTCTTATTGTGAAGTCGTCAGTAATTGCAACGGTGGTTTCAAGTTCTATACCTTGCGCTTTTGATTGGCCCGCATTTTCAACAATAGTTACAAAACCACCACCCGCTGTTGGGTCTGAAAACGGAAGTGCTAAATCAGTGTAATCAGTAACAAATACCGCTAGCATCATAGATACGTTTTCGTGTACTTGGCCTTTTAAACCCATTTCGTAGTTTACGGCTTTAGTTTCGTCGAACGACACAAACTGATCAGGTCCACCAAATGGACGTGGTGGGAAGCCACCAGTTTGATAACCTTTTTGAATTTGACCATAAACGTTCATGTTGTTACTGATTTGGTAAGATGCATTAATATCCCACGTCACCGCGTCAAACTCTGCACTTACGTATTTACGTTCAGCAAATGTAGGGAAAATCGCATCGGCATCTTTCTCATCTTTTGAGTATCGAAGACCACCACCAATACTTAAATCATCTGTTAAATCGTAACTTGTATTAAAGTATACAGCGTATGAATTTGTTTCTTGGTTTATTTCAAAGTCACCATAGCCACCAAATGAAGGTGTAACACCATCGTTTAATAAACCATTAGGTGTGTTGAATGGGCTAAATACAAATGGACCAGAACGAGTGAAACCATCTTCATTAAAGAAGTAAAGGCCTGATACAAAGTCCATATTGTCGTAAGTCGCATTTAGTTGGATTTCAAACGAGTACTGGTCTGCACCACCCTCTTCTGGGAACTCAGATAAGTTAAGAGGTGATGCATCATCATCAAGTCCACCTTCGTATTCAGAAGTACGGTAACTCGAAATAAATTTAGCCGTGTACGTATCATCAATTGCCCAATCAGCAGTAAATGACGTACCCCAACCTGAGTAAGACGTAGATTCAATACCAGCAACGGTAGTACCTAGATCATCAGGGTCTGATGGGATCATGTCCTGTGTTAATAGAGGAAAGTCACCATTAAATACATCATTTGCATCAAGCGGCTCAGTTAATTCAATAGTATAAGGCGATTGACCCGACTCGTTATCAACACCGTCAAGTGAAAAAGTAAACGCTAAATCGCTATTGGCCTGCCATTTAAGGGCTACGCGGCCACTAAACTCTTCTTCTTCACCAATTTCTTTTTCTGGATTCGCCAGGTTTACTGCTTCGCCAACGCCGTCACGTGTTTTGTATGACGCACTTGCTGACATACTTAACTCATCATTTAATGAGTTATTAAAGTACACATCGCCTGCAATACGGCCACGGCTACCTAACTTTGCAGACGTTGTTAAAATACCTTCATCGCCCGGCTGTTTTGTAATAACGTTTACTGCGCCACCTAACGTGTTACGGCCATAAAGAGTACCCTGTGGGCCGCGCAGTACTTCTACACGCTCAACATTAGGTAATGATAGGTTAGACCCCATTTGACGGCCTAAGTAAACACCATCAAGGTATACCCCCACACCAGGGTCGGTTGTAATAATGTGATCTTGCAAACCAATACCACGGATAAATACCGAAGCATGTGCTGCGTTACCTACACCGTAACGTGTGATGTTTAGATTAGGGACGTATTTACCAATATCTTCAAGGTTACTCATATTGGCTTTATCAATTAAGTTAGCACCAATTGATGTGATAGCGGTTGGAGATTCAAACAAGCTCTCTGTACGTTTACGAGCTGTAACTTCGATTTTTTCAAACGCATCTTGTTTTGCAGTTGTTTTGGTTTCTTCAGCACTTACTGAGGTAGTCAGGGCAGCAACTATTGCTAGGCTTAACTGTGAGAGTTTGCGTAGTTTCAAAATATTCTCCAAAGGATACCGTAAATTGTTTATTATGCATTTACTGGTGCAACCAGTAAATTTTGGGCATAAAAAAAGATGCGTGGTAGCATCTTTCCTCTGGAAGGGCATTATATTACACAATTGTGAATTTATGTATTTATTTTTTGGTAAAAATGCAAATGTTCCTATAAAGGAAAGGTTAACACGTTGCAGCAATACTTACTTTTTACGCTATTACTGCATAAAACCTCACTCTACAAATATATGTTATCAAATTAAATTGGTTGCAACTTTTCTTAATATTTTTACTTAAAATCATAAACCTGCATTAAAAATATCAGGTATCCCTCTTCAAAAACCAATAGTAAAGTATTAATTTAATTAATTTTTACTACTAACTTGCTAAATTGATTAGATATAGCTCTATTTCACTTCTATAATATGCTCGAATCAACATCTAATTAACTAATAGGAAATACATATGAAAAAGCTATCTGTAGCAGTAGCATTATGTGCGGCTTTAGCAACAAACTATGCTAGCGCCGAAGTTCGAATTAATGGCTTTGCATCAATTGTCGGTGGAAAGAGCCTTGATAGCGACAGTACCTTATATGGATATGATGATGACATTTCATTTAAAAACGAAAGCGTCTTTGCATTACAGCTATCAGCTGACCTTATGGAAAAGCTAACGGCAACAGCTCAAATTGTTGCTCGTGGTGAGAATGATTTCGACGCAGAATTTGAATGGGCCTACGTAACTTATGAATTAAGCGACGAGTTACAAATTAGCGCGGGTAAAATGCGTGTACCTTTTTACCGTTACTCAGATTTTATTGATGTAGGTTACGCTTACCGCTGGGTACGCCCGCCTCAATCTGTTTATAGCATTCCTTTTTCTACCTATGAAGGTTTAAGCTTATTGCACAATACACAACTTGGTGATTGGGATTCAACAGTACAAGTCATGTACGGTAGTTTTGATGGTGAAATAGACGCAATCACTGAAAAAACTCAAGCTGAGCTTAATGATTTTGCTGGCATTAACTGGACGCTTGCATACGACTGGTTCAGTGTTCGTGCTGCATATTTGATTGCTGAATCATCATTTGCACTTGACGGAACAGACCCCAGCGGCGCTGCATTAAATGGATTAGAAGCTGCACTTCGCGCAAACAGCTTAAACACGTTAGCTGACGATATTGCAATAAACGAAGATGACAGCAGCTTTTTCGGCTTTGGCTTCTCAATTGATTATGATAATTTCTTATTTGATGCTGAATATACACAATTTGAAGTAGAAAACAGTATTTTGACTGAGCAAACACAATATTATGCATCTGTAGGTTACCGCTTGGATGACGTTATAGTCCATTTTACGTATGAAGATAATGACGATAAGCATGATGCATCTCGCTTTGACCCTATCGCAGCAGTACCGAGCCTTAATGCAGCTATAAACGGTGCCTTGACAGGTGTTCAAGCGCAAAGCAATGTATACACTATCGGCGCGCGTTACGACTTTCACCCTTCTGCAGCGTTTAAAATCGATTTTAGCCGCTTTGAAGACGATGTAACTGATACAGAAACTGATGTTGTTGCTGTTGGCGTTGACCTTGTATTTTAATTGGAGCAAATAATGAAAAAATTAATTTTAGCTAGTGCACTTTCATTGTGCTCAATTAATACTTTTGCAGAAGTTGCGGTAATAGTTAACGCTGGTAACGCAAATGCTTTAGATGCAGATACAATTAAAAAGATATACCTTGGTAAAGCCAAGTCATTTGGTGATGGTACTAAAGTAAATCCAGTAAACCAAGATGGAACCGCTGCAGCAGATGAGTTTAACGATAAAGTTGTAGGTAAATCTGGCAGTCAGCTTAATGCTTACTGGTCTAAACTTGTATTTACAGGTAAAGGTACACCACCAGAGAAGTTAGGCTCAGATCAAGCTGTCATAGATTTTGTAGCAGCTAATGCTGATGCTATCGGCTATGTAGATAGCGCAAAAGTGAGTGGCAACGTAAAAGTAGTTGCGACCTTTTAACCGTTTAAATCGGTAAATTAAAAAACCACCAAATGGTGGTTTTTTTGTGCCTGTAAAAAGTTATATCAATTAGCTTAATTAACTAAGCTGTTAAAAATATGGGAAACGCGTTAATAAGCAAGGTAAAAGTTTGTTATCCAATTCATCAATGTAAATAGTACAGTTAGCGTCCAGTCTTGCACTTTAAAATGCTCTGTTATTGCAGGTCGGTAATACCTACTAGCCTACAAAACAAAAAAGCCTCCACTTGGAGGCTCTATTGGTGTAAATTTTACGTATATTACTCAATTCTAAATTTGGCTGTTGCATCTAGCAGGTTATCTGATAAGTAATGTAGATTTTTAGCTACATCTCTTACAGCTAGTAATGAATCCATGGTATCTTCAAAAGAAACATGCATATTAGAAACATTTTCTACAACCATGGCTGCAACCGATGTTTGCTCTTCTGTCGCTGCTGCAATCTGAGAGTTCATACCGTTTATTTCTAACATTTGCTCTGCTATTTTTTCTATTGATATACCTGTTTTTTCAGCCGCTGTTGCATTATCTGTAGCCATATCACGAGCAGAAGTCATGGCAGTAACCGAGTCATTAGCAGCCGTTGTCAGTGCTCCTAACAACTCTCTAATCTCATTTGTAGAATGAGCGGTACGTGATGCAAGCTCTCGTACTTCATCAGCTACTACCGCAAACCCACGACCATGTTCGCCAGCGCGTGCTGCCTCAATAGCTGCGTTTAGAGCAAGTAAGTTGGTTTGATCAGCAATTGAAGTAATTACATTCAATATTTGCGATACGTTTTTTGTGTCGTCCGCAAGTTTATTAATTGTTGTTGCCGCTTGGTTAATTTCATCACTCAATGTACGAGACGCATTTACTGACATTTGTACTTGTGTACGGCTTTGTTCTACTTCTTTTTCTGCTGTTTCAGCGGCGTGTGATGCATTTGCTGCAGATTGAGAAATATCACCCACACTTTGCTTCATCTCTTCCATTGATTGCTTAACAATTTCAGCATCTGTTGTTTGTTTAGTTGTTGCACGCTCTGCCTGCTCCATACCTTGTACTAATCGGGTAGAGTTTTCCATTAGAGGTTCACATACAGCAATTACTTCAAGTACGGTTTCTTTTAACAGCGCAATAAAAGAATTAAAGTTGATAGAAACTTGGCCAATTTCATCTTTAGAATTCACGGTTAACTGGGTACTCAAAGACCCTTTACCATTCGCTAATAAACTTAAATTATTTGCTGCATCACTTGCTGAAGAGCCAATATTCTTTGCTATCCATATAGCCATAAATAAAAGCAGCAATAAAGACACGATGGACACAGCAAGCATTAAAGTAAGTGCATTATCAGAACGCGTGTTAGTGCTTTCAACTAATTCAAAAAAACGATTATCAGCTTTTTGTTGCGCTGCTTTAAAGCTCTCTAAAACAGAACCATAAAGACTTGTTTTTAACTGGGCTTGCTGCTGGATTTTACTAAAGTCGGCAGTGCCATTTACCATTCCATTAGCAATGGTTGCTGAGATTTTTTCGTAGTCGGCTAATTCTTTCACTACATCATTACTAATGTAGCCATTACTTATCTGCTTAATTAGATTTATATTTGATTCAATTGTTTTGTAAGTGTCATCAGCTTTGGTTATTAAGTCTTGTTCACCAAATGTCACTGCTTGCGTGTAAAGCTCATCGAGTTTTTCTAACAGCCCTACATTCGCTGATGTTAACTTTACAACTTTATATGAAGAATTCCCCATTTCATCTAAAGAAGCTCTATTATCATCTATGGCAAGAAAATTAATTAATACCATAATTATAAAAGCAACAACTGCAATACATGTTATTGCATGTATTTTTTTAGTTATGCTTAGGTTTTGAAAAGAGAAGCCTGAAGCCATACTATTTACCTTTTTGAGTTATCTAAATATATTATCGGCTCAATACTGATAAGTGTGAGTTAAATTTGTAAAATTTCTAGTTTTTTTTTCATTTTAATCATTAATTAAGCTAAAAACTGAAATTAACACAAGTAAATTGACTTTATTGGGTACACGATGGGTTTTATGTTAAAAAGATCATCAAAAAATCTAAATTATTGTTATAACACAAACGTTTCAAGTGCAAAAAACAATCAAAGCAAATTTTAGGTATAAAAAAACCAGTAACATAATTGCTACTGGTTTTAAATTTGGTGCGGATGGGGGGACTTGAACCCCCACGCCCTAAAGCACTACCCCCTCAAGGTAGCGTGTCTACCAATTCCACCACATCCGCATTTTAAATTTTTGTTCGCTTGTTTTATCTGTTTGAGGTTAACAAATAGCTGAACAGTAAACTGTATTAGTTTGGTACGTCTGAGTTACTTTCTTTATTAGAAGTAACTGGAACATCTTCTTCAACCGGGACTACTGTTTCAACAGCAGGCGCTGCTTCTAGGTTTTCCCATTCATCAGTCTGTTTAATCTGACCTGCTGTTAAATTACCTAGAACAATACTCAACACAAAAAAGACTGTAGCTAGGCTTGTTGTTGTCTTTGTCATAAAGTTACCAGCACCTGAAGAACCAAACACAGTTCCAGAAGCGCCTGCACCAAATGAAGAACCCATATCAGCACCTTTACCTTGTTGGATTAAAACCATACCAACTAGAGCTAAAGCTACAACTAAATAAACTACTAATAAAATTTCGTACATCTTATACGGTCCCTTTTGCACTGTTACAGATCGCAACAAAAGATGCTGCTTTTAGACTAGCGCCCCCAATAAGGCCACCATCAATATCTGGTTGTGCAAATAATAATTCGCTATTTTTTTCGTTAACGCTTCCACCATATAAGATGGTAAGCCCTTGTGCTAAATCACTGTCTAAAGACGCAATTTTGTCACGGATAAATTTGTGAACAGCTTGTGCCTGTTCTGGCGATGCAGTCTTACCTGTGCCTATGGCCCAAACGGGCTCGTATGCTATCACAGAATCTTTCAGCGCTGCTACACCTAATTTTTTAATTACCGCATCTATTTGAGCAGCAACTACATATTCTGTTTGTCCACTTTCTTGCTCTGTTTCACTCTCGCCAACACAAAGAACGGGTACTAAACCAGCTGATTGAGCTCTAGCAAATTTATCAGCAATAACATCGCTGCTTTCGTTGTAAATACTACGACGCTCTGAATGGCCAACTAGCGCATAATTTACGCCAAGGTCTTTCAGTAGTTGTGCATCAACTTCACCAGTAAAAGCGCCTGGCGTGTTTTCAGATACAGTTTGAGCACCTGTTATGACACCGCTTGCAATCATTACTGAAACAAGTGGGAATGGAGGAAATAAAATAACATCTATTTCTGGTGATTTAATACTATTTATAGCATCCGACATATCTTTGACTAGCTCTATTGAGCCATTCATTTTCCAATTGCCAGCGACCATTGCCTTACGTATTGCCATTTTCCACTCCACATTAGAAAGCGGGCGAGATATTAACTTTTCTCGCCCAAAGTTACAAGAGGTTATTGTTATCAATCAGGTTGTTTGCTCATAGATTCGACAATCTCTGCAATCTTACGTGCACTGTCTAATACTATTTTTTCTTGTTCTGCTTCAACCATAACACGAACGACAGGTTCAGTGCCTGATTTACGGAGTAAAACACGGCCCTTATTACCTAAGTTTTGTTCCACTTCTTCGACTGCCGCAAGGACTTTTGGCGCCGTTGTAGGATCGGTACCCGGTGTATAACGCACGTTAATCATTTTCATTGGGTATTTTGTAAACCCGGCGCCTAAATCTTGAAGCGTTCTATTTTGTGCAACCATAGCAGCCAGCACTTGCAAGCTTGATATAATACCATCACCCGTTGAAATTAAGTCTAGATTGAGTACATGGCCTGAACTCTCTCCACCAATTTTCCACCCTTTTTGCTGAAGTAATTCCATTACATAGCGATCGCCAACTTTGCTTCTAGCAAACTCAATGCCTTTTGCTTTAAGTGCATTTTCAAGGCCCATATTTGACATAACAGTACCAACAACACCGCCACCTAAAATATGATCGTTCGCTGCCTGACAAGCAATTATATAAACTAAGTCGTCACCATCAAATACACGGCCATTATGGTCAACCATCATTACACGGTCGCCGTCACCATCATAAGCTATACCTACATCGGCTTTATGTTCAAGTACTTTGCGTTTTAACGTGTCTACATGAGTTGCACCGCATTCATGGTTTATATTTACACCATTTGGCTCACATGCATGCGTAATTACGTCAGCGCCGAGCTCACGCATGACTGATGGGGCAATATGATATGTTGCGCCGTTAGCGCAATCTACAACCACTTTTAATCCCTCTAAAGACAGCCCTTGTGGAAACTGACTCTTACAAAACTCAATATAACGTCCATCTGCACTTGCCAAGCGTGTTGCTTTACCTAACTTATCTGAGGCCACACAGGTCATTTGCTCATCAAGCATTGCCTCTATTTCGAGCTCTACAGCATCATCAAGTTTTAAACCTTGACCATTAAAAAATTTGATACCGTTGTCGTAATATGGATTATGTGATGCGCTTATTACAATACCGGCTTCAGCCCTAAATGTTTGTGCTAAATAAGCAACAGCCGGCGTAGGCATTGGGCCAAGCAGAACAACATCAATACCGGCGGCTATTAAGCCTGCTTCAAGGGCTGTTTCAAGCATGTAACCAGAAATACGCGTGTCTTTACCAATAATAACTTTTTTTGTTCCACCTTTTGATAGCACACGTCCTGCAGCCCAACCCAGCTTCATTGCAAATTCAGGGTTGATTGGCGCTGTTCCCACTAAACCACGTACGCCATCTGTGCCAAAATACTTTCTTTGTTTCATTCTATTATTCCTTTTATACACGCTTGGTAAACACCAAGTACATCTGCAGTTTCTTTTACGTCGTGAACACGAATTATTTTTGCACCATTTTGTGCGGCAATAAGTGCGCCAGCTAAACTACCGGCCATTCGTTCGCTTGTGTCTCTGTTTAACAGGTTACCTATCATCGACTTGCGAGAAAGCCCCGCTAATAACGGCAAGCCTAATTTATTAAAGTCATTAAACTTGGTTAAAATTTCGTAATTATGGCTTAATGTTTTTCCAAATCCAAAGCCTGGGTCAAGAATAAGCTGCTGAGCTTTTATTCCCATTACCTCACAGGCACTAACGCGACGTTTAAAAAATTCATTAATATCGCCCATTAAATCATTATATTGTGGAGATGTTTGCATACTTCGGGGCTGCCCCTGCATGTGCATTAGGCAAATTGCGATGTTTTCAAATTGTGCAACAACATTCAGTGCGTCAGGCTCTTGTAATGCGCGAACATCATTTACCATATCTGCACCAGCTAAAATAGCCTGCCTCATCACCTCAGCTTTACTCGTATCAACAGAAATAACACAATCACTCTGAGTACGTATTGCTTTTATTATTGGCACCACTCGTTCAAGCTCATCATCAAGGCTAACTGCCTGAGCACCTGGTCGAGTAGACTCACCACCAATATCAATTATTTTTGCGCCATCAGTTAATAACTGTAATGCGCGCTGCACAGCGATGCTGGGGTCTATAAATTTACCACCATCTGAAAATGAATCAGGGGTTACATTTAATATACCCATAATCACAGGCTCAATTAAATTTAGTTCTCGACCATTTGGTAAGTTAATAATGTTGTTCATAATGAGCCTTGTTTGCTTTTCAGAATTCAAACAAATCTAACTAAAAATTAGAGCGAAATTTAAACCGATACAAAAAAGCCCCGAAGTACGGGGCTTTTTGAGCATTTTAACGATTATTCAGCTTTGTCATCAACATTTGTTTCATCTTTTTTAGATGATTCTGTTGTTGATTGGCTTTCATCACTAACAGGCTCCTTTACAGAATCTGTTTGTGGTGCTTTAGGCTCATGACGGTCATGAGCATCGCGTGGCTCACGCACTGGCTGGCGCGCCATTAAGTCGTCAATTTGCTTAGCGTCAATCGTTTCATATTTCATTAACGCGTCTTTCATTGAATGAAGAATATCAATATTCTCTTTCAATATTTTTTCGGCACGTTCATAGTTTCGATCTGAAAATAAACGAACCTCTGCATCAATTACTTTAGCTGTATCATCCGACATGTTAGATGCACGACTACCGCCACCACCCATGTACATTTCGTTTTGATCTTCGGCGTAAAGTAGTGGTCCAAGTTTTTCACTTAACCCCCAATGTGTAACCATTTTGCGTGCTATGTCTGTTGCACGTTCAATATCGTTACTCGCACCGGTAGTCACTTTATCGGCACCGTAAATAAGTGCTTCAGCGATTCGGCCACCATAAAGGCTAGAAATCATTGATTCTAAAAGCTCTTTAGAATGGCTAACACGATCTTGTTCTGGTAAATACATAGTCACACCTAGCGCACGGCCACGTGGAATGATAGATACCTTATAAACAGGGTCATGCTCTGGCACCATGCGACCAACAATTGCATGGCCGGCTTCGTGGTATGCCGTCATTTCTTTCTCTTGCTCGCTCATCACCATGGTCTTGCGCTCTGCGCCCATCATGATTTTGTCTTTAGCAGCATCAAACTCAGCCATGTTTACAACACGTTTGTTACCACGTGCGGCATAAAGTGCGGCTTCGTTGACTAAGTTAGCTAAATCAGCACCGGAAAAACCGGGTGTACCGCGAGCAATAACAGCTGCATCAACGTTGTCACCTAATGGTACTTTACGCATGTGCACTTTAATAATCTGTTCACGACCGCGTATATCAGGTAAACCAACTTCTACTTGACGGTCAAAACGACCAGGACGAAGTAATGCCGGGTCTAATACGTCTGGGCGGTTAGTCGCAGCAATAACAATAATGCCTTCGTTACCACCAAAACCATCCATTTCTACCAGCATTTGGTTTAATGTTTGTTCGCGCTCATCGTTACCGCCGCCCATACCTGCGCCACGTTTACGACCTACTGCATCAATTTCATCGATGAAGATAATACAAGGCGCTGCTTTTTTGGCTTGTTCAAACATGTCACGTACGCGCGATGCGCCTACACCAACGAACATTTCAACAAAGTCAGAACCCGAAATTGTAAAAAAGGGTACTTTTGCTTCACCGGCAACGGCCTTAGCAAGCAACGTTTTACCTGTACCTGGCGGTCCAACCATAAGTACACCCTTAGGTATACTACCACCTAATTTTTGGAATTTAGACGGGTCGCGTAGGAAGTCCACCAATTCGGTAACGTCTTCTTTTGCTTCATCACAACCAGCAACATCAGCGAACGTAGTTTTGATTTGGTCTTCGCTCATTAGACGTGCTTTGCTTTTACCGAATGACATAGCGCCTTTGCCGCCACCGCCTTGCATTTGACGCATGAAGAAAATCCACACACCAATAAGCAGTATCATCGGGAACCAAGAAATAAATATGCTTGCTAAAAATGATTGTTCTTCAGGCTTTACACCTTTCACGTTTACATCACTTTTAAGTAAGTCATTTAAAATGTCTTTGTCGTAGATTGGCATAATGGTTTGAAAGCGCTCACCATTATTTTTAGTACCTGTGATTGTTCCACTGGTGCTCTCGATTGCCACTTCTTGTATTGAGCCATTTCGGGCATCTTTTACAAACTGACTGTAACTTGTTTGACGGTCGATTTGCTCGCCACCATTAAAGCTCTGAAAGACTGACATAAGCACAACTGCAATGACCAGCCATAGTATTAAATTTTTCGCCATATCGCTCAAGGGGTTAACCTCTTGTATCCAATTAATTTAAATTCAACTAAACGCCAAGCAACTGTACTACAGTTTGTATCCAGTCGCTACTATATATACTTCCCGAGAACGGGCACGTGAGGCATCAGGTTTGCGTATTTTCACTGCTTTAAAACTATTACGTACTTCCTGCAAGTATTGATCAAAGCCTTCGCCTTGGAAAACCTTAACAATAAATGCACCATTTTTCTTTAGAACTTGATTACACATATCTAGCGCAAGCTCAACTAAATACATACTTCCAGCTTGGTCCACTGAGTTATTACCACTCATATTCGGTGCCATGTCAGAGAGTACCACATCAACATTTTTTCCATCAATGCGTTTTAATAAAGCATCTAACACGGCTTCTTCACGAAAGTCACCTTGTAAAAAATCAACACCCGCTAAAGAGTCCATAGGTAAAATATCACAAGCAACAACTTGCCCCTTGTCACCTACCTTCTCGGCTAAATACTGTGACCAACTACCCGGAGCAGCCCCTAAATCCACCACAGTCATACCTGGGCGAAGTAACTTATCTCTATTTTGTACTTCATCTAATTTAAAAACCGCTCTTGAACGCCAGCCTTTTTTTTGCGCTTCCTGAACATATTTATCATCAAAATGTTCTTTCAACCATCGCTGTGAACTGGCTGACTGTTTTTTATTTGTCATAAATTACACGCAACTAATTAGTAATATTCTCTAGATGGCGTTAGAATACCCTTAATTCAAGCCATATTCAGCAAAATTTGTATAAACATGACATTATCAAATAAACAAAAGCAGTTTTTAAAAGGCGAGGCACATAGCCTTAAGCCTGTAGTTTTACTAGGTTCTAACGGTTTAACCGAAGGCGTAGTGATGGAAATTCAAAGTGCACTAGAAATTCACGAATTAATCAAAGTTAAAGTACCAACTGACGATCGTGAAACCAAAGCGCTTATTTTTGAAGCAATCGTTCGTGAAACAGGTGCGACAAAGCTTCAAACAATTGGCCACACTATTGTGCTTTATCGCCAAAGCCCTGAGAAAAAAATTCAACTGCCGCGTAACTAATTTACTTCCTGAGTAAATTATTGCGCTTAATAAAAAAACCAGCTATAGGCTGGTTTTTTTATCATTTATTTAGCCCTGAATTCTAAAAAGTAAAATTCATTTCTAAGTCTTTGAGTAAATATTTAATTTCTGCATGATGCTTTTTTTTGCTTAACAAAAAATAGCGTGAAAACTGCATTTCACTCATTGGTTCTATTTTTTCACTTGAAAGCAATGTTGCAAGTTCTGGAGTTGTATTGCTATGACCAATCACAGCAACTACGCCATTCAAAGACACTATCTGGTTTTTTAAATCTGCCAAATCTCTAGCATTGTAAATCTTTATTTCAGAATCAAAATGCGCAGCAAGTGGGCCTGCTGTTTGTAAAGTACGTTTATAGTTACTACTAAATACATGTACTTTATCAAATTGCTTAAATAATGTGACTAGCTGCTCTGCCCGTTTATAGCCTTGCTGAGTTAACGCTGGGTTTTTACCCGCTAGTTTTTCACTATGGCGAAAAAGGTATATTTTTTCTGGAGCCGAAAATACATATTGGCTATTAAATAAAACTGCACATAAAAAAATAAAAACACCGTATTTTACTTTCATATTGTCTGCTCACGTTTGTACTTCAATAAACGATTAATAAACTCGGTTGTTAACTCATTAATTAACCCTGTCTCGGCGTTTAACACTAAGCTAAAGCCAATATTTAAATGGGGGAATACCACCAAATCACTTCGGTATCCTTGCACCCAACCACTATGATAATACAAGGTTTCATTATCGTAATTGTATACTCGCCAGCCTAAGCCGTAATAAGCTTCGTGTAACTGTTTTTTCCACACCCTGCGGTACATTTCTTTTTTAGTGCGTGTATAGGGCCGAGTTTGTTTAGACAAAGCATCGAGTGACAACACTTCAGGATAGTGGCCTAATTGCGCCTTTAACCAGATAGCCATATCGCTTGCACTGGCATTAACACCAGCTGCGGGTCCAACTTTGTAGTAATTTTTTTTCAGCTTTGCAGTGTACCAACGTTTTTTTCCACGTACGTGCGGTAAAGCGTAATTACTATCAACCACCATGGCTTCATAACCCAAGCTAGCATCAACCATATCAAGTGGCTGAAAAATGCCTTCATTTAGCCATTGTGAATAATCTTTATTTGTACTTTTTAAAATAACATCATCAATTAAACTAAACATGACGTTTTGATAACCGTAGCATATACCAGGCTCGCAAATAGGTTTAACCGTCACTAACTTTTGTACTATATCGGGATAATCCATTCGCGACTCAATTAAATTGTCATATGCGTTTGGCACCAAGCCGCTAGAATGGCTAAGTAAGTGATAAACTTTTAAGTTTTTTTCGTATTCTGTGCCTATAAAATCAGGTAAGTAATTACTGACGGAGTTATCTAATTTTATGAGCCCATCACTAGATAATTTTGCAGCCAGAGAGCCTGCAAATGTTTTAGACACCGACGCCAGTCTAAAACGAGTGTGAACATTAACCTTTTGACCATTTCGGGCTTTTGTTCGTCCGACCGCATGGATGTAATCACTATTGCCTAAATTAACTATCGAAAGTGCAGCTCCTGGAATGCCTTTACTCGTGAGTTTTTTTTCTGCGTAACGGCCATACTTTTTTACAAAACTATCCCAATTTGGGTCTTGCTGCGCTGCAAAACTAACGGTTGCATACACAAAACACACTGCAGTTAAGCAATACTTTAAAAGTGGTAAGCGCTTCATTTTTTAATACTTTATCTTTTTAACTGCCTCTGTATGCATAATATCATGAACTTTTCTTTGGACTAACGTACAATACAAAAATTATTGTACTTTTTGTGGGTGTTAAGTATTTATGCGTTTTTTAGTTGTATTACTTTTTGTTTTATTTTCATCAGGTTGTGCCATTACCAAACAACCAGCAGAACCTTTGGCTATGCCGTTAAAGCCAGCATTAACAACGCAAACATATCAGCTTAAATACCAAACAGAGCATGCTTCACCAAAAGTGAAGTCGGTGCAATTGCCTGCACACAAAGTTTTACAAAATCAAACTGTAAAAATAATTACCGATAAAGCAAGTGTAACCGACACTCTACTATCGCAAATAAGCCAAGCACTTAACGATAAACAGCTTAAAGTTACGAGTAAAAATAACAGTGATTACACGCTGACTATTCAAAAGCTCGACTTAACATTTAAAGAAAACACACAGTATTCAATTGCCACACCTGAAAAGCCATTTGTCTTGTTTGAAAATATTGCAAAGCAATACCCAACGCAGCAATGTGCATCTATTTTTGCAGAAGTTAATATGCGTTTAACACACAAAGCGTCTGGTGATGTGGTGTGGTTTGCAACGTCTTCAATAGACAGCGCCAGCTTTCACCGAGAGCCGCTAATTTACAGCTTAAGTGAAGAACAAAGAATTACAAACGAACTAGAGGTTGTTGCATTTATCCACCAGCAAAACACAGAAGAAGCACGTTTAGCTAGAGTGGGTAAAGAGGTGAAAATCCCTGAGTATCAAATGCTGTCTAAATTATCTAGCCTAAGTAAGTTAAGTGGTCCGTGTAGCCGCACAGAAGTCAGTGCTCTAACACCTATGATGCAATTTTACTTAAGCAGTATCTTAATAGATAAAATTAAAGTTCAGTAAAAGTAACATTTGCTACATTTTTTTACAGATTAAGGGTACACCTTAACAATATACTACGCACTATAACAACAAATAATCAGGCTCAACGTGGATGAAATATACCTTACTTAACCGTACTCTTTTTAGTATTGTCTTGTTCAGTTTGGGCCTGATAGCGACCTCAGCCCAAGCAAGTAATCGTTATTATGCAGACAACACCCTTGAGCCAACTCAAGGCTTTGCATGGGACTGGAGCGCAGGGGCAAGTTATTTTGTAGAAGATACCTACCTAATCGGCACCAATGCCTACGACACCGATTTAGAGCTCGATTTAAGCCTTGCTGTATCCTACGACCGATTTTATCTCGACTTTGATCATAACCAACTCAGTGGCGGTCTTATTATCGGCTACAGTATCATTGATAAGTATGATTGGGGCTTGGACATACTAGGCACGAACACCCAAGCAGGCTTTGACGAAAAAGGGCTTGGCTTTTATAACAATGGTGTAATTGCAGAGCTTGATGGCATAAAGTCTCGTCGCTATGATTTTGGTGTTGGTCTTAGGCTTACACGTCGATTCGAAAACTCTCAAATTTCATTTGAATACCTTTATGATGTTTCTGGCGCCCATAACAGCTGGGTTGTTAACACCTTCTTTAGCCAAATTTTACCGTGGCGAAACTGGGAATTTAGATCCGGTGTTGGCGTAAGTGCTTATTCAGCTGATTTTACAAATTATTATTTTGGCATTGACCAAGAAGAAGTAGCCGAAAACCGACCTTTTTATGATGCACATGCAAGTACCAGCCTAATATTTGAATTTCATGCTGAATACCCAATAAGCCAAGATTGGGTTTTTCTAGCTGGCTTTCTTTCCACATGGTTTTCAGCAGAAATCGACGACAGCCCAATTATTTCTCAAGGGTATCAGCATAAAGCCAAGGTAGGCCTACGTTATGTTTTTTAGATGGTTTTGTTTGCTAATAATTTTCCCTGTATCAGCGCTTGCGCAATCTAGCGATACACAAAATACTTTAACCGCGGTTCCTGATACGTGCGTAGCTCTTCGTGAAGGCCGCGATTGTTATGCCGACGTTGTTATTACGTGGCACCAACCCATTATTGGTAATTATTGCCTACGCGATGCAACATCAAAATACATTATGCAATGTTGGCTCAAACAGCAACAAGGCACATTAAATTACGCGTTTGATTCTAAGCAAAGTATCGCATTTGAACTATTTGATAGTAATACATCAAAAATAATTGGCACTGCAGAAGTAAAACTTCAGTGGGTATATCAAAACAGACAAAAAAAGCGTCGCTGGCGATTATTTTAGCCACTGCATTAAGGATAATTTATGGATAATTACGGCACTATTTTATTAGTAGAAGATGATGCATCATTGGCTCAGTGGGTAGCCGAATACCTAACTGAACAAGGCTACACTACCCATGTTTGTCACCGAGGTGATGAAGTTGTCAGTCAGGTAAAAACCTTGAACCCAAACATTGTCCTACTTGATATTATGTTACCTGGTCAAGATGGCATTAGTGTTTGTAGAGAACTTCGTAGCTTTTATAATGCGCCTATTATTATGCTTACCGCACGTGATGAAGAAATGGATGAAGTTATAGGTTTAGAGGTAGGTGCGAGCGATTATATAATGAAACCGGTACGCCCGCGTGCTTTGCTGGCTCGTATAAAAGCAGCACTTCGTCAAAGCAATGAGCCCAATAAATTGGAAAAAGTAGAAAGCACAATTTCGGTCGGATCGCTTAATATCAATACCGAATCGAGAAACGTGAAATTTAACGGCCAAGACATTAATATTTCCAGTGCTGAATATTTACTCCTGCATTATTTGGCAAGTAATGCAGGCCAAGTTGTATCACGTGACGCGGTTTTTAAAGCCACTAAAGGACGTGAATACGACGGACTTGATAGAAGTGTCGATGTGCTTATTTCTGCACTAAGAAAAAAGTTTAGCGACGACCCACAAAACCCTGAAAAAATTAAGACAATTTGGGGGCGTGGTTACTTGCTCGTCTCTACTGCATGGTAACTTACAGCTGTATGCTTAAATGAAAAAGTTTTACATATCACTACTTGGCAGCGCACTGGTATCTATTGTGGTTTTAGGTTGGCTTATAGACGCCTTTAGCCAGCAAGCACACACCCCACAAGACGAATTTAGTGTGCAAAGCAAAATGATGATGGGGTTTAGTAAACAACTGGCAAATATTCCCACCTCTGAACGTGGCGCATATGTTAAGCAGCTAGGTGAAGAGTTTGATCTATCAATCGATTATAAACCTAATGAATCACTTGCTTTACCTCCTTCATTATTACTTCAAATGCATGCTGTTGGCGGATTGATTTTAGAAGATCAGCAAGGTTTTTATATGCTGTATAGCAACCAAGCGCTAAACCCCTTTCATATTTCTATGCGACTTAAAAAAAGCGCAGACACCGATAAACGAAATGATATATTTTTAACTTTGCTTTTTTATGCTGGCTTATGCATTTTAATGGGATTCATTATTGCGCCACTCGCTAAGCGACTAAGTGTACTCAATGAGGCTGCTAAACAGTTTGCATCAGGCAATACACAAGCCAGAATTAACGCCTCGCATTTCACGTATATAAGAGATGTAGAGTTAACGTTTAACCGTATGGCGAGCCAAATTGAAAAACTTGTCGCTGAAAATAAATTAATGGCATCAAGTTTATCGCACGATATACGCACCCCTATTGCCTGTCTTCGCTTTGGCTTAGATGCCGCCTTAGATACCCATGATGAGAAAAAAATAAAAACCTATTTAGAGCGTATGGAAAACGATTTAGATCACATGGAATCCATGCTTAAGAGCTACTTAGCGTTTGCAACACTTGAACAAAACGCAAACAAATTGACGTACTCTTCTACAAATATAAAGCATTACCTTGAAGACATTTTAGTTCAGCTTGCCCCAAAGTTAGAATCACAAATGCTAAGTGTTGACCTTAATAGCTCAACTGACATTATTGTGGCCGACCTTCATTGGTTAGCACGTGCAATTACAAACCTGCTGACCAATGCCTGCGATTTTGCCGAACAATATATCTACTTGAGCGCCAAGGTTCACGAACGCCAACTTATCATAACTGTTGAAGATGATGGCCCAGGGATTGCCCAAGAAAACTTTAAAAATGTATTAAGCCCATTTTTTAGAGAAGAAGATCATAGAAACCGCGCAGATAAAAGCTATGGCCTTGGCTTGGCTATTGTTGAAAAGGTCGCTGACTGGCATAACGGTACTATTTCTGTCAGCAAAAGTAAGCACTTAGGCGGAGCCTGCTTTACCCTTAGTATTACCCAGCATTATAAATCGTAAAGTATAAATTACGCGGTGTAATTAACATTTTTAAAACAAAATCAACCCATTAATTTTAATCTACTCCTAACATTTACTAAAAACAGCGCATTAATCACACCACTGGAAAACTAAATTATGTGGGATCAGCAAATAAGCACTTTTTATTTTTTTACATTTCCAGTAGATTGTCAGCGCCGTTAAAAAACAGAGAAGTATAATAATATGAGCGCAGTTAGAGGCGAGTTTAGTTCTCGCTTTGGATTTATTATGGCCGCCGCCGGCTCTGCCGTAGGTTTGGGCAACATATGGGGCTTTCCCACACAAACAGCCAGTAATGGTGGTGCCGCATTTTTAGTTGCCTATTTAGTGTTGGCTTTCTTTTTAGCTTATCCTGCGCTAATGGCCGAACTCATGATTGGTCGGCACGGGCAAGCTAACGCCGTCGTTTCTTTAACTAAAGTATCTAACAAACCTTGGCAAAAGCACTTTGCATTTATTGTCGGCTTTGGGGGTATTTTATGCGCCGGCTTTATACTTAGTTTTTATGCTATTGTTGCAGGCTGGATGCTCAGTGCAACAGCCCAACCTATCGCCGCCTTGGCCGGAGCTGACGCAGCATCAACCTGGCTAAGCGAGCAATCACTTACTCGCAACGTTATTTTTACCCTTGTTTTTATTGTTTTAACAATAGCAATCATTAGCCGTGGTGTTGAAAACGGTATCGAAAAATGGTCAAAGCGCTTGATGCCCGCTTTATTGGGTATTTTATTTTTATTAATTGCTTATGTACTGACTCAAGAAGGTGCAATGGAAGGGTTAAAAGCCTACTTGTTACCTGACTTTTCGTCTATTTTTGACACCCAGTTAATTGTGAGCGCCTTAGGTCAAGCGTTTTTCTCATTATCGCTTGGCACAAGCGTTATGATTATATACGGCTCGTATATTAGTAAAAAAGAAAACCTAGTCTCTCTCGGTGCATACGTAACGTTAATTGATGTGTTTATTGCCTTTGTTGCTGGTTTACTTATTATTCCTGCTATGTATGTAGCTCAAGCACAAGGTGTTGAGATATTTTCTGCCAGCGGAAAATTGCTCTCAGAAGATACTTTAGTATTTCAGGTATTACCCGCTTTATTTGATGGTATGGGCAGTGTAGGTTTATTTGTTGGCTTTGCATTTTTTGCCCTAATGAGTATAGCTGCGCTCACTTCGTCAATATCAATGCTTGAAGCACCTGTTTCCTATGCCGTAGAACGCTTTGCCTTGAAGCGCATTCAAGCAACGTGGGTCATTGGCGCCTTGATAGCAGTTGTTAGCATTACGATTGTGTGTAACCTAGGCGCATTATTTGGTTTAGTGATCACACTTACCACTAAGGTTGCGCAACCATTACTTGGCTTAATGTGCTGTATTTTTGTAGGCTGGATTTGGTATAGAAATTCATTACTACAAGCCATTCAACAGGGCAATCCCGAGGTACAAACTACGCTATTTTGGAAAATATGGCCTTGGTATACTAAGTTTGTGTGCCCTATCGCAATAGGTGCTGTGTTTGTCCACTCGTTATTAAGCTAACAACTCATATAAAAGCCCACACTTGTGGGCTTTTATATGAGTATAAATTTAACTAGCCTAGTTAATTTTTAGTATCATATCTTGATGCGGTATACCGTCCTCTAAATATGCATCCCCTGTGCACTTAAAACCAAATGACTCATAAAAGTCCAACAAATAGGTTTGCGCACCAATAACTATGTCCCGTTCAGGCCAATGCGTTTTACAACATGCTATTGCCTGCTCAACCAATTTACTAGCGATCCCCTTTCCTCTGTGATGCTCACTCACTAAAACACGCCCAATTGCGCTGTACTGTCCGTTTTTTTCATAACAGCGGGCGTAGCTCATTAACTGCATATTATCTAACGTATAAATATGTTGAGTAGTTTCAGAAGTATCAACATCATCCAACTCAGGGTAAGGGCATTTTTGCTCTACAACAAATACGTCTACGCGCCCTTTCATAATTGAAAACAAGGTATGAGGGGTCAGTTTATCAAATGGTTCACAGTTAAAATGCATGGTAATCCTTAAGCAAAAACCCAGCTGAAGCTGGGTTTAGTATCGCTATAGTACGAAATGAAAATAAAATTACATTCATCGCTGTACAGTATAAAAAGTATTAAGCGAATAAACGCTCTAACTGATCACATAACTGAGACAAGTTTACATGGTCATGTTCAATGGTTACATCAATATACCCATCGCCTCTAAATGCACGGTCAAGCTCAATTAAAACGTGAGTTTTGTGGGCTTCTGGTACAAATGACAACTCGATTTCTTGAATTCCAAATAAACTTCTGCTGTTAGGTTTATATTCAAGCTCTTGGTAACACCCTGAAACAGAAGCAAACGTAGAGGCACGTAAAAAACCTTTTTCAACATCGGCTTTAGATAAACTAAAACCTAATTTATCCATTGCCTGCATACACGTTTTAACTGCTTCATTTGGGTAAATATGAAGATGGTCTTTGTCTGTTGGATCTAGTGCTAAATCAATATCTAGTCCAGTTTCTAACCAAACATGGGACTGGTTGTAACCCGCGTTAATTTCAGTGATCGGTGTTTCTGAATGCAAACGCGCTTCAAAAGGTATGCTTTTTACGTCACCGGGTTCCAACTTACCTATATCGGTAATTCGCCATTGATCAATTACATGATTAGTAAAATAATCACCTTCATCACCAGCCACTTTAACACGGGTCATTAGTAATAAATCTAAGCCTGCAATTTCTTGGCTAACGTCACCTGCTGTAATGACAATATTAGCGTTAAAAAGTTGTCCTGGTTGCAGATGTTCAGTCTCTAAAATAGTGTCAACTTTTGCTGCACCAATACCAACTGATGCTAAAATTTTTTTAAACATATAATTCTCCTTAAGCTGAGCCGCTCTTAAATATGCCCTAACTTAAACGTCTTCGTTACCTCATCTTAACCATAATTAAAAGCCGTTGTCAGTTTAAAAGTAGGATTTAAATGCTTTTAACGGTTAAATATGCATGATTTGTGCGTATATTATCCAAACAACGTGTTAAAAGCGACTAAATAAACAAAGCTCAAGTGGTATATTTAATTTTCATTAATCGCTGTTTTTAGCTACACTGCAGTACCAAATGATGTAATTTTAAGTATTATGGAACTAATCTACTTTGCTACCGCATTTGTGTGTGGTTTTGCCATTTATCAATTAAAACTTCCCCCTCTTATTGGCTTTTTGCTGGCGGGCTTTGCGCTGAATCTAGCAGGTTATAAAAGTACAGAATTACTTGATACAATTGCCGCATTGGGCGTTACTTTATTACTGTTCAGTATTGGCTTAAAACTTAAAGTAAAAAGCTTAATAAAACCTCAAGTGTGGGCACCTGCTTCCCTTCATATTATATTTAGTAGCGCTATTTTTAGCGGTTTCATGTTGCTATTAGGTGTGTTTGCCCTGCCCCTTTTTGTTGACTTAAGCTGGCAAAGTGCCTTGTTGGTCGGCTTTGCTCTTAGCTTTTCAAGCACTGTATTTGCGGTAAAAGTATTAGAAGAGCGCGGTGAAATGGCCAGCCTACACGGTAAAATCGCTATTGGTATACTTGTAATGCAAGATATTTTTGCGGTTATATTTTTAGCTATTAGTACAGGAAAAGTACCCAACATTTGGGCGCTGGCTATTGTTATTGCCTTGCCTTTAATACGCCCTATTATGTATTTTATGCTCAACCGTTCTAAACATGGTGAACTGCTTCCTTTATTTGGTTTCTTTTTTGCGCTTGTTGCTGGTTATAACGCATTTGAATTTGCAGGCCTTAAAGGTGATTTGGGTGCGCTGATCATAGGCATGATGTTTGCCCCACATAAAAAAGCGGGCGAGCTATCAAAATCCTTACTCAACTTAAAAGATATTTTACTTGTCGGTTTTTTCTTAAGCATTGGTTTAAATGCTGAACTAACAGTTGATTCGCTCATCATTGCCATTGTGCTTATTTTTGTACTCCCTGCTAAAGTTATTCTTTATTATGTGTTTACTAACGCGTTTAAATTACGTGCACGTACCTCGCTACTTACCGCATTTACCTTATCTAACTACAGTGAATTTGGCTTGATTGTATGTGCTGTTGCAGCTTCAACAGGTATTATTACCCCTGAATGGTTAGCCGTTATGGCTATTGCGGTATCTATTACCTTTGTTATTGCCTCACCCCTTAACAAACGCTCTAATGAATTATATGTAAAAGTAGAAAGTTGGTTAGTAAAGTTTGAAAGCAAAACACGTCTAGCCGAAGAATTACCAGTAAACCTTAATGATACAAAAATTGTTATTTTTGGTATGGGTCGTATTGGCACCGGTGCTTATGAAACTATCAATATGACTCACCCCAATTTAGTAGCGGGTATAGATATAAAACCCGAAGTTGTCGATAAACATATAAGTAGAGGCCGTAAAGTACTGATTGCCGACGCTACCGACCCTGATTTTTGGCAACGTGTAAACCACTCTCACGTTGAAATGGTCATGTTAGCAATGCCAAAACACATGCAGAACATTTTTGCATTAGAGCAGCTTCAAGCGTCAGGTTACACAGGGCAAGTTACTGCAATTGCAAACTACCCAGATCAACAAAAAGAGCTTGAAAGTATGGGGGTACACTCAACGTATAACTTTTACTTAGAAGCCGGTAGTGGTTTTGCTGAACATGTAAAACAAGAATTGTTTGGTGAAAAATAGTATTTACTATGTGTAAAGGCACAAAAATAATTCTTTTTCATTAGTAAATAAATAAAAAGCAATTGTATTTACATTCCTTTACAAGTGCATGCACCACGTCTGCAAAAAACAGGTAAACTGTCTTCGTTGGTTAAATATAACCCATGTTAAATACAACCTAGTTAGACTCCAGCTAACAAAAGTTGTGTCGGGCTTTTTACACCAACAAAAATTCTTAAATCAGAGGGCCTACTCCCTCACTCAATAGGCTGTTTCTTGCCCGTCACAGCCTATTTTATTACTCTAAAATACCTTACACTAACCCCATTGATACACCAAAAAGCAAACCTATGGATCCGGAACAATTAAAAATTGCCATAAACACTAAAATGCCATTTGGAAAATATTCAGGTCGTCCATTACTATTACTTCCCGAACCTTACTTAGTTTGGTTTAAGCAGCAAGGTTTTCCAGATTCAAAACTAGGCAGTCAGTTAGCTATGATGTACGAGGTTAAACTAAATGGCTTAGAGCAAATGCTTATGCCATTGCTAGAAAAAAAATAAAATTTTACGAAACTATTTTATAAATTGGCGGTCTATTTAATTGCTACTTGTTGATTTTGGTTTTAACCACAAAAAAAGCGCCTTTTGGCGCTTTTTTTATTTTTTAGTTTTGCTCTATGGGTAAGCTAATAATGAACTTTGCTCCACCTAAAGACGAATGTTCAACACGATAACTTCCCTGATGCCAAGCAATAATTTTAGCAACAATCGCTAACCCAAGGCCAAATCCACCTGTTTTTTTGCCTCTACTTTTATCAAGCCGCGTAAAGGGCTTAAATACGTTTTCTCGCTCTATTTCAGCAACGCCCCTGCCATCATCTTCAATTACAAACTGTACTTCGTTATGCTGAGTAACAAGCGATATTTTAACTTGGCTATTAGCGTATTTAATTGCATTGCCAATTAAATTTTGAAAAGCGCGCGCCATAAAATGCGGATCACATTGGTAAATCAAACTACTTGGTAATGCTTCATCCAAATTAATTTTCTTATCAAAATTAAGCTTTTCAACGCTAACTTTTATTAACTCAACCAAATCAGTTGGGTATGGTTGTAGGCTAGGTTGTTGAGAGTCTAGTTTTGCGTAGTCAAGCATCTCAGAAACTAAACTTTCAAGCTCATTAATATCGCTGTTCATATTAGCAATATAAACTTCACTTTTTTCATCTGATAAACGTTCATCTAGCATTACTGTTGCAAACTTTAAGCGAGCTAAGGGGGTTCTAAATTCATGAGAAACCGACGAAGTAAGCTCTTGTTGAGCGTTTAATAAAAAACTGATGCGTTGTTGCATTAAACTGAGTGTTTCAGTAATTGGTAAAAAAAACGACTTGGAAGTATCAGAGAGTTGAAAGTCTTGAGCACCTTCAACGGCTTTACATGCATTACGCAATTTAGAGAAGTCACGCCAAAGTAGAAAGCTCCATAAGCCTACAGGAATCCCCACAATAGTGAGCAATAATACGTATGGCCATACAGAGGTCGTTACGGGGGTATCTAATCCTATAGGCCCTACCTGCAAAAGCTCATTGTCATTGAGGGTAATATACCAAACAACTCGCTGTTGTTTGTCATATAAATATAGATAGTGCTGACTATTTAACTGAGCCAGTTGTTCTTGAGGTAGTGCTAAATCAGTACGATTAATAACAAGGCTTTTGTAGTGCTCCTTTAATTTTGCTAATCCATTGGGTGTTTGTGAAAGCAGCCAAAGCGACTGCCCAAATTCGTCATCAAGAAAAACGTGCTGTTGCGATTCATCATATGGCCATAATTGTTCTATAACACCGCTAACAACAAACAATGAAACCACAATATAAATATATAAACTTGCAAACAGCTTTCCCATTAATGCCTATTAACCTTGTATTTATAGATCCCACGCATCGGAAACAAATAAGTAGCCTTGACCCCATACTGTTTTTATACGAAATGGCTTGTCGCTATTATCACCCAGCTTTTTACGGATACGAGACACTCGAACATCAACGGTGCGATCGAGCCCGTCATATTGGCGACCAATCATATGTTGATGTACATGCTCTCTACTAAGCACTTGGCCAGCGTTTGAGGCTAACAACCAAAGTAACTCAAACTCATGCGACGTTAACACTATCTCTTTGTCAGATAGTTGCACTATACGGCTGGTCTTATCAATGATTAAATCACCAAACTGTAATTCTTCACTCGTTTTTGTCACTGTTTGACCACGGCGTAATAGCGCATTGACTCTTGCGAGTAACACACGAGGCTCAGCTGGTTTAATAACATAATCATCTGCGCCAAGTTCTAAACCCAATACTTGGTCAAAATCTTCGCTTTTAGCGGTTAACATTAAAATTGGTAAAGAAAACTTATCACGCACTTGACGACACACGCTAAATCCATCTTTGCCCGGCAACATAACATCTAAGATCATTAAATCGGCGTGATTATTTTCTAAATAACCAAACACCTCATCACCACGTTCTAAAACTGCGACTTCTAATCCATTATGTTCAAGGTAATCTTTTGTGAGTTGCTGTAAACCAAGATCATCTTCAACAAGTAGAATTTTTGGCATTGATTGCTCCTAAATTAAAAAAAGCTCCATGGTGAACGAAGCCGACGCCTACTTTTTTGTACATGAGTACTTTGTACTTCAACCTGTGCTTTAGCTATTAACACGCCAGATTTCGAATTGATTAAGGAGTATATGGTTTCGACCTGAACACGCGCTTTATAATTAAACTCTCCTGCGCGCTGCTGTTGCCAGCAATGTATCTTTTTACTCTGTTCATATATGCAAACATCCCCCACCACATCGCCCTGCCATTCAAACTTTAAATCAAGATCGCAAAAGTCCTGTACCTGAGAAATGACACATACTTTGGGTGACACAGTAAACGACGCAGCTTGCGCATTACTAAAGGACATAAGTAGTGGCGCTAAAAATAAAATGACCATTAGATGTTTCATATTAAAAAGTGCGTTCGAATCCTATAAATGCAGTCATTGAATAGTCACGCTCTAAAAGCGGACTATCATTAATAGCCGAGTAGTCATAATAAGCTAAATGGAAACGAACAGAATACTCATCTCTTAAGGGTAATCGCCCATCAATTTTTGCATAAGGTTGCCAACTGCTGGCAACTTCAACATGGCCCAATAAAGTTTCGCCGTCTTTAAGGCCATAATAATAGGTATTTAGTTCCGCAGATTTATAATTTAAACCAAACGATGGTTTAATATTTACGGGCCCAAGTTGGGTATGGTATTGCCACTGTAATGCGCCGCGAACACCGTTATAAACATTTGTCACATCATGCAGTAATTGAACAGAAAACACATGGTGATCATTCACATAATGATAAGCAAGCCCTGTGTCTAAGGCTAAGTGGCGTTTATGTAGGTCATTTAAATTAACATTTTTTACTGAAGAGGCCTCTGCAGCTTGCAAATAAAATGGGCTATCTGCATTGCTGCTTTGCAGCGTAAACACATTACTTGGATGCCAATCTATAAAAAAACGAGACTCAGTATTAAGCTCGCTAACAATGTTTAATTGATGTTTAGAAGTTTGTAGTAAAGAATAGCCTAAACGACCATTATCAAAAAACCAATCTTCAGCATAAAACGCTATTTGAGGAATAACGACTAAAGGAACATTATCACCACCACGCACAGGATTAGTGATCACACCGACCCCTGCGTTAATACTAAAAATTAGCTGATGAGATTGAACATGCTGCTCTGAGAACTCTTGATCCGAATACGTATCTGGCTTGGCACTTAACGTAAAACAAGTGAGCAAAAAATTTAAACAAAGAATGGTAAATAGAAAGAAATTAAACCGCATCAGCGTAAATCAGAACATAAAATTATTTATTTACGGATAGTAACAAGGTTACCTAAAACTATCTGTAGCTGATTACAATCATTCACACTTTTTATACACAAAATAAAAGTTTAAACCCCTTATAATAATTAGATATCAGGGGCTATTTCTACTCGGTTGCGTCCATGTGTCTTAGCAATATAAAGTGCTCTATCGGCACGCTCAACCAGCACTGAGCTTTTTGTGAACGGTCGTAGCATAGCTAAACCAAAGCTTGCTGATATTGCACGCTTGTTGTTTACATCTTGTTTTTTACGAATAGCTAATTTCGCAATTTCTTGCCTTATACACTCAGCAAAAGCAACTAAATCATTTATGGTTTCAAAATAAGCAGTAATACAAAACTCTTCTCCGCCGTAGCGATACACTTTTGCTTTGTCGGTTAAGTTTTCTTTTACTTTTTTTGCCACTAGCTTAATAACTTCATCGCCTTTTTGATGGCCAAAGTCATCGTTAAATCGCTTAAAGTGATCAATATCAAACATAATCAGTGCAGCAAGGGAGCTTTCTGTCGTTTGCTCTGAGTACTCACGGCAAAAGTCATTAATATCAGAGTCAAATTTACCTCTGTTATAAAAACCTGTTAATGGGTCTGTGTCGGCAGCTTCTTTAGAAAGATTAAGCGCTTCTTTTAAGTCTTTAATTTCATTATATGCAACCGATAGCTTTGTTTGAAATTCACGAGCAGAGTCTTGCATTGCAATTGACTCATCAGTCAAACGCTCAACACAACCAAGAATATCGTTAAAAGAGTTAGTATCTATCAGGCTGTTTATTTCGTTCTGCGAGTCAATCAGTGAAGTACTGAAACTTTTAGAATGACCAAGTGTGATACTTATATCTTGCTGGATATTTTCAACCGTATTATGAAATTTATCCGACATTTCCTGAAAAAGAGCTAAATCTTCATCACTAAGATGCTTATCAAATATTTCTTTTGCTTTACTTTGAGTGCATGTTTGGTGCTCTGAAATAACTTGATCTAATTCAATGTTTAAAGACGGTTTATTACCCTGAAAATAGCAATACCAAATAGCATAATTAATAGGTGTTACCGGCATACGGTACTTCACCATCATGGGTACTGCTTTTTTTAAATACTGAGCGGAATGAGAAAGTGATACAGCATTATTCATAAAGAACTCTCAAGCGTCATTTTTATTATTAGCATTCAATGTTAAGTAATAGTAAACCTTTACGCAAGCCATAATAATACTATTTTATGAACTTATTTAACGGTAAAAAAATCTAAATCGCTTTTGCGTCTAAAGTTTGTGCAATATTCCACAAAGCACTAATAGCGGGGTCGTTGAGCTCTTTTCTTAAAACGGCTAAGCCAATGTCAAAGCCTTCAGGGGCTTGCATTTTTGGTGTGAGTATCTGTACTTTATCTTTTAGTGGGCTGTTATCTAATACTATTTTAGGAACCATTGCTACACCAAATCCTAGGCTAACCATAGACACCATTGCCTCATGCCCCGCCACTTGTGCATAAATTTTTCCGTGAATATTGTTTTTTCGCCACCACATTTCTAGGCGCTGCCTAGAAAAACCCTGTTCAGGCACAATAAACTCTAATTCAGACCAATCAAGCTCTGTATTGTTTGATGTTAATTTTTCAGTAATCGTACATTGAACTTTTGGACCAATAAGCACTAATGGTGAATGGCCTATATCTACAAAAGCAATTTGCGCGGGTAATTTTCCGGGTTTAGCTGCTATTGCCATTGATTCATGACCATCGAGCACACGGTTTATAGCTAGTGCAGGGTCGCCCGTATTTAAAGTTATTTCTATATACTGATGCTGCGCTCTGAGTTGCTCTAAAATTTGATGCAAAAAACTATAAGAGGCGGTAACAGAGCAATAAATACTGACTTTCCCATAAATATGTTGCTGTGGCTCTTTCACATTAGCTTTAAATCGTTGCCAGTTAGCAAGGGTAGCAGTGGCGTAATCAATAAAAGACTCTCCCTCTTTTGTTAATTTTACACTGCGGTTATCGCGTATAAATAGCGCAACGCCCACCTCTTCTTCTAGGTGTTTAATATTACGACTTAATGTAGGCGCACTCACATGGCAAAGCTCGCTTGCTCTAGCAAAGTGCAGTGTTTTAGCCAACGCTAAAAAATATTTTAAATGCTTATGATCCATAGCAACACCAGTATTTCATATTTTGAAACACTTTAATTCAAATATATCATTTTACGCAAGTAACATTTTTAAATATGGTGTTTACAAGCGCAAAATAAAGCGCATCTAACAAACATATTTATAGGACACTAACAATGGCGAATTACTTTAATACCTTACCTTTACGCGAACAATTAGCGCAATTAGCGCAATGTGAATTTATGGACGCAAGCGAATTTACAGACGGTGTAAACGCACTTAAAGGTAAAAAACTAGTTATTGTAGGCTGTGGCGCACAAGGTTTAAACCAAGGCCTTAACCTACGCGATTCAGGTTTAGACGTGTCTTATACGTTACGCGATTCAGCTATTGCTGAGCGCCGCCAATCATTTTTAAACGCATCTGAAAACGGCTTTACTGTAGGTACTTACCAAGAGCTAATTCCAACAGCTGACGTAGTACTTAATTTAACGCCAGATAAACAACACACAGCAGTCGTTAACGCCATCATGCCGTTAATGAAGCAAGGTTCTACACTTGCTTACTCACATGGCTTTAATATTGTTGAAGAAGGCATGCAGGTTCGCGAAGATATCACTGTAATCATGGTTGCACCTAAATGCCCAGGTTCTGAAGTACGTGAAGAGTACAAACGTGGTTTTGGTGTACCAACACTTATTGCCGTTCACCCAGAAAACGACCCACAAGGTCATGGCCTAGCACAAGCTAAAGCCTACGCTGCTGGCACAGGTGGTGACCGCGCAGGCGTGCTTAAATCGTCATTCATTGCTGAAGTTAAATCAGACCTTATGGGTGAGCAAACTATTTTATGCGGCATGTTACAAACGGGTTCTATTTTATGTTTTGACAAAATGATTGAAAAAGGAATTGATGCAGGTTACGCATCTAAACTAATTCAATTTGGTTGGGAAGTGATCACAGAAGCTCTTAAATACGGCGGCGTAACAAACATGCTTGACCGTTTATCTAACCCAGCAAAAGTGAAAGCATTTGAACTTAGTGAAGAGCTAAAAGTTATTATGCGTCCACTTTATAATAAGCACCAAGACGACATCATCGACGGTACATTCTCACGTGTAATGATGGAAGATTGGGCAAACGATGATGCTAACCTTCTTAAATGGCGCGCAGAAACCGCTGAAACTAATTTTGAAAAAACACCCGCTGGTGATGTAGAAATTTCAGAACAAGAATTCTTCGACAACGGTATTTTGATGGTCGCTATGGTTAAAGCAGGTGTTGAACTTGCATTCGAAACTATGACAGCGGCTGGCATTATTGAAGAGTCTGCGTACTACGAGTCGCTTCACGAAACACCACTGATTGCTAATACCATTGCACGTAAAAAGTTATTTGAGATGAATCGTACTATTTCAGACACTGCTGAATATGGGTGTTACTTATATAACCATGCTTGCTTACCATTACTTGCTGACTTTATGAAAAATATCGACACCGATGTAATTGGTAAAGGCTTAGGTGAGCAAAGTAACCAAGTAGACAACAAAGCGTTAATTGAAATTAATACAGCGCTGCGTGAGCACCCGGTTGAAATAGTAGGCGCTAAATTACGTGGCTATATGTCAGCCATGAAAAAAATTGTTTAACTTTATCCTTTAAGTTTCGCTTGTTAGAAACCAAGCTCACATGCTTTGCGTGTGGGCTTTTTTATGCCTTATAGTTTAGTTAAAAAGAGGCTATTTTTTTGTTCATTCGCATTATTTAACTCTAAATAAATTGTGTGCTAACATCATATTCTACTTCGTTGTAAAAAATTATTATAAAATGATACAAAACCTTTCCATTACTCAAAAAATTACAGCTCTTGGCAGTGGCATCGCTATTTTTGTTGCAGCACTCATTGGCATTACATCGTTATACAGTTCTGAAGATATAATAGAACAACGCATGATTGAGTCAGAGCTACCAGGTAAGCTGCAAACAATTAGTAACCACATTGGTGGTGAAATAAATATGCTAATTGGTGCTGCAGAGCAACTCTCATCAAACGAATTTATTTTACAATGGGCAGAAACCAATAATAACGATGCATTGCTTTTAAAAGAGCTTAACCGCTTGGTAGAACAATACGACTTAGCGACTGCATCGTGGGCTAACCGAAACACCGCACAATACTGGAATCAAGAGGGCTTTTTACGCGTACTAAAAAACGATGAAGCCGATGGGTGGTTTTTTGCCTTCAAAGAATCAAGAAAACCCTACTCTATCAGTATTTACCAAGAGTCAGTGAACGACGTAAAAATGTTCATTAACCACCAACAAGTAAATGGTAAAGGTTTGGCAGGGCTTGCAAAAAGTATCACTGACATGCAAAAGCTACTGCAACAATTTAAAATTGAGCAAACAGGGTTTGTATTTATTGCTGATAAAAGCGGCCTTATTCAATTGCACAAAGATTCAAATAAAGTAGCAAAAGCAAATATTGATTCGGTGTATGAAGCTAATATCAGTAATGAAATATTAAGCTCAAACGGATTTAGGTTAAAAGAAATCGACCTCGATGGCCAAGCCACCCTTGTAGCAGCAACCCCGATAGAAAACACCGACTTATTTATTGTGGCTCAAGTACCAAAGAGTGAAGTATTTGCAAGTGTAAGCACGCTTCAGTGGCAAATATTTACATTTACTTTAATCATTGCCTTAATTGCTAGCCTAATTAGTTACTTATTAGCGCGTTCGTTGTCTTCGCCGTTATTTAAAATGGGCGAATTATTCTCTCGTTTAGGTTCTGGCGACGCAAACTTAGCATACAGGTTACCCGAATCAAGCCAAGCCGAGCTTAATAACTTAAGCGCGGGCTTTAATCAGTTTATTAGTAAAATTGAAGTGGCCATTGGCCAAGTTGCCACAGAAAGCCACGATATAAAGCGCAGTTCCGACCATGTGTTTGAGCAAGCTAAACGTAATTCTCAGGCTATAGACAGCCAAAAAGAACAAACTATTTCTGTAGCCGCAGCCATTAACCAAATGGGTGCAACTGTGCAAGAGATTGCTCAAAGCGCAGCTAACGCCGCCAAACTTACCGATAGCAGTCGCGAAAACACAATGCAAAGCCACAATCAGGTAATGCAAAGCCAAGCAACTATCTCTGCGCTTGCAAGCGACATTGACGGCATAACAGAGCAAGTGTCACTGCTCTCTAAAAAGACGGTTGATATTGCCAGTATTATTGATGCGATTCGCAGTATTTCAGAACAAACAAATCTATTGGCGTTAAATGCGGCAATCGAATCTGCTCGTGCTGGTGAGCATGGCAGAGGGTTTGCGGTTGTTGCCGATGAGGTAAGAGCGCTGGCAAACCGCACTTCACAATCAACCAACGAAATTCAATCAATGATTGAAGAGCTGACCCAAATATCAGATGACGTAGTAAAAGATATTAGCCAGTCAAAAGATAAAGCGCAGCAAAGTGTGGGGGCCATGCAAAACTCCGTTGAGTTACTTGATGTGATTAGCGAAACATCTAATCAAATAAATGACATGGCAACCCTAATTGCAACGGCTACCGAACAACAAAGTAATGTAGTAGCCGATGTAGGGCGTAACATTGAGCAAATTAGCGAAATTAGCGACAACGCCATGAGTGAGCAGATGAATACTGAGCAAGCTATTCGTGACCTAGCAAGCAGCGCTCAAACATTAGATGCCTTAGTAGCAACCTTTGAAAAACACCGTTAAAATCTCTGAACTATACCAATTCGCTTAATCAATGATCCCAATGGGTTGATATCAACGCGAATTGGTATTAAACACCTCCTCTAAACAAAATTGCGACTACAATTAGTTTGGAGGTGGATATGCAAACTAATCAATTTAAGTTTTTGATCATATTTGTAGGGCTATTTGCGCTGGGCGCATGCAGCTCAACACCGCTTGTCGCACCACCAGTTAAACTGCTCCAAATAAATTCGTTTGAGTTACATACTCTAGAATCACCAGAAGAAATTTTTACTCTCAGCGACAGCCTCAAGCAGCAGCTCAAAAGCCATTTAAAAAGTAAGCAATCTGCCCAAACGCTAGCACACAATATATTGAGCTTTTTACTTAAAAATGGTGATGATTCGCTTTCATATCAATCGGGGGCAACCCTCACCGCATCACAAACCTTTAAAAACTTAAATGCAAATTACTTATCGCTCTCTATTTTAGCGTATAGCCTTGCTGACTATTTAGATATAAAAGCACGGTTTAATAACGTTCATATCCCAGAATATTGGGCTCTTAACAATGGATTTAACCTACTGACAGGCCACATTAACTTAAGTATTGATACCGCCACTGAACCTTCTAACCAGTCGGTATTTATTTACCAAGGCAAAAAACGCTTAATAATAGACTTTGACCCTAATAGCCGTCAGGCTCGCTTTAAAACAACACCTATTAGCAAAAACACTATCACAGCCATGTTTTATAACAATAAAGGGGCTATTGCACTTGTTAATAAGCAGTACGACTTAGCTTATAACTACTTTCGTAATGCAGTTAAAGTCGACTCTAGTTTTAGTGCTGGATGGGGGAATTTAGGCGTGTTGTTTAGACAATTAAACTACTTAACTGAAGCTGAAAAAGCCTACACCCACGCAATATTGCTTAATCAAAACAACAATACTGCAAAAGGTAACTTGGCTGTTTTGTATCAGCTAACAGGCCGTTCGGAGTTAGGCACTGACATCTTAAAAAAATTACACATCAAGCGTCAAAACAACCCTTATTACCATGTATCCCTTGGTAATACAGAGTTTGAGCAATCTAATTTTGCACTTGCATTAGCACATTATAAAAAAGCCTATAGCCTTGCGCCTTCATTACACGAAAGCCACTTTGGTCAAGCTAGCGTGTACTTTAAATGGGGAAACACCCAAAAAGCGATATACCATCTTGAACAAGCAGGTAAAAAAGCTGACTTTTTACATGACAAAAAACGTTATGAGAGTAAATTAAACGCATTACTTTCATTAACAGCAAAGTTATGACCATTAAATACTTTTTATGCTTAATTTTAATATGTGTGTGCGCTAATAGTTATGGGAATGCCCTTCACACTCAGCTTATTGATGATTTAAACCATTTAGCAAGCAATCCGCTCATGGGCCGAAAAACAGCAACAGAAGGTGCAGCAAACACGCGAGCATACCTACATAGTAGGCTTTCTAAGTTTAACCTAAATGTAAGTGAGCAAACGTTTACTTATAAGTCAGGCATTTTTGAGCATGCACAAGGCATTAATATTATTGCAGTGCCCACCAAATCAACACAATGTCAAAAAATAATTATTACAGCCCATTACGATCACCTTGGTAAGCGAGGTGGAAAATATTATTTTGGGGCAAACGACAATGCAACAGGCGTTGCTGCCCTGCTTTACTTGGCGTCTTCGTTACAAAATAAAGAATTCCCTTACGAATTGGTATTTGTATTAACTGACGCAGAAGAAAATGGCTTACATGGCAGTAAACACTTTGCACAAACGCTTAACTCAAATAACGTTTTAATGAATATAAATTTAGATATGCTTGGGGTGAAAAAACATAAATCCCGCGTGTATGCATTAACATCCTATTCATTAAAACAAAAACTTAAGCCCGTATTCACCGCCTTAAATAACACTAAAATAACAATCAAACCTGTCTATTCGTCAAAACAAATGAATCGGCTAATTAAATCACAAAATATTGATTGGCATAAGGCAAGCGATCATTATTCATTTGCGCAAAACAACATACCGTATGTTTACTTTGGAATGGGTCACGACCCTCACCACCACACAACTAAAGACACCGTACAGCACATTGATATACCTAAGTATGTAAGTACCGTACTCGCAATAGAGGGCTTTATTAAACAGTTAGCGCACCATCATTATGATGATTTAAACGCTGAAACATAAGCCTCTTTTTTTGCCCTTGGTAACTTTTTTATTTTACACTCAAGCTTACTCGCTTCGCTTTTACTCCCAACTTCCTGCTGATGAATAAGTATAAGAGGCCCTTTACCTTTTAAATTTTTCGCCCCTTTACCCGCTTGATGCGTTGCAAAGCGCTTATCTACATTAGTAGTAATGCCGGTATACCAGTGCCCAAACCGTGTTTGCACTATGTACAAGTGCCATAAAGTGCCTGAAGTATGTGTTTTTGGCTCTAGGGTTTGTAAACTTTTTTCATTATTGGTGGTCAAAATATTACCTTAATACCCTTAACTCAAAACAATTGCTTAAAAGGGTTTTACCTTCAGTGACTAATCGGTATCATGCAGATTATAAAAAATAAGGATCACAACAAACAATGCAGTCGTTAAAAACTTTTTCTCTTTGGCTTATCGTCGCTTTAACACTTAGCTCTGCAGCAGGTTGCTCTAGCTGGGTATACAGAATAAACATCCCTCAAGGTAACTTTTTAGAGCAATCGGATGTTGAAAAGCTTCGTGTAAACATGACTCGAGACCAAGTTATTTATGTATTAGGCCGTCCTATTGCCACAGATGCTTTTGATAACAACACATGGCGTTATGTTTACAGCTTCAATAAAGGCCGTGAAAACGAGCAACATAAAGAGCTAGTGATTAACTTTGAAAATGAAAAACTTGTTTCGCTTTCAGGTGACTACGATCAGCCAGAAAATTTCAACACCCCTTTAGAACAATAATATTGTCGCTAAAGTAAAAAGGTAAGCTTTGCTTACCTTTTTTTATACCTAAATTATCGCTCGAGTGGGCGACCACCCGTTATTTTATTTGCTCGGCCTTCTTCTTTTGCCTTTTCAGCGCGTTTTCTTCGTGCATCTTTAGGGTCTGCAATTAATGGACGGTATATTTCAATACGATCACCATCTTTTAATTCGTAGTTTGCCTTAACCGTTCTATTCCATACACCTAATGTAAGTGCATTTGCGTCTATTTCAGGGCACTTTTCAATAATACCCGACTGAATAACCGCTTGTTCGGCCGTGCAGCCTGGCTGCACCTCAATCGATAAACAGGTTGCAGTAGTAGGTAAAGCAAAAACAACTTCAATGTTAATCATATTCGCGCTCCGTATACTTCTTTAGCCCGCGAAGTAAAAGCACTTACCATATTTTTTGCAACATCATTAAAAATTTTACCAAACGCAAGCTCAATAATTTTGCTCGAAAATTCAAATTCAAGCTCTAAATAAACTTTGCATGCATGGGCATCTAATGCTTGAAAATGCCAACGCCCTTTAAGCGTTTTAAATGGACCATCAACCAGTTTTAATAACACGGTTTGTTCGTCTATAAAGGTGTTTTCGGTGGTAAACCACTTTTTTATACCCGCCTTAGATATTTCTATACTCGCGGTCATGTTATTATGCTGCTGCGAAACAATTTTTGAATCAGAACAATTTGGTAAAAACTGAGAATAAGCTTCTACATCATTAACTAGATCAAACATTTCTTTAGTGCTGTACATAACCAGCGCACTTTTTTCAATTTGTGGCATACTCACTCCCAAATGTGTGGGCGAATTTTAGCAAGCTTTGTTCGTTTCCCCAAACTTTCATGACGCATAAATTAGATCTAATTTTTTAAAATCATTACTAAAAATCGATGTAAAACATCTCACATTACGTATATTATAGGGCACTATGGCTAAGAAAAATTCATCAAAATCGACAAGCAATACCATCGCGCTAAACAAAAAAGCGCGACATGAGTATTTTTTACACGATAAGTTTGAAGCAGGTGTCGAACTACAAGGCTGGGAAGTAAAAAGTATCCGAGCTGGTAAAGTAAATATCTCTGAAACTTATATACATCTTAAAAACGGCGAAGCATTTTTACTTGGTAGTCAAATTCAACCATTAAATAGTGCCTCTACTCACGTTATTTGCGACCCTATGCGTTACCGAAAGCTTTTACTAAGCAGACGAGAACTTGACCGCTTAGTGGGAGCAACTGAACGTGACGGCTATTCATTAGTGGCTACAGCCATGTATTGGAAAAAATGTTGGGTGAAACTTGAGTTTCATTTAGCAAAAGGTAAAAAAATGCATGACAAACGCGAAGACGGTAAAAATAAAGACTGGTCGCGCGAAAAAGAGCGCTTAATGAAGCACAAAGTTTAAATAAAACGCCTAACTCAGTTAGGCTTTTTTTTATAAAAAAACCAAGCGCCATTTGTTTTATTAATACACAACAAGACCATTATTCAGCCTAAATATACCTATAAATAATTTATTACAATTTTATTGTGAATCAATTAATTTAATTATTACTCTCAATGAGGTTGTATTTTTTATTTCTAAAATAAAGCATATGCGCCTATTTAAACCTGCTTCAGCGCATAACATCTGCTTTAAAATCATCCCAAATCACACTAAAACCCATACTAAAATCACATTTCAGTCTCATTGCTAACACTTAAGTTACATGATATTAATGTCGTCGCTTGTTATATCAATCCGCTTAAGTATGGGATTTATTTAACAATTTAAAAGGATTGGTATTGAGCAACTAAACTTATTACATATCAACAAGGATTTAAGGATGAAGCAATCAATTGCATTTACGCCAAGTATTATTATTGGCGCAACACTTTCATTATCAGCGGGCTTTACAACAACAACTTACGCCGCTGAAGAAGCAAAAAAAGTAGAACGCATTGAAGTTACAGGCTCGCGTATTAAACGCTCTGACATTGAAGGCCCATCACCAGTGCAATCAATCAGTAAAGCCGATATTGAAAACATGGGTTACGATAACCTTCAACAACTACTCGAAAGAATGCCTGTTGCAGGCAGTGGTACTTTTTCTACACGTGGTAACAACCAAGATTCGACGGCAAATGGAGCTGCCGCTGTAAGCTTGCGAGGCTTAGGTGCCGACGCAACACTTGTACTGATTAACGGGCGCAGAGTCTCAATTAGTGCGTTTGCAGAAGGGATAACTAATTCGTTTGTCGATATAAACAGCATTCCAGTATCGGCTATTGAACGAATAGATATTTTAAAAGACGGTGCATCTGCAATCTATGGCTCTGATGCTGTAGCCGGTGTTGTTAACGTTATTTTGAAAAAAGATATCGATGGCGTAGAGGTAAACTTAGGGTACGGCGGCACTGATGGCCCTAACTATGAAGAAACGACAGCAAGTGTTGTTTGGGGTACCACTAGCGAAAAAAGCAGTGCGTCAGTAATCATTGATTACTTTAAAAACACATCGCTTTCATCAGATGAAATGGGCCGCTTGGGTACCGCAAACCAATCTCCTTATGGCGGTGAAGATTTCCGTTCATCTCGTGGCTTCCCTGGCTACTTTTACGTTGATGGTGTAAAAACAATTGACCCAGATTGCCCAGCAGAAAACGCAACTGCAAGCGGAAGCTGTTTATTTGATTATGGCCCGTTTGGCTACATAGCCCCAGCTGCTGAACGTATTGGCGCAATATCGCAATTTGAATATCGCTTTGACAATGGCATTACGGGCTTTTTAGAAATGGCCGTTCAGCACAATACGTCGGTTGCAGCGGGTGCACCAACCCCACTTGACGAAGATGCAGGCCTAACGGTACCAGCAAATCATCCTAATAACCCATTTGGGCAAGACATCGAAATTGGCCGCTACCGTACTGTAGACGCGGGTGCCCGCCAATGGGATATTGAATCAGACACAATGCGAATTGTGGCTGGCTTAAAAGGCGAAATTAACGACTGGAGCTGGGAAACAGCAGTACAAAAAGGTCGCAGTAAATCAATGCAAACCGGCGACCGCTCGCAAGGTTGGGTTCGTACTGATTTCTTACAACAAGAAATTGACGCAGGTAATTACAACCCATTCGGCGGTACATACAACGATCCGGCAGTTGTAGACAGAATTACCACCAGCCTTGTTCGTCGTGGCGAATCGCATATGACTTCATTTGACGCAAACATTACTGGTGAAGCATTTAGCTTTGGCGACGATGTTGTAATGATGGCCGCTGGTATCGAATACCGTGAAGAAGACGTCAGCGATATCCCAGATGATCAATTCCAACGTGGTTTAATATTTGGTACTGAATCTGTATCTGCATCAGCAAACAGAGACCAGTACGCCGCGTATGTTGAGTTTTCAATTCCACTTGCAGAAACCCTAGAGCTACAACTGGCTGGTCGTTACGATGACTACAGCGACTTTGGCACCACTACCAACCCAAAGGTTGCACTTCGCTGGGCACCAACCGATGAAATTACGGTTCGTGGTTCATGGGCGCAAGGCTTTAGAGCCCCTTCTCTTGCACAAGTTGGTTTAGGTCCATCTCAAGAAAGTCAGTTTTTTGTAGACACGTACCGCTGTCAAGCAACAGGGAAAGACTGTAGCGCACTTGATTACAACATTGAGTTTGCAGGTAACCCCGATCTACAACCAGAAGAATCTGAATCTTGGAACGTTGGCTTTATTTGGGCACCAACAGCCGAATTTGGTCTGAGCGTAGACGTGTGGAGCATCACACAAGATAACAAAATTGACGAGCAAGAATTTGGCCCTATTTACGCCTCTGAATGTAATAACCAAAACAGCACAGTATGTGTTCGTTTATCACCAAATGGTGGCGATGCGTTAGGTACTATTCAAAAAATATTTAGCACCTTTGAAAACGTATCATCGCAAGAAGTGTCGGGCGTTGATATTTCAACAAACTACAATCACTCGCTTGACGATTTAGGCTTATTAAAATTCAATTTAGAATGGGCATACCAAGATAAATTTGAAAAAGATGGCCGCGATTATACCGGTGAATATGGGTACCCAGAGCACCGCTTTATCTTCTCAACTAACTGGGAAATGGGCGCGTTTAACACTAACTTAAACATTAGTTATGTTGGTGAGTTTGAAGATACACCAGATATCGACTTCGATGGTAACTTAGATTTCGATACTAATACATCACGTATGGTTGACTCGCAAACACTGGTTGACTTACAAACGTCTTACCGTGTTTCTGACTCTGCTAAAGTATCGTTAGGTATTAATAACTTATTTGATGAAGAGCCACCATTTGCAATTGGTGACGGTGATTCTGACTTATACGGTTACGCCTCGGGTGTACATAACCCACGCGGTCGTTATATCTATACTAAAGTAAGCTTTTCTTTCTAAACGCTACACAAACAAAAAAACCGCCAACTGGCGGTTTTTTTATTTAAACAAAAGGGCTAAATTATAGCTCGCCTTCGTTTTCAGAAAGGAACTTAGCAACACCTTCAGGGCTTGCATCCATACCTTTTTTACCTTCAGTCCAACCAGCAGGACAAACTTCACCGTTCTCACTGTGGAACGCTAGTGCATCAACCATACGGATCATTTCGTCAATGTTACGACCTAGTGGTAAATCGTTAACTACTTGATGACGTACGTTACCTTCTTCGTCGATTAAGAACGAACCACGAAATGCAACACCCGCTTCAGGATGTTCAACGTCGTATGCTTTACAAATTTCGTGTTTAACGTCTGCAACTAGTGCGTATTGTACTTTACCAATACCGCCGTCAGCTACAGGCGTATTACGCCATGCATTATGAGAAAACTGAGAATCGATAGAAACACCAATTACTTCAACGCCACGCTTTTTAAACTCTTCAAAACGCTTATCAAATGCAATAAGTTCAGAAGGACATACAAACGTGAAATCTAATGGGTAAAAGAAGATTACAGCTTTTTTACCTTTAATTGTTTCGTGTAGATTGTAGCTATCTACAATTTCACCATTACCTAAAACTGCTGCAGCGGTAAAGTCTGGTGCCTGGCGGCCTACTAATACACCCATTTTATTCTCCAAATATTTTGAGTTTGTTTTCAATTGCTTTCGCAATGCTGGTACATATATGGGCGCTAAAAGTTAAAAACCAATAGCACCTACACATAATTGTTTTGTATATTAGATATAAACTTTTAAAAAAGATAATCGTATTTACCGATGCGGGCAATCGAAAATACCGAACAGAAAATTAAAACACCGCAAATACAAAAAAACCTGCAAATGCAGGTTTTTTTAAAATGTTTAGTCCATTATATCCGACGGCATATCGCCACGAATTTTTTGCCAAATTTCACCCGTTTGATGACCATATTTACGCATCATCGAAATTGCACCATCGTGCTCATTATTTTGCGCTAATACAGTTAAATCTTTATAAAACTGGCGGGCAAGCTCGCGGGTACCCGGATCTGAAAAGTAATGACAACCAATTTTAGAATAAAACCCTCTAAAACCGTTTAAAATTAAAACATAAATTCGGTTATTACCTGCAACGGCCAATTCGTGATGCACTTTATAGTCATAATCAGCAAATGCTTGTGCCGTATCTTCAAGTTCGTGACTTAATGATAAAATTTCAATGACACGCTCAGGGTTAAGCTTAATTGCAGCACGGGTATAAATAGCACTTATATTTGTTCGTGCAGACAATAGCTGATCTGTCAGCTCAGGCATTTTATCTTCATCTAAACGTGCTAACGTTTCTAATATATTTAAGCCCGACGTTTCCCAAAAGTTATTAACCTTTGTTGGTTTGCCGTGCTGAATAGTTAGCCAGCCGTCTCGCGCTAAACGCTGTAACACTTCGCGTAATGTGGTTCTTGTTACGCCAATTAACTCAGAGAGCTCTCTCTCAGCTGGTAGAATTGAACCTGGAGGGAAATCGCCATTCCAAATAGACTCAACTATGTATTCTTCAGCAAATCCTGCTGGGCTTTTCGCTTTAAAAATTCTCATCCAATTCCCACTCGAATTAATCTACAACGTTTCGCTTACGCGAATAACTGACTGATTGTACCAGACGAAACTCAACTAACAAGTAAAGTAAGATATATTGTTAAATTGATCATACACATCAAGGTAGAGTTACTGAACGGCAAGAGCGACTGGCCATTTAAAAGGAACAAAAATCGCTTTTAATAAACAAATTCATTGAAAATACCATATTACAATTAGGCTAAACATAGGGGAAATATTGCAAGTAACGAGACTCAACTTAGTGGCTGAACTAACAGCCAATTGTACACATTGAAGATTTTAAATGTCTGAAGTCAAGATTTGACCCCAATCACTCGATATGATTTATTTCTTTAATAATACCAGTATGTAAATCTTTCTTTTTGTACTGACGATTTATACGGCTAACAATTACAGGGCTAAGTATCCCTAATAACCAACCTAAGATAATTGATGCAGTATCCAAACACCCTCCGAAAATCTAACGCCCAAATAAACGGGCAATTACCGTTGGCTAAAATGTGAAGCGAAGCGGAACCAGCCAACTGTAATTGTTCCGCTTTAATTTGCTTGTTATGTGTTTAGCGATCACCCTATAATTCCAAATAAAAACAGACGCTTAACGAATTTAGCTAACAACAAAAATTTATGGTTGAAGTAAATTAGGACAAGTTTGAGAAGCCTGAATCCTAATAGCGCGACCATTACTATACTCACAAAGCTTAGCTCCATTTGAAAAGCTGCTGTTTCTCAAAACACCTACCGTTCCTGATGGTACAACCGTCTTTTCATAACCATCTGGAGCAGGGAGTGTATTTGTATTGATGGTATTGTTCGGGTAAGTGATAGTCGGAGAGACTACTTGCATATTTTGTACAGAACTTAATGCTTGTTGCCCTGCTTGTTGACTTGCCTGCCCTAATTCTTGAAGTGATTGTGAAATGCTTGCCATTGCTTGTTGATTTGCTACCCTACTTTCTGCTGAAGTTCTTTTATGATTATTTGCATTAGCTATCAAGTTATTAACTTCCTTTTTAGTACCTTCGCACCAACTTGAGGTTGCTGCTATATCTTTCCAGTTCAAACTGATTTCATTAAACTTATTTTTGAAAGTTTTTTCATCATAATCCCATGTATTAACAGTATAGGTCATAGCTTGAAAACCAGAATAGTAATCGTATGAGGCAAGATATCCAGCTTGTTTACAACGTTCCATATGCATTAACAAACTTGCCTGCCTAAAATACAAGTTATCAGGCATAGGTTGTTTCATAGAACAGCCCGCTATTAAAATAATTACCAAGCTTATCGCTAATGTTTTTTTCATTTTGTCTTCCTATTGAAACTCAGATATCCCTTGCATGAGCTAATGTTTCGGTTATGTTATCCATATATTCTATTACAATAGAAATTTGACTTTTAAAATTGTTAAGGCTTATATAATCAACGCTAGGTAATGTCTCATTGCCACGTTTATCTGTTGCGTACCTAAAGCAGAAAGAGTCTTCATCAAGCTTATTAAAATCTTTTATAACACATCTTTCTTTTGATGATTTAGCCGGGGTAAATACCAACTCAATAGAGTTCTTTTTGATAAATTGACGATAAAGCTTTTCAGCTTCGTCCCACAAATTTAATAGCTTATGCCGTTCTAATAATTTATCTTGTCGGTCATTTTGTAAAAAACTATCAAGCTCCGTAATTATTCCTTTTAGAGTTATTTCGATATATTGCCTATAAAGAAATACTATTGGAAATATTAAAGAGTCTTTAGATCTGGTATCTAATTTTTCAAATCCATCGGATAATTTTTCAGCTGCTAATTTATAGCCATATTCAAAAGATGCTGATTTATCTTTTATCCAGCCAATGTCAGCATTAGATAAATCTCCACTAATGCCTTTAAATAGACTCATAACCGTTCTCCCCAAAACACATAGACATAATGACTCCCACACGGTGTTAGCCTCCGCTTTTCGTGGGTTAGCTTAA